>Ga0181535_10000034_pt1 | contig 205163 bp, 173 predicted proteins | sample PEATcosm2014_Bin_44_FD_119774 | JGI IMG/M metagenome (GOLD analysis project Ga0181535, IMG submission 119774) | Peatland microbial communities from MTU Mesocosm Facility, Houghton, MI, USA - PEATcosm2014_Bin17_30_metaG | ecosystem: Environmental > Terrestrial > Soil > Wetlands > Peat | place... | reverse complement strand
TCTGCGGTTTTGATTCCAAGGTCCGACCGAGAGTTTTCGCCCGTCCTGGGACGATTCCTGCGAACTGCCGGCAACTTGCACGTTTTCAGAGGTTTGAAATGGTGGAGCTAGTCGGGCTCGAACCGACGGCCTCGTCGTTGCGAACGACGCGCTCTCCCAACTGAGCTATAGCCCCGTACCGGATGGATTTCTAATTTCCTGTCCATTTTAGCAGCGTTCCCTCATCGACACCAACGGTGCTTGACGAATGCCCCCGTGCTGCGTCTAACCTGAACGGAGCCTCGTTGGGGAGTTTCCTTCTTCATGTTCACGCAGCTCAATGCCGGTGAGTCGAAAAGTCAGCCCCGGACTCTGACGGTGTCGCTCGCGCTGCACGGTCTGTTGTTCGCTTGGCTGCTGCATGCGCCCGAGCCTCGATTGTTGAATCCGTCTTCCGTCGCGCTTGGACGAAGCGGCAAGCTGCTCACGCCAATCTACTTTCCTACGGATTCGCCCGACGATAGCGCGACCAGCTCACCAGCCCGCGCCACTGAAGTGTATCGCCACCAGCGGCTGGGCCACGAGAAACTGATTTTGAAACAGAACGTTGCGCTGGCGAAGCTGCCCTTGCCTCAGGCTCCCCTGGCTCCATCGGCGGAGGACAAATCAAAGACAGCAACACTCTCAAAGCTGGGCCACGGCTCCCCCGCCGGACTGCCGTATGGAACTTTACCCGGTGGACCGGTGTTTGGAGACGAGATTCGTCCAGCGCTTCCGGTCGCCACGGTGGATCCCGTGGTCTATCCGTGGGAGCTTCCCGAGTCGGAAGGAAATGTGGTGGTAGAGATTACGATTGACGAGCGCGGAGAAATTGTTCGGAAAACCGTTCTCCACAGCATGGGCGCGAAGCTCGACGAAAAATTCCTTGCCGCGCTGGAGAATTGGCGCTTTCAACCTGCCATGCGCAACGGCGTCGCCATCGCCTCCAAGCAGGACGCCATCTTCCATTTCCGCGCCAGAGGCTGATCCGAATCGATCGAGATTTTCTCCGAGTCTCTGTACCTCCGTGGTGAACGATTCCGTTTCCGGCCACAACCGCTATAATCGAAGTGTGACCGCTAACGACGTTCAACAGCTCGCATCCGCGGATTTTCCCACGCGTTGGGGCAAGTTCCGGATTCACGGCTTTCGGGCTGAATTTGGTTCCGACGGAAACCGCCGGACCGAGGAGGCTGTCGCCCTCGTGATGGGTGACGTACAGTCCACGCCTCCGCTCGTTCGAGTTCACTCGCAATGCCTTACCGGGGACGTTTTTCATTCCTTGCGGTGTGACTGCCGTCAGCAACTGGAGATGGCCCTCTCGATGATTCGCGACCTGGGTGCGGGCATTCTGATTTACGAACAGCAGGAGGGCCGCGGCATCGGCCTTATGGCCAAGCTGCAGGCTTATGAATTACAGGATGCGGGTCTGGACACGGTCGAAGCCAACGAGCGACTGGGCTTCAAAGCCGATCACCGCGACTTCGCCCTGCCCGCACAGGTTCTCAAGGCGCTAGGCGTCACCAAAGTGCGATTGCTGTCTAATAATCCAGACAAGGTGGAAGCGCTCGCGCGCGCCGGTGTTGAGGTGGTTGAGCGCGTGCCCTGCGAAGTCACCCCGAGTCCGCACGCGGCAGAGTATCTCAAGACCAAGAAAGAAAAGCTCGGTCACATTTTTTCTTCGAGCTAGCGCGGCCGATATTCTTTATTACCAGTTTGATTTGTTCATCCCTGGGATTGTGTGCCATGGCTCGGCGGGGGATGTGGCGGCGACAAGGGTGCTAGCTTCTGTTTCTGCTCTGCCGAACTGAGTTCAAAACGTTTTCAAGCGATGGCTTATTCTTCCCTGGCAGGTAAGCCAGCGCTGCGCGAGCGAGCGATGCGTAGACTCCCTTCACGACAGGCATTCTGCGCAAGATGTTGAGGTGGCGCTTCACGGTATCGATGTCGCCACGGATCATGGGTCCGCCAAATGCTCGTGCCGCATCGGATACCTCGTAGTTTGCCAAAGTTTCCTTAAGTATCGGCAGCATCCTTCGTTTGGCTTCTCGTGGTTGCAAACCGGCGGCGGTGGCCACATGCTCGGAGGTCACGAGTAAGGCCGTCAACAAAGGCGACGCAAAGGTGCCCCACGCGTGGTAAGCCGCCTTCTCTTCCTTGCGAATGGAATACGCCCGGCCACCGAGATTCTTTACGACTTGGCGCGCCATACGAACTGCCGCGACATCTCCTTCGATGGCGAATGGTACGCCCACTAGCGGCGGACATGAGCCGTGAACAAAGGTCATCATCGGATGAACCGAAGCCACCACTGCCCCGCGCAGCCTCAATGGGGCAAGTTCGTGACTGGTAAGCGCACCACTGGAATGCAACGCGACTTTGCCGCTCCAATCCGCCGCCGCTTGCAGCGCCGTTGCCGCACCGGCAATCGCTCCATCCGGAACGCACAACCAAACCACCTCTGCCTCAATATGAGCCTTCCCCATCATCGCGGCGGATGCACCTACCTCTAGTGCCAATCGGCGCGCTCGCCGCAAAGACGCTGGCTGGTTGCGCGAGAGGATTTGCTCGACCCTGTATCCCGCTCGGTACAAGGCTACGGCGAGAGCACGGGCCAGATTCCCAGCACCGACGATCGCAACCCGCGGCTTCAGAGGCTTTGCAGATCGCTGTCCCGGCATGCCCGGCAGCATAGCAGACTTGGCCGTGCGTCCCTCGTCCTCATGCTCGGTCCGGACGCACCTGGGATGCCGTGCTTTATATTGTTGTGATGCGAAAGCTCGCTCACTCGGAAAAATCCACGCCGTCCAAATCCGCCAAAAAGTCTCGCGTCAAAGCCCGGATACTCTCGTCGCGTACGGTGTATCGTGGCCCCGTGTTTTGGGTGACGACCGACGAAGTACAGGAACCCGGCGGTATTCGCGCCCGTCGCGACGTGATTCATCACACCGGCTCGGTCGTCATTCTGGCGGTCGACGAATCCACTTCGACGCCCCGGGTCCTGCTCGAGCGTCAGTATCGTCATGCCGCGAATGATTTCCTCTGGGAGCTTCCCGCCGGACGCATCGATCCAGGAGAAAAAGCCTTACCCGCAGCCCAGCGCGAACTGCACGAGGAAACCGGCTACACTGCCGCGCGCTGGCGACTGATCTTTAATTTTTATGCTAGCCCTGGATTCGTGACAGAAACCATGTCTGTGTTTCTGGCCACTGGGCTTAGGGCCGGCAAGGCGCAGCCGGAGGCCGATGAAGTCATCGTCAAGCGCCTGGTCCCATTGACCAGGGCTGTCCGAATGGTCCTGACAGGAAAGATCCGCGACGCCAAGACAATCTCGTCCGTTCTTTGGCTGGATCATCAGATCAGGAACGGTCGAAAGCTGCATGCCAGCAAGCCCACTGCCTAGAAGCAGAGCGCTGGACGACCGGTGTGTTGATAAGTCTTTTGCATTGTAAATTTCTCCGCTGCGGGGCACCGTTTCGCTGCTTGTTTCGCCTTGACACTCCATCCTAATCGCTCCAAAATGCATCCTAAAGCCGGTCACGTCTTTGTTCCCCGACTGGACGTGCAGAAAGCGGGGGTTACGCGTGGAACGTCTGAAAGGCACGGTGAAATGGTTCAATAATGCGAAAGGCTACGGGTTCATCGGACGCGCAGATGGTCCCGACGTTTTCGTTCACTACAGCGCGATTACATCCGAGGGATACAAGAGCCTGCAAGAGGGGGATGAGGTCGAGTTCGAAATCACCGAAGGTCAGAAGGGACCGCAGGCGGCGAACGTAAGCAAGCCTGCTTAACTCTGTCACTGAGGCAGATCCTCGAATCCGCCGTCGCGGCCGGGCGACTAGGTCTTTGTCTACTCCAGCTAATCCTCTACCGGCAGGTTGGCTCTCTACCGTGTCCAAGCGCTGGCGCCGCACTCTATTCTTGTTTATCTTTAACCCGTGGACAATAAATCCATCGCCACGGTTCTCTATGAAACCGCCGATCTGCTGGAAATCGACGGCCAAGATTCTTTCCGCATCCGCTCCTACCGCAATGCAGCCCAGGCAATAGAAAATCACACGGAGCAGATCAAAGACATCATCAGCGAACCCAAGCAAGTTCTGGCCATTTCCGGCATCGGCAAAGGGATGCTGGTCAACCTGCAGGAACTCTTCAAGGACGGCCAACTCAGCGTGCAAGCCGACCTGCTCAAGAAATATCATCCGTCGATGCTCCAGTTGTTGAAGATTCAGGGCCTGGGGCCGAAGACGATTGCACTGATCTGGAGCGCCTATAAGGTCTGCGACGTTGATGGCGTGGAAAAGCTTGCACGCGAAGGCAAGATCCGCGAACTGCCGCGCATGGGCGAGAAGCACGAACAGAAATTGTTGAAGGCCATTGACGATTACCGCCGCATCTCCGGACGGTTTCTGATTGACGCCGCCGAAACCGAGGCGCAAAAACTTACCGCTTATCTCGCGAAGTTTCCCGGCTTCGACAAGATCACTCCTGCCGGCTCGTTGCGCCGCGGCCGCGAGACCGTGGGGGACCTCGACATCCTGGTTACGGGCGCGGCTTGCTGCAGCCCGGAGCAGCGCGAGAAGTCAGTGCAATACGTCGCAAAATATCCGCCGCTCATGAACATCATCGCCCAGGGCGACAACAAAATCAGCTTCCGCCTGCGCAACGATCTGCAGGTGGACGTTCGCCTGCTTCCTCCGGAGTCGTTCGGCGCGGCCATGCAGTACTTCACCGGATCGAAGGCTCACAACGTCGCCCTGCGCCAGCGAGCCCTCAAAATGGGTTACACCCTCAATGAATACAGCCTCGCGGATTTGAAAAGCGAAGCTGCCGTAGCCGGCAAGTCTGAAGAAGAGATTTATGCCAAGCTCAATCTCGACTACATTCCGCCGGAGCTGCGCGAGAATCTGGGCGAGATTGATGCTGCAGAAAAGCACACGTTGCCCACTCTCATCACTCTGGAAGACTTGCAGGGTGACGTGCACATGCACACGGTTGAGACCGATGGGAAAAACACGATTGAGGAAATGGCCGAGGCTGCCAGGGTGCGCGGCTACAAATACATGGCCATCACGGACCATTCCAAGAACCTGGCTTTCGCCAACGGCCTGGATGACACGCGCGCTGTGGCCCACATCCAGCGTATTCGCGAGGTCGGCAAGAAGATCGACGGCATCACGATTTTTGCCGGCATCGAAGTTGATATCCTCGCTGACGGCGATCTCGATCTTTCCGACGATGTACTCGCGCAAATGGATGTCGTCATCGCCAGCGTGCACTCCGTTTTTAATCAGGAGCCGGCGAAAATGACCGAGCGCCTGCTCAAAGCGGTCGAGAATCCGAACACTACCATCATCGGCCATCCCACGGGCCGTCTGCAGCTTCGCCGCGACGCCTACCAATTCGACATGGACGCCATTCTCAATACCGCGGCAAAACACAGAGTGGCCATGGAGTTGAACTCCTATCCCGACCGCCTCGATCTGAACGACGTTCATCTTCGCCAGGCCAAGCTACGCGGTGTGAAAATCGTGATCAACACCGACTCCCACCACACCTCGCACCTGGACAAAATCCGCTACGGCATCCTGCAAGCCCGCCGTGCCTGGCTGACGAAAGACGATGTGCTCAACACTCTGACTGCAGAAAGATTTGCGAAGGCGATGAAACACGGATGGAATTGAGAATTGGGCGGCAAGGAAAAGTGCAGAGTAGAATCGGACGTTGCAAAGGATTCCGCCTCGGGCCTTACCATGCAGAGGAGATCATTCCTGAAGGGCGCGGGAGTTGTTGCCGTCGTAGTTATCGGCGGTGGAGTCTGGCGTGCCTACGATGAGGGTGTATTCAGTGCTGGTGAGGGACCAGCCTACGAACCATGGAAAGACTGGCGCAAAGATTCCAGCGGTGGGCACATTTTGCTGGTACGCGCCGCTATTCTTGCGGCAAGTCCACACAATACTCAGCCCTGGCTCTTCAAGGTAACGAACTCCTCGATTGAGTTGTATATCGACACCCGAAGGAATGTCGGCGCGCTCGATCCTTATCTGCGCGAAGAGCACATTGGTATCGGTTGTGCTCTCGAGAACCTCATGTTAGCGGCGGCTGCGAATGGCTATCAACCCACCGTGACATTTCTTCCCGGCAAGCTGGTTCCAATTTCCGCCGAGCCAGGGCCTAAGCTCCTGGCGCGCGTCGATCTGGCCACGGGCAATCCGGAACAAAGCGAACTCTACGATGCCATCCCGCGCCGCCATACGAATCGCGGACCTTATGCTCCCGATAGATCACTTCCTGCCGAATTCGTCGACACTCTGAGTCACTTAACCACCAACGAACCGGACGTCAAACTTTTTCTTTTCACATCGAAGGCCGAACGAAAACAACTCGTAGAAATAATCTCTACCGCGAACGACATAATCTATGCCGACCCGGAGGTTGACCGTGGAAGCGGGCGATGGATTCGGAGCCACTGGAGAGAGGTTCAGAAATTTCGCGATGGCCTTTCAGTTGATGCCTTCGGGCAGCCCCCAATCGCGACCGCAATATTCAAGATGATGCCTCTGTGGATGCAGCGCTGGGTTATGTCGCGAGGACAGAAAGATGGATATTCCAAGCTGATGTTGCGTGCACCTCTGATGGGAATCATTACAGTGCGCGACCGCCATGATCAAGAAAACTGTATGCGTGCCGGACGGATTTGGCAGCACGCACATTTGCTGGCAACCGCTCGCGGCATCGCCGGACGGCCTTGCAATGAAGCCGTGGAAATGATCGACTACGAGAAGGCTCATGATAAACCCCCTCTGCGGGCTAAACTGCTTGGTGAGCTTCTGGGCGACTCGGCGTGGCAGCCAACTTTTGTTTTCTATATGGGCTATCCCATGTTGACCGCCCGAGCCAGCCCGCGCAGGCCGGTCGAGAATGTCCTTCTTTGACGTCTCGAGTGCGTTTCGCGGAAAGTTAAAAGGGAAATACAATATCTTATGAGCAATCCGGCGCCCGACCCTGTTCCCGTTCCTGCCGCACCTTCGAGCACACCCGCCGCCGGCGCCCCACCCGCACAGCGCGGCCCGACGATCCGCATAGGCGACGAGTTCGGCACCGCCAAGCGCAACCTGCCGCCCGTTAAGATCCTCCTGATCGCGCTGGGAGGGGTGCTCGTCATCGCCGGCATCGTATCTTTCCTGCAGCGTGCCAAACCGCAAGGAGCGGGATCACTCGACCTGGTGACGGCTGTTCAGATTCCCCATCAAAATGCCTCCCTCGTAGCTCTGACATTTACTCTGCACAACTCGGGTGAGAAGCCGCTCTGGGTTCATCACATTCAGGGAAAAGTCGTGACCTCAACCGGAGAGCTAACCAGCGACGCGGTCTCCGCCGTTGATTTCGACCGTTATTACCAAGCCTTCCCTGCTCTAAAACAGAATGTGCAGCCCGCCCTCGCTCCCGAAGACAAGTTGCAGCCGGGTCAAGAACTCAAGCGCACCGTGATCGTCGGTTTTCCGGTCACACTGGACGCCTTCAATCAGCGCAAGTCGGTGAGCGTGGTTATCCATCCCTACGACCAGCCAGTGCCCGTTACACTGACCAAATAATCCCCTCCCTTGCGTCATCAGTATCAAATGCGGTTGTATAGAGTGATGAATTCAACTCCGCTTTCTCTTCCTACTCTCGTGGTCCTCTGTTTAATTGCGTGCTTTGCGATGGCCACTCCTGCTGCGGCCAAAGACAAATATTTCGTTTATGTGGGGACCTATACTCAGGAAGGCAGCACGAGCAAAGGCATCTACGGCTACCGATTCGATCCGGATGGTGCGAAGTTGACTCCCGTCGGCCTGGCAGCACAGACGATCAACCCATCCTTTCTCGCGGTGCACCCAAATCACAAATTCCTTTACGCGGTCAACGAGGTCGGAAACTATGAGGGCAAAAAGAGCGGAGCGGTCAGCGTCTTTTCGATTGATCGCACCACCGGTAAGCTAACGCTGTTGAATGAGGTAGCGTCCGGCGGCGCCGATCCTTGCTACATCGTCGTCGACGACACTGGGAAGTATGTTCTCGTCGCAAACTACACTGGCGGAAGCATCGCGGCGTTTCCGATCCTCGCGGATGGCCGTTTGGGCGAGGCGTCGGCCTTCATTCAACACGCCGGCCACGGCACGAATCCGCAGCGCCAGGAAGGTCCCCACGCTCACTCCATCGACCTCTCACCCGACAATCGTTTCGTCATCGTGGACGATCTCGGGCTCGATGAGACGCTCGTCTACAAATTTGACAGCGTGAAGGGATCTCTCACGCCTAACGATCCCGCGTTCGCCAAGGCCGCTCCCGGCGCAGGTCCCCGGCACTTCGCGTTCCGTCCCGATGGCAAGTTTGGTTATGTGATCAACGAAATGGGTTCGACAGTTTCGGTCTATGGATATGAAACAGCGGGCGTCTTGCGTCCGCTGCAGACGATTTCAACGATTCCTAAGAGCTTCACCGTCCTCAACGAAGACGCTGAAATTGCAGTGCATCCTTCCGGCAAATTCCTCTACGCCTCAAACCGTGGGCATGACAGCATTGCGGTGTTTGCCATCGACCCGAACAAAGGAACCCTGACGCTCGTGGAGTATGCTCCCACCAAGGGGCAGAGTCCCCGTAATTTCGCGATCGATCCATCCGGCGCGCTGATCTTTGCCGCCAACGAAAAATCAGACAACATTGTCCTATTTCAAATCAACCAGCAAACAGGCGGCCTGACGCCAACCGGCAAAGTGCTGGATATATCGCAGCCGGTCTGCGTGAAATTCGTGCCGATCGAATAAGCGTTATTATTTTTTCTGGATGAATCTACGGCGGACAAGGTGGGTATTGGCGTCCGGTTTAATCTCGTCGTATTTCATGCAACTGATTGAGCCATCAACTTCCAGCACGGCCAGCGCGACGTCGTGCACGTGAGCGATGCCGTGCTCGCGCAGCGCGCGCTCCAGTTCGTCCATACTGACGTGTTCGCTCGCCATGTGCGATTGGATTGTCTTTCCATCGTGAATGAGAAGGCTGGGCTCGCCCTCAACGGCACGGCGAAAGCCACGGTTGACGCCGGAAAGACTCCCGACTAAATAGTTCAACAGCAACAGAGTGGAAGCGGCGACCACGCCGCCCACAAGTGACGTGTCCGGCCCCGTCATTGCATTCTGCACGGAATTGGAAAGAAGAAGCAGCAGCGTCAAGTCGAACGGAGTCATTTGCCCGACCTCACGCTTGCCGCTGAGACGTACCCCGATCAACACGACAAGATAAATGACCCCGGTGCGCAGAGCGATCTGCAGCGCGACATGCGCACCCGCAGGGAAAAGCACTCCGTTCAATTGGCCGTCACCGGAACCGGCGCATTCTTCGGCGTACTCAAGTAACCCGTAGCTTTATTTTTGTCGACTGTCCAGACCACCAACTCAAACAACAGGTGCTCGCGACCGGAGTAGAACTGAATCGGTTCGGCGACGTTGCGATCTTTTTTCTCGATGGTCTTGTCGTCAGAGCTCACATTCAGCGTGAACTTGCCGTGCTTGGCATCCGTCTTCTTGAGTTGCAGGCTCACCGTTGCGACCGGCTGTGGCTTTGCGCCACGGAGCAAGGTGAATTCGTAGTAGTTCCGATCGCCTCTATGCTTGAGCACTTCCAGATCACTGCGCGTGTTGGCGATCAATCCGCTCTGCACTCCAAGATCACCCACCGCACTTTGCAGTTTGGCCTTGGTGGCTTCCAGATCAGCCTTGGTGGAGGCAACATCCGTCTTGACGCCACCCACATCACTTTTCACGCCGGCCACTTCGCCGCTCACCTGGCCGATCTGTTCCTTCTGTTCTTTTTCAAGGCGGGATTCTGCGGCCCTCTGCTCTCCCTGCAACTGGGCGGCGCGTTGTGCCAATTCTTTTTTCGTCATGCCTACCTGCCGCGCCAGTGTCTCCTCTGATGCTTCGGCGGTCTGCATTCGGTTCTTCAGTTCAGCGACCTGAATTTGGCTGTCGCTCAAATCCTTCGTCAACTTATCCACGTGCTGCTGCGTGGTCACATAGGCATAAACGGACGCCGCGACAAAGGCGAGCGCTAAAATAATCAGAATCCATTTTCCTGCGGTCGATTGATGTTCCACGTGTAGTTCTTCGCCTTCGTCCGGCATCGTTCCTCCAAAAAGTAGACTGCCCTAGGTTGTGGGGTCGCTCCAATTGTTTAGCACAAGAGCAGCGCTGTCAATGTGCGCTGGAGGTCCTTCGGTTTGTGCTAACGGCGTAACGCTAACGCCTCATTCAGACTGAGGCCGGGATTGCGGCGTATAGCGGCGGCTTCAGGCCCAGCCTGTTTTGCCGCCGTCCCGAGAGCATCGCTGCGCGACTGCTGCTGCGATGGGTTTGGAAGAGGATCCTGCAGCATCCCAGATTTGAGCAAGCACGCGTAGGCCACCCGCGCGGGAAATCCAGCGCCCACGAGAAAACGTCCGTAGGCGAACCAGTCCTCGGCGCTTGCCGTCGGATCGCCAATCGATTCATCCAACTGAAGAGCGCGCTGATAAAGCTGCAGAGCTTCGTCCAACTTGCCGGCTTCGCCCTGAAGCGCTGCTTCGTTCACGTCGGCAACGCTCTCCAGTTTGTCCTGCTTGGTTTGGGACGCGATTCTTGCCGCTAGTTCGTAAGACTGAAGAGCTTGCGGCTTTTGAGACGCGCGTACCTGGCAATCGGCCATGCGAAGCAGAACGGCAATCATCTTCTGCGGCTCCGGACGGCTTGACGGCGCCCGCCGCGCAGTTTGTCGAGTGCTGATCTCAAGAAATGCCTTGTAATGCGCTGCTGCCTCCTGTGGCTTGCCCTGGCGATCAAGTTCGTCGGCCAAATAAAGATGCGCTGAAGCGTGACCGGGATCGATGGCGAGCGCCTGGTTCCAACTTTCCACCGCCAGATCGGGATAGCCACGACGCTGCGCCAGAAGACCGCGATCCATTAGGAGATTTACATCTTTGGGCGTGTAACGAAGCGAGGCTTCCGTCAAATGGAATGCCTCATCAAGGCGATTCTGCTCGATCAGGAATCGAAGCAGGGCCTGGCGTGGGCCCGGATCGGCCGGATTCACTTGTATTGCCTTTTGCCAGGCAGCTTCCGCAGGCTGCGCCTGACCTAGGTCTAGTTCCTGGCGAGCCAGTCGCATTTGCAACGAACTGTCGAACGAATCCAATGCCGCGGCGCGCTGCAGGTCTTTGAGATTGTCGGCGTGAAGCGCCAGATAGTAGCGCGCCTGATCGACCGTTGCCCACAAAAGCAGCACGAGAGCAGCGCCGACTCGCAGTTGGCGGGCGCCGGCGGTCCCACCAGTCAGCCAACGCCACGCCGAAGATAACCGGCTGCCGGTTTCCGAGGCGGCATCGGAAATCCGGACTCGCGAGTTCAGCAAGAGCGACGCGATCCTTCCATCGCGCAGCTTCCAGATCGCGCCATCCAGAATAAAGTGGTGAATGTTCACGAGCGAAGTGAAGATCAGGAAGCTACGAGTGAAGTCATGGTGGAACACACGGCTCGCCAGCCACGGTCCAGGAACGAATAAAGCGATGCCACCGGCGATCAGCACTCCGAAGTAGGCCCACGGGCGCCAGTCCCGGCCGCTCTCACCTGAAGCCTCGCGCCGGGCATAGTAGCTTGTAATCCATAAGTACTGCGCCGAATGCATCACCGCCAGCACGCCTGAACTGTAACGGCTCTGCGGAATGTCCAGACCTTTGATCAAGGAAATCGCCGCCGGCAAGAGAAACCATAGGCACTGCGATGAGAACAACGTGAGCGAAGGCAGCAACTTACGCCAACCGGTTTCCCGAGCCAGCCGCGAAAGTCCAAAAGATGCCAGCGCAACAAACGCAACCACGAGCAGGATTTGCTCCCAACGGCTTACGGCCGCGGGAATTCCGATTGAAATGAAAAGAGGATCGGTGGAAGGCCCGGTGTGGAAACCAAGAAAAAGGATCAGGTAAGAAACGATGAAGGCGCCGTAGAGCGCGCGGCGCGTAGAGTCGCTCGGGGTCGCTCCGGCGCGGCGAGCGAACATCATGAACAAACCATAGTTTTGCCCGCTGTAATGCCAGGGACTCCAGGTCAGGTAAATCGTGAAAATCCATGGCAGAATGCGAACCCAGGAATGCGACAAGATCAGCGTCAGCGCGAGCAAGGCGGTAATGTGTACGGTGAAGATGCGGTACTTGTGAAAATCTTCCGCGCGATGGTAGGCGCGATAGATGGTCGCCATAAAGTGCGGGTAGTTGAAGAAAAGAGCCAGCGCGTAGAAAACCACCGACCACGCTCGAACGCTCGACGCCACCGAGAGGTATGAGAACAGCAAAAGCGGCGCCGACCAGGCTCCGCATCCCACGATCAGATCGAGCCACGGATTATAGATCCAGGTTGACGCTGGAACTGCTCCGTTGCTCGGTTTGTTCTTCGATTCCATGATCGCCTTATTCCTTGAAATCTATTTGTCTTCCTTCGCCATTCCCTCCGCCATTCATCGACATGTTCGCTGCCCCACAAACTGGAGGAAGAGGCGGCATTCTGACCTGGGATGCTTGCCGTTTGTCCGGATTATAGGGGCCGGAAAGGTAACTTCACTTACCCAGATGAGCCCCGCGGCGGTAACGAAAGTAATGAACTAGAACAGTCTTCTACAATGCCGAAATGAAGAGTTGGGACGTAATTGTCATTGGCGGGGGCATTATCGGGCTATCGCTCGCGCTGGAACTCAGGAAGAAGGGCGCGAGTGTGTTGGTCGTCGAGCGCGGCGAGCCCGGCCGGGAAGCTTCCTACGCCGCCGGAGGCATGCTGGCCGATTCCGTCATTGAAACTCCGGCTGCCTTGCAACCTCTCGCCTCGGCCAGTGCCGGCATGTATCCAGAGTTCGTGCACGAACTGGAAGTCGCATCCGGAGTTTCCGCGGACCTGCGTGATCAGGGAGCGATCGTGTTTCCTTCACCGGAACATGCCCACGAGCATCCGGCATTCACCTTGCCCGTGCCGCTGGCTGAACTTGAGCCAGTCCTCGCAGACCCCAGTCGCCCGGCATTTTACCTGCAAGAGCGCAGCGTCGACCCTCGATCGCTTACTGGCGCGGTCCTCGCTGCCGCGAAATACCACGGTGTGGATTTTTCATCCGGCGATACGGTTATCTCCGTCAATCTGTCCGATGGCCAGGCGAGCGGAGTCATCACCAAGAAAACCTCGTTTCTCGCGGCGAAAGTCGTCAACTGCGCAGGGGCCTGGTCCGGCCAAATCGCTCCACATAGATTTCCTACCCGTCCTGTGAAGGGACAGATGCTCTGCCTCCTTTCACCTACGCGCGAACTGCTGAAACACGTGATCCGATCGCCCGATGTTTATCTGATCCCGCGCAGCGATGGACGAATCATCGTCGGCACTACCGTGGAAGAAGCTGGCTTTGACAAACGCACTGACATCGCCACGATTCAGCGCTTGCATCGCGCCGCGGTCGATCTGGTCCCGGAATTACGGAATGCGAAGATTCTTGAAGACTGGGCTGGATTGCGTCCGGGAACACCCGACTCTCTGCCGATTCTCGGCGCGACCACCACTCCTGGCAACTATGTAGCGACCGGACACTTTCGCGACGGCATTCTCCTGGCCCCGATCACCGCGCACGTCATGGCGCAAGTCATCGAAGGAAAACGCCCCGATCTTGATCTCGCTCCATTTTCACCCGCCAGGTTTCCGCGATAAGGTTCGAAGCACTGTGGCTGTGGCGCTGCCTTTCACGGATTCCTTCGGGTATACTGGAGCGTTTCCGCAACCGCAGCAGTCCACACTGTTGCGTTCTCGCACGAGAAAGGACCAATCTATGGCTTCCCCGGCAGTCGATTTTGCCCGCAATAATCAGCAGCGTTTCCTCAGCGAACTAAAAGATCTCCTTCGCATCCCCAGCGTTAGCACGCTCGACGAGCATAAGCCAGACGTTCAGAAAGCGGCTGACTTCGTCGCCAATGAACTGCGCCGCATCGGCATGGAGAATGTCGGGGTCATCCCCACCAAAGGCCATCCACTCATTTACGCCGACTGGCTGCACGCGGCCGGCAAGCCCACCGCGCTGTGCTACGCGCACTATGACGTGCAACCGCCTGATCCGCTCGACGAGTGGCACACGCCGCCGTTCGAGCCTACCGAGCGCAACAACAACATTTATGCGCGGGGCGCAGTCGATGACAAAGGGCAGCTCTGGATGGAGGTGAAGGCCCTTGAATCGATGATGAAGTCCGGTAACGGCAAGCTGCCCATCAACGTGAAAGTAATCTTTGAAGGCGAAGAGGAAGTCGGCGGTGAGTCCATTGCCGAGTATGTTCGCAAGCAGAAGGCCAAGCTGAAGGCGAATTTCGCCCTGGTCTGCGACACCGAACTGTTTGCGCCCAATCTTCCCACGCTATGCGTCGGACTGCGCGGCCTGGTTTATACGGAGATCGAAGCCTACGGAGCCAAGACAGACTTGCACTCCGGCGTGTACGGCGGTGCGGCTCCGAATCCCTTCTTCGCGCTGATCGAAATCATCAGCAAGCTGAAGGACGCGAAAGGCCACGTGCTGATCCCTGGCTTCTACAAAAACGTGAAGGCGCCGAGCAAGGACGAACTCAAAGCGTGGAAGCGCCTGCCCTTCAACGAAGAGACCTATCGCAAGACTGAAGTGGGCTCCAAGGTTCTCACCGGCGAACCAGGTTACTCGGTTTTGTATCGCACCTGGGCGCGGCCTACGCTCGAAGTTCACGGGATGCCCGGTGGATTCGTAGCGGCCGGCGCCAAGACGGTGATTCCCGCCAAAGCCGCGGCCAAGGTTTCCATGCGGTTGGTGCCCAACCAGGATCCCGACGACATCCTGAAGCGGTATACCAACTTTGTGAAGAAGCTCACGCCCAAGGGCATCGAGACGAAAATTAAAGTGTGGAGCAAAGGTCCGGCCTCCGTGGTTGGTACTGACAATCCTTACATCAAGGCCGCGACCGAAGCGCTGCACGATACGTTCAAAAAAGAAACGGTGTTCATCCGCAGCGGCGGCTCGATTCCCATCGTCAACGACTTTTACGAAGGATTGAAGATTCCCACTGTGATGATGGGATTCGGCCTTCCCGACGATAACCTGCACGCTCCCAACGAGAAGTTTCACATCCCGAATTTTCACCACGGGATCGAAACCATCTGTTTGTTTTTTGAGAAGCTGGGAGCAAAGTAGCCTCCGGCATTGCGTATCGAGGGACGAGCCGCCTTGCTCGTCCCTTTTTGGATTGGTCGACAAGTCTTTGCTTTCTTGCGGCAATCGCAGTACTTTCCCTATGGGTGGTACGCCTTCGTTTTTTTCTCAAGGCCAATAGTAATAAAGCGAAAGTAAATTCAGCTATAATCGAAAGAAACACTAATCATTGACAATCAATCGTAACTAACCTAAGCTTTGCCGATTCGGTCCCAAGGACTTCGGCAAGCAGCCATTCGCCTCGATCATTCAAACCACACGTTCCGCAGAATCAGGAGATTCCGAGATGACATCCCTTTGGAAACTGTATTTTGTCTTTGTCGTGTTCCTCTCGACCTCACTTCTTGCACAATCTGGAGCAAACTTCTACGTATCCAAGAGCGGGAAGGACACGAGCTCCGGCAGTTACACCGCACCCTGGCTTACCATTCAGCACGCTGCCAACTCGGTTTCGGCCGGAGCAACGGTATACGTTGAAACGGGCGTGTACAACGAGTCGGTGACCCTCCCCGCGTCCGGCACGGCATCGAACCCCATCACCGTTGAAAGCTATCCCGGGGAGACTGCAGTGATCGACGGGACGGGACTCAGCGTGAGCGGAACGCAAGGCCTCATTAACATCGTGAACCAGAGCTACATCACGGTGAACGGATTTGAAATTCGCAACTACACCACCAGCAAGGCAGCCCTCACGCCAGCGGGCATATGGGTCACTGGTTCGGGCAGCGGTGTGCAGTTGCTCAACAATTTGGTGCACAACATTACGACCACATCGGAAAAGAATGGGAACGCCTTTGGCATTGCCGTGTATGGCACGTCCAGCACGCCCATTACGGACCTAATCATCAGCGGTAATCAGGTCTACAGCCTCAAGACCGGCGAGAGCGAATCGGTGAATGTGGACGGGAATGTGACCTATTTCACCATCACCAACAATATCGTGCACGACAACGACAACATCGGCATCGATGCGATCGGATTCGAAGGAGTCGGGCCCACCGGCTACGATCAGGCGAAGTACGGCGAGATCAGCGGCAACACCGTTTACAACATCAGCGCAATTCACAATCCGGGCGAGGGGAATTCGTACGATGCCGACGGCTTGTATTGCGACGGTTGCGCGTACGTCATCTTCGAGCGTAATACAGTCCACAATTGCGATCTGAATATGGAAGCGGCGAGTGAGCACAAAACACACGACAGCAGCTATGTCACCATACGCAACAACCTGTTCTACGACGCCAACACCGTAGGCGTTTCCATCGGAGGCTACGCCAGCGGGGTGGGTGGCAGCGACCACATCGTGATCGTCAACAACAGCCTGTACAACAACAACACGAAAAATCAAGGCACAGAGTTTCAGATTCAACACAATGCCCCGCCCAGCAACGGGAACTTTTTTGAAAACAACATCGTGTACGCCGGCAGTCAGAATGTATGGATCTACAGTTACGTCAGCGGCTCGACCGCGACGGCGAACTGGAACCTGTACTATTCCGCGGCAGGCTATGTGCAGGGAACTTCGATCGACTGGGGTGGAAAATCGAACTACAAGACCTATGCCGCCTATCAATCGGGCAGCGGAGAAGACGCAAACTCGCCGAACACAAATCCGCTTTACATTGATCTCAGCTCCACGCCTCCAAACCTTGACCTTGCTTCCAATTCCCCGGCCGTCAATGCCGGCGGTACCAGCCTCACCTGCAGCGAGGGGTATTGTAACGGCACGACCATTTACGGCAGCACCGATTACGCCGGCAATCCGCGCATCAACGGCAGCGGCCAGATCAACATCGGAGCCTATGAGCAGTAAGCGGAACACAGCGGCGGAGGAGTCATGACGATGCTCGCGGGCACGGCGCCTCACGTCGTCTCGCGAGCAGGAATTCGGCGGGGGAGTTTATCAAGCGAGCATTTCCAGCGTGCCCGCTGCGGGGGGCGCAGCGGCCGAAGGTCAACCCCAGGATTTTCGGGCATCGATCACGAACAAAAACGGCAAGGATGCCTATCCGATCTCTACCTACATGTGGCTGTTACTTCCTGAGGAAATCGCGGACAAAACTCGCAGGGATGCTCTGACAGAGCTGCTTCGCTGGGTGCTGACGTCGGGCCAGCGGGAGTGTTCCGCCCTGGGTTATGCGCCTCTGCCAGCGGAGATCGCAAAGCGCGCGTTAGAGTCATTCGATACGAGCAAGTGATTCCGGAATATCTGCACTCTGCAACTCTGGATTGTTTATCCCTGCCGGCTGCGATACGATAATTGTGCTCTCGCGATTCTCCCCACCTCGTCCTTCCCTCACCCGTAAACTGTTCAATTGCTGCAATGTGTGTGCAACCCAGAGCGCTGATCGATAAGACCATACAATATATAGTGTTATATTACTTGACCCCGCCCCCTTTTGACCGTTACAGTTGCTTAAATTTGTGGTGGCCCTACCAGCCGGGGACGAGACTTAAGCCGAAACTCGCATCTACTTCGGAGCAAGGGTATCCGTCTGGTAAACAGCTCGCGACGCAGCACAACTGGCAACTGGCCACGAACCACCGGCCACTGTTTCTCCCAAGGAGTTCACGTTGCTTAAACTGAAGCGGCTTCAGATTCTCGGCTTCAAATCGTTTTGCGACCGCACCGACCTCAAATTCCACGGGGACGGCATCGCCGCGATCATCGGGCCAAACGGCTGCGGTAAGTCGAATATCGCCGATGCCATCTCCTGGGTGCTGGGCGAGCAATCGGCAAAGACTCTGCGCGGCTCGCGCATGGAAGACGTGATCTTCGCCGGCACGCGTGATCGCAAAGCCACCGGCATGGCGGAGGTTTCGCTGACTCTAATCGATCCGCAGGAATATCCCGGCCCTGACGCCAACGCGCCCACCGAAATCGATATTCAGGACGAATTGCCGGTGAATCCGCTGTCCTCGAAACACGCTGAGGATTGGGACGAAGCTGCCATCCGCGCGCGCGCCGCCGCCGAGACGGAAGCCGCCGTGGAAGAAGCTCAGCCCGGCAGAACCGAAGAAGTAGAAATTCCCCGCTCGAAATTAAGTACCCTGGCCGTCGCCTTCCCTGACGACGAGCCGGTCTTCGCGCTACCAGCCCATAACGTCGCGCCGGTGGCTTCTTCGGCAGCCATTGCAGGCGCGCCACAGGTGGTGCTGAAGATCCGCCGGCGGAAATTTAATCAACAGCAATTCCATGCCGGAGAAATCGTGGTTACGCGGCGGCTGTTCCGCTCCGGAGACAGCGAGTATTTATTGAACGGCAAACTCTGCCGGCTGCGCGACATTCAGGATCTTTTCATGGGCACAGGCCTTGGACCGGAAACCTACGCCCTGATCGAGCAGGGACGCATTGGGCAGATTCTCAGCAGCCGTCCCACGGATCGCCGGGCGATTCTGGAAGAGGCCGCTGGAATCACGAAGTTCAAAACCAAGAAGCGTCTCGCGGAAGCGCGGCTGGAAGATGCCAAGCTCAATCTCGCCCGCGTGAACGATATTTTCGAAGAAGTCACGCGCCAGATGAATTCGCTGAAGCGGCAGGCTTCAAAGGCAGAGCGCTTTGCCAAGTTGCGTGAGGAGATGCGGGCAGAGCTGCGCGTGGTCCTGGCCAGCAAGTTTGCGGCTATCGAGCACGAAAGCACCGAGCTCGACGCGCAACTCAACGCACTCGCCGAGGATATGCAGCACCGTTCTGAAGCCGTACAGCAACTCGAATCCGAGCATGGTGAAGCTACGGAACGCGGCTACTCGATTGAAACCGAGCTGCGCGAGAATCGCGACCGCATCAGCCAGCTTGCCATGGAGATCGATCGCGCTCATGCCCGTCGCCGCCACAACGACGAACGCTCTGCGGAACTGGTGGTTCGCTCCGCTTCGGCGGAAGCTGAACTTGCTCAGGCCCGTCACCGCCTTAGTGCGCTTGAGGCCGAGCGCGATTCCAACCGGCAAGTGCTGGAATCCGCCGCCGCCGATCTGGCCGCTGCGCGGCACGAACTTTCGTTGTCGCAACAGGAAGCCGCGGCTGCGGCAACCGCGCTGGCGGAGATTGAGCGTCGGCAGGAAGAATGGCGCGTTGCGATTTTCGATACGGTATCTTCCGTCTCGCACCTTCGCAACCAGCTGGCGCAAGCGGAAGAACGCCTGGCGGGGGCGGACCGCGAAGAACGGCGTCTGGAAACTGAAATCACCAACGCCAACGAGCAAGTAGAAGCCTTTGGCGGACAGCGCGGACAACTTGCCCTCGAGTTCGAAACGATAACGCAGCGCGTGACCGGAATTACGGAAGAAATCGGCCAGCTCCGACGCCTGATCGAAGCCAAGCGTCTTGAAGAGACGCGGGCCAAGGCTAATCTCGACGTGCTTCGCGCCGAGTTCGCCACAGCCCTCGGGAAAAAAGGATCTCTCGAAGCGGTGATCGCAGAGCATGGCTATTCTACTGAATCGGTTCGCCGCCTCTTCCAGTCAGGAGTGATGCGGAGCGGTCTGGCACCGGTCGGCGTCCTGGCGGATTTTCTTGAAGTCGAGCCACGCTTTGAGCGCGTCGTAGAAGATTTCCTGCGCGACGAGTTGAATTACATCGTGGTCAAGTCCTGGGACGCCGCCGACGAAGGCCTGCGCCTGCTGCGCAGTGACGTCGATGGCCGCGCCACGTTCCTGGTTCATCCCGAGGACTCGCAAGCGAAGTTTTCGTTCGTGCTCGACGAAGCTGCGCATTGCGCGCCACCCACGGCATCCATCGTTCCGCTGAAGAACACGATTCGGGTTCTCGACGGATTCGGAAAGTCGCTGGAAGTCATTCTGCCGAAGCTGCGCGATGGTTACATCGTTCCCGGGTCCGACACCGCGCGTGGTCTGGCGCTCGAAAATCCCGATGCATTCTTCCTGGCGCAGTCCGGAGAATGCTTCCACAACGTCACAGTCACGGGTGGCAAACAGCGCGCCGAAGGCCCGCTTTCCATGAAGCGCGAGCTTCGTGAAGTTCTGCGGCAGCTTGAAGACCTGGAACGCGCTCTGCGCGACGAAGAGATGCGCGTTCTTACCCTGGGCAGAGAAATTAAAGAGTTCGCTTCCCTGCTGGAGCGACTGGAAGGGGAAAAACGCGAGGCCGAGCATCAGTCGATGACCTCCGGCCACCTGCTGCTACAGCTCGATTCCGAAATGTCCCGCGTGACCGAGCGCATCAGCGTTTCGCGTGCGGAGTTGCAACGGCTAGCGTCTGAACGTGCTGAGCAGGAATCGATCATCACCGTGCGGCAAACAGAGATCGCCGCGCTCGAGCAGATTCGTGCCGGACTCGAGCTGCAAATCGCCGCCGCCCAGGAATCGCTTGGCGCCTTGCGCCAACGCCGTGAAGACGCAGCCCAGACCAGTTCGCAGCGCGTGGCACGGGTCGCGGCTTTAGAAGAACGCCATCGCTCCGCTACTGCGGTGCTGGGGAGAATCGATTCCCTGTTCATCGAGATGGGCGAACGCGTCCAAACTCTCGTCTCACAGATTGAAGCCGCTGGGGCCGAAAAGCTGCAGCGCGAAACGGAAAATCTCCAACTCGAGCAACAATCCGCTGACTTTGAAGCCGAGCGAAACGCGGGCCAGGCCCGTGAAGGTTTGCTGCAATTTGAAAAGGACCAACTCCGCGCCCGGCTCTCGGAGATCGACGAATTGCTCCGCAGCGCGCGCCAGCTACTCGACCAGGCTCGCGACCGTCGTGGCGAGCTCCAGGCGGCTGCGGCCAAGCTACAAGCCGACGCCATGTACATGGCAGAAACCTGCCTCAACGAGCTCGGCATCGAGAGGCCCGCGCTGATGGCTGATACCACGCTGGCCCTTGTCACCGGCGATGAACTCGCTGCCCGCGATCAGTCTTATCGCGAGATGCGTGCCAAGCTCGAGGCCATGGGCCCGGTAAACATGATGGCGCTTGAAGAGTATCGCGAGACTGCGGAGCGGCACACCTTCCTCGATGCGCAGCGCAAGGACCTCATCTCCTCTATTGAAAACACCACGGCAACGATCCGCGAGATCGACGAAGTGTCGCGACAGAAGTTCCAGGAAGCCTTCGCCAAAATCAACGAGAACTTCCAGACTACATTCAAGAAACTCTTCGGTGGCGGCAATGCCTTCATGAAGCTCACGGATGAGGAAAATTCCGCCGAAAGCGGCATCGACGTAGTGGCTTCGCCTCCCGGCAAGCGCCTGCAAAGTGTGCTGCTGCTTTCCGGCGGTGAGAAGGCGCTCACCGCGCTCGCCCTGCTGGTCGGCATTTTCCAATTCACGCCCAGCCCATTCTGCATCCTCGACGAGGTGGACGCGCCCCTCGACGAAGCCAACATCGGCCGCTTCACCGAGCTTGTGAAAGAGATGAGCGTCCAAACTCAGTTCGTCCTTATCACCCACAGCAAAAAGACGATGAGCATCGCTCCTGTGCTTTACGGCGTGACCATGCAGGAGCCCGGGGTATCGAAGTTGGTCTCGGTTCGTTTCGGAGCAGCGCAATAAAGTACAAGTGACGATTTGGCAGACCCGAGGTCACCGTAAAGCGCCACGATATCCACTTCGATCCTCAGCTTTTCCACAACCACCCGCCCGCAAACCATCCGATTCGCCTAACCCTCTGTCTGCTCGCGACCACCAACGTTTTCCTGCTCAACAGGATAGGTACTTACCTCCAAGCCGTGATCTCCGTCGTTGACAAAACTTTCTGAGGGGCTAAAATACGGCTCGCTCCTGCCTTAATATTTCAATATGACCTCTGAACTTCTCGATCCCGTCCTTCTGCAAACAGATTTTCCCGACCTCCAACTTCACGCCAGCGGTAAGGTGCGCGACGTTTACCAGCTCGACGCCGACCGGTTGCTCTTCGTCGCCACGGACCGTATTTCCGCCTTCGACTACGTGCTCGCCACCGGCATTCCGCATAAGGGACGAGTGCTGAGTCAGATATCGCTGTTCTGGTTCGACTTCCTGTCGGATATTGTCTCCAACCATTTCATCACTGCGGATGTGGAGCGCTATCCGCAGTCGCTGCAGAAGTATGCCGACCAGTTGCGCGGCCGTTCCATGGTGGTCCGGCGCGCGCAGATGTTTCCCGTCGAGTGCGTCGTCCGCGGCTATATCTCAGGGTCTGCCTGGAAGGAGTACAAGGCGACGGGTAAGGTGTGCGGCATCGAGTTGCCAGCCGGGCTTCGCGAATCGCAAGCATTTCCCGAGCCGATCTTCACGCCATCCACCAAGGCCACCAGCGGCCATGACGAGAACATTTCGTTTGCCCAGATGTGCGATATCGTGGGCACGGAGACGGCCAGCACTCTGCGCGACCTCACTTTGCGCGTTTACAAGAAGGCGGCCGATTACGCGCGTCAGCGTGGCATCCTCATTGCCGACACGAAATTCGAATTTGGCCGCACCGCCAAGGGGATCACGCTGGCCGATGAGGTCCTCACACCGGATTCGTCACGCTTCTGGCCCGCCGATAAATACGAACCGGGCCGGGCGCAAGAGTCCTACGACAAGCAATATGTCCGCGATTACCTGGAGGAGATTCGCTGGAACAAGCAACCCCCTGCGCCCGCTTTACCGGCCGAGGTTGCGCAACACACCAGCGAAAAGTATCTTGATGCCTACCAGCAGATTACGGGAAAGAAACTGGATGTGTGAGCGCAGGGTATTCCGCGGCATCCGGGTTCGCCGGAGCGCGACATGACGCCGGCGGATTGGGCGATTGTTGCGCTGATCGCTCTGAATGTTTTGTTGGCTGCCATGCATGGGTTCTTTGCCGAGGCCTTGAGCATGGCGGGATTGGTTGTAGGCTACGTGGTCGCGGCCTGGCAGTACCAAAGGCTCGCCGACTGGCTGTTGACGTTTCTGAATTCGGAATTGCTGGCAGAGATTTTCGGTTTCCTGATGATATTTTTTGCGATCCTGATCGTGTTCAGCATTGCGGGACGGATCGCGAGAAGGCTCATGAAGGAAGCCGGGCTAAGCGGTTTTGATCGCCTTCTGGGCGCGTTGCTGGGTGTGATGAAGGGCGCGCTGGTGGTGGCTGTCGTCCTGATGGGGATGACAGCATTCACTCCGACCTCTTCGATGTTGGAGAAGTCGGAATTGGCCCCTTATTTCTTGGTGGCCGGGAGAGCGGCGATCTGGGTGGCGCCGTCGGCTTTGCGATCCAGGTTCTACGAGGGACTCGATTTCTTACATCGAGCTCCGAAGGATTTGACGGGGACTCCGGCCGCCTCCAGGAAATAAATGCTGTTGGCTGTTTGAGCGAAGACATCAAAACGACGACTTTAAACGAAGAGAGAGACCTACCGTGAAAGATCAATTGGAAGCACTCATCCTGCAGATGTACAAAAGCAACATTCTCTACTCCGAGGGCGTGCGCGAGTTTAAGAAGCGCTTCATTCTCACCGTCCTTCAGGAAAACAAGGGCAACCAGTGCCGGGCCGCCCGCGAACTCGGCATGCATCGCAATACCCTCAGCCGCACCATCGATGAGCTCAAGATCGATGTACGCCAACTACGGGACGGCGCCAAGCGTCCGCCGCGCAGTGCGCGTCCGGTCACGCTGGAAAAAAAGGCTATTCGCTAGCGCCCTCGTTCGCATCACAAAAAATTAAGGCAGCCCTTGCGGGCTGCCTTTCTTGCCAAATCCCTTACTACTACTGGGAAGACGCTGCTTTGTGGTGAACCGCAGGCTTAGCCGGGGTCGGGGCCGCAGCTTTCAGCAGCTTGCCTTTCTCCATCACCATCATGAACGGACTGGGGGTATAGGAGGCGGGCTCACCCTGGAAGTCCAGACTGGCGCCTTCTTTGGGGATGAGCTTCAGCGGAACCTTGTCTTCGAAGGTGAGCGTGATGTCAGCCTTCTTGGCATCGATGTCATCCGAACTGCCCGCGATGTCGAACTCAGTCGCAGTAGCTTTGATGACGGTGCCGTTCATCTGTACCGGCTTACCCTTGATGGCGTTCCACACGGCATCCTGATCTTCCTGTTTGCCATTGGAGAGAACGAACTCCCAGGTCGCGAAGTCCATCTTATCCGGCGTCGTTGCTACGACCATGTTGTGAGCCTGTTCCGGCGGGGTAGGCGCGGGCTTGATCGTAAATCCAACGGGTTCAGCCGGGTTTGCCTTTGCCTGAGCCAGAAGATCGGTCCAGCCATCGTCTCCACCGTGGTACTTGATGTACTGATTCCTCGCGTATTTCTCGATCTGCTGCTGGTACTGCGGCGTCGGAGCCACAATCGAAGCACGGGCGGCGTACCAGATCGCATTAATCGAATCGGGCGGAATTTTCGGGTCCGGCGGAGTAGGACCGGCATAGGCCAGGGCTAAGGGATAAACAACGCTAAAGTCTGTAGGATTCGCATCAGCCGCGACGCGAAGCGCTTTGCGCGCATCGTCATAGTCCTTGTCGGTGAGATCCGAGATGCCGATGGCCGCGCTGAAAATGGCGGTCATCTGATCTTTCATCTTCTGAAAATCGCCGTCAGAAGTGCCCTCGGGCTTGGCGAACTTCGGCAGCGCGTCCAATCCCATCTGCCCGTATTTCTTGGCGTCCGCCAGGTCCTGCTGAGCAGCGGAGTCGCCGCCCTGTGCCTTCAGGCGATCAAAGTAGGCGAGCAACGCCATCGCCCGTACATTGGTGGGGTCGGCGGCAACCAGCTTCGTGGCCGTATCGATGGTCTTTTGCTGATTCCCCGTCTGCTGGTAGTCCTGCATGAGAGTTTGCAGCGCGGCTACCTTCATCACGCTATTCGGATATTGCGTCATGAATGCTTCCAGCCCGCTGATCTGAGCTGCGGGGTCGGTCTGCTTGATCGCTCCCACGTAGGCGTTGTACTCGGCGGGGTCCTTAATGACCGGCGCTTGCGGGGATGCTGGCGGTTGTCCCTGAGCTGCTTGCGCCGCCGGCTGCGATGGTTGTTGCGCTGGCTGCGCGGCACTCTGAGCGACTGCCGTTGCAGCCACCCCAAGCACAACCGTGACCAGAATCTTTTTCATCAGTGTTGGCTCCTTGCACCTTTGGGAATCGATAATGTCGTGAATAAGCGTTCTTGCTGAATTGTCGGCTCTTTGCCTGGACCGTTTACGCGCTCCGCATCCTGTCTGGAAATCCAAGTCGCGTCCGGGCAGGCCTCGCGAAATCGGGGCGAACTGGGGGTTAAGGCGAATACCCTTCTTTCCCGGTTGGCCGGATTATAAGTACCTCTTCTTCCGAAGGCAAGCAACTTCCCAGTTTCCCCCCGCCATTGTATAAAATGCAGAAGTGCTTCGCCGGGGAAGCCACGGTCGCATCCGCGCGGTTTCGCCGCTGTGGACAACTCAAGACATTGCATATGAATGCACTCTCAAACGATAAGGCCCATTTTCTTGCAGGGCAAGTAGCAGTGATTACCGGCGCCGGGCGGGGCATCGGAGCCGCCATTGCGAGCTCTCTCGCTCGACTGGGCGCGATCGGGGTGCTGTGCGGACGAAATCGCCTCGCTCTCGAATCCACCGCGAAAGCGATCGCCGATACGGGCGGGAAAGCCCAAATTGTTCCTTGCGATGTAACCAGCCTTAAGTCAGTGGAAGCGGCGTCCGGGCAAGTAACCGACTCTTTCGGGCGCGTGGATATTCTGGTCAACAACGCGGGCATAGCAGGATTCGGCGGTCCGCTGCATCAACTTCCCCCTGATACGTGGGAGCAGATTTTGAATACGAATTTGCGCGGCGTTTATTACGCCATCCGCGCGTTCGCTCCCTTGATGATTCGTGCCCGCTCCGGCCACATCATCAACATTTCTTCGCTATCGGGAAAGAACGCGCTGCCGAATGGCGCGGCCTACGCAGCCTCCAAGTGGGGACTGAACGGACTCACGTACTCCGTGGCGGAGGAACTGCGCACTCACAACATCCGCGTGAGTGTGATCTGTCCCGGCTCGACCAATACCGACCTGAGCCCCCACGCTGGCAAAGATCCTGCAAAGATGTTGCAACCGGAAGACGTGGCGCACGCGGTGAAGATGCTGGTGACGCAGAGTGCGCAGTCGTTTGTGAGTGAGATTCTTTTAAGGCCGACGCAGAAGCCGTGAGGCAAGCCGCCAAGGCTTTCGATCGTGAGGGGAACCAGCTGCGCGTCACTTCTTGAACAGATTCTCAAACGCCTGCCGCGCGTCATTCGGGCGCAGCGTTGCCGGCGTTGAAGTTTCTTTTTCGCGACTCACGCGGAGTTCGTAGAACGTGCAATCGTTGCGGGCGTCTTTCTTTTCGATGCGCTTCGGCACCGGTTGCATGCACTCGAACCGGCTGCCGGGATCAAAGTACGCGCACTGTTTGCAAGAATGCAGCTCGAAGCCGCACTTGGGGCAAAGGCCGGTGGGCGGCATCCCTGGCAAGACGGTTCCACACTGCGTGCATCGCGAGACGGCACGGGTTCCGGGCAAATTCAGAGGCTTCGGCCCCATGCTGTAATCGCGTCTTGCGGGAGGGACCGCTGGCGGCTTTTCCACAGACTCCCGGCGCGGCTTTTCCTCGCGATCGCGATCCTGATATCCGTGCTGACGGTACTTGGCTGCCACAAAGCCTCCCCAAGCATGCTGGCGTATTGTCGCGCCAGTCGCGCTTTACGGCAAGTCTGAACCTGATTTTTCTCCGTCTACTCCACTGCTTGCTACTCGGTACGCAGAACTCACTTCGCTACAATGGAAGTATGATCCACGAAATCTTCCCCGTCGGACCGCTGCAATGCAACTGCTCGATCATCGGCGACGAAACCACACGCGAAGCGATGGTCATCGACCCTGGGGATGACATTGAAGACGTTCTCGCGCTTATCCGCAAGCATAACCTGCAGGTCAAGCAGATTGTCATCACCCATGCCCACATCGACCATGTAGGGGGCGCGATGAAGCTTCGCGCCGTGACTGGCGCGCCCATCCTGCTTAACCAGAACGACTACGCCCTGCTCAAGATGCTCGATGCGCAAGCCGCTTGGGTGGGCATGGCCGCGCCTGGTGCAGTTGAGATCGACCAGAGTATAAGCACTGGCGATACCGTGAAAGCTGGAGCCCACAGCGCCAGCATTCTGCACACTCCGGGTCACACCGAAGGCAGTATCTGCCTGTATTTCCCCGCCGAAAAAACTTTGATTGCGGGCGACACGCTATTCGCCGGTTCCATTGGACGCACGGACCTGCCCGGCGGATCGATGCAGAAAATCATGGAATCGCTGCGCGGAACAGTGCTCGCTCTGCCGGACGAGACCGTGGTCGTGCCCGGCCACGGGCCGCTGACTACGATCGGAGAAGAGCGGGAGAGCAACCCATTTCTGGTGAAGAGATAGAGCTTGTTGAGTGTTGACGGGCACCCGAACCCCGCAGGCTCTAATTGGCAACTATTAATTCCAAAAGTCGCCTGATCCCTTCCGCGAATTCATTCTCTACGGCGATCAAGCTCAGCACCAGATAGCCATCGCTCGGGAAGTCATAGAAGTGCCCGGGATGCACCAGCACCGATTTTCTGCGTAGCAGATCAACCGCCAGCTCTTCATCGGTTTGCATTACCGGGACGCGCAAAATTGCGTACCATCCACCTTCCACATTTAAACGTTGGCACATCTTCTGCGCGGCCAACTGGCGGTCGAGTTCAGCGAGGTTCGCGAGCACTCGATCCAGCAGCTGCCGTTGAACACTTTGCCGCTGCTCAAGCAGCGCGGGCGTGGCCCACTGGATGGGGGCATTCATCGAAAGATACGTGTCGGAGATTACCTCAAGCCGTGCCTGTGCCGCCTCTCTCTGCGCCACCGGGCCGCTAGTGACAATCCATGCCAATTTCATTTGCGGCAGCGCGGAGATCTTAGAGATTCCACTCAGGGTAAAGCTGAGGACACCTTGATTCGCGACAAAGCTTTGTTGCGGCACTCCGTTGTGAGCGTAGTCGAGAAAAACCTCATCCGCGATGATGGCCAGCCCGTGTTCCGCACAAAAGGCGTTGAGCAGCTCCTGCTCTTGCGCATGGACATACGAACCTGTGGGATTGTTCGGATGAACCACAACCACGCCCCGCGTCCTTCGCATAACCACTTTCTCCAAGGGCGGAAAATCCATCTGCCAGCCGTGGTCATAAATTAAGGGATAGGACACGAGCTTCACATCCTGCAAGTCCGCGAGAAATTCAAACAAAGGATAGCTCGGCTTCGGAACCAGCAACTCGTCCCCTGGATTGCAGAGCAGGCGAAACACAAACGAATAACCTTCACTGGTGCTTGTGGTCAGAATCAGCCGCCCCGGGTCGAGGCCGTCCATTCCGTGTTGCGCCCGGTAGTAGTTCGCAACCGCGCTCCGCGCGCTGGGCAACCCCTTTGGCTGAGGATCGTAATCCATCGCCCGCGGCGAAGCCAGCGATTCAAGAATCCGTGCATCGTCGAAGTGCAGCCCGATTTTTGTCGGATTCGAGATCGTCAGATCCAACACGTGGGCACCGCTCGATTTCACTTCTTCGAGCGTGTCCGTCAGTCGATTGCGCGTGAGCTTCCAGTTGGTGCGGTCGGAAAACATCCTAAGGTGTGCTTCTGCTTCTATGGTTGCAAGTAAAACCCTAGCTCCTGCGGCGGCGCAAGAGTCTTGGTGAGATCGTATTGCCGGCGCACCTGCCGCACCGCGACGATCTTTTTCTGAAACTCGCGAGCCAGGGTGTCGTAGCGTACCAGAACATTATCCAGCCAGAACGGGTGATATTCGCGCAGCCATGCTTCCCGGTACATCTCACTCAGGCGCGTGGTCGCATCGCGCAGATCTTCCAGCCGGGCATTAGCGTCCGTGATTTCCGCCAGGTCATTGTCCACGCGCTCAGCATCGGTCTGGTTCTGGAAAGCGTCCCAGTAAAACCTGCTGATCTCCTGAGTAAACTCAGCCTTCATACCCAGGACGTCCCAACGCCACGCGCCCAGCGTCATGTCGGCTAACGTGGTCTGGTTGGCGCGCGCCTTGTCAGATTTGCGGTAGAGCGATTCCAGCGCGTGCTCCGCGCCCAAACGCATCTCAGCGGCGGCCGGCAAAATCTTCTGCATTAGCGCTGCGCCTTCCTGCGTGAAGGGGTCGGCCCAGAACAACTCATCCGTCTCCAAGACAATGTGATTCTTCGCCAGGGCCTGATGCCCGCTGTCCAGATTCTCCAGCACGTCGCGGAAAGTGGCATCCTCGTTGCGATAGAAGGCCCAATCGTAGTCATTCTTGAAATCGTCGATATTGGATTCGCCCGCTTGCCATCCTGCCGCCGCGCCAAAAACCAGAGCCGGCCATGCCATCCCGTAGATCGACTCGCCATCGTCGTTCCAGGTTGTGTTCAGCATGCCCATCGCTTCCAGCTTTTGTCCGTCGCGTACGAAGTTGCGGATATCCACGAAGGCGACATCCAGGTCCGGCCAGACCTGGCTCCAGTTGTTTGCGCCCGGAGCCACGACCACGCGGAGTCCGGCATCGCGATACGGTTTGATGATGCTCTCGTAGCTGGGCTTCGCATCATAATCCCAGGGAACCGCAATCATGTCCTTGGGCAGAATGGTGAGAAGTTGCGGATACTTTACCGCGATGTCTCCCCAGAACATGAGTTGCTTGTGATAGGGCTGAAGAATGCCGCTCACTTTCTGCATGTGCTCGAGATACACGCGGCCCAGGCCGATTTCGCTGGCACGCGCCGCGGTTTGTCCATGACCAAGTTCAAATGTCTCATCGCCGCCCACATGCAAAAAGGGTCCGGGAAAAAGCGGCACCAGGTCCGCATACATCGCCTTGATCAGGTCATAGGACCGATCCTTGGTCGGCGTGAGCACATGGCCATGCGGTCGCTCCGCCACATCGGCATAGATCTCATACTTCAGCATGTGGTGGAGGTGTCCGAAGGTTTGCTGCTCGGGAAGAATCGTGACGTAAAGATTCTTTGCATAAACCACCAGCGCCTTGATCTCCTGGGGCGTAAGCGCGGCTTCTTTTGGCGCCACCAAAGGCTGGCTGGCAAAATCGAATACGTGCTCCATGTAGAGAGCAAACAGATTTACTTTGTATCCGGCCAGCATGCGAATCTGATACTTCATGAATTCTTCGGTCGGAATCGGACCTCGGCTGATGTCGTCTTGCACGCCGCGCCACTCCATGCTGGGCCAATCGCGGATCGACACCGCCGGACAAACCAGGCTTCCGCCATCTTCGCGAAGTAGTTGGCGCAACGTCTGCACGCCGTAGAAGAGTCCCTGGCCTGTGTTGGCGGCGACGATGAGATGAGCTTTGTCCGAGAACAGAAGGTAGCCCTGGTCGCCAATCGAATCCGCCTTCAGGCCCCTCGCCGCCAGGAACTTTTTGACCCCCTGGTCCTGCAAGCGTGCGAGAACGATAGTGCTGCGCTCCTGCTTTGCGTCTGGTTTTTCACCGGTAATGCTCACCTTCAAACCAGAACGGTCGTGGATCTCTTCCGCCAGCGTTTCCGCCGCGATGCGATCCTCGGCCTGGTGCCCAAACTCAACAAGGATTCGGGTGGTGGGCTTTACGCGAAAGCTGCCAGCATGCAGTTGTACTTCTTTCGGCTGAGGAATCAACTTCAGTGGATTGTGAGGCTCGGGAGTTTCCGCGAAGGCTAGCGCAATGAGAAGCGGAACGACCGGAAAAAACAGAGCGGCTCTTTTCATTCGGGTCCTTGGGAGAAAACGGTCTGGGCTCTATTCTAGCGGCAACCAAAGGCAACAGACGGCAGAATCAACTAAGACTTTCCGAACGCCTCTTTGTTTACCACATAAGGCATCTTCGTGATGTCACCACCGTAGTTCGCTTCGAGGACGTCGATCAATCCCTGCACACACCGTCCGGCCATGCCCTTGTTAGGATCGACGTCGAGCCGCGTGATGCGGGCTGCGCTGGCGAAGTGCGGGAACAGGCGGCAGCGGTCGGCGATCGCAGGGTCGCGAAGCGGTGAGTCCGCCGGCAATGGCTCTTTCTCATAAACATCGAGGGCTGCGCCCGCGATCCAGTTTTCTCGCAGTGCTCTCACCAGAGCCGCCTCATCCACGACCGGGCCGCGAGAGTCGTTCACCAGAAATGCCGTCGGCTTCATCAGCTTCAAGGTCTGCTCGTTGAACAGATGGTAGGTGGGCGTAGAGCTTTCGCCGGGCCGCAACAACGGAACATGGACGCTCACGAAATCGGCCTGGCGCAGCGCGTCTTCAAACGGCACGTACTTGATCCAGTTTTTCTCTTTGGTTATGCCGCGCGCGTGGCGCAAGTCCATCGTCTCTTGAATGGCCTTGATGTAATCGTGATTCTCGTAGGCGGGGTCGTAGCAAAGCATGTTCATATCGAAGCCGGCGCACTTCTTGATCAGCGCCAGCCCGATGCGTCCCGTGCCGATGATCGCAATCGTCTTGCCCGTGACTTCGTCGCCCAGAAACGGCAAGTAAGGATGCCAATATCCCCACTGGTTATCGCGCGTCAGGTGCTCGGCTGGCCACATCTTGCGGGCCAGCACGCCGAGCATGAAGAAGGCAAACTCCGCAGTAGCTTCGGTCAGAACGTCGGCGGTGTGAGTGAAAGGAATCTTGTAGCGATTGGCGTCGGCGCGATTGATATTGTCGAACCCGACCGCAATCTGGGCCACAACTTTTAGCGTGTTCTTGCCGGCTTCGAAGACCTGGGCGTCGATCGGATCGCGAAGCGTGGTGATCAAGCCATCGATGCCGGACTTGACCTTGTCGATGATCAAACTCTTGGGCGGAGCTTCCGGCTGAGGATAGACTTCAACTTCGTATCCCCGGTTACGCAGCAGGTCGAGAGCTTCTCCGATGTCGCAGGTCGAAAAAATACGCAGTTTCTTATCCATGTCACTTTCAGAACGACTGAGATTGAATTTGACTCAGCCCGCTCACACTGCAAGACACCGAAAATATCATACGTGACAAGCCGACGACGTACGGAAGCCGCCCTTCATCGCGGTCATGCTGCAACGCGCTGCCTTGGGCTATAATGGCCGGCACCCATGCCACTCGTCTCTGGCACCAAGCTCGGGCCATATGAAATTCAAGCGCCGCTAGGCGCTGGCGGAATGGGCGAGGTGTACCGTGCGCGCGATGCCCGGCTCAACCGCGACGTCGCCATCAAGATTTTGCCCTCTTCGTTCTCCGCTGATCCCGACCGCCTGCAGCGTTTCGCGCAGGAATCCCGCGCGGCCGCGGCGCTCAACCACCCTAATATTCTTTCGATCTTCGACATCGGCGAGGATCATGGCGCACCCTACGTAGTTTCTGAACTGCTCGAAGGCGAAACTCTCCGCGACCGCCTGCGCGACTCGGCGCTCCCTTCCCGCAAAGCCATCGACTATGCCCAGCAGATCGCAAGCGGCCTCGCCGCCGCCCATGACAGGGGCATCGTCCATCGCGACCTGAAGCCGGAGAACATCTTCCTCACGCACGACGGACGCGCCAAGATTCTGGATTTCGGCCTTGCCAAGTTCACCCGCCCGGAGGCCGATGCGTCCGGCGAAGCACCCACGCAGCAAGTCATCGGCACAGACGCGGGCACCGTCATGGGCACCGTCGGTTATATGTCGCCCGAGCAAGTTCGGGGCAAACCTGCCGACGCACGCGCCGACATCTTTGCCTTCGGCGCCATTCTCTACGAGATGCTTTCCGGCAAGCGCGCCTTCCACGGCGACTCTCCCGTCGACACCATGAGCGCGATCCTTAAAGAGGAGCCTCCCGACCTCAGCGAGACGAATCGCAACGTCTCGCCTGCTCTCGAACGCATCGTCCGGCATTGCCTCGAGAAAAATCCGGCGGAGCGCTTTCAGTCCGCGCGCGATGTGGCCTTCAACCTCGTGGCTCTCACGGATATTTCGACGTCCAGCCGCGGGGGCGTGCGCGCCATCCCGGAAGAACCGGCTTCACGCCCGTGGCTTCTGCCCTTGCTCGGTGGATTGCTCCTGCTCGGATCGTGGGTCGCCATCTATTACTTCGCTCATCGCGCCTCCGCCGCCACGGCGAACCCGACCTTCCACGAAGTCACCTTCCGCAACGGTACCGTCTGGGCCGCACGCTTCGCACCGGATGGACAGACCATCGTCTACGGCGCAGCCTGGGAAGGCCAGCCGCAGGAAATTTTCTCCACCGCTTCGACAGCAGCGACTCCCGCACCGTGGGTTTGCCGTCCGCGCAGATTCTATCGATCTCTTCCAAAGGCGAGATGGCGATCTCCTTACATCCCACGAACACGGGAGCTTTCGTTCAGAACGGAACTCTGGCTCGAGTCCCGCTTGCTGGAGGCGCGCCGCGCGAGGTGCTCGACAAAGTGGCTTGGGCAGACTGGACACCCGACGGCCAGTCCCTTGCTGTTATCCGTCCAAGCATGATCGGAATTCTGCATCTGGAATTTCCGGTCGGGAATGTGATCTACGAGCCTCGCGGCTGGGTCAGCCATGTGCGTTTCTCGCCCAAGGGAGATTTTTTGGCGATCGCCGACCATGTACCAGGCGGCGACGACGGTCGCGTAGTCATCCTCGATGCGCACGGAAATCCCAAAGCGAGTTCTTCTTATTACTCGAGCGTCGAAGGGCTGGCCTGGGCTCCGGGCGGGAAGGAAGTATGGTTCTCCGCTGTCCCCGCCGGATCGGAACGCGCCGTCTATGCGCTGGACTTCTCCGGCAGGGAACGCCTCATCTACCGTGCGCCCGGCGGCCTGACAATTCACGACATCAGCCGCACTGGCCTGGTTCTCCTGACTGCGGATAAATCTCGTATGAGCCTTTCGGCGCTCGCTCCCGGCGAAACGCGAGAACGTAGTCTGACCTGGTTTGACTGGTCTCTACTCGCCGATATGTCCGGCGACGGCAAGACCATCATCTTCTCCGAGACCGGCGAAGCGGAAGGTTCGAACTATAGTATTTTTCTGCGTAAGACTGATGGATCGCCATCGATCCGGCTTGGCGACGGTGGCTTTGGCTCACTTTCTCCCGATGGGCAATGGGTGGTGTCTATCGTAGGAGCGCCCGCAAGGCTGGTACTTCTACCCACCGGCGTCGGAGAGCCGAGGCAGCTTACCGACGACAAACTCGACCACTTCGACACCGGTTGGGCACCGGATAGCAAGTCGATCGTTTTCTCTGCCTCCGAGCCCGGACATGGTGCTCGCACCTATCTATTAGATATTCAGGGTGGCACGCCACGCGCCGTGACTCCTGAGGGCACTTCGGGTCGATTCGTTACACGAGACGGCAAGTACCTTCTTGCTATCGACGTGAAACGCCAGATCTGGCTCTACCCGTTGGCTGGCGGGAGTCCACGGCAACTCGACGTAACTTTGCGCGCCGAAGAACTTGCCGTTGGCCTTTCCGGAGACGGCAAGAGCTTGCTGGTGGCGAGTCGCGGCATCCCACTCAAACTTTTCCGACTGGATCTCGCTTCCGGTCACCGCGAGCCTTGGACGGAGATCGCTCCCGCCGATCCCGCGGGCGCGCAAGGCATCCCAACCATCAGGTTTAGCGCGGATGGAAAGTCGTATGCCTATTCCACATTCCGCGTGCTCTCCGACCTCTACGTCGTCGAGGGTTTGAAATGAGGCGCGATTTTGTGGAAGCAACTCCGATTACCGCATGCCCGCGTAGAACAGATGCTCGCGCTCTTCCCGCTTCTCTTCCGCGCATTTCTTCTTGAAGGCCATTAACTCCGCGGCTTTGAGCGCGATGTGCTCGCCACTTACTTCGAATTCCTTGATCAACTCCCAGGGTGCGCCGGAGTCACCAAAGCGGTCTTTCACCCCGATAGCACCGGTGATTACCGGCAGCCCATAGAGTTTCGGACTCTCCGTCAGAATCGCGCTAACCCGCCAGGCCAGAGCTCCGATCTGATGCTCTTCAGCCGTAATCACTACACCAGTGTCTTGAGCCGCGCGAATGACGGCTTCTGCGTCAATCGGTTTCAGTGTGTGCAGGTTCAGCACGCGAGTTTCGTAGCCGTAATCGCGCTTCAGGATATATGCCGCACGCATGGATTCCGGAACCATCGGCCCGCAGGCAATGATGCTCAGATCCTCCAGCTCAGTTTCATACGACGATTCCAGGCGCGTTTCAAAAGCGTCGGCGAAATTCGATGTCTCGCCGCGCAGGCGAATGACGTTCGCTTTGCCAAACACGAACGGCGTCTTCTCATTCGTGACCACCGGCGTGGCCTCGCGGGCAAAGCGAATGTACTTTGGCCCCACATGCTGGAGTAGCAGGTAATTCGTCGCCTTGCGCGTCTCCTCCACATCGCAGGGCACAACCACTGACATATTGGGCAGGCCTTGCATGGCGAACAGATCTTCCAGCGCCTGATGCGTAGCGCCGTCGGGACCGACCGAAACTCCACCGTGAGCTCCCGCAATCAAGACGTTGAAATTTCCGTAGCATACCGAAGTGCGAATCTGGTCCAGATTGCGCGCCGCGGCGAACGTTGCATAAGTTCCGAGCACGGGCAGCTTGCCTTCTTTCGCCAAGCCCGCAGCCGCCGATGTGGCCGATTGCTCGGCGATCCCCAGGCTGATCCAGCGCTTCTTGCGCTCGGGCTTGTTAGCATAGAAATCGCTGATGGTAATCGATCCGGAAATATCCAGGCCCAGGCAAACTACGCGCTCATCGCCTCCGTTTTCTGCCAGCGATCGGCCAAAGCCTTTCCGCGTCGGCTCCATCTTGACTTTCATCGTGTCCCCGGCATTCCACCAGTAATCCCGCGAGAACTTCGGCAGCTGCGAGTCGAGTTTGCGCTCCACTTCTGCCTGGTAGCGCTTCGCCTTGTCGAGCAGTTGCTGCACCGGAATGCGTTCGCTGAGGCCGAGTTCACTCAGAGCCTTGGTCAGCTCTTCATAGTTCGGCGCCTTGCCGTGCCATCCTGCCTGATCCTCCATAAAGCTGACGCCCTTACCCTTGACTGTATTGGCCAGGATAACGACCGGCTTCCCTTCTGACGCCTTAGCCTGCTGAAGCGCGTCCACTACATGATTCATGTCGTGTCCGTCGATCCGCACGACGTCCCAGCCGAAGCTGCCGTACTTGGCGCAAAGGGGCTCAACGTCCATCACGTCTTTCACCCAGCCATCAATCTGCAAACGGTTGCAGTCGATGATGCCGATCAGGTTGTCGAGGTGGAAATGTCCGGCCTCCATGGCCGCTTCCCAAATCTGTCCCTCCTGCTGCTCTCCGTCGCCCATCAAACAAAATGTTTTGTGACGCTTACCGTCTAGTTTCGCCGCCAATGCGATGCCTACCGCGATGCTCAAGCCTTGCCCCAAGGAGCCGGTAGAGACCTCAACGCCCGGCAGTTTGAGCCAATGCGGATGTCCCTGATAAGCGGAGCCAAGTTTGCGCAGCGTCATCACGTCCTCGACAGGACAGAAGCCTGCAACGGCCAATCCGAGATACAGGTTGGGAGCCTTATGCCCGGTCGACCAGATGATGCGGTCGCGGCCAGGCCAGGAAGGATTTTTCGGATCGTGATTGGCGACCTTGAGATAGAGCGCGGCAGTAATATCCATTATCGATAGCGTGCCGCCCGCGTGACCCGAACACGCCGCGCACAGCGCGATCAGATCATAACCACGCATCAAGTTGGCAGCGTCCTTCAGCTGTTCGATGGAATAGTCGCGGATGATATTGCCAGTAGTGGAATCTGTGAGGGCCATGGCCTACCCCTTCGCGCCGGAAGAAAGAAAAATGCACGGTGCTACGCCGAGCTTAGTGGGATGCGGTGAGGCCGGCTGTGATGGAAATCACGATGTGAGGTGACGCGAAAGCGCTTCGTTATTCAAATTTCCAGCGTGTGGATTTGCCCACGAACTCCTTCTCCCATAGGCCGAATACCACGCGGGGGCGAACCGCGAAAACTGGCTCCTTCATGGAGAGGATGTCCGGCTCCATTCCCTTCATGTCGAATTTGTACTTGCGCTCGTATTTGGGAAGGAACCTGCGGCGCGCCGGAACATCGGCAATCACGGCGACGCCTTCCACAATGACCGCTTCCTGCGCGTGCTCGGTACACACGACGCACTTTTTGTTCTGCGCCAGGTTGCGGGCCTTCCGCGACTTGCTACCGGTGCTGAACAGAAAGCAACCATCCTGCCACAAGCCCCAAACCACCATGGTGTGAGGCGAAACGCCGTGCGGCGAACCATCTGGCCTGACGGTCGTGATCCAGTAATTATGGGATTTCTTCAGGCGCTGCTCGGCCCAACTCCACGGGAGCAACCCTTTGTTGCCCGTGGGCAGGCCATAACCGGGCGCATGCAGACGGCTGGCCTTCGGCTTTCCAGTTCGCGATGGAATCCTTTTCGCCGACATGAATCAGATCGGTGCAAACGAAGCCGGGATAAACGACTTTACAGATTCTTCCCGGTCCACTGGTCGATGCGATCAAGCGCCTGCTGCAGGTTCTCCAGCGAATTCGCCACGCTGAAGCGCAGGTAGCCTTCTCCGTACTCCCCAAAAGCCGTGCCCGAGAGGGCCGCCACTCCGGCTTGCTCCAGCAGCGCGTCTGCCAGCGGCTTCGACTTCCATCCAGTCTTCGTGATGTTGGGAAAAACGTAGAACGCGCCCTTGGGCATACGGCAGGAAAAACCTTTGATCTTATTCAAGCCGGCGACGAACACGTCGCGACGCCGTTTGAACTCGCCACACATGTGATCGACCGAACTCTGATCTCCGCGCAGCGCCTCAATCCCAGCGATTTGCGTAAAGCTGGCGGTGCAGGAGCTGGAATTCGTCATGAGTCGAGTGATTTGCGCCGCCAGATCAGGCCGCATGACGCCGTAACCCATGCGCCATCCCGTCATCGCGTAGGTCTTCGAAAAACCGTCGAGCAGGATCGTGCGCTCCTGCATCCCAGGCACTGACATGATGGAGAAGTGCTCGCCTTCAAAAAGCAGCCGGCTGTAGATCTCATCCGATAACACCAGAATGTTGCGGTCGCCAATGATCTTCGCGACGTCCTCTACGTCTTTTCGCTCCATCACCCCGCCCGTAGGATTTTGGGGTGAATTAAGAATGATCAGCCTTGTACGGTCGGTGATGAGCGCAGCGAGTTCGTTTACATCCAGCGAAAAGTCATGATCTTCGCGAAGCCGGATCGGGATTGCTTTGCCGCCGACATAATGAATCATCGATTCGTAGATGGGGAAGCCTGGATTGGGATAAATAACCTCATCTCCTTCATCAATCAATGCCAGAATCGTGAAGAAAATGATTGGCTTACCTCCTGGCACGACCACCACTTCTTCGGCTGCAACTTTCACTGCACGAGTGCGGCTTACATAATCGGCGATAGTCTGGCGCAGTTCCGGCAGGCCAGCTGACGGGCCATAGTGCGTCCAACCTTTGTGCAGCGCGTCGACGGCGGCTTCGATCACGTTCGCCGGAGTGTCGAAATCCGGCTCACCGATCTCCAGATGGATGATGCTCTTTCCCTGGCGCTCCAGCGCCCGCGCCTTGTTTAGAACTTCGAAAGCAGTTTCGGTGCCCAGCCGCGACATCCGGCGCGCAAGCTGCAATTCATGTTGTGTGGTTGGCATGATTCTCGAAGACCCTCGCAGTAGCTAAACGGCACATTATACGCCGGGGTTGCAGTGGGGATTCGGAGGATGTCGGTGCATGCGGGGTGACGACAACAATTAGCGAATTGACCTGGCGGCACGACTGCACTACTGGGAAGTTTGGACGTCCATGTTCTCATCAATCGAAAGCTGGGCGGGCGTGCCGGAGTTGTCGTCCCCGGAGCGGGTAGCGACCACACGAAAGCCACTGGAACTGGTCTGGACCTCGTAGCTATAAGGAGGACGCTGCCGGGCGACGGTCACGTAGTGGTTCGAAACCAGTTCATCGAGGGATGCATATTTCGCTTCGCTGGCGTAGTACTGGCGCTCCGCAGTAGCGATGCTGATGAGGTCGGCCCTCACACCGGTGATGTTGATGGCGGCCTTTGGGCTATTGGCTCCGGCGGCGGCAGAAGAGCTCTGCGCCTGCCTGGAATAAATGTACATGCCAACGCCCAATACGATCACGACGCTGAGAAACCCGAACAGGCGGCCCATGTGTTCCCTCCTGATGGCAATTGCACCGCGAATCGCGATCGCTGACAAGTAACCAGAGGGCAGCGACCTGTTTGATGTGGAGTCCTAAGTGTCGGGCCGATAGCGATAATTAGCTCGCAATTGTCGTGATCCTCCCGTAGTCGCTCGAAAGCTTCCTACGAACCGACTTCTCGTTACTAATCCGGTCAACTTCCTCAAAGCCCGTTTCTGAACAGTTTTAGAGTTGGGCTGACAATATGCCGTCTTCCTGGGCTGCCATTTCTTGGATGGGCTGGGGACAATATCAATCTCGGCCTCGAATCGGTCCCGATTTGACCCGCCGTGAGTACCATTGAGATCGCGGCCATTGCAAGCTAAGGTCGTAACGTCGCTCTTGGCTCGAACGCGCTAAGACGCTTCGACTCATTTAGCTGATTCTGCTTTTGTAATGCCGCCTTTCAGTAACTTGGCGAACTGCTGGGGAAGCACTGGCCGGCTGAAATAGTATCCTTGCGCCTCGTCACATTGGTGAGCCTGAAGAAATGCCAGCTGTTCTTGCGTTTCCACGCCCTCAGCAATCACCCGAAGCTTAAGGCTTCGGCCCAAGCCGATCACTGCCTTCACGATGATGGTTTCGTCGGGTACGGTCGTGATCTGACCGACGAACGACTGGTCGATCTTGAGGGCATCAATGGGAAACTTCCTAAGATAGCTCAGGCTGGAGTACCCCGTGCCGAAGTCATCGATCGCCACCTGTACTCCTCTGTCTCGCAGTGCCGTGAGAATGGATGCGGTGGACTCGGCATGCTTCATCAGAACGCTTTCGGTCAACTCCAGTTCAAGAAGTCTCGGATCCAAGCGCGTATCGTGGAGGATGGCGAATACACCTTCAAGAAAGTTCTCGCTTCGCAACTGCATCGCAGAGATGTTCACCGCCATGGTCCCCAGGGGCAGGCCGGCATCCACCCAGGCCCGGGCTTGCTGGCAGGCTTGACGAAGAACCCATGTGCCGATCGGCAGAATCAGGCCGCAGTCTTCCGCAACGGGAATAAATTGTGCGGGAGAAACCGGCCCTCGAATGGGATGGGTCCAACGTAGCAATGCTTCTGCGCCGGTAATCCTCCCTGTCTTCAGGTTGATCTTCGGCTGGTAGTGCACCACAAATTCCTGCCGTTCCAGGGCGCGCCGCAGGCCCTCCTCAATGGATTGCCGCTCCACAGCCCGGACGTTCATGGCCGGCTTAAAATACTGATACGTCTGACGCCCATTCTCCTTCGCCTGGTACATGGCGGTGTCGGCATTCTTGATCAGAGTCTCCGCATTTAGGCCGTCATCGGGATAGAGACTGATGCCAACGCTGCAGGTGACGTGAAGATCGTGCTGGTCAATGAAATGAGCTTCGGCCACCCCCCGCAGCATTCTTCTCGCGGTGATCGAGGCATCTTCCGAATCTTCCTCTTCGGAAAGCAGCACAACGAATTCATCCCCGCCCTGCCGGCTTACCGTGTCCGAACCGCGTACGCAATCCACCAGGCGTTTTCCCACAGATTGAAGAAGCTTGTCGCCGGTGGGATGCCCGAGGGAATCGTTGATGTGTTTGAAACCATCCAAATCCAGGAACAGCACCGCGACTCTTCTCCGGTGACGCAATGCTAAGAGAATCGCTTGATTAACCCGGTCATTCAGGAGCATGCGATTGGGCAAGCCTGTCAAAAAATCGTGCTCGGAGGAATGGATCATCAGCGCTTCCGCTTTTTTCCGCGTGGTGATATCGCGGATCGCCGCCGTCACCAGGATGCCTTCGGCGCCCTCCAGCGGGCTCAGCATGATCTCGATAGGAAACTCACTTCCATCCTTCCGCCGCCCGTTGAGCTCGATCCCCATACCGATCTGCTGCGCCAGCGCGTCTTCCGCGGATCGAAGAGCGTCCGCGATCAGCCGTTCTGCGAAGCCCTCCGGAATGATGTTCTTCACCTTCTGCCCCACGAGTTCATCGCGGCGGTAGCCAAACTGTTTCTCCGCCTGAACGTTCAGCAGAACGATCTCCCCGTCCTGGTTCACCACCACCATCGCGTCCGGAGCCGCTTCCAGCAGCCCGCGGTACCTCGCCTCCGACTCCTCGCTCTCGCTGAGGTCGTGGCTGATCTCAGAAAACCCCCGCAGACTTCCGTCCGCGTCGCGCAACGCTGTGAGGGTGGCACTCGCTAGAAATTGCGAGCCGTCCTTCCGCACGCGTATGCCGTGTTCTTCGTGGCGGCCGCTTGCGGCAGTCATCCCCAGCACCTCCTCCGGCCTGCCCCGCTTGATATCTTCCGGAGAAAAGAAGCAAGAAAAGTTCTGACCGATAATCTCACCGGCGGTGTAACCTTTCATCCGTTCGGCGCCGGCATTCCAACTGACAACCCGGCCCCCCGGGTCTAACAGAAAGATCGCGTAGTCATGGACTCCGTCAAGGAGCGTGCGATATTTTTCTTCGCTGTCCCGGAATGCTCCCTCCGCCCGCCCGCGCGCCGAGTTGTCGCGCTGCGCGCCCCAACCGGCGGCAGCGGCGATCAAGAAGCCGAGAACGGTTCCGAAGATCAGAACCATCTTGGTCTGGCCCAAGTGCCGGGTGGTGTCCGCGTTGCGCAGCGCCAGCAATCGCAGTTCTTCGCCCTGCAACCTGCCAGCTACCGCCAGAAACTCGTCCATGGTTTCCTGGACTGATTCGCTTCGAGCCGCATTCGCCCCCGGACCCCCGGCTTGGTGAAGACTGATAACCATCTCCGCGCGCTGGATCTTCTGAGCAGTCAGGCTTTCGAGCGCGGGAACCTGTCGCTGTTGTTGAGGGTTGTCCGATGTCAAGTAGCGAATCGCTGCCTGGTCCTGCGCGACCTTTAGCAGGCCGGCACGGTAGGACTCGAGATAGGACTCCTTGCCGGTCAGTGCAAATCCACGGGAATTCGATTCGATGCTCTCCACGGCAAAGACTAAATCCTGGACGCTTTCCAGAACCTTGTGAGCGTGGCCCACCCACCGCGCGCTCTCCCCGGACACGACTATGCCTCGATAGGAAATCGCACCAACAACAAGTAAAGTCAACATGGCGGAACCGAACGCGAGTTGCATCTTGCGATTCAAACGGGACTTTGGTCTCATTTCACCTGTTCTTAGCGTTCCACTGACGTTCTCCGTGTCCAAAATGTGGATTGTGCGTATGAAAAGCGGACGAAAACCACCAGCCGGCTGGTCACTAGCCGGACTTCCATCGGCGCTCATGAAACAGAAGTTAAGCCTTTGTCTTCAATGATGTGGCAGGGATCCTACAACTTGCCGAGCGCAGACCCGCGTACAAATGGATGCAAGGGAACGGCCATGATGAGATGTGTCGTTTGTGATCGGCTGGAAGTTCGACTGACCGCCGACAGGACGTTTAAGTACGCAGGGGGGATTGCCACAATCCGCACGCTACTAAGCACAACAGGCATGCCGCGCAGCGCCAAGTGTCAGGCCGGGGAGACACACGGGCTCAACCCGCTGCGCAAGTCGTGACTGCCGTTCAGGGCCCATGAAAGGGCGCGTCGAGACCGAGATTGCCATCTCCCTCGCATGCCGGGCGTTCGCCGTATTCGCGAATTGTGGCCAGTTGACGGGCAAGCGGGAAGTAATCCCAAGGGAAGGTTTGCCGACCAACCCTCCGGAATCAGTACGCATCCTCTGCAATGCTTACGGGCTATAATTGCGCGCATCGATGGCGCTTACCTCGGGCACCAAACTCGGGCCGTACGAGATCGTATCGCCTGTAGGAGCAGGCGGCATGGGCGAGGTGTACCGCGCACGCGACACGCGGCTCGGGCGTGATGTCGCGATCAAAGTGCTGCCAGAGGCGCTGGCTCATGATGCCGACCGACTGCGGCGTTTCGAACAGGAAGCGCGCACGATTGCGGCGCTGAATCATCCGAATATCCTAGGAATCCATGACATTGGCGCGCACGACGGCGCGCCGTTTCTGGTCAGCGAATTTCTTGAGGGACAAACACTGCGCGACAAGCTCGTATCAGGGCCGCTGCCGGCGCGGCGCGCGATCGAATACGCGCTGGGCATCGCGCAGGGACTCGCGGCGGCACACGAGAAAGGAATCGTGCACCGCGATCTGAAACCGGAGAACGTGTTTGTCACTCGTGACGGACGGATTAAAGTGCTGGATTTCGGGCTGGCGAAGCTGGTCAGGCCGGAGGAAAACCACGAAACTGCAGTGACGCTAACGAGCACGCCGACTTTGCCGGGTATGGTGATGGGTACCGTAGGCTACATGTCGCCGGAGCAGGTGCGGGGCGAGCCGATCGGCCCGCGATCGGACATTTTCAGTTTCGGTACGGTGTTGTACGAGATGCTCACCGGCAAACGCGCTTTCAAACGCGAGACGTCCGCAGAAACGATGACCGCGATTTTGCACGAAGAGCCGCAGGCAATGAGCGACACCGGTGAGCAAGGTCCGCTGACACTGCAGCGGATTCTTGCGCGATGCCTGGAAAAGAATGTCGAGCGACGATTCCAGTCGGCCAGTGATCTGGCGTTTGCTATTGAATCGCTGAGCGGAACCTTCACCGGAACTTCGGCAGGAACTTCGACCGCGAAGAGTGTGTCGCAGCCGAAGTCAGGGCGAGCGTGGCTCCCGTGGGTCATAGCCGCTGCACTGCTGGTGGGAATTGCGGTCTGGGGAATTTCTCGGCCGGCGGCGGCACCGGCCAACCCGCTCGAAAAAGCCCACTTCACTCGCGTGACCGACCTCAAGAGCGTGGAAGCGGCGATCTCGCTGGACGGCAGGTTTGTGGCTTTTGTCTCCGATCATGACGGCCCCTTCGATGTATGGCTCACCCAGGTGGGTACCGGACATGTGACCAATCTGACGCAGGGAAAGGCGGGCCCTTTACCTGGGCCCTTACGAAGTGTGGGTTTTTCGGGCGACGGCTCGGAAATTTGGATCGGCGGTGGTGATGTGGGTATGCGGCTGCGGCTGATGCTCCTGACGGGAGGTACGCCACGTAATTTCCTCAGCGAGGAGGTCGTCAACCTGGCTTGGTCACCGGACGGCGAGCGGATTGTCTACCATACCTTCGCTAAAGGCGACCCTATGTTCGTGGCGGACCGCTCCGGCGCCAATGCTCGGCAGATATTCCAGGACCGGCCGGGAATTCACAACCATTTTCCGGCTTGGTCGCCTGACAGCCGTTGGATCTATTTCTCGCATGGGAAACCGGCGACGGGGGAGATGGATTTATGGCGCATCGACCCGGCCGGCCGGAACCCAGAGCGCCTCACGCAAATTAATAGAGACGTCGCTTATCCCACGCCGGTGGGCGACCGCACAGTGTTCTACGTGGCGCGGGACGAGGACGGCTCAGGACCGTGGCTGTGGGCGTTTGATCTGAAACGCAGGGAATCGCGGCGCGCCAGCGTCGGTCTCGAGCAATATACGTCGGTGCAGGCCAGCGCGGACGGCCGTAAGCTGGTGGCCACCATCAGCAATCCCATCGCGGGACTTTGGACGGTTCCGATTCTTGATCGTGTCGCTGAAGAAGGCGACGTGAAACCGTTTACAGTGCCGACTGTGCGCGCGCTGGCACCTCGTTTTAACGGCTCGTCGCTGTTTTATTTGTCTTCCCTGGGGACGGGCGATGGACTGTGGCGCCTTCGGGACGGACAGGTGACTGAGGTCTGGAAGGGTGTCGATGGTGCGCTGCTGGAGACGCCCGCTGTTTCGCCGGATGGAGGTCGCGTGGCCATTGTGTTGCGGCGGAACGGGAAACGACAACTACATGTCCTGTCTTCGGACGGCGCCGAACTCCAGCCGATTGCGGAGGGAATTGTCGCCCAGGGTTCGAGCTGCTGGTCGCCGGATGGCATATGGATCGTCACCGGTGGCAGCGATGCCACCGGTCCCGGGCTTTTCAAGATCCCGCTGGATGGCGGATCGCCGGTCCGCTTGGTCGCCGGGGAAGCACTCAATCCAATCTGGTCGCCGGATGGAAGCCTGATCGTATATGCGGGTACGAATGTGCGCACCTTCGCTCCGCTTCTGGCCGTACGCCCGGACGGAACCAGCGTCAAACTGCCCGAGATCATCTTGCGGCGCTTGGGTGAGCGCGTCCGCTTCTTGCCTGATGGCAAGAGCCTGATCTACATGGGGGGATTGCTCGTATCACAGGACTTCTGGCTACTCGATCTCGCATCCATGAAATCGCGCCTACTCACCCGGCTGCAATACAGTGCCGCCATGCGGACCTTCGACGTCACACCCGACGGGAAACAGATCGTCTTCGACCGCTTACGTGAAAACTCGCAGGTCGTCATGATCGATCTTCCCAAGGAATAGCTCTAATCCAATAACGAGCAGTTATCAGTTCCTGACCACTCCATTTAGAGCGAGCAGCTCGTCGCGCCCCGAGAAGCGCGAGGTCTCTTGAAACGCCCGAGTGACGGGCAAAGCAGGAGTTCTCGGTTTTACCGTCGAATGAATACCGATAAACGCACTCGTGTTGATTGAGTCGCGTACAACTTCCGGACTGTTTGAACGTTGACGTCAGATCACCGTCACACAAGGAATACGAAACTGATCTGTCTATGAGGTGGGTTCTACTCGGAGACGCTGTGTTCTTCGTTTTGCGAACGAAGTACGCGGTCTACGGAATACGGAGCCCGGTGGCGGGGTTCGTGATAGTGGCGGACTTGCATCTCGCCGAGGAGGCCGATGGCGAGCAGATTCAAGCCGCCGAGCAGCAAGCCGAGAGCCAGCATCATCAGCGGACCGTGAGAGGCCATGACGGGAACATGGCGCAGGAACTTTTCCACACCAAGCCAGGCTACGACGGCGCTCCCGCCAAATACGCTCAGGAGGCCGAAGGTTCCGAAGAAGTGCAACGGGCGGGAAAGATAGCGGAGCAAGAAACGAATCGTGATGAGATCAAAAAACACCCGGAAGGTGCGCGAAATACCGTAGTGAGAAGCGCCGCGCTCGCGGTTGACATTGCGAATCGGCACTTCGCAAATCGACGCACCATACCACGATGCCAATGCCGGAATGAACCGGTGCAGCTCGCCATAGAGCGGAACCTGTTCGAGAATCTCGCGGCGATAGGCTTTGAAGGTGGTGCCGAAATCGTGAATATCCACGCCGCTTAATTTGGCCATCAGCCAGTTCGCCATGCGTGAGGGGATGCGGCGCATCCAGAAATTATCCACGCGCACCTTGCGCCAGCCGCTCACGATGTCGTAGCCGGCTCCAATTCTCTCCAGAAACACCGGGATGTCCGCCGGATCATGTTGCAGATCGCCATCCATGGCGATAATGTACTCGCCACGGGAGTGGTCGAAACCCGCGGCCAATCCGGCGGTTTGCCCGAAATTCCGGCGGAGCTTGACCACCGTCACGCGGCTATCCACAGCCGCGATCTCGCGCAGCATGGCAAACGTGTGGTCACTGGAACCGTCATCCACCAGCACGATTTCGAAACTTTCGCCAGCCGTCTCCATCACCGCTTTCAGGCGGTCATAGAGGTCGGTGACGTTCTCTTGCTCGTTGTGCAGAGGAACGACGATGGAATATTTGGGCACAGTCTTTTTATTATAGCCTGAACTGTTCCAGGTTCACGATCAATTTCTTCTCGCACTTCCACACTTTGGAAACTCCAACGGAACCGGAATATGACCTCAGCCCTGCTCCTTCAATTTCAATCGCGACTTGTTTTCTTCCATGAAAGCCTTGATGTCGTTGGCCGCTCCCAGTAGCCGGTTCCACTGCTCGTAATACAGCGTGACGGGAAAGCGTCCCAGGCCATAAACGCTGACTCCACCTTTTTCCCCCACTTTGAATATCAGGTCTCCACTGCGCTTCTTGGTCTCCACTTCCTTTTCCAACTGTGACAACCTGGCTTTCAGTTCTTCGTAACTCGGCTCTGTCATGCGTTTCCTCGTCGATGAAGTTTAAAGTCTCCCTATAGTAACTGGCCCACGCTTGCCGCATACAACTTTAAAGCGCGAGTCCGAATCTAGCCCACTATCGGAAATTGTACGAGCTTGTAAAAGAATGTAAAAACGGGACGCCAGCCTGGAAAGTGAGCCGAGACTGTTAGAATAGATGGAACCGCCTTTTGCCTTTGTGGGTTCATTTCTTAGGAGAAATAATTGCTCATTCAGCGCGCCGCAAGGCTTTTTGTGCTCTTTTCACTTACCATTTCCTTCTCGCTGATGGCTGGCGCCCAACAGACGCCGACGGCGGATGCAGCTCCGCAAAATCAAGCCAGTCCTTCCGGCACGGCTGGGCAGCAGACCACCCCGCCGGCAAGTTCTGGTTCTTCCGCGCAAACTCAGCCACAGGGAACGAACCAGCCCACTTCACCGCAACAGAGCTCGCCGCAATCTGCTGCTCCCGGGCAATCTTCTTCCCAGCAATCTCCTTCTCAACAACCCTCGGACAAAAGTAAGGACGCGCCGAACACCAGCGGAAAGGTCGAAGGCACCTCGAACGATCGCCTGTTCTATACGTTACCGAATTTCCTCACACTTCAGGGCAAGGGCCAACTTCCCCCGATGAGCGTTAAGGACAAATACAAGGTTGTGGCCCTGGGAACATTCGATTATGTGGAGTATCCCTGGTGGGCGGTGTTAGCCGCTATATCCCAGGCGCAGAATAGTGAGCCCGCCTTCGGGCAGGGATGGACGGCGTATGCCAAGCGCTACGGGGTCACGGCAGGCGACAGCATGGTTGAGAACTTCATGGTGGGCGCGGTTTTTCCCTCCGCCCTTCACCAGGACCCGCGCTACTACCAATCGGGACAGGGCGGATTTTTGCGGCGCACGGGTTATGCGGTCGGCCGCATTTTTGTGACCCGGGGCGATTCCGGCCACAGGCAATTTAATTATTCCGAGATTTTCGGCGCCGCCACCGCCGCAGCGATCTCGACCTACACCTACCATCCCACCAGCACGTACCTCAGCACACCCACCAACCCGCACCTGTTCGTTGCCTCCGATAAGACATTGTCCAACACGATCGATACTTGGGGAACCCAGCTGGCGCTCGATACGGTAACCCTGGTCGTGAAGGAATTCTGGCCCGATGTCCATCGCAAGTTGTCCCACAAGCAGAAGAGTGAGGTAGCGCCGACCGGCAGCCCCAATCCGTAGTTTGCGCCGAGCGTCGGCAGGTCCGCTCTAATTTGGACCTAAGATTCTTGCCTGTGGCCCCTCAGCTTCCGGCTTGAAAATGACACCCTGGCTGGTTCGACTGTTCATGATCACGCGCATGGGCGTGTCGAAATGCAGATGGCGGACGCATCCGTCTTCCTCCACGGATGGTTGCGAGGTCAGCCACTCCCAATCGACCGATCCTTCTCCGGCATCCGGATTCACCGTAAAATAGCCGATCTGGAATGCGGTGAGATTCTGGAAGAAATGGCTGCCCTGCGAAGGCGTTACGCGAAAATCGCGGAATCCAGCTTCCACAATCACACGCGCCCCGGAAATCTCATCCCACTCCACCGGAATTCCCAACCACGGATCATTCGATCCCCAGCGGCCGACTCCAATCAGTAGATATGGACGATTGTCAGCGCTCAGCAGGCCATTAAAATGTGCGACAGCTTTGGCCACTTCCTGACTGCGGCTGCGCTCGAAACGCTGCGAATCGACGACCACTGCGTCACACAGATTCTCGATGCGCCCGTTGCCCAGCACCTTGTTGCTTTGGCAAAGGAGTTGTTGCGGATCCGCATCGCCGACCGACAAATCCTGGTGGTCGCGCGAAAGGGTCAGTGGACGAATCTGCAGGAAACCGAACTCCGCAGCTTCGCCTGATTGCCGCGGCAACCGAACCGCAAACTCAATCTCCACCGGAATGCCCAGAGCGCTTTCGCCCGCTTTAACCAGGGTCTCAAGAATCGTTGGGAGAGGGAATAGATTGTGTTTGAGCATGGGCGCGAAGCTCACGATGCGTACGCCGGGGCGGCTTACACCGTCATACACCGCCTCATTGTCGTCTGAATAGGTGGACCCGACAGGAGGCAGAGTGCCGTCGGCTTCGGCCGCGTCCAGACCGAAACGCATCTCATGCAGATGGCCGGCGCGTCCCTCGGGGACACCGTTCAAGGAAAGCGCCCAGAACTCCGTCTGCGAGTTCGCGAGGATGTCTTCCACTGACGAAAATTGCACCAGATTCTGCGGATACCGCGGGCAGAAGGTCAGACATTTTCCTCCGTCGACCACCGCCCGGCCCAGACCAAGTGCCACGGCTGCGATACCATCGGCAAACTTCATCGGCGGCACGGGATAGAAATTGTGCGAGCGCACCACGCCCGAGAAATCCGGATAGAAGCGTTGAACGTGCACCGCTCCCACAAGCTGTTGCACAATCACGGCCATCTTTTCTTCTTCGAGCCGATAAGGCGTGGCGCGCACATACGCCTTGGCATGGCGGCTAAAGGTAGAAGCATAGACACGTTTGATGGCGTCGATCAATTCCGCGAGGCGTAGCGCCGGATCGGGTTGCTGGTTGCCCAGCATGAACGTCTCATACACGCCTGTGAAAGGTTGGTACTGCGAGTCTTCAAGCAGGCTGGAAGAGCGCACCGCGAGGGGATAGTTGACTTGTTCGAGGAAGGCCTTCAGGTCTTCCTGCAATTTCTCGGGGAGCGGAGCGGTGAGAAATCTCTGCAGGATCTCATCGTCATCATCGCATCCCAACGCGAAGTCCAGCAGATTATTCTCGGCCATGAATTGGTCAAAAGCGTCTGTTGCAAGCACCAGAGCCGCCGGCACGGCGATGCGGATATTGGGAAAACGGCGCGTGATGCGGTTCTTGCGCAAGAGATGACGCACAAAGGCGAGACCGCGCGCCTTCCCGCCTAACGATCCCGAACCAATGCGCAAGAAGCCTGATTCGGAGGGTTTGAAAGTCTCGGCGTTGAAGTCACCGATCAGCAGTTCACTCTGTTCGCGCCGGTAGTCCTTAATCGATGCGATCACATCGCGCCGCAAGTGTTCCGGACCGTCGAAATCGGACACTTTGCGCGGCCGCAGCTTGGCGGCCAAAGCAAACTCAGTTCGCGCCATCAGCCAGTGGGAAAAGTGATTGCTCTGCGCGTGGTACATCAGGCTCTCGGCGGGCACTGTCCGTAACTGCTCCTCCAGTTCGTTCAGATCCTTCGCGCGGCCCACTTCCCTCAGATCGGGCAGACGGAATACGAAATCGCCAAAGCCAACTTGCTCGGTCAGAATTCGCCGCAAATCTTTCAGCAACGTCGGCGAGCGCTTGCGCAGAAACGAGTACCCGGCAGCCGTCGCCCGGGGACGAAACTCCGTGCGGCTGGTCTGCAGCACAACCGGCACGTCCGGCACCAATGCCTTCATCAATCGAGCGAGCTCAAAACCGGCCTCCGGGCTGAGTTTGCCTTCCCACGGGAACTCGACGTCCGAGACCAAACCAATCAGGTAATCGCGATACTCCTGCACCAGCTGCGCCGCATCTTCGAAATTCGAACTCAGCAGAATTTTCGGGCGAGCCTGCATCCGCACCAGTTTATGAGCAACGTTAATGCCTTCCTGAATCACCCGTCGCGATTGCTTGATCAGCTCGGTGTAAATCACCGGCAAGAACGACGAGTAGTAACGGATGTTGTCTTCCACCACCAGCAACACGGGCACTCCCATCGCTCGCGTGTCGTGTAAAACGTTGCGCTTGTCCTCGATGTACTTGACGATGGCGATAAGAATGCGCGCATTCCCCTGCCATAGAAAAATTCGCTCGATGTCGGTGACTGGATTCCGGCTGATGAAGTTCTTCACTTCACGATAGTCGTAAGCGAGCACGACCACGGGAACATCAAGTCCACTACGCTTCACTTCATGCGCCAACTGCGCCGCCGTCATATCGGCTACCGCCAGGTTGGTCACGATGAGATTGAAGCGCGGCTGAGAGCGCGCCAGTTCCAGCGCCTCGGCGCAACTCGAAACATGCGTGATACCGGGAATCTGCCGCAGGTTCAGTTCGAGCGATTCATCGATCAGCAACTCATTGAGTCGACCGTCTTCGCGCAGGATAAAGGAATCGTAGAGGCTGGAGACCAGCAGAATGTTCTGCACCTTGAAGGGCATCAGGTTGTCGAAGCCTTCGAGGCGCGCTTCGGCGTCGAGAAACGGCTCACTCATGGAGCGGACGGCCATGTGGCAGTATCCTACGCGAAAACTCGGACGACAGAAGATGGGGTGCCCCATCCTTGTCGCGTTCTTGGCGACAGGGTGGGGATTTTGATTTAAAGATCTGACAGCCGACTTTTTCTTTCTCGGGTTAACACTCTGAAACTCAAAATCCCCACCCTGTCCCTGCAAAAAACGCAGGGACAAGAGTGGGGCACCCAGTCATTCCAGCAGCTTGACCGCCTATACCAAGCCCTGATCCAGCATGGCATCGGCGACTTTGAGGAAGCCGGCAATGTTGGCGCCGTTCACCAGGTTGCCGGGCGTGCCGTATTTCTCGGCCGTCTCATAGCAATTGCGGTGGATGGAGATCATGATTTTGTGTAATCTGTCATCCACTTCCTCGCGCGTCCAGTTCAACCGTGCGCTGTTCTGCGCCATTTCCAAACCAGACGTGGCCACGCCACCCGCATTCGCCGCCTTCGCCGGACCGTACAGAATCTTGGCATCCAGGAACAGTTTGGTTGCCTCCAGCGTGCTTGGCATATTGGCGCCTTCCGCCACTACCTTGATCCCATTCTTCAGCAGGTTCGCCGCATCTTTCGCGGTGATTTCATTCTGCGTGGCGCTGGGGAACGCGCAGTCCGCTTTGATGTTCCATAGCGGATTATGCTCCAGCTTCACGTCCGTCGGCATGAAGATCGCTTTCTTGTAGCGATCCGAATAATCGCGAATGCGGCCACGCTTCACATTCTTCAACTCCAGAATGTAAGCCAGCTTCTCGCGGTCGATTCCATCCGGGTCGTAGATCACGCCGTTGGAATCCGACACAGTCAGCGGCTTCGCGCCGAAGTCGAGCAGCTTCTCGATCGTGTACTGGCAGACGTTGCCGCTGCCCGAAACCAGACAGAGCTTCCCTTCCAGCTTGTCCTTGCGGCTCTTCAGCATTTCCTCAGCAAAATATACGCAGCCATAGCCGGTCGCCTCTGGACGAATCAGCGATCCTCCCCAGCCCAGCCCTTTGCCCGTAAGCACGCCGGTGAATTCATTGCGCAGCCGCTTGTATTGGCCAAACAGATAGCCGATTTCGCGTCCACCCACGCCGATGTCGCCAGCCGGAACGTCGGTATCCGGACCAATGTGCCGCTGCAATTCCGTCATAAAGCTCTGGCAGAAGCGCATCACTTCGTTATCACTCTTGCCCTTGGGATCGAAATCCGAACCGCCCTTACCGCCGCCCATCGGCAGCGTGGTAAGCGAATTCTTGAATACCTGCTCGAACGCCAAAAACTTCAGAATGCCGAGGTTCACCGATGGATGGAAGCGCAGGCCGCCTTTGTACGGTCCGATCGCGCTGTTCATCTCAATGCGGAAACCACGGTTGACCTGCACCGCGCCTTGGTCGTCGACCCAGGGCACGCGGAACATCAATACGCGCTCCGGTTCCACCACCCTGTCGAGGATTCGGTTGGATTGATACTCCGGATGTTTGGCCAGCACTAGCCGTAGAGAATCGAACACTTCCCGAACCGCCTGATGGAATTCAGGCTCGGCTGGATTCTTGGCCTTTACGCTAATCATTACATCGTCAATGTAGTCGCCCGGAGCCTTGATTCCGGGCGATGTCAGAGTGCCAGACGTCATGGTCCTACCTCCGTAAGTGTGTGAATTATTAAACCCTTCATTTTGCTCTCATCCACGCCACAAGCAATGACCCGAAGCACCCCCGGGGGTGATCCTTGTCACGATGTTCTTTACTTTTCGAATCATAGGGTTACAGCAAGAGTCGCTTCGCAAATGAGACGCCTCGCGAAGTGCGGCTCACAATTGAGTCGGAACGACTCAAGCCGCCGTTGAAAAGCATACGCCTTCTGCGCAGGGGAGCAACCGATAAAAGGCAATACTCCGCGGCCGTTTCCTCTTCCGGGAAGGTCAAGCTCGTTGCTGTTTTTTCCGGCAGTCTTCACAAACCCCGTAGATCTGAAAGGTATGGCGGGTTGTGGCGTAGTTGTGGCGGCGTCCGATTTCCTGTTCCAGCAAATCCACTTCGCGGGAAAAGAACTCCACTGAACTACCGCACTCGGTGCAGACCATGTGGTGATGGCTGCGCCGGTTGTACTGGTGCTCATAACGGGCAATGCCGTCGTGAAAGGCGACCTCGCTAGCCAGTCCACACTCGGCCAGCAACTTGAGAGTGCGATACACCGTGGTGTAGCCGATGCCCGCGTCTTTTTTCTGCACCAGGCGGTGGAGTTCGTCGGTGGAGAGATGGTCGCGAGTCTCCAGAAATGTGCGCAAAATCGTATCGCGCTGCGCCGTCTGTTTCAGTCCGACCCGCTTGAGATGCTGATGCAGAATGCCCTGCGCTTCGCGCACCATCTCGCGCGAGATCGAAGGCTGGTCATCAATGCGCTTCTGCAGCATGAAAGCTCAGGATAGCATCCGCCCATCTTGCAGATAAAATTCATTTTGAACGACGGGCCCCGAGCGAAATACGGCCTCATTTGTGCCTTATGCCCGTCTCCCCCTAGAATCAAGTTGCTCATGAGTACCTTGACAGCTACTGGCGTCCCTGCATCCCGGCGTTCGACCGGACTACGCATTTTCCTCTGGCTGCTAGCGATCCTGGTGCTGGCGGCTGCTGCCGTGGTCGCCTACGCCTATTTCGTGGCTCGCTCTGCCCTACCCCAGCTTGGGGGGAATCTTCCGGTAAAGGGCTTAGCCGCGCCGGTGAAAGTGACGCGCGACGCCCACGGTGTGCCCGCGATTGAGGCCGCGACCTTGGAGGATTTGTTTTTCGCGCAGGGCTACGTAACGGCGCAGGATCGCCTCTGGCAGATGGACGTGATGCGTCGCTTCGCCGGGGGAGAACTGTCCGAGATTCTGGGCGAAGACACGCTCACCATCGACCGGGAGCAGCGCATCCTCGGACTACGCGCCGCGGCGAAAAAGTCCCTCGCCATGGCTACCCCGCGCGACCGTTCTTACTTTGACGCCTACGCGCGCGGCGTGAACGCCTTCATCGAGGCCCGTGGAACTTCGCTTCCCATCGAATTCCGCATCCTGAAGTACCGGCCGAAGCCCTGGCAAGCGGAAGACTCCATCGTCATCGCGAACCAGATGGTGAAGGACCTCAACTTCTACACCTTTGAGGACTCGCTCACGCGAGAAAAAATCCTGGCGAAGCTGGGGCCTGAGCTGACTGCCGATCTGTACGTGAATCGCTCCTGGCATGATCGCCCTCCCACCGTCATGCGCGAGGACATCAACGATCAGCAGAACCAGGGTGACTCCGATGATGACGACGACGATGACGATTCGGGTCCTGATAATGCCGTAACCCAGCGTAACCGCGCGCTCGAAGTTTGGGCACAACACGCTCCCGAGGCAGTGAACGGATCGAACGACTGGGTAGTCTCCGGAGCGCACACCGTCACAGGAAAGCCGCTGCTCTCAAACGACATGCATCTTGGCCATCAGATGCCGAACCTGTGGTATGAAGCGCATCTGAAATCCGCCAATCTGGATGTCGCTGGCGTGACGCTGCCGGGAATGCCCTACGTGATCGTCGGCCACAACCAGCGCGTCGCCTGGGGATTCACCAACGTCGGCCCCACCGTGACCGACGCTTTCATCGAGACCTTGAACGCGCAGGGTGCATACCAGACTCCGCAAGGTTGGCAGTCGCCGGAGCACCGCCAAGAAGTGATCCACGTCAAAGGAAAACCGGATGTCATGGTGGATGTGAAGATCACGCGGCATGGGCCCATCATCAGCGAACTGATTCCCGGCGAGACGCGGCAAGTGGCACTGCGCTGGACACTTTACGATGGACTTCACATGCCATTCTTCGATGTTGATACTGCGCAAAACTGGGAGGAATTTCGCAAAGCGTTTTCCCAACTCGATGCGCCAGGACAGAATGTCGTCTACGCCGATGTCGACGGCAACATCGGGTACCAGACCACCGGGCACATTCCGATTCGCGCCTCCGGCGATGGCAGCCTCCCAATCAGCGGCGCGGACGACGCGCACGAGTGGACCAGTTACATTCCCTTCGACAAGCTTCCGAACGTCTACAACCCTCCTTCGGGCGTCATCGCCACCGCAAACGGTCGCATCACACCGGATGGCTATCCCTATTCCATCAGCGTGGAGTGGGAGGCACCGTGGCGCACCGCGCGCATTTACCACGTGCTGGAATCTGGAAGAAAGTTCGCGCCCTCCGACATGCTCGCCCTGGAAAATGACGTTCAGTCGGAAAATGATCTGTTCGCCGCGGAACGCTTTGTGTATGCCGTCGACCATGCCGCCAAGCCTTCGGTTCGGGCCAAGCAGGCTGCTGACCTAATGCGCAACTGGGACGGGCGCATGCTCGCCTCTGCCGCCGCTCCGACCCTCGCTGTGCGCTCTGCAGAGCAACTGACGCGGTTGTTGCTCGATCCCCGCTTAGGGTCTGCCCCAGAGGACCCGCAGCAAAAAAAAGCTGGCTTGAACTGGAAGACCTACGCCTGGGAGATGCGAACCGTATGGTTGCAGAATGTCATGCTGCACCAACCCAAGCGCTGGCTGCCGGAAAAATATCCCAACTACGAAGAACTGCTGACGGCCGCTGTAGAAGCTGCGGTAAACGGCGCGGATGCCCCAGAGGACTTGTCATCGTGGCATTGGGGTGGGATCAACGCGGTTGAGATCGAGCACCCGATTCTGAGCAAAATCCCTCTGCTGCAGCGCTGGGCAGCACCGGGCGTAAAGGAGCAATCCGGCAGCGGCTACACGGTCAAGGCTGTGACCCGCCATCACGGGCCCTCCGAGCGGTTTACCGCGAACCTGGCAGACCTTGATCAATCCACCTTGAACACGGTAACCGGCCAGGGAGGAAATTTCCTGAGCCCTTTCTACATGGATCAATGGAATGCCTGGTATGAAGGCTCGACTTTCCCGTTGCCTTTTACTCCGCAAGCCGTGGAGAACTCCGGCGTACACCGCTTGACTCTGCAACCCGCCAAGTAACTCCGGCGGTGCCTCAGAAAAAGTCGATAGCTTTCACGTCGGTGATGTAGCCGGTGATGATGATGGTTCCGGTCTCAATATATTGGTTGGGGGGAAGCAGAACATCGGTGAATAAATCATAGACACGGAGGTTGCCGCCCTCGGCAACATACTCCACGTAGCGGCTGTTGAAGCTCTGCAGGCCGGTAACGTCACCATTGTCCGGAGGAATCACCACGCTCGCGTTCGTCGTGTTGTAAATCGAGAGACAACCGCGCACCTCGCCCGCGACATTATTCACATTTCCAATGTTGGTGCAATTCATCGAGCCAATGAACAGCTGGCCGCCGTTCCCCATGTCGATACGGTCGTGGTAGCCGTCGGTAATGACCGCACTGCCAGTCACGGTCATCGAATTGAGGTTCACAAGATCGAGGCGTCCGCAAGTGGTCGCCGCCGTGGTCTCGCCGGTACACGCGGAATCGGTCGGCGAGTTGCCGGCCACGTAAAGGGTTGATCCGCTCAGAAACGCGATCGTTGCGCCGTCCACGTTAACCGACGCGCCTGGCGTCGGCGGAATGGCGGCCATGTTCAGAATCTGCACGCTGGCTTGCGTGCCCCCACATTCGGCGCCACAATTCAATACGTAGGCGGTGCTCCCATCGCTGCTGAACACTGCATTCACCGGACGGCAACCCGTACACAGCGGCACCGTGAGCGTGACTGGACTGGCGGTGTTCAAGAGCGCCGGTGAAACCACCGTCACTGCATCCGAGTCGTTGCTGAAAACCAGCAGCTGGGTTCCGCTGGGATTTGATACCACGGTTTGCGCGTTCGGCACACCGATGGTTGCCGTGATGCCGCCGGACGTAAGGTTCATCGCCACCAGCGCGCCCGGCGACGTTCCGGTCAGCGGAGCTGAAGGCACAGCTGCGTAAGCGGCGCCGGGCTGCGCTACGACCATGCTCATCGTCGAGCCTGGAAGCTGGATGCCGCCGGTCAGCGTCTCCTTTGTGGTGTTGACGACCTCGACCTTGTTTGTCGCCGAATCAAAGGCCAGTAAGGTCGCCCGGTCGGCAGAAATGGCCATCAGGCCCGGCGAGGTACCGGCGCTGATTTCGCCTCTTCCCAGCGTATCGTATTGGCCGTTGATGATTACCAATCCTCCCGACGCCGTAGCGCTTGTGACGCTCTGCGAGGCGAGAACACGTTCGGTCAAATTACTCGGAGGCGTGGGCCCCGCCGTCGATGCTTTGCCGCAGGAGACAAGAGCGGAAGTGGCGACGGCGAGTACAACCAACAAAAGAGCGGATTTCTTCAAACGTCAGGCTCCTAACTACAGGAAAACCAGAGATTTAAGTGCGAAATAGCGGATTATAGCAGAGCCCGGTTGCACAACACCTCATTCGACCCCGCTCCATTCGTACTCTTCCCTTCAGATGCCAGATTTTGTGTTCATCTTGTATGCTTTCAATATGGCGGAAGACATTCTTGCACGCATCAAGCAATCCCCGGTTCTCTGCGATGGCGCGATGGGGACTCTGCTCTATTCCAAAGGCGTCTTCATCAACCGCTGCTATGACGAGCTGAATCTATCGCAACCTGACCTGATTCGTGCCATTCATCACGAATACCTGCAAGCCGGGGCTGAAATTATTGAAACCAATACTTTTGGCGCGAATTCCTTCCGCCTCGCGCGGCATAGCCTGGCTGACAAAGTACGTGACATGAACCGGATGGGTGCAAAGCTGGCGCGCGAAGCCGCCAAGAGCTTCGATGTGTGGGTCGCGGGATCAGTTGGCCCATTGGGGACAAGAATTGAGCCTTTAGGAAAAACTTCGTTTGAGGAAGCCCGCCAGGCATTCCGCGAGCAGATCGCGGCCCTGGCCGAGAGCGGCGTAGACCTCCTGATCCTGGAAACTTTCGGATACCTCGAGGAACTTCATCAGGCCATGCTGGCCGCGAAAGACGTCGGAGCGAAATTGCCGTTGGTCGTGCAGGTTACGATCGATGAAGACGGCAACTGCCTCGATGGTTCCGATCCGGAAACTTTCACTCCTCGCCTCGAAGAATGGGGAGCGGACGTGATCGGTTGCAACTGCAGCGTGGGTCCGGTGGCCATGCTCGACGCGATCGAGCGCGTGCGAGCCGCCACTTCCCTTCCGCTGGCCGCGCAACCCAACGCCGGCATTCCGCGCTCCGTGGAAGGTAGAAATATCTATTTGTGCTCTCCGGAGTACATGGCCAGTTATGCGCGCAAGTTCGTCGCTGCCGGTGTCCGGATCGTCGGAGGATGCTGCGGAACCACCCCCGATCACATCCGGGTGATGAAGTCCGCGCTTCGAGTCGGTGAAGCCAGAGGGAAGTCAAATCCGGCTCACGCCGCGGGAGGCGCAGCTTCGCCGGTAGCGACTCCGGCGCAATCGTTGGAGGAGCGATCTCTATTAGGGGCCAAGCTTGCCCGCGGCGAGTTCGTAACCATGGTCGAGGTGGTTCCTCCGAAGGGAACGGATATCAGCAAGGAGTTGGAGGGTTCACGTTTTCTGAAATCTGTAGGAGTCGATGCAGTGAACATTCCCGACAGCCCCCGGGCTTCGGCGCGCATGAGCAATCAGGCGCTTTCGTTGCTGGTACAGCGCGAGGCGGGAATCGACGCCATTCTGCACTACACTTGCCGCGACCGCAATGTGCTTTGCATCCAAAGTGATCTTCTGGGAGCGGCTGCCGTGGGGATCAAGAACTTGATCTGTATCACGGGCGACCCTCCGAAGATGGGCAATTATCCCGATGCGACGGCGGTGTTTGATGTCGATGCCATCGGCCTGGTGAACATCGTTCATAACTTGAACCGCGGTCTGGACTTGGGCGGAAACCCCATCGGCACCGGTACTGGATTTGTCATCGGCGTCGGCGCGAATCCCGGGCTCACGGACCTCGACGAAGAAATCCGGCGCTTTGAATACAAAGTAGCAGCCGGCGCCGAGTATGCGGTCACTCAGCCTGTATTCGACATTCGACTGCTGGAAAACTTCTTGCGCCGCATCGAGCAGTGTCGAATTCCGGTCATCGCCGGGATCTGGCCACTGGTCAGCGTCCGCAACGCCGAGTTCATGAAAAACGAGCTGCGCGTTTCGGTGCCGGATTCCATCCTGGAACGCATGGCCAAGGCTCAAACCCCGGAGGCCGCGAGAGCCGAGGGTGTGGCCATTGCCCGGGAGATGCTGCTGGCGGTGCGCCATACCGTGCAAGGGGCCCAGATCAGCGCGCCCCAAGGCCGCTACAGCTCGGCAGTAGATGTTCTGGAGGCTCTGGGGACGAAAACCGCTGCCCCGGCCTAGGTTTCCCTTTATGGTTACACGAAGGTCTATTTTCTCTAAATATTCATAATAAAAACTGGACATCCGCAGCGATTCGGAGCATTACAATAGAGCTGGAGCGAAACCCCGTTGGCCAAGTTTGAAGAATGCCTCCAGCGACTGGAGAAAATTGTCCAGGAGCTGGAAAAGGGAGATGTGCCTCTGGAGACGTCTCTCACCCTCTTTGAAGAGGGTATGAATCTTTCCTCCGCTTGCCGCAAGGAACTGGAGCAAGCGGAAGGCAAGGTTGAGATTTTGCTCAAGAAAAATGGGAAGCTCCAGGCCGAGCCGTTTGAGCCCTTGGCGGAGAAAGCGCCCGCCCGCAGGTAGGCAGCCGATTCGCAGCTGGAGCTTGATTGTAAATGTCTGTGGAGTAGTGGTTTCGAACCCTTCCCCGCAGCCCTAGTCCGCCGTTACTGACGGTGTTAAGTCAGGAGGATCTATGGGCTTTAATGTGGTAATTCTGGAAAGTGATCCTAGGGTCGCGCAGTGTCTGGCGGGTAAACTCTCCTCCCACTTCCACGCTGTTCACCTGACCCACTCCGGAGATGAACTCCGCGAGCGCGTCGCCAAGAACCGTCCGGAAGTGGTCGTCCTCGACATGGAATACTCGCGTCTCACCGACGTACGCAGCCTGCACCATGATTTTCCTGCGCTTCCGATTGTGTGCACTCATCGCATACCGGATGAGCAATTGTGGATCGACGCTCTGGAAGCGGGGGCCAGCGACGTTTGCGGTTCCGACGACGTTCAAAATGTTCTCACGTCGGTCTTGCGAAGCGTGGCGATCGCTCAGACCGCCGCAGCATAAACTTGACCGTAAATCTCAAAATGAGGGCCCCTCACAGCGTCCTCGTTTTTCGTTCGGAATGAAACGTCCCGCCTAGCCTGCGCTTGCTGCGGCAGCCTTACGGCCGGCGCCGGAATCCAATTTGAACTGGCTCACGATGTTCTGCAGATCGAGAGCCATCCCGGAAAGTTCACTGCATGCCTTCGCCGTCTGCCCAGCGGCAACCGATGATTCCTGCGTGGCGCTCGAGATCTGGGCCACGCTGGCGTTGATCTGCTCGGTGGCGCTGGATTGCTCGGTCGCTGCGGTCGCAATCTGTGCAATCATGCCACCCACATCCTCCGACATTTTGATAATCTCTTCGAGCGCTGCGCCCGAAGCCGACGTCTTCTTCACACCGCTTTCCACTTCCCGGTTACCCAATTCCATGGCTTCTACGGCGCTCCTGGTTTCAACCTGTATGGACTCGATCATCCCGGCAATTTCTTTCGTAGCTTGGGCGGTGCGTTCGGCCAGCTTTCGAACTTCATCCGCCACTACGGCAAAGCCGCGACCTTGCTCCCCTGCGCGGGCCGCTTCAATCGCGGCGTTCAAAGCCAGCAGGTTCGTCTGGTCGGCAATGTCATCGATCACAGCAATAATCTTGCCGATCTTCTCCGAACTCTTGCCCAGTTCGGTAATTCGCATCGCTACCTTGCGCGTGGAATCGGCAATGCTACGCATGGTAGCCAGCGTCTCCTGCACCGTCTGACCACCCTGGCGGGCCGCTTGGGCAGCGTTGTGAGACGCATTCGCAGCCTTCAGCGAGTTCTCAGAGACCTCATGAACCGTGGCGGACATTTCCTGCATGGCGGTGGCGACCTGCGTCGTTTGGTCCTTCTGCATATCCGCACCCTGCGCTTGCAACGTAGCCGAGGAAGAAAGTTCCTCGCTTGCGCTGGCTACGTGAGCGGAATTATCCATAATGGCCACGATCATGCGCTTCAGACTGCCACTCATCCCATTAATCGCAGCCGTCAGTTCCCCCAGTTCGTCCTGGCTGGAGACTTTCAGATCGTCATGGGTCAAGTCGCCCGCTGCAATGGTCTCCGCCTGAATCAGCACAGATCGGATCGCTCCAGCAATGCTGTGGCTCAAGAAAATGGCCACGAAAATTCCCAAGCCCAACCCCGCTAATGTAATCAAGCCCATCGTCACGTTGAGGGACTGGTTGTCCGCATTCAATTCGTCCCGGCTCTGGTCTACTAATCTGTCAAACGATTCCGCCATGGTCCCAAGCGATTTCTTCAGCTCGATGTTGATCGGCGTTGCCCCCTCGGCGGAGTCATTACCCGCCTTGACCACAGCTCCATGCTCACGCCCTGCAGCACGCTTGATTGCAGCTTCCTGAACCCCACGAAGCAGGGGAAGCTGCTTCTTCATTTCGTTCAGCCGGTCTCGATTCTCCTGCTCCCACTTCGGAGCCAACTCGTCCATCCCGGCCATGTCCTTTTCGATATCGCTCCAGGTTCCATCGAATAGCTTCTTCGTCTCCGCTAGCCGGGCTGGCTGTGTTCCAGCGAGAATCGCTTGGCGACCTTTGACCTGGGTCTGATTCAAATCCCTCTGTAGCCTGATCGCGGCTTTCAGTGACGGCATCCGCACCTCGAAAGCCGCGTCCTGGCTGCGCTTGATCTTTCCGGCCTTCAGGTAGGCCGCAGTGGCACTAAACACCATCAGGCTGAGGATCACTCCAAAACCCAGCCCCAGCTTCTTTCCGAGTGTAAGTTTCATTTCTTCTCTCGTTGTCCTCTGCCACAAGTCGGCTTGCGGAAATCCCTCACTCAGTCTCGCGAATCGTGATGATAAGTTTATCGGCGAGTTTTATCGGAATCTTTAGAGCTGGCAGTTGCACCTCTTTTCCCTTCCCGTAAGGATGCTTCACCCTCCTGCCGCTTGCTATACTCACTGCTCAATGCTGCAAGAAACTCTCGAGCAAGGACAGGCGCGAACCGATGCCGCGCTGGATCGCCTGATTCCGCTGGAAACTCAACACCCCATTTCCATTCACAAGGCCATGCGCCACAGTGTTTTTGCCGGCGGCAAGCGGCTGCGTCCCGTGCTGTGCATGGAGGCCGGCCGCATGATCGCAGGATCATTGCCGGTGAAAATCGAAGAACTGGGCGCGGCGCTCGAAATGCTACACACTTATTCTCTGATCCACGACGATCTTCCCGCCCTCGACAACGACGATCTTCGGCGCGGGCGTCCCACCTGCCACAAAGTGTTCGGCGATGCCCTCGCCATCCTCGCCGGGGATGCCCTGCAGACCCAGGCCTATGAAGTTCTGGCGCGCCTGCAATGCCCCGCCGAGGCGAGAGTACGGATTATCGAAGAAATCGCGCGCGCCACCGGCACGCTCAACGGCATGATTGGCGGCCAGGTCGTGGATTTGGAGGCTGAGCATACCCGGCCCACAGCGGAGATGCTGGAGTATATCCACCGCGCCAAAACCGCCGCGCTGATTTCGGCCAGCCTGGTAAGCGGGAGTCTTTATGCCGGAGCAAAAAACAGTGAAGTCGAGAAGCTGCGCGCCTTTGGTCAGTCGATTGGCTTAGCTTTTCAGATCGTGGATGATGTGCTCGACGTGACCCAGAGCTCCGAGCAGCTCGGCAAGACTGCCGGCAAAGATACCGCCGCTCAGAAAGTAACCTACCCGGCGCTGTTCGGGGTGGAAGAATCCTTGCGCCGGGCGGATGCTCTGGTGAGCGCAGCATTTGTGGAGTTGGACAGCTTCGGGGAACGAGCCGACACGCTGAAGGAACTGGCGCGTTATTTGGTGGAGCGGAAGAAGTAGCCGTGAGACAGACGTGCTGGCGTCAGTTCTCACGCCGTGAATAAATTCTGTGTTCCACCGTGTCGTCTGTGGTAAAAAACTAGTAAGGCGATGGAGTTCGCCATAACCGCCTGCGACGCCCGTTTGGCCTGCGGCTGATAACTCCTGCAAAATCCAAATTGATTTGTAGGGAGAAACTCCGTCGTGAAAGATTTCCTCGCTATCTCTGTCGCCGCCATCGTCGGCGCCAACCTTCGCTATTTGCTGAGCCGCCTCGCCGCCCGGGAACTCGGGCCCGTCTTCCCTTACGGCACGCTCTTCATCAACATTGTGGGAAGCTTTATTGTCGGCTTCTTCGTCATCTGGACCACGGAACGCGTCCTGGTCGATCCGCGCTGGCGCCTGTTGATAGTCATTGGCTTCTGCGGTTCGTTCACCACCTTCTCGAGCTACGCGTTCGAAACCATGTCTTATTTCGAGCAGGGACAGTGGGCCCTGATGCTCGGCAACATTCTCAGCAACAATGTTCTGTGCCTGGGCGGAGCTTTAGCGGGCATGGCGCTGGCCCGGGTGCTGTAGAATGGCGAACGCGATGGCAGTACAAGTCACGATTTACTTGAACGAAGCCGACCAGTGGCACCACCACCCGATGCATCTGGAGATTCTCAAATACCTGCGCAACGAAAATGTCTACGCCGCGACTACGATCCATGCCGTAGCTGGATTCCTGGGGCGGCATCGCGTGGAAACATCGCACCTCGTCGAGGCTGGCGGGAAGCTCCCCGTGATCATTATTTTCGTGGATACCGATGAGCATGTGAACCGCGTGCTGCCTACGCTAAAGGAAATGGCGTCGCACCGGCTGATCGTGCGGGAAAACGTGGTGCTGGAGCAAGGCAATCTCGATTGACATGTCCGCGACTACGCTCGACATCCTGGCCATTGCCGCGCACCGTGACGACGTAGAGCAAACCTGCGGAGGCACCCTGTTGAAAGCCGTGCAACGCGGCCAGCGCACCGGCATCCTCGATCTGACGCAAGGCGAAATGGGCACCCGCGGCACAGCCGAAGACCGGGCGCGGGAGGCGGCGGATGCGGCGAAGATTCTCGGCGCGGGTTGGCGTCGGGCTCTCGATATCCCGGATGGCCGCGTCGAAAACACCTGGGAGAATCGCTTGAAAGTGGCGAGCGTGATCCGCGAGACTCGCCCGCGTGTGGTGATTCTGCCTTACTGGAAGGGACGCCATCCCGATCACTACACCTGTTCCGTGCTGGGATATGAAGCGTGCTTTCTTGCAGGACTGCGAAAGTTAGCTCTCGGCTCCCAGCCGGTCGCTCCTCATCGTCCCTTCAAAATAATCTACGCCACGCTTTACTATGACGTGCGCCCCACCTTCGTAGTCGATATCACCCAACAATTCGAGCAGAAGTTCGCTTCCATCCTGGCTTATAAGTCGCAGTTCAGCGATCAGGAGGCCGGCAAGGATCTCTTCCCTGCTCACGACGAAATCCATGCACGCGTAGAGTCGATGGCGCGCTACTACGGCGCCCTCGGAGGCGTCACCTATGCCGAGCCGTTCCTGCAGAAGGAAGTCGGACTGGTCGACGATTTGCTGGCGATTCCCGTGAAGTCAATTTGACCTGCCCTAAGAATCACTTCTTCAGCGCGACCGCCAGCCCATCGCGAATGGGCAAAATCGTAGCGTAGAAGTCAGCCGAGCCGTAGAGCAGTCTGTTGAATTCGAGGATCGCTTTAGTCCGAGACTCCTTGGGATTTTTCTCCGCGACCCGTCCGCTCCACAACACATTGTCGGTGATAAACAAGCCTCCCTTGCGCAGACGCGGCGATACCATTTTCAGCACGCGGGGATAATCCTCTTTATCCACATCGTTGAAAATGATGTCGAACTCCTGCTTCTGCTCGGAGAGCACTTCCAGCGCATCCCCAGTGTGCAGCGTGATGCGCTCGGAAACGCCGGCGCGGTCGAAGTAGCCGCGCGCCCGCCCGGCGTTCTTGGCATCGCCATCGGTATAGATGACGCGGCCCTGTCCTCCTACTGCCTGCGCCCACCAAATGGTCGAGTATCCAATGGCAGATCCCAGCTCGAAAACCGTTTTGGCATTGATCGTCAAGGCAAGTTGCTGCAGCACGCGCGCCACTGCGGGGCCAACGATGGGCACGTTATGCTTGCTAGCGTAGTCTTCCATCTCCACCAGCACTTCGTCGCGCTTGGGCAGCATCGAGTACAGATAATCGTCGACTGGGCCCGCGGTAGTCAGGTTGTAGTGTCGCCAGCTGGGTTTGTTTTCCTTCTTCGTTTTAGCTTTGTTTGCAGGCAATTTATGACCTCGGGATTTGTGATCCGTGATTCTGTGATCCGTTACCAGTTTTTCAATCGTGGAGAGCAATGCCCGGCTTCATCGTCAAAATCTCAACGCCCGTCACCAGCTTCTTCAACTCCCCGGGACTTCCAGTCAACACCGGAAAGGTGCCAAAGTGCATGGGAATGACCGTTTTCGGTTTGAGCAGGTTGCAGGCGTAAGCCGCTTCGCGAGGCCCCATGGTGAAATGATCGCCGATGGGCAGCATGACAATCTCAGGCGCGTAAAGCTCGCGAATGATCGCCATGTCTCCGAACACGTTCGTGTCGCCGGCGTGATAAATCTTAACGCCGTTCTCGAACTCGATCACGTACCCGCAAGCTTCGCCGCCGTAAATAATCTGGTCGCCATCCTGTATACCGCAGGAGTGATCCGCATGCACCATGGTGACTTTGATATCGCCAATCTTTTGCGTGCCGCCCTTGTTCATCATGGCGGTTTTCTTGGCGCCCTTTTTCTCCAGCCAGCCGCACATTTCCGGGATGCCCACAACCTGCGGATTGTGTTCCTTGATGACCTCTACGGCATCGCCGATGTGGTCGCCGTGCCCGTGTGTGACCAACAGTGTATCGACCTTCTTCACCTTCTTCTCGGACGGGGGACATGCGGGATTGTTCATGATCCACGGATCGATAATGATGGTCTGCCCCCCTGGCGTTTCAATACGAAATGTCGCGTGGCCGAGCCACGTAAGCTGAATGCCTCTCAAATTCATGGACGATAGCTCCCCCGCAGCCCTCACGCAATTTACTCGTCACTCGCCCCGGCAATGGACTGCGGCCGAAATTAGTTTAATATGAAACGCCATGACTGAACTCAAGGTGCTAATTTCGCGGGAGCAGATCACAAAACGAGTCGCGGAACTGGGCGCGGACATCACGCGCGACTTCGCAGGGCAGCCGGTGATTCTCGTCGGCGTCTTGAAGGGTTCAGCGATTTTTCTGGCCGACCTGGCACGGCAAGTGAATCTGGACGCGACTTTTGATTTCGTCGGCGTCTCCAGTTACGGCAATCGCCCCAGCCCGACTCAGGAACTTAAGAGTGGATGGGACTCCACCGGTGAGGTCAAGCTGACAAAAGATGTCGACCAATCCATGAAAGACAAGAACGTGATCGTCGTGGAGGACATTCTGGATACCGGACTGACCCTCACCGTCCTGAAGAAGCTCTTGCTGGCGCACCAGCCTCGATCGCTGAAGATCGCCGCTCTGCTGGATAAGCCCTCCCGCCGCAAACTGCCGCTTCAGGGCGATTATGTCGGCTTCACCATTCCCGACGAGTTCGTAGTGGGTTATGGCCTCGATTACGCCGAACGCTATCGAAATTTGGCAGACATATGCGTCGTCCCGAGGGAGTAGAAGTCAGTCCCGCGTACTGGGTAACGAGCAAGCGCTACTCAGTACTAGGTACCAGGTACTCGATACCGGCACTCAAAGAAACGGCTGCTATCATAGAAAAAACATGGGATCTCCTCTGAGCAAGCCTGTAGATCATTTACCCGTCGAGCCACTATTGCTGGAAGTCGCGGATGTTCTGGCGACCTCGCTCGACCTCGATACCACGCTGCGCCGCGTCGCCGAGGTGGTGCGCAAAGTCATCGACTACGAAATCTTCGCGATTCTTCTGCTGAACGAGAAGACTCAGGAATTGCGCTTTCGCTTCCAAGTAGGCTACCCACCGGAGTTTGCCGAGCGGGCTCGCGTCAAGGTGGGCGAAGGAGTCACCGGGCAGGCCGCGCAGTTGCGGCAAGCGGTTCTGGTGGATGACGTCACTAAGGATCCAACCTACATCGCCGCCATACCAAACGTGCGCTCGGAATTAGCCGTGCCGCTCATCACCAAGAATCGAGTGATTGGCGTGATCGATCTGGAGGCGCAGAACCCAGGCTATTTCAACGAGGAGCACAGCCGTCTGCTGACTCTGGTCGCGTCTCGAATCGCCGGCGGCATCGAGAATGCCCAGCTCTACACGCGCACCACGCGACAGGCCCGCATTCTGTTATTGCTCAATGAAATTGCCCGGGAGTTGTCCTCCATCCTGAATCTGGATGAACTACTGAGCCGGGTCGCCGAACTGCTCCGGCGGCTGATTGACTACCAGATGTTCAGCATTCTGTTGCTCGATTCCACCGGCGAGAAACTGCAACATCGTTTCTCGCTGCGCTTCCATGAAAACATCCACCTGAAGCACGAAGTGCCGCTGGGTCGAGGTATCGTGGGGCAGGCGGCCGAGACCAAACAGGCGATCCTTGTGCCCGACGTGAGCAAGGACCCCCGCTACATCGAAGCCAACCCGGAAACGCGCTCAGAGCTGGCTGTGCCGCTGATCTACAAAGACAAAGTGATCGGAGTGCTCGATTTGGAGCATACGCGCCGCGGTTTTTTCACTGACGATCACCGCCGCACCATGATGACACTCGCTGCACAGGTGGCGATTGCGATCGAAAACGCCCGCCTCTACGAGGAGATCGCGCGGCAGGAACGCCGTCTGGAGCGGGATTTGGCGCTGGCGCGAGAACTGCAGATGCGCTTGCTGCCGCAGACACTTCCCAAGCTGGCGAACCTGGAGCTAGCGGCGAAATTCGTTCCTGCACGCGCCATCGGCGGCGATCTTTACGATTTCATTCCCTATTCGCTTTCGCGCCTTGGCATCGTGATTGGCGACGTGAGCGGCAAGGGAGCGCCTGCCGCTATTTACGCGGCCCTGGTGAGCGGGATCCTGCGCTCGCACGCCCCCATCGAGCCTGGCCCGGCCGAGATGCTCCGCGCGGTGAACCTGTCCCTGGCCGAGCGCCGCATTGAAGCGCAATTCGTCTCCCTCATCTATGCCGTGTGGGACGATCAGCACCGGACGCTCTTGGTGGCCAACTCCGGCTTGCCCCGGCCGATTCACGTGCACGCCGGCAAAAACCATGTCATCGAAGCAACCGGCTTACCGCTGGGACTTTTCGACGACGCGAACTACGACGAATTCCGATTCAAAATGAAGCCCGGCGACGTGTTTGTTTTCTTCAGCGATGGCATTCTTGATGCGCGCAACCGGAACGGCGAAATGTTTGGTCGGGGACGGGTAGAAAGGCTGATCGCGGAATGCGGAGGTAGCTCGGCGGATTGCGTTGTCGATATTTTGTTCAAAGCCGTGGCCGAGCACTCCGCCGGCGTCGAGACCTTTGACGACCAAACCGTAGTTGCAATCAAAGTGAAGGACGCTTCGCCTTCCAGTTCCTCGAAACGAAAATGAACCGGCGTAACCGAGTATCTGACAGCGAGCGGCCGCCGGGTTTCGTTTTTCGCAAGCACCAGCAACGGTCGCTCGGCGAAGCGTTCGCTCTGCACTGCGAGGATATTCCTCTGACGAAACTCGCAGCGCGCTTCGGAACACCTCTCTATGTTTATTCTGCAAACGCCATCCTCAAGCGCCTGGCCGCTTTCGAGAAGGCGTTCCGCCATTTTTCTCACACAATTTGCTACTCCGTAAAGTCCAATTCCAATCTGAGTATCTTGCGCCTGCTCGCGCGCGAGGGCTGCGGCTTCGACGTGGTTTCCGGCGGAGAACTGGAACGGGTGCAGGCCGCTGATCGTCGAGCAGCAAGAAAGGTCGTGTTCTCCGGAGTAGGAAAATCTCGAAAGGAGTTGACCGCGGCACTGCGGGCCGGCATCCTTCTCTTCAACGTCGAAAGTGAATCGGAACTGCGAGCGCTGGCGGAACGCGCGACGCAGTGCCGGACGGTCGCACAACTGGCTCTGCGCGTGAATCCCGATGTGGCCGCCGACACCCATCCCTACATTTCCACCGGATTGCACAAGCACAAATTTGGAGTGCCCATCCGCAGCGCGCGCGAACTTTACGCCCAAGCGTCCAAGGCAAAGTACCTGAAAGTTGCTGGCGTCAGCGTTCATATCGGCTCCCAGATCACCGACGTTGCGCCATTTGGCGACGCCGTGGGTCGGGTGGCCGATCTGGTTCGCAAGCTGCGCGCCGATGGCCACTCCATCGACTTCGTCGACATTGGCGGCGGACTTGGCATCGAATATCACGAGCCTGGGTTGGAGTTTTCCGATTGCGTTGCGCGGTATGCGCGGTCGGTGACTAATCCACTGCGCGAACTGAATGTCCATTTGCTGCTTGAGCCGGGACGCTCCATCATCGGTCCCGCGGGTGTTCTGCTTACGTCTGTCCTTTACAGGAAGGAAAATGACGGCAAACATTTTCTGGTTGTGGACGCCGCCATGAACGATCTGATTCGGCCCGCGCTCTATGGTGCGTACCACGAGATCGTTCCCGTTATCCGGACCAAGAAGGCTTCTGCCAAGAACGAAACGATCGATATAGTGGGTCCCGTGTGCGAGTCGGGAGACTTCTTCGCTCGCGATCGCGAGTTGCCGCGCGTCGAAGAAGGCCAGTTGCTTGCGATTCTTGACGCCGGGGCCTACGGAATGGCGCTCGCATCAAACTACAACTCGCGTCCGCGTCCCGCCGAAATCCTGGTTCGTGGAAAATCTGCCAAGGTTATCAGGCGTCGAGAAACGATACGCGACCTTTATGCGGCGGAGTTGTAACCGCGAACTGCTCGCGACTTAACCCTATCTTTCTCCCCACTTCAGCTTCGTGCGCAGCACGTGGAAGAAATCATGGTCAGTGCGAAACAGGCTGACGCTATGCTCGGACCGTCGACAGCGAACCCGGTCACCATCGCATAGATCAAGTCCTGGCTGCCCGTCCAGACTGAGATACGCCACCTCTTCGTCACTACGCAACAAAAGTTCAACCACCGCCGAATCCGGCACGACGAGCGGCCGGTGCGTGAGCGAATGCGGCGCTACTGGGGTGATCACGAAAGCGTTAACCGTCGGCATCAGCACCGGGCCGCCGGCCGAAAGCGAATAGGCGGTCGATCCCGTAGGCGTGGCCACAATCATTCCATCTGCTCTGTAGCTCGAGACAAATACCGAGTCGACGAAGAGATCGTAATTATTGAGACGAGCCAAAGCCGTTTTGTTGACCACCGCGTCGTTGAAAACCAGATAGCTTCCCAGAATCTGCTCACCGCGCACCAAGTCGCACTGCATGAGCGAACGCTGCTCCACGGCCGCGCGCCCCTGCGCAATCTTATCGAGCATGGCAAAAAGCGACGACAGTGGCACGTCCGTAAGGAAGCCGAGCGAACCCAGATTCACGCCCAGCAGCGGTACATCAATCGGAGCGGTGGCCCGGGCCGCGGAGAGCAACGTACCATCCCCGCCCAGCACTACCACAAGGTCCAGGGGCCGCGCTGACATTTGCGAGCGCGCCACTTCCTCTTCGCCGTTGGAATACTTGGCAGTCTCCGGATCAACGATCACGCTGTAGCCGTGAGCATGCAGCCATGCCAGGAGTTTTGGGACTATATCAGCCACCTCGGTCCGCGCCGGACGAGAGATGATGGCCGCTACCTTGGATTGGGAAGATGAGGGCGAGATTGCCATGATGAAAGAACGAAAGAAAGATTGTACAGAATCCGGCGGGAAATCTTTAACCGGCCGTCTGGAAGACTAGAACACTCCCCGCAGCAGGAATTCGCGATTCCCTTCCGCGCCAAGAATCGGCGAATCGATCACGTCCAGGCTTGAGCAGCCAAGGCCCTCCAGCGTCCCTTTAACTTTTTCTACGGAACCAAGTTGTGCCGCTTCGTCGCGCACAATCCCTCCCTTCCCAACGAATTCCCTCCCTGCTTCGAATTGCGGTTTCACCAGAACGATCACCTGCCTGCCGCGACGCTCGCTGACCGATTGCGGGAAGGCCGCATTCACCACCGGCGGCACAACCAAGGTCGCGGAAATGAAGGCTACATCGACCGTGATCAAGTCCGCCATTTCTCCGATACTGTCACTCGTCACGTAACGTGCATTCGTCTTTTCCAGCAGTCGAATCCGAGGATCTTGACGGAGCTTAAAATCCATCTGCCCGTAGCCGGTATCGATTGCGATCACGCGCACGGCTCCATGTTGTAGCAGGCAATCGGTGAATCCCCCGGTGGAAGCACCCACATCAAGACAAGTTTTGCCCTGAACGTCAATCTTCCAATGTTCGAGAGCGCGCTCCAGCTTCAGTCCGCCACGGCTCACGTACTTCAGATCTCCGCCGAGCAAACGCACAGCGGCGTCGAACGCAACTTGAGTGCCAGCTTTGTCGAACTTCTGCTCGTTGACCAACACTTTTCCCGCGATAATGAGCGCTTGCGCGCGATCCCGCGAAGCAACGAGCCCACGGTCGACCAGCAATTTGTCGAGTCTGAGTTTCACCATCGCTCCATCCACGATGTGTGGATCGGCATGGCGTGGCACGCTGCACCTACCACGAAAGTGCCAGCACCCGCTCCGGTGCAAAGTGCTGAACCATCTCTCGTTGAATCACTTACAAAGATACTGCTGTGCTTTTCCACAGAATTTTCCACGGTTGTGTTGAAAACTTTTTCTTGAGATCGTCTCTGGGAAAAAATTAAGAGCCGCCCACCCGGGCGGCTCTCAAAACTTCTCGCACACCAATCAGCCAGCAACTTCTTCCAGCAACTTCTGATCGATGTCAAAGTTGGAGTGCACATTCTGCACGTCGTCCTGATCTTCGAGCGCTTCCATCAGCCGGATCATGGTGTTGGCTGCCTGGCCTTCCAGCTTGATGTAGTTCTGCGGAATCATCGCAACGCTCGACGACGCAGGTTCGATTCCCGCCTTCTTTACCGCTTCGAGCACAGCTTCAAAAGCCGAGGGCTCCGTCAGGATTTCCCAATTCTCGCCATCGTCATTCAAGTCTTCGCCGCCCGCTTCGAGGACAATGTTCATCAGGTCGTCCTCTTTCGCCACACTCTTGGGAATGATGATGTCGCCTTTCTTATGAAACATCCAGGAGACGGCGCCAGCCTCGGCCATGTTACCGCCATTCTTACCAAAGCAGTGGCGGATTTCACTCACCGTCCGGTTGCGGTTGTCGGTATTGATATCGAGTAGGATCGCCACGCCACCCGGACCGTAGCCCTCAAGAGAAAACTCTTCGTAGGTAGCGCCCGGCAGTTCGCCAGTACCGCGCTGAATCGCCCGCTTGATGTTATCGGCCGGCATATTCTCCGATTTAGCCGCGAGAATGGCGCCGCGCAGGCGGGGATTGGAATCAGGATCGCCGCCGCCATTCTTCGCGGCGATGCTGATTTCCTTAATGAGACGGGTAAAAATCTTGCCGCGCTTGGCGTCGAGCGCGCCCTTCTTATGCTTGATTGTGGCCCATTTTGAATGGCCAGACATGGCTAGACCTCGTATCTAAGGATCTTGATTGGCGCGGGATTCGCCCGTAGAGGGAATCACAGGCTGCCTCGATAAATCTGCAGGCGAACCGAAATTATACCACGACCCGTTTCTCCGGCCGCCGCACTACTCCGATAATAAACACCACCGCGAACCAGAGCAAGCGCTCGCCCGATACATCACTCACGAATGGGTCATTGACTGCAATGAATATGCACCCTAACATGCCTGCGGGGCGCGTTTTGCACATGATCGGCCGAGTTATAGGTCACTACAGGGTTATCGAAAAAATCGGCGCGGGAGCCATGGGCGAGGTCTACCGGGCACGCGACGAAAGGCTGGGCCGCGACGTCGCTCTGAAACTTATCCGGCAGAGTTCCAGCGGCAACGCCGATCATCTGCGGCGTTTCGAGTTGGAAGCGCGCGCTGCGGCCGCACTCAATCATCCCAACATTGTCGCTGTCTATGACGTCGGCCTCGACGAAGGATCTCCTTACATCGTCTGCGAGTTGCTGGAAGGTAAAACTCTCCGGCAGCAGCTCTCGGAAGGTCCATTGCCCACCCGGCAAGCTATCGACTTTTCCCTGCAGATCGTACAAGGCCTGATCGCGGCTCACGATCGTCGCATCATTCATCGCGACCTCAAGCCCGAAAATCTGTTCGTAACCACCGATGGCCGGATCAAAATTCTTGATTTCGGTGTGGCCAAGCTCCAATCCGCGCCCGAGGAATCCGGCCGAACTGCAGAAGACCTTACCACGGTAACGAAAAGCGGCGCCGTAATCGGCACCGTCGCATATATGTCGCCGGAACAGCTGCGAGCCAAGGGGGTAGATCATCGCAGCGATATCTTCAGCGTGGGCGCGATTCTCTACGAGATGCTTACTGGTCGGCGAGCATTTCGCGGCGAAACCGAGGTCGACACGATCACAGCCGTCCTGCGCGAGGATCCGCCCGAGATCGATTTGAGTCAGCCAGGTGTTCCCCTGCCGCTGCAACAGATCGTCCGCCATTGCCTGGAGAAAGAGCCCGAAAAGCGTTTTCAATCGGCTCGCGATTTAGGCTTCGCCCTGGAAACCTTGGCGATCGCTTCCGGCGGACGAGCAGCCATTTCAAAGCGTCCGAAGTTGCAGACAAAGATGCTCCCCTGGGCGATCGCAGGAGCGCTTCTCATTGTGACGCTGTTGATTGCCGCTCGCCAAACGCCGCCGACCACTTCGTCGCTTGCATACCGGCGCCTGACCTATGACCAGGGCACACTCTATTCGGCCCGGTTTGCGCCCGACTATCGCTCGGTCGTGTACGGCGCCGCCTGGAACGGCAAACCGCTTCAACTCTTCTCCACCGTGGGCGATTCCCTCTTAAGCCAACCACTCAATCTTGCCGATGCAAACTTGCTGGCGATTTCCAAGTCCGGCGAATTAGCGCTGGTGCTTCACGGCGCTCACATGGCGCACCTTCAAATTGAACAAGGCATGTTGGCGCGTGCACCGCTGGCCGGCGGTTCTCCCCGGGAACTTTTAGAGGATGTCCGCTGGGCCGACTGGGGGCCGGACGGTCAGTTGGCCGTTGTACACCATACCGACGGACGTGATCGCATTGAGTATCCTTTGGGCCACGTCTTGTATCAGGGCAACGGCTGGATCAGTCACCTCCGCCTTTCTCCCGAGGCCGATAAAATCGCTTTCATCAACCATCCCTCGATGTGGGACGATCGCGGTTATGTTTTCCTGATGGACCTTAAGGGGAACGCCAAGACACTTACTCAGGAATGGGACTCGGCGGACGGGCTAGCCTGGAATTCCGACGGAAAAGAAATCTGGTTTACGGCCGCCGAAAATGGCTATACGCGCGCCCTGTTCGCGGTAAGCACCTCGGGCAAAGTTCGAACCGTTCTTAAAATCCCGGCAGGAATGACACTCCAGGATGCAGCCCCGGACGGCCGCATAATGGTAAGCCTCGATGCGGAACGAGTCGCCATGGCCACTTTTAACAGCAAGGGCGAGCCCATCAACCTTTCCTGGCATGACTGGGATGTTGCGAAAGATATCTCCAGTGACGGACAGTCCGTTTTGTTCGAGGACGCCAGCGAGGCCGCGCCTCCCAGCTATTCTGTCGCGATTCGTAAAATCGACGGAACACCACCGATACTGCTGGGTGATGGGAGCGCGGGCGGCCTTTCCCCGGACGGAAAATGGGCGATTTCAATTCTCGTCGGCAGCCCGGGCCGAGTTACTCTGTACCCCATTGGCGCCGGCCAACCCCATACCATTCCGGTCACAGGATTGGAACGCATCCACAACGGCTCTTCCCACTTCCTCGCGGATGGGAAACGAATCACCATCAATGGCAACGAACCGGGTCACGCGGTGCGCTGCTACTTCGTCGATCTGGACACCGGAAAACTAACGCCTGTCACGCCGGAAGGAATTACGGGTGGATTGGTCTCTCCCGACGGACAATCCATTATCGCCAATAACGGTCCAACCGCCGCTGTGTACCCGGTTGCCGGTGGCGCTCCGCACCCCATCCCCGGTCTCGAACCAGGCTTCGTTCCTATTCAATGGTCGGAGGATATTTCGGCTATTTATGGCTATCGACCCGGTCAGGTTCCCACCGGGGTTTACAAAGTCAACTTAGTCACCGGCGAAAAAACCCTCGTCCAGGACTTGCAGCCCAAAACGTCTGTCGGCATCGTCTACATCGCTCCAGTGGTTGTGAGTCGCGATGCTTCACGCTTCGCCTACAGCTACTACCAGGTTTTCTCTGTTCTGTATGTGATTTCCGGACTGCACTGAGTCCGCGGTGTCCCTAATCGAGTGATCCCGAAAAATCCGACCCAACGTAGTGGAAGAAAATAGAGGTCGACGTGTATCCTTCGCCAAGCGCATGCCGGTAGTGTGGAACCTTCGTTCCCCGGTAAACCAAGCCATCTCCCAGTGCCTGATAAACCGTAGCTCCACCTTCGGGAGTATCCAGACGAATCGGCCACGAAGTTGCCAGCTGCGGTTCGGGAGAAAAATCCAGGCATAACGTAACACTAAACTCGCACTGCTGGCGGTCCATGTGCTTTTTCAGCTCGGCACCGCTCAAGTAGGACGCCAGATAAACATACGAAGGCTTGACCGGCTCTCCCACGATGGCGCTCACTGCGTTCGTGATCTGGTGGTGAAAGTAGCGAGCGACCGGTTCATTGTGGGCCACGTAGCGCCGGGGACTCTGGTCGTCTCCCAGGCGGATCGCCCCCCTGCGAATTGCATGCCGATAGTAACGGCGCAAAGCAGCAAGATTGAAAGGATGGATCAAGTTGCGAAGAGGCGCATAGTTCCGCTCTCGAAATGCCAACGCACCTCTACTTACAATTTTCGACCACTCGACAGCGAGACGCTCGGCATGATCGGCTGGAGTCAGGATGCCAGCCTGCGCCAGCAAGACCCTTACTTCGCCGGGAAGGGAAAGCGCGGATTCCCCTGCGTGGAGTCGCGAAACTGCAGCTTCGAGTCGCGGTCCCAGCCAGAAGGGATGCAGCGTGCCAATAGCGGCATCACGCACCCACGCCACCGTGCCCTGCAAGTAGAAGCCGTCGAGCAACTCGCGATGGGCTTGCAGTTCCTCGGGAACTTCTCCCGCCGGCAAGATCGCGCACTCTGGGTCCAGGAATAATTCTTGAGGCGCGTCCCTCAGCGAGTCTCGCCGATTGACAGACCACTGCGGAATCAGGTGCAGCGGTAACTCATCCAGCAGACAATGGAACTGGTGTGGCGGCAGCATCGCGGTGTGTCGTTGCCGCGATGCCGCCCCCATGAGGCCTGCGATCCACTCAAGCCATGCCGTTTCTTTTACTGGTGTAGCCATCCGTTTACCGTGAACCGACTGTCGGCGAAAGCCCGCGAGCGACAAAGCACCGGCGTAATTTCGTGCAGTATCGAGCACGGGAAAAAGACGATCTGGTTCTGCTGAGGCACAATGGTCTCGTAGCTCCACGTGCCGAGCGGATAGTCGCCCTTCTTCCTGGAGTCATGTAGCCGCAGCTCTCCACCCTCGAACTGGCTCGGTTCGCGATGGAAAAAATACACGAACGTCATTCGCCGCGATGCAATCCGTTCCTGCGCGTCGTCACAATGCGCATGGAAGAAGTCTCCATCATTGCTCGCGGTGATTTGCACCTCCGTCCGCGTGATAGGAAACTCCTCGATCCCGAGTTGTTCCAACACCTCTGGCAGTACTCCTCGGATTCGATTGAGGATTACTTGCTCGTGCGCTCCCAACTCCATCAGAACGCGCGAGCGACGATGGCCGTAGTCAGTTTCGCCCGACTCCCCGCTGGGCGAAATGACTTCGCTGTTCCTGAACTCCGCTTCGCGCTCCAGGGTATAGCGAATCAGTTCTTCCATCTCCTGCGGAGCCAGGAACTCATCTAGAACTACGCACTGCGCTCGAACCACTGCGGGAGTTTCCAAGACGGCGACGACGCTGTTGGAAGCCGGTTGGCTTCTCACTTCGTGTCGCCCGACTGCGGTCGCGCGCCGCAGATCAATCCCCGGTGGTCCGCTCGGCGGTTGTGGTCCGGGGCCTGGCGGGTGCGGTCCAGGAATATCCTGCGGGCCGGAAGGCGGTTGCGGTCCCCCGGGACCCGGCGGTTTCGGTCCCGCGAACACTGTTGCAGACATTGTTTCTTCGGAGACACCCGAAGCTGCGCCACGGGCCACAATCTGCTCCACGATGCTGCTCCCCAGCAGGGTAAAAGCCCGTTGCGCGACCGTTTCACCTACCGATCGTGCGATGGCAGCAGTTACGGCCGATTGAGTCTCTGGATTGCTGGATGCATCCTTCGCGTTTTGCAGGAGGCTCGTTAGCAACTCCCGCTCGCGCGGGCTCAGGATCCGTTCATCCTGCATCAATGTTTCAGAAAAGGCGTCAAGTATCTGTTTCGACGTCATCAAGCACACTCCTCCCTAGACTTCTTCTAGGCATTTAGTTCCAGTGGGGCGTGAATGGGAAGCGCTTCGCGGCTACACTAGCAGGAGATCAGTGGACTTTCAAACAGAATTTTGTTTTCAGCGCAGAAATTTACATCTCCCTTACTTAAGCGGGAGATTCTAGCGGTTGGCCATCGCGCCCACCATGGACTGAAAGATCTTCATTCCATCGGTGCCGCCAAGTTCGGGTTCAGCGGACCGTTCCGGATGAGGCATCATGCCTACAACGTTGCCTCCCGCGCTGCAGATGGCCGCAATGTTCTCCAGCGAGCCATTGGGATTCGCCGAAGCCGTGATCTCACCACCCGGAGTGCAATAACGAAAGACAATGCGGTTCTTGTGGCGCAGCTCGTCCAGCGTTTCCGCATCGCAGAAGTAGTTCCCTTCCATGTGGCCAATCGGAATGGTCAGCACGTCTCCCTGCGCGCAGGCATTTGTGAATGGAGTAACCGCATTTTCAACCCGCACCTGCACCGGTTTACAAACGTACTTCAGCCCTGTGTTCCGCATGAGAGCCCCCGGCAACAGCCCCGCTTCACACAGAATCTGAAACCCGTTGCAGATCCCCAGCACCAACCCTCCCCAATCGGCAAAGCGGCGCACCGATTCCATCACGGGAGAGAACTTCGCAATCGCTCCGGTCCGCAGGTAATCCCCGAAAGCGAATCCCCCAGGAACAATGATGGCATCGCAATTTTCCAGATCGTGCGATTCGTGCCATAGAAAACATACGGGCTGCTTCGCGACCTGCTGGATGGTCCAGTAAGCGTCGTGGTCACAGTTCGACCCGGGAAAGATGATGACTCCAAATTTCATCTTCAGTTCCTTGATGTGGGATTTGTGGTCAGTTTAACACGCGCGATCCAGTAGGTCGCCTGGAGGGATGGGTTCGCGATTATTTTTGGTGAACAACAACATCCAGATTGGACGAAGGCGGAGGAACCGGCGGGCTTAGTGCACTGGTCTCCGGTTGCATCGCGGGGGGTTGGACGGGCCCTGGGTTCGGCTCCGTCATCGTCGCTCCGGCAGGAGGAGGCGGTGGCACCCCTTTGGCCCTCACGATCGCCCAGTGCCATTCCTGGTCCGGAAAAAGAGCAAAGTTCAGCTGGGTGCGAAACAGCGCCGTCGCAGAAGGCGCAGCCGATCCTTTCACCTTCAACAGCATTGTGACATCCGGCAGCTTCTCCGACGAATCTTGCGCCGGATGAGGAGCGCCAGCAACAGCCGGAACAATCCTCGCCCGCCCGTAGTACGAAGCCGCATCGCCAGGCTCGGGACGCCTCACAATGGTAAGGCCAATCACCACCTCGCGCAGTTCCCATGCGCTTCCGTTGTGTACCGACACCTGCAAAGAGTCCCCGTCGATGGTGGCCGGTCCTTCCAACTTCCCCAGTTCGCTTTGCGGCAGTTCGTTCAATGGGACGGGATCGGCGAGCAGAGAGCTTGTCTTTGCGCTAAAACTAAGACTGCAACTCACGTCCGGTGAAGAGACGTGAAAGTCTTTTCCCCCCGGATCGAAAGAGAACACCATCGTAGAGCCCGCAGCCCGCCGCTTTGCGGCATCGTCCACCACCTTGGAAAGGTTATCGTTATCAATCACCAAGTCGGATGGAGCGGACTTGCTGCGAAAACTCCGCGCTACATCTCCCAGCGGTGTGTCGTCCGGGTCCTCTTGCGCGCGAACCCGCTGCGGCAAGGCCAGCACGAGCACGCCCACGACCAGAAGGGCCATCGTCCAACGCGTTAGTAACGGTGTTCTCACCAGGGTTATCCGGGATCAGCACATCTCGTCCGCACGAAGTGCGGCGGTGCGTGATCCTACTGCGAACTGCGAGCTCGCGGTCTACTACCCCGAACTCAGGCAGTCCTGCCAAGATTGTAGTGAGAGTGGCCTGCGAAACAGAGATAACTTCGGCAAACCGTGGTACTAGACCTTCCGGGTGGACCGGAAAGTTAGTGGGCGCGCGCTAGACGAAATGGAGGCGCAACGGGGCGCGCGCCCAAACTCTAAAACCCCAACCTCTACAGCAAGCCAGAAGACCGTAACCGAACCACTGGATCAGCAACAGGTTGCCGTTTGAAGATCCAACGTGCCACCGCGAAGCCTACCGCCGCATAACACAGATGCATGAACCTCATACACACCCCCGAGACATCCGAGTCGACCACCACATTAGGGGAGGATCAGCATCACTATCGGCAAGTTAGCAGCCCGCAACAGTGTGTACAAGGCACATCGGTGCCATCGAAGTGGCACGGAAGTAATACGTCGGTCACTCGCGAAACACTAGCAAACACTATGGCTAATGAGCGTCGATGTTCTCCACCTCGCCCGCTCGACCCGCAGGTGGTACCACCACCGTGGAGAGACTGCCTTCCACCGTCAGTTTCTGGAAAGCGGCGAGATCGCGGCGTTGCAGGTCATCCCATCGGCTCAGCAATTCGCCACTCTGCCGCTTCAATTTCTCGAACTCAAGCTGTTCGGCCTCGGTGGGCGCCGAGTCCGAGCTGCCCAAGTCCATCGCCAGGAACGCCAACTTGGCATCGAGCTGCGGCGGGTAGGCAAGTGAATCTTCATTGGCGCTGATCGTCAGATTGATCAGGAGATCGCGCACCCCAACCAGTTTCTTCTCCAGATCATCGGCCGAGGATACAATCGCCTTCGTGCTGGCATTCTCCGGCAACCGCCGTTTCAGCCCAGCTACCTGCGCACGCACGTCCTGAATTTGATTCACTGCGTCATATACCTTGTTCAACTCCTCGTGAATCTGCGACAGCAAGCTGAATTGTGTCGCCAGATCCGCCTCACTTACCTTCACCCTCGGATCCAACTTTACTTCCAAAGGCGCAGTCTGGGTCGCACCACCTACCGTCAGCCTCACCTGATACGCACCCGGCGCGGCCACCGCGCCCTTTGCGCCCCCGTTGTACTCCCATAGATAGTAGCCGGGGACCCGATGAGCTTCCTCATACCGCAAATCCCAGACGAAACGATTTAAGCCCGCATCTGGCTTGATTTCCTTTTCCGGCTTCTTGTCGTCCGGTCCCGGAGGTTCATCGGGCAATTGTGCTTCGGCACTCGAATATTTGCGAATCACCTTCCCTGAGGAATCGAGAATCTCCAGCTTCGTCTCCGTCCCCGTTTTCGGAGCATCTTTCAGGTAGTAATAAATCACGGCCCCGGCTGACGGATTCTGCCCGGTCCGCTTCGAGGGATGATGTTCTCCCGACTCTCCCGCCTGAATCCGGTAAGCCGCTCCCGGCGTATAGAGATGAACATCTTGCTTCGCCACGTCGTCGGTAAATTGGCGCAACGGACTGACATCATCCAGAATCCAGAATGCCCGCCCATGCGTCGCCACCACCAGATCGTTATCCTTGATCACCAGGTCATGCACCGGAGTAGTCGGAAGATTTAACTTGAGCGATTTCCACTCCGCACCATCGTTGAACGAAACGTAGACTCCATTTTCCGTGCCCGCGTAAAGCAGGCCGCGTTTCTTCGGATCCTCTCGCACGGCTCGAACGAATGAGCCTTCCGGAATCCCATGCGTCAGCTTCGTCCAGCTTTGGCCGTAATCGCTCGTCTTATAGATGTAAGGCTTCAGATCGTCATTCTGATGTCGATCCACGGCCACGTAGGCCGCGCCCGCGTCGTGTGGGGAAGCATCGATCTGGCTGATCCGGCTCCACTCCGGCAAATCTTTCGGCGTAATGTTCGTCCAACTCTTTCCTTCATCGCGAGTTAACTGGACGAGACCATCGTCGGTTCCCACCCACAGCAAACCTTTTGTGATCGGCGACTCCGCCAACGCAAAGATGGTGTCGTAGTACTCGGTTCCCGAATCATCCAGCGTGATGTCGCCGCCGGAAACACTCTGCTTGCTCTTGTCGTTACGCGTCAGGTCAGGACTGATCGCCTGCCAGTGGACGCCACCGTCGGTAGTTTTGAACAAACGCTCGCCCGCGTGATAAAGCGTGTTCGGATCGTGCGATGAAATCAGCACCGGCGCAGTCCATTGGAATCGGTGTTCAAGGTTCGCCGCACCGTGAGCGTCAGAAAGTTCGGGCTGCTCGGTGATCGATTTCACCTGTCCGATGTGCCGGTCGTAGCGCGTAATGTTCCCTTGATAATCCGCGGCATAAACAACATTCGGATCCGGCGGGTACGGCGCGATGTAGCCAGCTTCGCCTCCGCCTACGTCATACCAATCCGTGCGATCGATCGAACCGTCATCGCTGCGGCTGGTAATGGCCACCGTTCCGCTATCCTGCTGCGCGCCGTACACGCGGTAGGGCGTAACCATATCCGTAATCACGTGGTAAAACTGCGCCGTCGGTTGATTGTCCTCCAGCGTCCAGTTCTTGCCTCCATCCAAAGTGACGGTCACTCCACCGTCGTTCGATGCGATCATCCGCCGCGTATCTCTGGGATCAATCCACAATCCGTGATTGTCCCCATGCGGAACATGGATTCGATTGAACAGGTGTCCGCCATCGGTCGACTTGTACGCCTCCACATCCATGATGTAGACAACGTTTTCGTCTCTCGGATCGGCGATGATGTGCATGTAATACCAGGGCCGTTGCCACAGGCTGTGGCTTGGATTCACGAAGTCCCAGCTTTCGCCGCCATCGTCGGAGCGATATAAGCCGCCATCCGGATTGTGCGCTTCGATCAGTGCATAAACGCGGTCGGAGTTGGCAGCCACTGCGATCCCGATGCGCCCATACGGTCCCTTGGGCAGGCCATGCTCTTCCAGTCGCTTCCAGGTCGTGCCGCCGTCATTCGAGCGATAGAGCCCGCTTCCCGGTCCGCCGCTGGTCATGCTCCACGAAGTGCGGCGCGCCTGCCACAGCGCGGCGAACAGAATATTCGGATTGTGCGGATCGAAAGCTACGTCGATGCCGCCGGTGTTCTCATCCTTATAGAGAACTTTCTCCCAAGTCTTACCGCCATCCATCGTGCGGAAAATCCCGCGTTCGGTATTCGGTCCGAAGGGATGGCCAAGCGCCGCCACGAAAACGATGTCCGGATTGCTCGGATTAATGATGACTCTCCCGATGGCCCGGCTATCGTGCAGCCCAACGTTCTTCCACGTCTTCCCGCCGTTCAGAGACTTGTAAACGCCATCGCCATGGGAAATGTTACCGCGTATGCAAGCCTCGCCCGTGCCCACATAGATCGTATTGTGATCCGAATTGGCCACCGCCAGGCTGCCGATCGATCCACTTCCTTCCTTATCGAAAACGGACGTCCAGGTCATCGCGCCGTCGGTCGACTTCCAGACACCCCCGCCCGTCGCGCCGAAATAATAAGTCGTAGGATCGCCCGGGATTCCGGCCGCAGTCAGCGAACGCCCGCCGCGGAAGGGACCGATCATCCGATACTTCATTCCTTTGAATAGCTTTTCTTCCGGCTTTCCCGAATCGTTGTCCGCGGACTCGTCCGGGTTCGACGCGGTCGTGCTCGACGCCGCCGCAGATTCGGCGGACTTGGCCGCCTTCGATTGCCGCTCGGGTTTGGTCTGCGCCAAAACTACATAATCTGTGCCGAGTACCGTCAAAACGAGAATCAACGGTATCCACAGCATTGAATCCTTTAAAGATTTGCGACCACAAAATGTCCCTTGACTAGCCATGTTCGGATTGCTCCCCCAGGAGAATCGTACGGATCGTAACTACGGATGGTCTATCGTACTGCTGCCCGCGCAGAATGCAAAACGCCCCTGTCCGAGTGTCATCCCGAGCAAGCGCCTTTTGCGCCGCGAGGGATCTGGGCAAGCCGCCCGAAGCGTCGCAGTTTTAGCGACGCAATCATAGCGCGTTTGGCTCGCTTCCTCGTTCACCCCCCCAAATCCGCACAGCTTCACTTTTTCGACAGTATCCGGCGGGCGGCTTGAATTTCCTTCTCTTTCGCTGCGTCGACTTTCGGATAGGCAAGATCCAGTTCTTCCAGCGTCTCCACAATCGCGCCCGAAACTACCAGGTGCGTGAACCATTTGTTGTCCGCCGGCACCACATACCACGGAGCATGTTTGCTGGTGGTACGCCGGATCATGTCTTCGTAAGCACCCTGGTAATCATCCCAATAATCGCGCTCGTGAATATCTGCTTCGGAAAACTTCCAATGTTTTTCCGGTTCATCCAATCGCGCTAGAAATCTTTTCTTCTGCTCCTTCTTGGAAAGATGCAGAAAGAACTTCCGGATCACTGTCCCGTTCCGCGCCATGTGCCGCTCAAAGCAGTGAATATCTTCAAAGCGTTCCTTCCAGATGTCCTTCGTCACCAAAGAAGGCGGTACCTTCTGGCTCTTGAGTACTTGAGGATGCACTCGCACCACCAGCACCTCTTCATAATAAGAGCGGTTGAAAATCCCGATGTGTCCCCGCTCCGGAAGATGCTCGGTCGTCCGCCACAGAAAATCATGCTGTAGTTCGGTATCCGAGGGCGTCTTGAAGGAAGTGACCTGGCATCCTTCCGGATTCACTCCGGACATCACATGTTTGATGGTTCCATCCTTGCCCGCCGCATCCATGGCCTGAAAGATCAGCAGCAGCGCCCAGCGATCCTGCGCGTAAAGCTTGGCTTGTAACTCTTCCATGCGCGCAACATCCTTCTGCAACTGCTCTTCGGCTTGCTCGACGGAGTGCCAGCGCCCGGTGTCGGCCGGATCGTAGTCTTTTAGCTGGAAGTGCTTGCCCTCATCAATGCGGTAGGATTTCGCCAGTTTGGCAGTTTTCATTCGTGGTCGGCTCCGGATCAATCGCTGTAGAAAGTCTACACGCACTCCGGATCGCCAGCGGCGTTTCTGAGCTTCGCTTCCCGCCTACCATGCAGGGCAATTTCTCATACCCGCAGAATCATCACTTCGGTGGCTTTGATTAGAGCAGCCGCAGTCTGGCCCGGCTTCAGCTGCATTTCTCGTGCAGACCGTGACGTGATGATCGATGTAATTTGCTGATCGCCGATGGAAATCCTGATCTCCGCCATGAGTCCGCTAATGCGGACTTCTTCGATTCGCCCGATTAACTGGTTCCTGCCGCTGACGTGGCGAATGACTTCCTTGCGTTCCTTCTCCGTTCGCCCCCGCGTTCGGAAAAGCAGCCGGTCCAGCTCACTTTGCGGAATTCGGTGATGTCCTCCGGCGGTCTGGAGACTGCGAATCTTCTTCTTGTAAATCCACTGCTTGATCGTAGGAAAGCTGATCCCCAGTTGCAAAGCCGCGTCCCGCAGCTTCAGCAGTCCCTCAATATTCCGTTCGGATTTGCGGTCCTTCGGCATCGGGACGCAATCGTAGCGAGAACCAAGTTCGCGGTCAACTCGTCGCATCCGCATGAGTTCGCCCGCGAGCTCATTGCATAAATAGACCATATCGTACATTTCTGGACAGTAAAATCGTATCTCATGTACACTTTCGACTTCTGCCCCAAACGAGTGATTTTTTCGAGGTCGAAAATGCGCAAGACTTACCTGTTTATCGCAGCGATTGGTTTTTTGCTTTCGTCATTCTCGGCGGGGGCCCAAACGAGAGCGAGCCTTTCCGGCGTGGTGACGGACCAAACCGGCGCAGCCCTTCGCTATGTCTCGGTCACAATCAAAAACCTCGACACGGGTGCAACGCGCACGATCGCAACCGACGCCCGAGGGCACTTTCAGTCGTCCGGCCTGCCTGCGGGGCGCTTCGAGATTCGACCGGCAAAACCAGGGTTCGCCGATGAAACGCGCGCGGGAATCGGCTTGGCGGTCGGCCAGGAGACCAACGTCGACATTAAGATGCAGCGGAGCACCCCCGACGCCTGCGCGAGCGGCCACGAGTTCGCCACCACCGATTGCACGCTGACCTGGCACGGCATCACGGTGTACGGTGCCTATGACATCGGCGTCGGCTGGGTGAGCCACGGCTTACCGGAGAACGGCTACAACTATGAAGGCGCATCTCTGGTGAACCGGAACGGCTTTCAACATCGATTCCTCGTCGCGCCCAACAACCTGCAACAGACGGGTCTGGGCATCAGGGGCAAGGAAGAGTTTTTGCCTGGCTGGTCGGTTGTGTTCAACGCTTCCACTGGCATCAATCCGCAGTCCGGCCTGCTCGCCAACGCTTCAAAGACTGACATCATCAACAACGGCCTTCCCAGGAACAGCTATTCGTACGCCATTGACGGCGCGCGCGCGGGCCAACCCTTCAACGACGAATATTATGCCGGGGTATCGTCCAGGCATTTCGGCACGCTGACCTTCGGTCGTCAGCGCTCTCTCGGCACCGACGCGATGCTGCTTTACGATCCGGCTGGCGGCAGCTATGCCTTTTCCTACATCGGGTACAACGGCACCATGGCCGGCGGCGGCGACACCGAAAACAGCCGTTGGGATGACGCCGTGAAGTATCGCCTCGCCTATGGCCCGGTCCATTTCGGTGCGATGTATAAATTCGCCGACGGTTCTGCCGGCTGCTACTCGGCCTCTGCAACCTGGACTGCCACCACCTGCACGCCGGAATCCGCGCATAACAACGCCTATGGATTCGACCTCGGCGCAAACTACGGCAAGTTCTCCGCCGACATCGTCCCCCAACACTACAACCAGGCGATCAGCGTGCTGAACCCCTTGCTGGGGCCCCAGAGTCTGTCGGCGTCCTATCAGTCGACCACCGACAGTATCAATACCAACCCCATCAATGGCGGGGTCAATCTGATCGACCCGAACGACACCGTCTATGGCATCGTGACCGACAACTACGCAATTATGGTCGTAGCCAAGTATGCGTGGGATCCGTTCAAGTTTTTTGCCGGGTATGAATACATCTGGCAGAACAATCCGAAGAACCCGTTGGGCGTCGGAGCCGCGGATCAGGGCGGTTATTTCATGAGCGGGGTCGAAGACAACAATCTTGATTCTGAAAAGTTGGTGAATATCTGGTGGACGGGCGTGAAGTACACCTACCGCAGCAAAACCGACTTCACTTTCTCCTGGTATCAACAGCGGCAGAACGACTTCCGTGTTCCGCAGACCTGCTCGCCCTCAGCCGGTTTCCGCAGTTCCTGCGCGGGCACCCTCAACGAGGGCTCATTCTATGCGGATCATCACTTCACTAGGCGTTTCGACGGTTTTGCCGGAATTGCGTATTCCTGGGTGAGCGGCGGTCTGGCCATCGCCATCCCTCATAAGCCCGGCGTCCCCTATTTCAGCAACAACAACTGTGCTCCGACAGTCGGTGGCCGTTTCACCTTCTGATCGTTTCCGCGGCGGGCATTTCCCGTTCTGAGATTCGGTTCGGCCGGAGGTGCGATCATCCCTCCATCGTCGACACATCTCCGGCATCCACTCCGGCTTCCTTCGCCTTCAGAAAACGCCGCAGGATCTTTCCCGATCTCGTCTTGGGCAACGATGTCACAAACTCCAACGATGATGGAGTCGCGATCGGCCCCAGCTCTCTCCGTACATGTTCGATCAACGCCGCGGCCAGCGCATCGGAAGCCACGTGATCGCTGCGGACCTGCACGAACACTTTGATCGTTTCACCCTTCATCACATCCGGCACGCCGATCGCCGCAGCCTCCGCCACTGCCGGATGCGATACCAGCGCGCTTTCCACCTCGGCCGTGCCGATGCGGTGCCCAGCCACATTGAGCACATCATCGTATCGGCCCAGCACCGCGATGTATCCATCTTTATCTTTCATAGCAACATCGCCCGTGACATAGCAACCGGGAATCACCTGCCAGTCACGCTCGTAGCGTGCCGGATCGCGCCAAACCGTGCGTAGCATGTGAGGAAACGGCCGCTTCAGCACCAGTCGTCCTCCCACTCCCGGAGGCGCAGATTTTCCGTTTTCGTCCAGCACATCGGCCTCGGCTCCCGGCACAGCCACGCCAACTTTTCCCGGACGCATCGCCATCGACGGCGGCGTTCCCAGCGTCGGCCCGCCCAACTCAGTTTGCCACCAATTATCAATCACGTATCCCCACTTCCCGTCGCCGGCCAGATGCGTCTGCGCCCAACGCCAGGCCTCAGGATTCAACGGCTCTCCTGCACACGCGATCACACGCAGGCTGGTCAAGTCGTGCGCCGCCGGATAACTCTCTCCATAGCGCATGAACATTCTCAGCGCCGTGGGTGCGGTAAACATTTTGGTAACGCCGTAGCGCTCTACGATCTCCCACGCGGTTCCCGGATTCGGATAGTCGATTGCGCCTTCGCGAAACAGCGTGGTCACACCCGCGCACAGGGGAGCATAGACAATATAAGAATGACCGACCACCCAGCCGATATCCGATGTGCACCAAAAGATATCGCGGTCGCCTACGTCGAAATAATTTTCCAAATGGTAAGTGGTCCCCACCATATATCCGCCGTGTACATGAAGCACGCCCTTTGGCTTCCCGGTTGAGCCCGAGGTATAGAGCAAGAACAGCGGATCCTCCGCGTCCATTTCTTCAGCGGGACACTCCGGCGAAAATTTTAGCAACTCATTGAAGTCGATTTCGCGCGGGCCGGAAAGCTCAGCCTTGCTCCGCGAATACACCACAACTTTTTCAACGAATTCCAACTTCTCCACCGCTTCATCGACGATCGCCTTCAACGCCACGGTCTTTCCGCGCCGGAACCCTACATCGCCGACGATCACTACCTTGGCCTCGGCGTCAACGATCCGATCCTGCAAGGCCGTATGCCCCAATCCCGCATACACCACCGAATGGATCGCTCCGATTCGCGCGCACGCCAGCATGGCGACTGCACCTTCGATCGTCAATGGCATATATATGACCACGCGGTCGCCCTTCACCACGCCCAGCGATTTCAGGCCGTTCGCAAAGCGGCAAACCATACGGTGCAGTTGTCCATAGGTGACAATCCGTTCGCTGCCATCTTCGCCCAGCCAAATGAAAGCGGCGCGATTACGACGATCCGAGTTCGCATGCCGGTCCAGCGCGTTGATCGTGATGTTGGTCTTGGCGCCCGTGAACCACTTGTGATGTACGCCGTCCCACTCCAGCACCCGGTCCCACTTCTGCGACCACACAAAGCGACCGGCGTAGTCCGCCCAGAAGACTTCGGGGTATTTCTGTGCGCGCGCACATTCTCCCAGCCAGTTTTTCTGCACAACATTGCGGGCGACAATTTCCGGCACCGGGTATTCCTGGTCCAGAGCTAAAAGGTTGGAAATGTTTTCTGGCTTGTCAACGCTTAGAACGTTCATGCGGACCTCCGCGAAGGCAGTGATTGGTGACGGACTGCCGTGGATTCTGCTCTGGGGATGTACCCTCCGCAGTGACGCAGATCACAATAGCGCGTGTCTCAACGACGACAAACCGCGCCGCAAGATCGACTCAACTGCCTCGCAACTCGATCTACACCCGCCCCGCTTGATGTTTTAAATCACTTGGATCAGTGATCCTTATCACAGCGTCAACGGCTCGGACAACATAAGTTTGCGCACCATGTGCCCGGCCATTCTAAGCCGGGCGGAGCCGCCGTCCATGTTGACGATGACAAACTTGTTGCCGGACAGTCGTTCGGTTCTCTCCTGCTTCGTGAATTCAGGTTGCTCCCGTTTGCCTCACACAGCCTCTTGCCGATCACAATTTTTATTTACAACTAGGAATTTCTGTGGTAGCGTTCCGGCCCCAAGGGCTGATCCGAATATTTTAGAAACGTTGAGCCCCAATCAGGATCAGCCCAAATCGCGATCCCAGGTCGGAATGTTGTGCATCCCAGGCCCCTCGGCAAGCAGCGGTTTTGCTTGCCTATTTCAATGAAAGGCTCCCGGTTAGGAGAACAACACCGTCTATGACCCTGAAGAAATGGCTTTGCAGTTCTCTGCTAGCAGCCGTATCGGTCGCGCCCGTCTTCGTTTTTGCCGGAACGAATGATGCCGCAGACGCGAAAAATACCCCATTAGCGAATACCGACGCCGCAGCCACTCCTAACCCCAGCCCAAGTCCCACTCCTGCTGTTGGAAGCGCCAACGTCACAGCTTTGCTGGGCGTTCTGGTGATGAAAGGAGTGCTCAATCCCGCGGAAGCCAACTCTATTCGGAACGCCGCTCCCGATGCTGAATTTCAGCTCCTGGTGGAAGCGCTCACGCGTAAAGGCGTGGTGACCGCGGCCGACTTGTCCACTATCGTCAAGCCCTCGGCACGACTCTCCGCCAGTGCGGTGTCGGCTGAGGCCGTTCCAGTGATACAAACTTCTTCCGGTCAGGCTCGCCAGGAAGTGGCCCAGAATCCTCCCCAGAAAAAACCCGAAGCCCCCAACGTGGTGCCGGCGGTCGTTCCGCTGCGTGTCCTCCCCATTGATCCTCCGGTGAAGGAGGGATTGATTCCCAGCTTCAAGGTGGGCGCGGTAAAGGTCACGCCCTACGGCTTCATCAAAGCGACGGCCGTGCATGACACCAGCGATCCCAATGGTGACGATTTCCCGTTCCCCGGAATTTTCCTTAATTCCAGTTCGGTCCTGAGCACCGGTCCGACTCAGGACCCTTCGTTCCACTTGAAAGCCCGTTCCTCGCGCTTTGGATCGAGCTTTGAATGGCCTGATATTTCCAAGAATCTGACCCTGACCGGCAGGGTGGAAGGCGATTTCGAAGGAGGCTTCACGGAAGTCGATAACGCCGATGTCTCCTCCATTCGCAATCCGCAGCCACGCCTGCGTTTGGCCTATGCCCGGCTGGATTACGCCTCCGGCGAGGCAACCGACCTCTTTTTCGAGGGGGGCCAAAACTGGTCTCTCTTCGGATCGGCCGCTCTGCCCAACATTCTCGAAACCACGTTCCTCGGGGCTTTCTCCGGAGACGTTTGGGAACGAACTCCCCAATTTCGATTCGGCTTGGTACAGAAGCTCGGTGGCACAGCCAACTTCAAGTTCTCCCCGGAGTTCGCCATCATGATGCCGAGTTCGGGAGAAATCTACAAGTTGCAAGGCCCCACCGGCAGCGCCGTCTCGGGTTTTGAGGCGCAGATCGGTGAAGGCGAGCGCGAAGGCGCCGATTCCGGTCGCCCCGAGGTTGAAGGAAAAATCGCGTTGCAGTTCCAACTGGATAAGGCGCCGGCGGTCTCGCCTGCGCAGATATTCTGGAGCGGATACGAGGGCAAACGTACCTCCATCACCACCAGCGCCAACATTGCTAAGACAGACATACTGACCACGTTTCCAAATGGCTTCACCAACAGCAGCCACATGTTCGGCAACCAATTCGCCGTGCAATTGCCGACGCGGTGGTTCACCTTGGTGGCCAGCGCCTACCGCGGCGGGGACATGCGCTTCATGCTCGCCGGCCAGCTGAATACCTTCTTCACCGATACCACGGGCCTCTACAACGTCACCAACGTTGCGACCGTGGACAATGTCCAGGCCGCCACCGGAGGGATGGATGTTGGCTGCTCGGTGCCCGTCGCGACCGGCAGCACCTGTTCCGCCTCCGGCGGTCATTGGAAGATTGCTCCAGAGCGCCCCATCGGCGCCTTTGGCGGATTTGTCAATGTGGGCTTTCCTCTCTCCCGCTGGTTTAATGCCGATCCCAAGGGCCGTAACTCGGCCTGGAATCTCTACCTGCACATGGGGAAGGATCAAGTCGTCCACCACGACCTCGCTCATGCCAATGGTTTCGGCTGCGGCAGCGCGGATGGAAGCATGGCTTGCAATGGAGGGCTTCCGCTTTTACAGTCCAGGCTGTTGGCGGCGACCCTTTACTACAAGCTCAACGCGTGGGCGACGTTCGCATTCGAACAGTCGCAATATCAGACCACATTATTACCAGACCTGACCAACATCGGCGTGACCTACTCGATCGCAGGGCAGGCGGCGAATAAGTGGAAAGATCAGCGCACTGAGTTCGGGCCCATCTTTACTTTCTAAAAACGACGACCGCACGTAACCAACTTGGCGTTACAATGCGTGCGGCCCGAATATCGGAGATGCCATCGCAGAGTGCGGTTGCATCTCCGCCTCGGCCCACGCGGGCCAACGAACGCAAGTAATCCGGTATTTCGACAGCGAGTCCAACAAGGAGAAGCCCTATGGGAGAAGCGCTGAAGTCGATCGATACGCGTCCGGAAGAGCGCTACGAAGCGTCCCAGACAACTTGGGACAAGATTGCAGAGAGTCAGGATTTTAAAGATCTGATGGCGACGAAGAGGATCTTCATCGTACCCGCGTTTATTTTCTTCGTCGTTTATTATTTCGCGCTGCCGGTGCTGGTCGGCTACGCGCCGCAATTCATGTCGACGAGGGTGCTTGACGTAAATCTCGCCTACCTCTTCGCCTTGTCACAGTTCTTCGTGGCTTGGCTCATCGCCGGCCTTTATGTCAGGGCCGCCAACGACTTCGACAAGCTCGCCAAAGACATTGTGGAAAAGGCGGTTGATGCGAAAGCTCTAAGCGGCAAAGGAGGCCAGTAGCCATGGCGAACGTCCCACTTTTTATGTTTCTGCTGTTCATCGCGATCACACTGGGTATTACCTATTGGGCTTCGAAACGTTCCTCGGGCTCCAGCGCCTACTTCGCGGCCAGCCGCCAGATTAAAGGCTGGCAAAATGGAATCGCTGTAGCTGGCGACTACATGAGCGCTGCATCCTTCCTGGGAATTGCCGGCATCATCGCCTTCCAGGGCTATGACGGCTTCCTGTTTTCGGTGGGCTGGCTGGTCGCGTATCTCACAGTTTTATTAGTCATCGCGGAACCCCTGCGCAACGCCGGCAAATACACCATGGCAGACGTGCTCGCTTACCGCCTTAAGCCGCGCCCCGTGCGAGCCATGGCTTCGCTCAGCACTCTTACCGTCAGCACGTTCTACATGATCGCGCAAATGGTCGGCGCCGGAGCGTTGGTAAAGCTACTGCTCGGAGGCTACGTCACCTACAACCAAGCTGTGACCGGCGTGGGCATCTTGATGATTGTCTACGTCGTTTTCGGCGGCATGCTGGCCACCACCTGGGTGCAGATCGTCAAGGCGGTTCTGCTCATGGCAGGGACCATCCTCCTCAGCATCCTGGTCATGGCCCACTTCCATTTCAGTTTCGGCGAGTTTTTCGGAGCCATCGGGCACGTCACTTATCACGACGCCAAGGGAGGAGTAGTCGTCAAAGACTTCTTGCAACCCGGCCTCCGTTATAAGCCGCCGTATGGACCGCTCGACCTGATTTCCCTGGGATTGGCGCTGATCTTCGGCACCGCCGGATTACCTCACATTCTGGTTCGTTTCTACACCGTGCCCGACGCAAAGACTGCACGCAATAGCGTGGTTTGGGCGATGGTGCTCATCGGCAGTTTCTACATCATGACCACCTTCCTCGGCTTCGGCGCCGCGACCATCGTAGGCCCGGACTTTATCAAGGGCCACGGTGGCACAAACATGAGTGCGCCACTGCTGGCCAACTCTCTCGCCGGTCCCATCTTCTTCGCCTTCATCTCAGCGATTGCTTTCGCCACGATTTTAGCCGTGGTTGCAGGTCTCACCATTAGTGCGACCACCTCCTTTTCGCATGACTTCTGGACCAACGTCATCCACAACGGAGTCGAACGGAAACCCGGCGAGGAAGTGCTGGTCGCCCGAATCTCGGCCTTTGTTGTCGGTGCAGTCGCTATCCTCATTGCAATCGTTCTGGGCCCGACGGCGAACGTAGCCTTCCTGGTAGCGCTGGCATTCGCCGTGGCCGCCTCCGCGAATCTCCCGGTGATCGTTCTCTCGATTTTCTGGCGTAGATTCAATACCGCGGGAGCGGTCGCCGGACTCGGCGTCGGCTTGCTCGCTTCCATCGGCCTGATTCTTGTCAGTCCCAGCTTGATGGCGATCGATCCACCTACAGTCGTCGGAGCTGCCCGCCATCTGATTCAGGCAAAGGCCTGGTTCCCTCTGGAGAATCCCGGCATTCTCAGCATTCCGCTGGGATTTATCGGCGCTATTCTGGGAACGCTATTGAGTCACGAGCCGACTTCGCAGCACAAGTTCAATGAGTTGCTGGTCCGCTCCAACACCGGGCTCGGTGCGGAAAAGGCTGGCGCTCACTAGTCTCTTTCGGCAGACGATGCTTGCGCCACAGAAGTTGCGGCCAACACTTACTCTCCCAGCCAGAGTGCTGGCCGCATATTCTTTTTGCTTGCTCAGGGTTGGGTATGCGTGTGACTGCGGCGACTCATCCCATGGTTGCCCGCCAGTTCGCACCCTTTCTTCAGAAGCAGGTGCTACTCGTGCGGGCTTCGGAAAAGCTCTTGATACGTTATAAACTCAGTAACCAAAGGGGTAATTGATATGGCACAAATTCTTCAGAAGCCGGCAGTCAGTGAGACCACAGAAGCTCAGATCGCAGTCCATTGGCGCGAGGAAGAATACTATTATCCTTCCGCGAAGTTTGTCGGCCAAGCTAATCTCACAGATCCCAATGTCCTCGAACGCTTCAGCGAGAAAAATTTCCCGGAATGCTTTCGCGAGTACGCCGATCTATTGACTTGGGACCAGTACTGGCATACCACGCTCGATACCAGTGATCCGCCCTTCTGGAAATGGTTCGTCGGCGGCAAAATCAACGCCTCCTACAATTGCGTGGACCGTCACCTCGCCAAATACAAAAATAAAGCCGCGTTGATCTTTGTGCCCGAGCCGGAATCGGAAGCGCCCGTCTCCGTCACCTACCGCGAACTCTACGTCCGGGTAAACGAATTCGCCGCCCTGCTGCGCGATTTCTGCGGCCTGAAGAGCGGAGACCGCGTCACCATTCATATGCCCATGGTGCCCGAGCTGCCGGTCACCATGCTGGCCTGCGCGCGCCTCGGAGTCATCCACTCCGTTGTCTTCGGCGGCTTCAGCGGCGAAGCCTGCGGCATGCGCGCCGCCGATTCCGGCAGCCGCGTCCTCATCACCATGGACGGCTACTACCGTAATGGCAAAATGATCGACCACAAAGCGGGCGCTGACATCGCGCTGGACGTTGCCAAGAAGGAAGGACAGACCGTAGATAAAGTCCTGGTCTGGAGACGCCACCCAGGTAAGAATGCCTCCGCCTCGCCGTTTGTGAAAGAGCGCGACTTCTTCGTCGACGAGATTCTTCCCAACTATTCAGGCACCATGGTGCCTCCGGTCCCCATGGATGCGGAAGCGCCTCTCTTTCTTATGTACACCAGCGGCAGCACCGGAAAGCCCAAGGGCTGCCAACACCGCACCGGTGGCTATCTTTCTTATGTAGCAGGAACTTCCAAATACATACAGGACATTCACCCTGAGGATGTCTATTGGTGCATGGCCGATATCGGCTGGATCACCGGCCACTCCTATATTGTGTATGGTCCGCTGGCCCTGGCCGCCACCAGTGTCCTCTATGAGGGAGTTCCTACTTTCCCCGATGCCGGCAGAGTATGGAGAATCGCCGAACGTCTCGATGTGAATATCTTCCACACATCGCCCACAGCCATTCGCATGTTGCGCAAGTCCGGTCCCGATGAACCCGCCAAGTACAAATACCATTTCAAGCACATGACCACTGTCGGAGAGCCGATCGAGCCGGAGGTATGGCGCTGGTATCACGACATTGTGGGCAAAGGTGAGGCAGTCATTGTGGATACGTGGTGGCAAACCGAAAACGGTGGATTCCTATGCAGCACCAAGCCGGCGCTCGATCCCATGAAGCCGGGAAGCGCGGGCCCAGGCATGCCCGGAATCTATCCCACGATCATGGACGAAAACAACGAGCCGATTTCCGCTGGTTCCGGCAAGGCTGGCAACATCTGCATCCGCAATCCCTGGCCCGGAATCATGCAGACCATTTGGGGTGATCGCGAGCGCTTCGTCAACCAGTACTACAGCAAGTACTGCAAGGATCGTAATAGTAAGGACTGGCACGACTGGCCCTATTTTGCGGCAGATGGAGCAGTGCTGGCTGCGGACGGTTATTTCCGCATCCTGGGTCGTGTCGATGACGTCATCAACGTGGCCGGACACCGCCTGGGCACGAAAGAGATCGAGTCGGCGTGCCTTACCGTTCCCGAGGTGGCCGAAGCCGCGGTTGTGCCGGTCGTCGATGAGATCAAAGGCCGCGTCCCCGAGGTCTACATCGCTCTGCAGCCGGGCGTGCAAGCCAGTCCGGCAATTGTGGACAAGGTCAACAAAGCGATTGAAACCATGATTGGCAAGATTGCTCGTCCGCGTCGCATCCTTATTGTTCCGGATATGCCGAAGACCCGATCCGGAAAGTTGATGCGTCGTGTTCTCGCAGCCCTCTCCAATAACATGAGTACCGGCGATATCACTACCTTGGCCAATCCTGATGTGGTCGAAAAAGTCCGCGAACTGGTTCAGGGCAAAGAGGCCGTAGCCCTCGCCGATGGACCCGAGGATTTGAAGAAATTCGGAACGGAAGAGTAAGGCCTGCCATCAGGAGCAAACCTCGGCAGAGTTTGCCAGGTTTGAATTTGCCGGGTTTGCTCCTTGTTCCGTTCGCATAGGCGGAACGCCCAACGAACGGGCGCATTCAAGCCCCGAGCGTGCCTAGTTTTTACCTTTCTTTCTCTGGATTTAGAAGACTTCACTCATCTCAAACATGAGGATAGTGAGTCCCCGCGAAAGCTCCCCCTCCAGGGCACCAACCTCTCGATTGACGTTAGTAACTATTTTGTTATAGTTACTATCACATTTTTGACAGACTTGGTTTGACGCGCGGCTGTTGCATGAGGAAGGAATAAATGGCGAGTACGCTCGTGATACGGAAGTCGGCAGTAGAAAATATTGGAGAGCGCCCCGAGATTGGGCTGCGGCAGCGGAAGAAGGCTCGCTTGAAGCAGCAGATTATCGAAACCTCGATCAAACTATTTCGCAAGCACGGATACGAGCAAACCCGCATCGACGACATCGTGCAAGCCCTCGAAATCAGCCAGCCAACTTTCTTCCGATATTTTCCGGCCAAGGACGCAGTTCTACGCGAGGTAGGAGAGCGCGGCTATGCCTGTATCTGCGACCGACTGCGCTCGGAACTCTCGAGCAAAGCAGGCACGGAAGAGCGCTTGCGCCGGCTCTACGTCTCTATGGCAAAAGAGGTGGAAGCCGACAGAAGGCTCTGGCAAGCCGTGGTGCTTTCCGGTGCGATGGATCCCGTGAGATCAGCGGAATTAAGAGGTCATGAGGAAGCGGCTGCCAGCTTGTTGCGAGAGATTTTGACCCAAGGCCAGAAGCGAGGCGAAGTAACCCGCGCATTTCCGGTTGTACACCTAGCTGAGTTCATGGAAGGGCTTTACAACACAGTTGTGCGGCAATGGGCCGTAGATCTAACTGGACCGCACAAGCTCACGGAACGGGTACGAAGCGCCGTCGAGTTTTTCTTGCGCGGCATCCGGTCATAAGCGTTCTTCTCCGATCACCCCTATTTCTGGAAAGGAAAGCGTGATGAAGGCCGCTGTTTTGCACGAATTCAAGACGCCGTTAGCCTTGGAGGAAGTGCCTCGGCCGGAGCGTGCCGAGGACGAAGTCCTGATCGAAGTAGAGGTTTGCGGCGTCTGTCATTCCGATTTGCACGTGGCCGACGGCGATTGGCCGCAACTGGCCAGCATTGTAAAGAAGCCGCTGATCCTCGGCCACGAGATCGTAGGCCGGGTGGTAGAGCGAGGCTCGGCAGTCCAGAGTGTACAGGTAGGCGAGCGCGTCGGAGTGCCGTGGATCCAGTGGACATGCGGGCAGTGTGAGTTTTGCCGCGAAGGCAACGAGAATTTGTGTGTGCGTCAGCGCATCACCGGCGTCACGACGGATGGCGGATATGCCGAATTTGCCAAGGCCCCAGCCAGCCACGTAGTCAAGATTCCTGACGCGCTTCCCTCCGAGCAGGCTGCGCCGCTGCTTTGTGCCGGGGTCACCGTGCATCGCGCTCTCAAACGGGCCAGCATTCGAGCGGGACAACGATTGGCAGTTTTCGGCGTGGGCGGACTCGGCCACCTCGCCGTGCAAATTGGGAGAGCAGCGGGGGCGGAGGTGACCGCAATCGACATCGCCGAAGAAAAACTCTCGCTCGCGAAATCGCTGGGAGCCGCCCACATATTGAACGCGTCGAACACCGATGTCGTGAAGCGGTTGCGTGGCTCCGGCGGAGTGCACATTGCCCTGGTCACCTCGGCGGCCAAATCCGCATACGACATGGCGTTCTATTGCGTGCGACCCACCGGAACGCTGCTGGCGGTCGGCCTGCCCGCCCGCGAAATCTCGTTTCCAGCGATTCTGATGGCGGCCGGCGAGATCCAGATCAAGGCCTCTGCCGTCGGCACCCGGGAAGATCTGGGCGAGATCCTGGCGATGGGAGCAGCCGGGACCGTTCATTGCCAGGTATCCACACGCCCTCTCGCGGAGGTTGGTGAGGTTCTAGGGCAACTGAACCGCGGCGAGATCTCGGGGCGGATAGTGCTCCGTTTGCGGAACTAGTTTCCTTCCTTTTGCCGGTGCGAATCGGGGCTTACAAAAATGCTTGTTGATGTTGGTAACTATAATATGTTATTAACTATCACTTTTGTGGGATGCTTGCCAGAAAGGCCATCTCGGTGAATGTCAAACAGCTTTTCGATCTGACCGGCCGCGTGGCCATTGTTTCGGGCGGCTCGATCGGGCTGGGACGGCAGATGGCTGAGGGCTTAGCGGAGATGGGGGCGAACTTAGTTCTCTGCGCCCGCAAGAAGGAACGCTGCGAGCAAGCGGCGGAAGAATTACGCCCCCTCGGCGTGCAGGCTCTAGCGCTGGGCTGCGATGTCAGAGACCGTGCGGCGATTCAAGCAGTCGTTGACGCGACCCTCGCAAAGTTCGGCCGGATCGACATTCTAGTCAACAACGCCGGAGTGTCATGGGCAGCTCCCGTGGAAGAAATGACACTCGAACAGTGGGATAAAGTCCTCTCCACCAACTTGACCGGCACATTCCTTTTTTGTCAGGCAGCGGGAAAGGCCATGGTCACTCAACGCTCAGGCAAAATCATCAACCTCGCATCGGTAGCGGGATTGGGCGGAGCGTCGGCGGAACTGCAAGCCATCGGATACCACGCGAGCAAAGGCGGCGTAATTGCCTTCACCAAGGATCTGGCGTGCAAGTGGGCGCCGCACAACATCCAGGTGAACGCGATTGCCCCCGGATGGTTTCCCACGCACATGTCCGACTGGGTCATCCAGCATCGCAAAGATTCGCTCCTGCCCAAAATTCCTTTGGGCCGCTTTGGCGGGGATGACGATTTGAAAGGCGCTGCGGTTTTTCTGGCATCGGCCGCATCGGCCTACGTGACCGGGCATGTGCTGGTCGTCGACGGAGGCCAGTCTGCCTGGTAAGAGCGAATTCTTATGAACCTCCCATTGACGCCCGTACGCTTCCTCCGTTACTCGGTACAACAGTTTCCCCGCAAGACGGCAGTCGTGTGCCGCGAACACCGGTTTACTTATGCCGAATTTGGCGATCGCGTAGCTCGTCTGGCCGGGGCGCTGCGCGGCGCTGGAGTGAAGCCCCGAATTCGCGTGGCATTTCTCAGCCTGAACTGCCATCGCCTGCTGGAAGCTTATTTCGGGGTTCTCGAAGCGCAGGCCATTTTGCTTCCCCTCAATATTCGGCTGGCAGCGCCAGAGCTTACCTACATTCTGAATGATTCCGGGGCGGAGGTGCTGTTCCTCGAAGAAGAGTTTGTCGGTCTGGTCGATTCCTTCCGCCGGGACTTGCGCACGGTGCGCTCGTTCATTCTACTCAGTGGAAAGCCCGACGTGCCCTGGGTCTGCGATCAAAACTACGAGCAGATGCTGGCTGCCGCGCTTCCCTACCGCGAAGAACTGCTGACGTTTGACGAGAACTCGGTGGCGGAAATGTTTTATACCAGCGGAACCAGCGCCCGCCCTAAAGGCGTGATGCTCACGCATCGCAATGTGTATCTGTATGCGATGAATATCGCGCTGCATTATCACATTGCTTACGACCACGTGGTGTTGCACACGATTCCGTTGTTTCACGCCAACGGCTGGGGAGCAGCACACACGGTCACCATAGTTGGCGGAACGCATGTCATGCTGCCGCGCTTTGTGCCGGAAGAGGTCTTCCGGTTGGTGGAGCGGGAGCGAGTACGCCAGCTCAGCCTTGTCCCGATTATGGCTGCGGCGATGATCAATTCACCGGCGCGCTCCAAGTATGACCTCAGCAGCGTTGATTGGGCCACGATCGGCGGTGCCGCATCGTCTCCAACTTTAATACGCGACGCGGAGCAGAGTTTCGGGTTCAAATGCTTTTCAGGATATGGGCTGACCGAGTGCGCCCCTTCGCTTTCCTCGGCCGAGTTGAAGCCGGATATGCAATGCACCCCAGAAGAACGGTATTCGATCCAGGCCATGACCGGCTGGGCCTTCCCTGGGTGCGAGCTTCGCGTAGTCGACGCCGAAGACAACGATGTTCCGCACGACGACATGACGATGGGAGAAATCATTGCCCGCAGCGACGGAGTGATGGCGGGTTACTGGCAGCAGCCGGAAGCCACAGCTGAAGCCTTGCGCGGCGGATGGTTTCGCACCGGAGACATGGCAGTGATCGCGCCGAACGGATATATCCGAATCGTGGATCGGAAGAAGGACATTATCGTGAGCGGCGGCGAAAACATTTCTTCGCTCGACGTCGAAAAGGTCCTGGCCGCACACCCTGGAGTCTTCGAAGCCGCTGTGATCCCGGTCGTCGACCAAAAATGGGGTGAGGTACCACGGGCGGTGGTAGTGGCCAAGCCGGGATGCAAGCCAAGCGAAGCCGAATTGATCGAGTTCTGCCGCGCTCGTCTCGCGCATTATAAGTGTCCGCAATCAATTGAATTTTCCGAGAGCTTGCCCAGGACCGCGACGGGGAAGGTTTTGAAGAGGGAGCTGCGAAAGAAATATCAGGAATTGCCCTATGAACCAGTTCGTGAAGATCACTCGAGATAGCGATGTCGCAGTCATCACCATCGACAACCCGCCGGTAAACGCTCTCAGTCCGGGCGTCCCCGAGGCCATCGGGACGGCGATCGATGAAATGAATGCTGACCCGGCAGTCAAAGCTGCCGTTGTCATCGGAGCGGGCCGCACTTTTGTTGCCGGAGCCGACATCAAGGAATTCGGCAAGATGACTTCCGGAGCGTCGCCCCGCAGAACCCTGCTTCCGTTTCTCCTTCGCATTGAAGACAGCCCCAAGCCGGTGGTGATGGCGATTCACGGTGCCGCGTTTGGCGGCGGACTGGAACTGGCTATGGCTGGCCACTACCGGGTCGCATCGCTAACCGCGCAGGTCGGCCAACCGGAAGTGAAGCTGGGAATCATTCCCGGAGCCGCGGGAACGGAGCGTCTGCCGCGTCTGGTGGGCGTTGCCAAAGCAGTGGAGATGTGTGCCGAGGGCAAGCCGGTTTCGGCCCCCGACGCTGCCGCTCTAGGACTGATCGATCGCGTGATCGACGGAGACCTGCTTACCGGAGCGGTAGCTTTTGCTCGCGAAATCGCCGGCAAGCCCGCGCCCAAGACGCGGGAACGCATGGCGAAGCTGGGAACCCTTGCGGAGAATGCGGTAATTTTTGCAGCGGCGCGCGACGCCGCTCGCAAAAAACAAAAAGGAATGAAGGCCCCCCTGGCGGCGATTGACGCCGTGGAAGCAGCCACCGCAATGCCGTTCGAAGAAGGCTGCCAGGCTGAGCAGAAACTTTTCACCGAGTGCCTTTTCTCCGATCAGTCGAAAGCGCTCATTCATATTTTCTTTGGCGAGCGCGAAGTGGCCAAGATTCCTGACGTTCCAAAAGAAACTCCCGTAATCCCTGTCAATCGTGTTGCGGTTGTTGGCTCCGGAACCATGGGCGGAGGTATCGCGATGGTGTTCGCCAACGCCGGCATTCCGGTGTTGCTGAAGGACGTGGATAAGGCAGCGCTCGACCTGGGCATGGAGAAGATCAGGAAAAACTATGCCAGTTCGGTGCAGCGCGGACGGTTCACGCAGGCGTTCGTGGACGAACGTCTGCAATTGATCACGCCAGCTCTCAGCTACGATGCGTTCTCCGATGTAGAAATGGTGGTGGAAGCGGTTTTCGAGGGGATGGCGTTGAAGAAGAGCGTGTTCGCCGAGTTGGACCGCGCCTGCAAACCGGGAGCAATTCTTGCCAGCAATACCTCGACGCTGAATATTGATGAAATCGCCGTATCCACTTCGCGGCCGGAAGCAGTGATCGGAACGCACTTTTTCAGCCCCGCCAATGTGATGCGCTTGCTCGAGATTGTGCGCGGAAAAAAGTCGAGCAAGGAGGTGATCGCCACTTGCATGCAACTATCCAAAAGGCTGGGCAAGATTGGCGTGCTGGTCGGAAATTGCCGCGGCTTTGTTGGGAACCGCATGTTTGGCCCGTATCGCCGCGAAGCTCAATTCCTCGTCGAGGAAGGAGCCGACGTCGAAGCCGTGGATCAAGCGCTGGTGGAATTCGGAAATGCCATGGGTCCGCTGGCGACCGGTGATCTGGCCGGCCTCGACGTTGGTTGGCGCATTCGCAAAGAGTACCGCCATCTTGAAAAACCGGGGATCCGGCAGCCGTTCGCCGAAGATCGGCTTTGCGAACTGGGGCGCTACGGCCAAAAAACTTTAAAGGGATGGTATCGATACGACGAAAATCGCCGTCCGAATCCGGATCCTGAAGTAACCGCCCTGGTGCGGAAGTGGAGTGCCGCAGCTGAAATCCCGCAGCGGCAAATCTCCGCCGAAGAGATTGTGGATCGTTGCATCTATGCGTTAGTCAACGAAGGCGCACGGATTTTGGAAGAAGGATTCGCGCTGCGTGCCGTCGATATTGACATCATTTATCTCAACGGCTACGGATTTCCCGCCTATCGCGGCGGACCAATGTGGCACGCCGACACGGTGGGATTGCCGAAGGTCTATCAGCGCATTTGCGAATTTCACCGTCTGCATGGAGAACTGTGGGCGCCGGCTCCTCTGCTAAAACGTCTCGCGGAATCGAACAAGACGTTTGCCGGGTTCGACAGAGAGCAGAGTGAGTCGGGATTGCTGGAGCGGGTGAATTCAGCATGAGGCACATCACGTTGGTGCGCCACGCGCAAGCGTCGTTTCTGGAGGCAAATTACGACAAGCTCTGTGCCAACGGCGAAGTTCAAGCCAGATTGTTGGGAGAGTATTGGTTGCGGCGAGGCATGATTTTTCACAACGCCTACTCGGGTCCGCGCATGCGGCAGCAAGAGACCGCCGGGATTGTGGCCGATGTCTATCGCGCTGCGGGTCGCAGTTTTCCCGAGATCGTGGTGACGAGTGAATTCGATGAATATCAAGCCGAGGCCGTGATGCGTACTAGCCTTCCACAACTCTTGCCAGTAAACACCGAGATTAGAGAAATGAGCACTGCTTATGAGAGCGCCCGAGCACCGGACGAGCGGCGGAGAACTTTCAAAAGCTGTTCGAAGCCGTGATCAGCAAATGGGTGGCAGGAGAGACCGCGGCGGATGGCATTGAGTCCTGGCACGAGTTTTGCTTGCGAGTGGAGCGTGGACTGCTGCAAGTAATTCGCGGCACCACGCCGGCGGCGGCCGCTGTGGTCTTCACTTCCTCGGGACCCATTGGAGCGGCGATGCGCCGGGCGCTGCATTTATCTGCCGAGGACGCACTGCAGCTTTCCTGGATGTCGCGCAATGCTTCGTTCACTGACTTTCGAGCGGCGGGTGAGCGCTTCACGCTAAGCGCGTTCAATGCATATCCGCATCTCGACGAAGATTCCCTGCTGACCTACTGGTAGCTGAGACAGGACTTGGGAGTATGGTGGCACTCTGCGATCAAGCCGGAACCGTAAGGACAGGCGAGGAACTCGATCTGGCCCGGCTGCAGTCATTTCTGTTCGCCCACTTCGGTCGAAGCGGATCGATTTCTGTGGAACAATTCCCCAGCGGCCACTCCAATCTGACCTATTTGGTGCGACTGGGGAGCCGGGAAGTCGTTCTCCGGCGTCCCCCTTTCGGAAGCAAAGTGCGGTCAGCCCATGACATGGCTCGCGAATATCGCGTGCTGTCAAGACTGCACACTGCGTTTCCCGCGGCGCCCAAGGCCCTCCTTTATTGTGACGATCTTTCGATTCTTGGAGCGCCCTTCTACCTGATGGAGCCGATTCGAGGAATGATCATTCGCCGCGAGCCGCCTTCGGATGTTCCCTTCCTGCCGGAGACGGCGCGGCGATTGAGCGAAGTTTTTATCGACACTCTTGCGCGTCTGCACCGGGTGGACTACGCGGCGATCGGCTTGGCTGACCTGGGCAAACCCCAAGGCTACCTTGAACGCCAGGTAAAGGGCTGGATCGACCGCTACCACAATTCAAGAACTCACGACCTGCCGGAAGTCGATGCCATTTCCGCATGGCTTATCGAACGAATGCCAAGCAGCCATCAAACCGCTCTGATCCACAACGACTACAAGTATGACAATCTCGTACTCGATCCCACGGATGCGACGAAGATCATCGGCGTGCTGGATTGGGAGATGTGCACGCTGGGGGATCCACTAGCCGACCTGGGAACAGCCCTGGCCTACTGGACCGATCCGCAAGACCCCGAAGAGCTCCGCGAAATTCGTCCTGCGCCCACGACGTTACCCGGAACCCTAAGCCGGGCGCAGTTGGTCGAGCGCTACGCCTCGATCACCGGCTTGAATCCCGGAGATATGAGCTTCTACCTGGCGTTTGCCCGCTTCAAAGTTGCCGTCATCATTCAGCAGATTTACTACCGCTACGCCCAGGGATTGACGCACGACGGGCGGTTCGCAGCCATGCCGAAGAGAATCAAGACTCTCCTGCGCGCTTCACTACAGTGCGCGCAAAGCGGGGCGGTATGAAACTGCGCTCACAGCCGGTAATACCGCACCAGCCACTCGGCCACGCAGCACGGCTTGTCGGCGGATTCACTCTCGACGTGAATGAGAAACGCAGCGTCAACAAACTTAGGCGATTCTTTCACCGACAGCAGAGTCACGCGAGCGCGAACCTTCGAACCGGCGCGAACTGCGGAGGGAAAACGAACTTTATTCAGGCCGTAGTTCACAGTCATTGCAATGCCAGAGCCAATATGAATCGCCTCTTTCAGGAAGTAACTCAGCAGCGAAAGTGTGAGAAAACCGTGGGCAACGCTTCCGCCGAAGGGCGATTCCCGTTGGGCGCGTTCCGGGTCCAGGTGAATCCACTGGCGGTCTTCGGTGGCGTCAGCAAATTTCTGGATGCGATCCTGCGTGACCACCAACCAGTCGATCGCTGGAAATTCGCGTCCCTCGAACTGTTTCAAAGAATTTAGATCCTGAATCTCAAAACGTGGCATAGGAGTTCTTTATGACGACCTTAACAGACGTCGCACGCAAGACGACTAAAGGAACGGGATTCTTGACCGAAGAGTCGGTGCCCCAAGACATTTTCACACCCGAAGACCTGAGCGAAGAACATCTCGCCGTAGGCCACATGGTGGACGAATTCTGGGCCAACGAAGTGGAACCGAACTTGCCCGCGATCCGCGAAAAAAAACCGGGCGTCGCTCTGTCCGTCCTGCGGAAGTCGGTAGAACTGGGTCTGACTGGAATGACGATCCCGGAAGAATATGGCGGCACGGGGATGGATCTGCCGTCGCTGGCGGTCACCGCCGAACGCATGGGACGAGACGGTTCTTACGGCGGGTGGCACTCGGCCCACACCGGAATCGGCACCCTGCCGGTCGTCTACTTTGGAACTCCGGAGCAGAAGCGAAAGTATTTGCCGAAGCTCGCCAAGGTCGAAATGCTGGCTGCCTATGCGCTCACCGAGCCGCTGGCGGGCTCGGATGCGCTGGCCGCGCGCACGCGCGCCGATCTCGCACCCGATGGCAAGCACTACATCCTGAATGGCCAGAAGATGTGGATCACCAACGGCGGCGCGGCCGATCTATTCACGGTGTTCGCCAAGGTTGGCGGCGAAAAGTTTACTGCGTTCCTGGTCGAGCGAAACTTTCCCGGCGTAACCAGCGGCGCCGAAGAGCACAAGATGGGGATCACCGGAAGTTCCACCACGGCGGTGTATCTCGATAACGTCCCGGTGCCGGTAGAAAACGTGCTGGGCGAAATCGGCCGCGGGCACGTAATCGCATTCAACATCCTTAATATTGGACGCTTGAAGCTGGGTCCTGCCGGGGTTGGCGCAGCGAAAAACGTTCTGGCAATTTGCCTGAAGTATGCCAAGCAGCGCAAAGCTTTTGGTTCGGCGATTGCCGAGTTTGGCGCGATTCAGCACAAGCTGGCGGAAATGGCGATCCGCATTTTCGCGGCGGAATCGATGACCTGGCGTGTCGTAGGACAGATTGAGAATCAAATGCATGTTGCGTCTCCGGGCTCTGCGGACGGCAATCAAGAACTGAAGGCGATCGAGGAGTTTGCCGCCGAGTGCTCGATGATCAAGGTGTACGTCAGCGAAATGCTGGACTATGTGGTCGACGAAGGAGTCCAGATTCACGGGGGCTACGGATACCATCAGGACTATGTGGTGGAGCGCGCCTATCGCGATTCGCGCATCAATCGTTTGTTTGAAGGCACCAGCGAGATTAACCGCTTGGTGATCACGGGCATGCCCCTGAAACGCGCAGCACGTGGGCTTATCCCTCTGCTCGATGCCGCACGGGCCGTTGTACAGAGCGACGCCCAAAGTGACGCGCAAAGTGACAACGCTCGACCCATTGTTGTGGCCGGCGATCCGGAACTAAGCCTGGTTCGCAATGCGAAACAAATTGCCCTGCTGACGCTCGGGCTCGCGTACGAGAAGCACGGCTCGAAACTCGAACAGCAGCAGGAGATCATCCTGAATATGTCTGACATCATCATGGAAGTGTTTGCCATGGAATCGAGCCTGTTACGCAGCCGAAAGCTCGCCGCCGCCAGCGGCGGAGCCAATGCTGCGGATGCCTGCGCCGTGTACTTGCGTGATGCCATCGGCAGGATCGAATTGTCATCAACGACAATACTAAGCGCCTGCGCGCAGGGCGACGAACTGCGGGAGAATCTCTCTCGCTTGCGCGCCTATGCCGCTCACGACCCGGTGAATTCGATCGAACTAAGGCGGCAGATTGCTCGACGCCTGTTGGCGAGGGAACGCTATACGCTGTGACGGAAGACTCCGATGTCGTTCATTGAGAATCAAGGAGCAAAACTCTATTGGGATGAACAGGGGCAAGGAGAACCGGTGCTCCTCATCATGGGCCTCGGCTATCCGTCGGCTCTGTGGCATCGCTCGCGCCCAGTGCTGTCGCAGCACTTTCGCACCGTCGCGTTCGATAATCGAGGCGTAGGCCTGAGCGATGTTCCTCCAGGTCCCTACGCAATCGCCACGATGGCGGCCGACGCGGGCGCGGTTCTTGACGCGGCCGGCGTTTCCCGTGCCCATATTTTTGGCGTTTCCATGGGAGGCATGATTGCGCAAGAATTCGCTCTGCAATATCCGGCGAGGACCTGTTCGCTGATTCTGGGTTGCACTTCGCCCGGCGGACCTGCTGCAGTTCGCGCCGAGCGAAACGTCTCGAACATTCTGATGGCCCGCGGCATGACTCTGGAGCAAGCTCGGGAGGCCATCCTTCCCTACATCTACGATGCGGATACGCCGCGAGAGAAGATCGAAGAGGATCTGAACCTGCGCCGGAAATGGCTTGCGTCAATGGAAGGCTACACCGCACAACTGCAGGCGATTCTGGCGTGGGAAGGCTACACTCGAATCGCTCAAATCACAGCGCCGACGCTGGTCATCCATGGAACGTCGGATGCCCTCGTTCCATGTGCCAATGGCGAACTGATTGCGAGCCTGATTCCAAATGCAAAACTGGTTTTGATCGAGCACGCCAGCCACCTGTTTCTCACGGACCAGACTCGCCTGGCTCACAAGGAAATACTGGAATTTCTTTTGTCGCATGTTGCGCAGGAGCTGCCAACCGGAACAACAGAGTCATGAGCCAACCGACAATCGCGCCAAGAAGCCTACATTAAATTCACGGCAAGCATAATGCATCATCAAAACAATTCATTTGATGAATTCTGCAAATGCGGATACGCTACGCGCCATCATGCAGAGACGGCGCCCTGAAGCCGGAGCGTGGGACTTTTTTTTCGTTTTCATTCAGCGAATTCAACACAGAACAAACAGCACGAAGGATCTTTGCTGGAAACAGTGAGAGTGCAGGAGCCCGCCCCGTCGCTGGCTAAGTGCTCGCAGGTCTTTGTTGTGATTCAACAAGCCTGGTTAGAGGGGGAGTATGAGTTTCGAACAGATCAACGTTGATCGTCGCGCGGCTTCACGTAATTTGGCCAATACCTGGAGCCGGATTTCCGTCTACCTCCCAATGAAATCTATCGCATGGATTCTTGCGTGCATCGTCTTCGCAACCTTGACGGCTCACGCTCAGGGCGTCGGTACGTCGGGAGAGGTCACCGGAACCGTGACCGACGCTGCCGGAAATGTTGTGCTCAACTCCACCGTTAAGGTTGTGGACACACAGACCGGTCTGACGCGCACAGCTGTCACGAATAGCACGGGGCAGTTCCGAATCGCGGGACTTTCGCCCGCCACTTACGACGTCAGTGCGGCCATGTCGGGTTTCGCAACCGATATCCGAAAAGGAGTGGTTGTCGCCATCGGACAGACGGTCATCTCGGATTTCAAACTGAATCCTTCACGCGTGGCGACGGTCGTGGAAGTGACGGATCAGCCGCCGGTGGTAGAGACGGAACGTGGAAGCCAGGCAGACAGGATCTCGCAGACCTACATTGCTGACCTGCCGATCGGCCGGCGCGATTATCTTACCTTCACCTTGCTCGCGCCTGGTGTATCCGATTCCACGCGGCTGGCGGGAGACCAGGATTTTAGAGTCGCGCAAACGCCGCAGAGCGGCCTATCCTTCTACGGCAGCAATGGCAGAGGTAATGACATCACAGTGGACGGCGGCGAGACTTCGGGCGATAGTGGTGGCGTGCGCTTGACGGTGAGCCAGGACGCTGTGCAGGAATTCCAAATTAACCGCAGCAACTACTCCGCGGACCTCGGAGCAGCTACCGGCGCTTCGATCAACATCGTCACCAAGTCCGGCACCAACCGTGTGCATGGCACACTGTACGGCTTTTTTCGCAACGATGCACTGGATGCCCGCGATCCTTTTTCGTTCACCCAGGCTCTGCAACCCGGCCAGACTTTCAATCCTGGCAATCCAGACACGGTAGGCTCGCCGATAAAGGATTCTCTGTCGCGTCAGCAATTCGGCGGAACGCTGGGCTTCCCGATCAAGAAAGATAAGACGTTTCTGTTTGTTGCGTTCGAAGGCTTACGGCAGGATGCGCAGAACGCGGTTCCAATCCTAACCAATACCGATATCTTCCGTCCCACTCCGGCGCAGAACGCCATCATTGGCGGACTCGCCGGCTCGACTGCGCCCCTGTCATGCCTTCCCGGCGTGACTTTGCCTTCGAATGTGTGCGCCTTTGCTCTGCAGAGCGTTTTGACATTGAATCCGAACCCCGGTACTAACCCTTTCATCACTCCCGGCCAGGCCGCGCTCAATGTCTTCCTGCAAAATCAGTTTGAAACCCAGGGCGGGCTTTTTCCTTACGACACGCGGGAATACTTGGCATCAGCGCGCCTCGATCACCGCTTCAACGCGGACAACGAGATTTCCGTCACCTACCGGTACGGCCACGATCTTGAGGAGTCGCCCGACGTTCAATCGCTAACCGCTTTTTCAGCGGGCAGCTCCACGCACACCTACGACAATGATTTTCAATTCGCCTGGTATCGCCAGTTTAGTGCAGCCACCCAGAACGAAGCTCGCGCGCAGTGGAATTATTACAGCTTTAACGTAATACCCAACGCGCCCGGACAGGTGGGGCTCCAGATTCCAAGTTTTATCAATAATCTCGGAACGAACATTTTCCTGCCCAACTTCACCATCCTTCGCCGGTATGAATTCGCCGACAATTTGACCGTAATTCGCGGCCGTCACAGTTTCAAATTCGGCGCCGACGAAATCCTCCGTGGCAATCACACCGAATCGCACACATTTTTCCCCGGCCGCTTTGTCTTCGGATCGCTCCCCGGCGCGGCGCTCAGCCCCGAGCTTGCCAGCACGACCATCAATCCGCTACAAGCAGCATCGTTGGGTCTGCCTGAGATTTACCAGCAGGGTTTTGGAGTCCCGACCTATCCTTATTACTCGCGTCCGTTGACAGGGATTTACGGTCAAGACTCTTGGCAGATCGCCAATAACTTTACCTTGAACTACGGCCTCCGCTACGAACTGGACACGCAATTCGCTCCCTTGACGACTTATAAAAAGGACTTCGCTCCGCGGGTTTCCTTCGCATGGGACCCCGGCAATAATCACAAGACGGTAATCCGCGGCGGCTATGGAATCTTTTATGGGCCCGTGGATGTTCAGATTCCCGACGTCGACTACAGCCTGGGGGCGTTGAATGCGAATAAGTCCGCGGTCGAGAACACTACAGGAGCCGGTCAAGTCGCGAACGTTAGCAGCATCTGCGGGGTCTCACAGTTCGGTATACCGATCATCCCCGGCGCCGGAGGCAGTCCTTGCAACCGGGAAATTTCCATCTATGCGGATGGCTTCGCCGGAGTTCCCGCCCTGGGCATTGCGGGATCGGCGACAATCTTCCAGACGCTCTTTGCCCAGGGATTGATTCAGTGCACCGCTCCCACCCCGGGGAATAAAGCTTGCATCACGCCGGCTGCCGTGGCCCCGTTGGGCATCGACGTCACCAATACCGGCCCTCTTTCTCCGCTGCAGGTGCTTTTCGTCAACCAGCCGAATTATCGCCCACCCATCGCACAACAGGCCTCGTTCGGAATCGAACGGGAGCTCGCGCCTGGATTGTCGATTTCTCTCTCTGGAGTTTACGTTCACACCCAGAGACTCCCGATCGCAATCGACACCAATCTCCTGCCCGCGCCCTTCAGCACGGTAACTCTGGCGAATGGCGAAACGGTTTCCTATCGCAATTGGAATACGAGCCCGGCGACGGACCCGCTCGGCGGAACCGAGGGCCTCCCCTGCGCCACAGCGAATTGCTTTGTAAATCCGCTGATTGTTCAAAACAACCAGTACAGCTCGGAGTCCTACGCTCTTTACGAGGGCGGCATCGCCGAAGTCAAGAAGCGTTTCGGCAACCATTTCAGCGTCTTCGGGAATTACACCTTCAGCAAAGGCTTCGATACATCCACCGATTACAACACCGACTACGGCCCGCAGGATCCCACGAACCTTAACGCGGATCGTGCCCTTTCCGAGTTTGATCAGCGGCACAAATTAGTCATCGCCGGCGTGATCGACAGCCCTTGGAAGAAGAGCATCTTGTCCGGTTTCCAACTGGCTCCTATCTTCTCTGCCCACAGTGGTCATCCCTTCAACTTGCTGGCCGGAGGCGAGGTGAATGGCAATAACCACACCACCAATGAACGTCCCATCGGAGCGCCCCGCGACACGGGTCTGGGCCCCGACTATTTCGACTTTGACATGCGCTTGACCTGGGCACACAAGCTGCGCGAGAACGCCAACCTGCAATTTACCGCGGAAGGATTCGACATCGCGAACCGCACCAACTATGCCAGCGTAAACAATGAGGTAAGTCCTCTCTTCGGATTCATCCCCGGATTTACAACCTTCAACGTGCGCGGCATTCAACCCGGCTCGGCTCTTGCCAGTGGGGGAAGTGCGACTTCAAGCACGCCGCTGGCCTTTACGTCCGCTTTCCCGAAGCGCCAGGTCCAGCTCGGCGTGCGCCTCACGTTCTGAGGCAGCGCTTAACGTAGGCGATCGCTCGCTTCCAACCCGTGACCCTCGAGTGGGGTCACGCCGAAGCTGCGCACTTGGGTTTGTATTTCCTCAGTTCCAGCTTGGCAATCAAAGCGCGATGCACTTCGTCGGGCCCATCTGCGATTCGTAGGGTGCGAATCGTAGCAAACAGTTCAGCTAGGGGGAAATCTGCAGAGACCCCCGCGGCTCCGTAGATCTGAATTGCCTGGTCGATAATCCGCAGGGCGATGTTGGGAACGGCGACCTTGATCTGCGAGATTTCGCTGCGCGCTCCTTTGGTGCCAACTTCATCGAGCATCCATGCAGCCTTAAGAGTCAGCAGCCGGGCTTGCTCGATCATGATTCGTGCGTTGGCAATGACATCGACGTTACCGCCGAGTTCCGCGAGCGGCTTCCCGAATGCTACCCGTCGCAATGAGCGGCAGCACAAGAGTTCCAGCGCGCGTTCGGCCGCTCCCAGCGTCCTCATGCAGTGGTGAATGCGCCCCGGACCAAGCCGCCCTTGCGCGATTTCGAAGCCTCGCCCCGGTCCGCCAATGATGTGATCGAGCGGCACCCGAACACCCGTGAAGCTGACTTCTCCGTGTCCGAACGGGGCGTCGTACGAACCAAACACCGGCACCATCCGCTCGACCTTGACCCCCGGAGTATCGATCGGCACCAACACCATGGTATGACGCTGGTACTTAGCAGCGGACCGATCGGTTAAGCCCATAAATATAAGCACACGGCAATGGGGATGACCGATGCCGGAACTCCACCACTTCCGTCCATCGAGGACGACATGATCGCTATCGATACGTGCCGTAGCTTTCATGTTCGTGGCATCCGAGGAGGCCACGTCAGGCTCTGTCATGCAGAATGCAGAACGAATCTCGCCCGCCAGCAGCGGCGTGAGCCAACGCTGCTTCTGCTCGGCCGACCCATATTTCACCAGAACTTCCATGTTTCCAGTATCAGGTGGGTTGCAGTTGAAGACCTCGGGAGCAATCGAGGAGCGGCCCGTGATCTCCGCCAGGGGAGCATAGTCCACATTCGTGAGCCCTGCGCCAAATTCCCCGTCGGGAAGAAATAGATTCCACAAACCCTCGGCCCGCGCCCGCGCCTTCAAACTCTCCATCGCGCGAGGCTGTTTCCAGTTACGCCAGTCGGGGAGGTTTTGCAATTGTGCGTAGTACTCGGGCTCTGCCGGCAACACGTGCTCTCGAACGAACGCCGAGAGGCGCTGGACATAGCTTTGGGCGCCCGGTGATAAGGCAAAGTCCATGATTTCGGCTCACAATAAAAGCACCTTAGCCTAACGATTCCTGAATAATTCTCCAAATGAATTCTATGAATCCTGTAATATACGCAGCGTGCATTTAAGTCAGGTTGATCTGAATCTGTTCGTGGTGCTCGAGGCCATCTATCGCGAGGGCAACATTACCCGCGCCGGCCAGCAGATGAACCTCACGCAACCGGCAATCAGCCACGCGCTGAAAAGATTACGCGACATGCTGCAGGACCCGCTGTTCGTCCGCCAGGGCGCGCACATGATGCCCACGCCGTTCACCCGCAACATGATCGAGCAGGTGAGAGAGGCGCTGCAAATCCTGGAAGTCAACATCAGCCAGACTCACAAGTTTGTTCCCGAGCACTCGCGGCGGAACTTTCACCTTTCCATGTGGGAATATCTCGAGGCCCTCATCCTTCCGCCGTTACTGAGTCGTTTGACCCGCGCTTCCCCCGGAATGTCGATCGCAACATCACGCGTCAAGCGCAGAGACCTTGAGACTGAGTTGGCCAGCGGTTCACTCGATTTGGCGATCGAGATTCCGATGACCGTGAGCGATCGCATTCGGCAGAAGTGGCTTTTGAATGAGCCCTTCGTGGTAATTGCTCGCAGGGGTCACCCCGCCATCGCCGGCACTCTCGACTTGGACACCTATCTCGCGCAGCGCCATATTCAGGTCTCTTCCCGTCGCCGCGGTCCCAGTCTGATTGACGTCGAGCTCAGCCGGCGAGGATTTCGCCGCCAGGTTTGTCTGCGCAGCCAACACAACTTCACCGCCTGCATGGTGGTCAGCCAGACAGACATGTTGTTGACCTTGCCGGAGCGCCATGCGCGCTTGCTGAACATGGCATCCATCAACCAGGTGTTCCCCTTCCCGCTCCCTGCCCCTCGTCTGGAAGCTCACCTGTATTGGCATGAGAGTGTCGAGAATGACCCGGCAAATCGCTGGCTGCGTGAACAAATCGAAAATGTCCTGACTCTGCCGGCCGGAGCATCGGAGACGTTGCGCACACCCGGCGATAAGCGCCCCCGAGCCATCCGTCGCCATTCGACCCGGTGACCTTGTCCCAGCCAGCGCCATCGTTTTCAGGCGAAAACATGCCCAGCAATTAGACCGGCCTTCTCACGGAAGGCGTTATCACGAAATGAAGCGTGCCCTAATCCGGCTTCGCGGTGAAGATCAGAAAATAATCCATGCCGTCGGCTTTCACAAAATCCTGCGAGTCGCGCAGTTCATATCCGGCTTGAGCGGCTTCGCGAACCACCACCTCCTTACTCACGCCATGATTTTCTCCATTGCCATTGCGATCAATGATGCCGATCTTGGCGCCTGGCCGAAGCGATGCGCGAAGGCGCCTGAGTAGCACGACTGGATGGGCTACCTCGTGGTAGGTCTTGAGCACCATCACGGCGTCGATACTGTCGGATGGGACCTGTGGATCGTCAGGTTTGCTGAGGATCGTCTTTATGTTCTGGAGCTGCTCTTTTTTCGCGCGCTGGTCAATGTAATGAATTGCTTCAGGGTTGATGTCCACAGCATAAACCGTGCCCGAGCCCGTGACGCGGCGGGCGGCGCGCACCGTGAACCATCCCGATCCGGCGCCGATGTCGGCAACACCCTTGCCGGGCTCAATGCCAAGCATGTCCATGACGCGGTTGATCTGCAGGCGCTCATCGCGCCCCGGAGCATCGAAAATGGAGAGATCGCCAGTATAGGGATTGCTGGTCTTGCGTTGTGTCGACGGCGTTGCCGAACCAGCCTGGGCGCGCACCGGTACCGGCCCCCACAGACCTGTCAACAACACCAAGATCGGCGCAATCCATCGGAGCGCTCTGTCACAAACTTTCCAGTTCATTGTTTCCCCAAGTGCATCCCCATGAACCATCAGTAACAGCGGGATTCTACGCCAACGATCCGATTAGGGTTTTTGCAACGGCCGTCATCATCAGGGGAGCGGGCAAAAAGTGTTTTCGAGCGATATGCAATCGTCTCTCAGGCCGACATCATCGAGGCTCTTGGAAGGCTAGAACTTCGCGAAGGGCATAGTTTCGGGCATAGTGAGCCCAGCCAAGAGAATTCCAACGAAGCCCCACTGTCTGATACTCGCTGAGCCTACAGCCTTTAGGCCTGGTGCCGGGAGGGGGAATCGAACTTCCCACAGTCCTTTCGGACCTGCGGATTTTAAGTTACTCTCGCACGAAGAACCAACAACTTGCACGGAGAGCGATGAATTGCGACCAAGTGCTACGAATCCCTTGTCCAGCAAGGGTTTTCGGCGATGCTCAGACAATCGGTAGCAGCGGGTAGGGTTTGGTGGTGGGCACAAAACTGGGCACAATGGGCACAGCGCTTTCCAGGCAAGCAACAGGCGGACGTAGCTCCTGACAGGAGTAGGCGCATTGCGATCCACATTTTCACACGAAGCGAGGCGATGGAAGTAAAGTGCAAGACAGCACGCACTACAACTATCCGGAGTGAAAGAGGAATGGAAGAAGTCTGGATCACAACAGCAGAAGTCCAAGTCGAGCCCGGCGATATGCCTTCCGGAGACGTTCTTGGCTTCATGAAGATTACTATGTGGGCATCTTCAGCGGAGGAATTCATAAACAAAATCAACCTGTATCTTTCCAAGTATAGATGGAAACTTTTATCGATGGAGAAGACACAACCGGTTGATCAGTCCCTCGACTATGGAAATGAAGTAAACGAGATGATCGACGAAACTCTAAAGGACAGAAATGCGGTGCGTCTTGGAACTTTCTTTAGCTACAAGCCCAACTGATGGGCGCAAAATCAGACCCTCAGCTCAAACGGACTGAAGTTCATCGAGAAACATGAGGGTTACAGCGGCACAGTGTACAAAGACAGCGCCGGGAACCCCACCATCGTTTACGGCCACTTGATCAAAGAGGGTGAGGACTTCAGCAAAGGAATCACGAAGGAAAAGGCCCATGGCTCGGATCGCTGGGCATTCAACTATCGCCGTGACGCAGCGGTACATCCACCCCCAAGCGGACGCTATTAGCCGAGTTTTCGCAGCAGCGCTGCCCAAGGTGGGCACAAAACTGGGCACAGTAGCCAAATCAGGTAAAAGGAGAGAACCGAAAGCAACGCAGCCGAAGCTTCTACAGTCAGCGTAAACATTGGGGCTTGTGGTGCCGGGAGGGGGAATCGAACCCCCACAGAGCTTTCGCCCCTGCGGATTTTAAGTCCGCTGCGTCTGCCAATTTCGCCATCCCGGCTCGCGATCATTTTAGCCTACCCGCCTGCTTCTTTTGCCGCGGACGGCCCTCCTTATCATGTGCCCGGAGTGTCATTTACTTGACCACTCTCACGGGCTACCCTTCTTAGTACGCCAGCATCTCAACAACGCCGTGGAGGTTCGCATGAACGTTCCGTTGAAGTCGTCGGGTGTGGTGTGTCTGCTCGCTCTTTTATTCTCTCTGTGGTTGGCTCCGCCCCTGCACGCCGGAAACGATGTGCTCGGTCAAATCGATCTCGAAGGCGCAACCAAAGTAGAGAAGGATGCCGGCGTCTGGCTTGACGGCCAATACGTCGGATATCTGCGCGAACTCAAGGGATCGAAAAAAATCCTGCTTCTTCCGGGCGAGCACGAAATCATCGTTCGCCAGGGCGGATACGTAGACTTCGTCCACAAGGTAACGGTGCGCGCGGGAGAAACCCAAAGCGTCGCCGTAAAGCTGGAGAAAGACACGCGGGTTCAACTACCTAAAATCACCGCTGAAATCAAGCTGGAGGTAAACCCCAATCGCGCCGCCGTATTTGTCGACGGCGTCTTCGTCGGCCACGTTGCCGAGTTCGGAGGGATGGGCCGGGCTTTGTTGGTCGCCCCAGGCAAGCGCAAGGTCACGATCAGCCTGCCGGGCTATCAAACTTTCGAGGCCGATATCGACCTGGTGGCCAATCAGAAATCAACGGTCAAGACTGATTTGGTAAAAGGTGGGCCGGCGGAAGGAGCGCCTCTTCCGCAATAGTCAGAAAGCAGCACCAAAGCTTCCCTATCCGGAGGCGGTGGCGCTGAGCCCGCGCTGCTTGCGCAGCATCTCCACAAACGGCTCGGCCGCCAGTTCGGCATGATTGCGGAAAAGACCGAGCAACGGGTCCTCTCCATCCCCAGCTTCGGAGGCGGCTTTCGATCTTTGACCGACCTCGTTTTCTAAACCTTCCGGCTCAACCAGAAGCTCCGGCATTGCATCAGGAGTTTCCGTCAGCCGGCTGAGAAATGCCTCCAGCAGGGCGCGGTGCTCCGCTGTGGTCTGGGTGAACTCCACACCCATTCCTTGATCGGGATGCATCACCCGCACTACACCTTCTGATCGCAACTCCACCCCGGCAGCTCGCATGGAGAGCGTCACTCGGGTGGAAACCGGAAATGGCGAACTGATCTCGAGGTAACAGCCACCCAAACTCAAATCCGTAAGCTGGCAACGGACCGGAGGATCGTCCTTTTCTGCGTCGGGAGTGTTGCGGCCAAGCCACTCGCGCAATTGACGCGCAACTTCCGGAGACGGATCCAGGAAACGCAATCCCACCTGCGTACCGCTCCCCTCCCACGCGAACTCCGCCGGCGTCTCCAGCTTCGTGGTCGAACCCGGAAGCGTAAATGACAAATCCCATTTGCCTTGTGGCTTACTGCGTTTGGGAAGCGTGATCGCCAAACCTCCCTCGCCCAAATCGGTCGTGTTCACCTTGAAGCGGCTCCCCGACTGCGCACTTACCATCTCCACTGGAAAGCGTACCGAGACCCTCGAATTGCGCCGGCGTTCCCTTTTCATCAAGGCTCGCGCAGCGCGAAAACTTGACTTGGCCCGCTCGGCGGAAACTGGCTTGTAAAGCGTAAAGTGCGCCCCAATCTCGAATGCCGATCGCAGCCCGATCTCCGGGTCCAGAATGGCCACGGCTACGGCGCGTTTGTTGCACGGAGCTGTCCGGGCGCCCCGCAGCACATCGGCCGCCCCCGGTCCTGCGCAATCCACAATAATTGCCTCGAACCGCTCACGGGTCAGATGTCGCAAAGCGGTCTCCGAGCTCGTGCAATGTTCAACCCCAATATCGAGGTCGCCCAGGGTGCGGCGCAGTACGCGCACGATCTTATCGTCCGAACACAGCAACAGTGACTTCAGAGTCATAGCCCGCTCTTAGAACGCTTCCAGTCCTGAGTATTCCGCCCCACACCTGCGAGGAATACCCTCAACTCTAAGCCCGCCCGCAAAGCTCAGGCAATCGATGTCTTAAGGCGGCAGGTTACTCTTGTCACCTGCGCCGATTCCCTGCTCCCCGCCTTCCGGACGCGATCTTGAAGCTTCCAAAGATCAGGCCCGAGTTCGGCGGCGGCTCGGAAATCTCCTGCCAAGTCGCAACTAGACAACCACTTAGAGGCGATTTGTAAAGTTAATCCCGCGCAAATCCTGTGTTGACTTTAATGGCATCTTGCCCTAATATACTCAGTCTCCGATTAGCTTTTTGGGCCCTTGGACTCTAGCTCTGTCTAGCAATGCTGAGACATTGTTTTGTTTCCTGAATCCACGGAGCTCTCGGAGAATCATATAGTTAGGCTACTTTTTAAGGGTTGATAGAATCCCCCATTTGTACGAAAGGCATTCGTTCATGGCGAAGCGACGCGGAAATCCAAACTGGGGCAAGCCGGAACCGATAGGGCCGGTCGTCCCGACCATTACAGAGTTTGAACAGGTGGTGCGCGAGTACAAGCTCACCCCCGACCAATATTTGCGCTCCACCCGTTTGCGGGAGTGGGCGCGCCGCAACAAGAATTCCAAGTACATCCCTGAGCCTCTTCTGGAAGCTTGGGGCTTCGAGATAGAGTCCACGCTCTAAGGCGTGAACTCGAGAATATTTTCCAGGGTCGCTGATCGCGGCCCTTCTTTTTTGTGCTCGACTGGTTGCACATCCCGCTCCCGGAACTATTCGCCGTGCTGGCCGCCGTCGCGTTTGCTGCTGGCCTGAATGTCTATGCCACGGTCGCAGCCCTGGGCTTGCTGGCCCGCTTCTCCCACATGCCTCTTCCGCCGTCCCTGCATTTACTGGAAAGCGGGCCGGTCATTGCCGCCAGCGCCGTCCTGTTCGTGATCGAATTTTTCGCCGACAAGATTCCAGCCTTCGACTTAATCTGGAGCGCTCTCCACACCTTCGTTCGCGTGCCCATCGCGGCTTTGCTCGCCTACGGAGCCACCGCGCAGCTCAGCCCCGCCCATCAACTTCTCGCAGCGCTGCTGGGAGCGGCCATCGCTCTCGCCGCCCATGGAGGCAAAACTGCACTGCGCGCCGCCGTAACGCCATCCCCTGAACCTGTCTCGAATATCACGTTGAGTTTAGGAGAAGACATTCTCGCCGTCGGCCTGACCTGGCTCGCTACTCGCCATCCCTACGCTGCTGCTACCATCGTCGCGATGTTGGTCGCAATCATTCTCTTGTTGGCCCGAATCGTCATCCGAGCTCTGCGAGCCTTATTCCGAGGCGCGGAGCAAGAGTTGACTGGCCGTCCCGCGTAAGATCGCTAATTTCCAAAATCTCTGAGCAGTTATCTCATCAATGGTTTCGGGAAGGGCACGACTAAGGGCGCGACTTCAGTTAAATGGTCTTGGGAAGGGCACGACTTCAGTTAAATGGTTTCGGGAAGGACGCAGCTTCAGTTAACTGGTTTCTGGAAAGCGCACAACTTCTGTTTAAACGGTCGTTAGGAAGGGCACGACTCCCGTTGAATGGTTCCGGGAAGGACGCAGCTTCAGTTAAGTGGTTTCTGGAAAAGGCCACAACTTCTGTTAAATGATTTCTGAAAACGGCACAACTTCAGTTAAATGGTTTCGGGAAGGGCACGACTTCAGTCGTGCCGCCCAGTCGCAATAAGGACGCGGGCTTTAGCCCCTGAGGAGCCCGAGGTTTACTTCTTCGGTTCACCATCTGGCTTCTAGTAACCACCGTATACCGTTTCCCGATATAGAACCTTCGATTGCATCCAACTGCAATTTCGTCGGCATCGCGCGACCGCCATCGAGCATCCAATGATCAACTCAGGAGCGCGGGGAACTATGTCCATTTTCGACGAAAAATATCGGGTGGTTGGCGTCGAGAATGATCGACTCCGCGTGCGCGGCGTTCACAGTGGCGATGTCTTAACCATTTTGAACCCAGAGCCTGAATTTCCCATTTCTCAGGAAGACTATCCCGTCGGCAAATTGATTTCCCTCACCGATCCCTCGAAAGCCCTGCCGAATTAATCTCCACCTACCCACGCTTCAAATGGAAGGTCTAACACTGATTTGAAGGTCAATGAGTGAAATGGATTTAACGTCAACACTCCTCGTCAGCCATCGAGCACCCCCGTCGTTTTCTCCCTGCAAAGAGAAGAACTGAGCAACGTGGGTCCGCCATTGGATTCCGTTATGATTGTTCGCCGAGATAAAATCGCTGTTGACGGTAACAAGCGATCACACACAACACCCCGTTCATCGGGTCAACGGGTGCAATGAGGATTTTTCACCAATTGCCTCGCCCTTGAATGCGGTATAAGTGAAGGCATCGCATCGAAGGGGTTTCATGATCCGACTCCCAAACGCCTGCCACCTTCCTCCCCATTTGCTCGCGATAGCTTTCTTCGTCACATCGCAGTGTGCTCCCTTGCTGGGCCAGTCATCGGAGACGGCGACAGCCCCTACGCTCGATGTGCTCGGCGCCCAATACAATCGGATAACGGACACAGTTAAATTTAAGTTAGTGAATAACGGCCAAAAGGCTGCGACTGCGTACTATGTCGCTTTTGGAGTGAGGGGCGAGAAGGAAGTCCTTTGGGAATCCGGCGCTGGAGAAGATTTACTGGATCTCATACTAACGTCCCAGTGTCGAAATGCGGGTGCGAATTCCCCGGAGGGGGATGACTCATGGGAAGGCGCGATCAAGCCGGGAGATGTGTATGTCCACTCAAATAGCGCGAATCTTCCAAAAAACCAACTGCCTGGTGTGGACCCGCCCGTCCAGGCGGCCGTGTCAGGAGTCGTCTGGTCCGATGGCAGCGTTGGACAAACGCGAACAATCCCGTGGGCGACGCCCTGGGTGACCCGAGCGATAAATCGCTTGCTCGACCAGCGAAAAGAGGATGCGGAAGAATCGAGCAAGGTCGTTGCGATTCTGAACGCACACCCGGAAGATGCGGACATCCAGCACCGGGTCGGCGAAGCCACCAAGAGCCTCCAATCTATGATGGATGACTATCGGCGCGCACGGCAGGCTCAAGCGTCCGGACAAACAGTGCACGTTGACAGCTCGTATCTGGTGAGCAGGGTTCTCAATAACCTGAACAACTTTGTGGCTTTGCGAAGGCCGGAAGTGCCCTTTAACACGTATAGGGCAGTCTTCGAGTGTCAATCCAAACGCCGGGTCGCGATGCTGCAGGCGATGCCTCCTGCAAGACCGGAACGGTGAAGTTCTGCCGCGAATAGGTGGGGGGAACTTTACTGAACTTGCCGTACAGTGGGCACTTGCGACCGGGCTCTTATCGGACACCTGACGCAAACAGTCGATTACTCTCAGCACCCCCAATTGAGCACCACCTAGACCTTCACTCCTCAGTGAGATGATTGCCGCGCCAATAAAAAAGCCACGGCCGCAGCCGTGGCTCCCGAGTGAGTAATCCCGATTAACCCGCCTTTCGATATTCGTCCTCGATCCCTCCCGTACCAATCACATCCTTCCGCCGCTCCCGCAAGCGATCCTGGAACGTGTCCCAGCGTGGCCCAATGCCAACCGCGCTCACGTCGATGTCCACCGTGCTCGTCCCCGCCGCATATCCGGGCTCAATCGATTCAGCGTCCTCCATCTCCGCCTCTTCCACGCTTTCGCTCCTCACCGCATCCGAAGCCCCCGCCGCTCGTGTCGAAGGCGAATTCCCCGGCATCTGCTGCGTCGTCGGCGTGATATTCCGATCAGTTCCATCCCGGTGCATCACTGGATCAGCCTCCCATTTCGATCGGTAGCGTCCTTCATAATCCAACCATTGGTCGTCCGATTCCAGGTCCGTCTCCACGTGCGGCGGAAAGCTCTCTACCTGTACCTTGGTCAAATCCACCGTAAAGTCGTCATCGTGTTTGGCCGACGCCCGCAGCCTCTCCGCCGGGACGATAAACTTCTTCGTCCTCAGCCATCCCCCGGTATCCACGACCACATAGCGAATCAAGCCGCTGGAGTAGTCGAAAATTACATCGTCGATCTTGCCCAGTTTCTCGTCATCCAAGCCATACAACTTCGCTCCCCGTATGTCTTCCGATTCATCCGTGAAGCGATAATCTCGAAGCATTCCGTAATTCGCCATAAATTCTTCCTCCCGGAAAATTCTAGCCACGCTTCTCTTGGATGTCGCTCCCGCGCCACAGGTATACGAGCAAAATTCACTTTGCGAACAGAAAATATAATCAAGCAAGACTTCGATTCGAAGCCGCGAGCCGCGCCAGAACCCTTCGCCCTCAACCTCCGAGGGTTATGATTAGGATACGTCTCGCCAAGTCCGCCTCTCGAATCATCTATAATCTCATCAAGGTATCCTCCAAAAGATGCAACTGCTCCCATACTCTGCCATTTTCGTCGGCGGCGAAATTCTCGACCTTATTTCGAGCACCGGTCCCGTCGCCAAGTTTGTCCTGATCACCTTGCTGGCTTTCAGCCTTATCTCCTGGGCCATCATCCTTACGAAGTGGAGCCTGCTGCGCCGCGCTCGGGTCCAAAGTGGACGCTTCCTGCGCGCCTTCCGCAAGGCTCAACGCATGCAGGATCTCGCCACCGTTGCCGATCAGTTCCGTCCCAGCCCGCTGGTCGGAGTCTTCGAAGGCGGCTACCAGGAATACAAGCGCCAGCTCTCCACTCCCAGTGCAACCCTGCGCAGCCTCACCGCCGTGCAGCGTGGCATGCAGATCGGCGCTTCCGAAGAGATCACGCGCCTCGAGCGCAACGTCCCCTGGCTTGCCATCACCGCCGCCGTCACCCCGTTCATCGGATTGTTCGGCACGGTCTGGGGCATCATCGACGCTTTCCATGGCCTCGGCACCGCTGGTGGCGCAACGCTTCGAGCCGTCGCCCCCGGTATCTCCGAAGCTCTCATCACCACCGCCGCCGGACTCGCCGCCGCCATCCCCGCCGTTATCGCCTACAACTTGATCGGCAACTCCATTCGCGTCTTTGCCGCCCGCGGCGATGATTTTTCTCTCGAAGTGCTGAATGCCATCGAGAGCATCCAGCCGCAAGCTGCAGCTGAAGTGAGGCGCTGATGGCTTTTACTTCCTCCAACGGCCGCACCCAGACCGCCCTCGCTGATATCAACATCACCCCCCTGGTCGACGTCGTCCTCGTCCTTCTTATCATCTTTATGGTGACCGCGCCCATTCTGCAGTCGGGCATCGAAGTCAACGTTCCCAAAACCCGCACCGTCAAAGAGATCACGGAAGAACGCACCGTCATCACTATTAATAAAGACCAGCGCGTCTTTCTGGGCAACGACGCCATCAACATCAATCAGATCGCCGCCCGACTCCGCCAGAAAATTCGCGACCCTCACAACCAGTTCATTTTCATCCGCGCCGATGAAAATGTTCCCTTCGGCGCATTCGCCACCGTCATGGACGCCGTAAAACAATCAGGCATCACCAACGTGAGCATCGTCACTCAGCCGATAGAACAAAATGGCGCAAAACGCTGAGATCTTTTTCGAACACGATAGTTGGGGACGCGCCCTCGCTTGGTCCGCCGGATTCCACATCGCCGTCACCGCCATTATTCTCATCTATCCATATGTCTTCGGAGGATCCAGCGGCCAAGGTTGGGGTACCGGCGGCGGTGGCGACGCCATGGGTGTGACTCTGGTCAGCTCGGTTCCCTTACCCACCCCTCCCGCCCAGACCCAGAATGTTCTCGCCAACGAATCCAAGGGCGTCACCAAATCTGAACCGAAGGTCGAAGAGAAAGAGCCCGACGCCATCGAGATCCAGGGCAAGAACACGAAGGTCAAACCGAAGAAGCCTCCCACCCCGTCCAAAGCCAAGCCTCAACCCGAGCCTGAAGAAGAAACGAATCAGGTTGCCTTCGGTGAAGGTGGCCCAGTCAGCGGACCCTATGGCAGTTTCGCCGCCGGAGGCGCCAAGGGCGGCTTCGGCGTTACTGGCAGCGGTGGCGACTTTGGCACCAAGTATGGCTGGTACGTGCAAGTGATTCAGCGGAAGGTTTCCGAGAACTGGTTGAAGTATGAAGTCGATCCCCGCATCAACAACGCGCAGCGCGTCTACATCACCTTCGACGTTGCCCGCGACGGTCATCCGCTCAACGTGCAGGTCGAGCAATCCAGCGGCGTGCCGTCGCTCGATCAATCCGCGATCCGCGCTTTGCAGCGTATCGACACTTTCGGTCCGCTTCCGCCCGACTATAGCGGCGGCAAAATTTCCGTGGAGTACTGGTTCGACTACAAGAGATAAATTTTCGTGCCCGCGTATCCACGAATCGGTCACAGCATCCATAGGTGAATGTCTTGAATTTCAATCCGAAGGACGGAAGCCGAGAGCGCATTCACCTGATTATTCTTCAGGTCCCAATGAATGACTATGATGGATCGTAACTTGCCAATGAGAACATATCGGAGTACGATATTGTCGTGTGCAGTATCCTTTTGTCCGGCCCTGCGTAACGGCTCCAAACGGATGGACGATAGCCATAGACAATCTCCGCCTTCAGTTCCCCGACCCAATCTTCTCGCCGGGTTGACTTCTCTCCTCGTGCTGGTTCTTTTGCTCGCTTCCCCATCGGTCGCTCAGGATTGGGTGCGCACCGGTTCCGGCCTCGGCGTCGAAAAAGTTCGCCTCGCGGTTCCCGATTTCAAACCCTCTTCCAGCGATTCGCAAAATACCGCGCTGCTCAAGACTTTCAACGATACTTTCTGGGGCGATCTCGATAACTCCGGCGTCGTCGAACTGATTTCCAAGAGTTTCTATCCCTTGGAGGTCCCCGGCCAGCCTCCCGAGGTCACCTTCGGTGTGTGGAACTCTCCGCCTCCCAACGCCGCCATGCTGGCCTTCGGCAATCTTGCCGTCGCCTCTGGCAAACTCACCGTCCAGGGCTGGCTCTACGACGTTAAGAACACCGCGTCCCCGCTGGTTCTCGGCAAGCAATACACCGACGTTCCCACCGATGACGCAGCCCGTCTCATCGCCCACAAATTCGCCGATGAGATCATCTTCCGTCTCGGCGGCGGCATCCCCGGAATCGCCGAAAGCAAGATTTATTTTGTCAGCGATCGCTCCGGCCACAAAGAAATCTGGGTCATGGATTACGACGGCTCCAACCAGCGTCAACTGACTCGCCAGAGCTCCATCTCGCTCTCGCCCCGCATCTCGCCCGATGGTTCCCGCCTCGCCTTCAGTTCTTTAACCAAGTCGGGTTGGGAAATCCTGATGTACTCCATCGATCTCAACCGCTTACTCAGCTTTCCGCACCTCGGCGGCACCAATCTTTCGCCGTCGTGGTCGCCCGATGGCGCTCGTCTGGCGCTCTCGTCGTCGCGCGGCGGTCATTCGCAAATTTATGTTTGTGACTCTTCCGGCGCCAACCTTCATCCCATGACCACCGGCCGAGGGCCCGACGTTTCTCCGGCGTGGAATCGCAAGACCGGCGCGCAAATCGCCTTCGTCGGCGGCGGCACTGGATTGCCTCAGGTCTACACCATGGAAGCCGATGGCACCAACCAGCAGCGCATGACCGATCAGGGTTACGCCGTCTCGCCGAACTGGTCGCCGAACGGTCAATTTCTCACCCTCGCCTGGATCCGCAAATATGGTCCCGGCGAGCCCGGCTCTTCCGATATTTATTTGATGGACATCGCCAGCAAGCAGTGGGTGCAACTCACCCACGACGGCGGCCGCAATGATTTCCCTTGGTGGTCTCCGGACGGCCGTCATATCGTCTTCCAATCCAGCCGCTCCGGTAAGGAAGAAATCTGGGAGATGCTGGCCGATGGCACCAAGCTCCATCAACTGACTTTTACAGGACGTAATTCGCAACCGAATTGGAGTTGGAAATAAAAAAACTTCGTCTGAACTCGAAACCGATTTCGGGCTCGCAGGAGGATTTAACGTGAAGGGGATCAACATGAAACGTCAACTTTTCAAGTCTGTCGCCACCGTCATCGCACTGAGCGCCATACTCATGCTCGGAGCTTGCAAGAAGAAAGCAGCTCCGCCACCGCCGCCGCCACCGCCACCGCCGCCTTCACCAACGGCCTCCATCTCGGTCAGTCCCGATACCATCCAGACGGGCCAATCCTCGACTCTTACCTGGCAAACCTCCAATGCCACCGACGTTTCCATCGATGGCATCGGCGCGGTTCAAGCCAGCGGATCGCAATCCGTCAGCCCGACTGCTTCCACCACGTATCACCTGACGGCCAAAGGTTCCGGCGGATCGCAAGACGCAACGACGCGCCTCACGGTCACTCAGGCGCCACCGCCGCTTGCCGCTACCCCATCACCCACGGACGAAGATCTCTTCGGCCAGAGCGTGAAGGATGTCTACTTCGATTACGACAAGTCTGACATTCGGGCCGATCAACAGGGTGATATTCAGGCCGATGCTCAGTTCCTCAACCAGCATCCCGGCATCAACTTCACCGTCGAGGGGCATTGCGATTCCCGCGGCTCAACTGAGTACAACCTGGCTCTGGGCGATCAGCGCGCATCCTCGGTAAAGAATGCGCTGGTAGCGGCCGGGGTCAGTGCCAGTCGGGTTAAAACCATCAGCTACGGCAAGGAAAAGCCGTTCTGCATGGAAGAAAACGAAGCCTGCTGGCAGCAGAACCGCCGCGGTCACTTCGTCTATCAGAAGTAGTTGGCCGTTCCCGGTCAGGGGCGGAGATACCTTCGCCCCTGACTTTCCTTGTTCCCGGCCAACTCTTCACAACCCACGCCACGCCCAATCCATCTAAAATGGTTTCAGGAAACCTTTGCTTATGAAACTACGACGCTGCTGCACTCGATTCGCCCTGCTCGCTACGCTCTCGCTCGCCACCATGCCGGCGTGGGGCGTCAGTAAAGAGATGGTTCAACTGCAAACCCAAGTCCAGCAACTGCAGGAGCAGATGACCGCCATGCAGCGCAGCTTCGACGAGCGCATGGGCGTCATGAACAATCTGGTCGAACGCGATACTGACGCCGTCAACAAGGTCGCCGCCGCCGTCACCCTGTTGCAAACCACTTTGCTGAAGCAGCAGGGTGATTCCGCCTCGCACGTCGATCAACTCTCCGGCCAGATCCAATCGCTCAACGACAGTCTCGACGAACTCAAGGCCCGCCTCGCCAAAGTCAGCAAGCAACTCGAGGACATGCAGTCCACGCAGCAAAGCACCGCCGCAACGGCCGCGCAGCAACAAGCGCAGCAGCAGGCTTTGGCCCAGGCGCCTCCACCCGACGTTCTCTACAACAACGCCTTGCGCGATTACAACGGCGCCAAGAACGATCTCGCCATCCAGGAGTTTTCCGACTACATCAAGTTCTATCCCAACACCGATCTCGCCGGAAATTGCTACTTCTATCTCGGCGAAATTCAATTCCGCCAGGGAAACTATCAACAAGCCGCGCAGAACTACGACCAGGTCTTGCAGAATTTTCCCACCGGAAGCAAGGTCGCTTCCGCTCAATTGAAAAAAGGTTTTTCGCTGATCGAACTCGGCAAACAGGATGATGGAGTCGCGGAACTCCGCCACGTCATCCAACGCTACCCGCGATCTCCGGAAGCTTTGCAAGCCCGCGAGCGCCTGCGCAAACTCGGCGTCTCTTCCACCGGTCGCACTGGCGAATAAGTCGCAATGCCATTCACCAGAAGGCGTCAAGACCCAGCCGTCTGGATTTTAGGTGGCAAGATCTTGGGTGGACAGACTTAGTGGCAGGATTTTGGGTGGCGCAGCGCTTCAGCGCTGCGATAAACGATCCACCTTCATGGCGGCTTTTGCCGCTGAGGCTAACGGCAATTTGATAAGGAGCAACCCATGACCAAAATTTCTGACAACGATCCCGACCGCGCCAAAGGCGCCACGGACGACGAACAGCACCATCACGACGGCAACACCGGCCTCGCCGATCAACTCGGTCACCGCGATCAAGATCCAATCCTGAAAGACGCGGACTCCGACTTCCCCGAGCCCGGCAGCAATCCCGAGCACTCCACCGGCCTTCCTCGGCCCACCTCAAAGAAACCAAAAGTCGCCTGACCGCGGCGTCTGAGAGCCCAGCCTTACCACTGTGCTCCCCCGTGCCCTCTGTGTTTACGCCTTTCCCACGCCATCAATACAAACTTTTTCCACCTGCGCCCAAGCCTCCGACCGCGGATCCACCACGTCAAAGTGCCCCGCACCCACAATCGCTATCAACCGCGCATCTTCCTTGCTCTTCACCTTCGCATCCACATAATTCTTGCTGAGAGCCGGCGGCACAATGTCATCCTCCGCACCATGCACCAGCCACTGCCGCGTGCGAATCACCACTTTCATCGGATCCGCCTCCCGATAATGCTCCGGCACCCCCGCTGGCTGCCCGCCCAGAAACTCGACCACCGCATCGTTACTCAAATGCAGCTCGTAAGCCCGCTGCAAATCCACCACTCCCGCTAGCGAAACCGCCGCGGCCAATCCCGACTCGTGCGCCGCCAAACACAGTGCCAGTTGACCTCCGGCCGAATGTCCCAGGACGATCACCCGCCGCGTATCGAACCCGTACCGCTGTGCACTCTGCAACAAAAATTGATACGCCTTCCGAATATCCTCGAACGTTCCCGGCCATCCTCCGCCCGCATTCCCCACTCGCCGGTATTCCAAATTCGCCGTCGCAATCCCCTTCGCCTTCAACGCCGCACACAAATGCCCCAAATACTCCAGATCGTACTTCGCTCGCCAGAACCCGCCATGAATGCAAATCGCCAGGGGATGCGCTCCACTCGCCTTAGGCATTCGCAAATCAATAAACTGATTCGCATCGCTCCCATAAGCCACGCGCGCGTCCGCCTTCGGCGGAGCCAAACTCAAAATGTCATCGCCCAATCTGATCTACCCCGTGCCGTCTGTGTTTAGCTCTTTTGCAATCGGTGTTAATCCGTGAAAATCCGTGGCAAATCTCTTCCCCGCTACTCGTACCGCAACGCCTCAATCGGATCCAATCCCGCTGCCCGCATTGCAGGCACCATCCCGCTGACCACGCCCACCACCGCCAAGATCCCAACCGCCACCAGCAGAATCATCGGCGACACGATCAGTCGTATGTCGCCCGCCTCCGCATGTTTCGCCATCGCGCTATAAAACGTGATCCGTCCCAGCGATACCGACACCACATACGACAGCGCAATGCCCAGCACCCCGCCCACCGCCGTAATCGCCATCGCCTCCGCCAGAAACTGAAACAGGATATCCCGCCGCCGCGCTCCCAGCGCCTTCTCCACTCCGATTTCGCGCGTCCGCTGGGTTACCGAAACCAGCATCATGTTCATCAGCCCCACCCCGCCAATCCCCAGCGTCAGCGAACCGATAAACCCCAGCAGCACCTTCAGTGCCAACGAAATGATTCCGAACTGCGAGAGCTGCTTTTGCGCGTCGAACACGGAAATCGCCCGCTGGTCATCCGCCTTGAAGTTGTGCGCCGCAGAGAGCGTATCCCGCACCGTCTTGTCCAGCCTGTCGTGATCCAGCCCCTGCGAATCCATCCAGATCCCATCCAGATAATGGTTGTCCTTCAGAACATTCATCGCGTTATACGGAATGTAGATTGTCCGATTATCGTCGTCGTCGCCCTCCTGCATGCGCGGCTTCACCACTCCCACCACCTGAAACTCCACCCCATTGATCCTTATATCGTCCCCCAACGCCGGCATTCCCGAGAACAATTTATCCTTCGCCTCCGACCCAATCACCGCCAGCAGTCGATGTCGATCATTGTCCTCATCGTCCAGAAAACGTCCCTCGGCCATGTCCAGATTCCAAATCTCCTCAATCGCCGCATCCAGCCCCATTACCGGCATCGTAAATGTCCGGTTGCCTTTCTGCACCGACGAATCCTTCTGCGACATCCGCACCACATGCTTGCACAGCGGCACATTGTTCCTCAGCAGCTCGATATCGTCGTTCGTAAAGCGCACCTGCACGCCCGCTTTATTGCCCCCGGCCTGTTGCGACGTCCGCCCCGGAAATATCCCCACCGCGGTCGCTCCGAAACTTTGAAAAATATTCTCAATCGCCCGCCCAAATCCGTTCCCATAGGCCAATAGCAACACCACCGTCGCAATCCCCCACGCCATCCCCGCCATGGTCAGCGTGGTCTTGCGCAAGTCATGCCGCATCGCCGCAAACGCCTGTCCCAACAAATCCCGATGCATAAATTCTCAGCTTCTAGCTGCTAGCCTCTAGCTAACCGCACGACGTCGTCTTCCAGCTTCAGGGTTTAGCTAGAAGCTAGAAGCTAGGAGCCAGAAGCTACTCTTTCCTCAACGCCTCCACCGGCTGCAACAAAGCCGCCCGCCGCGCCGGATACAGCCCCGCCGCCACGCCCGCAACCGCCAGCGACACCACCGCCAATGCCGCCGTCCGCGCCACCAGCTTTGGCGGATCGAATCCCTCCCCCAGCGACACCGACGACAACACCGCCATCACCCCCGCGGCCGCGGCAATTCCCGTGAGTCCACTCAGCAGCGTCAGAAACGCTCCCTCCACAAAAAACTGAAACATAATGCTCGCATTCGTCGCTCCCAGCGCCTTCCGCAGCCCAATCTCTTGCGTCCGGTCCGCCACCGCGACCAGCATAATATTGATAATCCCAATCGCTCCCAGCCCCAGCGTCACCAGCCCCACGCTTCCCAGGAAAACATTCATCGCGTCAAAAATCTTTCCCACCTGGTCCACCGTATTCACCGTGTCCCACTCGTCGAATGAATCCGGATTGTCAGGATCGAATCCATGATTCCGCGCAATCACCCGGTGCACTTCCTGCATCGCCGTTTCATGCAGCGCCCGCGACTTCGGCTGGTACTCGATCAGCGAGATCACACCTTCCCCCTCGCCCACATTCGTCGGCGGAAAATATTCACGCATCGTGTTGTAGGGCACAAAGGATTTCAGGTTCTGGTTATTGTTGTCCCCATGTCCAATGCGTTGCAGCGTCCCCACCACCTGAAACCGCACGCCGTTCAGCAGAATCGTGCTCCCCACCGCCGGCCGCCCGGAAAATAACGTCCGCCGTGCCTCGTCGCCCAGCACAATCACCGGCCGCTTCTGCGCATCGTCCATCGCATCCAGCCAGCGCCCATCCTGAATCGGCAGGTAACGGATCTGGTTAAACATCGCGAGCACGCCATTGATCTGTCCGCTAGCCTGGTAGAAATCGCTCACCGCCCGTATGTCGCTCCGCGAAATCACCGGCGCCGCCGCTCCCACGCTTCGGCACTCTCGCAGAATATCCAGGTAATCCTGGTACGTCAGGTAATACTGCCGCAGCGCCGTAAAGCTGCCTTGCACCGCCGGAGCCCGTCCCGACCAGATGAACATCACGTTCTCGCCCAGTGTGTCGAACTGTTTTTTGTTTCCCGATCGAAATCCTTCACCCAGCCCCACCAGCAACAACAACGAAAACACTCCCCAGGCAATTCCAAACATGGTCAGAAACGACCGTAGCTTGTGCCCCCACAGCGTTCTCAAGGTTTGCCCGAAGATGTCGAACAGCAGCCGCATGCCAACCGATTATACGATCTCCAAATCCAAGCCTAATATCACACTAAGTCCTCAACATGTATTAAGATTCCGTAAGTTACTAGCCCAAAACGCCGATGCAGATCGAGTCCGCCCACTTCCCCGCCACTCCCATCGCCCTGAAAATGGCTGTAGCCATCGGCATCGGCATGCTCGCCGGCATGGAGCGCGAATGGTCCAACAAGGACGTCGGCATTCGTAGCTTCGCCATCGTCTCCCTGCTCGGCATGCTCGCCTCCCTCATCGGACCAAACGTCGCTATCGCCGGCATGCTCGGCGTGTTCCTCCTCGTCGCGTCCATGAACACCCGCACCATTCTGACCGATCGCTCCCTGGAGATCGCCACCTCCGCCGCTTTAATGCTGACGTACCTTCTCGGAGTTCTGGTCGGACTGGGTCATATCTTCACTCCTGTCGCGGGCGCGATTGTCATGACCATGCTTCTCGCCTGGAAAACTGAACTGAGCCGCTTCGCCGGTGGTTTGCAGCCCTCTGAAATTCGCAGCGCCGTCCTGCTCGGTCTGATCGGCTTCGTCATCTATCCCGTCCTGCCCAAGCGCTACGTCGATCCCTGGCAACTGTTCAACCCCAGTGACGCCTGGATCAGCGTCATCGCCATCGCTGGTATCGGATTCGTAAATTACGTACTGCTCCGCGTCTACAGCACCCGCGGCCTCTATCTCGGCGCCATCTTTGGCGGCTTGGTGAATAGCAGCGCCACGGTCGCGGAGTTAGGCACCAGGCTCCGCGAAACCAAGATGGTCAATCGAGCCAGCACTCTCTGCCTGCTAACGACCATCGCCATGTTCGCCAGAAACCTGATTCTTGCCACCATTTTCTCGCCCAGTTCTTTGAGCGCTACCCTCGTCCCGCTCCTGGCCATGACTCTGGTCGCCGGCTTCTGGATCTGGCAGGATCGCCGCATTGAAGACCAGGTTCCCGGATCTCTCACCCTCACCTCTCCGATTTCCGTCACCAAAGTGATCTGGTTCGGAGCAATCTTCATTGCCATACAGATCGCCGGAACCTTGCTCACAAAATACTTTGGGAGCTATGGCATGCTTGCCACCGGCATCTTCGGTGGACTGGTCAGCAGCGCCAGCACCACCGCGGCAGCAGCCACCATGGCGATGCACGGCAAAATAACCGCCGCTCTCGCCGGCAGCACCACCGTACTCACATCCCTCGCCAGTGCGGCGGTGAACCTCCCGATCGTCTGGCGCACGACCAAAGACAAAGCCGCCGTGAAATCACTGACCGTCCGCATGGCCACCGTAATCGCTACCGGCATCGTTGCGGTCACCATCGACCGCGTCTTTCAGTTCTCCGAATTACTCGTACGAAGATGAAACCCTTCGGTCGCGCCTTCGCCCACCTCCCATGCTCGAAACCCTCTCGTCCCTTAAATCTTGGGATGGCCCGCTCCCAGTGAGCTATCATCGCACTATGAAATGCGCCGCCAAGGCCAGTCTCTTGCTGCTTTGGCTTTTGGACGGAGCGTACGGTCAAGTCGTCGCGCCGCCAGTCGCCTCCGCCGGCAACCAACCCTCCGAAACTTCTCCAACCGTCGTCGATCTCTCCTTGCCGCAACTTCTAAAATCCATTCCAGAACTGCAAGGCCTCGATCCCGCAAAGGACCAGGAAGAACTTCCCGCTCTGCTCGACAAAGTTGGCGCCACCGCCGAAGCTCTTTTTCACAAAATGCCCAACCTCATCGCGCATGAAGAAGTCCTTCAGGCGCGAGGCAACGCCAAGCCCACCCGGCAAACCTTCGAATATCTCATCCTCTCTCACCACACCGAAAAAGACGTTACTCTCGATGAGTATCGCGTCGATTTGCACACCGCAACACAAACGTCGGGTGATTCCTACAACCCTGCGGCGGTTATCTCCGGCGGGGTATCACTGGCCGACCTCGAACGCCTGAATATTGAGGCCAACACACACAACAAAGCAGCTCTTCCTCTGAGCCAGGGTTTCGCCAACGGCTGGGTGTATTTCTATCCTTCCAATCGCTCTCAAGCTGCCTTCCGCTACCTGGGACGACAGCGCGTCAACGGACATAACAACTTCGTAATTGCCTTTGCGCAAGTACCGGCTTCGGTGCAATCTCCCGGAGAACTTCGTTTTGAAGGGCAGACGCTTCCCATCTATTACCAGGGCATCGCCTGGGTCGAGGAGTCGAACTTCCACATTGTGCGCCTGCGCACCGATCTCCTCGCTCCCATTCCCGCCGTTCACCTGCAAAGGCTTACTGCCGCCATTGATTTTGGCGTGACCCAGGTCGCGCAGACTGAGCCTTTATGGCTGCCCCAAAAAGTGGTGATTAATGTCGATGTCAGCGGCCAGATGTTTCGGGAGCAACATCTCTATTCCGGCTATCGTACCTATCTCGTCAAAACGAAGCTTATCTACTGACTCCAGTTTTGGTAGGGGTGCAGTCCCTTGTTTGGCGTCATCCCGAAGTCCCGCGTTTTTTCCAGCGGGACGAGAGCCTGCCCTGAGCGGGAGCCGAAGGGGATCTCCCGAACCCTACAGCCGTTCCTGGGCAGCTGACCCGCGACCCCTTCTTTACACTCCTTGACGGATCCTGATGCAAACGTCTGATCACATTCAGCATCACAATTCGCAGGGCCGGATTCCAATCCACACAAAACCAGGACTTTGAATTGGTAGCCAAGCCATACCCCGCACCCCGAGGCAATTGTTCCAACGCCCAAAGTTCGGCAATCGATGATCTTCAGTAATTTGGTAATAAAGGTAATTAGGATAGAAAGTCCAGGAAGAGGATAAAGTTAAGTTTATTCATGTCGCTCCAATTCAAGTCTGCTCTCATAATTTGTGCGTTTGTCACGTTCGGATGGAGTTCGTCCTGCTTGGCGCAGTCCCCTCCACCTGCGCCCGGCCCGCAACGGCCCGCAACGTCAACCGACGGCATGCCGGCCCTGAACCCATCCCCGCCCGGAAACATCAGCGGAACGGTGGTCGATCAAAGTGGAGCTGTCGTCACCGGAGCTCATATAAAGCTTACCGGCGACAATCAATCCCTGAATCAAGAGGTTCTGTCCGGCACCAATGGGGAATTCTCCTTCGCCAACATCGCTCCGGGCGGTTTCCATCTAGCCATTTCGTCCCCCGGCTTCGCCCCCCAAACCTCCTCCGGAACCCTGCATTCCGGAGAAATGTTCCTGGTCCCGCAGATCGCATTGACGGTTGCCGCCAATCTGTCCGAGGTAGAGGTCGGACTATCCCGGATCGATGTGGCAGAAGAACAGATCAAGGTAGAAGAGACGCAGCGCGTGCTTGGCATCGTCCCGAATTTCTACGTCAGCTACGTCCCCAATGCGGCTCCTCTCACCCCTAAGCAAAAGTTCAAGCTCGCCTGGAAATCAAGTGTGGATCCAGTCACCTTCGTCATTGTGGGGGCCGCGGCCGGAGTTGAGCAGGCACAAAACCACTTCAACGGATACGGCCAAGGCGCCGAAGGTTACGCCAAGCGCTACGGGGCCGGCTATGCCGACACGTTTTCAGGCATATTCATCGGCGGCGCCATCCTGCCCTCGCTTCTGAAACAGGATCCCCGTTTCTTCTATAAGGCAACCGGCAGCTTCCGATCGCGGTTTCTATATGCGATTGCTGCTTCGGTGATTTGCAAGGGTGACAATGGGCACTGGCAGCCCAACTACTCGAATGTGCTGGGAAATCTGGCGTCGGGCGGTATCTCAAATCTCTATTATCCGGATCCGGATCGCAATGGTGCTGGGTTAACCTTCGAAAACGCGGGAATTGGCATCGCTTCCGGCGCGGTCGCAAATCTGTTGCAGGAATTTGTCATTCGGAAGTTGACCCCGAAGGCGCCCCCCACCGGCCCCGCCCAACCGTGAAAATTATTTCGCGCGCCGCCACAAATCATTTCTCTCTCCCGCAAAACTCCGTTATGCTCTACCCGGGATGAACACGCTGCCTCTTTCCGAACTTCTCGGCGCCATGGTGTATGACCCGTCCGGCGCGCCCTCCGGCCGCGTGCGCGAAGTCACTCTCGCCCCTCAGGAAGACCGGACCCGCATCGCTTCCCTCATTGTCAAAACCAAGTCCGGCAACCGCGTCCTTCCCTTCTCCGCCATCTCCTCCATCGACGCCGACATCCACACCTCCACCAACTCCGCGGATTGGCCCGCCGCCAACGGCTCGGAAGGCCTGTTCCTTCTCGAACGCGATCTCCTCGATCAGCAAGTGATCGATATCAACGGTCGCAAGGTCGTCCGCGTCAACGATGTCGAACTCCAGATCGACTCCGTCACCGAAGCCGGAAGCCCGCATGCCACCTTGCGTGTTACCTCCGTCGATATAGGCGCCCGTGGCGCGGTACGCCGCCTCCTGCGCGGCCTCGCCCCTCGAGCCGCTCTCCATGTTCTGCTGCAGAGAATTCCTCCCCGCACCATTCCCTGGACCTTCGTCGATCTCATCGAAACCGATCCTGCTCGCCGCATCAAACTCAAAATTTCTCACGACGGTCTCGCCAAGCTTCACCCCGCCGATATTGCCGACATCGTCGAGGATCTCGCCCCCGACGAACGTGAAGCCGTCTTTCGCACGCTCGACGAAGATGTTGCCGCCGAAACGCTCGAGGAAGTCGAGCCTAACATTCAGAAGTCGATCGTCGAATCCCTCGATTCCGAGCGCGCCGCCGAGATCGTCGAGGAGATGGATCCCGACGCCGCCGCCGACCTGCTCGGCGACTTATCCCAGGATCACACCGAGCAAATCCTCGTCGAGATGGAGCCCGAGGCCAGCCAGGAAGTCGTCGAACTTCTTGAACATCGTGAAGAAACCGCTGCCGGCCGCATGACCACCGAATTCCTCGCTCTCCCGGTCACGGCCACCGTCGAGAATGCGATCGGTGTACTCCGCGAATTCGAAGGCGGCGTCGAAACCGTCGGCACCATCTACCTCGTCGATTCCAAAGGCACGCTCGCCGGCGCCGTCCCCCTCGCCAAACTCGTTCTCGCCCAGCCCAATACTCCGCTCCTCTCTCTCACTTCCGAGCCCCTCATCTCCACTCACGAAGCCACCAGCGACAACGAAGTCGCCGAACTCTTCGACAAATACAATCTCGTCACCCTCCCCGTCATCGACGAACACAGCAAACTCGTCGGCGTCATCACCTCCGACGACGTAATCGCCATGCTGCGTAGCAAACTGTAAGGCACCATCGGCCAGATCGGGAAGGGCACGACTTCAGTCGTGCTGTCGGCGCGGATCGGGAAGGGCACGACTTCAGTCGTGCTGTCGGCGCGGATCGGGAAGGGCACGACTTCAGTCGTGCCGTCGGCGCGGATCGGGAAGGGCACGACTTCAGTCGTGCCGTCGGCGCGGATCGGGAAGGGCACGACTTCAGTCGTGCCGTCGGCCGGGAAAAATGATCGCGGCTTTAGCCGCTGGGGTGAGCTCGCGAGCGACCAACTCTCACCCGCGGAGCTCCTCGACCCGACAGTCATCCTCCAACTGTTTATAATCATTCGTTCCCAGGAGACTCCCTTTGCCCTTCGATGACCTTCGCCAGTGGATCGCCGCCCTCGACCGCGCCGGTGAACTCAAACGCATTCAAACCGAGGTCGACCCCATCCTCGAAATCACCGAAATCACCGACCGCGTCAGCAAGATGCACATGCAGAAAAAAGAAGAGGGTGCCCCGCCCTTCCCGCGTTCTTTGCGGGAGGGTGGGGATTTTGACTCCCCATCCTTCGCCACGAAAGAGGGTGCCCCTGGTCTCGCTTCTTCTGCGAGACCAGGGAACCACGCTCCCGGTGGCCCCGCTCTCCTCTTCCAAAACATAAGAAATCATCCCGGCTCCCAGGTTTTCATCAACCAATTCGGCTCCGAAACCCGCATGAAGCTTGCCCTCGGCGTGAACTCCTTCGACGAATTCGCCGACCGCATCCGCGTCTTCATGGACCTCAAATCCCCGCAAGGCTTCCTCGACAAACTCAAAATGCTCCCGCTCCTCACCGAAGCCGGAAAGTTTTTTCCCAAGACCGTTCCCACCGGCCCCTGCAAGGAAGTCATCAAGCGCGACAACTTTTCCCTCCTCGACTTCCCCATCCTGCAATGCTGGCCGCAAGACGCCGGACGTTTCATCACTCTCCCCTGCGTCGTCACTCGCGACCCCAAATCCGGCAAACGCAATGTCGGAATGTATCGCCTCCAGGTCTACGACCCCACCACGCTGGGCGCTCATTGGCAGCGCCAAAAAATCGCCGCCGAACACTACCGTCAACGCATGCGTGCGGGTGCCCCACCCTTCCCGCGTTCTTTGCGGGAGGGTGGGGATTCTGATCTTCCCTCCCCCATCAAAAAAGCGGGCGGGAACTCCTCCGCCGTCGACCTCATGGCCCGCACCTCCGGCGGCCAAGTCCTCTCCAACAATCCCTCCGGCCGCATGGAAGTCGCCGTCGCCATCGGCACCGATCCCGCCGTAACTTTCTCCGCCATCGTCCCCGCCCCTCCCGACGTCGAAGAATATCTGATCGCCGGATTCCTCCGCGCCGCCCCCGTCGAACTCGTCAAATGCGAAACCGTCGACCTGGAAGTTCCCGCCTCCAGCGAAATCGTCCTCGAAGGCTACGTCAACCTCGACGAACTCCGCACCGAGGGCCCCTTCGGCGATCACACGGGCTTTTACTCTCTCGCCGATCTCTACCCTGTCTTCCACGTTCAATGCATCACGCGCCGCAAAGATCCCATCTACGCCACCACCATCGTCGGCAAGCCTCCCATGGAAGATGCCTACATGGGCAAAGCCGTCGAGCGCGTTTTTCTCCCGCTCATGCGCCTCACCATTCCTGAATTGATCGACATCAATCTCCCCATCGAAGGCGTCTTCCACAATCTGATGATCGTCTCCATTCGCAAGTCTTATCCCGGACAGGCGCGCAAAGTGATGAACGCCATCTGGTCGCTCGGCCAGGCCATGTTCACCAAGGTCATTATCGTGGTCGATGAAGATGTCGACGTGCAGGATCTCGCCGACGTCACCCTGAAAGTTCTCAACCACATCGATCCCGAACGCGACATCCAATTCACTCTCGGCCCCATCGACTCGCTCGACCACGCCAGCCGATTGGCCAACTACGGCTCAAAGATGGGCATCGACGCCACCCGCAAATGGCCCACCGAAGGCTTCACCCGCCCCTGGCCCGATGAAATTGTGATGGACGCGAAGACGAAAGCCTTAGTCGATAGCAAGTGGAAAGCCTTGGCGAAAGAGTTAGGGATCGAGTGATCCGCTACAAGACGAACGTCAAAATCCCCGCGGCATATGTCGATCCCGGGTGCCCCACCCTTCCCGCGTTCTTTGCGGGAGGGTGGGGATTTTGACCTCCAATACCTTTTCCATTCCCGGAAAGGCGGGGCCTATTATTCCCAGACCTTCGCTGGGTATTGTTCACTCGGGCATACGATGATCCCGTATCCCTTGGAGTCTCCAACGCTTTCAGCAATCGCGCTGTCTGCACTTCATCACTTTCAGTTGCAGTAGTCGCGAGGCTCGTCTGGGCATCTCGTTTGAGGACATCCAGTACCATCTCTATGTCCTCGATAAGGTGCGCCACGGCCTGGAAGACGCGAAAGAGCACGGTACCATTTCGCAAGACGACGTAGAGAAGCGGATGAGCCACTGGCTTTAGCCACCCCTTTCACCCTCCGTCCATCCACCGCATCGTCATCAACCCCCAAGCCTCCCAATATTTCCCCATCGCCCCGCTCCTCGGATTCTCCCTCGCGCACATCTTCGCCGTCGTCCGCCCTGCAATCGCCTCCACCGGAATCACAAACCACGCCCGGCACGGCATCACATATCCCACCACAAAATCAATCTCCGTCGCGTCGTAAGGCACCACCACCCCATTTTCATTCCTCTGCAAATTCAGCATGTAGCTCCCATACTGCTTCGCGCTTGAGGACTTCACCTGCACCCTCCACAACCTCCTCCCCACATCCAGCACAAAGTCATACCGCCGGCTGTCTCCATAAGGCTTGGCCGTCGCAAATCCCTTCTGCGCCGCCTTCACCATAAACATCATCTCCGCCAGCTCTCCCCGCTGCTTGCTCGTCAACTTGGCGAAAATCAAATCTTCGCTGCACTGCGCAGAACACGCACGCCTGTTCGCCTCTGACTTTGATTCCACCCCCGAAGCGCCCGCCAACCGTTTCGCCCCGCTCCTGCTCACTTTCATTGCTCCCACCTACTTTTCTCATCGCTCAGCCACTCGGTTCCCGCCCAAAAACACGAATGGCACAAGACCCGGTAGGCCTGTGCCGCTTGTTTTTACCCTATATATTCAGAATACCAAACCGCAGGGGGTAAATGGGACATGAAACCCACATTTATATCTCCCAGCTAATCATGCACTTAAGCCAAAAAGCTCACATTTCCTCTCTTGACAAGATTTCGCCCCCGGGTGCCCCACCCTTCCCGCGTTCTTTGCGGGAGGGTGGGGATTTTGACCTCCAATACCTTTCCTATTCCCGGAAAACCGGAGAATATTATTCCCTCGACCTGAACCCGCGTCCTTCGACCCGGCATACGATGATCCCGTATGCCTTGGAGTCTCCAACGCTTTCAGCAAGCGCGCTGTCTGCACTTCATCACTTTCAGCTGTAGCCGCCGCGAGACTCATCTGGGCACTCCCCGCTCCCGTGACATCTTCGAGCACACCTTGGAAGACGTGCGCCAGTGGTACGGATTCTACGTCGCCGGATATGTGGTCATGCCCGAGCAACGTTCACCTTCTCATGACCGAACCCGAACAGGCCAAGCTCTCGGTCACGCTGCAAATGCTCAAGCAGAACGTCGCTCGGCAGCTGCGCGAGCCTGAGGGCGGATCGTTCTGGCTCCCTCGTTATTACGACTTCAATGTCTGGAGCGAATCGAAACGCACTGAGAAGCTTCGCTACATCCATCGCAATCCGGTCAGCAGAGGATTGGCGCAAAGCCCCGAGCAGTGGGCGTGGAGCAGCTTCCGTCACTATGTCTCGGGAGTCGAGGGCGTGGTGGAGATTGAATCGCAGTGGACGGCGCGCAGAAGAGAGCACCTCGGCATCGCACCGCAGTTGGTGCCTCAAGATCAAAGTCCCCGCCCTGTCCCTGCAAAAAACGCAGGGACAAGGACGGGGCGCCCTCATCGATAGACGCCCCGTGGGTGCCCCACCCTTCCCGCGTTCTTTGCGGGAGGGTGGGGATTTTGACCCCCAGTCCCGCTCGAGAAGAAGATGGACGAGGTATGCTCACTCCGCGAGAAGATAGCACTCCGGGCGTTACTATTCGGCTGCTTTATGCGATAGAAAAGACCGAAAAGCCGCTAGTCCTTCTTACTTTTCTTCGCCTTCAGGCTGATCGCAATCTTGATCACGGCTCCGTCCACAGGATCAACCTCGAACACAGCTTTGCTCGCATAAGCTGCGCTGTCCAGCCGGTAGGTGAACACGCTGTACCACTGAAAAATGTTGGTGTCATACGGAGCACCATACTTGGCCTGTAGTTGCGCAGCGGTATAGTTGCGGTCGGCGAGCTGAAGGATGAGGTAGGCGTCTTGCCGCTTCTCGCTTTTGAGAGCGGCAATTTCGGAGAACGGAAAAGGCTGGCCTTGCAGCGGGTAATCCACGCTCGCCGTCTTGTGGCCATGGACCATCCCTTCCCGCACAATTCCGTCGATCCTTTTGTCCACTTCTCCCTCCAGCGTAAAGCCTTCGCGCTTGGCGACGCAGCGGCCTTTATCCGGAAGGCACTCCCCGCGAATTTCATTCGCGACAAAGACGCGAAGCGCCTTCGAGTTCTCCAGCACTGCTTTGATGCCTTGCTCTTCAGGCAGTGCGGCGGCCGCGGAAAGATACGGAATCATCTCGCGCCAGTCGAAGTTGTCGGCAGAGAAGCGTGCTTGCGGGCCGACGTCGAGCGGCTGGTTGCCGCCGTCGGCCGCTCTCGACAACCGCGTTGCGAAAACCGAGAGCAACAGCAGCAGCACGACCGGCAGGGTGAAGGACTTCATGGACTCTATTTCAGCTTTACGAAGAGCAAAACGTAAATCGCCCATACTCCCACTGTGAGAGGAAACTGCACCACCGCCGCATCGCGCAACGCGCCACCTCTTGGGAGTGCAAACGTGAGCAACATCATCGCCAGAGCCGTCAGCACGCCAAGGGTCAGCTTGCTTTTCCAATTCATGGGTGTTGAACCTCACTTTCCTTTCGCTCGGACCTGTCTTCCCGCAGGCGGGGAGTATACGCCCGGAAGGCAGGCGGAACAAGTGTTTCGCGATGCTTCGTTCTGGATGCTTCGTTCTGGATTGTTCGTTCTGGATTGTTCGTTCGGGTTTGTTTCTGGTGCGGCAGGGCGGATGGTCTGCGTAGATTGGCGTTTGTTAGTGAACCAGGAACCGGCTTGCAGCTGGGAAGACGCCTCAATTTCACTCTTTCGGTATACTAGATAAGTATGCCGGTTCTGAAAAACATCGCTGCCATCGCCAAAGGAATGAGCATCACCTTCATGGAGATGTTCCAGCCCACGACGGTAGAAAATTATCCCGACGGCAAAGGTCCGCTGCGTGGCGCGCGCATCGAAGCCCGCTTCCGCGGCGCTCACGTTCTGCAGCGCGATGAAAACGGGCTGGAAAAATGTGTCGCCTGCTTTTTGTGCGCGGCAAATTGTCCCTCGAATTGCATCTACATCGAAGCCGCCGATAATACCGCCGAACACCGCGTGAGCGGCGCCGAACGCTACGCCAAGGTCTACAACATCGATTACAATAGGTGTATTTTTTGCGGGTATTGCGTGGAAGCGTGTCCGACGGACGCGATTACGCACGGGCACGGTTTTGAGCTGGCGACGTTTAATGCCAGCAATCTGGTTTACCGCAAGGAGCAAATGCTGGCCCCCCGGCCAGCACACATGGGAGCGAACGTTGTGTTCAATCAGGCCGACGTGGACGGTGGGGCTCCCAAGGAGATGGTTGCGGGGAGTTAGAATCTGCAAGTGCGAAGCACTCACGCCGGTCCGCGAGGGCCGGCGTTTGTATATTACGAGTCCCGAGTAACCAGTACCGAGTAACGAGTTGAAGCAAAGTCTATGAAAGATTTCTTACAGACGGTGAAGGAACGGGTGGTCGTCTATGACGGCGCGATGGGGACGAACATACAGACGCGCAATCCTACGCTGGACGATTACTGGGGCAAGGAGAATTGCAGCGAAGTGCTGGTGCTGAGCCGTCCCGACATCATTCGGGAGATTCACGCGGACTTCTTCCGAGTGGGCTGTGACATCGTCGAGACGAATACGTTTGGCGGATCGCGGATCGTGCTGGGCGAGTTTGAACTGGCGGATCAAGTGCGCGAGATTAATGTGAAGGCGGCGCAACTGGCGCGGGAAGTGGCGCAGGAGTTCTCGACGAAAGATCGTCCGCGGTTTGTGGCGGGATCGATGGGGCCGACGACGAAGCTGCCGTCGCTGGGACATATCAGTTTCGATGCGATGGTGGTCGCGTATGAAGAGCAGGCTTCCGCGCTGATCGAGGGCGGGGTCGACGTGTTGTTGATCGAGACTTGCCAGGATTTGTTGCAGGCGAAGATCGCAGCCATCGGCGTGCTGGATGCGATGCGGAAGGCGGGAAAGCGATTGCCGGTTGCGGTGCAAGTGACGCTGCAAGAGACCGGCACAATGCTGTTGGGTACGGAGATTGGGGCGGCGCTGACGGCGCTGGAACCGTTTGATGTCGATATCCTTGGACTGAATTGCGCGACGGGACCGAAGGAGATGAACGATGCGGTGCGCTACCTCGCACTGAATTCGACGAAGGAAATATCGGTCCTTCCCAATGCCGGTCTGCCGCACAACGAAGGCGGACACGCGGTCTACAAACTGACGCCGCAGGAACTCGCCGAGTATCACAAGCATTTTGTTGTCGATTACGGCGTGCGAATCGTCGGTGGATGCTGCGGAACGACTCCTGCGCATTTGAAAGCAGTGGTGGATGCGGTATCCGGGGTGGAACCGGCGAAGCGCGAGGTGAAGCGGGTGGGCGCGGCTTCGAGCGCGTATACATCCGTTCCACTCGATCTGGAACCGAAGCCTTTGATCGTCGCCGAAGAGATGAATACGACGACCCGCGTCGAGCATTTTCGGAATCTGGTGCGGGGGAAGAAGTATGACGACATTCTGGCGCTGGCGAAGAAACTGGTGAATGACGGATCGCACATGCTCGATCTGTGCTGTGCGATTGTGGGCGAGGATGAGAAGGGATACATCACGTCGATTCTGGAAAGGATTGCCACGCGGGTTCCGGCGCCGATTCTGGTGGATTCGACCGAGGCGGATGTGGTGGAAGAGGCGCTGAAGAGGATTCCGGGGCGGACAATTATTAACTCGATCAATCTGGAGGATGGGGAGAAGCGAACGTCGCTGGTGCTGCCCATGGCGAAGCGGTATGGAGCGGCGGTGATTGCGCTGACGATTGATGAAGACGGGATGGCGCTGACGGCGGAGAAAAAGACGGCGATCGCGCACCGGATTTTCGATCTGGCGACGGAGAAGTACGGACTGGACGGAACGGATCTGATTTTCGATGCGCTGACGCTGCCGATTTCGACGGGGCAACAGGAGTACCGAAGCGCGGGAATCGAGACTCTGAAGGCGGTGGAGCGGATCAAGAAAGAGCTGCCCAACGTGAAGACGATATTGGGCGTGAGTAATATTTCGTTTGGCCTCGATGCGTATCCGCGGCGGGTGTTGAATTCTGTGTTCATGCACGAGGCGGTGGACCATGGGCTGGATATGGCCATCGTGAATTACACGAAGATCTATCCGCTCTACAAGATTCCGCAGGAAGAAGTGGATCTGGCTCGGAAGCTGATTTTCCGCGACGAGTCGGATGGCGATCCGCTGCAGAAATACATGAACCACTTTGCCGGGCTGAAGGGCAAGCCGGCGGCTTCGACGACGGCGCATGTGGATACGTTGTCGGTGGAAGATAAGCTGAAGTTCGCCATCATCAACGGCGAGAAGTCGGTGGGGGAAGGCGCGCGCAAGAAATCTCTGGAGGAGTTGCTGGAACAGGCGCTGGGGTCCTACTCCGCATTGGAGTTGATCAACACCGTTTTGCTCGACGGGATGAAGACGGTGGGCGATTTGTTTGGAGCGCGCAAGATGCAACTGCCTTCGGTGCTGGATTCGGCGGGTGTGATGAAGCAGGCCGTGGCTTATCTGGAGCCGAAGATGGAGAAGAAGGCGGGCGGATCGCAGAAGGGGACGATCGTGCTTGCGACGGTGAAGGGAGATGTCCACGACATTGGAAAGAATCTGGTCGACATTATTTTGTCGAATAACGGATTCAAGGTGGTGAACCTGGGGATCAAGCAGCCGGGGGACAAGATTATCAGCGCGGCGCAGGAGCATGGGGCGGATGCGATTGGGCTGAGCGGGCTACTGGTGAAATCGACGCTGGAGATGAAGTATGTGATCCAGGACTTGCAGCGGCAGAAGCTGGAGTTCCCGGTGATTTGCGGCGGAGCGGCTTTGACGCGGAAGTATGTGGAAGACGATTTGCGGCGGGAGTATGAGAATGCCGTGTTTTACGCAGAGGATGCGTTTGCCGGACTGCACGTGATGGAAGATCTGGTGACGGAGGATGGGGCGCGGGAGACGCGGCTGCGCGATGGACGAACGGTGAAGGAGTACGCGAAAGCGGCGGCGGTGGATGAGGAGACTGGTCCCGTGTTCGCGGAGCGAAGCACGGTGGTGACGGACGCGCCGAATATTCCGGAGCCTCCATTCTGGGGAGTGCGGGTGAAGCACTACGATGTGCGCGACGTTTTTCCTTATATCAACGAGACGGCTCTGTTCAAGAATCAGTGGCAGTTGAAGACGGCGTCGCAGGCGGATTATGTGCGGCTGGTGGAGGAGAAGTTCCGGCCGATCAAGAAGAATATCGAAGAGGAAGTGGCGGAGTCGGGGCTGTTCGATCCGAAAGTGGTGTACGGGTATTTTCCGTGCCAGAGTGATGGAAATGATGTGGTGGTGTATGAAGTGGACGGTGGCCAGTGGCCAGTGGCCAGCAAAGACGCTGCCAAGCTGCGCTCGGCTGGACAGCCGGGGGCGGCTGTCCCCACACAAGCGGTGGAGCTGTTGAGATTTACTTTTCCACGGCAGCGGGAGGGTAGACGTCTCTGTATCTCTGATTTCTTTGCGAGCAAGGCCTCGGGGAAGATGGATGTGATTGGGTTTTCGCTGGTGACGATTGGGGCGAAGGCTTCGGTGGAGACGCAGAAGTTGTTTGAGGGCGGGGAGTATACAAAATATTTGTATCTGCACGGGCTGAGCGTGGAGACGGCGGAGGCGCTGGCGGAGCTGCATCATAAGACGATGCGCGAGGAGTTGGGGATTGCCGGCGAGGATGCGCCTGCGATTCGCGATTTGTTCCATCAGAAATACCGTGGGTCGAGGTATTCGTTTGGATACCCGGCGTGCCCGAACCTGGAGGATCAGACGAAATTGTTTGTGCTGTTGAAGCCGGAGGAGAATGTGGGAGTGCGGTTGACTTCGGGATTTTTGCTGGAGCCGGAGCAGAGTACGTCGGCGCTGGTGGTGCATCATCCGGGGGCGAAGTACTTCGTGGTGTGAAGGGGATTCGCACCACGGAGGCACAGAGACACGGAGAAAAACACACATATATCTTGAAAAAGGGGACGCTCGGTGAGCGTCCTTTTTGTTTGCCAACCAGCGACAGGAGAAAAGCATCTTTTGTTTATGATTCGCAAACTACAATCCGGTGAGTATCGTTTGTATTCGCGCAAGAAAGATGCGAAGACTGGCAGGCGGAAGAATCTCGGGACGTTTTCTTCTTTGGCAGCGGCTAAGAAGCATGAACGCGCGGTGCAGTATTTCAAGCGGGCGGGATAGGGCGGGCTTCGCCCGCCGGACAGCCGAGGGCGGCTGTCCCCACATGAACCACTAAAAAGTAGCGGCGAGGCGGAGGGCGTAGCTGCGGGGCGGGCCGATGGCGTTGCCGGAGAAGAGGCCGCCGAAGTCGATGATGTTCAGGCGATTGTTGAGGTTCTCGCCGTCGGCTTGAAAGTTGAGAGCGAGTTTGTCGGTCTTATAAAGCTGAGCGCCGAGAGAGGCGTCGACGGCAAGGGTGGGCTTGATGCGTCCGCTCGCGAGGTTGATGCGATCGACGACCGCCTGGCCGTACTCGGCGAGCGCCTGCTGGTAGGTGCCATCAAAATCGAAGGGCAGGCCACTGCCATATTCCGAGCCAGCGGCAATCCATACACGAGAAATGAGCTGATAGCGAAGGCGGGCGCGGAGGGTGTTGCGCTGATCTTGCGAATCGGGGAAATGTCCGGTGAGTTGAGTGGTGGCGCTCACGGCGTCGGAGCCCAGGAACAGGCCGCCGGTGACCGGGAACCAGGCATTGCCAACAATGTAGGAATAGCTCAGAAAGCCGGAGAAGCGGTTCCAGTGCGGGAGTTCGAGCTTCGCTTCGGCGCCGTAGAGGATGGCTTTGCGAAAAGCTATAGGAAAGCTAACGGCGGTATTGAGGATTTGATCGTCGTCGGCGTAGTTATTGACGTAGCGGCGGAAATAGTTGGCGTCGAAGCGGAACTGGTTCAGGAAACTCTTGGTGGCGCCGAATTCAAAATAATTCCCGTGGGAGGGTTCGACGGGCAGGCGAAGAACGGTGGGTTCGAAGGACTGCACCTGAGGAGAACTGGAAAGCAGAATATTTTCGAACGAGGGAGTTTGAAACACTCGGTCATAGGAAGCGTGAAGGATCAATGTGGCTGCGGGAAGATAGCGCGCTATAGCAAGACGCGGGCTCACGGCATTTTGGTTGGCGAGTAATTGATAGTGGTCCCAGCGCAGGCCGGCATTGATCGTCCAGCTGCCGAAGTGGATGAGGTCTTGAACGAAGGCGGCCTGCTCGAGATCGGGACGGCTGCCGGAGAATGCGAATGGGCTTGTGGTGCCGGGATCGAAGGGATAGCCCGGGTAATTTGGATTTGCGGTGATGCTGTCGGTGAACGCTTCGTGGAGGAAGAGATTGTCGGATTCGAGACCAGCCTTCCATTCCTGATGGCCACGGTGAATCGAGACGGAGCTGTTGAAATATCCTTCGTTGAAATCGTTGTGCTGAGAGACGATGACGGGCCAGGAAAAAGGGTTCGAATAGAAGTCGTTGGAGTTGTTGCGAACCATGCCGCGGAGATCGAGAAGAAAGTTAGGCGAGAAAATGTGCTGATAGGAAGCGATGCCGATGGTCTCGAAATCGTCGGCGGTCTGGAGCTGAGAGGGAGTGCCGAGCGGAGGCGCGGGCTGGCCAAGCTCGGGCAGGAGCTGCAGATTTTGCTGGACCTGCTCGTTGGGAATCTCGTAACGCGCGAGTTCGTGGCGGACGCTGAGGGTGAGGCGATCTTTAGGAGTGAAATCACGTTCATAGCTTAAAGAGAAGTCGCCGGTGGTACCGCGGTTGGTGAAATTTTCCGGAACGACGGGATTGAGGTAGTGCGCGGTCATGTTGCCGGAGGCGCTGAGGCCGACGGTGTTTTTGCCGAAGGAATCCTGCAGGCGGGCGAAGGAGCCGGCAGTATCGAAGCTGCCCCCGGAGAGAACGGCCTGGCCGCGGAGGCCGGGCTGGGAATCGTGCAGAGTGTTGACTTCGACGACGCCGCCCATTTTGCGGCCGTACTCGGCGGGAATGCCGGCGGTGTAGATGGTGAGGGAGTCGACGTCGTCGGCTTCGATTTCAGGGCCGAAACCGGGAGAACGGTTGTCGGTGAGCGGGATGCCGTCGACGACGAATTGAGTTTGATATTCGGAGCCGCGGGGATGGAGAACGGCGTTGCCTTCATAGAGCCAGCCGGGCTGCGAGTTGATGAGATCGGGGAGTGAGCGGCCGGGGAGGGATGCAGGGCGGTTGGCGATGGCTTGCTGGTCGAGATGGTTGAGGGAGCCGGCGCGGTCGGGATCGAGAAGAGTGGTTTGGGCGACGACTTGAACGGCGGTGCTGAGAGCGGCGATGTTGAGCCGGACGGCATACTCGGTAGGAAGTGCGGAATGGATCTCGATGGGGCCGTCGTAGGGAGCGAAATCGGGTTCGTGGACCTGAAGGCGATACTGGGCGAAAGGGAGATTGCGGACGATGAAGAGGCCGGAATCGTCGGCGGAGAAGGTGCGGTGGAACTGGATGGCGTCGCTCGTGAGATCGATGGAAGCCTTGATGGGCTGGCCATCGGGCCCGGTGATTTTGAGGCGGAGCTCTCCGGTATTGCTCTGCGCCAGGAGCGGAAGCGCGAGGAGAAGGATGGCGAAGTGGAAAAATGAGCGCACGGTTGGCTTGGGGAATCTTTATGCTACCAGCTTCGACAATCAGGATTGGAGTTACCAAGGAAACGCCGGGCAGGCTGGCGTGGATACGGATTTTACAAACGCTGACAAATTGGTGACAACCGCGGGGATGTGGTAAGGGCATGATGAGGGTGCGACTGGGAATAAAAGACCGGTAGCGCGATCTTCACGCCCTCGGAGAAATTTGAGGGAATGGGGAACAGGTGTTTTCACCGCAGGGGGTGAAGGCGCCTGTTTTATTTTGCGGGAGCGAACCTCATGGGCTAAAGCCACCGTCCAGCGCTGCACCTTATCGTAGCGCTGGAAGCGCTGCGCCACCAAAGACGGATAGTGCTCTTTTTCTTGGCCGAATCGTCCGACGCCGCCCAGGGCAGTCGGTTCATGGAGCGGGCTTCCACCCGAATCTACTTTCGGAGGAGGAGGTCGGCGGCGACGAAAAGGGCGAATACGACCGAAATGACGCCGTTCATGGTGAAGAAGGCAGCGTTGAGACGCGAGAGGTCGTTGGGCTTGACCAGGGAATGTTCGTAGAGCAGAAGCAGCGCGACGGCGATGACGCCGGCCACAGCGAGTTTTCCCAGGGCGAAGGCGAACAGGAGTGCGAGGAGAAAAATCAGCATGACGAGATGAAAGGCGCGCGCGATCCAGAGGGCGGGACCGATTCCGATGTGGCGAGGGATGGAGTGCAGGCCGGTGGCGCGGTCGAATTCAAAGTCCTGGCAGGCGTAGAGGACATCGAAGCCGGCGACCCAGAAGGTGACGGCAGCGGTAAGCAGCAAGATGCGGGGGTCGAGGGAGCCGCGAACGGCGATCCACGCGGCGGCGGGGGCGATGCCGAGAGCGAAGCCGAGGACGAGATGGGAAAGACGGGTGAAGCGCTTGGTGTAGGAATAAAGCAACAAGACGGCGAGTGCGATGGGCGAGAGCCAGAAGGTAAGGCGATTCAGTTGGGAAGCGGCCACGATGAAGATGGCGCAGGAGAGCACGACGAAGGTGGCGACAAATGCGGGAGACAGATGGCCGGCGGGAAGGGCGCGGGTGAGAGTGCGGGGATTGGCGGCGTCGATGGCCGAATCGGCGAGGCGATTGAAGGCCATGGCGGCGGAGCGGGCCGAGAGCATGGCGACGACGATCCAAAGAAGTTGATGGGCGGTGGGAAGGCCGGAGGCAGCGAGCATAGCTCCGCAGAGAGCGAACGGAAGAGCGAAGATGGAGTGCTCCCACTTGATCATTTCGAGAGTGACGCGGAGGTTGTGAAGGACGGGCACAGGAAGATTGTAAGGCAGATGCCGGTTCTCAGTTCTCGGTCCGGGCCGACTTCGTGGTGGACTAGCGGTATCTTTCATCGAACAAGGGAGGAAAATCGCCGCGACGGCCGGTGGCAACGAGCTCGGCTCCAAATTGGCCGCCGGAGTTCACTCCAAAAAAACGATTACGAATTCGGCTCTGCTGAATATAGGGCCACCGCATCAATCCCCCGAGTTGACGACGCAGGCCTTTTGGGGAATGTGGCGGATGTAGGTGGATATCTTCAAATCCACAAACGGCGAGAAGTGACTCCAAGTTGGAACCGCTGAAACCGTACTCATGAGCGAGGGTCACGTAGTAGCAGGAATTCGCGCACGGTCCTTCCATGTTCGGCGTGCGCAGAAATATAGTGCCATCCTTCCTTAGAGCCTGATAGAGCGCATCGACGATCCAAAGCAGCGAGTACTTGGGGATATGCTCAATGACGTGCGACATGTGGATGAAATCGTATTCATCCGGATGAGGTGCGAGAAATTCTCCGACGTTGCTCTCGATCTTATGCACCTGGACGTTCCAATCCTTTAAGTACACTTTGTTCTCCGGCGCGTACTCGGCTCCCGAAATATTGGTGTAACCCAACTTCAGGCAGGCGGCCATGAACCAACCATCTCCGAAGCCGATGTCCAGGATTGCGGCGTTTTTGTTGCCCGGCAAGTAGCTGCGGTACTCGTCGGCGACCTCGTCAATTCTCTGGCTGCTGGGCGGAACGTGACTGGTAGCGGGCCTGCGCAGATCCATGCGGCGGTAGAGTTCGGCTACAAATTTGTGCGGGTCCATGGCAAGAAGAATGGTGGTTGGAGGGAGCATCCGTCAAGCCACCAGAGCGTGGGTAGTGGCTCAGTCTGACTCGCGGCAGCTGTGGCAACACGGGAGATCCCCTTCGGCTCCCGCTCAGAGCAGGCTCTCGTCCCGCTGGCGAAAACGCGGGACTTCGGGATGACGCTTTAGGAGCGAAATTTCGGAAAACCTCAAATGGAACCACCAGGACGTGCTGGGCGTCGCGTGAGGAAATCCTAAGGATTTGCTCGGCTGGGCAACCAGAGGAAGTCGGAGTGACGGTATTGCGCAAATGTGTTTACCGGCTGGCGCGTGATCGCCGATTGACAGCGGTAGTTAAGCTCGGAAAGCAATCGCCAGGAGCTTTCGCGGCCGACCTCGGAGCATTCGACGAAGACTACGGGCCTGGCGGCAGCGAGGGTGCGGCGCATTCCCTCTAATACGAGAGCCTCGGCACCTTCGACGTCGATTTTGACGAAGGTGGAAGGCGAAAGGTCGCCGGCATCGACCAGGTCGTCGATGGAGACGGTGCGAATGGTAAATTCCGTCGCGCCAGGGTTGTTGCCATGCCAGACCAGGCTCGCAGTCGACGGGTTCTCTACTAACCGGATGACGGACTGACCGGTGCGGTCCGAGGCCGCGCACTCGAGCAAGCGGACGTTGGTGATGCGGTTGATGGCGATATTGTTCCGGAAGGCGGCAATATTAGCGGAATGGGCTCGAAGGCGATCACGCGGCCTTGAGGACCGACGCGCTTGGCAAGGGATAGAGAAACATAGCCCAGGTTCGCGCCGATGTCATACACGGTGTCGCCGGCGGCAACGAACTGCCGGATGGCTTTTTGCAGGTGAGGCTCGTCCAACCCGAGGAGATAGCTGAGCTTCTCGGCGGGAGAAACCGAGATGCGATAGCCGGAAGCCAGCCCGCTGAGGATTCTGCGCGGCTTGGTTTCTTTCCCCAACAGCAGAACTGCACATGACTTGGCAAAGCGACGAACGACTGACATGGCTTGATTGCCTTGTATCACGCGTGGGAAGTGGCGGCAAGCGTGGGATGTAAGGAAGCGAGCCAAACGCGCTATTACTGCGTCACAAAGAGCGCGACGCATTGCGCGGCTCGCCCAGATTCCCTCGACAAGCTCGGGACAGGCTCTTCGCTGCGCACAAAAACGCTTGCTCAGGATGACAACCAAATCTCATTCCGGGTCGGAGATCAGGGGAACGAAGCGAACGAGGTCACGGAGCGAAATGACGGGATGGCCGTCACGCATGCGGATGAAGTGGAGTTGCTGGGAGTCGGGCGGACCGACGGGAACAATCATGCGTCCACCTTCGCGGAGTTGGGAGAGTAAGGCGGGCGGGACATCAAGAGCGGCAGCGGAGACGAGGATGGCGTCGAAGGGGGCTTGGGTGGGAAGGCCGAGGGTGCCGTCGCCGGTGAATATATAGACATTGCTATACCCAAGCGCGGCGATGACGGTGCGAGCGTTGGCTGCGAGGGCGGGGTGACGCTCGATGGAAAAAACTTGGGCGGCCAGCTCCGCGAGGAGAGCGGTGACGTAGCCGGAGCCGGTACCGATTTCAAGGACGATATCGGTGGGGGCGAGTTGCAAATACTCGAGCATGACGGCGACGACGTAGGGCTGAGAAATGGTTTGCTCGTCACCGATGGGCAGCGGGTGGTCTTCATAGGCTTCGGAGCGATAGGGTTCGGGAACGAAGGCGTCACGAGGAACGCGCAGCATGGCGTCGAGCACGCGCGGGTTGGAGATACCGCGGGCGCGGAGTTGAGAGTCGATCATGCGCTGGCGGTCGGTGAGGGTCATTGGGTGTTGGGAGCGAACCTCAGGGGCTAAAGCCCGGTTCATTTTAGTCGCATTACGCGGCGCTGAAGCGCCGCTCTTCCACGGTTGTGCCAGCGTTCGTGACGGTTTGTCGCCGTTCGTGTTCGTGACGGTTTGTCGCGGCTCGCGTTCGTGATGGTTGTGCGGTTGCGTTCGTGACGGTTTGTCGCGGCTCGCGTTCGTAATGGTTGTGCGGTTGCGTTCGTGACGGTTTGTCGCGGTTGCGTTCGTGACGGTTTTGTCGCGGTTCGCGTTCGTGACGGTTGTTGCGGTTGCGTTCGTGATGGTTGTGCGGTTGCGTTCGTGACGGTTTGTCGCCGTTCGCGTTTGTGACGGTTTGTCGCGGTTTGCGTTCGTGATGGTTGTGCGGTGCGTTCGTGATGGTTGTCGCGGTTGTGTTCGTGATGGTTGTGCGGTTGTGTTCGTGACGGTTTGTCGCGGTTTGCGTTCGTGATGGTTGTCGCGGTTGTGTTGACGATTTCGGTTAGGCTGCTGAAGGTCAACCCCTACCTCTGTGACGGTTGTGCTTTCTTCGTTGCAGCTGTGAAACGGTTTGCCAGGAGTTTCCGAGGTCAATGGTTAGTAAACAAATGATGGGCTACCGGGCACTGGTCACTGAGCACTTCTCTCACTTCTTGCGGCGGCGGACGCGCACATCGAAGCTGACGACACCGTTCTGATCGCGGGTACCGACGACCGAAAGGTTGCGATTGAAATAGTACTCGCCCTGGATGATCTGTTCCGAGCTTTGAGAGACGTTGGTGGAATAAGTCAAGGAGACGTTGTTGGCGAATTCCTGCTCGATGGTGATTTGAGGTCCGTTGCTGATGGGATTGTTTTCGGTGGTGAGTCCCTGGGGGTCGATTTTGATATTGCTGGCGCCGAAGAGTCGTTGCAAGCGATTACTGACGCTGGTGTTCAAGGCTTGGCTGAGGATCAGGGCGGTAGCTTGATCGGAAAACGCGCTCTGACCGGACTGCTCCTGGAGTTGACTGGACTCATTGCCGGTGCGGCCGAGAGCAAGCAGCGCGATGATATCGGATTTTGGAAGCGGCGGCTCGGAGCGGTAGTTCAGATTGAGGCCGCGATCGGGCGTGCCAGTGACGGTGATGTTGAGATCGTAGTTGCGGACGTGGGTAGAGGCCTGGAGATTCAGTTGCGGCTCGATGGAAACCGGGTTGGCGAAATTGATGTCGCCGCGCTCAAGGGTGAAGCGGGTGCCGTGGAAAGTGGCTTGGCCCTCGAGAACGTCGACGCGGCCGAGGACGGCGGGGCGAGCCACGGAGCCGCGGAGGCGGAGATCGGCGTCGCCGGACAGACGAGCGATGGTGGTACGCATCTGGAGTTCCGGGGCGGTTTGGACGTGGATATCGAGTTTAATGTTGTTGAGCGGAGAGTTGGCGACGGTGAGGGGAGAGCCTTGGCGGCCACGCTCGAGGTAGGAGCTGAAATCGAAGCCGGGAGTGACGGCGATCTTATTAATAGTAATGTCGCCGGAGACCGAAGAGGCAGAGCGTGTGCCCACCCAGTGCAGTTGCGCGTCCGCAGTGGAACTGACTCCGGGGGGATAACGGAGGCGCACATCTTTAGCGGAGGCGGTGAGATTGAAATTCAGCTGCTGATTGAGATAAGTGGCGTCGCCCTCAAAAGTTAATGTGCCACCACCGGTGTGGGCGGTTAACGTCTCGATGTGGGCACGATCGCGAGTGAAGATGAGAGAGCCGTTGACTCCGCTAAGGCCACTGGGGAGGTTCGCGTAAGAAAGCGAGCCATCGGCAAATTGAAGACGGCCTTGCGGGAAGGCATCGGTGAGAGTTCCGCCGACCGTCATATTCAAGGTTGCAAGTCCGAAGCCGGCGAGATCGGGGGCAAAACCGGAGAGCAGTTTGAGATCGAGATGGCCCTCGGCGGCCAGATCGAGGGCGCGACTGCCGGAGAGTTGGATGGAGCCGTGGACGGCCAGGTCAGTTCCCTCCCCCACCATATGGAATTGTTGAATGTTGAGGGATTGGTTTGCGACCACGAAACGAATGGGGGCCTGATTGTTGAGTTTGACCTGTTCGAGGTCGAGGGACAAGGAGCTGAGATCACCGTTTACCGTCCAGCGTGAGGGCTGGAGAAGTTCGCCGTGGAATTCGAGATTGCCTCCGACGGAGGAGTATCCGGTCAGTTGAGCGCCGAGATATGCCTGCCACAGAGGAACGAGATCAAGCTGATCCGCGCGGAAGGAAAGATCGGCGGGATAGCCGTCTCGCAGCTGGACATTGCCACTTACCAGTAAGGAACCGCGCTGCAATTGGGAGCTGCCGGTGAGATGAAGCTGGTTGCCTTGTGTCACGGCCTGCAGGTCGAATTCGCCTTCGAGTTTGCGATCGAGTGTGAGTTTACGGATGTGAACGCCGGCGTTGAGGATAGGCGCATCCGGCGTGCCTGAGGCTTTGAGTTTGAAATCGGCACGGCCTTCGACAGAGAGCCGGCGGGTGCGGAACTGGTAGTCGCGCGCCAGTTCGAGATTATTTCCTTCGACATCAAGATGAAAGACATGGGTCGTGGGGTTGAAGGAAGCGTTTCCGGTGATGACGGAATCGTCATGGAACAAATGCATGTTATCGAAAGCAAACTCGCCGTGAGCGAAGTGGTAGGCGGAATCAAATTGCTGGATGGCCTCGCCGTAAGCCGAGGCGTGGTTAAGATGGAGTTGCCCATCGCCGTGAGAGTCGGACCGAGTGCCTCCGGCTTGCAGGAGGAGATCGGCTGTGCCGGTAAGAGGATAGTTGTAGCCGGCTAAAGATTCCAACGAGGCCAGGTCGGCATTGTGAAGATTGGCGCGAAGCGCGAAGACGCTGTCGCCGGTGAGGTGGCCATGTTCAAGGGTGGCGGATGCGTCGAATTCAGCGGAGGTGTCGCCACGCTCCAGAGTGGCGCTGTGAAGAGAGACGGACTGGAAAGAAAGCAGGAGGGAGGCGGAAAGAGAATCCCACTGCGTTCTGAGTTGAGGCGTGTCGGCGGTGGCGGGGACGTTGACCCCGAAATCGTCGACCTGGAGACTTCCGGCAAGTTGCGGAGAAGAGATTGACCCGGCCATATTGCCATTAAAAGAGGCGCGGCCGTTCAGTACCACAGGGAACAGCGCGGGGCCACGCACCACGGCAGCGAAAGGAAGCCAATCGGCGAGGCTGGAAGTGGAGACCGACAAGCGCAGCGCGGACGAAGAAGAAAGTGTACCGGAGGCCTGCACGCGGCTGGTGGGAGTGGTCAGGTTGAATTGCGGAAGGTCGAGCGTGTCATTGGCCGCGTGATACACCCCGGCGGCGTGGGCGGTGATTGGCAGCTGGGCGGGAGCGAGGCGGTCGGGGGGCTTGACGTCGAGAGCGAACTGGACTTCGGCATCGCGGGGAGTACCCTTCCACCGAGTTTCGAGGGTCCCGGAGGCCAGTCCGGCAGGATGCAACGCCTGAATGGGGTGCTCTGGCGCATTCAGGGCGACGGCGAGATCCTGGGCGGAGATGTCGCGAAGGCGAAGAACGATCGATGCGTTCTGGATCGCGGCGGTGGTCTTGGGTTTGGCTGCTGGCGGGCGGGATTTATTCAGAGGAGGCGCAGCGGAAATGGTAGCCGTCTCAAAAACTTTTCTAGCGGCGGGCGAGAGGTGCTGCTCGGCGGCCAGCCACTGATTGATTTCGGCATCGCCGGTGACGCTTCCGCCAAAGATCTTGCCATCCAGCCGGGACAATTTGAGCTGCAGATCGCTGATCGAGTAGCCGGTAGTCAGAGATGCCTTGGAGAAGGAGAGCTGATCCGACTGCCAGGCGAGATCGCGCAGGGTGAGCAGGCCACTGGAGGCGAACTGGTCGAGGGACCAGTTGCCGTCTCCTTTGAGTTCGAGGAGGCCGCTGCGAAGCTCGCGATGCCGCGCGACGGAAGCAGCTTCGGTGAGATCGATGTGGGCATCGTAGGCAGCTTGGACATGCGGACGGCGAAAGTTAGTGACCTGGCCGTTGGCGGATAGATTGGAGTGGCCGGAATTCCATTTGAGCGAAGAGAGGGTGGCGGAATCCGAAGCCAGGCTGAAATCCACGGAACTCATCCACGCGAAGGGCCGGCAATCGGGAAGCTTGGTATCGACCATGCCGAGCAGGAGTCGGCCGTGGTAGCGAGCGTGGAGATAGGAATAATCCATCTGCAGGGACATGTTGCGAGCGGCGAAATCGAGGGGAATGGCCTGGTCGTCCCAGAGCAAGCGGCCCTGGTGAACGTCCATACGAGTGATCGAAAGTGAGAAAAGTTGTTCGATCGAAGCCTGGGTAGAAAAAGCGCTTGTCCGCCCGGGGAAGTTTGTAGTGCCGTCGGGATAAAAAATGACGTGGGCGACGGGCTGATCGAGAATCACTTCATGAAAGGCGAGCTCGGAACGAATCAGAGAGCTGATCTTCAAGCGGGCGACGATGTTCTCGGCGTGAGCCAATGGGATGTCGGTGGCGGTCTCGCGGCCATGCACCGTGATATTCCGCACCTCGACCTGCAAGCGAAACGGGATGGTATGGAAGCTGCCGATTTCAGCGCGGCCTCCGGTGATGCGCTCGACTTCAGCGACGAGGCGACGGCGAACCAGCGCCTGGAAAGAATCAGTATTCATGTAGATGGTCAGGGCGAGGGCGACGGCAGCCAGCGCGCCAATGACGATCAGCAGGTACTTCCACCAGCGGCGGGCTGGTTTGGTTACGGCCTCAGTCACTGCGATTGAACCCCTGAATCGCTGGACGAGGAGGCATCGCCGGGAATGTGGACCTGACCTTCAGAGCGCAAGGTTTGCAGCCAGGAGACGAGCATCTCACTAACTTTTTCCTGGGTGAGCAGTTCGCGGATCTTGCCGGAAACCTCGGTGAGCGGGACTTGGGATGCACCGGCCTGTTTCAATTTAGGGACAAACTGGTCGCGATAGTAGGCTTCGATGGATTTGGAATCGATTTGCACGGCGGGGCGGAGGCGAGCATCGACCAGGCGCATCACATCGATTTCCTGCTGCACGTGGGCGAAGAGATCTTTTTCCGCGAGATTGTAGGAGGCAAGCAGGGACTGCCATGCGTTGTCGGAGTTGACCTGAGGATATAGTTTGCGGGCATCGGCGATGCGAGTGGAGACTTCGGCGTCGGTGGCGTGGCGGAAGTCGGCGGACTTCATCTGCTCACGCAGCAGTTCCAGGTCGATGAGGCGGTCGAGAGCCGCACGGCGATCGTCGTCGGTGAAGCTGGCAAGGGAGCGGTCGCTGAGGAGCGCTTCGTAGCACAGAGCTTCATCCCAATCGGATTGCAAAATGACGCGGCCGTTTACCGTGGCGACGATGCGATCGATGACCTGAGGAGCGGGAGAAGCGGCGGCGATGCGCGGAAGGGCGATAAAAAGGAGAGCAAGTAAAAGCGCGAACGCCGCGGGAATCGAAGTATGGTCACGAAATCTCATTAAAATGGCTGCCCTATGCTGAAAAAAACGTTGAAGTGGCGCAAACGCTGCGTCTCGTAGTCTCCCGTCAGTTGTCCGCTGGAATTGAGGATGCCCTGGAAATAAGACGTCGGATTCAGATTGTATCCGAAGTCAAAGCGCAGGGGGCCGATTGGTGTTTTATATCGTAAACCAATTCCCATGGCGTGCGAAGTATAGTCGTAGCCGCTGTTATTGAATGAGGTAACACAGGCGGGATTGGGCACACCCAATGCCTGCAAACACTGTGAGGGGTCCGGCTGATGCCAGCGCAGGAGACCCTTGAGCATGTCGTGACCGGCAGTGAACACGTTTCCCATATCGTGAAAGAGAGCGAAGCCGAAGCCTTCCCCGAGGTAGGGCAGGCTGACCGAGGGAAAGCGGAGTTCCTCACTGTTGACGAACAGCGCGGAGCCACCAACGGGAAAGCCGGAATCGGGATCGCGAGGCCCTGCCTGATTCAACCCGAAACCGCGATGAGAGTTGCCGCCCCCGGCAAAAAAAAGTTCGGGCAGGGGGATGATGGAAATGTTCGACTGACAGGCCGTCTCCAAATTATTGAGCGGACAGGACCCTGGGGGCAGGATTCTGGTGCCACCATAGACCTGCTCCAGGCCGAGGGTAGTAGAGCGGGCGAAGACGAATTTATGATTCGGCCGACCGAAGGCGTAATAGGTGGAATCCTGGGTAAGGGCGCGACCATAGTCTGACTGAGAGCCGACATAGCTGGAGGCGCCGAAGCCATCGAGGGTGAAGTATTGGCCCTTGGTGCTTTCGAGCGGATTATCGCGCTTGTCGCGGATGAAGGTGAAGCCGGGACCACCGACGTGAGCCGGTAGAGAAAACAGACTGAATTCGGCGGGAGAGAAGTCCGATACGATGTTGCTGGCCTTAACCCGGCGGTAATCGAAGCGGTAGGTGATGGAGGTGGAATGATTGGCTTGCTGCTTGCCAATTTGCTGGCGAAGATCGACCTTGCCCTCGAAGCGCTGTGAGGTGAAGGTGGCGACATTGAGACTGTTGTCGTAGAAGGTGGTGAAGATAAGTTTGAGGCGGTCGTTATTGAAGATTTTTGGGATTTCGTAGCTGATCAAGCCGCGCTGCTGGAGGCGTCCGACGTGAGACTGGAAGGTGGCGGTCTGATCGCGGCCACCGACGTTCAAACGGGTTATATCCAATCCAACGCGGGGACTGACGCCGGTTGCGCCGTCAGGAGCTTTTTCACCGGCAGGCAGTCCGGTCTCGAATTCCAAGCCAACTCCGTAGGTGAAGGTATAGCGCTTTGCCTCCTGGACCTGGACGAGAACATTTTTCTCAGGGTCGGTGCCGTTGGGATTCTGGACGGCGGTGTCGACCTGGCTGAAGATGCCGAGATCGTAGAGTTTCGTCTGAGTATCGAGAAGGTCCTGCTGGCTGAGGGGCTGGCCGGCCACAACTTTTACCTCCCGTTGGACAACGTAGTCGCGGGTGTGATCGAGCCCGGCGACCAGCACTCGATTGACGGCGAACTGTTCGCCCTCCTGGATGGTGTAGGTAACGTCGTTATGATTCGGCTCACCGGGGGAAGGGTTGGTGGTGATATCGAGAAGAGCGTTGGGAAAACCGTGATTGAAATAATAGTTGAGGATCAGTTCGCGGTCGGTGGCGAGATTCTGTTCGGAATAAGGCTGACCGGTGCGGGTGTTCAGCTCGGCAAATCCCTTGGCGTCGACCTTCTGATTGCCCACGATGTGGAATTCGCCGACCAGGGTCTGCGGGCCTTCCTCGATTTGAATGTGGACCGCGAGATGGTTATCGCTGCCGTGATAATCGTCGTCGACCTTGGTTTGAATTTTGGCCTCTCGAAATCCGTTGGAGACATAGAGCGCCTGAAAACCAGCGACATCGTTCTTTAACCAGGCGTCGCTGTAGCGACCGGGAGAAAAAGTGCTGGCGGGCTGAATCTGCAGGCGCTGGCGGAGCATGCGGGTGGGGAAATACTTGTTCCCGGTAATCTCGATGCGCTCGAGCTTGTGCACCGGGCCGGGGTCGATGTTGTAGATCACCCGAAGGCGGTCGGGAGCGTTGTCCTTCTGAAAGGCGACCTTAGCGTCAAAGTGGCCGCGACTCTGGAGATAGTCGAGCAGGTTGCGCTTGCCTTCGTTCAGCAGATCATCGTCGATTGCGTTCTCCTGATAGACGGGAACATCTTTTTTCAACACACCGCGGCCGACGTGAAATCCTTGGGTATAGATCACGACGACCGGGCCGGGTTCGATCAGGAAGGTGTAGTCGACGGCGTTCGATTCGGGGCGGTACTTCTGTTCGGCGATGGAAACCTGGGCCAGAACGCGCTGCTGCTTCTGCAGCTTCTTGCGCAGATGCTGAAGAGAATTGGTGACGCGGCTGGCGGTGATCCGTTCGCCGGGGTGCATCCTGGCAATGTCTTCGACCAGGCCCTGGGACAGTTGAGAGTGCCCGCTGACGGTGATCGTGCCGATGTGCGCGGGCTCGCCCGAAGTAATGTGAAACAGAAGATTGACCTGCTGGGTATCGGCATTGGAAACGCTTTCGACGGAGACCCGCGCACGGTAGTAGCCGTTCTCCTGCAGAAGCTGGCGGATGTTCTGCACGGCGCGGTCGCGTTTGTCGCGGGTATAGAGTTCGCCGAGTTCGAACTTTGACGCGTTCACGATCTGGTTGTAGCTGGGATGGCTGGTTGAGCCTTCGACATCGACCGCTCCCACGAAAAAGTTGGGCGAAGTCACGAAGCTGAGCAATACATCCGGACCGGAGGGTGTGACTTCCGCCTGAATGTCAGCGAAACGGCCGGTGGCGAAAAGGATGCGGATGCTGTCGCGAACCTGATCGCGATCTAAGGGTTGGCCGGCTTTTTGGGGAAGCAAGGGAAGAAAGTGATCGACACTGGAGACGCCGGGCAGGTCGATGGACTTGACGGGGCGTCCGACATAAGCGGACATGGAGGCCAGAGTGGAGGGCGTGGTGGCTTGCGGCGTCGTAGCTTGGAGCTCTTGGGCGGAGGGCGAAGATACGGATGCGAACGAACCTGCCCGGGCGACCGGAGCGAGCGAAAAAATCATGCAAATGATAAGAGATGCGTACGTTCTCAGCAGATAAAGTCCTTGGGCCCGTTTCCTTCCTTCGATGAAGCGCGCAGAGCCCTCGTTGTCCAGCATCCTCACGGTTTGGTGATCACCTTATAATAAAGGGTTTGAGGTTGATCATTGATGACCTCCTTGAGGCAGGGCGTGGATAAAGACGACGTGGATAGAGGAAAGATCGAAGAACGGTACTCGCGGCAGATTCTGTTTCGCGGAATCGGAGCGGAGGGCCAGCGGCGGCTGGCTGCGGGTCGAGTGGCGATTGTGGGATGTGGAGCAACCGGATCGGCATTGGCTTCACTGCTGGCTCGCGCGGGCGTGGGAACGCTGCGGATTATTGATCGCGACTACGTGGAGCCCAGCAATCTGCAACGGCAGTCGCTGTTTGACGAAAAGGATGCAGCCGAATCGCTGCCGAAGGCGATTGCGGCGGCGCGAAAGATTGCGAGCTTCAATTCAGAGATTGCGGTTGAGGCGCGGGTGGAGGATGTGGTTCCCGCGAATATTCAGGTTTTGCTTGAGGGAATGGATGTAATTCTCGATGGAACAGACAATTTTGAGACTCGGTATCTGGTGAACGATTTTGCGGTGAAGGCTTCGTTACCGTGGATTTATGCCGCGGCGGTGGGCAGCTATGGCGTGACTTTGAATGTGCTGCCTGGAAAAACAGCGTGCCTGGCTTGCATCTTTCCCGACACGCCACGGGGGATGGTGGAGACTTGTGAAACTTCCGGGATATTGAATTCAGCGGTGAACGTGGTGGGATCGGTGGCGGCGACGGAAGCCGTGAAGTTGCTAGTGGGCGGTACGGCGCTGGGAAAGTTGCGGGAGACGTTGTGGTCGCTGGATGTGTGGACGAACGAAGTGGCGGAGATTGCGGCGGGAAAACCACGCGCCGGCTGCCGGGCGTGCGGTGAGCGGAACTTTGTGCATCTGGCGGGGGAAGGACGTCCGCATATCACCATGTGCGGAAGAAATTCGGTGCAGATCCACGAGCGGGCTCGGCCCATTGATTTTGCCGAAATGCAGCGGCGACTGGAGACGCTGGGCGTGGTGCGGCACAACGAGTTCGTGTTGAAGTTCTGGCGCGAACCTTATGAGATGACGTTGTTTCCCGATGGGCGGGCGATCATCAAGGGGACCACCGATACCGGAGTGGCGCGAAGTTTGTATGCGCGGTATGTGGGGAGCTAGGAGCCTACGCGGCTTTCTTTTTCCTGGGAACCTTGGCGCCCTTCTTCCGGGCTTCGGATAAGCCGATCGCGATGGCTTGTTTGCGGCTCTTGACGGTGCCTCCCTTGCCGCCGCGACCGGACTTCAAGGTGCCTTTTTTCTCGCGGTGCAGGGCACTCTCGACGCTCCTGCTCGCAGCCTCTCCGTATTTCCTATTGGATGATTTCTTTCGCGAGGCTTTTTTCTTGGCTGCCATGTTTGTTCCTCCTGCGCCTACTCGCTTCGGTGGGGGCGATTGGGCGAAATCTGCCACAACGCTGCCAAGGAAGCGGCTGCGGTGGTGAGCGCAGCCTTGGAATCGGTTTCGAGCACCTGAGTCTTGAGCCGAAAGATGGGCTGTTGCGAAGCGGGAACCGTGCCGCCGTTCGGGCTAGTTAAAGATCCCTCAAAAAGCTGCTTCCAACGTTTCTGATCGACCGGATTGGGAGTTGCTCGGTTAGCCATAAAGAGTCGTTGCCTCAATCAATAGACTTTCAATTCATGCCCCATGGTGTGTTTTTATTCGTAAGCGGCGGGCTTCACCATAGGGTGATCGCTGGACAACGGGGAGGTTTCTGTCCCTATGGGAGAGAGGGGGAAGCACTACCAGAGTGGGCACAGGGTAGAGTCTTTCCTACGCTAACGATTAGGGCGGCTTGCCGTAAGTTGTCACCGGCATGAACAAAAGAATCGTAACGATTGGTATTCAAAGGCTCCAAAGGATTTATCCTGTTGTGAATTTTCTGGGGAGTATGGTTGGGAATGCAGCATTTGACTCCGCATGACGTGATGACGATGTTCACGGCGCTGGCTGTATTGCTGGGCTGCGCCAAGGTGGCGGCGGAGTTGATGCAGAAGATTGGCCAGCCCTCGATCCTGGGAGAGATTTCAGTTGGGATATTCCTGGGGCCAACGGTGCTCGGGCGCTTCCGGCCGCACCTCTACCAGACCTTGTTTCCAACCACGGGTCCGATGCCGATTGTGCTCGATACCGTGACCACGCTGGGGGTGGTTTTCTTTTTGCTGACGGCGGGTCTGGAGATCGATCTGCGCAGCCTGTTCCGGCAAGGCAAGAGCGCGCTGCTGGTGAGTATTTTCGGAGTGGCATTTCCCCTGGGAGCTGGATTCCTGGCGGCCAGCATGTTTCCGCAATATCTGGGCGCGCAGGAAGGGGCGAATCCGCTCATCTTCGCGCTGTTCGTGGGAACGGCGCTGGCGATCTCGGCGCTGCCGGTGATCGCAAAGATCCTGATGGACCTGAACCTGCTGCGAACCGAGGTAGGCACGGTCATCATCTCCTCGGCGATGTTTGATGACCTGGTGGGATGGATTCTGTTTTCGATGGTGCTGGGGATGCTGCATCCGCCGGCGGGCGGGAGCGTAGCCGATGCGGTGAAACACACCATCGTGCTGGTGGTGTTGTTTGTGGGACTCACGCTGACGCTGGGGCGCTGGCTGTTCGACAAGATTTTGCCTTTTGTGCAGGCGCACACCACGTGGCCGGGAGGCGTGCTGGGATTCATCTTCACGCTCACGCTGGCGGGCGCGGCGTTTACGGAGTATGCGGGGATTCATGCCGTATTTGGCGCGTTTGTGATTGGCATTGCGATTGGGGAGTCGGGACATCTGCGCAAGCGGACCTCGGAGCATATTCACCAGATCGTCACCAACGTGTTCGCTCCATTTTTCTTCGCCAGCATCGGACTGCGAACGGATTTTGTCTCGAAGTTCGACTGGAAGTTGACGGCCACGGTGATTGGAGTGGCATGTGTAGGAAAACTTCTGGGCGCGGGATGGGGCGCAAGACTGGGAGGCATGGACCGAACGTCGTCACTGGTGGTAGGGCTGGCGATGAACGCACGCGGAGCAATGGAGATCATCCTGGGAATTCTGGCGCTGCAAGCAGGGTTGATTCGCGAATCGATGTTTGTGGCGCTGGTGGTGATGGCGCTGCTTACTTCGTTGATCTCCGCGCCGGCGATTCATTTCCTGGTGCACCGGAGACAGGCGCTAACGCTGAAGGACACTGTGACGGCCAAGCTTTTCCTGCCGCAGCTGGCGGCAACCACCCGGCTGGGAGCGTTACGGGAGATGTGTGAGGTAGCGGCGGAAGCGGTGAGCAACGCACCAGAACGGCTGTTTCGGCTGGTATCGGAGCGGGAGAGCATCGTCCCCAGCGGCTGGGAGAATGAACTGGCGGTGCCCTACGCGCGGGTGAACGGGTTGAGCAGGCCGCTGGTGGTCGCCGCGAAAACGACTGGGATCGATTTCGACGCGAGCGATGGCAAGCCGGCGCGGCTGATTATCATGATCCTCACGGGAGATAACCAGTCGCAACGCGATTTACTGGGAGATGCGAGCGAAATATTCAGCCACAAAGAAGCGGTGGACCAGGCGGTGCATGCAGGAAGTTTTGTGGAGCTGGTGGCGGCGCTGAACGCGCCGGTGAAGTAGGAAATTTGGCTGCCCCCCAGGGATTCGAACCCCGATAGCCTGCTCCAGAGGCAGGTGTCCTAGCCGTTGAACGAGGGGGCAGCGGACGAGCTAATTTGTTCTTAGCTCACTCTGATTCTATGGTTTGAGGCGGAGCGTGGTCAACAAAATCGAGAATCCGGCAGCGGGCTGATTGACTCGGGACAGCTGTGTGCGCATGGAGATCCCTCGCCCCGCTGGTGAAAACGCGGGACTTCGGGAGGACCCCTCAGCGACGAGCCACCATCGATATCCGGGTATCGCATAGGCGGTCTAATTCTCCCGGGGTAGAATCGATATTACGGTCTTGGTGGAGGGATATCCATGTCGACAACTTTTGAAAACATTGCCACACCGGGTGCCGACTACGCCGAAGTGGCCCGCCGGGCGCTGGAAGCGGAGCGGTGCGCGCTGGTTGTGGTAGATATTCAGGAAAAGCTGTTGCCTCCGATTTTTCAGAAAGAGCAACTGGTGCGCAACGCGAAGCTGCTGATTCGCGCGGCCAGCGTGCTGAAGATTCCTGCGATTGTGAGCACGCAATACGCGAAGGGGTTGGGCGGGACGGTGCCGGAGGTCGCTTCCCTGCTGCCGGAAACCGAGGCGATCGACAAAAATCTGTTCTCCTGTTTCGGCAGCGAAGTTTTCTGCACGCTGCTCAAGCGGCTGCCGGGCAACCGCAACACCTTATTGTTGTGCGGAATGGAAAGTCACATCTGCGTGACGCAGACGGCGCTGGCGGCGCTGCGGGACGGGTATATCGTGCATGTTGCTTCGGATGCGGTGAGCTCGCGAAGCGAGTGGAACTGGAAAATTGGACTGGAGCGCATGCGCAGCGCGGGCGCGGTGATTTCTTCCACCGAAATGATGATTTATGAACTGATGCGCTCCTCGGCGTCTCCCGCGTTTAAAGAGATGCTGCCCCATCTCAAGGGATAGGAGATTCTCAGGCTGGAATTCTGCCTAGCTTGCTTCCGATTCCTTCTTCTTGACCCGCACGACAGTGATTTTGGCGAAGCCCTCTTCGAATGCGGGAGGTTTCAGCTTGGCCGCCATGCGGCGCATCACGTCCTGGGGAACGACGCGATCGCGGCGTTCGTGACGCTCGATGCAAACTTCCAGCGGCACGTCGAAGAAGACGGCGTGGACTTCGTAGTTGTAATCCTTGGCCAGCTTGATCCAGTGTTGGCGCTCTTGCGGCGTGAGATTGGTCGCGTCGACATAATTCATTGGACGCTTGGCGATGAGGCGCGCCTTGAGCATGGAGCGGAGATTGGAGAAGACGAGGTCTTGAAAGCGCTGCTCGCGAACGTCGTCGAATAGCAGTGACCGGACCATGTCGCTGGAGAGTGGCACGACGTTGTGACGCTTGAACCATGAACTTTTTCCGGAGCCTGGCAGGCCGATGGCAAGCACGACCAAGCCTTTCGGCGGACGCGGCGCGACTGCGGCAGGTGCGGGAGGTTTCGGAACTGCAACGGTCACTGGCTCAGGCGTTTGGCCTAGGTCGGCATCCGGGTCCACATCCGGCATTTCCTCTTCCACCGGTTCGGCGGGCAGTACAGGGATTGAGCCTTTGACTGCGGCGGGAGTAAAGGCTTGCGCTACGGCCTGCTCGCGTCCACGGCCGCCTCGGCCTCGACCTCCGCGGCGCCTGCGGCTACGGCCTGCTGACGAACCGCCGGGAGCACGCTGGGAAGCAGGAGGCTCAGCTTCGGATGGAGCGTCCTCGGCGCTGGGTCGAGCTTTGATTGGCCGAGCTTCGACAGGCCGAGCTTCAATGGGCCGAGCTTTGATTGGCCGAGCTTCGATTGGCCGAGCTTGAGAAGCAGACGGGGAAGAAATTTCCGGTTCCTCGCTCTCGGCATCGGAAGCCGCGCCTGGAGCTTGTTCCGCGTCAAAGTATGCCGGCTGAAGAGGAGGAGGAGCGGGCTGATCGGAGGGCCCGGCGGGAGTTTTTTTGCGGCGCTGCAAGCGCTCGCGCATCCATTTGCGCATGCAAGGCTTTTAACACAGATGAGAGTGCGGGATCAATGCGCTCGCGGCCTGCGAACCATGGCTGACAGCGGAGGAAAGCATTCGTGGCCGCGTGCCGATGGGAAGGAGACCGATTACAATGGCGGTGATGCCTGAGGCAGTTCCATCCGCGATCCATGGCCAGAAATACATTTCTCTGACTACGTTCCGGAAAAACGGTGCGGCGGTTGCGACTCCGGTGTGGTTCGGAGAAGAGGGCAACAAGCTATACGTGATGACGCGCAGCGACATGGGCAAGACCAAACGCATCCGCAACAACCCTCAAGTGAAAGTGGCTCCCTGCACCATTCGCGGCAAAGTAACTGGAGCTGAGTTCTCGGCGACGGCTCGCCTACTGTCGCCGGAAGAGCACGCGCGCGCGCGTGCAACCGTCAACCGAAAATATTTGTTGGCCCGATTGTCATCTCCGTTTAGCAGGGCGGATGCGTTCCTGGAAATAAGCTTCGTTTGATCCGGCTGTCAAGGACCAAACGCACAAAGTTCCGTGATGGGAATAAAACCGCTCGCGATCAATGCCCGCGATCATTTACGTCAGTTCCCTGTCCTGCTAACATCATCTGTCGTATAAACAAGATTCTGTGATGGCATTCATAAGAATGGAGAAAACATGGCAATTAAAGTTGGCATCAATGGTTTTGGACGCATCGGGCGCAACGTTTTACGGACTTCGCTCAAGGATCCGAATCTGGAATTCGTAGCGGTTAACGACCTCACCGATCCGAAGACGCTGGCGCACCTGCTGAAATACGACTCCGTCCTGGGCAATCTGCCGAATAAGGTGAGCGCGGGCGCGGACAGCATTACCGTGGACGGGAAAGTAATCAAAGTATTCAAAGAGAAAGATCCAGCGGCGCTTCCGTGGGAATCGGTGGGCGCACAGGTGGTGATCGAATCCACGGGCCGCTTTACGGACGCGAACGACGCCAAGAAGCACCTGCACGGCTCGGTGAAGAAAGTGATCATTTCGGCTCCGGCAAAGAATGAGGACATCACGGTGGTGTTGGGCGTGAACCACGAGAAGTATGATGGCGCGAAACATCACATTGTTTCGAATGCCTCGTGTACTACGAACTGTCTCGCACCGATCGCCAAGGTGATCAACGACGAGTTCAAAATTGTCAGCGGGACGATGACCACGATTCACTCCTACACCAACGATCAGGTGATACTCGATTTTCCACACAAAGATCTGCGGAGAGCACGAGCCGCGGCGCTGTCGATGATTCCTACGTCTACGGGTGCGGCCAAGGCGCTGAAGCTGGTACTGCCTGAGCTGGGCGGTAAGCTGGACGGATTCTCCATGCGCGTGCCTACACCGAATGTTTCCGTGGTCGACATGGTGGTATGGGTAGAAAAGAAGACGACGAAGGAAGAAGTGAACGCGGCGCTGAAGAAGGCCTCCGAGAGCGGGCCGCTGAAGGGGTATCTCGGCTACGAAGAGAACGAACTGGTATCGTCGGATTTCAAAGGCGATCCGCGGTCTTCCATCGTTGACTCGCTCATGACCCTGGTGGTGGGCGGCAATTGCGTCAAGGTGATCTCCTGGTATGACAATGAGTGGGGATACTCTTGCCGCGTGCGCGACCTGATCCACTATATGGCCGGCAAAGGCCTGTAACGAAATTGCGGAGCCACCTTCGCCGTCGCGCGTTGGGTGGCTCCGCGTTGCTTACTTTTGAATCGTGCTTGCCTTTTGAATCGTGGCTTACCTTTAGATCATACTTACCTTTAAATAACGCTGCCAAAGGACGACCAGCCAATGTCCAAGCTTTCCATCCGTGATCTCCCTTTGAATGGCAACCGTGTCTTCATGCGCGTCGACTTCAATGTTCCGCTGGAAGATGGACGCGTCATGGATGACACGCGTATCCGCGAGACTCTGCCCTCGATTGAGTACGCACTGCGGCACGGGGCGCGGCTGATTCTGGCCTCGCATCTGGGAAGGCCCAAGGGCAAGCCCAATCCCAAGATGAGCCTGAAGCCGGTGGCAGAGCGGCTGCGCATGGTTTTGGATAAGGAACTGGCGCGCGGCGAGAACGTGGGATTCTGCCCGGATTGCGTTGGACCCGAGGCGGAAGAAGTGGCTTTGCAATTGGAAAAGGGCCAGACCTTGCTTCTGGAGAACCTTCGTTTTCATGCGGAGGAAGAGGCGAACGACGAAAAGTTCTCGAAGCAACTGGCGAGTCTGGCGGATTTTTATATTAACGATGCGTTCGGCACAGCGCATCGGGCGCACGCCTCAACCGTCGGCATCACAAAGTTCTTGTCGAAATCGGCGGCGGGCCTGCTCATGGAGAAAGAGCTGCAGTATTTGGGCAAGGCATTGGAGCATCCGGAGGCGCCGTTTGTGGCCATTCTGGGAGGGGCGAAGGTCAGCGACAAGATTGGCGTGATCCGGAATTTGATGACCAAGGTGGATTCGCTGATTATTGGCGGCGGCATGGCTTATACCTTCCTGAAGGCGCAGGGACAGGAGATCGGCAAATCGCTGCTGGAGGCCGACAAAGTGGATCTGGCACGGCAACTGTTGGCGGAGGCGAAGCAACGAAACGTGAAGTTCCTGCTGCCGATCGATCACGTGGTGGCGATGAAGCCGGAGGCGAACGCGGTGGTGCAGCAGATCGGCGAAGGGCAGCCGATTCCGGCCGACCGCATGGCGCTGGACATTGGTCCGAAGACGATTGAACTGTTTTCGGAGGAAATCTCTCGGGCGCGCACGATTGTTTGGAACGGGCCGATGGGAGTATTTGAGGTTCCGGGATTCTCGCGCGGGACGTTCAAGATTGCGCACGCCGTGGCGGAGAATGTCGGCGCGATTTCGATTGTGGGCGGCGGCGATACCGTTGCGGCGGTGCACGGCGCGGAAGTTGCGGATAAGATGACGCACATTTCCACCGGTGGTGGAGCGTCGCTGGAATTTCTGGAAGGGAAAAAGCTGCCCGGAGTTGAGGCACTGACGGACAAGAAGTGATCGGTCTGGATACGAGCGCACAGGATTTCACAATTCGACTCGTGCTGGAGGACGACAAGGTTATCGAGTTCTTCGGTCCAGGCGAGATTACTCGCGAGACAACCAGTGCCATCGTAAACGCGGCGAACTCATCGCTACTGGGCGGAGGCGGAGTGGACGGAGCCATCCACCGCGCCGGCGGGCCTGGCATCCTTGCTGAATGCCGACAGATTGTGGGCAAGATTGGAAGTTTGTCAGCGGGAAAGGCTGTCATTACAACTGGTGGGAAGCTTCCCGCGAAATTTGTGATCCACACGGTTGGACCGATCTATCACGGCGGGGATCAGGGAGAAGCGGGAAAGCTGGCGAGTTGTCATCGCGAATGTGTTCGGCTGGCCGATGAACACGCGCTCGAGTCCTTGTCTTTTCCTGCGATTTCAACCGGAGCTTATGGATATCCCGTGGCGCAAGCGGCGCCGATCGCGATTGCCTCCACGATTGAAGCTTTGGTCTCTGCTCACCACGTCACGAAGATCCGGTTCGTTCTCTTTGATATCGCCACACTGAGAGCGTACGAACGAGCCGCCGAGAAATTTTGTTCCTCTAATACTGCTTATCCACTTCGAATCGAAAAGGCCTCCTCATGAGAAAAAAGGTTATTGCCGCCAATTGGAAGATGTATAAAACGCCCGATCAGACCCGTGAGTTTTTTCGCGATTTCCTGCCGCTGGTTGCGGGGCACGACCGTGATGAAATTGTGGTCTGCCCGCCGGATATTGATCTGGCGGCGGCGGTGGAGTCGGCGAAAGGGTCGAAGGTGGCCATTGGCGGACAGAATGTGCATTGGAAAACGGAAGGCGCGTTTACGGGTGAAACTTCGGCGGCGATGCTGCTGGCGCTGGGCGTGACCCATGTGATCATCGGACACTCGGAGCGGCGGCAGTATTTTGGCGAAACCGACGACACGGTGAACTTGCGGCTGAAGGCCGCGCTGGAGGCCGGTCTTAAGCCGATTTGTTGTGTTGGCGAGGTGCTGCAGGAGCGCGAGGCGGGCATGACCGACGATGTTTTGCGGCGGCAGTGTGTGCGGGCGTTCCATGCGGTCTCGGCGAAGAAGGCCGCGAACCTGGTTGTGGCGTACGAGCCGGTGTGGGCGATTGGGACGGGAAAAACAGCGACGCCGGAACTGGCTGCGGAGGCGCATGCGGTGATCCGCCGGGAAGCGACCGAAATATTCGGCGAGGAATTTGCGGCGAAGCTGCGCATTCTGTACGGTGGGTCGGTGAAGCCGGACAACGCTTCGGCGCTCATGGCACAGGAAGAAATTGATGGAGCGCTGGTGGGCGGGGCGTCGCTCGACCCGAAATCGTTTGCGGCGATTGTGAAGTATTAAAAATCGAGGGGTTCAACACTTTCCTGCAGGATCCCCTATCCATGGCAGCAGCAACTATGTTGCGGCCATGCGTGCCGTCCCTTTGGGACTCAGATCCGCCATCACACCTACCCCGGAGTTGCGTCCGGGGCTAATGAGTTCCGTCGCTGCGCGACTGGTGCGTGGAGCGCCCGTTGTTCTTCAAGTGCCCTCAATTCCTCGAAGCTTGCCGGGCTTTGCCCGGCTGGACAGCCGAGGGCGGCTGTCCCTACATGGGCGGTCCCTACATGAGCAATGCGAACTGCTCCCTCGATCTGCTAATCTGCTCTGCTCGCAATCCTTTGTATTAATTCTGCTCTAAGAAAAGAGCGTGGATGACGGAAACTGTGCGTCCTGAACCGACCCGGCTATTCCGCTGGATAGTGCTGATATTTGTAAGCCTGACGATGTTTGGGAACTACTATGTATACGACTGTATCGCCCCAATTGCCGACCTGCTCGCCAAGCAATTGGGATTTTCCGAGTCGAACATAGGTCTGCTGCAGGCGATCTATAGCATCCCCAATGTGGTCATGGTGCTGATCGGCGGATATATTGTGGACCGCATCGGAACGCGCAAGGCGCTTTTCATTTTCGCAACCTTGTGTTTTCTGGGGGCCATTGTTACCAGCTTGTCGGGGACTTTAGGCGTGATGGCAAGCGGACGCTTGATCTTTGGTTTGGGTGCAGAATCGCTCATCGTCGCCGTGACCACGGCCGTGGCTAAGTGGTTCCGTGGAAAAGAGCTGAGCTTCGCCTTTGGGATCAACTTGATGATCTCTCGGGCTGGGACGCTTCTGGCGCAGCAATCACCATCTTGGGCAGGATTTGCATATAACTACTGGCGTAATCCTTTGCTGATTTCAGTGGGATTCGGATCGCTGTGTATTGTGGGCGCATTGGTTTACTGGGTCCTCGAAACCTACGCCGAGAAGAAGTATCAGGTCGGGCCAGCAGGAGCGACGGACAAGGTCGTCTTTGGCGACATCAAAGCGTTCGGGCTCTCTTACTGGTACATCGTTGCGTTGTGCATCACGTTTTATTCAGCCATTTTTCCCTTCGAAACTTTCGCCTACCAATTCTTCATGGACGCTCATCACGTTACACGCGAAGCGGGCGGCGACCTGGTTGGAATGCTGACCCTGTTCACGATGTTTGGGACGCCGATCTTCGGATTGTTTGTCGACAGATTGGGCAAGCGGGCGTTGCTAATGATGCTGGGTTCGTTACTGCTTATCCCCGTGTATCTGATGATGGCTTATATCCATTCGGCGAGCTATATCACGGTTTACTTGCCGTCTTCGGCGGACGGTCATTTCGCGTTCGTAGCTCACCACTTACCTCCGATCCTGCTTATCACGATGGCAATGATGGGAGTAGCATTCTCGCTGATTCCGGCGGTGATGTGGCCGTCTGTCGCCTACCTGGTCGAACAGTCAAAACTTGGCACGGCCTACGGATTGATGACGATGATTCAGAACATTGGGCTGGCGGGATTCAATCTGATGGTGGGGTGGGCGAACGATCATAGCCATGCGGGAGCAAGCAATCCTCGCGGCTACAACCTGGGGATGTGGATATTTTCGATCCTAGGGTTCATGGGCCTGACCTTTGCCTTTCTGCTGCGGCAGCGGGAGCTGGGGCCGCACGGGCACGGTCTGGAGACGATTACCACGGCTAGCGCTAAGGGCTAATTGAGTCTGCAGGCTACCGATTTCCGAAGATTTGCGACTCTTCGGCTCCATCCGGGTTTAAGGTTGAGGGGTAGACTGATTCTCCAACTCACCACAGGCAAAGGGTTTCCAAAGGCGATCTGAGGGCAAAGAACAGCCGAAAAAAGCATCCGGAGTTCGGTAGAAATCCTCTGATATTCTGGAACTGAAGGGCCAGTACCAAGGTTCGGCAAGGGCACGCAAACAATACAACACAAACTACTTATGGCGCATCCGAATGAATGCGGCCGGAAAAAGACTAGTTGACCGAGCCACGACAAAATAAAGCCACTGAACTCAGTGAAGCGGAAGCCATTGAACGGGCCAAGCTCGGGGACGCGGAAGCGTTTCAGGCGATCTATGACAAGCATAAGAGACGTGTGTATTCGCTATGCTTGCGAATGACGGCGAACACCGCCGAGGCGGAAGACCTTGCGCAGGAGGCGTTTCTGCAGCTTTACCGCAAGATTGGCACGTTTCGCGGGGAGTCGGCTTTCTCGACCTGGCTGCATCGTCTGTCGGTAAACGTAGTACTCATGCATCTGAGGAAGAAGAGCCTTCCCGTGGTTTCGCTGGAAGAGACCACGCAGAGTACTGAAGAGGATTCTCCGAGGAAGGATTTCGGGGCGGACGATGTGGCGTTATCCGGTTCGATTGACCGGTTGCAGTTGCAGAGGGCGGTGAACGACCTGCCGCCCGGCTATCGAACGATTTTTGTTCTTCACGACGTGGAGGGTTACGAGCATAATGAGATCGCCGGTCTCGTGGGATGCTCGATCGGCAACAGCAAGTCGCAGTTGCACAAGGCGCGCATGAAGTTGCGCGACCTGCTCAAGATGAATAGAGCCGAAAAGGCCGGGAAGTCTCGAGCAGGTTAGGAAGAGTCGGAGTAGAGCATACGAGGGGACCGTAACCTCGGCGGGGGCGTTAGAACTGCGGTGATTGGCTAGAATCGCAGTAGACTCGGGGAGAGGTCGTATGAATTGCGTTAAGCTGCGGGAAAGCTTGGCGGAAGTAGAAGACGGCAGCACGCTGGAGCAGCGTACCCACCTAAGAACGTGTCAAGAATGCTCGGAGCTGCTGGAAGAATTAAATCTGATCGTGGAGACGGCTGGCGAACTGCAGGCTAGCGACGAACCCAGTCCACGAGTGTGGAATTCCATTGAGATTGCGCTGAGGCAGGAAGGGTTGATCCGCCCGCAGAATCCTGGGCGGCGGCCGCCTGTGCCTTCCTTCAGCGCGCGCTGGGGCGCGGCGCGCTGGCTGGTACCGGCAGCGGCCATGCTGCTGCTGGCAGTGGGAATTTATGAACGCCACGAGGCATTGCCGAATCAAATCCGGCAAGAGGCGGCCGTGGCCACGCCCGCAGTGAATCTTTCCGGGCTGAATGATGACGACTTCATCCAGGAAGTTGCGGCCAACGCTCCGGCAATGCAGGGACAGTATGAAGAGAACCTGCGGCGGGTGAATGAATCGATCCGCGACGCGGAGAGTGTGGTGAAAGAGAATCCGAACGACGAAGATGCCCGGCGGTCACTGATGGATGCATACCAGCAGAAATCCATGCTGTTTGAGATGGCGATGGATCAGCCGACGCCATAGTAAAAAGTTATCGTGGTAGAAGTTCTTTAGGGAAATTTTGCGGCGCGGGTCGATAGCAGCAAGCTCGGGGGAGTGGCTATGTTGAGGAAACACGCGGCGACGCTGGTTACTGTCACAGTGATCCTGGCGGGTACGCTGGTGGCGGAAAGCAGGAAGGAGCTCCGCTTCACGGTGGGGCCGCGAGCCGGCGTGTCGGTGATGAATCCCTACGGCTCGATTTCGGTCAAGCCTTCGCAGAACAACACCGTGATCGTGAACGCGGTTCTACACTCGGACCGGGTCGAGGTGGACAACAACCAGAGCGGAAACCGGGTGGACATTCAATCTCATTTGCTGCCGGGAGCAGATGCCGAGTCCGGGCGCGTGGACTATGAAATTCTGGTTCCGGCGGACGCCAGCATCACCTTGCATTCCAGCACCGGGTCGCTGCACGCGGAGAAACTGCACGGGGATGTAAATCTGGAAGGTCCAGGAGCTGCCGTGGATGTGCGGGACATATCAGACGCGCACGTGCACGTGAAGACAATGAACGGCGCCGTGAACCTGGACAACATTAAGAATGGACATGTGGAGGTCGATTCGCTAAGCGGAGAAGTGACCCTGAATAGCGTCAATGGTTCGCTGGTGCAGGTGGTTTCGACCAGCGGCCGAATCAACTACATTGGGGACTTCGGCAATAGCGGCGAATACCGGCTGACCAGCCACAGCGGCGACATCGATGCCACGATTCCGGAGTGGACTTCCGCCGACGTCAGCGCCCGCTCGGTTCGGGGCGAAGTACACGACGATATTCCTTTGCAGCCCAAAACCCACACCTATTTTCCGCTCGACAAGGGACGTGCCTTCGCAGGTACCGTAGGCCGCGTCGCGGTCTCATCCACGGTGGTGCTGCGAACCTTCAGTGGTAAAATCCATCTCAGAAAACGCTCCGAAAAACAATAAAGAAGAAAAAACTGAATCCGCGAAAACGGCGTCCGGGGACTGGCCCTCATGGCATACGGGCAGTCGTTCTGGTCGGCTATATGGGGGCTGGCAAAAGTAGTGTGGGCCGGGCTCTCGCCTCTCAGCTGGACTGGAGCTTTGAAGATCTCGACCAAAGGATTGAGCGGCGCAACGACAGGACAGTAGCGGAGATCTTCCGCGAGTTCGGAGATGCGGAGTTCCGACGGATGGAGCACGAGGCCCTGAAGGAACTGCTGGAGCAACTGGGCAGCAGCGGTGAGAAAGTAATCGCCCTGGGCGGGGGCGCATTTATCCACGAATCCAATATCGAGTTAATCGAAGCAAAGAAGATTCCCAGTGTCTTCCTGGACGCTGCGATCGACGAATTATGGCGACGCTGCATGGAGCAGCAGCCCAAGTTGGGTATGGAGAGGCCCTTACTGACTGGGGCGGAGGGCTTCCGGGAGCTCTACGAAAAACGGCGCCCCTATTACTTGAGAGCGGCGTCGAGACAGGAAACGGGCGGGAAGGCGATTGAGCAGATCGCGGCGGAGTTGGTTCGAACTTTGGGGCTGAGCCGTCGCGGGGGAAAGCGAGGACAAAACTAGTGAGTCTGAGCGCGTACCTAAAATGGGGAACGATCGCGGTGCTGGCGTGCGCGGTTGGAAGCTACGCCCGAGACAAGAAGGATCCGAAACCGTCGAGCAACCAGACCGTGGATTCCGGATCGTTCGGCGTCTTTGTCAAGGGCCAGCGCGTGGTGACGGAGAGTTTCACGGTACAGCAGGAGAACGGCATCAGTGTGGTGAAGTCGCGTCTGCAAGAGACCGGAACCTCTGGGGGGTCTACCCAAAAAACGGAGCTGCAGATGACCGCCAGCGGCGAGTTGGTTCGCTACGAATGGAGCGATGGCAACGGCGGCTCGCTGGTGGTGACTCCGAAGGACGAATTCCTGCTGGAAAAGATCGTGGCCCCGGGTTCCTCCAAGCCGGCGGAGCAACCGTTCCTGATGCCGAACACCTCGGCCATCCTGGACAATAATTTTTTTATTCACCGCGAGGTGCTGGCGTGGCGTTATCTGGCAACCAACTGTCAGACGGTCGGCGGTACTCAAAAGTGCCAGCAGGGAGCGCTGGAATTTGGTGTGCTGGTGCCGCAGGACCGGACGTCCATGCGGGTGCGCCTGGAGTTGGTGGGACGAGAGAAGGTAGTGATCCGGGGAACGGAACGCGAGCTGTTGCGCATAAACCTGCAAGGCGAAACCTTCGCCTGGACCCTTTGGGTGGACGACAAGGATCAATTCAAGCTCATGCGAGTCGAGATCCCGGACAATAACACGATAGTATTGCGGGACTAGCAAGGATGATGGCGTCTCTCGATGTTCTGATTGAGCGTTGCCTGGAGTGAGGTTTGCAGCTGGCGGATGCACGCACGGCTCGGGTGATCATCACAGTGCTTTTGTTCGCGCTGGGGTTGGGCTTTCTCTACGCTGCACGGCAGACCCTGGTAGCGTTCCTGTTTGCCATCTTTTTCGCTTACCTGATGAGCCCGCTGGTCTCCTACCTGGAGAAAGTTCTGCGCGGGCGCGGACGAGCCATTGCGGTGATCTATGTGTTGCTGCTGGGTCTGGTGATATTGTTTTTCGTTTCCACCGGGCCGCGGATCGCGCGCGAGAGCGCTCGTTTAGGCCAATCGCTGCCGGCACTTTCCCGGCTGAGTTCCGGGCAGATCGCGGAGCAACTCGGAAATGAACATGGTTTGAACTCGCGGATGGTCGACCTGCTGCGCGACTATCTTGCCAGCCACAGCGATGAGATCGAGAAACTGGCGCAAGGGGTGGGACTGCGGGTTGCGGATGTGGCCAAGCAGGCGTGGCTGCTGGTAGTGGTTCCGCTGCTGTCAATTTTTTTCCTGAAAGATGGCCAAAGCTTCAGCCAGATTCTGATTGATCTGGTGCAATCGCGGCCAAAGCGGGAACTGCTGCAGGGCGTGCTCAGCGATCTGAATCAGATGCTGGCACACTTTATCCGCGCCCAACTTAGCCTGGCGGCGCTCACGCTGGTAATGTATTCGGCGGTTCTGGGCATGATGCGGATGCCTTACGCTCTGGTGCTGGGGACGTTAGGCGGCCTGCTCGAATTTATTCCTGTGGTAGGGCCGCTGGTGGCCGCGGTGATCATCGTGAGCGTATCGCTGTTAGTGAGCTATCCGCACTGGCTCGCGCTAATCATTTTTCTTGGTGTCTGGCGCCTGATTCAGGATTATGTAAGTTCCCCGCGCATCATGGGCAGTAGCATGGAACTGCATCCGCTAGCGGCCATTTTCGGGGTCATGGCGGGGGGTGAAGTGGCCGGAATTCTAGGTATTTTTCTTTCGATCCCAGTGATGGCAAGCTTGCGCATTGTTTTCCGTCGAGGGCGGCTCTACGCGGAGAAGCGGAAGTTTGGTCCGCTGGACGAATACGTGCTGGGCGGCAAGGCCGGGATCAAGAAATAGTTTCTGGTTTCTGGTTTCTGGTTTCCGGTTTCCAGTTTCTAGTCTCGCTCGCGGGTTTCGAACTTCCCTTCCATCATTTGCTGCTATCCTGCGGAACCGGTGGCTCCTGCAGCTTTTCCTACGGCGACCTTGCGAAGAAATTCAGCGGCTGCCTCGGGCAGGACGGTGTTGATGAACATACCGGAGCCGAGTTCGAAGCCAGCCACGCGGGTGAGACGCGGGATCACGCTCACGTACCAGTGAAAATGCCGGGCACCAACGTAATCCGAGGGACCACTACGCACCGTGAAATTAAGGTCCGGGTTCTCCAGCCCGACGTAGATCTTGGCCAACAAGGTTCGCAGAACCCGCGCCAGATCGACGATCTCGGCAGCGGTAATCTCGCCGAAGCTCGCCATGTGGCGAAGAGGAAAGATGTGAGTGGCGAACGGAGTAGGCGACGCAAAGACCTCCATGGCCACGAACATCTCGCTCTTGAGCACGATGCGGGTCTGGTCTTCGACCTCGCGCTCGACCATGTGACAGAACATGCATTCTCCCGCGTCATCAAAATGGCGCAGCGCTTCGTGCAGGCGATGACGGACCTGGCTGGGAATCACGGGAGTCGCGATGATCTGGGAGTGCGGATGCTGCAGGCTGGCCCCGGCATCGGCGCCGTGGTTCTTGAAAATCGTGACGTGGTTGACGCGCTGATCTGCGCTTAATGAGTTATACCGCTCCTTGAAGACGCCGAGGATCTTGGCAACGTGCTCGTCGGGCAACATGGCCATACAGCAAGAGTGGTCCGGACTATCGATAATGACTTCGTGAAATCCGAAACCATCGATGCGGCGGCGCAGATGTTGCAAGCTGCGCGTGGGCTGGGCATCGCTCGACAGCGCGGCAAACTTGTTGGGAATGACGCGCACCGCCCAGGGTTTGCTCATATCTGGCGGAAAGCGCGTCACTTCGGGGGGAGTCTTGTTTTCGTTCCCGGCGCAAAATGGGCAGGTTTCCAAAAAGGCAGGTGCATTTTGCGCGGGGCGGTGAGTGGCTAGATCCTCCGGCCGTTTGGCGCGTTCAGTCGCTATGATGACCCATTCCTTGGTAAAGAAATTCTGTCGCAGTTCGGGCATGATGATCCTCTACTTTGCCTATCGGCGCGCGGGACAGATACTGCAGTAACGGAAGACTCCCGGCTTTCGAGCGCGGCAAAGGCGGCTTAATTCCTGTGGTTGGCGCATTCTCTCCTGGGCGGAGACGACACCGGTTACCTTCGGTAAATTATTTCCAAGGGATCGCTGTTGTAGAATCCAAGTTACCGCATTTATGGCCTTCAACTTATGAGCAGCAAACTTTCGATCGGGATTTTGGGCGCTACTGGCGTGGTGGGGCAGAGGTTCATCCAAATGCTGGAGAACCATCCGTGGTTCGAAGTTGCCTGGCTGGCAGCTTCGGATCGTTCTGAGGGAAAAATTTACTCCGAAGCCGCGCGCTGGCGGTTGAAGACAGCGATTCCGGCGAAGGTAGCGGCGATGAAGGTTTCGCCGGCCACACCCGAAGGCGCGCCCAAGATTATTTTTGCGGCGCTCGATGCCTCGATTGCTGCGGAGATGGAGCCGCGCTTTGCCGAGGCAAGCTGCTTCGTGGTCTCGAATTCCAGCGCGCTGCGCATGAAGTCGGACGTGCCGCTGGTCATCCCCGAGGTGAATGCGGGCCACATCAAGCTGATTGATGGGCAGGCGTGGCGGAAGAAATCGGGCGGGTACGTGGTGACGAATCCGAATTGCTCGGCTATCGGATTGGTATTGGCGTTGGCGCCGCTGCAGCACAGCTTTGGGCTGGAAGCAGTGATGGCGGTGACGATGCAGGCGGTCAGCGGCGCGGGCTACCCAGGCGTGGCGTCGCTCGATATTCTGGGCAATGTGATTCCCTACATCCGCAATGAAGAAGAAAAGATGGAGGAGGAGACGCTGAAGCTGCTGGGGCAGATGAACGGAACGAAAATTATTCCGGCCGCCTTTGCCATGAGCGCACAGTGCAACCGGGTTGCGGTGGAGGACGGGCACACGGAATCGATTTCGGTGCGTTTGAAGAAGAAGGCCCAGCCGGCAGAAATTATCGCGGCGTGGAATGAGTACCGCAGCGCTCCGCAGGAGTTGAAGCTGCCCAGCGCGCCGGCGCGTCCGGTGGTGTACATGGAGGCGAGCGATCGTCCGCAGCCGCGATTCGACGTAGACCTGGGCGCCGGCATGACCACGGCAGTGGGGCGACTGCGACCGTGCGGCGTGCTGGATTGGAAATTTACCGTTCTTTCGCACAACACCATCCGCGGAGCCGCGGGCGCGGCCATATTGAATGCCGAACTCCTCAAGGCGAAGGGTTACCTGGATTGAAATCGCTCTCCCTTAATCCTGCCGGGAAGTCACGCCGATGATCGTGATGAAGTTTGGCGGCACTTCCGTGGAAGATGCCAAGGCCATTGAACGCGTAACCGCGATCGTGAAAGGCCGCGTGGACCAGCGGCCGGTAGTGGTGGTGAGCGCAATGGCGCGGGTTACCGACACGCTGCTGACCATGGCCCGCGCCGCGGGAGCGGGCGAACGAAAGACGGCTCTCAAACTCTGCCGGTCACTGCAGGAACGCCACTACAATACCGCCAGTGAATTGCTGGGAACGGCGCTGTTCACCGATTTCCACTCCGAACTGGGCGCCGACTTCGAGTTGCTCGATGAATTGCTGCGCGGCATCTCCGCCGTGGGTGAGGTCACACCGCGGACCACCGATCATGTCGCGGCGTTCGGGGAGATTCTTTCCAGCAAGATCGTCGCCGCGGCATTCTCCGCTCACGGTTTGAACAGCGCGCACGTGGATGCGCGCGAAGTGCTGGTGACCGACAGCAGTTATATGCAGGCGGTACCAGAGGAAGAAGAGACCAACGAACGTCTGCAGAATAAAGTGAAGCCGCTGCTGGATGCCGGCCAGGTTCCGGTGATGGGTGGATTCGTCGGCGCGAACCGCGCAGGAATTACCACGACGATTGGACGCGGCGGCTCGGATTTTTCTGCTGCCATCGTTGGCGCGGGATTAGGAGCGGAGCGCATTGAAATCTGGACGGATGTGGATGGAATTCTCACCACCGATCCACGGATTTGCAAGGAAGCGCGGCGCATCAAGGTGATCAGCTTCGACGAAGCCGCAGAGCTGGCATATTTCGGCGCCAAGGTGCTGCATCCAGCCACGGTGCTGCCGGCAATTCATAAGAACATTCCTGTCTACGTGCTGAATTCATTGAATCCGGGTTGCGAAGGGACGAAGATTACTACCCAGGCGCCACAAGGGAAAAATATCTTCAAGGCGATTGCGGTGAAGAAGCGCATCACCATCGTGGATGTGGCAGCGCCGCGCATGCTGCTGGCGCACGGATTTCTGCGCACGATTTTCGAGGCGTTTGACCGGCATAAAGTCGCAGTCGACGTGGTTTCGACTTCGGAGGTCAGTGTTTCGCTCACCGTGGATTCCAACCAGGCAATTCCGGCGCTGGCAGCCGATCTTGCCAAGCTTGCCGACGTAAAGTATGAAGGCCGCAAGGCGATCATTTGTCTGGTAGGTGAAAATCTTCGCGACACTCCGGGTGTCGCCGCGGCGGTTTTTGGGGAAATGGCGAGCACCAATATTCGCATGATCTCGCAGGGCGCTTCGGAAATTAATCTGACGTTTGTGATTGAAGAAGACAAAGTGCCGGAAGTGATCCAGCGTTTGCATAACACGTTCTTTCGGGATCTGGATCCGGAAGTGTTCGCGTAAACTTACCGCCGAGGGGACAGAGGCCGCGGAGAATCATTGCTTCCTCTCGATGCGCCCCGACATCATATGTGGCTGGCGACCTTATGAACATTCTTCTCCTTGGCCGCGGCAAGACGGGATCGCTGGTGGCGGAGATAGCGCGCCAGCGCGGACATGAGACTCGGGTCGTGGGTGCGGCGGAAAACCCTCATGGCGAGGCCCTCACTGCTGAAAAGCTGGGCGGAATTGATGTCGTAATAGATTTCACGACTCCCTCCTGCGTAGTCTGCAATATTGAAGCCTGCGTCAAAGCAGGCAAGAACACGGTCGTCGGCACGACGGGCTGGTACGGAGAGATCGATCGGATCAAGAAACTGGTGGAGAGCCACGGCACTGGATTCGTTCTTGCGGCGAACTTCTCGCTGGGAGTGAATCTGTTTCTCGAGGTTGCGCGCACAGCCGCTGCAGCCTTACAGCACGAGTATTCCGGACAGATATTCGAGCGACACTACGCGCACAAGAAAGACGCGCCGTCGGGGACAGCTATCGCCATTCAGAACGTCGTCCGGGAGGCGAGCCGCGGAAAAGAATGCCTTGAGATCACTTCTTTCCGCGAGGGCGAGGTGGTGGGCATGCACGAGATCGTGCTGGAGTCCTCCGTAGACAGCATTTATCTATGTCACGACGCCAAGTCCCGCCGGGGCTTCGCCGATGGCGCGGTGCGCGCGGCGGAGTGGGTCGCCGGCAAGAAGGGCTTCTACGATTTCAAAGACGTGTGGCGGGAACTGTAGTTCGGCCACCGTTTCCACACAGGCTTATTCGCGCTATCTTATTAGCATGCAACTCCGTGGCTGTGGTACGGCACTGGTAACCCCTTTTCATCAGGATGGCACGATCGACGATGCTGCGCTGCGCAATCTGGTGGCGTGGCAGGTTGAATCGGGCATAGATTTTCTTGTGCCTTGCGGAACAACCGGCGAGACGCCCACGCTCACCCACGACGAATGGCTGCACGTGATCGATACGACGATCGAGGTAGCGGCGGGGCGCGTGCCGATCGTGGCGGGCGCGACTTCGAACTCGACGCGCGATGCCGTCGAAAAAGCAAAAGAAGTTGCGGCGCACGCCGGGGTGGACGCCATTCTCACGGCTTCTCCTTATTACAACAAGCCGACGCAGGAGGGCCAGTTCCGGCACTTCAAGGCGATTGCCGAGGCCGTCGGCGACAAGCCGGTGGTTCTGTACAACGTCCCCGGACGCACGGGAGCGAACCTGGAACCGTCTACGCTGGCGCGCCTGGCGGAGATTCCGAACATTGTTGGGATCAAGGAAGCGAGCGGCAGCATGACGCAAGTGGCCGAGGCGATCAACGCCGTGCCGGAACATTTCCTGGTCCTGTCTGGAGATGACGCCGTTACGCTGCCGGTGATTGCTCTGGGCGGGGTGGGCGTTGTTTCAGTGGCTTCGAACGAGATTCCGCATGAGATGGCAGCCATGACGCGGGCTGCGCTCACTAATGATTGGGCTGCGGCGCGCAGCATCCATCGCAAATATCTCGCGTTGATGCAGGCAAACTTCATTGAATCCAGCCCGCTTCCGGTAAAGGCCGTGCTGGCCATGATGGGCAAGATTGAAGAGAACTACCGACTGCCGTTGTTGCCCATGCGGCGTGATACGCGAGCGAAGCTGCAGAAGGTGGTCGCGGAAGTTGGACTGATCGCGAAACCGGCGACGTCCGCTCCGGAGGCGCTGGAATTTTACATTTACGAAAACTGGGCAGCCGGTCCGCACAAGATCGTGCTGCATCGCGGATCCTGCGGGCAATGCAACCAAGGCAAGGGACGACCGGCGGGGCACGATGCCAACCACGCGCGCTGGCATGGGCCGTATGCGACGCTGGCCCAGGGACGCGAGGTGGCGCACGGTATGAGTGGTGTGCTGATTCGCAGCGAATGCAAGTGCGTTTGAAGGCAGAAGTGAGAAGTGAGAAGTGAGAAGTCAGAAGTCAGAAGTCAGAAGTCAGAATGCGGAAGTAACAGCGAGGACAGAGTTTGACTTTTGACTTTTGACTTTTGACTTTTGACTTTTGACTTTTGACTTCTGCATTTCCTTTATACTTTCCCCGCATGCAATCCCTCAAAACTTCCATCGAGCGTCTGGCTGCGCTGGGCGAGGTCGAACACAATCCCGAAGCACGGCCGGTGTTTCTCGAATTCCGCGATGCCCTCACGCAAGGAAAAATCCGTGCGGCTGAAAAAGTTGACGGCCACTGGGTTGTGAACACGTGGGTGAAACACGGCATCCTGCTGGGCTTCCGGCTTGGTGAACTGGCTGAGATGAGCGGAGCAGGATTGAGCTTTGTGGACAAAGACACGTTCCCTGCCCGGAAGTTTTCTATCGCCGACCGAGTGCGCATGGTGCCGGGCGGGTCCTCGGTACGTGTGGGTGCGTATGTGGCGCCATCGGTGATTTGCATGCCGCCGATGTTTATCAACGTTGGAGCCTACGTTGACGAAGGCACGATGGTCGATTCCCATGCACTGGTGGGATCGTGCGCACAGGTGGGGAAGCGCGTGCATCTGAGTGCGGCGGCGCAAATTGGGGGCGTCCTCGAGCCGATTAATGCTGCCCCTGTAATTATCGAAGATGACGTGCTGGTCGGCGGCAACTGTGGAGTTTATGAGGGGACGCTGGTGCGCGCGCGGGCCGTGCTGGGAGCAGGCACGATTTTGACGCGATCGACGCCGCTTTACGATTTGGTGCGCGGCGAAGTGTACCGAGCTACAGCGGAAGCGCCGCTCGAAGTTCCGGAAGGAGCTGTGGTTGTGCCGGGATCGCGTGCGGTAAAAAAGGGTTCCGCCGCGGAGCTGGGGATTTCTCTTTATACGCCGGTGATCGTGAAATATCGCGACGAGAAGACCGATCGCGGGATCGAGTTGGAGGATTGGCTGCGGTAGCTTCTCGCCAGATTGACGCTGTCGGGATCACCCCAACAGCGAATTCCTCTCTTGTTTCGGCGCGATTGGCGCGGCTTCGGCGGCGTTCGGAATGACAAACGTTCTTGCGACGACGAGCTAAGCGACGTTGACCACGAGCTTCTGCGCGCCGTCGAGACTGACTTGAATCTGATCTAGTTTTCGAATCACGATGTCCGCTTCGCTCAAGGCAGATGCGGGGTAGGTGCTGGTGAGTGCGATCACCTTCATGTCGCCGGCGTGCGCCGCACGAATTCCGGCGGGAGCGTCTTCAATCACCAAACACTCGGCAGGATTCACACCCAATAATTCAGCACCCTTGAGATAGGGCTCAGGATGCGGCTTGCCGTTCGAAACATCGTCGGCGGCAACCATCACTTTCGGAAGAGGTATGTGCGCGAGCTCCAGACGTCCAGTTGCCAGACGGCGCCTTCCGGATGTGACCACCCCCCAGTGGCCGGCGGGAATGGCGCGGATGAGGTCGATGGCGCCGGGCATCACGGCAACTCCCTCGCGATCCGCCGCCTCGCGGCGCTCGAGCTTCCCGACTTCCGCTTCCGGGTCGAGATGAGGAGCGATGGCGCGAACCACTTCGACGGCGCGGACGCCGTGAGCGATAGCCATCACTTTCTCTTCATCAATTCCCCGCTCGCGGGCCCAGATGCGCCACTGGCGGTCGACGGAGCCGGTGGAATCGACGAGAACTCCGTCGAGGTCGAATAAAATTGCGGAACAGTGAAAAGTGGTCATCCTTTTTTCTAACACAGATTTTTCTAGCTTAGATGGGATTAGCGGATTGCAGAGGGCAAAATCAGCGGCGCTTCGCCCGATAACAGAGCCTGTTCCTGAGCTTGCTGGCGTAGTTTGAAATGCCGGGCGCGGAAATGCGCCTTGGCGCGTCTGCCCCAGGCGCGTACGAACCAGTAGTTGAGACCGGCGCCGATGGCAGAACTTACGAGCGGGATCATGCGTCCCGCCCACTTTTCGACAACCTCGCCGCTCGCGGTGGCAGCGATGCGCTGAATCACGCGGGGGACGAACTTGTTCACCACTTCCTTCTCGAGCAATTCGCGGCTGATATCGACGCCCGCCGCGCTGGCAGCGGCGATCCAGAGTTCCGCTATTTCGTTGTCAGTATTGAACTGGAAGCCGTAGACCAGGCTCAGCTTCTGAATGGTTCGCATGGTAATGGCGGAGAGGATGCCCAGATCGGGGATGATCGTGATTAAGCCGCCCAGGCCGAAACCGGCGCCCTCGGCGGCAGCCAGCTTCATTCCACCGCGAATGACGTCGTCGGCCACCGCGTCGAGCTCGCCCATCTCCAGTGAATACACTCCGTGATATCCGCTGACGGGCAGACGGTACGCGGTTCGGAGTTGCACGAGAAATTTGTCCGGATTGACCTGGACCGTAGAGTAGGCGCGCGTGAGTCCCTTGACCAAAGCATTCTCGGCACGGGCCCGCAGCCACGATTTGGATTCCGCACCTGCCATTCCTTCAACCTTAGCGCAGAGAGAAAGAGAATGCCAGCCTCGAGAAGCTTTCTTGTTGAACAGAGCGTGCGAACTGAATACAGTTATCACGCAGTGGATGACACGCCCAAAGCGTTCCTCGAAGAATTCCGCTCCACAATCCTCAAGAAAAGGGTTGGACAAATTGCGCTCGCTGTCGTGTTAGCTGAGGCGGTCTGGCGTCTGGTCAACTCGATGACCTGGTATCTCATAATTCCTCTTACTGGAAGGGCGTTCCAAGGCCACACGGAATCAGTGCTCTTCGAAAGTGCCACCACACGTCCAGTCCCATGGGAGAATCTATTCGGCTCGATAATGGAGTTTGTGCTGACGTTGATCGTCGTTTTCTATCTGAATCGCTGGGTTCAACGAAAGCCCGCGACTAGACCCGCGACTCACGCCGAAATGGAATACAACTCTGTCGGTCAACCGCTTGCGGCAGATGACGCAGCAACGCCTATGGATCGAGAGCCGGAGTCTACTCACTCGGACTGATGGCTACGAAGGTTGGCCAAAGTTCTTCGTGTTTGCCCGTGTGCTAGCATTGGTGTTACTCCAAACATCGAATGGCAACTGGAAAATTGCAAATCGTCCCCTTGGGGGGCCTCGGCGAGTTCGGTATGAACTGCATGGCGGTCCGCTGGGGCGACGATATTATTGTGATCGATGCCGGCCTGATGTTCCCGGAAGCTGAACTGCTCGGCGTGGACATTGTTGTTCCGGATATTTCCTATCTCACCGAGAACCGCGAGCGGGTGCGCGGCATCATCCTTACGCACGGCCATGAGGACCACATTGGCGCGTTGCCCTGGATTCTCTCCGAACTCAACGTGCCGGTGTGGGGCACGGAGTTCACGCTGGCCTATGTGGAAGACAAGCTGGACGAGCACGGGCTGCTGGAAGATGCCGATCTACGTGAAATGCGGGCTGGAGAGCGTTTTAAAGCGGGCGTGTTCACGGTTCATCCGATTCGAGTTACCCATAGTCTGGTCGATTGTGTTGCGTTGGCGATTCACACGCCGCTGGGCGTGATCATTCATACTGGCGATTTCAAAGTCGATCCCACGCCTACCGATAACCATCTGTTCGATCTGCACTCCTTCGCCGAGTATGGCAAACAAGGCGTGCTGGCGCTGTTTCAGGATTCGACGAATGTCGAGCGCAAGGGTTACACACCCAGCGAGCGCGCGGTGCGGCGGAAGTTTGACGAAGTGTTTGCCCACACCAAGCGGCGGTTGTTCATTTCGTGTTTTTCTTCGTCCATTCATCGCATTCGTTTGGCCGTAGAGCTGGCGCATCAGCACGGACGCAAAGTGGCGTTCATCGGGCGGTCGATGAACAACTCCGCTGAAATTGCCGAGGATCTGGGCTACCTTGAAATTCCCGACGGGTTGGTGATCAATCCCGGTGACATGAAGAATTTTGCGCCGGAGAAAGTGTGCGTGATGATCAGCGGCACGCAGGGCGAGCCGATGTCGGCTCTGTCGCGAGCCGCGGTGGACAATCACAAGCACGCGAGGATCGAGAAGGGCGACACGGTGGTGCTGTCGTCGCGCATTATTCCCGGCAACGAGAAGACGATTTATCGGATGATCGACCACCTGTTCCGCCGCGAGGCATACGTGATTTACGAAGACGGCACCTCGCCACCGATTCATGTCAGCGGACACGCCAGCCAGGAAGAACTGAAGCTGATCATCAACCTGGTGATGCCGAAGTACTTTATTCCGGTCCACGGCGAGTACCGGCAACTGAAGCTGCACGCCGAAATGGCCGGAGCGATGCACAGCTCGGTGGGCAAGGTGATGCTGATCGAGAGCGGCGATGTCCTGGAATTCGACGAACACGGCGCGCGCAAGGCCGGGCGGGTCAATGTGGGCCGGGTCTGCATCGATTCCGGCTCGCGAACCGATGTGGTTGAGGACTTGATTCTCAAAGACCGGCGGCATTTGAGCGAAGACGGGATCGTGCTACCCATCATCGCCATCAATAAGCTCACGGGACGTGTGGAGACCGCGCCGGAGATTGTGACGCGAGGCTTCAATCCTGGCGACAATGGCCTGCTGGACGGAGCCCGGCGCATTGTGGAAGACACGCTGGCGCACTCCAGCGAAGAAGAAAAGGCAGACTACGGCGTGATCAAGGAAAAGATCCGCGCGGATTTGAAGCGGTATATTTCGAAGCAGACGCAGAAGCGGCCGTTGATTATGCCGGTGATTTTGGAGATTTAAATCAATGGGTTCGTCCACCGCAGTCCCGGAAACCTGGCAAAATCCCGGTCCGTGGTGTAGAGCACCCCGCCATACTCCAGCGTGAGGGCAGCTAAATGTGCATCGCTGACCAATGGGCCGGAGGCTTGGCCGTCCACGATCATCTTGCGAAAAATAAGCCAGTGCTCATCGCCTGGAGTGAGCACTCGGACATTGGGCTGCTCCAACCACTGATTCACAAATTCCGCAGCCTCCACCACCGTGAATCTCTTCCCAGGAAGGCGCAAATCAGTCATGATCCGGAGGAATGCAGACAGCGATTGCCACGGCAACCCGACGGGCTCAACATCCGAGAAAACAGTCTCCACCCAAGCACGCGCCTTGATATGTTGAGAGGCTGCCGCATCGTAGGCATAGAGGAGAATATTTGCATCGAGCAGGATCACCGCCGATTGGGCCCCTCCAAGACGTCGAGCAACTCCTCTACGTTGTCGTAACTCAGCCCCGGAGGCAAGCCCAGGTCTCTTGGCTTAACCACAAAGGGCTTTCGTGCGGGCTGCCTCGCCTGAGTCAATCCCAGGCGCAGAAAGCGGTTCACGACCTGCTTGAACGGCTCGCCCGATTTGCGGACTTCCCGATTCAGCAGGTTGGCAACGTCGTCATCGAGAGTAAGCGTGGTCCTCACATCATGATGTTACTCTGCTAGACATCTTGATGTCAAGAGCTTCTTGCTTCACCTCGACCACCAGGGTATTGGATAATAATGAGAAATGGTCACTCTCGCCGACGTCGTCTCCGCCCAAGCCCGACTGCGCGGGATCGCGGTGCGCACACGCCTGATTGAATTCAAGCTCTGCGAAGCGGATCCGCGCAAGTTGTTCCTCAAGCCGGAAAACCAGCAACCCATTGGCGCCTTCAAACTGCGGGGAGCCTACAACAAGATCGCCTCACTCTCGGAAGAAGAGAGGAAGCGCGGTGTCATTTCCTATTCCAGCGGCAATCACGCGCAGGGCGTGGCTTATGCGGCGCGGGCGCTGGGCGCGAAGGCCGTCATCGTGATGCCGGACAATGCTCCGGCGATCAAGCGTGAGGCTACGGCGGCGCTGGGTGCGGAGATTGTCACCGTGGGTCCGGCCAGCTCCGAGCGTCAGATTAAGGCGGAAGAATTGGCCGCAAGGCATGGATATGTGATCGTGCCTCCGTACAATGACGAATGGATCATCGCCGGCCAGGGCACGATGGGATTGGAAATTCTCGAGGACTTGCCGGAGGTCAAGACCGTGCTGGCACCGGTTGGCGGGGGAGGCATGATCAGTGGCGTGGCGGCGGCGATCAAGTTGAGCAAACCTTCGGTCAAGGTGATTGGCGTGGAACCGGAGCTGGCTGGAGATGCGCAAGCCAGCTTGCGCGCGGGAAAGATTGTTCAGTTCCCTGCCGAAGAAACTTCACGCACTATCGCCGACGGACTGCGGACGCAGAGCGTTGGCGCGATCAATTTTGAGCACATCCGCCGCTACGTAGACGATATCGTCACCGTAACCGAGGACGAAATTCGCCAGGCTGTCAGGTATCTGAGCGGCAATCCCGCCACAATTGCGGAACCCAGCGGCGCGGTCGCGGTCGCCGGATTCGTCTTCCACGCGCGTCAACTTCCCCTCGGGGGCCCCAGCGTAGCCATCATCAGTGGCGGCAATATCGAGCCTGAGATGCTGGAAGAAATACGGCACGGGCAGCAAACTTCGTCTGTGCGGTAGGCGATCATTTTGAGCGTGGCGCAACCACCCAGCGGCGCAATGCGACCACTGACCAAACGGCTTCAACCAGTCCGAATGGCCAAGCTCCCTGCAAAAAGCCGTAGATCGAGCCGAGCGCGCAGGATCCGGCAAAAGCCAGGATGAACCAGCGACTCCGCGCCTCCAGGGCATAGCAGACCAGCATTGCCGTGACTGCGAACAACCCGAAGATGGTGAGAGGTGACAAGGGGTTCTGGCACGGCGGCTGCGATGTCTACACCAATTACTTGCCTTCGGCAACCGCACGCAGGCCGGTCATGGAAACGACGCGAATGCGGAAGAAGGTGGGCGTAATTAACTCCTTGCCCGATTTCAGTTGGCGCTCGCCCAATGCATTTTGCCACCACAAATAACGCTTCTCCAGCAGCTTCCGGGCATGGGCGCGCTCGTCGGCGAATTGGGGTTCGGGCAGCTCCTGGTAATGGCCGTTCACGATGACGCTCACCCACTCTGATTCGCTCGCGATTTCATCAACCTCGATGCAGACCTTGGGATTGGCGCGCATCCACTCGATCTTTTGCCCGATGGTGGAGAGAATATAAAAAAAGTCGGACTCGTAGGCGAAATAAATCGGAAGTACGTAGGGCTGGCCGTCCAACGAGCATCCGAGTCTGCCGATCGAACTGCGCGCCAGCAGATCGCGGCAGTCTTTTTCGCTCATTTCATTGACTAACATAGTCGTAATCTACCCTCTATACTGAGCTGGCGCTTTCTACCAACTCTCACGCGTATCAAGAAAATATGCTAACAGCTAGCAGCGCTTTCCTCCACCTGTGCCGGGTTGCGTCAGTGGGGGGGATGGTTCGCTTCTTGGGATGTCGCTTGCGGGGTGGCGCTTATCACTTTACGTTGTGACGTCCATCACAGTGGGCGCGGACAAGCGGTGCTGTACTGACTCTGGAGAAACCTGCCATGTGCCTGGCGATACCTGGGAAGATCCTGGAAATTCAAGAGATGGGTCCCATGCGGGCGGCCCGCGTACAATTCGGGGGGATCGTGCGGCAGGTGTCGTTGAGCTTCGTCCCTGAGGCCGGATTGGGCGATTATGTAATGGTTCACGTGGGCTTTGCGATCAGCCGCGTGGATGCGGAAGAAGCCGAGCGTACCTACAAGCTGCTGGAAGAGATGGGAGCGCTGCAAGAGGAATTGCCAGCCGCGGAAGAATAGTTTCAGTTGGATTTTGGATATGAAATATCTTGACGAATACCGCGACCAGCGCATTGCACGGGCTCTGGCGTCTGAGATCGTCCAGCGAACGACACGGCCATGGGTTTTGATGGAAATTTGCGGCGGCCAGACTCATACCATCATGCGTTACGGCCTGGATGAACTGCTTCCTTGCGGAATCGAACTGGTGCACGGGCCGGGGTGTCCGGTCTGCGTGACACCGCTGGAAACCGTCGACAAAGCGATTGAGTTGGCGCTGCGGCCGGACGTCACTCTGGTTTCTTACGGAGATATGCTGCGCGTGCCGGGATCGAGCTCGGACCTGCTTCGGGCGAAGGCGCAGGGCGCGGACGTTCGCATTGCGTATTCTCCGACCGAAGCGGTGAAGATCGCGCGCTCGAATCCAGAGCGCAAGGTGGTGTTTTTGGCGATTGGATTCGAGACCACGGCTCCAGCCAATGCGATGGCGGCCTGGCAGGCAAAGCGCGAAGGGCTCAAGAACTTTTCCATGCTGGTTTCGCACGTGCTGGTGCCGCCGGCGATTCGCGCCTTGATGACTTCCAGCAGCAACCGGGTGCAGGGGTTCATTGCGCCGGGACATGTGTGCACGATCGTGGGGTGCAGAGAATACGAAGCTCTGGTTCGCGATTTTCGAATACCCATTGTGGTGGGAGGGTTCGAGCCGGTCGACATTCTGGAAGCGGTGCTCTTGCTCGTGCGCCAACTTGAGGCACATGAGGCGAAGCTGGAAAACCAGTACGCGCGGTCGGTGAGCTATAAAGGAAACGTGCTGGCACAAGAGATCATGGCCGAGGTATTTGAAGTGGCAGACCAGAAGTGGCGCGGAATCGGGCCGATTCCGCAGAGTGGCTTGCGTTTGCGCGAGGAATACGCGGCTTATGACGCGAACCGTGTCTTCGAACTGGGTGAATTCACAGTGGACGAACCCGCCGAGTGCATCAGCGCCCAGGTTTTGCAGGGATTGAAGAAGCCGACGGATTGTGCCGCGTTTGGCATGCGATGTACGCCGGAAAATCCGCTGGGAGCTCCGATGGTATCGAGTGAAGGAGCATGTGCCGCCTACTATCACTACCGGCGGCATGCGATCGAAAGTTAGGAGAGCGAGTGTCAACAAAAGGCGTCGTCGACGTAAAGGTCGAACTCAGCTGCCCGGCGCCGATTGCGGTGAAGGACACCGTTCTTCTGGGACACGGGAGTGGTGGCAAGCTCAGCGCAGAATTGATTCGCGATATCTTCCTGCCGGCGTTTCAGAATCCGGTGCTGGCGCAGATGGATGATCAGGCAGTCGTGAGCGTGAATGGCCAGCGTCTGGCCATGACCACGGATTCCTTCGTGGTGAAACCGCTGTTCTTTCCCGGAGGAGACATCGGTTCTCTCGCGGTTCATGGCACCGTGAACGATTTGGCCATGGGAGGCGCGAAGCCGCTGTTCTTGAGCGTTGCCTTCATCCTCGAAGAAGGCTTCGCGATGGAGGAACTCCGGCGCGTGGTCGCTTCGATGCGCCAAGCGACGACCGCGGCGGGCGTGCAGATTGTTACGGGCGATACCAAGGTCGTAGAAAAAGGCAAGGGGGACGGGCTGTTCATCAACACAACGGGCATCGGAGTTGTGCCGGAGGGAGTCGAGCTTTCCGCCGATCGGGCGCGGCCGGGCGACAAGGTGCTGCTGAGCGGGTCGATTGGCGATCATGGGATTGCGATTCTGGCGCAACGTGAGGGACTGGAGTTCGAAACTCAGATTGTCAGTGACAGTGCGGCATTGCATGGACTAGTGGCGGAGATGCTTGGCGTAACCCGCGAGATTCGTTGCATGCGCGACCCGACACGAGGCGGCGTCTCCAGCACATTGAATGAGATCGCGCAGCAGTCGGGGGTGGGAATCGAACTGCAGGAAAGTTGCCTTCCGATTCATGAGCAGGTGCGCGGGGCCTGCGAATTGCTCGGACTAGATCCGCTCTACGTAGCCAACGAGGGCAAGCTGATTGCAATCGTACCGGCTGAAGTTGCGGAGGTGCTGCTGGAGACGATGCAACGCCATGCGCTGGGCGCCGAGGCGCAGATTATCGGTACGGTGACGAAAAAGAATCCGGGACTGGTGACGATGCGAACGCCTCTGGGAACGACGCGGGTGGTGGACATGCTGGCGGGGGATCAGTTGCCACGGATCTGCTAGGGGATTCCCAGTCGTCTGGTTAAGAACCTGAGGAATCTTTCTACGGGCCTAGATGACCAGTGTGGATTCCACTCTTGACTCGGCCCACCAGGCTTCGAGCGCGGCGGGATGTTCGCGCAAACAATACGCGATACCGTTACGATCCAGTTCACACAAGATTTCGACGATCGCCGGATCGAGAGAAGCTTCTACTGCCTTGCTCAGGCTGCAGGATGGTTCGTAAGACTCGGCGGCAATTCCTACAAGAAGCAAATTTTCTGGTGCGATTCCGAAGAGTTCGGCGCTGAGCAGCGTATCGACGAGCGCGGGTGAGTGAGGGTCCATGCGCACCGACGGGGGGTGTTTCATGATCTCGTCTTTACGATAAAGAAGCACCGTTCCCGGGGCTGCGTCGGTATCGACGGAATCGATCAGGATGACGAGAGCCTTTCCAGAGATTTGATCAATCAGATCGAGGGCCGGAGTTCCCAGGTCGAGAACTTCGACTCCATCGGCGAACTCGTAGCGCGACAGCAGGAGTTGCACGAGGTACGGGCCTACGCCATCGTCGCCCAGCAAGACATTGCCGATTCCGCCGATCAACACCTTTTTCATAGCACCTTTGCTTTGGCGATCTGCTTGCCCGAGGGATCGAAGGCGTGGCAGGCGCAGGCCATGCAGGGATCGAAAGAGTGCACTGTGCGCAAAACCTCCAGCGGCTCTTCGGGCCGCGCGAGCGGCGTATGCAGCAGTGAGGCTTCGTAAGGGCCGTGAGCGCCGGAGGCGTCGCGCGGACTGGCGTTCCAGGTGGAGGGTACGACTGCCTGGTAGTTCTTAATTTTTTCGTCTTTGATGACGATCCAGTGAGATAAGGTACCGCGGGGCGCTTCATGGGTTCCGACGCCTTCGACTTCGTGGCTGGGAAATACCGGCTGGTTATGAACCGTGTAGTCGCCCTTGGCGATGTTGTCGGTGAGAAGCTGCAAATGTTTTTGTGCGAGCTCCGCCAACATGGAGGCGCGAATGGCGCGCGCGGCGTGACGGCCCAGGGTCGAATGCAACATATCTGGGGTCACGCGGACTCCGCCGACCGCCTGGACATTGCCGATCGCCTGGGTGGCATACTTTACCGTCAGGGGATGGCCTTGTGCGAAGCCGACCAGCACCTGCGCCAGCGGGCCGACCTGCATGGGCTGTCCGTTGAAGCGTGGCGCCTTGACCCAAGAGTATTTCTGCTCTCCATCCCATCCGGTGAATTGGGGCTCGGTTTCTCCGGACCATGGATGGAGGGGCTTGCCCTGATAATAGGCGTGAGTGACATCTTCACTGACGGAATCACGAAACACTTTGTCGGATGCCGTCTTGAACGGGCGCGTGCCGGCGATGTTTCCATCCATGATGTATCCGCCGGGAAGATCGTAGCTGCTACCGGCGCTATCCAGCGGCAGATCAGGAACGGCAAGGTAGTTGCGGACACCGCTGCCGATTTTGAACCATTCCGGATACATGGCGGCCACGGCGCAGACATCGACAAAGTAGACCTGGTGGATGAACTGCACCACGTCGTCGAGCAGAACGCGGATCATTTCTAAACGATCCATGTTGAGGGCGTTGGCGCTATCCAGGTCGATGGCGTTGGCCACGCCGCCGACGGTGAGATTCTGAATGTGCGGTGTTTTCGATCCGAGAAGGCCTACCACCTGCAGAGCCTTGCGCTGATACTCAAGGGCCTGGATGTAATGCGTGAAGGCGAGCAAGTTCACGTCCGGTGAGAGGCGCATGGCAGGATGGCCCCAGTATCCGTTCATGAAAATTCCGAGCTGGCCGCTGGCGGCGACGGCGTTTACGCGGTCCTGCGCGGCTTTGAATTCATTGCGGGAGTTACGCGTCCAGGGAGAAATGCTCTCGGCTAGTTTTTGGGTTGCAGCGGGATCGGCCTTGGGAATTTGCATGATGTCGACCCAATCCAGCGCCGACAGCTGATAGAAGTGGACGACGTGATCGTGCAGGGCGTGGGCAATCAGGATCAGATTGCGAATGTACTGGGCGTTCAGCGGAATTTCGAGCTTTAACGCATCTTCCACCGCGCGCACGCTGGCCATGGCGTGCACCGTGGTGCAGACGCCGCAGAAACGCTGGGTGAAGAGCCAGGCATCGCGTGGGTCGCGGCCGCGAAGAATCTTTTCGATCCCGCGCCACATGGTGCATGAAGCCCATGCATTGCTGACCGCATTATTGTCCACCTCGACATCGATGCGGAGGTGACCTTCAATTCTGGTGATCGGGTCGATCGTGATTCGTTTTGCCATAAGACCTGCTGTTAGTGAGAGTCTGTTGTTTCAGATTCGTTCTCGCCGAAATGTCCATACTTGAAATATCCGGTCCAGCGAATGTAGGGCCGGCGGAAGCGGAAGTAGCTCGCCATGTCATGCCACTCGTAAAGCGGAGCCGGAAGAATGGCGAATCGCTTGACGATCAGAAGAAATCCCGCAATGCCCATGGAGATGAACCCTAGCGACACCAGGACCTCGATAGTGGTCGGGAAATAGAGCGACTCTGGGTTAGGGCGGAAGGCCAGAGTGGTCGGGCTGAAGCGATAAATCATGCCACCCAGCGAACTGAAAATGTAGCCCAGGAACATCATTCGGGTTTCGTGGGTTCGCAGCGAACGGCGCAGCATCCAGCCGCCGATTCCGACCAGAATCATCTCGAGCCAGAAAACACCGGCGAAACGATCGAAGTGGAAGGCAGTTCCTAAAGCGCCCCGGAAGAGGATGTCCAGAAGCCTCCATCCCATCCAGCCGAAGATCAGCCAGGCAGTGATGCGAGCGGCTTCGTCGAGAACCTCCATGTCCATGGCGCGTTTCCAGACCACACAACACAGCATGGTGGTTCCAGCGACGCATCCGAACGACATGAAGGTAGCCGCGCCCAGATACAGGAACGGCAGCCAAGGAGTCTGCCACAAAGGATGGACCCGTTCGCCGGCCAGCAGCATCAACGCGCCCAGCGACGATTGGTGCATGCCCGGCAACAAGTAGGCGGCAGCAATGATCCACGGGAAGAAATAGTGCAGCCGGCGTTCGAATCGCTCCACTCCGGGCCGCAGGCGGGAATCGAAATACCAGAGCCTCTCGAGGACGGGCGGAATGTTTTCGATGGCCAGCGGAACCATGGCGTAGATCGACATGCAGATCGCAACCTCTGCGAGCGGCGAGTGCATATTCCATTTCCACGGGAAGACGATCCAGTAGAAATTCCAGGGACGGCCAGCGTCGATACCGAGCAGGAGAAGGCCACAGGCGTAAGCCAGAAAACTGGTGAGGAGGGCCATGCGCATCAGCGAATGCAGGCGCTTGCGGCGAAACACCCAAGCAGCGATTCCTACGGCGAATGCGCCGGAACCCAGCGCGGTCAGCACCATCACGTTGAAGGTTTTCCAGATTCCCCAGCCAAACGCGTCGTTCATGCCGCTAACCGGACCGAGGCCCGCGAGCTCGCGGTAGGCAGTCAAAATGAATGCCACCAGGGTCATGGCGACCAGTCCGAGAAAGAAGCGGTTCACCACGGGAAATCCATACACTGGCACGGCCCGCTCCCAGCGGCTCTGATCGGCGGACGCGTTGGTGATGGTTATGCTGCTCATATTTGTGACCTCAGAGTTGCGCCCTCAATCCAGTCTCTTTTTCCCGCTCGTGAGCTTCGTCCTCATGGCCCTTCAAACTCGTGCGAATCACTTGCACCAAGCCGGCATACAACAGGGCGGGTAGCGCGAAGTATTGATAGAGCCGCCGCTGCCAGCGGAGTGTTCTGGCGGGGACTGATTCCGTGCCAAGTTCGGGCAGACCTAGTTTTTCGAAGGGAACACGGGAGAGATACAGAGCTTGTGTGCCGCCGTTATCGGTTTCTCCATAAATGCGTTCCTGATAGTAGCGGCCGGGATGATTCTTGATACGCTGTTTGGCTTCCGCCAGCAGAACCGTACGCGGACCAAAAATTACAGCTCCGGTGGGGCACACGGTGGTGCATCCCGGCTTGAGGCCTTTTTCGAGCCGATCGCTGCACAGCTCGCACTTTGTAACGCGCGGGTTGTATCCCTGCCATTGGAAACGCGGGATGTGATACGGGCAGGTGATAGTGCAGTAGCGGCAGCCGATACACTTGTCGGCCGTCCAACTGATGATGCCGGTTTCCGGATTCTTATGCAGAGCCTGGAAGGGACAACCCGCAGCGCATGCGGGATCCAGACATTGCATGCACTGGCGCTTCACAAAAGAATAGGGCGATCCGTCTTCTGGCTTGTAGAGCTTGATGATGTTGCGGGTGAGCTCGTTCAGATCGGTGGGCGCCTGATGCAACTGGTCGCCGCTAATGTCCTCGGGAGTATCGTTGGCCTCGGAGCAGGCTGCCTCACAGGCTTTACAACCGATGCAGATGCTGGCGTCGTAAAGCAATCCGACTGCAGCGCTGGGGACAGGAATCTCTTCCGCCTGCAGAGCTTTCGAGCCGACGGTAAGGGCTACGGCCGCCGGCACTCCGGCCTTGGCGACGGTGGTAAACAGTTCTCGCCGAGTGATGGCCACATCAGTCCTCTTTCTTTGGAGTCTGGTTCTCGGACGACAGCTTGAGTTTCTCGGCGTGCGTGCGATCCGCAATCACCCGGGCGACGCCAGCTTCCTGGCTGCTTTGGAAACGCTGAGAGGCAACCCAGGTGGCGCCACCGACGGCTCCAGCCACCACGCCGACCAACGCGGCCGCACCAACCTTCAGCTGACCGGCGCTGCTGTAAATCGGCGGATAGGTGTCGGGCGGAGTGGCCAGGTGAATGGGGACGGTTTCGACCGTACTCATCCGCCAGACCACGCTCTTCTCGGTGCAACCCACGCAGGGGATGCCAAGACCGATCGGCCATACGCCGGGAATCTCATTGAAGTGTCGCGTGGAGCAGGCGGCGTGAGTGACCGGACCCTTGCAGCCGAGTTTGTAGAGGCACCAGCCTTTGCGATGGCCTTCGTCACCGAAGGCGTAGGCGAAGCGGCCGGCATCAAAGTGCGCTCGCCGCGGGCAATTCTCATGAATCACGCGCTCGTAGGCAAAGAGCGGCCGGCCAAATTCGTCCATCGCCGGAAGCTTGCCCATGGTGACGTATTCCAGAACTACGGCCAACAAATTGTAAGGATTGGGAGGGCAACCGGGCAGGTTGACGATCGGTTTGCCGGATACAACCGTACTTACGCCCATGGCGCCGGTGGGATTTGGATCGGCCGATGGCACGCCGCCCCACGAGGCGCAGGAGCCGATAGCGATCACCGCGGCAGCCTGGGCTGCCACTTCCCTCAAAACCTGTACGCCCGGCCTGCCGCCCATCTCGTAGTAAATGCCATCGTCCTTAGTAGGAATTGCGCCTTCAACGACCAGAACATATTTGCCGGCGTTTTCCGCTATAGCGGAATGCAACGCAGCCTCGGCTTGCGCACCGGATGCTGCCATCAGAGTCTCGTGGTAATCGAGAGAGATAACGTCCAGGACAAGATGAGCAACATCGGGAGCAGAGGTACGCAACAGCGTCTCGGTGCATCCTGTGCAGTCCTGGAAGTGCAGCCAGATTACGGATGGCCGTTTCGTCTTGCCGATGGCATCGGCAATCTGCAAGACCGACTTCTTGCCGGTGAGCGCCAAGCCAAAGGGCGCGGTTGCCATGAGCGTGCCGCACAGCTGGAGGAAGCTTCTGCGGGAGACTCCGCTCGCCTTCAGATGTTCTGCGATGGTTGGATGTTTGGACATAGGCCCTTCCTGCCTTCGGCGTTCCCCATGGATCAGCGCCGGCGATACTCGCGAACTGAATTGAATTCGATCTTGCGGAGTCGAAGAGGAAGGCAGGTTCAGGAGGAGGCCGATGTTGTGCGCGCTGCCGTCTACTTAAGATTCAAAGAGAATGCCATGCATGAATGCGCGACGACACGGTCTCGTATCTGCACCTACAAACCTAAAACTCCAGCATTTGCCGCCCGGCTTGCAGCGATCCCGGCCGACGCAATTGGTTATCGCTTGAGCAGGCTGATTGAGTCAGTGATCTTGGTCACCATTGGGTGTGAGTGGAAGAGGGAAATCATGAAGATTTCGGCCTCCCGGCCAAAATATAGTGCCTGGGCACAACCATTTGGCGGCGATGGATGACGCGCGCGTGAGCTCTTCCAGAGAACTGGAGTCGAGATCGAAGTAAGGGCGGGGGCGGTCTTTCCCCCGGAAGGCTCGTCCCCGCATACATCAGCAACAAATCAATATTGGTCGAAAATGCTGAAATGTCAGTGACATCAAACACAGAGCTGCATATCTCCAGTCACACCGCGAACGGCTTGAGCACCCTATGTCTGATCCACCAGGCTGGCCTGCGTCATGACTGGAGTTCTTTGCCGCACCTCAGTGTCATCACTGGACAGCGAGCCTCACATGCAACCTTGTAGGCATGAGGCCAGCCATGAGGATGCGCGAAGGAATGCGAGGCGCGCACACCCAGGACAATCAGGTCGACTCGCCCTTCGTCAGCGAGGTCAAGGATGGTCTGGTCGATCGGACCGAGTTGAGTTCGAAATGTCAAGTTGTGCGGCAACTCTCCGGGCAGACAGGCTCGAAATCGCGCCTCGAAGTCGCGCTCTTGATCGTCGGTCTTGGCGTCTCCTGCGCGTTCCGCGACATGGACGATGGTCAGCCGGGCCTCGTGCTGTCTCGCGAGAGATGCAGCGTAGGCTGCCGCGCGGGCGGAATCAGGCGACAGATCCGATGGACACAGGATGTGGCGTAATCTTGCATTGGGTGGTGCGTCGTCCGGAGAGCCTGGGCCCAGCGTAAGAACGGGACACCTGGCATGCCGAAAAACTGCTTCCGCAACCGAGCCCAGCGCAATCTTGCGCAGCCCGGTTCGAGCATGGGTACCCACCACGATCAGGTCGACATTTTGCTCCTCGGCGACCCGCTCCAGTTCTTGCCAGACGTCGGTCCCCTGGAGAACCATGGCTTCGTACGAAATCCCTGTGAGTGCGCCTGTTTGCAAGAGATAGGCCTCCAGCTTTTGAACATCCCTGGAGGTTGCTTCCGCGGCCATGGCCATGACCTCCGGGCCCGCCATCACGAAGCCGAGCGACGAGACTACGTGCGCAAAGTAGAATTTGGCGCCATAGCTGCGAGAGATCGCAATGGCATGATGAAGGGCTTTTTCAGAACAGTCCGAAAAATCGATTCCGACCAGAACCCGACTAATGGCGACTTCGACAGCGTGCGATGTTGACGACATCTGCGACTCCTTTATGGCTGTGCGGGGCAAGCAATCAGCTCTAGTTGAGCTGATCCCTGTACTTGCCCTGCAGTCAGCTTGTCGTCCACTACTACGGTTACAAGTTTGCTCGAACCCTGCCGTGACGCCGATCACATCAAGTGGTGAATTCGGTTGCCGGGTAGAACAACCCCGCCGACAGCAGTTCGCGCGAGATTCCGGTATAGAATTTGACAGGTAGACGGAGCCAGTGACCATGGAAACGCAGAGTAAAGGCAATCCGGAACAAGATCGGACTCAGGCGGCAGCGCAAGTGGAAAGCGCTCACCAGATTCTGAAGACCCTGCAAGAGAAAATTGGAAAACATCCCGAACTGGGGGCGGCCATTACCAAACTGGAGATGGCGCTGAACATTCTGGCGGTGAAGACCGGCGGGATGCTGTAGTCGCGAACGCTATCGCGCCCCTGTGGCCTGTGCCCTCACCGCCTGAGGCTGCTGCAGTGGGGGCGTTGCTGGCGGCGCACGATGGCGCCAGTGCGGAATGCGTTCGTAGACCCTCAGCAGGAGCACCACGGCAAACCCGTACCAACTGGATACTCCCACCAGCAGGGACGCACCATAACTCAGAAGCAAGAGAAGTATCAGCGAGTTCAGACGCTTGCCTCGGCTGAGGCGATCCTTGATTTCGTGGCTGGTGACTTCGCCCAATACCGGGGACTCCAGCGATTGCGCGGCTGGGGGTGCGACCGGATATTCGCCGGTCCGACTGCGCCAGCGTTGCACGGCCTCGCATAATGCTTTGCCCTCGTTCTTGATTTTTCCTGCCGAACTCGGCTCGCTGGGATAAAGGCTGAATGTGCCCTCGCGGCCGCGCTCAGCGTCGCGCCAGTCGATGTATACGCGCTCGCTGTTCCACCAGCCCGGGGCGCTCTCGCCAATGCGGACGTTCAGCACCTGCTCCGGCTTGAGGGCGAAGCGGATTTTGTCGCCCATGTAAACCATGCGGCCCTGCAAGAGCCAAATGAATCCCTTGTCCCAGTCATAACCCAGGAGGTAGATGCGCAGGGCTACACCGGGAGCAAAGCCCGCCAGGATGGCGTTCCGGCCGCGAATCTGAATTCCTTCCGCATCGAACTTGGCGGCGAATTGCCCGCGGATTTCCGCACGGCCGCGCAGACTGAGTTGCAATCCTAATAGGGAGTAGCCTGCGACTATAAGCAGAGCGCCCGCCAGGTATGCGATCAGAGACATTTGCCCTTGCAGGTTGAGCCGGTGGACCAGCCACGCAATGAGTGCGGGCGGCAGCACATTTGCTCCGATTAGCAGCCACCGATTGTTGGTGGCGCGACGGAGCGCGGTCATAGTCGACACAACGCTCTTGCCAGCGGACGGGACCCCGTAGTGCTCCTCGTTCGATTTTGCGCTAAAGCTTGAATCGGAGGCTTGCGTGGCGAGCAGGCCAGCACGCCTCGTCTGCTCCTCCTGCGCATGATGCGCCAGAAGTTCCTGCACCCGCGCCTCAGGCACGTTGCCCACTTTGGCGATGTGCTCAATTCGCTTCAACGTTGTGGGATGCGTCAAAAGCGATCCCGTAACTTTTCCCCACTGGATGGGAGTGAGATTAAGGCGGCTCACTTTGAGCAGAGCCGTGATCATGGCTTCCGGATCGCCAGACAGCTGCACCGAGCCCTCGTCGGCAATCCGCTCGAAGCGCCGGGCCAGGAGATAAAACACGCCAAAGCCAGCAACGATCAGAACCAGGTCCAGTTGCGACCAGGCCACGAGTTTCGGGCTCCAGCGATACCACTGCATGAGCACGTCGCGATCGCCGCCGCTAATGGTCCTGAGCAGGTCGCTGATCCAATCGGTAAACATGGTCCAGGTTCCGCGGAAGATCGAGGGAAACAGGATGACCCCGAGCATGGTCAATCCGAGTTTTTTGGGATGCCTATGACGGAGGTGAGATAGTTCATGGCCCGCGATGGCATCGACTTCTCGCTTGGTGAGCCTCTGCAGCAGGTAGTCGGTGAACATTACGGTTTGAGCGCCGGTGGCGTAGGCGTTGGCGACTTGCATGCGGCCGGAGCTCAGCACGAATACCTGTTTAATTTTGACTCCGGCGCGCTTCGCCATCTCGAAAACCCGGTCGCGCAATTCGCCGGTGGTGAGAGCTTCGGGGCCGGCACCTGATACTTTGATTTTGGCGCGCAGGCACACCACGCGCGAGACGTAGGCGGCCAGCATAAGAACTACCAGCAGCTTGGGAGAGGTACTGAGAAAATCCAGCGCGCAGCAAAAGAACATGAGGGGAAGAAATTGCGCTCCCACCTCCAGCGAACGCTCCAGCATAAACTGGCGCCGCGTCCATTGCTTGCCGCGAAACTGCACGAAGACTTTGTAAGAAAGGAAAAGGCAGAGTAGATAAACGACCCACGGCGGAACGATGACGATGAGCGTGTGCGCGATGGTGGATTGCCATCCGCCGTCGGGAAGCCGGAATGCGACGAGATCCTGCACGCCCTGGCGGAGGCTGGTACGCGCGACCATCCAGAGGAGCATGGTGCCGTTCACGCACCACTGGAGGGTCTTGAAATAGCTGAACCATGCCGCGGTTGGATCCTGGAGCGCGTCTCTGAGCGCGGCGCGCCGCATCCAGAGAATCAGGAGGATGGGGAGCAACAGAAATCCCGCAGACATGGCGCATTGCCGCAGGAGGTCTGAATTGCTGTAACCGTAGGCCAGGCGCAGCGGCATGATCGGAGTCGAAGTCCCCAGAGGGAAGCTATAAAAGAGGAGTTGGGCGTTTTCTCGCTGGCCAGCAAAGCGATTCAATTGCAAGCCCTGAGAACTTTGTTCTTCAAAACCTGATCGAGGGCGCTGCACACTGACGAACAGCAACTGCTCTCCCGACGCTGCCAGCGCATCGGCGAGTGGTTGCAACGGCAGAGTGCCGCTTATCGTCCAACTGCTCGCTGAGAGCACATGGCTGCAAGTTGCCTGAAGCTGCCGCTGATTGGCCTCGGCGAGAAACTTTTCGTATTGCGCCTGCTGCTCCGGCTTCATGCGCACCCACCCACGGAATGAAGCCGTGGTTGAAGGGTGCACGAATGCTTGCGGCGGGCAATGCAGACCCAGCGAAAGAGCAGCTTGAATCGGTTGCCAGTTGCTGGGGGATTGGTCGAGTAAAAGATGAACTTTGGCGTTGCCGTTGCTGTCGAAGGTCAGGTTTAGTGAGGCTGAGTGCTGGGCGAGATTGGTATCATCGTCGTCATGGTCCTCGCCCTGTGCACGGCACATTGGAATGGTCGCGGACAGCACGAATGCCGACATCAAGGCGAGGAAAAGCGCCCGCCGCAGGTACGTCCCTCTCGTTCGCTGGATCAAGCGTAGCTCCTCCGCTGCCATTGCCGGTTCGCGGCACTATAGAGGAGCTTAGTTCCGTATTAACAGATAACAACGTAACCGCGGTACCGTTTGCCGGTCCGGCGGACATGTACAGTTGCGTGCCGGTTGGTGAGGACTTTTTAGGTAGTAAGAATTAAGGAAGGGCCGACTTCGATGTGGCTCGTTGAAAGTATGGAGCGGGAGACCGGGATCGAACCGGCGACATCCAGCTTGGGAAG
>Ga0181535_10000032_pt1 | contig 209042 bp, 158 predicted proteins | sample PEATcosm2014_Bin_44_FD_119774 | JGI IMG/M metagenome (GOLD analysis project Ga0181535, IMG submission 119774) | Peatland microbial communities from MTU Mesocosm Facility, Houghton, MI, USA - PEATcosm2014_Bin17_30_metaG | ecosystem: Environmental > Terrestrial > Soil > Wetlands > Peat | place... | reverse complement strand
GAGAGTGGTAAAGAGGTTAAAAACAGGGACCACCGCCTCGTTGCTGCTGGACTCGTTGCTCTTGAAGGTCAGTGGGTATGGAGAAAGAAGAATCGATAGAAGCTGATTACTTCTATTGCTTCAAGGTCGTATCACGTCAGTGAATGGCCCCTGCTTGTTTGCGCCCCCGCCTCGCACACACAACACAAACCGCCGCGCCGCCGCCCTGCGGCGAACGCGTACAAAAAATGACTCCAACCATAGAAAGGCCTCTCGCGATCGCTGGCCCTGGACTGAAGAATGTGGACGATCACTGCAACTTGAGCTTGCTTAAGATCTCTTTAGTGGATTTTTGTGACACATCCGCCTGTTCTGCAAAACGTGGCCAGTTGGCCACTGCCCTTTTTACCTTTGCCAGAATCGCGGGCGCATTTTTTATCCCATGCTGATTGCCCAGTGCCTGAAGTTGGGCTATGCCGGGATTCTTGCCCTCGCCCATGACGAGCATGCTTTGCTCTCCGCCCGGACCATAGGAAAAGACAAGGTCGTAGGCGGGCGCGAAAATCCACTCGTTTCTCGAGTTAAGAAGGAACGAGAAATTCTTCACGTGATCGTCGCGATTATGAGCAAGGACGTTGAAGCAGGCCAGCGCATAGGCCTTTTCGGCATCCTGAATATTCCGGGTCAACGCCAGGGTCACGCGCAGAACCATATCGTAGTCGAGGCTAGGACTGCGATGGTCGGCATGTATCAGGCCGCCAAGGCTATGCATATGGATGCGGGCATCGCCGTTCCGGTCGAAGCGTTTCGTGCCGAAATATTTGTTCCTTTTCGTCCGGAAAAGATGGGTTTCAGGGATCTGCACACCTGCATTCTTTGCCATCAGGCTATAGGCGTATTCGATAGCCCCCACATCCCGTGCATCCTGGGAAGACGGAAACTTGATCATCCAGTGCGCGAAGCCGGGCTTCAACTCCTGCCGGCCGTGAATGATCCTCTTCTTGTCGGAGCTCACCTGCGCCACGATCTTGGGCCGAGCGCCCGAAGAAGAACCATTGAGCCGCAGCAACTCTTCGAATACCTCGTCACTTTCTCCGGCCAGCACGGCGGTTGATTCCTCAGCGAGTTTGTCGAGCGCCAGCGGAGCATCATCGGCATTTTCGAGACCAAGCTCAGGCTCGTAACTGAGAGCGCCCATGCCGTGCCGCCCCACATAAGCCAGCCGGTCGAGCGGATTCAGCTGGCCGCGAAGGATCCCGTGTTTTTCCACCGTCCGGTCGAGGAGAAGGCGGCCCCATCCGTCCGGCAGGCTGTCATTGAATACTCCGAACAGACCGTCGAAGATCGTGGTGTCGGCAATAGCTATGCCAGGTCTGAGGGGAAGTTTGATAGGCGAAATCTCGATGTTTGAAGCGATGAATGCGGCGTCATACTCGAAAAGGATTTGTCTATCCTTAAACGCGAGGCGCCCAACTTTGCGACGTTGGTTCCCCGCATCCAGATAGACGGAAAGCAACTCAGTCGGGCTATACGCCATGGCTGCGTCCTTTTCTGCCCGTCGCTCTGCGCCGCAACGCCGGCGTGGCCAGCAGGGCGTCGAGCGACTGGGCCGATGGGAACAGCTGGCTTTCCACGGCCAACTTATCGAAATCGTCAAGGCACTCCAGCACCATGGCTAGATTCAGAAGCGAATCCAACGCGATCAATCCTTCGCGCTCAAATCGCTTCAGCGAACTCCAGGTCACGCCCGAGCGAGCCGCCAGTTCTCTCTGTGTCAGGTTCATGGCAAGACGCCGGGCCTTGAACCGCCCTGCAATTCCTGTGCGTACCTCTTGCACCGTCCTGAGATTAATAGGCAATATATTACCTCTTTAAGCCAATTATACCACATAATGGTTAATATATTGGCTATATATTCCCAAGCCGCCTTTGGGCACCGGAATATCGGTTCGTGTCACCAAAAGGGATCGAACTACTACGCTGGAGTCATAGAAGATTCGCCAGCGGCTGAACCCGAGTTCGTTTAGGTCCGAGTACTGATCGTATTAAATTGTGAAAGAAATAATGCTGCACTTTGACTCCTCGTCCGGTGCAGTTGATGGAGCCAACTTCTTACAGCTAAAAGAGCCTGGACAGGACATGCCGCTCACTATCCAGATTTACTATCCATGGCGTTTAATTCTGCAAAAATGTGACAAATCTACTCGCAGATGGTCGCAAATGAAATCGTCAGTATGATGTTGATTGTAATGTGTTTATTGGAAAAACAAGCGGAAGCTGCGAAAACTCCCAAAATAGCTCTGCAGAAGCTGACGTTCTGCCACTGAACTACTCCCACTTTTTATTATCAATAATCTACAGCAATGAAGTGTGTTTAGTGTCCAGATTGATACAATCGCTACGCCAAAAATCGCTACACCAAAATCTAGCCATTCTATGGGTCACTCAGCATCCTCAGTGCCCACGCGCATAGCAAGCATGGATAGTAAGAACAACTACAGAGCCAACCTGGAAAAGTATATCAAGGTTCAGGGTAAGTGGCGTTTCGTGCCTGTGCTCAAGCAGGGCGGCGTTCCTTACCCCGGCACTGTCGCAATCGACGGGGAGCCAGTCCGCTCGACCACCGATACGTACTAATCCCAAACCAACCTATCGAGACCTTCCGGACGCCTTTTTGGCGTGCGGCTTGATTTCAGACTGGCATCGGCAGCCACGACTTCCCCCCCAGCATAATGTCAACCATCTTGCAGTTGGCCTTGTGCTTTTTCGCCGAATCTGCGGAGTAGAATTGCCGTGATATGTCGGAATCGATCAATCGGCGATCGGAAGCGATTGTCAAGTTTCTCCTCAAGTCTGAAAGCGCCTCCCTAGAAGAAATTCAGGCCGTTGCCGGCGCCTCGGCGCCCAGCATCCGTCGCGATCTTGCGCGGCTTGAGAACCGCGGGTTGATTCGCCGTACTCATGGCGGGGCTGAACTCGCCGAGCCGCTTCTATACGAGCCCTACCGCTACGACAGTTCTTTCATTGCGCGCGAGCAGCGTCACGCCGCTGAGAAGCGCCGCATTGGTTTGGCTGCCGCAGAATTAATTCAGGAAGGCGAAACCGTCGGCCTGTCCGCGGGTACCACAACCACTCACATCGGTCGCAGCCTTCGTCACCGCGAAAAAATCCAGGTCGTTACCAATGCCCTCAATATCTGCATGGAACTCTGCAATCGCACTTCGATCCGCACATACTTAACCGGCGGCGTCATGCTTTGGGCGTGGTCATTTGCGCTCTCAGGCAATGCCGCGCTCAGTTTTCTCGACAGCGTCTATATGGACAAGGTTTTTTTGAGCGTCACCGGGCTCGATGCCGAACGCGGCGCCACTTCTCTTGAGGCAGATGAAGCGCTTGTCTACCGCAAGATGATCAAGCAGAGCAAACAGGTGATCGTGGTTTCCGATTCCAGCAAAATCGGCAAAGTGAGTCCGGCTATCGTTTGCCCTATCAACGAGATTCAGGTACTCATCACCGACACTAACGCCACTGCCGAAGCCGTCGCGCCTTTTGAGCGCCAGGGAACGCGCGTCATCAAAGTCTGACCGGTCGCTCTCTCCGCTTCATCATGAAACCCTTCTAATGCCGTTCCGCCTGCGCTTGCATCTGGTCATACTCGCTGTGCAGCAATCTCACAGCTTCGCGTATATCGGCTTCGAGGCGCGCTGCATCCACGCCTGTGCCCCTGGAGCCATTCGAGTTCATCAATGAGCCGTGCAGCGAGAATGTGCCTGAACGCCGCACCAATTCAGTCAGTGACGCCAAACGCAAACCGCCCCCGGCGATGATTTGGATACGCCCATCTGCCTGCTGCATCAGGCTCGCGATCCGCTCGGCTCCCAGCAGCACTTCGGGTGCGCCTCCTGAAGTAAGAAGACTGGTGGCCCCGGTTTCGATTACCTGCTCCAGCGCATCGCTCAGATCGGGAGTCTCATCGAACGCCCGGTGGAAGGTCGTTCCCATGGGCTGCGCATACTCCACCAGGGCGGCCGTTCGCATCACATCCACGCGGCCGTCAGCCTGCAACACTCCAAGCGCTACTCCGCTGGCTCCAGAAGCCTTTGCGTCGTCGATTTGCCGATGCATCAGCTCATATTCCTGGCAAGAGTAAACGAAATCCCCGGCGCGCGGACGTATCAAGGCATAAATTGGAATCGAAACCGCCCTCACGCACGCAGCCATCAACTCCCTCGGGGGAGTGGTTCCTCCCAAGGTGAGCTGTGAGCATAATTCGATCCTGTTCGCGCCGCCTGACTCGGCAGCACACACTGCCTCAAGGCTTTCCGCGCAAAACTCAAAAAATAACAACGCCATAAAAAACTCGCTTGCAATCCCCGGACGTATGTTTTCAAGTTCGGGGCAGTGGCCGGTGAGAAGCGTCTCTGCCCCACCTGGAGTCAACTGAATTGTGATCAGTTTGCCAATGCGACAGGTATTAAACATCCGAGTTCAACTGCCGGAACTCAGCTTTCAGCAGCTTCTCGAGCCAAGTTGGAATTCAATTTCGAACGATCATAGCACTTTCGCGGCGTTTTGGAACACGTCTATGATCATTTTACTTAATTGTGATCATTGTAGCCCTACCAGTCGAGTGGGACCGGCGCGGAGCCGCAGTAAGCGATGATTGCTGGACTTATGGATTTAGCCGCTACTTGGCAGCGGGCGGCACTATCTTCTCCAGTTGAGCCACCTGTTGCTTCACCAGGTCCGCATTGGGTCCGGGCGGCATGTAGGTCAGACAGTGGCGCAAGTGGTCCAGAGCAGTTTGGTATTCGCCCTGGCCTGCCAATATGACAGCGAGAAGCTGTTCGGTGTTTGGAGCAAGATGGTTCGGGTCCATTCTCAGAGATGTCTCCGCGGCAGTTCGAGCAACGGATACCTGGCCCAGGTTGTAGTTTCCGACAGCGTCGAAATACCAGATCTGGGGCGTGCCAGCGGGTACAAGTTGCAGCGAATGGTTGGTTGCATCCAACACGTCCTGCCACTTCTTCTGGACTGCGCAAAGCGCCGCAATGTGCTCATACGGTGGAGTGTATTTCGGATCGGCCGCTGCGGCCTTCCGATACGCGTTCAGGGCATCGTCCGGCTTATCCGTCTCCTCAAGCCTGGCCAACTGGTACCAGGCTTCAGCAAACTGCGGGTAGATACTGACAGCTTTCTGCAGGTGTTTCCGAGCGCTGTCCATGTGATTCCCGATCTCGTCGGAGTGGGCTTTGTCGAATTCCTTCATGGCGTCGGCCGGGGCCGATGCGGTGGTGGGGCTGAGCGAGGATCCAACGGCCGCTTCGTTCTGGTGCAGATGGATGGTTCCAATATCGGGTGAATCGGTGAGGTCGCGATTGGCAATCGTCACTGGCGTCGAGTCAAAGCCGTCCAGAACTGCATTCACCTTGCAACCGACAAGCTGAGCCGCGGTCACGCGTCCGAGGTCGGTCTTGGTCTTCACAATCTCGCTTTCCGGCAGTTTGGCATCGACCATGATGCCAAAACCGCCCTTTACATCCGTGACGGTGTTGTAGAGCGTCTTCCCGTCGCATACCACCGCAACCGGAATTGGATTCCAGGGCAGACCGGAGCCGTCTACGACAACTTTCCCGAAATACTGCATGCTCCCATGCTGCTGGCTAATCAGTGTGCTCATGTTGGCGGTGTTGCCAACTCCGCTGATTGTGGATGGGTCGCGATTGGCGGGTGCTCCGGCTGATGGAGCTTGTGCATTTGCCAACGGGAAACTCGCAACAGTCAAGATTCCGGCGATAAACAGATTGATCTTCATAACCCCTCACGGTACCGAACAAATTATACGCACACTCCGCCCGGTCGAGACTTTAAGGGCCGCGCGGTCGAACGCCCGCTGGATTCTCAGCAACGGCTATCTCTTCGATTTGACGGGGTTCCGGCCTTCAAGTTGAGAACCGCGCGGCACTACCCGTAAAACTTCACTGCGTGGGCGGGGGCTCGGGCGCATTCGCCGTAGTTGGTTTCGTTCCCTGTGCCGGATCGCGCGAGCCAGGGTCAACCTGGGGTGACTGACCGCCTTGCTGGCTTTCTTCCGTTTTCTTCAGTCCGTTAAAGATATCCCGCTCCTGCTGGGCTTTGTCAGGCAATTTTGCTCGAGCATAGGCCTTGGCAAGATTGAAGTGAATTTCAGGACTGGCGGGACTGAGCCTGGCGGCAATTTCGAGTTCGCGAATCGCCGACGTTGGGTCGCCTGATTCAAGAGAGCCGCGCCCCAGCAGGTAATGAGCGTCCACGGAGTTGGGAGCGAGTTGAAGGGCTTTTTGCGCCCAGGTGATTGCAGTGGCAGGGTCGCGCTGGCGCAGTGCGATTGAGGCCAGGCGGACGCAAGGCAATTCGCTCGCAGGAGAAATTTGCATCTCTGCCTGCATTTGCTCTACGGCCTGGTCGAACTGAGATAGCGCGATCAATGCGGTTCCATACGCGTAGTGAATGAAGGGTGTAGCCGGATGTTGCTGGAGCAAGAGCTTGAGTTGCGGGAAGGCCTTGTCGTACTGGCTCTGAAGCAGAAGCGATTCGACGCTGCCCGCGGCGGCAATGAGTTCTTTATCTGAGGGGCTCACCGCGTCTGGAAACTCGGCTCTCCGCAGTAGTACCAGTCCCAGCGCGAACTCCACTTTTTGAGCCAATGGCCCTGAAGCATTAGTGGCCGAAGACAGGATGGTGGCAGCTTGTTCAAAGCGGCCCGCATGCGTGAGCAAAATTCCGAAAGTGTATTTGCCGAGGGCCAGGGACTCGGAACTAGCGGCCAACCCAAGCTGTGAGCCGCGGTCAAGGTGAATGAGCGCGTTGTCGTAATCCTTCATTGCGAATTCTGAAAGTCCCAGGAGAGCCCAACCCGTACCGCTCTCCGGGGCCGTGGCCAGCCACGCTTTCAAATCGATAATTGCTTCGGGGTATTCGCCGGCGGCATATTCGGTCATGGCGCGGCTCCAGCGCTGCTCATCTGCCTTCGGAGCGGCTTCAGCCTTCATCACTGGACTGGCATACAGAAGGATCATGCGCTGCTCGGGGGCCGAATTGCCCGTGTTTTGACCGGCGACAAAGGCTCTTTCTTCCGATGCCTTCTGCTCCTCGCCCTCCGACTGCCAAGCTTGAGCGAGTAGCAAATGCGCATCTTGATTGTTCGGCGAAATCCTGACCGCCTCTTGAGCAGCTTTCAGCGCTTCGGTCGTCTTTCCTAGTTTCAGATCGAGACGGCTGAGGCCCATCCATGGCGCCGAACTGGCCGGGGAGATCCTCGTCTCCTCCACCATCTGCTCCTGCGCTTCTTTCACTTTTCCGTTCTCCGCCAGCGACAGTCCGAATGCGTAGTGGAGATAGGGCAGTTCGGGATTTTTACTGAGCAAATTGGCCAGGCCGGCCTGTTGCCCCTCTCCAGCAGCCTCGGCCTCTCCAACTGCCTGCACCAGAGCCTCACGAGACGGGTCAAGCTGGCTGGGAAGCAGCGGTACGCGCAACGTCGATAGCCCAAGTGCAATCTTTGTCTGCGGCGATGTCATGTCTGCCCCGAATGTCTGCAGCAACAGATTTGACGCACGCTCAAATTGCGAAGCTCGGGTCCAAAGAATCCCGAGATGATAGCTGGAGACCCGCGCTATATCGCCATCGTTGATGCCAAGAGAGTGTGCTTTCTCCAGGTGAGTGAGGGCATGGTCGTAGTCAGCCGTTTCGAACTCTGACAAGCCGAGAAGACTCCACGCGATGCCCAGTCCTGGAGCAAAGTCAACAACCTTGTGAAACGTGACAATTGCCTCCGCAAACCGATCGCTTCCATACTCCAGCATGCCCAGGTTCCACATTCCCTCTTTCCAGTCGGGATGCTGCTGGAGGGCGTACCCATAGTCGCGTATGGCGTCTTCGGTTTTACCGGCTTGCTCTTCATCGAGCGCCTGCTGCTGGAGTGGATCGATAGCGGCAGTGGGGTTTACCCCATTCTGTTGGGATGGCGGCGCCTGCCCCGATACCTGGTCAGCCTGCGCCAAAAAAACGATTGCCGCGGCCAAACAGATTGTTCGAAATACCGAAGTCGGCATAGACTATATCCGCCAACAAGTATACTTTGGCACGGTTTTACAAGGCCGAAGTCGGGCTCTCCTCTGCCGGGTTGTCAATTCCCTCATCAACGTCAGCAGGTTAGAAATGACACGTAAGCAGGCCTTCCCATCACCGCGATATCGTGCCTTCCCCTGCAAATCTTGCGAGTGGGGGCTTGTTTGGCTCGCGCTCCTGGTAGTTGCGCCTTGCTGCGCGCAGGTTCGCGGCACTTCGCCGAGCCTGCCTACGCTCCCCAGCGGAGCGCCTGTTGGCAGCAGGCAAGACCCCGACCTTCCCAACGGCGATCCCGCCGAAGAAGAGCGGCAACTGCGCGCCGCCATTGCCGAAGGGCAAAAGCGCGTTGCCAAAGACGCAAGCAAGATCCTGAAGCTGAGCAACGAGCTGAATGCTGAGGTTGCACGCGAAAATCCTGTTTCGCTGACTCCTGCCCAGCTTCGAATGGTGGCTGAGATTGAGAAACTCGCCCGCGATCTGAAAGAAAATCTGCTTGTCGGTCCGCCGTCATTGGCCGGGACGCAACCTTCACTCGATCCACGCCCGCACTGAGAGATTGGATTTGTTCTCGTGGGGCGAGGTGCGAGCCGTGGCGAACCATGCTGCATCGAGTCACTACCTTCCCATCAATGAATGCAGGTAAGATAGCTGCTGTGCGAGGCGCACGCCTATCAGGATGAGAACTTTCAAGGGGAATCTCTCGCGTCGCAGGCTGCTGCGCAATCTGGGCCTCGCCGCCGCGGCCAGTCCCGTGTGCGGGTCGCTGTTGGGGCAGGCCGCTCAGGCAACACCTTACACATTTGAAGAAGTTCAGCCATCGAAGAGCGGCATTCGCTGGGTTCACTCAGCGGGCCGGTCAGCTCAAAAGTATCTGCCCGAAAGCAGCGGCGCGGGTTGTGCTTTCCTCGACTACGATAACGACGGCTGGATGGACATCTATCTTGTCAACAGCGGCAAGGCAAACTTTTTCAATCCTCCCACGCCCTTGCAAAATGCGCTTTATCGCAACAATCGCGACGGCACTTTTACTGATGTAACAGCAAAAGCCGGTTTGGCCGGCGGCGGATACGGCATGGGCGTCGCGGCAGGAGACTACAACGGCGACGGCTTTCCCGATCTCTACGTCACACAGTGTGGGCAGAATATTCTCTACCGCAACAACGGCGACGGCACATTCACTGATGTGACCGCGCAGGCCGGCGTCGCGGCCGGCGGCTGGAGCTCAAGCGCCGTCTGGTTTGACTATGACAACGATGGCCGGCTGGACCTGTTCGTCTGCCAGTTTGCTGAATTCGACCTGATGCACGGGTGCGCCAAAGACTCCGAAGGCGTGCGGCACTACTGCATTCCCAAAATATTCAACCCCATGCCGAGCTGGCTGTTTCACAACAACGGCGATGGCACATTTACCGACGTGAGCAAATCTGCGGGGATCGCACAACATCTGGGCAAGGCATGGGGCGTTGTAGCCACCGACGTTAACAACGACGGATGGATAGACCTGTTTGTTTCCAATGACACCGTGCCTAACTTTCTGTACTTTAACCGCGGAGGAAAGTTTGAGGAGAACGGTCTGGGGGCTGAGGTTGCCTATAGCAGCAACGGATGGGCTCGCTCCGGCATGGGGGTTGATTCGGCTGACTTCAATCAGGACGGCTGGATGGACTTGTTTGTTGCCAACATCGACGAGGAATTCTTCTCTCTCTACCAGAACAACGGCGATGAGACTTTTGACGACGTCTCGATTCCGGCTGGCATCGGCATGTCGACCAAATGGATGAGCGGCTGGGGTTTAAAGTTTCTCGACTATGACAACGACGGGAATCTTGATTTGATAGCGGCCAGCGGCTTCCCTGACGATTTGTTCGACGAAGCATCTTCCGCCATTCAGTGGCGCCAGCCTTTGCTGCTCTTTCACAACGATGGGAAGAAGTTTCACGACGTGAGCAGCGGCAGCGGCGCGGTGTTCACCAAAAAGTTCCCCGCTCGCGGCCTTGCCATCGGAGACTTCGCCAATGACGGCGGAGTCAGCGTGCTCATCAACAACAACAACGAAGCTCCTTTGCTGTTGCGTAACAACGTGGGAAGACTCAACAACTGGCTGGGCGTGAAGTTGGTCGGGACCAAGTCAAACCGGGACGCCGTTGGAGCCCGCATTGCTTATCAGGCGGGAGATTTGAAGCGCACGCGAACCAAGGTCGGCGGCGGAAGCTTTTTGTCTTCACATGATCCGAGAGTGGTACTGGGCATTGGCCGCCGAACAAAAATTGACAGCCTTGAAGTAACGTGGCCCCAGCCCAGCGGCAAGGTCGAGCATTTTACCGATCTGCCGCTGAATCGCTACATCACCATTGTTGAGGGCGCGGGCAAGTGGAGCTAGAACTGGTTGCATAAATCCGGCTTTGAAAGAGCACGGCTTTACTGGCTGCTGAAAAACTCGCCGGGATGAGGTCTTGTATCAGGGCGCGAGTTTACTCGCGCCGATAAGGCTCCCAAAATGAGTCTGGGCTTTAGCCCCTGAGGGATGTTTCCAGATCTCCTCAGGCATATTGATGCAACCAGTTCAAGGTGCTACTCGGGGAACGGCTCGCCCGCATGAACGACGCGGATGCGATGGTCAGTGAAGTTGGCGTGCATCTCAGGCACGTAGACCTTCTGCATGTGGCAGCTCGTGCACCTGGCTTTAGCTACGGGGCAGGCCGCGCCGGGATGATCTTTCGCTGGCTTCTCTGCTGCATTCGTAACGTGGCAACTCCGGCAAACCGGGTCGTAGTCTGACGCATCGGTTTGCAGTTGCCGATGAGGATCGTGACATGCGGCGCAGGTGAGGCGGTCATCTCCCGTTCCCCAGCACTTGCTGGTGACCAGCCGGTAAGGAGCAGACTTGGCAGTTGAAACGCCCGTGACTCCTGAGAGTTTTACATCCCAAAACGAGCTGTGACACGCGCCGCAAAAGTCCACGGCATCTGAAGCAAGCAGATCTCCAGGGTTGAAAATTGCGGATTTACCGGCTGCGGAAGTACCGGCCGAGCGGTTGCTCATGAGTTTTACGTGGCTCGCGCCAGGACCATGACAGGCTTCACAACTTACGCCGGGAATCATGCGCTGCTCATCGAATTTCCCGGCAACATTTGCGGCAGTGGCATGGCAACCGAAGCAGCGACGGACTTCATCCATGGGAACCTGCCGATACATCGCTTCCTCGATGCTGGTTGCGGATTGAAGGGCGCGAGCCGGAGTGAAGTCCAGACCATTGAGATTGGTAAAGTAGCTTGCCCTGGCTTCGTAAAACTTGCCGTCTTCCTGCTTGAACAGGTAGGACTGCGCGACGCGGCCGGTTCCAAACGCCCACATCAACGGGTACGACAGGCGCTTGCCATCTCCAGCGATTGAAAACCGGCTCTGGGTCGCATTGGTATCGATTCGATATTCGAATCTGTTTGCTGAAAACGTCAATGCGGGATGCGAGTGAAGAATATCCGCTGTTGGAGCCAGCGCCATATTCATTGCCATGGGTGTTTGCTTTTGCGTTGCCGTCCTGGTGGCGTGGCAGCGCGCGCAGGCTTCTGCTCCAACAAACTCCGCGCGCGAGGGCTGATCCTGAGTGGGCCAGAAACCAGGTTCGGCGAGATGGTCTTGAGTTGATAACTGCCCCATGGCGATGCCGGTGGCCGCTGCGATGATCGAAGCGAGAAATAAACTGCGCAAAAATATGCGACACGCGTATAGAACTCGGGCTTGCTTCGCCGGCCACACAACTGGGCATTCCGCGAAGAGGTCACGCATGAGCTTTTTTGGGGAATGGCCCTGCAGGTTCTGCATTCCTTCCTATACTATCCGCTTCGGTGCGAATTTGAATGTCCTGGTCTGCAGCCCAAGCTCGTTGTCTGCGATTCAAATTCGGGCCCCATTCTTAGCCGATCAGGTGCTGCAAATGCTTCCAAAATCCTCAGCTTTAAACGCAACTTCCGCAGTGCTGTCTTCGCGGAGTGAACCCGTGAAGTTTTTCCGGTGTTGGCGAACATACGGCGAAAATAAGATACGTTTTGCACAGCTCCAGGCAGAAATTGCTTCGACCCAGCTCATAGAAAAATCTCATCCAAAAGTTGTAGGTTAACCCCTTTATTAGCGGCGATATGCAAAAGTGACCAGAATCTGAATTATGCGCAGATCGGCTCAAAACAATCACATATGCGAGAGAATTCCAAGAATTTTCATTGACATCGTCGTTTGATCACGTTACCATCCGCGCCAAGTGAAATAACCATTTTCAAGTGAATTAGCCGTTTCAATTGTCTCTGAAGTTGAGAAGACCGCCTCTCTCCGCAGATTCTCTTGCGGAAAGGGTTTGATTCTGCGTAATACAACGGGCAACTAAGCCGGCTCACAGTAGCAGTATCAGGAGACCCAGTTATGATGCGAACAGAAAAAGCACAATCAGGAAGAAGTAGCACTCCAGTCCAATCGTGGCTGGGAATACTTCTCATCATGTTGTTCATGCTGGCGACGGGTTCCGTCGTTTCGCATGCGCAAGCGTATTACGGATCGATTGTCGGTAACGTCACTGACCAGACGGGCGCCGCAGTCGTCGGAGCGAAAGTAACCGCCAGCAACGCAGCTACGAGTATCAGCTTTACAACCACCACATCTCACATTGGCTCGTATTCATTCGCGCAGGTGCCGTTGGGCAACTATATCGTCCACATCACCGCTACGGGCTTCAAAGAATTCACGTCGACAGGCGTCGAAGTCCACGTATCCACCGACACTGAGTTGAATGCTGTTCTTCAACCCGGCGCGGTCACTGAGAATGTGACCGTTCAAGCCGACACGGTCCAGGTTGAGACCACCTCATCATCGGTCGGCGAGGTTGTAGTCGGCACTCAGGTTCGCGAATTGCCATTGAGCGGCGAGAATTTCGTCGGACTGACGCAGCTTTCACCGGGCGTCAGCGCTGCGCAAGGCGCGAACTTTGTGGGCAAAGGTTTGGACGGAGGCGTTAACTTCTCCGTAGATGGCAACCCTTACAACATGAACCTGTTCCTGGTCGACGGCGTGAACAACAACGACGTTGGTTCGGGCCGCACCATCCTGGTTTATCCGTCGGTTGACACCATTGCCGAATTCAAAATGATTCGCAACTCCTACGGTCCTGAGTACGGTCAGGCTGCCGGCGCCATCATCAGCATCACAACCAAAACCGGCACCAACAAATTCCACGGCGGCCTCTTTTATGCCGGCCGCAACGACGCTCTTGACGCCAACAACTGGTTTGCCAATAACGCCGGCCTGGGCAAGGCCAAGGAGCGCCGCGACGATTTCGGCTACAACATCAGCGGCCCGGTAATCAAGAACAAGGGCTTCTTCTGGTTTAACCAGGAATGGAACAAAGAAATACAAGGTGTGCCATTGGCCACATGCGTGCCGACGGCTGCCGAAGAATCCGGCGATTTCAGCGCATATGGAACGGCGACTACAGATCAATGCGGCGCCAATATTCCCACCATCCCGGCTTATGCGCAGGGTAGCAATCCGCATATTATCGCCAACCCTGATCCAGCCGGCCTGGACTACGCCAAATTCTATCCAACCGGACCCGCGACTTCCGTTGGCGGAAACAATTACACGAACCTGATCAACAATCATCTCAATTGGATGGAGTGGAACGTTCGTGGAGACTACGACGTCACCAAGTCCAACCGGGCGTCGTTCCGGTGGACCAATGAGCACTGGAACAATCCGTCACCGAACGATGCCAGCGCGTTCTGGGGATCGGGTGGCTTCCCAACCGTTAACTCGGGCTGGAGCCAGCCTTCAAGAAGCATCATGGCCAAGCTGAGCACAACCATTTCGCCCACCATGGTCAACGACGTGGAGTTCGGCTTCGGACAAAACCGCATCATCACCACGCTGGGAGGCACAAACGCCTCATCCGTGACTGACTTGGAGACGGCATATCCGGCCACGTTCCCCCAGTCCATCAAAACGCCGGGTGAATACGGTGCTGCAGGCTGGGGCGGCCTGGTTCCTTACGGCTCCATCGGCGGATCTGCCTACAACTATTCCAGCGACAGTTCGATGTGGAACATTGCCCCCTACGGCAACCACGAAGATCTGTACACCATTCAGGACAACCTCTCCAAGGTGCATGGTAATCACCTGATCAAGACCGGCGTCTTCCTCAGCTTCGATGAGAAGGTCGAGGACAATGGCGACGGTGCTGATCGGCCCGGATTGCCTCAGGCGAACGGCGCCGGAAACGGCTGCATTACGTCAGTGGCAACGCTACAGTCAGGTACCGCGGGGTGCTTCAGTACCGGCAATCCGTTGGCCACCATCATGCTGCCGGGAACGGCCAGCGGCACGCCCGGAACGCCCGGCTACATACCAGCGCAGGTCTTCAGCGGCATTGGCGAGAACAGCATCGACGGTATAGCCGCTGTCACCTGGCGCGATCTCGAACCATATGTCGGCGACACCTGGAAGCTGACCCGCAGACTCACCGTTTCCTACGGATTCCGCTGGTCGCTTTACTTTGAGCCATTCGGCAATTCGCAGGGAGGAAACCACAATTCGGCCTTCGGTGGGGGCGGCAATTACCCCAACCAATGGGCCAACTGGAATCCTGCACTCTGGAGCGCAAGCGAGGCGATTGCGAACCCTGGCGACGCCTGCAACGGCATCGTGACGGTACCCGGCACCACGCCATGCGCGAATCAGGTAAAGGCTCTCGCAGCCCTTGGAATCAACCTTGCACTATCCAGCGGCACTCCTGGTTCTAACAAGAGCCTCGTGCAGCAAAACCTCCACAGCATCGCTCCGCGCTTCGGCATTTCCTGGGATGTGTTCGGCACCGGAAAGACGGCAGTTCGTCTCGGCGCCGGCCAGTTCTACCAGCGTGAAGTTGTGGGTCTTGCCGAAGGCATGGCTCGCAATGCGCCTTTCGAACTGGCTATCAGCAGCAACCGTTCCATGGATACTGTCGGGCCTCTGACGGGTGCTTCGGTTTCGCCAAGCTACTCCAAGACCACGGCAGGCCATCTTCCCAACTCCTGGCAGTACAACGTCTCGATCGAACAGGAGATTGCCCGCAATACTACGATCCAGGTTGGCTACGTCGGCAATGCGGGAATTCACCTTACCGACTCGCGTGACGACAATCCCATCCCAGATAACAACTGGCTGATAGGGGCATTTTCATCCGGCGCTGCTCTGACCGCGCTGCGGCCTGCGTTTAACTTCGGAGAAATTCCGCAGTTCTCGCGCGGCGGCCAGGCAAACTACAACTCCCTGCAAGTGCTGTTCAAGGCGCAAACCGGGGCCTTCTCAACCTTCCAGGCTGCTTACACCTGGTCGCATTCGCTGGGCGACGTGGCTGAGGACGATTCGAGCGGCAGCCTCTCAGCGCAGGCAATCACCGATCAATACGATCCACGTCTTGACAAGGGCAACACCAACATCAACCGCCCCAACATCTTCGTGGCAAACGAAGTATTCTACTTGCCGAAATTCGAAAAGCAGAATCGCTTCGTGCAGAACACTGCTGGAGGATGGGAAGCGAACAGCATCTTCAGCATGGCAGAGGGAAGCTCGTTTACCGTTCTCTCCAATGGCGCCAGCGGGGCAGATGGCAGTGCGCTTCAGGATCTGGTTGGAACCGGCTTGTACGTCAATCAGAGGCCTTTGGCAACCGGCACAAGTTGCACTGCCGGAACCGGCGGACGCAACCGGCTGAACTACTCGGCATTCACTCTGGTCGGGTATACCATCGGCACATTCCCGAGCAACCTTGCATCGCGCGGCATATGTACCGGATCGCCCAATACCAATCTGGACGGGCAGTTAGCCAAGAACTGGACAATCGGCGAGTCACTGCGGGTCAAGTTCAGCATGGACTTCTTCGACCTGTTCAACCACCCGAACTTCGACAGCGGCAACCTTGAAAACACCGGCTTCGGTGCTTCGTCAAATTCAATCACGTGCTCGGGCGCAGGACCTTGCAGTCCAAGCAATAACGTTATTGCTACGGCCCCCGGAGTGCCCACCACCGCCAATGGGACGGGTTTCGGTCAGGCAAGTTCCGAAAACCTGAACCAGGGACGCACTTTGCAGTACACGCTCAAGTTGACGTTCTAACCAGGAATGCGATGCCGGAGAAATCTGGCATCGCATATCTGAATCAACACGGACGACCAACCGTTCAGCAACTGCAAATGGGCTTCAATTCAATCTCATAACCTGGAGGGCAGGGCTTGATATTTCAAAGCCCTGCCCTTTAGTCTTTTACCCGATGGAGTATGGGCTAGCGATGGATGATTTTGTAGTGAGACCTTCACCGCAGCCCGTGAAAAGGCAAGCGTATTTTTTCCCATCCGCATTCGCAATCGCAATAATCCTGTCACCGTGCCTTTCATTAACTCCTCGTCTTTTCGCCGCGCCGCAGGCCTCCGCTCAATCAGCCACTCAGCCGCAAGACGAGCTCGACAAGAGATTGAAAGCGGCAACCGCGGCCCGCGATTCACATAATCAGGCCGCGATCGAGGTGGCCAACGAGCGCCTGATCGCGCAGGCCCTTCGCGATTTGGCTCGCTTGCGATTGCTGGAGCGGGAATATCAGCAGGCGATCGATCGCTACAACGAATCGCTACGCTATGAAGACATTCCCGGTACGCGCGTCGATCTTGCATTCGCCGAGCTCCAGGCGGGTCATTTAGACGACGCAATCAAACAAGCTATAAATATCCGCGGTACCGGCGCAGACGACATCCACGCCAATATCGTGCTTCGCAACGCGCTCATGCAGCAAGGGGACTTTACCGCGGCGCTTGTCCCGCTGAAGAAAGTAGTAGACGCGGAACCGTCCGTTGAGAACATCTACCTGCTCGGCATTTGCCTGTTGAACACTGGGAAGCCTGAAGACAAGCCGCGCGCCCAGGCGGCATTCGATCGAATGATCAAAACTGCGGGCGATACGGGCTCAATCCATGTTCTGATCGGTCGCGCCTATCGTGATAGCGGCGATACCAAGCGCGCCATTCAGGAGTTTCAACGGGCCATTGCTCTCGACTCGCATACTCCTCATGCGCACTACTTTCTGGGCCTGATCGAAATATCGCAAAACGATTGGAAGCCGACCCCTGAAGCTGAGGGCGAGTTCAAGAAGGAACTCGAGACCTATCCCGACGACTACCTGGCTAACTTCATGCTCGGCTTGTTCAACTCGGTGGAACGCAACTACGAGGATTCGGATAGGTACCTCAAGGCGGCAGCCAAGATCTCGCCCACGTCACCTGATTCCTTTCTGTACATGGGATTGAACGCGTATGCCCAGGACAAGATGGATCTGGCTGAGGAGATGCTGCGCAAGGCGGTAACGCTTACCGGGAGCGACGAGGCGCGCACAAATTACCAGATACGCCGGGCCTATGTGGATCTGGCCCGAATCCTGATTAAATCGGGACGCAGAGAAGAAAGCGATGTCTTTGCAGCCAAGGCCCGCGCTCTTGAGAACAAGGTGATGGTTGAGAGCCAGCAGCATGTCTCCAGCATGGTTCTTTCAGGTGGAGCCGGTTCGGCTGCCGCGGTAATGCCTCTCAGCCGCAAGGAAGAAGACCAGGCTGCCCCGGCCACCACAGACAGTGACGACCCAAACGGTCTCGCCAGTCTCACTCCGGCCCAGCGCTCAGCGGCCGAAGTCCGCGACAAGGAACTCCGCTCGGTGCTCGCTCTTGCTTACAACGACCTGGCCACCTCGCAGGCTATCCGAGGCGGATACTCACTGGCCCTCACCACCTACCAGCAGGCAGAGCAATGGGATCCAGCGTTTCCAGGCCTCGAAAAGAATCTTGGTCTGTGCGCCTTCAAAGCGAATAATTATTCTGAAGCGATACGCGCGCTCTCCCAAGCGCTCCAGCTTGAGCCCGGATCGCACCCGCTGCTCGCCATGCTGGGCATCTCCTATTTTGCAACCGATCAATATGCCGATGCCGCGCGAACATTTGCTCCTCTCGATAAAGCGGGCATGCAGGATGCCGAAGTCGGTTATGCCTGGGCTGCATCGCTCACGCATATCGGAGACATGCAGCAGGCGACGCGGGTGTTAAGCGAATTCGAATCGCAACCGCGCTCCGATGACACGCTCCTTCTGGTCGGGCAGCTTTGGACGGAGATCGGCGATTATGCCCGCTCCACGGCCACCCTCGAGCGGGCGCTCCAATCAAATCCATCTTTGCCCAAAGCGCACTTTGACGAGGGGCTCGCCTACATCCGCTGGGAGCATTGGGACGATGCCGAAAGGGAATTCAAGGCTGAGCTGAGTCTCAACCCAGGCGACGCAGAGGCAAGCTACCACCTCGGCTACGTATACTTACAGGAGTCGAAGATCGACGATGCCGCAGCGTTGTTTCTGGCGATCATCAACACCGATCCTGACTTTGCCAGGGCCCAATATCAATTTGGGAAGATTCAACTTGACCGAGGCCAGGCTGAGGAAGCGGTGACCCATCTTGAAGCTGCAGCCAGGCTAATGCCGCAAACAGATTACGTGCACTATCAATTGCAGGCAGCCTATCGCAAGCTTGGCCGCAGTGCTGACGCGGATCGTGAGTTGGAGATCTACAAAGCTCTGAAAGCCAAATCCCGAGAACCCGCCGGGGACGCGGCGAAGCAGACCCCATAGGGAAAGGGAACATCAGCTTGTTCACTCGACGCTTTCGAGCCGGCCTGACGCAAAACATCGGTGTCTGGTTTTGTGTTTTGAACATTGCCGCCGCACAAATGGGCGGGGGACATCCCACGCCCCCACCTCCGCCGCCAGGCGCGAAATCCACCAAGTGCAGCGGCCGCCCGGTTCCTCAGCTCGAAGATATTACCGCCCAGGCCGGCATCACCTTCAAACATGCCTCGGATCCCGATAAACGCTACATCATGGAGTCCATGAGCGGCGGAGTGGTCCTGATTGATTACGACCGGGATGGCTGGCCCGACATTTACTTCACCAATCAGCCGACGGTCGCCCAGGCTCTCAAGGGAATGAAGCCTGCAGGCGCCCTGTATCACAACAACCACGACGGCACGTTCACCGACGTAACCGAGAAGGCCGGACTGACCACACCCTGCTTCGGCGACGGCGGAGCGGTGGGCGACATCAATAACGACGGTTGGCCCGATCTTTATCTCACCTGCCTGGGCGGCAACGTCCTCTACCGCAACAACGGCGATGGCACATTCACCGACGTTACGGCCAAGGCGGGCGTGGCCGATGGCCGCTATTCGACGGGCGCGGCCTTTGGTGATTACGACAACGACGGATTTGCCGATCTGATGGTGGTCAACTACGTCGACTTTCATCTCGACGATATGCCTCGATTCGGAAGCGCCTCGTTCTGCAAGTACAAAGGCATCGATGTGCAGTGCGGTCCGCGCGGTCTGCGGGGAGCCGGCGACTCGCTCTTCCACAACAATGGCGACGGCACCTTCACCGATGTTTCAAAAGCTGCCGGGGTCAGCGATCCCGATGGCTATTACGGTTTGGGCGTTGTGTGGGCAGACTTCAACAACACCGGCCGCCCTGATATCTACGTCACCAACGATTCAACGCCCAAGTACCTTTACCAGAATCTGGGCAATGGCAAATTCGACGACATCGGCCTTCAATCCGGCACTGCAGTCAGCGAAGACGGCTCTGAACAAGCTTCAATGGGCATTGCCCTCGGCGACTACAATCACACCGGCCGTCCGTCAATTTTCGTTACTAATTTTACCGACGAAAACGTCCTTCTCTTCCGCAATGACGGCGACTATAACTTCAAAGAGGATTCGTACGAGGCGGGCGTTGCGCTGCCCTCGCTGCCCTGGGTCAAGTGGGGGACGGCATTCGTCGATCTCGACAACGATGGTTGGCTCGATCTGATTCTGGTCGACGGACACGTCTATCCGCAGGTGGATACGCTTCCCTCCGGCGCCGGCTATCGCCAGCCGAAGGTGCTTGAGCTCAATCAGAAAAACGGCACCTTCTGCGATGCCAGCGATCAGGCCGGGAAAGCCCTGATGGAAAAGCGCGTCTCGCGCGGCCTCGCCGTCGGCGATCTGTTTAACGATGGCAACATGGATGTGGTAATTGAAGACCTCGACGGAGCGCCCATGCTGCTGCGCAACCACGGCGTTCCCGGGCGCCACTGGGTGAGCTTTGAACTTGACGGCACAAAGAGCAATCGCCTCGCGCTCAATGCGCGCATCACGCTCGTCGCCGGCGGCATGACACAGACCGATGAAGTTCACAGCGGCGGCAGCTATCTCTCGCAGAACGACCTGCGCATCCACTTCGGCCTGGGCAGCGCCACCAAGATCGACAAGGTCGAGATCCATTGGCCGTCAGGACTGACGGAGACGTTAAAGGATCTGGACGCCGACAAGTACTACAACGTATTGGAAGGCAAAGGCGTCGTGGATCCAGCGGTCGCAAGGCCCAAGCCGGTGAAGAAACCGTAGCTGTACTGTCTTCCACGAGCGCGCGGCTAATTTCCGCGAATTCGTTTCATTGCGTCGCTTCAACGGGCGCAAAGGAAGGGTTGTGGGCGCCGCAACTTCGAGAAGGCCGGTCAAGTTGAAAATATTGCAATGGGCCGCAGCCGACCAATACGCGCGGAGAAGCACCCAGCCGGCTCATATCAAAGAGATAAATGCTGCTGCCCCATCCTGAAACGTCGGTATAGAGTGACGGCAACGCATTCGCAGGCGCAGCCTCCATGTACCTGGGCCCAAAGTATATGATTTCGCCATGACACTCGGCGACGATCAATGTGCCGTCTGGCGACCAAGACGGGTGAGAGCAAAATTGGTCATTTTTCCTGCTCACCTGAATGAGCCCTGTTCCATCCGCATTGATTGCAAAGATCTGCTGGGTGCCTTTCCAGAGGCCTGCAAATGCAATGTGCGTACCATCCGCCGACCAAACCGGCGAGTGCGCTTCCAGCGCCGGTTCTGTGAGCGCGCGTCCGCTTCCGGTATGGTTATCTTTCAGGTCAGCGATGTACAGGGTGGAATTGTGACCGTCAGAAAACGCTGAGTAGGCAATCCGCTTGCCGTCAGGAGACCACGCGGCATCGTTTGCCGCCACTGGAGACTTAGCGCTTACTCCATCGAGTGACTTCAGGTCGAGGGATGCATTGAGGTCAGCGATAAATGGGAGATGCGGACCGACGCTCTCAATCTCCTTACCACTCAACATCCCGAGATGTCCCCAGTGCATGTAGACCGTCGGGAGAAAGTTATCGACCGCGGGATAGTATTCATGCTCGAAGAGGCCAGCCCGCCATTCCTTACCTGCGCGCTGTTCTTCCTCTGAAGTTTCTTCGAGCGTCTCTAAACGATCACACTTTTCATCAAGCTGTTCACCGTGAGACACGCAGACTTTTGGATTCAGTCTGCCGGAAGAGCGAATGGCAATCCATTGGGCATTCGGAAGCCACTGAAGATCGCTGACATCCGGCCCGATGGAAGCAACCTTGCGAGTGCCCGTGCCATTCAGCGGCATTAGGATTAAATCGCTTTGTGTCGCGAGCTTGTAATAAGGTGAGTTCGGGGTTGATAGAGTCACCTTGAAACCCATACTGTCGTCCGCAGGGGTCGCCTGTTGGTCTCGCAGAAAGGCGATCTGCTTTCCGTCGGTAGACCATAAGGGGGAATGGCTCACGTGATCGGAGGTGAGGCGCTTAACGTCGGTTCCGTACGCGTCGATGGTATAGATATCCCGCCACCGCGTATAAATATTTACCGAGCCCGCGTCGACCTGGTAATCGTAGATGATTCTGAGCTTCAGCTCCTGCTTCCGGCTGGGGCTTTGCGAGCAACAGCAGGTACATATAGAAGCTAGAAGGCACCATACGAATAGGCAGCGTCGTGCAGGCGGCGCAACATGTTGATTCAAAGTTTCCATATCTCGCCTCCTTCCAGCGGACGGCATGTGCATTTGAGAATGGTGTTGTCACTTGTGAGCGTGAGGCCAATTTCTCAAAGACCTTTCAGTCCGTTAATTCAACGGGTGCAAAAGAAGGGTTGTGGGCGCCGCACTCTATCACCGTGGCGCTACACTCAATCAACGCGCGCGGAGCGTGGCCCAGTTTGCTCATATCAAAGAGGTAAATGCTGCCGCCCCATCCTTTAATGTCTGCATAGGCGTTAAAATTCCTGAAGATGACGTTGTCGTGACACTCGGCGACTATCAACGACCCGTCTGGCGACCAGGAAGGGTGAGTGCAGGATAGATCGTGCTTTCTGCTAACTTGAACGAGATCCGTTCCATCCACGTTGATTGCAAAGATCTGCTGAGTGCCTTCCCAAAGGCCCGCGAACGCAATGCGGGAGCCATCCGCAGACCAGACCGGCGAATGGGCGTTGATCGCCTCTTCTGTTATCGCTCGTGGGGAATCGGCGTGGCTGTCCTTCAGGTCTGCAATGTAGAGGATGGAATTGTGACCGCCTGAAAATGCGGAGTAGGCTAGGCGTTTGCCGTCAGCAGACCATGCAGCATCATATGCGGACACGGGAGCCTGAGCGCTCGTTCCTTCAAGCGAGCTCAATCCGATAGATGCCGCGAGGTCGGGATAGAGGGGAACAATCGAACTAAGTTTGTCGACCTCGTCAGTCTGGCTGCTCGGCATTTTGTGAAATCCCCATTGCAGGAGAACCGCGGGAAGGAAGTTATCGCTTGCGGGATAGTACTCGTGCCCAAAGGAGGGACCCACCCACTGCCTACCTTCACGGCGGTGATCTTCAATGATTCCATCCATCGTGTCCCATCGATCGCATTTTGCATTGAGCCGCTTTCCATGCGTTATGCAAACTCGCAAGTCATACCGATTCGAAGAATGCAGAGCGATCCACTCTGTGTTGGGGAGCCATTGAAGGATGCTGCTGTAGGGACCCACGGAAGCGATTCTTCTGGCGCCCTCACCATTCATCGATATCACGGAGAGGTCGCGATTGGTGGTCGGGTACTGCTGTCCAAACCATACGTCCTTCAGACGGACGATCTCCTGCGACGCCCCCTCTGGCTCGTCTCGCAAAAATGCAATTTGCCGGCCGTCGCGAGACCATACAGGAGAATTACTTCTATGGTCGGAAGTGAGGCGCTTGACGTCGGCTCCGTATGCGTCGATGGTATAGATATCCTGCCAGGGCTTGGGATCACCTGCGCGGCCAGAAACGACCTTGTAGTCGTAGACAATTCGAAGCTTCAGTTCTTGTTTCCGGCTGAGGCTCTGCGAACTACAGGCGGCACCGATAGCAGTTAGAAGGCACCACACGAACAGGCAGCGTCGCACAGGCGGCGCACGGTGGCCAAGAAGATATATATGATTCAAAGATTTCATGTCACGCCTCCTTCGGGCAGACGGCATGTACCTTTGAGAATGAAGCGCGCCCCCTACTTAGCCGGTTTTGGGATGCACTCAATGCGGAATCGCGGCGTTGTTTTCGGAAAGCGGCTCTGGGCATCTTTGGTCAGATCAACGCGCAGCTCGTGCGGCTTTCCATCCATCTTTGCCGGCTGGAATCCCAGCGTATAGCGAGCATGCAGTTGAGAGATGATGTAGTCGAGCGTGGGCGCAAAGAGATTGGTTTGCGTGGTGGAGTAGAACTGGCCGCCGGTGGTGCGGCAATAGTAATGGATCTGATTGTATGTCTGGCCGCTGCCCACATCTTCAAGCACGTCGTGATGCATGTCGACCTCGCCCAATCCGAACACCATGCCGGACGATTCCATCAAAGCCTCAATGATGACGTTGGCTTCGCGCGAGTCGGTGCCGCCCTGGTCTCCGTTGAGGAAAAGAAAGACGGGCATGTAAGGCTGGTCGGAGCCGCCGCTCGGCTTGGTGTTCCTGGTGCTCTCCACCGCCATGTTCACCATGTGCAGCATCGCCTGCATCGCAGCCCGGTCGCTGGTATTGGCTACCTTGGGCCCGAGTACCTGATCCACCGCACTCAGCGCGGCATCCACGTCGGTTCCGGGAGCCATGTCCACCTTGGACGACCCGTCGGCGCACCAATGCGCCACTCCCAGAACATCTCGTTGCGAGAGGTGCTGGAGCGGCGTTTTGAGGTCCTGCAAAATTGGCTTGATAAAGTTCGATCCAAAATCTGCAGGGCTGCCGTCGTTGCACTGCACAATGAGCCAGAGCGCGATGGGCCGCGTGTCAGAGCCGGAGGTGAAACTTTGAATGGCTACTTCCTTGCGTTGGTCGTAGAGCCGAAAGTCTTCTTTCTTTAATTGGGTCAGAAGATTCGGAGCATGAGTGCTGGGGTCTTCCTGTTCGGCGACGCCGTCAACCAGCACCAGGTTTGCCTGCGGCTGAGCCGGGGCAGTGGCATTTGGCGCCTGCGCGGCCATCGGTAATGAGCATGTTAGCGATGAAGTAAGTACGAAGAAGAGCACTTGCGAGTTAAGTTTCATACCGGGCTGAGCCACTCCTTAACATCCCCAGCAATTGTAGGTGTAATGAACGGCTCTGTTAAGGATTAGGAGAAGAAAAAATGAGCGGTATTCAGGCTATTACGAGGCTGCTGTAAGTCTTGATTGCAGGGGCTGAAGAGCTTGTTTCATCGAAGGCGGAGATGAAAGGGCCCACGGCTGAAGCCGTTTCTATATTTTGCCTTTTATTCAGCAGCCTGAAGGCTGCTGCTCCCTCCGATTTACGCGAAGCAGGCGCGGCGAAGTGGGTTTTTCGCACGGGCTAAACAGTTTGCGGAAAAACTCGTTAAGCGCGGTTTGAAGCTGCAAAAGCATCCCCCAGGGGTTAAAACCCCGCGTATTTAAAGCGCGCTATCGGCACGACTAAACAACTTGCTGAAAAAGTGGGAAAAGCGAGCAAGACGGCGCGGCGAAGATGGCAGGGGCTAAAGCCCCACACTCATTTAAAGAGGCTTATCGGCACGAGTAAACTCGTGCCCTGATACAAGGCCCCCTCCGATTGAGTATTTCAGCAAGCTGTAAAGTCGTGCCCCGACACTTCTTGCCTGTTTGCAGACTTTTCTCGCGGCCTTTAATGCCCGGCTCCACTTATCGGCACAATCTCCACGGGCATGTCGATGGTGCCAAGATTGTGCGTAGACAAGTCGCTGACGCCAAGACGAAGGCGGTATTTCCCCGGCTTTAGAGTCAGCTCCTGGTGCAGCGGCACTCCGCGAGTGGTGGCGATCTTGTATTGATCCGGCGTCAGGTCGAGCTTCAGCACGCCGGAGGTTTGCGGGGGCGCGGCCACCTGTTGCTCGCCGTCGTTCAGGGCAATCAGCAGAACCAGAAACTGCGCGTGGTGCTTGCCGTCGGCCGTTGTTGTGAAACCCGCGTTGGAGGGATCGAGAACCGAATCGACGCTCACATTGGGATGCTGTGCGCTGGGCAACTGCACCCGGCAACTCAGCCCCAGCATGGTTGACTCCGGAGTGGTGGGCTGCATGGCAACATGCAGGTCCCTTGCGCTGTCGCCCTGTTGGTGGGTATCGGGATCGGCGTAATATCCGTGCCGATAGTCGAGCGACCCGCTCCTGCCCACAAGCGCTACATGAATTTTGCGAAACTGGCCGTCCCACTTATCGTTTGAGGGCCGGTAGGCAATGGAGTAGTAATTGGCGCCGTCGAGCATGCTGCGGCGCAGGGCACCGGCAAAGTCGTTGGTGCCCACAAATGCCTCGCCGCCGGTTTGATCGGCAAGATCGTTGGCAGCGAATCTGAGGTCTGACCGGGCGCTGAATTGGTTTTGGTTAGTGTCGCCCATCTGCGGGTGCATGGTGGAGCCTGAGGGCCCGCCGATCCCGGACACTGACCCCATGCCGCTGCTGCTTGAGGGAATACCAGCTTCTTCGAGGCCGAGCAGGCTGATGGGATACACCGAGATCTGCGAGTTGGCTATGAGGTCGGCTGTCTCGCGAGCCTGCGCCATGTCGGCTGTGCCCCGCCGGAAGCGCGCATCGGTCATCTGGGCTCCTACTGAGACGGGAAAATCCTCTGAGAGCCAGAGCAGATTTTTGCGGCCCGGATAGCCGCTGCAGGCTCGCGCCAACTCCGCCATGGCAGCGACGGTGATGTATCCGCGGTTGTCCTGGAGAGTGGCTTCCTGGTTTCCCTCAGCAGCCTTAAACTTGTCTCCCGCGCCGCCTGGATCGTATGTTCCGATTGTTTGCGCGAAGTAGGCAATAAAGTCGTCATCCTGCTGAGCCTCAGCCTTCGAACGGATCATGCCCTGGTCAGTGGCAGTGATTGCTTCGGCAGCCGCCAGCAAACGGTCGGAGCTGCCGGTAAAGTTCTGCACCATGCGCAGCTTGTCACTGAGCACAAAAAGCGCAACGCTCTGGCCTTCCGGCAGTTTTTTCAGGAACGCGATGAGTTGCTTGCGTGCGTAAAGCAGGTCTGATCTGGGCGTATTCAAAAGGTCAAAGAGGATGATATTGATGGCGCCCGCGACGGCGCCGCGGGGAACATTCGTAAACTGCAATTGGGGCATGGCAGCGGGGGGCGACTTTTTCACGGTCGCCTGGTCTGCCGGATCGAAGCTGTGCGCCGCAAAAAAATCCACCTGCTGCTCGTGCCCATCTTCCTCTATTTTGAAGTCCTGCTGCGTAAGGCCGTGAATAACCTGCCCGCTTCGGTCACGAACAACAATATCTAGATAGACCAGGCGGCTGTTCACCTGAATGGTCCCGGCGTCGGGGGCATCCTGTGCCCGTGCCGCGCTCCACGAGGCGAGCAACAGGGCAACACACGCGACAAGGCTCGAGGCCACGACAAACCCAATCCTGCGAGCCATTTACTCTGCCCCTTTCAGGAACCAGCGGCGAGCCCGGCCAGCCGGGCGCCTGCGAAAGCGAATCAATTGTTCCCGATGAGATTAGCAGCCCGTAATTGCCAAATGCAATCGGCCAAATTGACTTAGAATGTGAGTCAAGTCACGCGCGGAATTTGCCTGACGGAGATACTCTTTACCCGGGTGTCTTTTGGGGAGGATCATGGGGTCCCGTTTAGTCAATTTTCTGATCGCGGGGGCTGTTGCCTCCAGTTCGGTTTTCCTGGTCTGCGCCGCCGGAGTGCGGCCTTTTTCCGAACAGCATGCGCAGGCCGCGAGCCCGGTGGCGAAAATTGAAATCGACTACCCCCTTGAGGGCTCAATCTTCCCGCCCGAGATCACTCCGCCCACTTTTCTTTGGCACGATCGCAGCGAGACGGCAAAACGATGGGTCGTTGAGGTTTCCTTCGCCGGCCATTCCAAACCAATTCGCGTTGAGGCGGCAGGCGAATTTATGAAGGTGGGCGAAAACGACCCGCAGGCTGGCGATGCCGCGGTGCTGATTCCGTCGCTCACCGATGCGCGGACTTGGAAACCGGACACGGAAACCTGGGAGAAGATCAAGCAATTGAGCGTGAAAGCGCCGGCAACCATCACCATCACCGGATTTGCCGAAGACAATGAAAAACTGCCGGTGTCAACCGGCAAGGTTTCAATTACCACTTCGCAAGATCCAGTGGGAGCGCCGATTTTTTACCGCAATGTGCCCTTGATGCTTTCACCGCCCGAAGAAAAGGGCCCGATAGCACCACTGCCGCAGCGCGCGCTTCCGCTCATCAAGTGGGAGTTGCGCGACATTGGCAAGCCTGAGAGCAAGGTAATGATGGAGCACCTTCCTACCTGCGCCAACTGCCATTCCTTCTCGATGGATGGCAAGACGATGGGCATCGATATGGATGGGCCGAGAAACGACAAGGGCTTGTATGCCATCGCTCCAATCTCAAAAAACATCACAATCACCAATCGGGAAATGATTCGCTGGAGCTCGTTTCAGGAGAAGCCTGAAGCTCTGAGCACCGAGCCCACCGTCAAGCGATTCGGGTTCATGTCGCAGGTGTCGCCCGATGGCAGGTATGTGATCAGCTCCATCAGCCCACCGGGATTGAAGCGGGCCACCGTAAACGAAGCGCAGGCGCCGGATTTTGCCCCCGGCGTTATTAACCGGCTTTACAGCGTCAACTACCGGCAACTCAAATTCATTCAGGTCTTTTATCCCACCCGCGGCATCCTGGCCTATTACGACCGGGTTGAAAAGAAGATGCGGCCGCTTCCCGGCGCCGACGATCCGCAGTTCGTTCAAACCAGCGCATTCTGGTCGCCGGATGGCAAGTACCTCATATTCAGCCGGGCAGTGGCGCGGGATCCGGTGGTACCCGGCGCGCCCTCGCCTACCTACGCCAACGATCCCAACGAAACCCAGATTCAATACGACCTGTACAAGATTCCCTTTAACGGAGGCATGGGAGGCAAGGCAGTCCCGCTGGTTGGCGCATCGGGCAACGGCATGAGCAACAACTTCCCCAAGGTGTCGCCCGACGGCCGCTGGATTGTGTTCGTCCAGAACAAGAACGGGCTGCTGATGCGTCCTGACAGCAAGCTGTATATCGTGCCATTCGAAGGCGGCAAGGCGCGTCTTATGACGTGCAATACATGGCTCATGAACTCGTGGCACTCGTGGTCTCCAAACGGGCGGTGGCTCGCCTTTTCATCGAAGTCGCGCTCCCCTTACACCCAGCTCATGCTGACGCATATCGACGCCAACGGCAACGACTCGCCTGCAATCATCGTGGACAACACCACCGCAGCCAACCGCGCGGTAAATATCCCCGAATTCGTCAACATTCCGGTCGACGGCATGGAGAAAATCGACCCGCAGGCCACCGAGTTCTACCGGCTATTTACCGAGGCCTACGAATTCATGGAAAAAAATCAGATGCCGGAGGCCATAAAAGATTTGCAGGCGGCTCTCGACCGCGACCCTGACGATCCTCTGGCGCATTACGCCATGGCTACAGCTCTCAGCGCCAACGATCAGGAAGACGTTGCGTTGGTGGAGTACCGCAAGGCATGCGAACTCAACACCACCAATGCGTCCTGGTTCGACCATCTGGCGGTATCGCTCGACCTGAACAACCATCCCGATGAGGCGGTCGCCGCGTGGCGGAAAGCGCTGGCGATCGACCCCAGGGACGGGGCGGCCGAGACCGACATGGGGACGGTGCTGTTCGATTCCGGACACACGGACGAGGGATACCAAGCTCTTCAAAAGGCGGTCGAGATAGCCCCCCAGTTTCCAATAGGCCACAATCATCTGGGTCTGGCCCTGGCAAAAATGAATCGAATGGACGACGCAATCGAACAGTTTCAAAAAGCAATTGATCTCGACCCCAAGTCAACGGAGTATCGCTTCAATCTTGGTTACCTGATGGAATCCCGCGGAGACTTCGCGGGCGCTGTGGCTCCGTTGCAGAAGGCGGTAGAGCTGAGCGCGGGCAAGAACTGGCAGTGCCTCTCGGAGTTGGCGAATACATACGACCACCTGGGACGATTCTCCGAGGCCGTCGAATCGGAGCGCAAGGCGCTGGACCTCGCAGTTCAGGGGCACGACGACAAACTGGCTGAAAAGCTTCGTGCCGATCTCGACCGCTACCAGCACAATGGAACAGCGGGTCAGTCCCAGTAGCTAGCCGTTGCCGCCCGCTCGGACGACCGCATTCAATAAAAGCTCGTCCAATCTGACGAGCAACGCTCAAAATGCCGCAATGCAGGACTCGCCTTCATACCTTCCCCGTTACTTACCGTCTTATCCTGCAAGAAAACAGGAAGTTAAAGTCAAGATAAGTTTCCGCGAGCAGGGCATAAGTGGAGTATGGTAAGTGGGACAAATAAATGCGGGCAACCTGTGACCCGCATGATCTTGAGATAAATCGCTTTTGTGGCCAGGCGCGATGGGTTCGAATTAATTCAGGAGCGCAATCGTTTGTCTGAGTCGAAGAGCCACGTGCCGCAGGGCAAAACAGTGACGAGCAGGCGCAGTAGTGTCGTTTCCGCAAAGCCAACAATGAGCGATGTCGCGCGGTTGGCGGGCGTAGGCACCATGACGGTCTCGCGCTTCCTCAATGGGAGTGCCACTGTATCTTCAGAAACGGCGCAGCGGGTGCAATCCGCAATTAACGAGCTCAGTTACCGGCCCAACGAACTGGCACGCGCGTTTCGCGGTCAGCGTAGCCGAACGATCGGGCTGATCATTCCTTATCTCTATGACCCGTTCTTTGCCAACTGCGTGCACTCGGTCACTACCGTGGCCAATGAGCACGGATACTCGGTTATCATCACCACCTCAAATGAAGACACCGACAAGGAATTCATAGAAGTGGAGCGAATGCTCGAACGCCACGTGGATGGCGTGGTGGCGATTCCGGCGCGATTCAACGAGTCACGCATCACGCGCGCACTCTTTGGCAAAACACCCGTGGTGGTTTTCGATCGCCCTGTCGCCGACCCCACGCTTGACACGGTCACTGTTCAAAACACGGGCGGTGCGCGCCGCATGGTCGAACATCTCATCGAGCACGGGCACAAGCGGATCGCATTTATGGGACTGAGCCGAAGCCTGTTCACAATCAATGCGCGCTTTCTCGGCTACCGCAAGGCTCTGCAGGACGCCGGACTTGAAGAAGACGCGTTTTTCGGATGCGATTCGCAGGAAGATACCTTGCGGGCTGTGGAATCGAAGCTCCAGGGACCGAAAGCTCCAACTGCCATATTCACTTCGAATACGCTGGCCACGCGTTATGCCCTCACGGCCCTCTTTACCCTCGGCGTGAAGATGCCGAGCGATCTGGCCTTTGCCTGCTTCGACGACTTCGATCTGGCCGAATTCTGTTCTCCGCCTCTTACCGTGGTTCGTCAGCCGGCGCAGGAAATGGGGCGCGTGGCAGCCAGCCTTCTTTTCGACCGAATCGCGCGGGGTGAGATTCCGAAGACCGGGAATCGCATCGTGTTGCCGGTGGAGATTGTGCTGCGGCGATCGTGCGGATGCAAGCATCGCGGGTCTGTTGTGATTCATTAAAGCGCTTTGAGGGTGGGAACGCACGCCCTTCCGGTCAGCACCGTCATCGCGAGCGAAGCCGAGGGATCTGCAGCTGCTTTTGCAGATGTTTTCAGGTGGGAAAAACCGGGATTACGAGTTCCTGCAGCCGAAGATTCCGCGTAGGCGGTGACTCGACCGCTGCCTAAGTTCTGCCAGACCACTTAAAGGCTTCGGAGCTCAATGAGCGACTCCGCGATTTCTGACCAATCACCCTGAAGCGAGCGATAATTGGGCATGACTACCGAAAGGAATCCTCGAAGCGCAAAGTTCCCTATTAGGTCAGCTGTGCGAATCAAATCCAGCGGGCAGTTGGAGGCTTTGCGGCTCGACGGTAGACTGCGGTTTCCGCCATCAGAGATGCAAGTGGGATACGGTGGTCAAACTGACTCGGTCCGTCGCATATCTTTTTCCATCATGGGAGACGTGACCTACGAATTGGAAAGGGCTCCTGGCGTGTGGCATGAACAGTTGCTAGAAAAGTGCATTACATACTCTCCTTTGCTTGTTCATGTTCGGGAAGCATTGAAAGGCATCGAACCAAGCCGAAATGGGGAGCTCGCCTATTACCCGTGCCGCGTAGTTCTCAATTCCGGCGAGGCTTACGACACGGTTTATATAGTTTCTGAGGAGCCGTATGTGAAGTACTGGGGCGTGTATCCCGAAAATGATTCTGGTAAAAGATGGATAAGGATGGAGGATATCGCGGAGGTTATCGAGAGCCCAGTCCGACTTCCGGCTCAGTTTGCGAACGAGATATATAAAAGTGGCGAGTCGGGGATGGGGTACACAATCTTTACCGTTGTCTTCGCGGACGGTGTACAACAGGCGTGCGCCTCAGGAAACGCCGTAGATTTCATTCGCTATCCCATTGGCAAAGGCCCAAAAGATGTAGTCGCTGTGATCCCTCACAAGGGTAGAAGAGACGCCTCATTAGCGAGATCGCCTGAATGGTTCTGGTGCCTTTACTCAGAGTAGCCCGAACGGTCCGCAACTGTTGAAACCAAGCCAACGCGCTCATTTACCTGGTCGCGGGCGGTTTGTCGCCGATGCGGAAGCATCGCCTGCTTCAGGTCCCGAGAAGCAACTGCGGATCCTTCGCTACGCTCAGGATGACAGGGCAGCAGAATAGGCCTTGCGTGGGTCTGAACATCCACATTTCGGCCGGTCAAGAGGCCGGCGGTACAACCGCGCTGGAGCGCGGCGCTACTTCTCAGCTATTTGCCCGTCCCCTCGTGGATCGTCATTATCCGATCTACGCCGGGCGCTTTAAAGTGCTCGACCTTGCCGCTGGGCCAGTGAACCTCAATATCGTCTACTGTTGTCGCCTGTCCCAGCCCGAAGTGCGGACGGGGGTCGTTTGTGGAGAGATAACTGCCTCCGCTGAGCACATCTTCGCGCTGCTTCATGCCGTTGGCCGTGAGGTAAACCGTGGCGCCCACAGCGTCGCGCGGGCTCTTCGGCCCACCCACAAGCTTTAATTCAAGCCAGTGATTATGATCGGGCGAAACATTGCGCAGCAGCACCGGGTGCCCATCCATCACGTTGATCACCGCATCGAGCTTGCCGTTGTTGAACAAGTCGCCCACCGCCATGCCCCGCCCCGCAATCACTACTGCCAGGCCCGTACCCTCGACCGCCGGCACAGCCTCAAAAGTTTTGCCGCCAAGGTTGTGAAACAGCATCGGCCGTTCTTTCCAGCTTGTGCCCCACGTCGTGTATTTGTCCGCCTGCGGATACACATGCCCATCCGCCATCAGCAGGTCTTTCCATCCATCGTTGTCGTAATCGATGAACGCGTCGCCAAAGCTGAGGAACGGCATGGTAATGTCGCCCAGCCCTACCTCGCGGCTGATGTCGGTAAAACTTGCGTCACCGTCGTTGCGGTAGAAAGGCTTGTAATCGTCTGAGAAGGTGGTGTTGAAAATCGCCAGCAATCCGTTGTTCTGGTAATCACCCACCGCAATCCCCATGGTGGCCGCTTCGCGTCCCTCTTCGTTCACTGCATAACCCGAGGCATAACTCATATCGTCAAAGGTGCCGTCACCCTTGTTGATATACAGGTAATTTGGAGTCGAGTCGTTGCCCACCAGCAGGTCCGGCTTGCCATCGTTGTTAAGGTCAACAAACAGCGCGCCCAACCCGTAGTAGCCCGGCTTGTCTGCTACGCCGGCCTTCTCGCTCACATCGGTAAACGTTCCATCGCCGTTGTTATGAAAAAGGTGATCGGGTTCGCCCTTCAATCCCCGCGGTCCGCAGGCCACCGCCTCGCCTCGAAACGTGCAGAAGGAGTTGGTGCTGGCGCCGGCTGCCGCGGGCAGGTTATCCCAATCCCAGTGCAGGTATCCGGCAACAAATAAATCCAGCCGCCCATCCCCGTCGTAGTCGCCCCAGGTGGCGCTTGATGACCAGTTGCCAAGCTGCACGCCGGCTTTTTCACCCACATCGGTAAATGTGCCATCGTGATTGTTGTGGTAGAGCCGGTTCTTTCCCACGTTGGACACGTAGATATCGGGCCAGCCGTCGTTGTCGAAGTCCGCAATCGCCACGCCAGTTCCCCAGCGGTCGTTGGTCACGCCGGCCTTCGCAGCCACATCGGTAAATGTGCCGTCGTGATTATTACGGAACAGCGCAGCGTGCGGCGGCGTCACTTTGCCGGTGAGGGCGTCCACGGTCGATCCATTCACTACGTATATCGACAACCATCCGCTGTTGTCGTAGTCGATCAACCCGACGCCAGAGCCCTTGGTCTCAACCAGGTATGCCTTGGCCGGCGTGCCCATGGTGTGAGTCCACTTGGTCAGGCCCGCCTGTTCTGACACGTCCTCAAAGATCACGGGGCCCGACTTCACAAACCCGCTGGCTGTGATGGGCAGCTTTTCCGCACCAGGCTGCGGCGCCTGCTTGCCTGACTCCCCGGTGGCGAGGTTTGCCGACTGAGAAAAAGCGAACGTGCAAAGTGCAACAGCCGGCAGAAGTTGAATTGCCGCCGATCGAATTCCCCGGAACATAGCTGCAAGTATACGAGAGCGATGCAATGCGCGAGCACCCATCAAACGGTTGATACCTCATCGACTGCGGCATCGTTCTGCGAATCGGTAATCGAATGAGGCGTACGGATGCCCTTTTGCGCCAGGATCGCCGGATGACTTCGCGATCTGGCGCATAGATGGGCCACTTTTTTTGAGAGCCGGCTGCACTGTAAGACCGATGCTGCGCAGATGGTTCCCTGAGCTCTATTTACTCAACTCTCGAATTCTGTCCTGCGCTAATAGATATGTTGAAACGGGGTCAATGTACGTGTGGTCGTCGAACTCGTGCGCCTGCACGCGGCGATACGCATCGAGCGCTGCCACCTTTGCGCCGTACTGCTCATAGATAAGTCCCAAAGCGTACCAGACCGCCGAGGTCGGCTCGGGCATGTTACCGGCAAACATTGCTTCCTGTAGAACCTGCTTGGCCTCGGTTGTTTTGCCTTCAGCGGCGTATATGCAGGCCAGGGTATGCAGCTCAGCAAAGCCGGAGTTCTTGTTCATCTGCGCAGACTGCTGCGCCGCCTTGACGATGTCCTCACCGAAATCGTTATGGAACAGCCCCAGCCATGCGTAGCTGTTGTAGTCATTGGCGGTTGCCTTGCCTGAATCCAGAACTTTCTGCTCGGTCAACTGCGCCGTCTTGAAGTCGCCCGCGAGGGCATATGCCTGTTCCTGTGCGACCAGCAGGTCATGGTCGCCGGGTTTTTTCTTGAGCATAGGCGCGAGCATTTCCTGCCATCCGGCGGGATCTTTCTGCAACGCATAACCTTGTCCGGCAAGGTTGAGAGCAAGCACCGAATCGGGTTCCTGCTCCATCAACCGCTTTACGGCCGGCATGCCGATCACCGGTTGCTCGGCGCCCATCGCGGCCACCGCCAGCAGCAGATCGAGGTCGGTTTGCCGTTGCCCCGATGCCTTTTCCCGGGCCGCTGCAATCTCTGCCAGGTAGGGCTTTTCATCCATCGATCCGGCTAGCAAGGCGATCGCGGCGAGCCGCATCGCTTCAGGGGAATCCGCCCCAGGTTTTGAGCTTCCTATGGTCCAGAAGCGCGGCAACAGCGGTCCGGCAAACGCGTCGTCGGTTCCTTGCCTGTGAGTCAGATCGCGCTTCCAGTCCAGCAGCGCTTTTGCTTCATCGGGTTTATTGTGGCCGAGCGCCCAAAGCACCTCATTGCCCACAGCGGAATTGTCGTCGAGGCTGTCCTTGTCACCGGCGACCACTCGATAAGCGCCATCTTCCTTGACCACATAACTGTGGTCAGGCTCCGTTCCAGGAACCTGCGCCAGCACAGCCCAGCCGTGTTCATCGTCGCCCTTGGAGGTGAAGGTCGTATTTCCCGCGATAAGATCCAGCATCACGCTCTCGGTCATATCCGACCTTTCGGCGATGCGACGCAGGAACCCAACGCCAGTCAATCCCTTCGCGACGTCGCGTTCCATCGATTCGGGCGACGAGTATGCGTGCTTGCTGGTCAGGCTCACCGCCTGATCGTGGGTGAGCGTTCCCGTCATCATGCCCATAAACGCTGCCTGCACGGGCGATGCCGGGTCAGTTGCCGGCAAGGGCGCCAACGATGCCTTTTTCAACGTCTTGTAGAGTTCAATTTGCCGCGCCGCGGACGCTGCGTCATCGTTGCCTTCCATGCCGGCGTTCATCAACTCGGCTGCGGCTGCATAAAGATGGAGATTCGCCAGTTGTGTCCCCGCCGAGCGCAGATTGCGGTTGCGGTCGGTAGATTCCACGTTGCCATGGTCAGCTTCGGCAATGCCGGCAGCCGCTCCGCGCTGTGCGGTCGCAGAGGTGATGGCCATTACGCGGTGAGGGTTGGTGGAGGGCAGGCTCGCGATCATCTTGTCGAGCTCAGCGAACTGCCCGGAATAAAGCAGCGCGTACATCAGGTTTTCGCGATACTGTGCAAGCGTGTCTTCGCCCTTGTCCTTATTGATCTCAATCAATTCCTTGTATCCCTTGATCGCCGCGGCCATGTCTGCGTCCGGCGCATAGCGGGTGCCGCGTGAGTCGAACTCATAAAGGATGGCCAGGTCGAAGCGGGCATCGTTGTCCTCGGGGTCAAGCCCAATTGCATGCACATAGGCGGCAATGGCGCCGGGAAGATCGAAGCCTTTGCCGAATCGCTCTCCCAGGGCGTTGTGTTCGAGCGTCCAGCCGAGAGTGGCGAAGGCTGCCGACAACTTGGGATCGAGTTCCGTGGCGCGCCTGGCCTCCTGCTGTGCCTCCGACCCGATTCCAACTTCAAGAAGTGCGCGCGCCAGGTGCAGGTGGTGGTAAGCATCGGAGGGCGCCGCGGCGATGAGGTTGCGATCGATCTCAAGCGCTTCGCGAATATGACCGGCAGTGAGTGCCTTCACTCCGGACTGGTCAAAGAAGATTCCAACGTAGTCGCGTTTATGCAGTTCGAGCAAGGCGGCGCGCAAAGCCAGCGCCTGCTCCGCGGTCAGTGTGGGCGGACCACTGTTGAAGCGGAACGTAGCCGTCACCACTCCCGGTTCCACATCGCTGTAGCTTTCCGTAAGGCTTGCTGTCCCAAGTTGCGTGGTCTTGTTCGGCGGAAGGGCGCGCAGCGTAAACCCGGGAGGAATCAGGATCCGCACTCGCTGTTCCGAAATGTAGGGGCGAAACACGAAGTCTGCCGGGCGGCTCTTCTCGGCAAGTTCCTTCTCGTGTTGTGCTTCTGCTGAAAGGTCTTTCCCCGAATCCGGCGGCTTGGTCGAAAACCATTTCGGCATGCTGTTTGCAGTTGTCGATGGAAAGATTGCCACCGCGCCGTCAATCAGCGAAGTCAACCCGCGCCTTGCTCCATCCGCAGCCAGTGTCAGGTTGAAGAGATGATCGAAGTCCGCCGCATCCCCATGCTCCAGCTTGGTCAGCGTTTTTGCCAGGTAGGCGTTCTTGACATAGTTCTCCATCTCCTCGCGCATCTTCGGCGTTTCCGGACCGCCATAATCGGCGCGGTATGCCGCATCGATGTCCCCATGCGTTTCTGAGACTTCTTCCACATGCGATGGGCCCAGTTCCGACAGCTTGAAGGTCCTGGTCTCGATAAGAACCGAGTCTTCGGGACGGGCATCCGGAGTCCGCGTCAACGCGGTTGTTTCCGGCGAGACGATCAACGCATTGCGGCCCTCGTCGTCATTCGGCAATGTGCCCACTGCAAAGTATTCAGCGGTGGCATCGATCCACAGTGCATTTTCGCCTGCTGAAGCTGCGGGCACATAAACAATGGCGTGGTCGAAACGGTTGATTCCCGGCAGTTGCGGAACCACGTCCTGACCGGGCCCAGTGGAGAGAAGAGCAAGATTCGCCTTAATGCCCACTGCGCGCAGCATCGCCACCAGCAGCGTTGCCTTATCTTTGCAGTCACCGTAATGCCGTTGAATCACCTCAGAGGGCCGCTGTGGAGTCAACTGCGCCGCGCCAAACTCTACCCCCGTATACCGCACCTCATGGTGGAGCTGTTTCACAATGGCCTGTATCTTCGCCATGCGCGCGGTGGGCAGGTCTTTGGGCAGAATCGCCTTCGCCTCTTCAGCTACTGTCTGCGGGTCGGCAATCGCTGCGTAGCCGGTGGCAATCGCACCCCAGGACCGGCCGGTCGAGAACTCCACCATCGGGGACTTGGGCGTGTTCGTCTCCAACTCGATATCGGACTCGTGCGCGGCAGCCAAGTTGGTGGCTTCGTAAACTACCCGGCTGATTCCATTCGCCTCGTTTCGCGTCACCGAAATTCCGGGGAGCTCATGAATCAACTCTTTGTATGGCGCTGTCGATGGATATTCGACTACCAGGCGTGTCCGCCCTACGGGAACGTTCTCCTGGAAAGCAAACCGGTAAAGCCCTCCACCGGAAAAATACGGCAACTTTCCTTCAATATGCCTTGATTCCTCCACGATCGCGCCAACAGCCATTCCCGGCAACGGCGCCCGTCGCACATGCCGCGACGAGAATGTTTCGCTATCGTCTGCCTTCACCGGCGCGTCAGTGACCGTCTTCTGATCGAGCTCAACAAAAGTTCCGTCCGCCTGCAATACCCGCGCACGAAGTTCCACAGGGTTCTCAAACCAGGGGTCCCACTCTGAAGAGATCTCCGCCCATCCCTTGGCAGTCCCTTCAGTGTCCACGCGGTATATCAGGCGGTGCGTGTAGTTGAGGGTTCCATCTGCGGCAATGCGATAGATTCCTTCTTCGTAAAGGATTTCCGCGCCATATTCCTTCGTCGCGGGCATCGCTGCCGACGCGTCTTTAAGCTCGGTAACGGATTCAGTAAACGGCTCTTTGTCGAAGGTCGCCGCTTGAGCGGCCGTGGCCTGGGCCACGGTCCTGGGAAGCAACGAGAGCATGAGAAAACAAAGGCAGGCAGATGACCTTGATACGTGCATGACATGCATTGCGAAGAGTCCCTCGATTGCTGGCGTTGCAATAAACTTAGCACGCTGCCACGTTTGAAGGCACCGTTTCCTGACCCGCATCGCAGGTTTTTGTACCTCCCTCCGAATTGCGGATTGGCCGCATCGACCTGCAATCTGCCAAATCCGCGCCCGGTGTTTCGGCGGCTCTTGAATAGAGATCGGTTCCTGGGCTTATTGCCGGTTCCCCTGCCTGGTTTGCCGGCGCAACTACGGCAAGATCCTTCGTGGCCGTACTTCTTTATGAATCTTCCGATTGGAGAGAAGGGCCGCCGCGAAGTATGCTGCATTAAGGAGAAAGAATGCTGTCGAACCGGTCGATTCCCAAGGCCACCGTCATTCCCGTGCTGGCATATCCCGATGTGATCCAGGCGGCAAAGTGGTTGTGCGAGGCCTTTGGATTCACGGTGCGCCTTACCGTCGGCAACCATCGTGTCCAACTCAACATTGGCGATGGCGCTGCGATTCTGCGCGAAAAACGTCCTGAGGAGGAGAACGCGCCGCTGGGCATTGGGCACGCAGTGATGGTGCGCATTGAGAATGCCGACGCCCACTGTGCCTGCGCCCGCGAACACGGCGCGCGCGTTACCCAGGCGCCGATCACCTATCCTTACGGCGAGCGCCAGTACACGGCAGTCGACATCGCCGGCCACCTGTGGACTTTCTCGCAGTCCGCAAAAGATGTAGATCCCGCGCTGTGGGGCGGCAAGCCGGATACTCTCTGACCGGACTCTACACCGTTGCCAGCCGCATCAAAGTCAACACCGTGATATCGTCTTCCTGCCCAAATTCCTGGGCCGCGCGAACAATCGATTCCGCCGATTGAGCGGCGATCGCCGCCGTGCGCTCGAAACCAAACAGTTCGCCCGCGCCGTTGCGGGCCTCGGCCACTCCATCGGTCAGCAAGGTTAGCTGTTCTCCCTCGCCAAGCCTGAAGGTCGACTCCTTGTAAGTCGATCGCACGTTCAGACCCAATGGCAGCCCGGGCTCGACGGGGATTTCTATTCCGCCCAGGTAGGGCGAAAGGTGGCCTGCGTCTGCCACGGTTACGGTTCCGTCGGCGTCGGCGCGTAACACCAGGCAGGTCGTAAATCCGCCCTGGCTGCGCCCCCACATGCGTTCGTTCAACAAACCAAGAATCTCGTTGGGGCTTTGCGTGTAATGTGCAAGAGTCCGCAATGTTCCCACCAGCAGGCTTACGGTCATGGCTGCAGGCGTGCCCTTGCCGCTTACGTCTCCAATCACCGCCAGCACCCCGCCGTTCTCGAGGGGAATGATCTGGAAAAAGTCGCCGCCCACTTGCTGTGCCGGCTGGTATTCGCTTTTCACCGAGAAACCTGGAACCATCGGAATGGCGTCGGGGATCAGAACGTGCTGCACCTGGCGCGCCTGCTCAATCTCAAGCCGCAGCTTTACGCTCTCGCGCTGGTCGCGCACGAAGCGGCGCAACATGAGCATGGAGATGATGGCCAGCATGAGCAGGTTGGCAAACACCCCGATCGAGAATGTGAGCCCGAAGACGCGCAAGATAACCGGCACGTGGAGAACCGATAGCTCTTCCTGGTAGGCCCAGACGATGGTGAGGATGATGGGCGCCAGCGCCAGCCAGCCGTCCGAGGTGCGTTTGCGGATGCCGCGATAGGTGATCCACAACAGAAGCCCGCCGATTGACAGCCTGAGCATGAGCGAAAGCGGCACCAGCCACACGGCGGCAGAAGGAGGAATGACCCTTCCGAACAGAGGCGCACGGACCAGCGACATGCCGACCATCAGCACTGCGGTCAGAGTCCATGTGACCCGCGCAATCCTGCTCATGTTATCGAGCTTGAACCAATGCGCCCAGAAAAGAGCCCACAGTCCCAGCGCCAACGGAGAGAGAATGACATCCTGTATAACCGTTTCAAATACCATGGATTGAAACGTGGAGTAATACCCGGTGAGCACCGATGCTCTGGCCAGGCAAACCGTGATGCATGCCGCTCCGAGCCACAGATAAGCGGGCTCGTGGCGGTCAAGCCAATAGAGCATGAATCCCAGCAGGGCAGCCAGAAACAACAGTGTTGCCGACATCAGGTTGCCGACCTGCGTCCTGTTCACTGCGTCCCACTCCAGCCGCAGCATGGCGTCGGTGGCCGCGGCTTCTCCCAGCAGCGGCGGACCGTGCAACCCACCTGCATCCTGGCTCATCAGCGGCGTCGCGGTATCCATCCAAAATCGGACGGCGATGGTGATCATTCCGGTCCCGGAGCCGGCCGGCAACGCATACGAAACCGGCTGGGAGTTGTAATAAGTGACCGAGCCGGGGGCGAACCGGCCGAAGCCGCCAATCTTCTGGCCATTGACATAGACCTGGTAGGCGTCATCGAAGTTCAGCGGCATTCCCAGCCCCAGCCGGGGATTCGCGGCTGCAGAGCCGACGGTCCGCAAATTTACGTGCAAACGATACCAGCCGTAGCCGCTCAGTCCCGGGTATCCATGCGAGGTCCATCCCGGCACAAAACCGCTGGAGCCGGTGACCGGATCGTAGGATCCTGGCGGAGGAGTTAAGTCCTGCGTGGTCCATCCCGAGTCGTCATAAGCCGGGCTGGCCCAGGCCATGTCGTCGCCGGCGTGAAACTTCCACGGCCCGGTGAGAACGAGCACCGCATCGCCAATGGTGCCGTTCACGACACCCGATTGTGCCGATGCAGCGGGAGCGAAGAGAACCGAGGGAACCAAAAGCAATGCCAGCAGAATCGATCGGCAGCAAAAAAGACCAGCCCATTTCGAACCCACGAAGTACCTCCAACTTTCTTGAGAAGCCAAAGTACTTGATCTGAAAAATGTTAACAGTACGCCCCCCTGATGGGAGGCCGGCGATTGTTTCGATTGTTAAAGTCAGCCTTACGGATTACTGAGCGCGTCAACGCGAGCCGGCAGCGGTGCGCCTTCCAGCAGGTAAACTCGCTGCGGCGTGCAGCAAGCCCGGTTCAGCCGGGCGAGGTCGGCCTGCATGCCCTTGTCCTGACGCAGCGTAAGCAGAGTTTCGCGAAGAATATTCGCCGCGCCGGAACTGGGCGGCACCGCGATTTTATAGTGCATCCACTTGCCGTCGCGCCGGGCCGCCACAACACGCGCCCGCCGCAGGTAAGCGAGATGACGCGAAATCTTGGGCTGGCTCTGGCCCAGAATCTCAACGAAATAGCAGACACATACCTCCCGGCCGTCCATCAGGTTCAGCAGCCTGAGCCGGGTGCGGTCAGAGAGCGCGGCAAACAGCAGCGCCAGGTCGTAGCCCTTCGGGGAGCGGTCCACACCTCGATAATATACGTCTTGACAGATATGTCCAATAGACGATACATTCGTTTAAGCGTATATGAGGAGACGAATTCATGGAATCGACAGCCAACGTGCAGCAGCAGGTGAAGGAGAAGTACGGAAGCGCGGCGCGCGCGGTTGCCCAGAATGGCAGCGTGCAGGCATGCTGCGATCCGGGCCTCCGCTGCTGCGATCCGATTACCACAAATCTTTACAGCTCCGATGAAAAGGGGCTCATCCCTGAAAAGGCGGTACAGGCTTCGCTGGGATGCGGAAATCCCACCGCGCTTATCGAGCTCAGGCCCGGAGAGACTGTTCTCGATCTCGGCTCAGGCGGCGGCATCGACGTGCTACTCTCGGCGCAGCGCGTTGGGCCAACCGGTAAAGCATATGGTCTCGACATGACCGACGAGATGCTGGCGCTGGCACGCGAGAATCAGAAGCAGGCGGGAGTAACGAATGTCGAATTCCTGAGAGGCGAGATCGAAAACATTCCACTGCCCGATAGCTCGGTGGACGTCATCATTTCAAATTGCGTGATTAATCTCTCCGCCGACAAGGGCCGCGTGCTGCGCGAGGCGTTCCGCGTGCTCAAGCCTGGCGGTCGGTTCGCCGTTTCAGATGTTGTAGTTCGCGGCGGGGTGCCAGACGCGGTGCGCAAGAGCATGCTGTTGTGGGTCGGCTGTATTGCCGGGGCGCTCGATGAAAGCGAGTACGTGGCGAAGCTCGCGGCAGCGGGATTCGAGGATGTTTCAATTGAGCCGACCCGCGAATACAACGTTGAAGATGCACGGCATTTTTTGACTGAGGCCGGCGTGGATGTGGACGCGATCGCACCGGTGGTAAATGGGAAGTTTTTCAGCGGCTTCATCCGCGCGAGCAAACCGCAAGGGAGGACGTGCTGTGGTTCGGCGTGTTGTGGAGTTGCGTCGGCACAGGCAAAGGCCTAAACACATGGCCGATTACTACAACGTTCTGTTTCTATGCACCGGCAACTCGGCACGGTCAATCATGGCCGAGGCAATCCTTAACCGCAAAGGCAGGGGCAGGTTCACGGCGTACAGCGCCGGAAGCCATCCCTCAGGACAGCCGCGGGCTGAAGCGCTGATGCAGATCGAGTCGGCGGGAATATCTACTGCCGGGCTGCGCAGCAAATCATGGGACGAGTTCGCTGCGCCGGGCGCGCCGAAGCTCGACTTCGTGTTTACGGTGTGCGACAACGCAGCCAGGGAAACCTGCCCTTACTGGCCGGGCCAGCCAATGACCGCGCATTGGGGCATCTCCGATCCCGCAGCCGTGAAGGGAACACCCGGGGAAATTGCGCGGGCATTCCGCGACGCGTTTACCGTGCTTGACCGCAGGATCGGGCTTTTTCTCTCGCTGCCATTGAGCACGCTGGATGAACTCGCCATCAAACACGAAATCGACGAGATCGGCCGGCAGTAGAGTCGCAGCAGACCGCCCGCTGCTCAAGATAGAGTGTTCTTACTCTTTCAAGCGCACACAGGTGTAGCTCAGGTGCAGGTCCGTTTTCCCTGAAGACGACGCTGATTCGGGATCATACATAGCTCTATCGCTCGGATCTCCTGATTCGGTGAAGTGGGACGGAAGCGCCTCCGGCGTTCCCCAAACCCTGTCGATAATAAAACCATCTCCACACATTCCGTAAAGGACAAATCCGCCGGTCAGCAAATAGCTCGCGTAAGCCTGCCACGGGTGCAACTCCTTGCCTGCGCCGGTTATGTGAAACTCGACCGGGTGATCGCCGGGGCTGTAATCGACGTGCATATCCACTCGGTAAGAGCGGACGGACTTGTCGGGCTTGGCGGTGGGTTCAGGCGGAAGCGGAGGCTGGCGCGTGCACGCGCCCGCGGCCTCAATTGTTGTTACGGCCTGGCAGACAGCCAGCGAATAATAGCCGGTAGGTGAATCGTCGATAATTCCGAAGGACCGCACACGGCACCCTCTGAGGTCTTCGATTGCGGACCAATACTTGCCGCCCCCGACCAACTGGATCGAGGTTTGCCCACATTGGGGCTTGTCGAGCTTAAGCTCAAACCAGTGCCGGATGCCGTTGTGGTAGATGAGTCTGCCTTCAAGGGTGCGGGCTTCAGACGGAGTGCTGGGCCCAGTCTCACTGTCCCTGGGGCAATCTTGCGCTATAACTGGCTGAGCCGCAAATGCCAGAAGAACGATCACGCCAGCACAGACTTTCATGCACATGTATATAGCACATTAAAGGCGATGCTGCCGTGATGCCGCTTCGTTTAGCTGAACAGCGCATCGTCCCACGATTGCGCTTCGTCCCACTGCGGCGTGGGCGCAAAATACTCTGTCCCGTGTCTCACGTGTTTCTTCAACTCGTCGTCGTTGAGCGCGACGCCCAGTCCGGCTGTCTCAGGAACCTTGATGAAGCCCTGGTTAATGATCGGCTTGTCGAGGCCCGTCACCAGGTCTTGCCACCAGGGAACGTCGAGCGAGTGATTTTCAAGCGCAAGGAAGTTGCGCGTGGCTGCGGCGCAATGCACGCTGGCCATGCAGGCAACGGGCGTGCCGGCAAAGTGCATGGCCATGGGCACGCCGTATTTGAATGCCATGTCGCCGATGCGATGAGTTTGCAAAATGCCGCCTGAAGTCGCGAGGTCGGGATGGATCTTGTCGACCGCGTGCTGGCTGCACAGCGTCTCAAAATCCTCAATGCGATAGATGTCTTCGCCGGTAAGCGTGGGCGTGGGGCTCTCCTGCGTAATCTCCTTCAGCAGGTCGGTGTAGAACCAGGGAATCACGTCCTCCATCCACTCGAGGTTGAACTTCTCGTACGCCTTGCCGAGGCGAATGATCGATTTCACGCCCACGTGGCCCAGGTGGTCCATCGAGAGCGGCATGTCGTATCCGATGTTTTCGCGCACCGCCGCCACGTACTCGCACAGGCGGTCGATGCCCTTGTCGGTGACCTCGTTTGCGATGAAGAGATTCGGCTGCACGTGCTTCTCCCAGCCGCTCTGGCCCGCGGGCTCCATAACCATGCCGGGCATGCCTTTCAGCACGTTAATACCGAGGTCCATCTTCATCCAGGTCAGGCCCATCGCTTTGCGCTCTTTGGCGCGGCGGCCGTATTCTGCGGGATCCTCTGACTCCGTGGTATCGGCATAAATTCGAATCGAGTCTCGCCACTTGCCGCCCAGCATCTGGTACACAGGAATGTTGTAGACCTTGCCCGCAATGTCCCACAGCGCCATCTCAACGGCGCACACTCCGCCAGCCTGTCGCGCGTTGCCGCCGAACTGCTGAATCTTCTGGAACAGGTAGTCGATGCGCAACGGATTCTCGCCGAGCAGCCGGCTCTTGAGCACCATGGCGTATTGCGGGCCGGCGATGTCGCGCACTTCGCCCAGGCCGAACACCCCCTGGTTGGTGTCGATGCGAATGATCACGCACGGACTCGGCCCCGGCTTCTCAATTACGGCGTAGCGCATGTCGGTGATCTTGAGCGTGGACGGGCTCGAGTTGGTGTTCACATTCTTGATGGCCGGCTCCTGCTGCGTGGCGCGCGCTGCGGGCGAAAGCGCAGCGCCTGCTGCTACTGCGAGCGATGACTTCAAAAGGCTGCGGCGATTGATGCGAGGCATTTTGTCGGTAGGCATATTGGACTCCAAGGGCTGATTCAAATTCGAAGTGCGTCAAAGTGGTGCGCCGCGAAAGCTCGTTGGCGCGGATAAAGACGGCGTTAATGGTCGCCTCTTGCTTTGGCTTTGGCCAGCAGCGCGTCGAACTCGCTGCGAGGCATTTTCAGTTTTTCAGGGTGGGCATCGATCCATTGTGCAAAGGCATCGTACTTGGCCGCATTCCATCCACCTTCAAACTGCGCGCCGTTTGTGCCCTTCTGGTTCAGCTCAAAGTTGTAGTCGTCAGTGAGCGCGGTAAACTCGGCGTGGCTGATGGCGTCTTCAGCAATCACGGCGGGGACAAAGAGCACGCCCTCTGCCTTGGCCAGCACCAGGTCGCCGGGCAGCACCACGGCGCGGCCAATGCGCAGCGGCACATTAATGCCGGTCAGCTCCATGTCGGCCCAGGCCGATGGATCGTAGCCGCGATAAAAGCCGTTGAAATTGGGGATCTCGCGGTTCTCTTCCTGGTCGCGAATGCCCGCGTCGAAGACAAATCCTGTGTGCGTGTGCGCGGCCACCGCATTGCCGAGATTGGAGCCGATAAGCGTGCCCTGGATGATTTTGCCAAAGCCGTCGGCAACGTAAACATCGCCATCCTGAAGCTCGGCGATGGGCCAGCTATTGGTGTCGCCAATGCGGCTCTCTGCCTTGCCCTCGGCAAGAATGGCCTGGCGCATGTCAGGCCGCGTAGGCATGTATTGCGCGGTGAGCGCGCGCCCGGCAAAAGGCTTGTCAATATGCAGCGCCTGCCAGCCACCCTCGTACTGGTTGCGATAACCGTGGTCGCGCAGATACTCCCACACATCTTCGATGGTCATGTCAGCCGCGCGATTCAACAGCGAGTCGGGCAGCCTGGGCCGGCCGTCTGCGAAGCGATCCCCCTTCCAATCCTGTGTGTAAAAGAGGATCTGGTCGCGAGTCATCTTGACCTGCGCTCGCAGAGGCAACGTAGTAAGCAAGGCGCAGAACAGCAGCAGAATGGGAACGGTTTTCTTCATGCGGGACTCACCCTCCGGCGGGCAAAAGGAATATGAGAATCATTGCGGAATTTCAGACACGACTCGAAGCCGCGCCGCAAAGCACAGCAATTGTAGTCTGCCGGATCAGTCGGTGTGGATTGCGAAGTTGCGGCTCGACCAGCAGGTGAGTCGCGCAGGCCGTCACACTCGCCGCATCAATAATTTGGTCACCGTCAATACCGTAATGTCATCTTCCTGTCCGAATCTCTGGGCGGCGCGAACAATCGTATCTGCGGATTCAAGCGAGATTCCCGCGGTTCGTGCAAAGCCGAAGAGCTCGCCATTCAGGTTGCGCGCTTCAACCACGCCATCGGTCACCATAGTGATCTGCTCGCCATTCAGAATCTTGAAGGTTGTTTCCGGATACGTGGTTTCCGGGTTGAGGCCGAGCGGCAGCCCGTTGTCGGTACCTATCTCCTGGCCCTGCACATAGGGCGCAATATGGCCGGCATTGGCGACGGTCACGGTTCCATCTGGGTCGGCGCGGAGTACGAGACAGGTAGTGAATCCGCCCTGGCTGCGCCCCACCATCCGGTTATTCAGGGCGGCAAGAATCTGCGCAGGCTGCTCGAGGTAATGGGCCAGAGTGCGCACGGTGCCGACGATGAGCGCCACCGTCATGGCGGCAGGAGTCCCTTTTCCGCTCACGTCGCCGATGATAGCCAGTACTCCGCCGTTTGGAGCCTTCAGAAACTGGAAGAAATCTCCGCCGACATGCTGGGCAGGGCGATAAACGCTCTCCACCGTAAAGCCGGGAAATGTGGGTGTGGCGTCAGGAATAAGCAGTTGCTGGACCAGGCGGGCCTGTTCAATCTCAATGCGGAGCTTAACGCTCTCGCGCTGGCTGCGCATGAATCGCTGCATCATGAGGATGGAGATGATGGCCAGCATAAGCAGGTCGGAGACAATGCCCAGGCCGAAAGTGAGACCGCCGAAGCGCAAGATCGTGTGCACATGCACAACGCCAAGGTCTTCTTGATACGCGCCTATGACAGTAAGAAGAATGGGGAACAATGCCATCCAGCCGCTCGCGCCTTGTTTGCGCAGACCTTTGAAGGCAACCCATAAAAGTAGCGCGCCCAGCATCATGCGGAGAAAGAGCGCCAGAGGTACCAGCCATGAAGATGCGGTTAAAGGAACGAGGCTTCCGTAAAGGGGAGGTCGCACAGTGGCCATCACCGCAATGGTGAGAATGATGAGGGCCCAGGTGGAGCGCACGATTTTCTTAATACCGGCGAGATCGAACCAGTAAGCCCAGAAGAGCGCCCACATCCCCAGGGTGAGGGGTGCCACAATCACATCCTGCAAGAGAATCTCCGCGACCTTTGGGATGACCGTGAAGTAATTACCCAGCAGGACAGAAAGTCTGGCCGCGAGGCTGGCCAGTGAAGCGGCGCCCAGCCAGAAATAGGCAGCCTCATCGCGATCCAACGAATATAAAATGAAGCCGAGCAACGTCGACAGGGCCATAGCCAGAGACGTAATCAGCGTGCCCACCTGGGTGCGGTTCACGGCGTCCCACTTAAGCCGCAATACCGAGTCGATGGCGGCCGAGTCCCCGAGAATCAGCGGGCCATGCAAGCCCCCCGCATCCTCGCTGGTGATGGGAGTGCTTGGAGCCATCCAAAAGCGGATGGCGATGACGAAGGGATGTTTTAAAGCATCGTCGGGCAAGAGGAATGAGCGCGGCTGCGCTGTATAGAAGACGACGTGGTTCGAGCTGAAATCGCCAAACTGGCCGAGCAGTTGGCCGTCGACGTATACCTGATACGCATCGTCGAAGTTGATGGGCATGGCGATAGCCAGGCGCTTTGAATCGGCATCGGCGCCCTCAACCTGGGCCTGCACGCGCAGCCGGTACCATGCGAAGCCAGTCAACTTTGGAAATCCGCGGCTAGTCCAGCCAGGCACAAACCCGCTGGAACCGGTGACAGGATCATAGGAGCCAGGAGGCGGTGTCAGATCCAGGTTGCTCCAACCCGAGTCGTCGAATTCAGGCGCTGCGAAGGCGGGGTCGTCGCCAGGGTGAAACTTCCATGGCCCGTTCAGCACCATCGATGCGTCGCCGATTGTGCCTTTTACCGTGATCGATGGAATGGGTGCAACGGCCTTGGGCGCGTGTGTCCGCGGCGCTCCCAATGCGCCGGGAAGCAGGAGCAATGGCAACATGAAAGCGGTTAGCAGAAACTGCCATCTCAAACGCCGCGCGAAACTTGCTGAGGCCAAGAGGAACCCTCCGACGTGGAAGCACACGAATGATGATTCGAGACGAAGCCAGCAATCCCCGGGAGCGGAATATCTGCAGTGGGGGTGAAGCTGAAGCAAAGGGGGGAGCCCGCCCGGACAGAGTATCAGACCGCGCAGATGATTGTAATGACAAAGCTTAGTTGTTGCGCGAGGATTCAAACAATTCGGTAAATTCCCGATACCGCGCCGCGATCTGCGCCACTGCTTCATCCCGGGTGTCTTTGCCGTCGCGCCACGCAACCAGCGGATCCCAGAAGTCAGTGCGGCCAACGGCAAATCCGATGAAGCCCGGAACCGAAGCCGCCGTCGACAACCATTCGCGCACCTTGGCGTCATTTTCTCCGCGGCCGAGGATGATGCATCCGACCTTATCGCGGCCTTCGCGCCGTGCAACGGCGACAATCTTTTCGCAATCCTCCCTGGCGTCGAGCCCCTCAATCTTCCACACATCAGGCTCCACGCCTGCATCCTGCAACTCGCGAATGGCTTCAACCATCAGGCCGGGACGCAGCTCCAGATCGTAGCGGCCCTTGTCGCCGCCCACCTGTGCAAGCTGCGATTTTTCAGCCGGCACCAGCATCTCAAACATGAAGAGGCTGCGATTGGCGCCAATCAAATAATCAGACAGCCGTTTGAGCCGCGCCGCCTGCTCACAATTCAGCGCCGCATCGCCGCCGGGATTGTAGCGCACCAGCACCTTCGAAAACGTGGGATGAAACTTCTCAATGTGCGCGGCAAAGTCGTCGCCGTATTCGAAGTCGAAATCCTCCTGGCCGCTCTTTTCGGCGGGGCAGGCGATGATGTAACCCTCGGCCGCAGCGTCAGTCAGGATCGATGCGCCGAATTGCTCGTCGGTAAGCAGGCCCGCGTGTTCTTTGGGCAACCCGCCGGCGAGCGCAGCGCGGAAGCCGTCATAAATCACGCGCTTGGCCTCGGCGATCTTCGCCGTCTGCTCGGCGTTGAGCTCGCCGTGCCAGCCAAACATGCCGGTCTCAAACGAGCCGCGATGATCGAAAGGAAGAATGTAAAGGGGACGATCGTATCCGCGCGGTGCCATGGTCAACTCCGTTATTGAATTCATCAGGGGCTAAAGCCACGAGATCATTTTGCTGGCGTTATCGGCATGAGTAAACTCATGCCCTGATACAAAGCCAGTGTGCGTCGGTTTTGTGCTCTCCCGGGTCTCAAAATCGAGATCCGGGGCACCCAGCTTCAATATGAGGTTTACGTTCGCGAGTTCTCTCTTACGCTTTGGTCTTGCGATACCGCCGAATCAAATTGTTGGTTGAGCTATCGTGGTTCAGGGCGGGCTCGGCCGGGCTCTCAAGCTCGGGTATGATGCGCTGCGCCAGCGCCTTGCCCAACTCCACACCCCACTGATCAAACGAGTTCACCCGCCAGATTGTGCCTTGCACAAACACGCTGTGTTCGTAGAGCGCCACCAACTTGCCCAGCAATTCGGGAGTGAGCTCGTCCGCCAGAATCACGTTTGATGGGCGGTTGCCCTCAAACACGCGATGGGGAACGAGCCACTCTGCTGTTCCCTCGGCGCGCACCTGGTCGGGAGTCTTGCCAAAGGCCAGCGCCTCAGCCTGCGCAAAAACGTTGGCCAGCAGAATATCGTGATGCGCCCCAAGCGGGTTCAGCGATTTCGCGAAGGCGATAAAGTCGCAGGGGATAAGCCGCGTGCCCTGGTGGATCAACTGGTAGAACGAGTGCTGGCCGTTGGTGCCGGGCTCGCCCCAATAGATGGGGCAGGTTTCGTAATTTACGCGCGCGCCCTCCAGCGTTACGTGCTTGCCGTTGCTCTCCATGGTCAACTGTTGCAGGTACGCCGGGAAGCGCTTGAGGTACTGCTCGTAGGGCAGAATGGCAACCGTGTTCGCTCCAAAAAAATTGATGTACCACACGGTCAGCAGCCCCAGCAGCACGGGCAGATTTTTTTCGAACGGCGCGGTGCGGAAGTGCTCGTCAACCTCGTGGAAGCCCGCCAGCATTGCGTTGAAGTTATCCGGTCCCACCGCGATCATGGTCGACAACCCAATCGCCGAATCCATCGAATAGCGGCCGCCAACCCAATCCCAGAAGCCGAACATGTTGGCCGTGTCGATGCCGAATTTGCTTACCTCGCTGGCATTGGTCGACACCGCGACAAAGTGTTTGGCGATCCCCGACTCATCGCCGCCCAGGCTCTTCAACATCCACTCGCGCGCGGTGTGCGCGTTGGTCATGGTCTCAAGCGTGGTGAATGTTTTTGACGAGATGATGAAGAGAGTCTCTTCCGCGTCGAGGCCCTGCACGCACTCGGCAAAGTCGGTGCTGTCCACGTTCGAGTCAAAACGGAAGGTCATGTTTCGGTCGGAGCAATGGCGCAACGCTTCGTAGGCCATCACCGGCCCAAGGTCAGACCCGCCGATACCGATGTTGATCACGTTCTTGATGCGCTTGCCGGTGTGGCCCTTCCACTCGCCGCTGCGCACTTTGTTGGCGAAGGCCGTCATCTTGTCGAGCACCGCGTGCACGCCGGACACAACATTTTCGCCGTCGACCAGGATTACCGCATCCTTGGGCGCGCGCAGAGCGGTATGCAGCACGGCGCGCTTCTCGGTAATGTTGATTTTGTCGCCGCGGAACATGGCAGCGATGCGCTCGGCGAGACCCGATTCGGCGGCCAGATCGAGCAGCAGTTCGAGCGTCTCTGCCGTGATGCGGTTCTTACTGTAGTCAAGAAACAGCCCGGCCGCCTCGGCGGTAAATTTCTCTCCGCGCGACGCATCGTCGGCAAACAGCGTGCGCAGGTGAACGCTGCGCATGGCCTCGGCATGAGCCGTGAGCGCGGCCCACGATTTGCGCTCGGTAAGCGGCTTAATCTCCTGGCTTCGGGACCCTTCGGTCGCGGTCGTCGACATGGTTTGTCTCCCTCTGTTATTGGGATGCGGAAAACTGTGTGAAGTTGCGGGGTTTGGACCAGATCGCGGGAGACTTGCCGTCCCGCCGGTCTCCCCCTTCAACTGCTTTGACATGGTAATTCAAGCCGCCCGCAGCGGGGATGAATGGCGGATTGATTCTGGCAGCGAAACTCGGCGCTAAGTCTTGCCGGCCAGCGCACCGGTCAGCCGGTCGAGGAACGGCTGTTGCGCAGCGAACATGCGCTTGCGCGCCTCGGGCAGGTCGAACCATGCCGCGCGATCGACCTCGGGAATGCTCATGCGGCGGCCGCTGCGCGGAGGCCAATCGATCTCGCAGAAATTGCTGATCACTTTGCTCGCGTCGACCTCAAATTCAACTGCCCACGCTGTCACAATCTTGCCGCCATTCTGGCGGATGGAGCCGAGTTCGATGAACGCGCTCTTGGGCAGGGAACCGATGTCGCCGAATCCCGTCTCCTCCTCAAATTCGCGCAACGCCGCGGCCAGCGGCATTTCGTCGTCCAGATATTCACCCTTTGGAATCGTCCAGGCGCCGAGATCCTTCTTCGCCCAGAACGGCCCACCCGGATGGACGAGAAAGACTTCCAGGCCAGGTGCTGCAAGGCCGGCATCGCTGCGACGGAAAAGAAGAAGTCCTGCGCTCTGTTTGGTCCTGGCTGTCACGATTTCCCCGCATGGTCCCCATATTCCCAGTCATAGGGCACCCCGGTATCGCCAAGGATGAATCTGACCAGATCGGCAAATCCTGCTTCAGAACGTACATCGTTTGAAAGGATCAGGACACAGCGTTGACTCGCTTCGATGCAGACCATGGTGTTGGCAGTTGCGCCATCGTGGCCGCCCTTGTAGAAACCATGACCCTGGGGGCCGTCGAAGACCACAATGCCCAAACCCGCGGCCAGATCTTTTCGTTGCTCGTTCACTGGCAAGTCCGGAAGGAACAAAGGAAACTGCCCCGCGACGGTGATGTGCAGCGAAGGCTTGGTCATCTCGGCTCGTGACGCAGGCGTAAGGCCGTCGCCGCGAACCAGTGCGGCGGTGAAGGTCGCCATGTCAGAGATGGTGGTGTTCATTGAGCCGGCCACGCGCACTTTCTTGCGCTCGGAGTGCGGCTGCGGCTCACCCTGATCGTTCCAACCATCCGCTACGTTGCTGTTCGGTCCGTTATGGAATATCAGGCTCGTGCGCGTCATTCCCAGGCGGGTGAAGTTTGCCTGGGTCAGATCGCCCAGGTCGAGCCCCAGGCCTTGCTCTTTTCGGCCATGCTCGATTACGAACTGCAACAGTATGAGCCCCTCTCCCGAATAGCTGAAGTGCGTGCCGGGGTCGAAGTGAATGTGCAGCTTCTGGTCCGGTTCAATAAACCAGAAGTTGCTGAAGCCGGTGGAGTGTGTCAGGCACATTCGCGGCGTGATCTTCATCCAGCGGGGATCGTCGGCCAGGTCTTTATATGGACCATACTTGTCGGGGAAAACCGGATCGGGGCCATAGCTCGGCAATGGTCGATCGAGGTCGGCTGCAATCGGCGTATCCAGATTGATCTTGCCCTGATCGACTAGTTGCATCACGGTATACGCGAATACCGTTTTGGTGAGCGACGCGCCATACATCACGGTGTCTGTCGTCAGCGGGTCTCCTTTGGCGTTGCGGATTCCATAGGCATGTTTGTATGCCACTTTGCCATGATCGATGACAGCAACCGCCATGCCTTTGGCGCCCGTCCGCGCCATGATGCCGCCAACCCTGGCGTCGATGGCAGCTCCGGTGGGGATCATCTGCGCGATGAGGGTGAGAGGAATTGAGGAACAGAGCGCCAGGAACAGAAGAAATTGTTTCAGCATTTTTGCCAGGGGAATCATCGCAAAGCCACCTTGGGGCCCTCGATCCTTTCTAGCATGGCGGGGTTCGTTCCACACCCCGCACCGCTGGCGTAGAATGGCAACGATTGCGGAATGCCGGGTTGCGCGGAGATGAAAACGATGCGCACGAAAGCCATGTTCCAAAAGACTCCTAAAACTCAACAGGGGAAGTTATATGACACGCTTTGTTCGCATTGTTATGCTGCCCGCTCTCGCAGCCGTTAGCCTTCTGCCGGCCGGCCGCGCCCAGGGCGCCATTGAAATCGGGGGCGAGAAGCTCGTCACCCTGGCCCGCAAGCCCGTAAGCACCACCAAGCCCGAATTCACCAGCGTTACCCTGATGCCGGGCCGCGGCATGGAACTGCTGTCGGTCACGGCAAATTTCCCAGGCAAGGGAAACGTTGACGTGCTTTACACTCACCCGCCCGAACAAGCCAAGCAGATGCTCGACGAGCATGACACGGCGTTTGGCGATCTCGGCTATCGGCTGGGCGCGGCGTTCCTGTTCCCCTATCCAAATCGCATTCGCGGCACGCTCTCGGCGGATGGAAAAACGCTTACCACCTCCTGGCAGGGCCACCAGATCACGCTGCCGGCAAACAACATTGGCCCTGCGGCTGGCGCCGAGCGGCACGCCATGCACGGCCTCATCCTCAAGGCCAAGGCTGAGGATATTCGCGTGACCGACACGCCTGAAGGCCAGCAGGTGACGGGCGTGATTCACGGCGGCAACTTTGACGGCCACTGGCTCTCGAAGACCGACCTGGTGATCACCGTGACGCTGACCGCCAACGCCGTTGACGCAACCATGGTGGCGCACAACGTGGGCAGCCAGGATGAGCCGGTCGCGCTCGGCTGGCACCCGTATTTCAACCTGCCATCCGGCGACCGAACCCAGGCGCGAATTGTCATTCCCGGGTCGATGGTGGCCAAGGTCGACAACTATAGCAACGTATTCCCGACCGGCGAGCTGGTGCCCGCCACCGGCCAGTACGATCTGCAGGCGGCAGGTGGCACAGCGCTCGCCAAGAACTTCTATGACGACAACTGGAGCAAGCTCGCGTGGAAGGGCGGCGCGGTCACGGTAAAAGTGATTGACCCCGCCGCGCACTATGGCGTGGCCATTGAAGGCCTGTCGCCGGAGATCAAGACCCTCCAGATGTACGCACCGCCGACCCAGCAGTTTGTGGCCATCGAGGACCAGTACAACTTTGCCGACCCGTTCGGCAAGGAGTGGAAGGGCATGGACACGGGCATGGTGACGCTCAAGCCCGGCCAGAGCACCAAGTGGCATGTAAGGCTTAGGGTGTTTGTGCCGTAAGGGCAAGGATCAAAAAAAGTTGAGCAGTTGAACAGGAAGAGATACACGGAGGCCGGTGGCTGAATGGTGAGAAGCGCATTGAATGCGCTTCTCACGGTTTGTTATGGCCGAATCCGCATCTCTCACTGCCAGCCGCAAAGTGTACCGCCGGTCTCCTGGGGCTGCGGAAAAACTCATCAAGTTGAGTGAAACGGTCGAAACCGCCCCTCAGGGGTTAAAACCCCGACTCACGTTAGGGAGCTTATTGGCACGGATAAATCCGTGCCCTTTCAAAACACCGGCATTTGTCGGGTTTTTCCTCAGCCTCTCCTGACCGTCTGTATGGCGGGTCTGCAGACCCGCCGGCGAGGCCGACACGCCGAAACTCACGCTTTTCGTACGCGCTGTGAGAAGTGCCGGCTCATCAGTGCCCCCCGCTCCCCGATAGGCGCACGGCTTGTCCCGTCCGCGCCGATTCGCGCGCCGCATCCAGAATCTGCATTACCGTCACGTTGGTATCGAGCGAGCTCTGGTCGCCCTTGTCGTGGATGGTTCCGTGCAGCACGGCGGCAAGATAACTGAGTGAGTCGCGTTCGTTCGCATTGAGCGACGGCGTCGCTGAGGTGTTCTCGTCGCGCTCGTTCTGCAGCCGCAGGCGCAGTTTGTCCGGTCCCACGGTGATGGCGTAGCCGGTCGCCCCATAAACTTCCATATCCTTGCGGCCGAACGGCCAGTTCCACGAGGCCTGGATCACAGCCTGCGCATGCGGATACTGAAGGATGATGGTCGCGTCGTCATCCACATGCGGGTAAATATATGGCTTGTCGTGGTTGGTCACGGCGGTCACCGTGAGCGGAGCTTCGCCGTGCATCATCCAGGTCATTAAGTCGGCGCCATAGCAGCCAAAATCGTAGAGCGCGCCGGCTCCGTTCTGCTCCGGGTCGGTCAGAAAGCTCAGGAACTCCGGCGGCACTCCAATCTCTTTTGGCCCCTGGTGGCCGTCGTTGATGAGCACGCGGCGCAGGTCGCCGAGCTGGCCGCGATTGAGGTCGTCGTATGCGGCGCGATTGCTGGAGTACCAGGTCGTCTCGTAGTTCACCAGCACGTGAATATGGTGATAGTCTGCGATCTCGCGGATGGCAAGCGCGTCCTTATACGAGATGGTGAGCGGCTTTTCAACCATCACTGAAACACCGTACTGCGCGGCGATGCCGATGGCGTTCCGGTGCTCGCTGATTGACGTGTAGACCAGCACGGCGTCGGGCCGTACGCGCTCAATCATATTGGCTTCGCTCTTGTAGAAGAGCGTCTGGTCGAGATGGTATTTCTGCTGGTATTTCGAAATCAGCGACGAGTCGGCGTCGGCGATGCCCACCAGCTCAACGTCGTGGTGCGAAGACAGCGCGCCTAGAAATCCCTCAACGTGCCCGTGCTCCAGGCCGACGATGGCAACGCGCAGCGGGTGCGACTGGTCCTGCGCTGCCAGAACGCCGGTTGCGGCAGCGAAGATTGCGGCGATCATGAGGAGGAGCGAAAAACGCGATCGGAAGATAACCATTGGCATTCCTTCATTTCAACTGCGTTCCTGATTGTACGGGGAGGGGTGGGTGAGATGCGGATCCATTTCCGCACGCGAAACCTACCCCGGTCCCCAAAGGCCAGGGACCGGGGGCACCCATCGGGGGCATCCCCACCGTTCCCAGGTCCCGAAGGCCGAGGGGCCCAGCATGTGAGAATTGCGCACCCGGGACCCGTGGCAGGGCATCCAATCCAAACAAAGGCAGGCGTAGATCAATTCTGGTTGAGCGCCGATAAATATCCCGATGTTCGCTTTTCTTCAGCGCCGGCAAAGTAATCTGCTCTTCTCGCGGCTCCGTCAATCCAAGGTGGTAACCGCTGAGAATCGCTTTCGCTGCCCGTGCTGTGGATACAAGACGCTCCACATCCCCGGCGCGCTTGGGCTTTGCCCGGTTTGCTGGTGGGAGGACGACGGGCAGGACGATGAAGATGCTGAAGAGGTTCGGCTTACGGTCAACGGGCAGTTGAGCCTGCGCCAGGCGCGCAGCCACTATGCCGCCTTCGGCGCTTCCGATCCGCGCTTCCTTCCCTACGTGCGCAAGCCCCAATCGACTGAGCGGTAAAGAGCCGATCTTCCGCTTTTCACTCCCGGGCTTTGGGGATGCCGAAAAGAGTGTCTTTCGCGGTCCCGCGCCGCCGGTCCGGAACCTTCGCGGTTTGACCCCGTCTGGAATCCCACTTACCATGAAATCAGGAGTTTCCCCGGCCACAATGTGCTTGATCCGGCTCCGAACGGCGGCACGCGGCGGCGGTTGAAATGGAACCTGAATGCGGTGCGGCCGGAAAGCGCAGCCAGCCCGCCACGAATCCCGCCCCAGGTGGTAATCAATGGCGCAATCCGCGCCTGGAAGGCTAATACGTTGAGCAACACCGGCACTCTCGAGAACACCCCCAACACAGACTCGCCCGAGACATCCCACGATCACAGCCATGAAGGCCACGATCACGCGGGCCATGAACACTCTCATGGTCCTGTTCTGAACCCTGATTGCACCCGCGAGCTGGTGATCGATGTGCCGGCCGATGAGGTATCGAAAGCCTTCGCCCGCGTGACCGCCAATTACCGCCGCTATGCGCGGATTCCCGGCTTCCGCGCGGGAAAGGTGCCCGAATCCATCATCCGGCGCAAGTTTGCCTCCGACATCCGCAAGGAAGTAATCGACAGCCTGATGCCTGAGCGATTCAACCGCGGCATTGCCGAGATGAATGTGCGCCCAGTGGGCCAGCCGCAGGTTACCGAGCTGACCATGGAAGATGGCTCACCGCTGCATGCCAAGGCAGTGTTTGAAGTGCTGCCCGAGTTCTCGATCGATGGCTACCAGGAAGTAAAGGTCGATAAGCCTTCGGTGGAGGTGACCGACGACGAATTCAAGCACGAGCTTGAGATGCTGCGCGACTCCCGGGCGACCGTTGAGCCTGTCGAAGAGGACCGGCCGCTCAAGGATGGCGACTGGGCCGAGATCAGCTACAAGGGCCAGGTTGACGGCGACACTGAGGCCGCCCCGCTCATTGGCGAGAACGCCCTGGTTGAGATCGGCGGCAAGGAGACGGTGGCGGCGTTTTCTGACGCGCTGCGCGGAGCCAAGCCCGGCCAGGAACTGAAGGCCGAGGTGGTGTATCCAGCCGATTACTCCGAGGCTAGGCTGGCGGGCAAAACTGTAGCCTACGATGTACAGGTTAAAGCCATAAAGAAGCGGACCCTGCCCGAGCTCGACGATGATTTTGCCAAAGAACTTGGCTCCTACGAGAGCTATGCCGACCTGGAAAACCGGGTGCGCGAGCACCTGGCCAACCGCAAGCGGCGCAGTGTGGAAAACGAGACCAAGGACCGGCTGTTTGCCGCGCTGAACGAGCGCTTCCAGTTCCCGGTACCCGAATCGCTCGTTCAGGAACAAATAGATACGAGGCTGGAGCGGGGTTTGCGGGCGCTCGCCAGCCAGGGAATGTCGCCGGACCAGATGCGCAAACTGGACTTCGATCGCCTGCGGGCCGCGCAGCGCGACAGTGCATTGGCCGAGACCAAAACGTCTATCCTGCTGGGAAGAATTGCCAGTGCCGAGAAAGTTACGGTAACCGACGAGGAAGTGGACCAAGAATTGCAGTTGGTTTCATATCAGTCGCGTGAGCCGCTGGAGACCCTGAAGGCTCGTTTGACGCAGGACGGCGGGCTGGCGAGAGTCCGAGAGCAATTATTGAAAGAGAAAACGGCAACGCTGCTCTATGACCGGCTGCCGGCATAGGGCTAATATGGGGACCGGGAACAGAGTGCGGTGAATTTAAGGTAAGGCCGCACAGGGAAAGCGAACCGGGCCGGTATGCGGGTCAGAAATGGACTCGGACACGGGCCCAAATGGAAGCGGAAAAGGCAAATATGGCATTGGTTCCCATGGTGGTTGAGCAGACGAGCCGGGGCGAGCGCGCCTACGACATCTACAGCCGTTTGCTGCGCGACAACATTATCTTTCTGGGTACTCCGATTGACGATCAGATCGCCAACCTGATCGTTGCGCAAATGCTGTTTCTGCAAGGAGAAGACCCGGAGAAAGACATCTCACTGTATATCAATTCGCCGGGCGGATCCATCACGGCGGGCCTGGCCATTTACGATACAATGCAGTTCATCAAGAACAATGTTGTTACGTACTGCATTGGCCAGGCTGCAAGCATGGGCGCGTTTCTTCTGCTGGCCGGCACCAAGGGAAAGCGGTTTGCGTTGCCCAATGCGCGTATCCTGATTCATCAGCCCTCCATGGGCGGGTTGAGCGGTCAGGCGACGGACATCGACATTCATGCGCGCGAAATTCTGCGCATCCGCGAAATTACGAACACGCTGATGGCCAAGCACACTGGCCAGCCGCTCGATCGGATTGAACGCGACGTAGAACGTGACTTCATCATGAACTCTGAGCAGGCCAAAGAGTACGGGATCGTAGACGAAATCATCGACCGGCCACGGACATAGGCGACAGGGGGCCGGCTGAACGTGTACTGAGGCATATAGAACGCCGCTAAAGCGGATAGATTGCCGGATATCGAGCAAGGCCGGAAGGACAATCGGGGGGAGTTTAACCATGAAAACGCGCACGGGACCTGAAGAAGCGCTGCGCTGCTCGTTCTGCCACAAGTCGCAGGACGCCGTTGCCAAGCTGATCTCGTCGCCCAGCGACTATCCCCGGGCCTATATCTGCGACGAATGCGTAGCCGTCTGCAATTCGATTCTGGAAGACGACCGTGGCGAGGCGACACCCGCCACCGTCGCCGGCCATCTGCCCAAGCCGCAGGAAGTGAAGAGCTTTCTCGACGACTTTGTGATTGGCCAGGACCAGACCAAGAAGAAGCTGGCCGTGGCCGTCTACAACCACTACAAGCGGGTGCAGATGAACCGGCTGCGCAACAACGATGTAGAACTGGCCAAGTCGAACATCCTGCTCATCGGTCCCACCGGCTCAGGCAAAACTCTGCTGGCTCACACCCTGGCCAAGATGCTCGACGTGCCCTTCGCCATTGTGGATGCAACCACGCTGACTGAAGCCGGCTACGTGGGCGAGGATGTTGAGAACATCATCCTCAAGCTGCTGCAGGCCGCCGACGGCGACGTAACCCGCGCGCAGCAGGGCATCATCTATATCGACGAGATCGACAAGATCGGCCGCAAGGACGAGAATCCGTCAATCACCCGCGACGTGAGCGGTGAAGGAGTGCAGCAGGCGCTGCTCAAGATCCTGGAAGGCACCGTCGCCAATGTGCCGCCGCAGGGCGGACGCAAGCATCCGCACCAGGAGTTCACCGCGGTCGACACCACCAATATTCTCTTTATTTGCGGCGGGGCGTTTGTGGGTCTGGAGCGTGTGGTTGGCCGGCGCGTGGGCAAAAAGGCGCTGGGCTTCCGTGGCGCCGATGCTGAGGCCGATGCAGCCACCACCCGCAGCCATCGCGATACCGAGCTGCTGCGCCGCACCGAGCCGCAGGACCTGATCAAGTACGGTCTCATTCCTGAATTCGTTGGCCGTCTGCCGGTAATGGGCATTCTCGACGAACTCGACGAGGCTGCACTGATCGAGATTCTTTCTAAGCCGCGCAATGCCATCCTGAAGCAATACCAGCGGCTCTTTGAATACGAAAATGTGCGACTGCACTTTACGCAGGATGCGATTGTTGCCGTGGCGCGCGAGGCGCTGGCCCGCAAGGTGGGCGCACGCGGACTGCGCATGATCCTCGAGGAACTGATGCTCGACCTCATGTACCACCTGCCCAGTAACAAGCGGGTACGCGACGTGGAGATTACGCGCGAGATGGTGGAGCGCAGAGACCTGTCGCTGTGCCTGCTTGAAAAGGCCGGGTAAAGATATAAGCCTCAACCTGAGATTGCCATCCTGAGCGAAAAGGCCGCATAGTTGCGGCCTTTTCAGTCGAAGGCTCTGCGATCGTTTTTTGCAATTTACCAATGCATCGTCCGGCGCATATGCTAAGGGCCATGCGTGCGCTTTCCCTGCTCATCTCTCTCGCTCTTCCGAGTGCATTGATCCCTGGTCAAGGCCCAGCATCCGCACCGGCATTCGATGTTGCCTCAGTAAAGCCGAGCCAGCACATTGTCGGGCCCGACTACAACAATCAATTGACGTACTCACCTGACGGGCTCATCGCCAGAAACGTCACGCTCAAACGGCTAATAGCTGAGGCGTATGGTCTGCAGATGAATCAGGTGTCAGGACCGAACTGGCTCGACCAGAACGAATACGACATTGAAGCAAGAGCGGGCGGCGTGGGCAGCAGGGAGCAAATGGCCCCGATGCTGCGAACTCTACTTGCCGGGCGATTCAGCCTGGTGGAGCACAACGAAGTGCGGGAGATGCGCATGTATGAGCTGGTTGTCGGAAAGTCGGGCCCCAGGATCCACGCGCTGAAGGACGGAGAAATGCCCACTGCGCAACCCGGCTTTCATTTCCACGGCGATATGCGCCAGTTTGCTGATTTGCTGGCACTTCAGTTTTCAATTCCGGCCCCGACGGGCCCAAGCGAGCCCGTCCGGGCTGGCGGACCCCAGATTCCGGTGGTCGACAAGACCGGACTTGCGGGTATCTTTGACTTCAGCGTGGAGATGCGCCCCGAGTCAGGCACCGATATGTTCACGGCGTGGCAGAGGGCCCTGCGCGATCAACTGGGACTGGGCATGGAAAGCCGCAAGGGATATTTATCGATCCTCGTGGTCGACAGCGCGGCAAAGATCCCGACGGAAAACTGATCGGATCACCACCCCAATCATTCGCCGTGAACTACAACTTCAGAGCGTCTTTCTGAGCGAAATGGCCGCATATATCGCGGCCATTGCAGTCGAAGGATCTGCCGTTGTTTCATTGGGAGGCGTCGCGGCTATCCCCTACAGCTTTTCGTGCGTGCCATCGCAAAACGGCTTGTTGCGGGTTCGCTTGCATCCGCACAGCCACACCGTCTCTGAATCCTTGGCTTCGAATTTGATGGGCGTAAATCCCGTTCCAGCATGGCTACCGTCGCAGAAGGGTTGCGTGGCGCTGTGTCCGCATGCGCACCACAAGTAGCTCTTACCCGCTTCAACATCAACCGGATACGGTCCTTTTTGCGGCATTGCGCGTTCTTGCATTTGTTCTCCCTTCTATCGCTATGAGACATTATCGTGCACTTGGCTTCGGTCAGGTTATTCGCAATGCATGGATTGTGGATGATTTGCCTCGGATTCGGAATCTGCGCTCAGGCGTTTAAGCTGTACAATCCCTCTATGACCCCACAAAGCTCGTGAGTCGCCAGCGAGCCAGAAGGAGTCTAAGAATCAGGTGCCCCTATGACGACTCCCCGAGAAAAAGCAGATACGCGCAAGCTGCCCATGATGCCCATCCGCGATATGGTGATCTTCCCCTACATGATGACTCCGTTTGTGGTGGGGCGCGAGTCAAGCGTGCGCGCGCTTGAGGAGGCGCTTACTGGCGACCGCAAAATCTTTCTGGCCACGCAGCACGATGCCTCCATTGACGAGCCCAAGGCCAAGGACATTTACCAGGTGGGCGCCATCTGCAACATCGTGCAGAGCGTCAAAATGCCCGACGGCAACATCAAGGTGCTGGTGGAGGGAGTGGAGCGCGCCAAGTCAATTGAAGTGAATGATCGCGACGGCTTCTTCGTGGCCACGGTGCGCACCGGCAAAACCAATTTTGAAATGACGCCGGCAGCCGAGCAACTCATGCAGCGCGTCACCAGCCTGTTTGAGCAGTACGTCAAGCTGCAGCAGTCGCTCAATTACGAAACCATCATCGCCACGGTGCGCATGGATGAGCCGGCCAAGCTCTCTGACACCATCGCGGCCAATCTGCAGCTCGGCATTGAAGAAAAGCAGGAACTGCTGGCCATCTTCGATCCTGCCGCGCGGCTTTCACGCATTGCCGACGTTTTGGATATAGAGATTGAAAAGCTCGATCTCGATCGCAATATCCAGAGCCGGGTGAAGCGGCAAATGGAGCGCGCGCAAAAAGAGTACTACCTCAACGAAAAGATCAAGGCCATCCAGAAGGAGCTGGGCCGCGGCGAGAAGAGCGAGTTCGACGAGCTGCGCAAAAAGATTGAAGCCTCCGGCATGTCAAAGGAAGTGCTCGACAAGGCCATTCAGGAGCTCAAGAAGCTTGAGGCCATGCCGCCCATGTCTGCCGAGTCAACGGTGAGCCGCAACTACATTGACTGGCTGCTGGCCGTGCCGTGGAAGAAAAAATCGAAAGAGACGCGCTCGATCGACTACGCGGAGAAGGTGTTGAACACCGACCACTACGGTCTGGAAAAAATTAAAGAGCGCATCCTCGAGTTCCTTGCCGTGCGGCAACTGGTCAAGAATCCCAAAGGTTCGATTCTGTGCTTTGTAGGCCCTCCGGGAGTGGGCAAAACCTCGCTGGGCATGTCGATTGCAAAATCGACGGGGCGCAAATTCGTGCGGCTCTCGCTGGGGGGAGTGCGCGACGAGGCTGAGATTCGCGGCCACCGCCGTACCTACATCGGCGCCATGCCCGGCCAGATCATCCAGCACATGAAGCGCGCGGGAACCAAGAATCCCGTCTTCCTGCTCGACGAAGTCGACAAAATCTCATCCGACTTCCGCGGCGATCCCGCGTCGGCGCTTCTCGAAGTGCTAGACCCCGAGCAGAACACCACTTTCCAGGATCACTACCTCGACGTGGACTACGACCTGTCGCAGGTGCTTTTCGTGGCTACGGCCAATGTGCTGCATACCATTCCGCCGGCGCTGCAAGACCGCATGGAGATTCTGCGCCTGCAGGGTTATACCGAGCAGGAAAAGCTGGAGATCGCCAAGCAATATCTTGTGAAGAAGCAGCGCGAGCAGACCGGATTGAGCGACAAGAACATCGTCTTCAAAGACGATGCCATTCTCGAAATCATCCGCTACTACACGCGCGAAGCGGGCGTGCGCAACCTCGAGCGCGAAATCGGCAACGTGTGCCGCAAGGTAGCGCGCAAGGTGGTCAAGGCCGGCTCCAAGCACAAGGAAGAGATTGCCGGATCGAGCGTGATGGAGTTCCTTGGAGTGCCCCGTTATCGCGACAGCGAAGTGCATGAGAAGAGCGAAGTGGGCCTGGTGACCGGCCTGGCATGGACCGAGGTGGGCGGCAGCATTCTGTCAACCGAAGTGCAGGTGCTCGACGGCAAAGGCAAGCTCACTATCACCGGCCAGCTAGGCGACGTGATGCAGGAGTCGGCGCAGGCCGCGCTCAGCTACATTCGCGGGCGTGCGCTGGCGCTGGGGCTCAGCCGCGAGTTCTACCGCAATCTCGATATTCACTTGCACGTGCCGGAAGGCGCAATTCCCAAGGACGGCCCCTCGGCGGGCATCACCATGGCTACGGCGCTGGCCAGCGCGTTGACCAAGATTCCCGTTCGTCGCGACATCGCCATGACCGGCGAGATTACGCTGCGCGGCAAGGTGCTGCCCATCGGCGGCCTGAAAGAAAAGTTGCTGGCCGCTCTGCGCGCCGGCATCTTTGAGGCGATTTTGCCCAAGGCAAACGAGAAGGATGTGTCGGAACTTCCCGACAACATCAAGAACAGCATGAAGCTGCACTTTGTCGATTCAATGGACGAAGTGCTGGCCCTCGCGCTCGAAGGCCCGCTGCCGACGCCGGTTTCAAGCGAGACTGAAGTGCTGGCCACCGTGCCGCCCGCAACAGCAGAGATCACAGGAAGCGTACCGGCCAGGCAGTAAGGAGTGAGAGGGCACGTGTGTTTGAACGGTACCCCGAACAAGCGCGCCGGGCGATTTTCTTTGCGTGTTATGAATCTTTTCTGCAGGAAGCCAAAGAGATCACGCCAATCTATTTGTTGCTTGGGCTAAGCGGGGAGTTTGGTTCTCTGGCCGAAGCCTTACGAACCAGGGGCGAGGATACTGCCAAACTGCGCCAAATCGTTGGCGTTACTTGTTCACCTCCGCCAAAGAACAAGCCTAGGATGACGATTCCGCCTGCACCTCTAAGCCAGAATTCGAAGATTGCGCTGGCTAGAGCCGGGATGGAGGCGGAATCGGATCAGAGCGTCCGAATTTACCCCGATCATTTGTTGCGAGCATTGCTGTGCTTCGAAAATGAAGCAACGCCTGCGTTAGCTGTGATGGGGCTTGAACTTGAGGGCCTGCGCGAGTCTTCACGGCGGTTTCGGCCATGGTCGCTGCAGGGCATTGCTGCCAGGATTAGATTCTTCCTGTGGAGGCTTCGTAAAAGCGCATCGCGATTGATTTTCAGGGGATTGATCGGCGCCCTCGCCACCTTTCTGTTTATTGTGTTGGCAGAGATGGTGCTCGCAATCATGAACCGGAAATTCTGAAATCCTCGCGCTCGCATCGCAAAACTGTATCCCGCTTCAGCCTCGATCGGATAAAGTTTTCTAAAGCGCTTATACTCCTCGCTCCGCGCCTTTCTCTTTGGCTCCCATCTCCGCTTCTCGAGGCCCGCATAGCCATGAGCTTTATTCCATCGCACCCCTGCCGTCTTAACGGCATCGCAGTCAGCCTGGCGTTCGCATTCTTCCTGGCAGTCAGCGCCGCCGCGCAATCCAATCCCGCTTTTCCGCATCCATCGCAGCAGTACATTGACTTGATGCGCACCTCCGGTGAGGCCCGATCAAAATCCCCGGCAGAGAGCCGCTGGATAGACGGCGGCAGCCGCTACACGGTGCTTGAGTCCTCGGCGGCGGCGAAAGACGCACAGGACATCGTCGTCTACGACACGGCCAGCGGAAAGCGCAGCATCCTGGTCTCGGCCAGCCTGCTTATTCCGCAAGGGCAGAAGACTCCGCTCGCCATTGACGATTACTCGTGGTCGGCCGATCACAGCATGTTGCTCATTTTTACGAATGCGAAGCGCGTGTGGCGTGAGCGCACGCGTGGTGACTACTGGGTGCTGCGCCTCTCTGACAACAAGCTCACCAAGCTCGGCGGCGAAGGCCCTGAATCCACCATGATGTTTGCCAAGTTCTCGCCTGACGGCTCGCGTGTTGCCTTTGTTCGCGCCAATAACATCTACGTGCAATCGCTCGGCGATTTATCGGTCCAGCAACTCACCACCGACGGCTCGGCGGACATCATCAATGGCACTACGGACTGGGTGACGGAAGAGGAATTCCGGCTGCGCGACGCATTCCGCTGGAGCCCTGACTCGAAATCGATCGCCTATTGGCAGTTCGATCAGTCGGGCGTGGAAGAGTACACGCTCATCAACGATACCGAGGCAGAATATCCCAGGCTGCTCAAGTACAAATATCCGCACCCCGGCGGCACCAACGCCGCCGTGCGCGTGGGCGTGATTCCGGCAGCGGGCGGCGCGACCACGTGGATCAAATTGGATGGCGATCCGCGCAACAACTACATTCCGCGCATGGACTGGGTGGGTGACTCAAACGAAATCGTGCTGCAGTATCTCAACCGCTTGCAGAACGACGACAAAGTAATGCTGGTGAACGCGGCGACCGGCGACGCACGGCTGCTGTTTGAAGATACTGACAAGGCATGGGTGGACGCCATGCAGCAATACGAGTGGGTGGCTGACAAGCAAGGCCGCAACCAGCAACTGCTCTGGCTCAGTGAGCGCGACGGATGGCGGCATGCGTATCTTGTGTCGCGCGCGACCGGACAGGCTCGGCTGATCACCAACTTCGAAGCCGACGTTATCGAGCCAGTGCTTTTTGATGCGGCCGGCGGCTACTTCTATTTTCTGGCGTCGCCTCACGATCTCATCCGCCAATATTTGTATCGCTCGCGGCTCGATGGCACCGGTACCCCCGAGCGCATGACGCCAGACGGCGAATCCGGCATCCACCAGTACAACGTTTCACCTGATGGGCACTGGGCTATTCACTCATTCCAGAGCGCGACCCAGCCTCCGCGCTACGAGATGGTGGAGATGGCGACGCAAAAAGCCTTGCGTACCCTGGTTTCGAATGACGAACTGATCGCCAAAGACAACGCCATCGATCCAGAGCCGGTGGAGTTTACCGACACGACCGTGGGCGACGGCGTAAAGCTGAGCACGTTTATCGTCAAGCCGCCGAACTTCGATCCTTCAAAGAAGTATCCGATGCTGGTCTTCGTCTATGGCGAGCCGGCAGCGGCTACGGTGAGAGACAACTGGAGCTTTCGGCAGTATAAGGTGGTGGCGCGCGAAGGCTACGTTGTAGTGAGTTTCGACAATGCCGGGACTCCGCAGCCGCGCGGCCGGGAGTGGCGCAAATCAATCTACGGCCAGATCGGCGTGGTCGGATCGAGGCAGCAATCGGAGGCAATCACCTCCTTTGCCCAGGCGCACTCGTACATCGATACCACGCGCATGGGCATGTGGGGCCATTCGGGCGGAGGGTCTTCCACGCTCAACGAAATGTTCCGTTATCCCGGCCAGCTTGTAGCCGCGGTGGCGCTGGCGCCGGTGCCCGATCAGGCGCTCTACGACTCCATTTACCAGGAGCGCTACATGGGCCTGCCGCAGCAAAATGCGAAGGGCTATCACGACGGTTCGCCCATCAGCTATGCAGAGGGATTGTCGGGCCACCTGCTCATCATTCACGGCTCGGGCGACGACAACGTGCACTTCCAGGGAACCGAGCGGCTGGTGAATAAACTCATCGCGCTGGGCAAGCCCTTCGACTTTATGGATTACCCCAACCGGACCCACGCATTGACCGAAGGTCCCGGCACGCTGCTTCACAGGCAGACGCTTCTGATGCGCTACTTTGAGGACTACATCCCGGCTGGCCCGCGATGAACGCCGCCAGAAAAACGCGGGCAATCCCACCCGATGGCTGGGTGCCCCATCCTTGGCGCGTCTTTGTTTTTGCGCCAAGGGCGGGAGTAACACGAACTCCAATCCTGCGCTCAAAAAAGAAAACGGCAATCCACGCGACCGCATGGATCGCTCAATGTTTTTGAGATTTGTTACACTCGCTCAATGCGAATCCTGGCCGCTTCCCTGATCATGGCCGCAGTTTCGTTCCCTCCGTTGCGCGCCCGGCAAACCGGCGCGTCGATCGATCTCCCTGCAGGCACCCAGGTCGTGTTACAGGCCATGGGCGACGGGGTTCAGATCTATACATGCACAAGTACATCTGCTGCAACCAAGTGGGTTTTCAAGGCGCCGGAAGCGAAGTTGCTGGACGCTTCAGGCAAGTCGATCGGCAGCCACTTTGCGGGACCGACCTGGAAGCTGAATGATGATAGCCAGGTGCAGGGAGAACTGGTCGCCAGCAGGCCCTCTCCTGAATCTGGTTCAGTCGCGTGGCTGTTGCTGCGCGCCAAGGCAGGGACCGCTACGGGCGCCCTCGCCGATGTTGCGTTCATTCGTCGCACAGAGACTCACGGCGGAGCCGCACCCGCATCCGGCTGCAAGAATCCCCAGGACTCCGGCAAGACCGCGCAGGTCCCTTACACCGCGACCTACACGTTCTATTCCAGCCCTGCCGCGAAGTAGCTCACGATGCCGCTTAATTGGGAGCAGGGCGCGCTGGCCGAGGGGCTCAGGTGCTATCGAAGCCGCGAGTTCTTTGAAGCGCATGAGCACTGGGAAGGCGAGTGGTTGCGCGCCGCGGAGCCAGAGAAGACTTTTCTGCAAGCCCTGATCCAGATCACGGCAGCCTTTCACCATTTCGAGCGTAAGAACCTCGTTGGCGCCGCATCGCTGCTGCGTGCTTCGCTGTGCAAATTGGAGAAATATCCTGCCGCATTCGGCGGGCTCGACGTGGAGGCAATCCAGCTGAGTTTACGTGCGTGGTTAGTCGCGCTCAACGCTCACAAGCCGTCGCCGCAACTACCCTTCACAGTCATACGGTGATGCGTGTTCGCCAACCGGGCGCGGGCGAGACGCATGATGACGGCCGCAACTATTTTTCGAGATCCTGGTAGGCGCGAACCCAGGCGTTCATTACGTCGTCGAGCGTGACGCCGGGTTCGAGCTTACAGTTGGCAAAGGCGTTGCCCTTTTTGTCGCAGCGTGCCACGACCTCGCCTTTTGGGTTGTAGAGAGTAAGGCCTCCGCCGTCTGTGGGCATTTTGATAAACGCCGGCTCGGCTGCCGCGTCATGCGCGGGCTTGACCAGTGGAACAGTAGGTTCGGCACCCGCGGCAAATGCAAAGGCCAGCGACGCCACCAAGGCAATGGCAATGATTCGAATCACGATGTCTCCACGAAGAACATGTGAATCCACGAATTGCGTGGGATAGCGATGGATTGATTTATCGCAAGTATAGGGCTTGATTCGTGTGGAGAAGTGTTCGATGCGCGCATGCCGAAATTCTGTTTTGGCAGGATTGGAACTGGTTTCAATCATGGGAACCAGGTGCCGGAATGATCTCTTCTGGCGCCCATGGATTGACTTCGTCACCGCCCGCGAACTTTTCGACGCCATGGTCATCGCGTTCCTCGGCTATTTCGGTCTGGCCATCGTGCTCGGCCACGTGATGGGCAACAACAGCTTTTGGCGTGCCTTCTGCTGCTTCATGATCCTGCGCGGATCCCTACTGGCTGCGCGCCTGCCACGCATTGAACGCGCGAATTTTGCAATGCAATCCGCGTCTAAGGTCGCGTGAGCACCGCTCTCCCACGTAGATGGGTCAGCCGGAATGCCCGGGTCTCGGAGTCGGGGCATGACACCTCGTTGGCCTCAAGGATCGTTTCAGTCCCCACGTTCAACTCGTTCCCGTGTAGAATTGCCGCGTGCAGATCGCCGTCGCTACCGACGTGTTGCGCAACGATATGGGGCTTCTGGTCGTTGGGGAGCTCACTGTGAGCGCCGGTCTGGCAGCCCTTGTTTTCCATCTCTTTCGTTCCCGCACTGCTGATCGCTCATCGCTCTATTTCGGTCTCTCCGCCCTCCTCTACGGCATGAGGCTCACGGCCGGAGTGAGCGCGCTGCAATTGACCTTTCCCAACGTTGCTTGGGGGATCTTCAATTCCTGTATCAGCCTGGTCATCGGATTGCCCTTCGTCCTTTATATCGGCGCCACCATCGGGCGCGCCTACTCGTGGTTCATACGCGCAGTCGTCGTTGCCAATGTCCTGTTGGCTGCCGTAGGGGCTGTCATAATGCTTCGGCATGAGCCTTTGACCCCCCTCTGGCCGACCAGCAGGGCGCTGGCCGTCGCAAGCCTTTCGGGATGGGTATTCATCGGTTTCTTTCCCAGAATCCCCATCAATCACGAAGTTCGTGTTCTTAGAATCGGCCTGATGGTGCTTGCGCTGGCCGCACTCTATCGCAATCTGGCGCCAATACAAGTGCTTTCATTCGGTAGGTTCGTAGAGCCACTGGCGATGGTTTTTCTGCTGGGTACTTTCCTTTATGTCAGCGCCTCTCGCGGCTTGCGTCATGAGACCCGTCTTATTGCCATCCGCAACGAGCTCGATATCGCCCGGAAGATCCAGTCGGCGCTTTTGCCCAGCCTGGAGCAAGGAATCGCCGGCTTTGAAATCCAAGCCCGTTATTCGCCTGCCGGCTCGGTGGCGGGCGATTTCTACGATGTGCTCTCCGACGGGCATGGACTCGGAGTGCTTATTGCCGATGTTTCCGGCCACGGCGTCCCGGCTGCGCTATCGGCCTCCATGTTGAAAGTTGCCTTGCGCGCCCAGGCTGAGCACATTGCGAATCCCGCCGAAGTTCTCGGGGGGCTGAACACGGCTTTGTCGGGCATGATCGGAGATCAGTTCATCACTGCTGCATTTGCGTATTTCGATCCGGTGCAGCGCGAGTTGCGCTACGCCGGAGCGGGGCATCCGCCTCTGCTTGTATGGCGCTATGCCGACAAGCAAGTGATAAGCCTCGAAGAGAACGGACTGTTTCTCGGACCGTTTGCCGGGGCGCAATACTCTGCCATCACTGCGCCCTTTGAGCCCTGTGACCGATGCCTGCTGTTTACCGATGGACTCGTCGAAGCTTCCAACCGCAAAGACGAGGAGTTTGGAGTGTGGCGGCTCAGAGGTTTTCTGGCGAGGAACTCCGAGATTCCGGCCAATGTGGCCTGCACCGCTTTGCTCCGCGAAGTAATGGCATGGTCTGGTGGCAGGACCGACAGCCAGCAGGACGACATCACGTTTGTCGTTGTCGAGTTCGAAAACACCGCTACCGCTGCCCCGTGATCGATGATCCTCCTACGCCCATCTAATCCTGTATCCTCAAAGTCAGATGGCTTTGCCCGTTTCCCAAGCCTCACGATCGCGGCCAAAATCATTCGGTCCGTCTGTAGGCTCGCTGTTCTCGATTTCCAATGCGCTATACCACCCAATTCATGCTCTCGGCCCTCAGCGCCGCGCAGTTTCCCGAATCGGACACGCCAGAGGTTGCGTTTCTGGGCCGCTCGAACGTGGGCAAATCGAGCTTGTTGAATACCCTGGTGGGCGCCAAGGCGGCCAAGGTCTCGTCCACGCCGGGCCGCACCCGCGCCATCAACTTCTTCAAGCTGCTGGATGAGCGGCGGCGATTCACGATGATATTTGCCGACCTGCCCGGCTACGGATACGCGAAGATCTCAAGGTCCATCTCGGCTGAGTGGCCCAAGTTTATTGAGCCGTATCTTTCACGCCGCGCGAACCTTGGTCTTTGCGTCTGCCTTATCGACTCGAACGTTGAGCCGCAGCCGAGCGATGCTCAGTTGTTCGACTGGCTGCGCGCGGCGGGACGCCACTTTGTAGTTGTCGCCACCAAGGTCGACCGCCTCAGCGGCAATCAGCGCACGCGCAATCTGGCAGCCCTCAAAAAAGCGCACCAGCTCGATGAGATTCTCGCAGTATCAGCCAAGACCGGCTACGGCATCAAAGAGCTGTGGGGAAAGATTGAAGAGGCAGGGACTAGGGTATAGGGAGAGACTCGACGCCGGGTGTCCCATGGCGCTCGCATTTGGGGATCTGGGAAATTTCGACCCACACTCCCAACTCCGCTAACGCCGCCTTCTGTTTAACCGTTCAACTCCGCAAGCTTTGTTCGCAGGAGTGCCACCGCCTCGTTGTCGCAAACCACCGATCGAATGCGCCGCGCACTGGGGCCGAGATAGCGCGGCGAGAGCCGCAGCCAGCGGCGATTCGCAAAGTCGCCTTCCGCAATCGATCCGGCCAGAATCTCCTCAATATGCGCTGATTCGCGATTGAGCGCTGGTGGGATTTCTACGGTGAAGAACGTTTTGCCGGCCGCGAGCGGTTGCGGTTCGATCCTCCGTGCGCCCAGCGCCACGAATTCGGCAAGTGAGTCCGGCGGCGCGCAATCGTCCGCAGGCAGCAGATCGGGCTTGACGCCACGCTCCTGCATCTCGCGCTCTATGCTTTCAGGCGGCGCGCATACGCACACTGAAACCGGCTCACGTTTGCGTACCTGGTTCTTTAGGATCCGCAGAGCCTCGTCGAGTGTGGTAACCACGAAGTCAACGGCGCCGTCGCGCATGGCCTGCTTGCATGCTGCCTGGTCCGCCGTTGCGGCCAGTACCGCCGCGCCGGCAATGTTGCCTGCAATCGCCAGCGCAGTTCCATGGGCATCGAGGCCGCGGGCGTAGAGCAATTTGCCGCCAGGGTGCTCCTGCCCAATCGCCGGCGCAATGCTCATCAGCGCCGCGTAATTCAGGTACACCTCGGCAATCAAGTGATTCAGTGCCGGGGATGCGGGGTCGAGCGGCAAATCGAGATCTGCTCCATTGTCCGTCAGGGCGTCAGGGCTGAGCGGGGCTCCAGGGCCGGGCCGGGAATGATCAGTCAGTTATTCCCTCATGCCAGTTGTGCGTCCTGACAAAAAACACAAATTCGCCGGGTACGGGGGAGATGTTGAGCCGGTGCTGGTACTTGCCTTTGTAACACAGGTTCTGGGTAACGATGCCGGTCTTCAGAATGTCTGCGATCGAATACCACTTCAGTGTGCCGCTGTCTTTACCTGTATCGGTGTCGCAGTTCACGTAGACTTCCATCGATGAACTGTACGCCCCTTGCACTGAAAGCAGTTTCGCGTTCGGCGGCAGCACCGCTGTAGCCGGGTCGGAGCCATTGAGTTTGAGTCCCTGGTTGAAAGGCTCGTCTCGATGATCGACGCGAATCAGCAGGTTCGAGGGATTGATGGGCTCGCCGGTCTTGCTGTCGATGATGCGGATGGTGACGGTGGGGCCGGCCTGGGCGGCGGCCAGACACGGAAGAAGCAGCGCACAGGCAACGATAAATGCGCCGCGGGTTGCCTGAGCGCCTGTCGCAATTGAGAGAAGCTTCTGCTGGATCATGCTTCTACTTTATACTTTGCGGCCGGTTAACAGGCCATAGGTCTACCAGGAGGAGTACGGCTGGCCGTCGGAGCCAGTCTCGTCGGAGCCCGAGTGAATGTCGTCGATTCCCGGCTCGGTCTGGTCAATCGAGAACATGGCGTCGCCGGTGTCGGTGACCCATGAGTCTTTGCTGTCGGTCATCGGATCCTTGGGGATTTCGCGCAGGTAGCCATTCTGCACCAGGTCGTCCAGCGACTGAGGCGCCTTTTGCTTATCCATGGTGTAGGAGTCGATTGCGTCCCTCATGGTGTGCAGATCTTCCTTCAGTACGGCCTCCTTCGCGCGCTGGATGGAGCCCTTGAACCGGGGGACGGCAACCGCCATCAGAATGCCAATGATCAACATCACCACCATCAGCTCGATGAGTGTGAAGCCCGCGGATTGTTGGCGATTTTTCTGCACGTGTTTCTCAGCCCCTTGGCTCACCATGTGTTGTATTTTGTGCCGTCCAGGCCGGTGCCGTCCGACTTCGAATATACGTCGAAAACACTCTGCCCGCCATACGAATCAGAGTCGGGATCGTCTTGCATCGAGCGCAATCCCCACTCGGCGTTGCCTGTCATGGGATCGATCGGAATGTGGCGGAGAAAGCGCAGTTTCTTGCCCTGCACATCAACTCCGTCAACCAGCGTCTGCAGGTCGGGTGGATAGTTCTGGCTGTCAACCTTGGTTTGGAAGGCGCCTTTGTCGGCGGCGTCCTTGTACTTGTCGATTGCGTCGCGCATCGTCCAAAGGTCGTAGCGCAACTCGCGTTCCTGCTGGCGCTTGTACTGGAACCGCGCGATTGGGTAGGCCGCGCCGGCAAGAATCGAGAGGATCGTGATGGTGACGATCAACTCGACGAGAGTCATGCCGCGTTGCCCTGGGCTCACTCTCATTGCTGGTTGCCTGCGCATGTGCGTTTCCTACTTCACTACGATGGTGGTTTGCGAGCCTTGCCCCTGTACCTGCTGCTGAGTGCTGTTGATAAACGACGCGCTGGTAAACGCAAGGCTGGTGGTTCCGGGAGCTTTGGCCTGAAATGTGAGGACGCAAACGGTACCGCTTCCGCTCACTCCAGCCGTATGCGGTGGCCTTGAAACAACCACGGTCAGATCGCCCTTGCCATTGTCGTTGTGGATGGGCGTGGCTGGCTGGCCGTCGCGATTCAGCAGATTGCCCGCGGACACGTTCACCAGGGAAAGAATCGCCGGATCGAAACGGATCTGCAGTGGGACGAGAGCGACGTCGACGCCGCCATTCAGAACCACCGGGACCTGGAAGCTGGCGCCGTTACTGACAGTACCCGGCGGAGAATTGAATGCGAGCGTTACAGGGCCGCCAGGGCGCGGTGGAGTAGTAGCGCCTGCTTGCGCACCTGGGGTCGGCTGGGCAGCCTGAGGCGAAGCAGCCGGTGGAATGCCGGAAGGCTGAACGCCTGGAACGGCGTGCTGTGCGGCCGGTTGAGCCGATGGCGGCGCAACAGGCTGAGCCGGTTGGGCTGCTGCTCGTTGATCGGGCGGCTGCGAAGGCGGTGCAGAAGCTGGAGGACCGAAGCCTTGCTGCAGGTTCGAGCGCATCTGGGCGAGTGCGATGGGCGCGGCGTTATCAGCGCTCTGGCTCGCGACGGTACCTGTAAACCCGGGGCGCGGGCCTGCAGGTTGCTGGGCAGGTTGTTGATCCAGCGCGGTTGGGCGGAGTGCGGGAGCCGGCGCCGGAGCGGCATTGTCGATATCCAGATGGCGCAGATCGATGGATTGGCCGGTGCCCGTGTCGATCATGCGCAGATTGCGCTGCTGGATGTCGGCTGAACGGACTATATGCGGCACAACCACGAACACGATTTCGTCTTTCTGGATGGTGTGATCCTTTGACCCGAAGAGGTACTTCAGGATGGGGATGGAACTGAGCCCGGGAACGCCGGTCCAACTCTGCGTGTCAGAGTCGTTCTGAATTCCGCCGAGGATGCTTGCCTCGCCCTCGTGCAAGCGGATGACCTGGTCGACTACGCGCTGGCTCAAGATGGGCTCGGTTACGCCGCTGATGGTGACCGAGCCGCTCTGCGCGCTCACCGTAATTTTGATTTTGAGGGTGACGTCGTTGTCGTAGTGGACGCTGGGAGTCATTTCAATGTCGACGCCCACATCTTCATATTGGAACTGGGTGTTGACCAGCGAGCTTACCAGCGCTGTGGCCGCGCCGGTCTGGTAGGAACCGGTGGCAATCGGAATCTTGGAGCCGATTTTCATGCTGGCCTTCTGGCCGTCGGTGGCGCGGATGCGCGGGTCCTGTAGAAGCTGCGTATCGGCGTCGGTGAGCAGCAGGTTCAGCGTGGCCCCGCCTATATTCACTGCGAAGTCAGATGCTTTGAGGTGCGAGAGCGAGTAGAGCGTGGTGTTGTTCGTGGTGCTGCTGGTGGTGCCGGTGGTACCTGTTGTGCCGGACGTCGACGACGAGCTGGAGCACGAACCCGAGCTGCAGGGCGGCTGGAGCGCCACGCCCACGCTGCTGGGCCACTCGATGCCGAGCGTGCGTTCCCAATTCCTGCTGACTTCAAGAACTGCCATGTCGACCACAACTTCAGGACGCGGCTTGTCGAGGTCGGCGACGATCTGCTGTGCAAGCAGCAACTCGTCAGGTGTGCCGCGAACGACGATGGCGTTCTGGCTCTGCACCGCGTAGGCCTTGGTAGTGGGCATCAGGTTGCGGATGGCCGTATTAACGTCGTTCAGGTCGTTCTGCTGCCAGGCATTGGCCAGGTAGAAGGTTTGCACGGCCTGCTCGTCGAGCTCGGTGTGCCTGGCGCGGGTGTTGGCCGCCACAAAAATTGTGTTCGATGTAACCGGGCGCCAGAAGGTATTCGACAGCGTGCCCACGATGCGCAGGGCATCGAGCAGCGATACGCCGGTGAGCTCAACCGATATGCGCTTGGAGTTGAATTCGGGGTCGAACAGTATATTGACGCCGGAGGCTTTTCCAATGGCCTGGTAAATGACCTTCGTGTCTTCGGTCATATGCAGGGTGAGGGGTTCGTTTGATACGGCCTTGAGTTGCGCGGGCGAGCCGATTGAATCGAGCTCAGCCTGCGTGCTTGCCAGTTCGGGGATGGCGGCTTCGGCGCTGGGCGCTACTTCCCCCTGCTTTTCGCGCACGCGGGCAATCTCTTGCTGGGCAGCTTCGTTGCCGGGGTCAATTTCAGAGGCATGAAGAAACTCGGCCAGGGCGCCTTGCGTGTCGCCGGACTGAAACAGCTTGCGGCCCTGGGTAACGTGTGCCGCCGACGCCGAGATGCGAACGCGATAGAAGGCGGTTTCGAAGCGCACGTCTTTGGGGTTCTTCTCGTAGGCCTTCTGGTAATCCTCAAAGGCGGTGTCGTAGTCCTGGCGCGCCTCGGCTGCCTGGCCGTGCTTGAATAAGGAAGCGGCGGAAGGGCCTGCGGCAATGGCGGCCGGAACTGCCAGGCCTGCGACGGCGAGAAAAACCAGCGAAGCCAGACCGGCGGATGGTCTTGAGGAGAGGCTTCGGGACAGGCGGGTTCCGGCGGCGGCCGAAAGTTGAGTCCGATCGATCATTCTGCTCCCAGGCGAAAGTGCGGCTGAGTTCTGCGGGGTCTTTTGGCCGCTCTGTCCACGGTTCCGTAGGCTGACGCAATTCAACTTGAGCCAGTAAGGGTTCATTTTACGGCGGCTCCGCATTGTGTGGGAAGGTCAGGGCAGGGCGACGGGTGAAAATTCCCTATAAAAAGAACGGTTTGGCCCTTTTGTACCGCCGGTCTCCTGACCGTCTGTATGGAGGGTCTCCCGACCCTCCCGCGCCGCCGCCCAGCCGCATCTATCCGGATGCTACGATTTAAACCTGAGGATTGGTTCGGATGGCCCGTCAGACAAGCCACACTATTGTTGCCAAAGACGCGCCCGGCGCCAGCAAGCCGGTGCGTCCGCGCGATCCTGTGGCCAGCGGCGACCGGGACGCGGCCTTCAACCGCCAGGCGGGGCATAACTACTTTCTGCTGGAGAAGTTTGAGGCGGGGATTGCGCTGCGCGGCACCGAGGTCAAGTCGATCCGCGAGGGCAAGGCCAACCTGAAAGACGCCTATGGGTTGATCAAAGACGGCGAAGCCTTTCTTTTGAATATGCATATTGGACCGTACTCTCATGGGAACCTGGCCAACCACGACGAAACCCGCACACGGAAGCTTCTGATGCACCGCGAAGAAGTTCGCAAGCTGTTTTCTAAGACGCAGGTGAAGGGGCATACGCTCGTCCCGGTGAGGCTGTATTTCCGCCACGGGAAGGTAAAGTGCGAACTGGCGCTGGCCAAGGGCAAGCAGGACTGGGACAAGCGGGAGACGGAGCGCCGGCGCGAGGCCGACCGCGAGGCCAGCGCAGCCATCAAGGCCAACAAGCGCCAAGGCAGTCGCTAGCCGTTGGCCCCCAGTTGCTCAACGAGAGAGGATTAACTGACTGATTCAGATCGGTTCGCTCTAGCGGTTACACAGATCATGGGAACGCCACTTGCCGATAAAGGTTCAACCAGGAAAATCGCTCAGAATCATTCTGAAAGCCACGACAGCTACGAGGCCCAAACCAGAGAGCCACACACATAGCTAAGGCCTATCCCACTTGTGAGTGCGCCGATATGTTCGCATTTTAAGCGTAGTCTTATATGCGCGAGCGATGCAGCCGTATTTGAACGCAGACCACCAACTGCGCCTCAATATCTCGACTACCTCTCCGTAAGAACCGGCAATGGCCGCAATTGCGGAAACATCGCCTTCGATGTCATCCAAACGACGATGGATGATGTCCTCATGAACTCCTGCCTTACTGAGCCATCCGCGCCCGAAAAGGTCCTGTCGCGCCATAAGGCTGACGCCGACTTCGGTTGCATAAATCGCAAGCTTCTGGAACCCCGGCACCCAACGGCGTTTATCTTTCCCAATGGGTTTGTAGCCGATTCGGGAGAATCCTTCCACAAATAATTTTGAAGTCACCTCCAGAGCATCGCCCGGATAGGTGGGAGCTCCCGGAAACCAAATGTAATCCGCGTGAGGCCACATGTGCCTATCGGTGTGCATCGCCGCCCAAGCGATGCACTGATAGTCGTCATCATAAGGACTTCTTATGCGCCAATTGGTTCCTCGAAGACCGGGAAACCAAGAGTAGAACATAGGGGCTACGGTCTTAGTAGGACGATATTGTTGTGTCACTCAGGCGTGCTTCCTCGTCTTCCCCCAACGCACCCATGCATCAATCATTCGGTCCATGCGCCCTGCGTCCGCGGGCGTGATCGGATTGGTTTGTGCCAAAAAGCTCAAGGCCCAAAACCACGGGCGCCGGTTGTCTTTCAAGTCCTGAAGCAGCAAATCAATAACCTCATCCCGATGCTCCTGGCCCATTCCTAGAATTGCCTGATAGCTGGGATGAAGCATTTTCTGGTTCGGAGAAGAAAGGTGTCCCGTTTCGTCTCCCCATTGTCGGGCGAGTTTGCTGAAGCGCTCCTTCAACGTTGATTGAGGTTCTTTTGCGAACCAAAGCGGATCGATATAGACAATCCACTTGTCAATATCATTTTGGGGAAGCAGATGCACTGGGCAATCTTCATGAATTTCGGTAGAACTTTCATAGTCCTCAACTGGAAGGGAGTAGTAGGGGCTAATCATTGATATCGCCTCCTTCCAAATCTATGGATCGGATACCGCTCGCTTCAACGATCCGCTTCAAAACAACGGTCTTCTTTTGGGCTCGCTCCGATATCTCTTTCAGCGAAGCGATATCTTGTTCATCGAGCGCCACAAAAAATTCCTTGTGATCTCCGCCCTCTTGGTAATGCAGCTTCAAGGTGTGGGTTAGGATGAAAGCAGCTGGATTTTCACCTATATTTTCTCCGAATACGGGACGAATGTCTGAAAGAATTCTCGCGTCAAGGAGAAGGCGCTGGGCTTCCTGTTGCAATTCCTTTGCCTTCGCTTCGATGAGGTTGAGGGCGTCCAATGATAATAAGGTAGCGATCCGCTCTTTGAAATCCGCGCCTTCTGCGACCTTAAAATCTTCAATACCGTTTCGCACGGCTAAATCTAGTGCCGTAGCCAATTTCCTAGGCGTCCACCTTCGCGTCGAGAGCAGTTTAGAAAGAGACGATATGGAGGAAAGGATTTTCTTAATATCGTCGGATGGCACGGTTTTAACTTCGGATGCAAGCCATGCCTGGAGTTCGCGCACGTTTCCGAACTGGTTTGGGGCGGCTTTCGCAGCGTCCACAAGCAGCGCGTATGAAGACTCCGACAACTCCGCAATAACCGTAAACCCAGGCATGTATTGCGGTGGAACTCTTAACGACGGCACACCGTCACCTCATCTACTACTTCCCACAAAGCCTAGCATATCTGGTTTCCCCAAGTCCGTGACTAGTGCGGATATGATAGGTATCAAGATGGCCCCCCGCCCGCTATCGCCCGTTCCCGGTAAAACTGATTTCGACAAGTTCGATAATGCTGTTCACCATATTTTCTCTGTCTTAAAAGGGGGAAACTGAGCAGCGAGAGCAAGCCGAGAAAATCAGACAGGACTTCAAAATGCCTCAACCTTAGAAAGGCCATAGACCCTCAAGCTTGAGCGATATTCTCACGAATATCCAAAAATAAAAGTAGGGGGCTGCTGAGCGATGCATGGCGCGTGACCGACCAGTTTGCTAGGCATACTGCCGCCACTCCAAGCTACGCATAAGAAATGGCTTGTCGTCCCGAGCGAAAGTCGCCGCTGCTGGCAAAGAACCTGCAGTTGTCCTTTAACTTACCTCGTATCGGGCCGAAACTAGCAAAGAGGGGACGGCATGTGCTCTCGAGCCTACTTTACCTGCTGTGCATGGCTGGTGTGGCTATCGCTGTGCGAGGCGACGACCGTCAACGAGCTCCAGAAGCTGAGAGCGGCCGCAACCCCGTAGAAGGTTGCGGTCATTGACTGGTCGCTCAGCAGGGCGCTGGCCGCTGCGGAAGTCCAAAGAACCCCAAGCAACGCATAGAAACGGGCTTTTGAGTTACCGCGCCAGGGCCAGGAGGTTACGAAGACGCCGCAGGCGAGAACTGCAACCGCATAGGCAAGCGTCATGCCAACGGTCAGACTGTTTCCGAAGGCGAACAGGATGAGACATCCGGCCATCCCGAGGGTGATCAGGGCTGAGATAATTCGAACGAGCTTTTCACCTCTGTGCAGCATGAGTGGTCCTTTCCCGCCTCGATTCCGCGCAATATTCCGATTTTCTTGATTCTGAGACGAATCTCGGGCGCGGTCAATACCTCTTGCGGGGTATTTAGCGGCGGAAGGCAGGGAACGAGGGAACGAGGGAACGAGGGAACGAGGGAACGAGGGAACAAGGGAACTAGGGAACTAGGGAACAAGGGAACGAGGGAACGAGGGAACTAGGGAACTAGGGAACAAGGGAACGAGGGAACAAGGGAACTAGGGCGGGTTTCCGGTTGGGGCTGCCGGGGAGGGGAGTTCATTCGAATGGGTCGGTCGGGAAATGAAAGAATGGAATCATGCAGACTGAATTGATTTTTTCCCCGTTAGCCGAGATTGAGACCGAACTGCTGGCCGTTTTTGCGGCCGATAGCCAGACAGCGAAGGGACCCGAGGCAAAACCCGTGCCGGTGCTGCTGGCCGCGGATGAGGCCGTGAAGGCCGCTGCCGCGGCGGTGCTGGCCAGCGGCGAGTACAAGGCCGGGGTGAACGAGACGGTGCTGTTGCACTCTCCGGCAGGATCAAAGGCGAAGCGGCTGCTGATTGTGGGCCTTGGCAAGCTGGCCAAAGTGAAGGCGCAAAGCGTGCGCAATGCGGCGGGAACGGCGGTGCGGTACACCAAGCCGCGTGGAATTAAGGAGCTGGCGCTGGCGGTGCCCGTGGCCAACGTTATGGAAGTTGGGGCCGCGGCACGGGCAATAGCCGAAGGCGCGATTGTGGGCGACTTCGATGCCGACACCTACAAGAGCGATCGCAAGAATGTTAGCGTCGAGCGCTTCCGCCTGGTTGCGCCGGAGTTGCCAGACAAGACAGCCATGGAAGCGGCGTTTGGCGAGGGCGTGATTGTGGGCGAGAGCCAGAATCTTACCCGCTCGCTGGTGAATGAACCGGGCAACAAGCTGACGCCGACGGTACTGGGCCAGCGAGCTGCCGAGATGGCGCAGGCGGTGGGGCTGGGCTGGGACGTGTATTCGACCGAGAAGCTGCACGAACTGAAGATGGGCGCGTTCTGGGCTGTTGCGCAAGGCTCGGCCGAGCCGCCCGCGCTGATTGTGCTGCGCTACGAACCCCAGGGAGCGCCGGATAGCGATTACGCAGGACCGGTGCTCGGCCTGGTGGGCAAAGGTATCACGTTCGACACCGGCGGAATCTCCATCAAGCCATCTGACAACATGGAGAAGATGAAGTACGACATGGCGGGCGGTGCCGCAATGATCGGGGCGATGCGAGCCATTGCGCTGCTGAAGCCGAAGGTGAGGGTGATTGCGGTGGTATGCGCGGCCGAGAATATGCCCGACGGCAAGGCCTACAAACCGGGCGACGTGCAGACTGCAATGAGTGGCAAGACGATCGAGATCATCAATACCGACGCCGAGGGCCGCCTGGTGCTGGCCGATGGAATCACCTACGCGAAGCAGCTAGGCGCGACTCACTTGATTGATGCGGCCACGCTGACCGGCGCGATTGGAGTGGCGCTCGGCCTGGTAAATGCGGGCGCGTTCTCGAACGACGATGCGACTTTTGCCAAATTCGAAGAGGCGCTGAAGCTCTCGGGCGAGAAGTTCTGGCGCATGCCACTGGGCGACGAGTACGCAGACCAGATCAAGTCAGATATCGGCGACATTAAAAACACCGGCGGGCGGCATGGCGGCGCGTGCACGGCGGCCGAGTTCCTGCATGTGTTTGCCGAAGATACGCCGTGGATTCACCTGGATATTGCCGGCCTCGCCTGGATTGACGAGACGCGGCCGTATATCACCAAGGGACCGAGCGGGGTTGCGGTGCGGTCGATTGTAGAGTGGGTTCGTAGCTACCCGGGCTGACCCGCCCCTCCCGGCGTTTGTAGCCACCCGCATTTCAATCGGAGGGCGCGAGCGTGGCTCGCCATTTCCACATTTGAAGTTTCTGATTACCTCATTCGCACCTGAAGTTATGCCCGCTTGCGCCGATTGATTCGGTGAGGGCAAAGTGCAATGGCGGATCGTGTGGAGTTGCTGGAAGCCGCGCTGGACAGCCGGCCGGACGGCATTGCGCTGCTGGACGAGAATAGCGCGGTGGTGTTCTGGAATCGCGCAGCGGAAGCGATCACCGGGTATGCGGGGATGGAATTGTTGGGAAGAACAATTCCCGATCCAATGGAATCGCTGGTGCTGGATGCGGCACTGCAGGAAAATCTTCCTCCCGGACCACAACCAAGCCACGGCACGCTGGCGCGCGTCAGGCACAAGTTGGGGCACAGTTTTGACGCGATCGCGCGTCGCGTGAATCTGCGCGACGGGCTGGGTGGACCTATCGGCACCGCATTGGTATTTCACCCCGCGGCGAGCCTTGAGGCGCTGCCCCATGGCGAAATGCCTGAGGGCGAACAGCTCGAAGAGAGCCAGGCGGAATTCGAAGAGCGGATGCTGGCGGAGTTTGAAGATGCGCATAACGGCGCGCCCTTCGGCGCGTTGTGGATCAACGTGGACCAGGCCCACGAGCTGCACAAGACCCACGGCGCGGCTGCGTGCCATGCCATGCTCGACAAGGTTCGCCACGCGCTGGCGCAGGGAATGCGGCCGGCGGATGAAATCGGGCGATGGGGCGTGGACGAGTTCCTGATTGTGTCGCACGAGCGCACGGCCGAGATGCTGACCGTGCATGGACAGACGCTTGCCGGCCTTGCGCGAACTGCCGACTTTCGATGGTGGGGCGACAGAATCTCAATCACGGTGAGCATTGGCGCGGCGCATTGGCGTTGCGGGTCAAACGAGTCGCTTGCGCAACTGCTCGACCGGGCGCGTAAGGCGATGGAGGCAGGCACTTCAACGGGTGGCAACCGGGTGGCGGCGGCGCTCCCGGTGCCGTCGGCGGAACTGGCCGGCGCCGAAGCTAACTGCGCAGAGCGGGGAAACCCGCGTGAACTTTCGGGAGGCGAATGATGTTCGCCATCATAGGCATTGTGGTGGTATTTGGCGCGGTTATCGGCGGGTTCCTGATGGAGAAAGGGCAGATGGCGGTCCTTCTGCAGCCGGCGGAGCTGCTGATTATTGCTGGCGCGGGTGCGGGAACGCTGCTGGTGGCCAATCCGCTGCGCGTGTTGCAGGCAATTGTGAAAGGGCTTATGGGCGTGCTGAAAGGATCGCCGTTTACCAAGGTGCGTTACCTGAGCACGCTGAAGATGATGTACCAGTTCCTGAACAAGGTGCGTAAAGAGGGGCTGCTGGCGGTGGAAATGGACGTGGAGAAGCCCAAGGAGAGCGGGATCTTCAAGAACTTTCCCGAGTTTCTGGCCGACCATCATGCCATGGACTTTGTGTGCGACACGCTGCGCACGGCGATTACGGGAGGCGTGGAGCCTTTCGACATGGACCAGATGATGGAGCTGGACATGGAGGTGAGCCATCAAGGCGCGGTGCAGCCTGTTGATTCACTGACCACTGTTGCCGACTCGCTGCCCGGGTTGGGCATTGTGGCTGCGGTGCTGGGAGTGGTGATTACGATGGGTGCGCTGGGCGGCCCGCCAGAGGAGATTGGCAAACACGTGGCGGCGGCGCTGGTGGGCACCTTTCTAGGCATTCTGCTGTGCTACGGCCTGGTGGGGCCGCTGGCGGCGAATATGCGCAAAACCGCCGACGACCACAACGACTATCTGCATGTGCTGCGCGTGCTGCTGCTGGCTTTTTTGAAAGGGGCAGCGCCAATGATTGCGATTGAGCTTGGAAGGAGAGCGATTCCGGCTCATGCGCGACCCAGCTTCGACGAGATGGAAAAGGGCTGCAAGAGCAATGCCGGAGTTCAGGCGGCAGCGGCGTAAGGACAGGGAACGAGGGAACAAGGGAACGAGGGAACAAGGGAACAAGGGAACGAGGGAACAAGGGAACGAGGGAACAAGGGAACGAGGGAACGAGGGAACAAGGGAACGAGGGAACGAGGGAACAAGGGAACGAGGGAACAAGGGAACAAGGGAATAACGAATGGCGGCGGCGAAGACTCAACCAATCATCGTGATCAAGAAGAAGGGCGGCCATGGCGGCCATCATGGTGGTGCGTGGAAGGTGGCCTACGCCGATTTTGTAACGGCCATGATGGCGCTGTTTATTGTGCTGTGGCTGACGAGCCAGAGCGATCAGGTGAAGAAAGCTGTGGCCGGGTACTTCCAGGATCCCAGAGGGACGGCGAGCCTGCTGGGGACAACGATGTCGGGCAACGGCATTGCGGTTACGATCCACGACGAGGCGTTGCAGAAGCTGAAGGAGAAGCTGGAGCAGGAGATCCAGGCGAAGAAAGAACTGGAGAAGCTTTCAAAACAGATCGAGATCACGATTACGCCGGAGGGATTGAGGATTGAGCTGCTGGAGGGGAAGGACGGAACCTTCTACGAAAGCGGCAGCGCGAAGCTGAGCGGGAATGGGCAGGAACTATTGGCGCTGCTGGCCGGGGAGTTGAAGACGCTGCCCAACGATCTGCTGATTGAGGGGCACACGGATGCAACGCAGTACTCGACCGATGCCAGCTACAGCAACTGGGAGCTTTCGGCAGACCGGGCCAACTCCGCGCGGCGGCTGATGCAGCAGGATGGCGTACGCGGCGACCAGGTGACGCAGGTGCGCGGCTATGCCGATCAATTGCTGAGGGTAAAGAGTAATCCGTACGATCCATCGAACCGGAGGATTTCAATCCTGGTAAGGAATGCGGCGAATGGTGCGCCGCCGCAGATCAAGGATGCGGCGACGGCGCCGCCAGCCGGAAGTGCGCCAGGTGCGAGGGGTGCGACGGCGGGGGCGGCTGAATCGAACAGCACCAAAAGCCGGGCGGAGTCAGGCGGAGAAGCACGGGCGCTGCCAGCGAGTGGCGCAGCAACGCAGCCAGCAATGCAGAAGCCATCGCCCAACGAAGCTACGGCAAGTCAGCAGCCGGCGAAGACCGGCCTGATGAGCAAGCTCATGGGATTGCTGCCTGGAAAGAAGAAGTAAGACCGGCCGCGTCAGATTACGAAAGGGGCTGCCGTCCCGGGTTTCGAAGATTGGCGAAAGTGGACTAAATGTGCGGGCGTGTATGCCAACACGACAATCGGAGATGAGAGGCTGCGGAAAAACTCATTGAACGAGGCAATTTCGCAACTCGAGGCGCTGCGGGTGCTGAAGCCCAGATTCATTTTGGGAGCGTTAACGGCACGAGTGAACTCGTGCCCTGATACAAGGCTGCATCCCGGCGAGTTTTTTCGCAGCCACAGGAGACCAGCGATACATTCGGGGTGAGTCCAACTCGCCGCGAAGGATCATTGCTGCTGTTGCTGCTGCATCTGCTGCATGTCGATGAAGGGCATTGGCGAGGCTGGAGGCTGCTGCGCACGCTCAACCAGAACGCTCCAGTCCTCCGGGATGGGCAGCTTGCGATCGAGGGCCGGGGCGTGGTCGCTGGCATCGACCTGGACGGCGACGAAGAGCTCGCTGTCGGTCTTGCCGCGGAAGACACCGTGCGTGGGAGGAACATCGGCGTAGTCGCGGCCCACGGCGGTGCGAATGTGACGGTGATGCGCAACCAGGTTATTGGTGGGGTCAAAGCCGACCCAGCCGAGATGGGGGAAAAGTGCTTCGACCCAGGCGTGGGTTGCGTCTGGGGTTGAGCGGTCGTGGTCTTCGCGGCTGCGATAAAGATAGCCGGAGACGTAGCGCGCAGGAATACGCACTTGCCGCAGAAGCGCGAGCATGGTGTGTGTAAAGTCCTGGCAGACGCCTTTGCCGCTGACGATGGCCTCGTCGATGGGCGAGTCAACGCGCGTGTGGCGAGGCACATATTCAAAGTAGTCGTAGAGTCGCTGGTTGAGCTCGTGCACCAGCATCAGCGGATCGTCTCGGCGCGTTACGCCCATCTGCGAAGCCAGCAGAGTAACAGCCGGAGTTTCAACGGCGAAGGTGCTGGGTAACAGCATTTCCCAGTAGTCGCCTGAAGCGATGAGAGCATCGAGCTCGTTCCAGGCGTCGGGCGCGAGAAAGCTGGGCACATCGGGGAACGGTTGCTGTTCAACCACGGATTCAGCAACGATGACGAGCTGATTGTGTTCGCCCGGAATGTCGAAGTGCTGCACGTTGTTGCCGAGGTGGTCGCGATAGCTGAAGACGCGGCACCGCGGGCTGACCGACAGCGAGAAGGTGAGACAGTGCTGGGTCGAGTCGGAGCGCGGGTGCATACGCGTTTCCATGATGCTCTCGCTGATGGGGTGCGAGTAGCGGAAACGCGTGAGGTGCCGGATGGAATAGAAATTCATAGTAGACCTTTTTTAGCTCTCAGCTTTCAGCTACAAGCTGGCGAAATGCATACATTCGCGCGTTGCTTTCCAAATAATTTCAGTACGCACCAAGCTGAAGGCTGATAGCTGAAAGCTTTCTTACACTGCCAGCGCGGATTGAATGGAATATTGCACATAGTAACGGTACATGAGTTCATGGATTCGCAGGCATTGTCCGCGGATGGAGTGAAGAAATCCGGCAGTATCGCCGGAGATGATTTCGTTGATGGATGTGTAGCGGAGCATGGCGCTGAGCTTACCGATGCCGGCTTTGAGTTCTTCGGGTGCGCGGCGGCCGCCGGTTTGCTGGATGCCTTCGATGGCTTGGAGTGTGCCTTCGACGCAGTAGTGGATGGCGTGGGGAAAGTCTCGGTTAAGCAGCAGGAATTCGAGGATGCGATCGGGAGATATATCGGCAGTGTAAACCTGGCAATAAGCCTCAAATGAAGTGCAACAACGCAACAATCCGACCAGCTCGAGATAGAGGTGGCCGGCGCTCTCAGAGCTTGGGGCATCAAAGAGATCGGGCTGGTAGACCTCAAGCAGAGTGGCCGTTGAGTAGGCTCGCTCAAGGTAGCGGCCGAGACGGATGAACTGCCAACCCTGGCCGTGAATCATGCTAGTATCTGTGGTGCCCTTGAAGAGATAGATGCCGTCGATGACGGCGGCGAGCTGGTCGCTGGTGTTGGCGGAAAACTGCGATTGAGCGGGCGACGAATGCATCTGGTGGTAAAGACGGTTGAGTCGCTGCCACATTTCAGAGGAGATTTCTTCGCGTACCTGGCGGGCGTTTTCGCGGGCGCCGTTGAGGCAGTAGATTACTGAGGCCGGGCTGAGGTTGTCGTAGACCAGTCTCTTCGCCATGGACTCGATGCTGCCGTTCCAGTCCATGCCCACCGGTTTGCCGAGCGCGGCGATCATGCGCTGCCAACGCGCTTCGAGGTCGGCTTCGCCGGTGTCGAGCATGAGGCTCAATGTGACGTCGAGCTGGCGCACGGTGTTCTCGGCGCGCTCGAGGTAGCGGCTCATCCAGTAAAGGCTGTCGGCAACACGCGAAAGCATCTTGGCGCCCTCCCTTACACGTTGACTTGAAGCTGTTATCCCAGCACCCATGTGTCTTTGCTGCCGCCTCCCTGCGAGGAGTTGACCACCAGCGACCCCTTCTCGAGTGCAACGCGGGTCAGCCCGCCGGGAACAATGTTGACTTTGTCTCCAAACAAAATGTACGGCCGCAGGTCCACGTGGCGCGGCTCAAGACGGTCGCCGATAAGGCAGGGCGCGCGCGAAAAGTCGAGCGTGGGCTGGGCGATATAGTTGCGCGGGTTGGCCTCAATCTGGCGAGCGAACTCCTCACGCTGGCGGGCGGTGGAGTGGGGGCCGATCAGCATGCCATAGCCGCCGCTCTCGCCCACGGCCTTCACCACCAGTTTGTCGAGATTGGCGAGCACGTGCCTGCGGTCCATTTCTTCACTCAGCAGGAAGGTTTCAACGTTAGGCAGAATGGGATCTTCGTTGAGGTAATAGCGGATCATGCGCGGCACGTAGGCGTAGATGGCCTTATCGTCGGCCAGTCCGGTGCCGAAGGCGTTGGCCACGGTGACGTTGCCCGCGCGATAAGCATTAAAGAGTCCGGCGCAGCCAAGCGAAGAATCGGAGCGGAAGATGATGGGATCGCTGAAGTCGTCGTCGACGCGGCGATAGATGACATCCACGCGCTTGAGCCCGTCGGTGGTGCGCATGTAGACGATGTTGTCATGGGTAACCAAGTCGCGGCCTTCAACCAGGTCGATGCCCATCTGGCGGGCAAGATAAGTGTGCTCGAAGTAGGCGGAGTTGAAGACGCCGGGCGTAAGCAGAACGATGTTGGGCTCGGGACGGCCTTCTGGAGCGAGTGAGCGCAGCGTTGAGAGCAGCAACTGCGGGTAGTGCTCGATAGGGCGCACGCCGTAGCTCTGGAATAGAGCGGGAAAAGTGCGCTTCATGACGCGGCGATTGGTAAGCATGTAGCTGACGCCGGAGGGCACGCGCAGGTTATCTTCGAGCACCACAAACTCGCCGTTGCTGAGGCGCAGAAGATCGGTGCCGACCACGGCGATGTAGACGTTGCGGGGCACCTGCAGCCCGCGCATTGGCCGGCGATAGTGCTTGCAACTGTAGACCAGCTCGCGGGGAATAACGCGGTCGTTAAGGATCTTGCCGTCGGAGTAGACGTCGCGCAGGAATAGATTGAGAGCGGTGATGCGCTGGGTGAGTCCGCGCTCGATGCGATCCCATTCCTGGGCGGTGACGATGCGGGGCAGCAGGTCGTAGGGAAAGATGCGCTCAGTGCCTTCTTCGCGGCCGTAGACAGTGAAGGTGATGCCCTGGGTCAGGAAGGAGAGATCGGCCGACTGTTTGCGGCGCTGCAGCTCATCGGGCGGCAGACTTGCAAGGGTTTCGGCAAGGGCGCGGTACTGCGGCCGAAGATCGCCCGAGCCCTCGCGCATCTCGTCGAATGCCTTGTCGAGCGGGTAGTCACCGAAAAGAGTGTCGAGTTCCACTGAATGGCCGGTGCTCATGAGCCCCTGTGTTTCGATCCTTATAACTAAGTGAGGACGGAAGAAACAGAAAACGCGGGACGCGGTGCTCATTTGGCCCGTCATGATCTGCCGGCTCGGTTTTTGCGCAAGCTCCGCCTGTACCCTGTTCTTCTGTTTCTAACACGCCGGGTATAAAGGGACCATCAGGAAATGGGGTAGGGAGGGGCCGGCATACTAGGTAACCCACCCTGGCGACAAAAACAAAGACGTCGCGAGGGTGGGACACCCGGGCAGTTCGCTCTAGAACAAATTCCACAGCGACTGGTTGTAGACCGCGTGATGGAACTGCACCTCGGAGCCTTTGACGATGGTTCCGAGTTCGCGCGGAGAGCGGTTGGCGGCGGCTTGCTTCAGGTCGACGTAACGGCCCTGTACGTCGGCTCCGAGAATCTCGCCAATCCACTTGGAATTCTTGAAGTCGTCGATGGCCGTCTGGATATTGTCGGGCAGGTAACGGCCGCCGGAGCGCAGATCCTTGTGCTTGGCGATGGTTCCGTCAATGCCGGTCTTGAAGATGCTGTAGAGCGAGAGGTAGGGGTTGGCATCGGGAGCCACGGCGCGAACTTCGGTGCGCATGGAGCGGTGATTGCCGATGGGCACGCGGATCATTGCGCCGCGGTCGACGGCCGAGGCCCGGATCTGGTTGGGCGCTTCGAAGTGCGGGTCGAGCCGCCGGTACGCATTCACGCTGGAATTAAAGATCAGGCACAGATCGAGCGCCTGGCTCAGGATGCGATCCAGGAAGTCCCATCCAAACTTTGAAAGATTCTCTTTGCCCTTCTCATCCCAGAACAGATTGGTCTTGCCCTTTGAGACCGAGACGTTGGTGTGCATGCCGCTGCCGTTTACGCCCACAATCGGCTTGGGCAGGAAGCACGCGGTGTAGTTCATGTTCGCCGCGATCTGGCGGCAGAGCAGCTTGTAAAGCTGAATCTGATCGGCCGCGGCCACTACTTCGGCATAGCCAAAGTTGATCTCGAACTGGCTGGGCGCCACCTCGGGGTGGTCCTTCTCGTTCTGGAAGCCCATGGCACGCTGCACTTCGGCAGCAGTGTCAATGAACTGGCGCAAGGGATCGAGTGGCAGCACGTGATAGTAGCCGCCGGTATTGATGCACTCGAACTTTCCGGTCAGATGGTAGTTCTGCTCGGCGTCTTTACCATCGAAGAGAAAACCCTCAATCTCGGTAGCTGCGTTCAGCGTGTACTTCTTGTCTTTGAATAGCGTCTCGGAGTAGCTCTTCAGTACGCCGCGCATGTCGCCCGAGTACTGGGTGCCGTCTTTGTCGATGACGTTGCCGAAGACCAGGACCTTGCCGTTTCCGAACACATCGGCGGGCACCCAGTAGAAGGCGCTCCAGTCAATGCCCAGGCGCAGGTCGCTTTCCTTCTGCGCGGTAAAGCCGCGGATGGACGACCCATCGAAGGTGAGGTTCTCATAGGCGCCGAGCAGGAATTTCTTGTCGTAATCTAGCAGATGCAGACGGCCTTCAAGGTCAGAGAACAGCACGGTGACGGCTTTGATCCGCTTTTCGTCGGTGAGGTATTTCAAGCGCTTGTCACGGACTTCGTCGGCAGCGACGCGGCTGGCGCGATCAGCCTTGGCCGCCAGATTGAGTTCCTCCAACTCTTCGTATGAAAGAGCAAGGAAATTGCGATAGTCGGTAGACATGGGTCTCCTTCGTAATTGGGTTGGTCTCGCTTAGATAGACCCCCGGTGCTTGAGGGCGCAGGAGGCTTTGTTGTGGAGTGTTACAGCTAGCTTAACTCGTTCGCGCGGGCAGACAAAGCACGAATCCTGCGTTTAGCGTATCGCCAGCGGCAGAAGAATGGTGGAGGAAATCTGGGCGGATGAATTTGGAGGGTCAAAAAACCGGCTGATTTGCATTAGTGTTGGTGCAAAATTGGACAGCGCGGTACCAGCCTGTGATTATTCGTGCGTTAAAGCCCTTGTGGGGAAGGATATTGATGAAAGGGAACGATCTGCGATGGGCAGAAGCGGCGAACGGGCGTGTTCGCAGGTTGGAAACGGGTTTCGGTACCAGCGTATGACGAGGTAAGCTTATCCATTGCGCGCAGGCTGAGGTCAGTAGTGCCTCCCAGCTCGCTCGCGCATGAGTGAGGATTCCAATGCAAATAAGACTCTCCCGCTGCCTGCTGACGTTGCCGGCAGTTTTGCTTTTCAGTGCCGCAATCGCTGTCCCTGCTGAAGAGGGGATGTGGACGTTCGACAACCTGCCGGTGAAACAGCTCGAAGCCAAGTACGGCTTTAAGGCCACGCAGGAGTGGCTCGATCATGTGCGGCTCTCGAGCGTGCGGCTTAACGATGGCGGATCGGGCTCGTTTGTGAGTCCCGACGGACTGTTGCTGACCAATCACCACGTGGCCCGGGCGCAGTTGCAGAAGAACTCGACGGCCGAGCACGACTACATTCGCGATGGATTTTATGCGGTCACCGGGGACCAGGAGTTGAAGTCGCCCGATCTCGAGATCAACGTGCTGGTGGGCATGAAGGACGTGACCGAGCGCGTGCAGAACGCGGGCAAAGGCATTTCAGACAAAGCCGAGGCGTTGAAAAAGAGGGATGCCGAGATTGCGGCCATCGAGGAAGAGAGCAAGAAGGCCTCGGGCCTGCGCTCGGATGTTGTCTCGTTCTATAACGGTGGCGAATACTGGCTGTATCAATATAAGGCTTACACCGACGTGCGGCTGGTATTTGCACCGGAGCAGCAGGCGGCGTTCTTTGGCGGCGATCCTGACAACTTTACCTATCCGCGCTACGACATCGACATGGCGCTGTATCGGGTATACGAGAATGGAAAGCCGATCCACGCTGACAACTACCTGAAGTGGAATACCCAGGGGGCGGCGCCCGGCGACCTGATTTTTGTGTCGGGCAATCCCGGCTCGACGCAGCGCCTGGACACAATGGCGCAACTATTGGTTGAGCGCGATACGGTTGAACCTGCGGTGATTGCGTATTTGCAGACCCGCATTTCATCCGCGCAAAATTTTGCCGGCCAGGGACCAAACCAGGCACGCGAAGTGGGCAGCACCATCTTCTTTCTGCAGAACAGCCTGAAGGCTTACCAGGGGCGCTATGAGGCATTGCTCGATAAGTCTGTGATGCAAAAGAAACAGGACGATGAGAAGGATCTGCGTTCGAAGGTGGATGCGAACCCGCAATGGAAGGCCGAATATGGCGACGCCTGGGACACGATCGCGGGCGTAGAAGAAAAGGTGAGACCCGAGATCAAGAACCAGCTCTTCAGGCGGACGGGAAGCCAGTTGTTTTCGCTTGCGCTGGAGCTTGTGCAATACGTGGCCGAGGTGAAGAAGCCCGACGGCGAGCGGCTGCCGCAGTATCACGAGGCGGGCCTTGAGTCGCTGCGCTACCAGTTGCTTTCGCCGGCGCCGATCTACACCGACGTTGAAAAGATGTTCATGAAGACCAGCATGAACCTGGCTGTCGAACAGCTTGGCGCGAGCGACGAGTTTGTGCAGGCAATCACGCAGGGCGCGGATGTAAACAAGACTGTGGATGCGATGGTGGATGGAACCAAGCTTGCCGATCCCAAGGTGCGCAAGGAGCTGATCGACGGTGGAGAGGCAGCGGTTGCCGCATCTACCGATCCGATGATTGTGGCGGCGCGGCGTTTCGATCCCATATGGCGCGCCAACTACAAGCACATCCGCGACAGCGAAAGCAGCGTGCTGGTTCCGGCCGAGGAAAAACTTGGGAAGGCGCGGTTCGCAGTGTACGGCAAGAATGCGTATCCCGATGCGACATTTACGCTGCGGTTGAGCTACGGCACGGTTGACGGCTATCCCTACAACGGAACGGTCGCTCCCCCGTTCACTACCTACTACGGACTGTTTGACCGCTCGGCCAGCTTCAGCAACAAGCCGCCATTCAACCTGACCGGGAAAGAGGCTGCGGCGCTGAGCAAGCTGGATCTATCGACACCGCTCGACTTTGTGTGCACGGCCGATATTATCGGCGGCAACTCGGGTTCGCCGGTGATCGATCGCCAAGGCCAGATTGTGGGCCTGATCTTTGACGGCGACATCGAGTCGCTGGCCGGCGACTTTGTTTACGACGGCACAAAGAACCGCGCGGTAGCGGTGCACACGGCCGGCATGATTGAGGCGCTGCGCAAGATTTACAACGCTGGCGCGCTGGCCGATGAGCTGGAGGGCAAGAAGTAGAGTGAGCGGGCCCCAGTCAGGTGGGAAAGCGCTCGACAAACGCTGAAATTGCGGCGTAAACGGCGCGCCTTGTTTCCTCCTCGCTCGCAGTCTCAGATGCTGCGAGCGCGAGGATGCGCGCAAGTTCCAACTCCATTTCAGCGAACCCATCGCGGGCATCGGCCTCGCGTGCCAAGAATCGCGTGTGAAAGAATAGACCGTAGATTCCGCAAGTGATGGCGAAGGGAATCGGCGGCAAGTTTGGCCCGCGGCCAGATCGCGCGTCCGATTCGAGAGTAATGCGCGCTCCAAGTGGGTGTTCTTCATCGAGAATGATGAGCCCATCCTCGGAGCCGTGAGTGCCCAAGGTTTCGCCGTTGTCAAAGCTATGCCACACGCGGGAATGATTGCGCGCGGACAATGGCTGCGTCAAGCAGCGCGTGAATCAGTGGGTGATGAAAGGGACTTGGTTCACCGTGAAAAATGTAAAGACAACAAGCTGGCGAATTTTGATACTCACAGCACTGCTCCTCGTGGCGATGCCTCTCTTACAAGCTCAGGATCGATGGACCGAGGCGCAGGCAAATTCATGGTATGCGGGGCAGCCATGGCCGGTCGGTTCCGACTTTCTGCCTTCGACGGCTATCAACGAGCTGGAAATGTGGCAAGCCGATACTTTTGACCCAACCACCATCGATCGCGAGCTGGGCTGGGCCGAGGGAATCGGGATGAACACGATGCGCGTGTTCCTGCACAATCTATTGTGGGAACAAGACCCCGAAGGCTTTAAGAAGCGCATCGATATCTTTCTTGCGATTGCCGCTCGTCATCACATCCGGCCGATCTTTGTCCTCTTCGATTCGTGCTGGGAACCATTTCCAAAGCTTGGCCCGCAGCATCCGCCCATTCCCGGAGTGCACAACTCGGGATGGGTGCAGGCGCCGGGCGCTGCGGTGCTTGCCGATCCAGCGCAGTACCCCAAGCTCCAGGATTACGTGGTGGGTGTGGTGGGTTCATTTGCCACCGATTCGCGCATTTTGGCGTGGGATATATGGAATGAGCCGGATAACGGAGACGAGAGCGCCTACGCAAATGGCGAGCCGCGCAACAAAAACGAAATAGTTCTGAATCTTGTGCCGCAGGTTTTCGCATGGGCGCGCAGCATGCACCCCGCACAGCCGCTCACCAGCGGCATTTGGCATGGGGACTGGAACTCGCTCAACGCCATGCCTCCGATGGCGCGAATCCAAATTGAACAGTCTGACGTGATCAGCTTTCACAATTACGGCTGGCCTGAAGAATTCGAGAAGCGCGTGACGGAGTTGCAGCAGTTTCACAGGCCGCTGATTTGCACCGAGTACATGGCTCGCAGCGCTGGTAGCACCATCGACACAATTCTCCCTATCGCGCACAAGTACCGGGTAGGAGCTATAAATTGGGGCTTCGTCTCGGGCAAGAGCCAGACAATTTACCCGTGGGATTCGTGGAAAAGGCCCTATGTTTCCGATCAGCCGACTATCTGGTTCCACGACCTTTTCTATCCCGACGGAAAACCATATCGCGAACGCGAGGTGGAGATCATTCGCGATTTGACATCGGGCAAGGAGCCGCCACTCTAGATTGTGGGGTTCCCGTTAATCACCGATTTAGCCGTACAATCGAAAGAGCAGTCCACCCCGCGGAGGGATGGGTGAGCGATTTGAATGTGTTGAGAATCGATCGCATGCTGTCCTCAATTTGGTTAGTCCCGGTAAACGCCGTAGGCTCCGGAATCCTTTCGGTCGCCCCAGCCCGGGTCTCGGGTGGGAGATTCCGGTCGACATGCCGACATGCACTAAGACTTCCGAGGACCTATTCGTCGACGAATTGCGGCTTGCGGCGCTCGCTGCTGTTTACCGACGTGTTTCCCACCTCTGTTTCAGTTCGCGGCCGAGGCCGTCGAGGTCCGGATAGACGACCGATTCAGTAATCCCCGCATCGCGAAGCTGCTGTCGGATCCGGCTGATTGACGCTGCGGGAATGCCAATCGGAACAAGGTGGGAGCCTCTTCTTCCGAGTCGACTACTGAGCCACAATGGATCGGTACCAAAGATCATGAATCGGCTTCGCTGGGCGGCGATCCGGCGAGTCACATGAGGAGAGTCCCACAGGATCGGAATTTTAGGAGTGTCGAGGAGTTTGTCTTGTAGGTCCTCTTCGTCTGCCGGAAGGTAGAGACGGTCCCAGTCTCTTTCTTCCACGCTTGCGTCTTTCCCTGCGTATTTCTTCCAGCGCGCCTTTGCGCACTCGAGCTCGTCGTCGTCGTCGATTTCGTCGAGCAGCCAATAAGGATCGAGGACATAAATGATCGCGCCGCCCTTGGAGGGAGCTTGCTTATCCCGGATGGCAAAGTGTAGGGCGATAAGAGCGCTGTCGGTCCAATCTAACAAGCGGGTCGGCACCCCGTAATGCTGCATTAAAAAGTAAGAGTCCCACTCCCAGTCGTCGCTGGTCAGTCGTGCGTCCGAAAGTTGAGAGGCGCAGCGCTGGAACTCCTCATATAGCTCGTTCTCCAATTTGAGCAGCGTGTTCGCGGATCTGCGGAGCCCGCTTTCCCTTGGACGATAAAGGCCCGGCTGTAGCCGAGTCCTTCGGTGTCTGGCGTCTTCGGCCCTGAACCAAAGCTCGTTCCGTTTGGAGACCTTCCAGCTCTTCCGTACCTTGGCCACCGCGGCCAAATAGGAGCTCAGCGAGATGGCGGTATGTTGAATCATGCGGTGATAACTCAAACGTGAGTACTATGCTACACTTCGCCGTCTAACAGACGCTCTTTCAGTCCTGCATTCCCATTGCACTGAACACATAATCATGCGGTTGTTCACACTTGTGCTCATGTCGAACCAACGCGGCACAGCCCAATGCGATTGGCACGAATCCGTATCCGTTTTCTAGTTTAAGATTGAGCCTACTGCGAACCTAGCACCGATCAAATGTCCGATCAGAAGAAAGAGCGCAAGCACAAGCGCCCGCGAAAGTTGGGCCGCAATGCGCTTTGCAGTTGCGGGAGCGGCTTAAAGTACAAGAAGTGCTGTCTACTGAAACTCGGGTCGACGGCGCAACGGGTCGTGGCATCGAAAGACGGCATTACGTGGGGAGAGCCGCCGCCGGTGGTGCGCGCGGGGGCTTTGCAGCTATTGGCAGAAAAGGAGCGCAAGGAGCGAGAGCGGGTTGCCCGTTTTGGGCAAGTGAGGCCCCAGATTTCAACGGAATGGGGAGGGGAACGGCTCGTCGCCGTTCGCAACAGAATCTACCGTTCAAGAAAGTGGAGGTTCTTTCCGGACTTCCTGCGCGACTACGTACCAGAAGTTCTTGGCGTCGACTGGTGCAAGGCGGAGACAACCAAACCGGAGGTGGACCGCCATCCTATAATCACCTGGCGAATGCAAGCCGCGGAGTACGTGAACGCTCAGCCGGCGCAGCCGGACGGCAGCCGCGTAGCATTACCCTGCGGAGCGCTGGCTGCATACAATTGTTTCGCATATGACCTGTACATCGTGGACGACAACGGCGGCCTTGACGAATCGCTGCTGCAGCGACTGAAGAATCGCGAGTTATTTCAGGGCGCGCGCCATGAGCTATTTGCCGAGGCTACGTGCTACCGGGCCGGCTTCACTGTTCGACACGAAGACGAAAAGGATAGGAGCTCTCGGCATGCGGAGTTCACGGTACGGCATAGAGCCACGGGGCAGGTTCTTTCAATAGAAGCAAAGAGTAGGCACCGAAGGGGAGTGCTCGCAGTGCCTGGCACGGCGGACGAGAAACCCGACTTTCGTTTGGGGCGTCTGATTAATGACGCGGCAGCAAAGCGACCCAAGTATCCACTCGTCATTTTTATTGATGTCAACCTTCCATTCAAATGGGCTGAGAGGGTGCTTGGTCGACAAGCGGGAAATTCGATTTCTCGGCCCATACAGATTCTCTTGCAGGAGGCGAAGGAAAACAACAAGGGCGCAGACCCGTACTGCATGATTGTCTTCAGCAATCACCCCCACCACTACGCGATCCGCGACTTAGACCCTCAGCGGCATTTGCTCTCGGTTCTGGCGCAGCAGCCGGGCGCGCACCCACTTGCCTTGGGGAGCCTTCACACGGCGGCCGACCTGTACGGGAATATTCCGATGGGCTTCTCCATAGACGAAGGCGACCCTCCCCAGCCCGCGGTACCGACCGCGTGGCCCAAAGTTCGTTATGATTTCCAAATCGATGGTACAGATGTCACGGTCTTGAGGGAGGGCAATATTGCACCTCAGGCTTTTTCGACAACCGACAAGGATCGCAAGCAAGCTCCTAGCAAATTGCACGAGTTCTTGGAGGACATTGGCTTGTCTCGTGTAGACGCACACATGATTTGCACCTTCATAGAAGAAGGGAAGCCAGTTTCTGGTGTTTTCGCGCTGAAATAGGCTCCTAGGAAGGCGGTACACTCGCACATCAGCGCCTCGATTCCGCCCCGGGACCGGTAGTGCCTCGGGAGGCCTGCGCTGCGCCTGAGATTACTCCCGAAAAACGCAATTCACGCCCTTTATTTCCCGAACGGCGCACCTTTTGTCGATGGAGGCATATTGCACCGTTTGATTATTTCAATTTGGCTGTATCCTCTTCTGAGAACTTCTTCTAAGGCGAGTGTGCAACCAGTGTGCAACTCCTGCAAAAAGCGACATCAAGTGAGCTTGCGGTAAACTGATGAAACAGGTGAAGTTCCCACCCCGCGGAGGGATGGGTGAGCGGTTGAAACCGGCGGTCTTGAAAACCGTTGTGCTCGAAAGGGCACCGGGGGTTCGAATCCCTCTCCCTCCGCCATAGAGTCATTAAAATCAGAAAGATAGAGAGGAATTCTGGTAGTTCCGCAGTTCTCCGGGCGGACTCCCGGGTATTGAGATTTGAAGGACACTGGAGAGCAGTCTCCGCCTGGAGAATACTCCCAAAATATCGATAGCTTCTCGGACCCGCGATTCAATTGGAGATCAGTCGGTTGTGTATCGAATCTCGAGGCGCCGAATTCTGAAGCAGGAGTAAGCCAGCACCACAGTAATGAAAATGAGTAGGCCGAGCACAGCTACCCATGCAGGGACTGGTTCGGTCTGCACCGTCAGCAGCGCAAAGATGCCGTCGCCGGGGACATTCACCGGCATGAGATGAAGCAGATAAGAGGCAACGCTGATCTTCTGCAGCAGAGACGGCATGACCGGATTGATGGCCTCCCAGCCCAGGAACAGCATGGCGGCCGGCATGGGATTGCGAAACATCATACTCAGTAGAAGGAAGACGGCTCCATATCCAAAGCATGCGAGAACGACGATCGCAAGATAGGCCTCAAGCTGGCCGAGGCCCGGACCATGGAAGATGTAGTCCTGCCCCGCTGCGCCGTATGCGGCATACATCAGGGCGAAGTCGGCGAGGATCGCGGTTCCGAACAGGAGGATGGCACTGATTGATCCGGCGACAAACTTGGCCAGCAGCAGCACCTCGCGGCGCACCGGCGCAAGAAGATAGAAGTGCAGACTGCGCTCGACCATCTCTCCGCGAATAAGACGCGAGAAGATTCCGAGGCAACCGAAGAACACGCCGAGGCGAATGTAATAGAACTGCACTACGCCCGCCAGGATATTAGTATCGTCGGCGAGCTGAAATGCTGGATGCCGATCGATCAGCAGGTGGATGAGGATGATAACGGAAGGTACAAAAGCGAGGAAATAAATCCAGCTTGCCTTCCAGGAGAACAGGTTTCTACGGACCTCAATGCGCACCAGTCGCCGGCCTTGCAACCACCACAAGGCCCACGGCTGCTCACGAACAGACTCTGCAAATGCGCCGGCCCTATTCGTCATCACGAGGCACTCCCGTCTGAACCGATGAGGTACTGGTAGATGGCGCGCGTATCGTCGTCCGCAGGCGCGACCGCATCAATCTTCACTAAACCCTCGATGGCAATTGAGTTCAGCAGCCGATAGAACTCGTCGATATCGCCGGTACGAAGGAAAACGCCCTTTCCATCCGCATGAAGCCTGGCTTCAACACAATGATTGAGAGAGAACATCCGGGAAGCGAGCAACTCAGGATGGTCGCAGCGGATGAGCACCTGCATGGGCTTGTCGCGCACTTCCTGGCGCACCTGGTGGATGTTGCCCTCTGCCACCAGGTAACCGCCGGTAATGAGAACCACGCGGTCTGAGATTCTGTCCACTTCGTCGAGGATGTGGCTGGAGATAACCAGGTGCATTCCCTGGCGGCTGAGCTCCTCAAACAGCGCAAGCGATTCAGCGCGGGCCATGGGGTCGAGCCCGTTGAGCGGCTCATCGAGAACCAGCACCCGGGGGTGGTGCGCGATTGCCTGGGCAAGCCGGATCTTCTGGCGCATGCCTTTGCTGTAACCGGCGATGCGCCGGCTTGATGCGTCTCCGAGCCGCACGCGATCGATGGCTTCGCGAGCCAGCCGCGTCGCATCCACTTTGCTCATCCCGTGCAGTAACAGGCTGTCCATTAGAAAATCCCAGCCGGTCAAGCCGCGCGGAAAGGAATCGAACTGGGCGCAGTAGCCCACCTCGCGAAAGAAACGCGTGGCGTCTCGGGGCGTCATGCCGAGCACCGAGACGTGTCCACTGGAGGGCTGCACCAAGCCCGTCATGAGGTTCATCAGCGTGGTTTTGCCTGAGCCGTTGGGGCCCACCAGCGTGGTAACTCCGGGAGGGATGCTGAGCGACACGCGATTGACGCCCAGGACTTCCCCGTAGAACTTCGACACATCTTCGAAAACGATGCGATCGCTCATCGAAGTCATCCTCTAACCACCTCGCGAGCGCGAATGCGCGCATTGAGCATGACTACGCAGACGAAACAGATCAAAGCCAGCATTGCCGCGATGGCAGTACTGGGAATATCCCTGCCGAATCGAATTGAATCCGGTACGCCCATCAATCGATGCCAGAGTTGCGACATCATGACCGGCAGGTTGAGCAGCAGGCCCCACTTTGTGCGCAGAATTGCGCTGACCACGCCCCCAACGCCGGCTGGAATAAGTACTGCTGCGAAGATGCAGCCGGTTGCCACCATTCTCCATTTAACCCACGACGACAGTGCCAGGCCGAGGATGGAGAGCAGCGCGATCCAGAGGGTGCACCCGGCAAACAGCCCCACCGCTACGCGGAGATGGGCGTTCACCCATGGCTGCGGCGATGTGTATCCCTGGTAAGCGAAGAGCAGCAGGGATGGGACCCAGGTGACGAGGGAGAGACACGAGAACAGCGCGATGAATTTTCCCAACACGTATCCGAACCGCGAGATGGGGTGGCTGAGCAGGATGGGGAGGGCATTATCGGCAAGGTCGAACGACACCAGGCGGGGTGCGATCCACGCCGTGAGCACCAGCGCCAGCCAGCATTGAGAGGCGAGCACCTTGAGGAAGAAAGATGCGTTGATGTCCAGGCCCCCCGAGTTCCCGCGCAGAATGAGCGCCCGCGCAATGGGATTGTTGGCGAGATAGATGATGATGAGGTAGACAACGATGGGAATCATCGACGCAATGAACAGAGCCACGGTGATTTTGGACGACCACGCCTCAGCAAGTGCGTACCGGGCCAGCACCACGATGCGCGACGGCAGCGAGGTGACAGGCCCGGTGTAGGCGCGATACTCGTGCTTAAATACTGACAAGGTCCCCCCTTGCCGGCTCGCTCTCCATGGCGCGCAGAAAGATGTCTTCAAGCGAATCGCGCCGGCGATTGATGCGTCGAATCTCAATTTTGTTTTCTGACGCGAGGACGTAGACGTCGCGCACATCGATGGTATCGGGCATTACGAGCTTGACCCGCCCGTCAGGGAAGGATGCGCACTCGCAGCCCAGTCCGCGCAGGCGCTCGCAAAATTCGGCAGTCGAGCCCACGGTTTCCATCTCGATAAAATTGCGGTTCGACCGGCGCTCTTCTTCGATGTTGCGCAAAGCCGCCACGCGGCCCTGTTTCAGGATCAATACTTCATCGCAGGTCTCATCGATATCGCGAAGCAAGTGGGAAGAGATGAGCAAACGGATGCTGCCCTCTTTGCGAATCTCCTGAATGGTCTGGATCATGCGCTGGCGGGCCATGGGATCGAGGCCGTTAGTAGGTTCGTCGAGGATGAGGAGGCGTGGACCGTGCGCCAGGGCCTGGGCCAGCTTGATGAGCTGTTTCATGCCCAGCGAGTAAGTGCTGATCTTGCGGTAGCGAACCTCGCCCAGGCCGACATAGAACAGCGCTTCGTGAGCGCGCTCCAGGGCTTCGCCCGGAGGCAGCCCGGCGAGCTCCGCCATAAAGCGGACGAAGCGAACCCCGCTCATGTTGCCGATAAATGAATCGTTTTCGGGCATGTAGCCGATGCCCTGGCGAATGCGCGCGCGGTCGCGGCGGGTATCGAGCCCGAAGACGCGAGCCGCGCCCCGGGCGGGCTCATGAAATCCCAGCAGCGTATTAATGAGTGTGGATTTTCCGGCGCCGTTAGGACCAAGCAGCCCGATGGCGTTGCCGCGCAACTCGCCGGTTAGGCCGTCGAGGACGGTCCGTCCGCCGAGTCGCACTTCAAGGCCATCAAGCTCGATCATTCCCACACTATTTAACTACGGCTGAGCCGGCAGACTTGTTCCGTGAATCCCAGACTTGTTCCGTGAATCGAGGATCGCGCCCAGCGTGAGGAAATCGAATCCGAAGAGGCGACTGTCGCTGGCCGCCTCAATGCGGCTGTCCTTGCCCCACGCGCAAGCCACGGTCGGCCTCGAATCAGCGGCCAGCTTGCGGATTGCGTTAGCCGAGTCACCGTTGAATTGAGAGAGCAGCGGCGTAAGCACCGGGCTCAGGTTCTGATATGCGACTGCGGAATAATTCTCATTCTCATCGCGTGGAAGCAGCGCGCGGAATTCCGCGGACTGACCGAGCGAGTTCCCGCTGGCGTGAATCTGCAGCGCGTCCATCAGCAGGGCGCGCTGTGACGCGACGATCATAAAGCCGTCGTCAAACGTATAATTCGCCACAACATTTCCGGTGGTAACGTCCTGAATCGCATAATAGTGCTGCGAAGCGGCGGTGCTCGGCACGATGGCGATGGTGTGCGCATTGGTTCCTTGCGTCTGGCTGTTCACCGCCTGCACGATTCGCTCGAGCGTGTTCTCCATCCGATCGGGATCGTTGACTTCAATAACCAGTTTCCACGACGGAGTGGGAAGGACCGGGCCATCGAGCGCAATCAGAAAGTCGCCGCCCAGGTTGGCGATCAGGTCGTCGCGCACGTTGATCTGGAGTTTGGAATCAAGCTCGCTCCAACTTGCGTTGGAGCCTTTGGCCTGCGAAGCCATCTCCATGATGTCGTCAGCGATGGAAGCCGGATCCTTTGAGAGCGTTGCCACCACAATGGCAGCGTTGGGACTCACAAAACCCAACGACCCAATGGGCGCAGGACTGGCCAGCCAGGATGCCATCCGCTGCCGCGTACCTGAAAACTGCAGGTTTAGATGATTCTGCGGCACGCCGTTCGTTTCGCGATGCTCGGCAATCAGGTATTGCAGATCGCCCATGCCGCTGCTTTCGAGGGCTTGTTCTCCGTGCGACGTCTGCGTCCCATTGTTCATTTTGTTTTGCAACATGGCATGCAGGTCGGCGGCAAGAATGATGCCGGCGCCGCGCTGGTAGGCGGCGGCAATCTGCTTGCCAAAGCCGCCCGCGGCAAATCCGCTGGCGCCCGCATTCAACTGCGCGTCGAAATACTTCAGGGTCGAAATATTGTTTGAAAACACTATCTCGTGTTCGCGTACCAGGGCATAGCCTCCATGGACCGCGGAAGTGGTGCTTGCCCCGGCGAGCGAAGTCTGATCCAGCACAACCAGTCCGCCCGTTGCGGTGGAGAATTGCTGACGCAGCTCGTCATCCAACCCGCTGCGCTGCACCTGGGCGAGAACGGCGATACCGGGTTGACTTCCTTGTCCGGTTCCCACAATGACAACCTCGTCACCCAGGTACTGGCTCACGTCATGAATCTTCTCCACCAGCGAATTCAGGTCCTGGCTGTTACTCTTCTGGCCGCGCGCCCACCACTGCTGCAACTCGGGGCTTTGGCTCAATTGGTCCTGGAAAATTGCGTTCGCCTGGCTCAGGTAGTCGCCCAGATTCGGAATGCTGATATAGAGCAGAGTATTGTTAGGCATGCGCGGCAGAAGGTCGCTGCTGTAACGCGACTGCGGAAACGGAATCTGCGCAATGAGATGCTCCACATTAGCGAGTTGCGCCAAAAGCCCAATGTACTTTTCGCGATCGGCGCTCCACGCGAACTCCTGATCGAGCGGCTCGGGAGCAAGATTGTCGCTGGTAGCCATTTGCTGGCCCGGATGCAGCAGCGCATGGATGCCGGCGTGCGCCACATCCACCGACCCCTGCAACACGGCAACGCGCGACCCCTTGATACCGGAGTTGATAGAGAATAGCGTTCCGGTAACAGCCACGCGGCAATCCGGAGTTCTCACATACAAATGCCCTGAAGTGCGGTGCGCAGCCGTGACGATCAGCGCGCCCTCATCGAGGACCACGGTAGTGTTCCGTCCGCGTGCGCTTACGTCCAGCGTGCTGCGCTGATTCACTTCCACAATCGAACCATCTGAGAGGCGCAGAACGGCGTGCGAATCGCCCGATGTTCGCATCCGGTCTCCCTCAACAAGCTTTGCGCCGGGGGCGAGCCGCGTATTTCCTGGTCCTGAGATCAGGTAGGCCGAACCGTCAATCGACTGCACCTCTGCGCGAACCCCAGGAGGTACCTGCCAGTAAGCCTTGTAGACAAAGGTCGCGGTGGCAATAAGCGTGCAGGAAAGCGCAAGTGCCCACCCCCATGCTTGAGGATGCCTCTGCGAAGCGGACGCGACAGGCTTCCGGGCGCCAACGCGAGGCCGTGCCCAGTCGACTGCCGTTTTTACTCCACCTTCGCGGAAATACCGCAGGCACAGGCCGCACTCGCCCAGATGCGCCTGCACCAGCAGCGCCCGAGCTTCAGGGAGAGTGCCGGCGCGATAGGCATCCATAAGCTGACGCACGTCGTCGCAATTCCGAATCGTTCCGGAGAAGACTTCATGATTGATTTGAATGCCCAGTCGCTGCGCAGCCTTTGCGGCAGAGGCGGTAATGGCCTCGGAGTCCGGCACATCGGCCTGTAGCGCGTGCGTAGCTCTATCCAGAATGGATTTTTCTTCCTGTCTCATCGCGTCCCCCGTTGTAATTCGGTCAGTCGTTTCTTCAGCTTCGATCGCGCCTGGTGCAGAGTCACGGCCACAACCGCTGACGACGTGCCCATCAACTTTGCGATCTCGCGGTTCTCCAGCTCTTCAAGGTAGCGCAGCGCAAACATCTCCGCGGCGCGCGGGGCCAGCTCGCTGATTGCCTGGCGCAGATGCTGTCGCAGTTCACGGCTCGAGATCGTGGTCTCAGGAGACGCGCCCGGATCTGTCGATGCTACGGCGGCGGCGAACTCCAGCGGTTCAGTGGCCGCAGCCTTGCGACGCCGCAACAGGTCAAGTGCGCCATTGATGGCCGCGCGGTACAGATAACTTCCCGCATTCACCATGGCTGCTGCTTCACTCGAACCGAGACGCAGAAAAACTCCTTGCGCAACATCTTCCGCATCGGCCATATTCCCGGCAATGCGATACGCCGACATCAGCACGCGCCGATAGTGCTCCGCGAACAGTGGCGTCAGGCGGTCGATGTGTTCCCCTACCGGAATGATTGCGGCAGCAGCGCTCACGGATCCACTTTCTTGACTCTTCATGAGGATGACGCTCCAGCGACACAATTATTAATTGCGCCAATGCTAATTACGAGGAAGCAAGGTTCGATGTTCCGGGGCTGGAGATGCCCCGTCAGTCGCCGGCACTGCGCTGCAGATTCAAGCTTTCGCAGAGAATTGAGCTTCAAGTCTTCTGACCGGCGACAAGCTGTTTGGCCGAAGTGAGCTTCTCTGCCTTGAGAGATAGAGCGCCTTCCTTCAAGGTGATGAGCATATCGACAGGTACATTTCTGTGGACTTCAATAGCGCCCAGCGGCCATCGGACTTCAAGGTCGGCCGTGGTGGCGGAGCCGAGTCCGAAGTGAACGCGCGGATCGTTGGCGGAGACATAGCTGGACTGGCTCATGACTTCCTGCACCTGCGTCTTGCCTCCGCTACGAATGGTGACGCGGGAACCTAAGGCGCTGCGATTGCTTTTTGTCCCGTATAGGCGGACCTTGATCCAGTGATTCCCCGCTGGCGCATCGTTCCGCAGGAGTGACGGCGGTTCATTCTGATTCATGATCAGAATGTCGAGATCCCCGTCGTTGTCGAAGTCGCCAAAGGCGCATCCACGGCTGACGTGGCGCGCATCGAGAGCCGGCTGGCTCGCTTCTGGTATCTGAAGGAATGTGCCATCGCCCAGGTTGCGGAACAGAATACGCGGGCCGCGGCGCGGGTACTTTGGGTTCACCCGTTCGAGCTCCGGATATACCTGGCCGGTGACAAGGAATATATCCGGATAGCCGTCGTTGTCGAGATCGAACAAGCCCACGCCCCAACTGACGAAGCGTCTTTCATGGATGAGGCCGGCTTGCGCGGTTACATCTTCGAATTCTCCCTTACCCTGGTTGCGGTAGAGGCCGGTTGATTGATTCATGTAATGTGTACGCACGATGTCGAGGCGGCCATTGCACTCATAATCGCCGATGGCTACGCCCATGCCGGCCATCTCCATGCCGTTGTCTGAGACTGCTACGCCGCGCAATAGTGCCTCGTCGCGAAAGGTTCCGTCGTGGTTGTTCATCAACAAAAGGCTGGGAGTGGTGTCGCAGGCTACAAAGATGTCGGGCCAGCCATCTTCGTCCACGTCAAAGGCGCACGCGGTCAGGCCGTAGGAGCCGCGCAACGCGCCTACGCCTGACTCTTTGGAGACGTCGGTAAACGTGCCGTCGCCGTTGTTGCGGTAAAGCAGGTGCCTGGGAAATGGGAGCCCGCTGGGGCCACAGTTTACGGGCACTCCCTCGAAATTGCAGTTAGGGCGGTCAAGAGAAGGCGTGGGCATGGTAGACAGATCGACGTCGGCGTAGTTGGAGACGAAGAGATCGAGCCAGCCATCGAGGTTGTAATCGATGAAGGTGCAGCCGGAGCCAAAGCGGGTTGTCTTGCTGCTAAGCCCGGCCTGGGCGGTGACGTCAGTGAATGTGCCGTTACCATTGTTGCGGTAGAGTCTGTTCTGTCCGAAATAGGTGAGGAAGAGATCTTCGAAGCCATCGTTGTTGTAATCGCCCACGCACACACCCACTGCCCAGCCTGCATCGATGAGTCCGGCCTTTTCAGTGACATCGGTGAATGTTCCGTCGCGATTGTTGTGGTAGAGCCGGTTGCTTGCACCGGGTGGAATGCTTTCAAGGCGACGCCCGCCGAGGATGAAGACGTCCATCCATCCGTCGTTGTCGTAGTCAATAAAGGCGCAGCCTCCTCCCATGATCTCGGTGAGGTAGGTGGCCGTCGCACCCTCGCCATAAGGCATTACCTTGGTGAGACCGGCCGACTGGGCCACATCGACGAATGTCGAGAAGGGCGGCAGATTAGCGCTACCGGGAGCGAGCCCTATTGCCTTACGGCGAAGCAGGACGGTCGAAAGAAACGCGGGCACCGATTGTAGAAGACGCCGACGGGACCAGCCGCGCAATGATTTGGACGAGACAGGCATTGGTTCGAAGAGTACCACTCACGGTGCTGCACGACCCCCCCTAATCCAGCACGTTCGATCAGTCTTCCGCCGAAAAGGATTAGTCATATTGGAACAGGGTAATGACTTTGCGCTGTCACGAACCAGGGTCGGCGTTCGCGAGCGCCCGCGAGAGCCTGCGTGCATCGGCATTGTCCGGATCGATTTCGAGAGCGTGACCCAGAGCCTCTTTTGCTTCCTTCCACTTGCCATCGCTCGCCAAAGTGGCCGCCAGGTTGATCCATGCGCCCTCGTATGAAGGAGAAGCGTGAACTGCGGCCTGGAAATAGCCTTCTGCCAGCGCTAAGTCCCCCTCGTGGGCGGCAAGGTAACCCATCTGGTTCTGCGCTTCTGCAAGATCGGGATTCAGTTGAATAGCCTGCTCCAGCACCTTCTTTTCGCCTTCAATATCCTTGATCTTGTCCAGCGCCCGGGAGAGCTTGTAAAGCAGGAGCGGCTCATCGGGATCGGATGCGAGCGATTCGCGGTAGAGGGATGCGGCCTGGGCGGCATTGCCCGCGCTCATGGCCTGGTCGCCTTCCTCGGCCTTGCCGGCGGCTTGCACCTTATCGGCTCGCGCCTTCTTCAACTGCTGATAGATCTGCAACTTGTCCTGCGCCGCAGCGGTGTCTCCAAGACGCTGCAGCACTTTGGCCAGATCGTATTGGACCTCCGGGTCCGGGTCGCCAAGGGTAATCGCCTTCTCGAGATGCTGTTTGGCGCCGGGAAGGTCATCAAGCTTGGCCAGAATACTGCCCAGTTCAGCCTGAGATTGGAAATAGCCGGGATTGATTTCGATCGAGTGCTCCAGATGGACACGCGCTGTTTTGAAATCCGCTTCCTGCGACTCCAGGATGGCATTCAGGTAAAGCACTTCCCACTGATTTGGGTAAGCGGCAAGCAACTTGTGCGCGTATTCGGCAGCTTGGCCGGCATGGCTGGAAACCATGGCACGCAAGTAGAGGATCTGGGTAACCTGGTCGTCGGGATGCTTGTCGAGGGCCAGCTTGAATACCGTGAACGCTTCATCCTCGCGGCCATTGAGCATGAGCACCATGGAGAGTTCATCGGCGATGGGAAGAGAGCCCGGATCGTCGTTCAACCCCCCGCGAAGCACCGCGATTGCGGAGTCGAGCTGGGCGGTGCCGACATATGCCATGCCGAGGTTGAGGCTCTGCACCGATGTGCGAACGCGGGTAGTTCCCGGCTTGTCGAGCAGGGCTATTACGCCCGCGTAATCCTTCTGGCCGATGAAGTTCTGCGATAAACCATCGAGCGCGGGCCCCGAATCCGGATCGATTGCGAGGGCGGCGCGCCACTCAGCCTCGGCTGCCGCAGTATTCTTCATTCGATCCATCACCATGGCAAGAACCAGGTGAGGGCGGATGTCGCTGGAATCAAGCTGCTTGGCCCGGTTGAGAGGCGTGACGGCCGGCTCATCTTGACCGGCGGAATACAGGCTCAGTCCCCACAGATAGGCCAGAGATGCCGAACTGGGCTTGAGCTGGAATGCCGATGCAAACGCATTGGCGGCGCAATCAAATTGCTTGTGGTCGGCGTACCAGTTGCCTATTGCGGCGTATGCTTCGCTGCTGGGCGAGGTTTTGAGGCGAGCGCTCAATGAATCCGGTGCGGTGCATGCGGCAAAGACCAGTGGATTCGCGAGAAACCAGAGAAGGACACCGAAGATCAACCGAGGACCGATGTGATGGATTTTGGTTTGCTTGATCATTCGATATGAGCTAGCCGCAAGCACTTTCTTTTGTGACAACGAGGAACCGATGTGATTCCGCAAGCGTTATTGCCCGCGCGCTCATTCTAGTACACATTCAGGGCGGCCGTCGCATCAGGCAAGTTAGTACGCACGGGAAATCTCAAATGCAAAATCAAATGCGGCAGTCGTCGCTCCATCTCTCGTCAGGAATGTGCCGGGTTGTTTCATCCTGCGTCGGAACCCGCGTTTCTAAAGGCGATTGAAGCTTAGAATCAGCTACTTGAAAAATGCTGCAGAATCCGACTTTTGGCCGATTGCAATTCTTCTTAATAGAAGCGTAGTATTCGCGTCGACTCGAAATACGATCTTCCGATAGCAGGGAAAAATCCGTGTGAGGGTTGGTAGTGTCTCTAAAAGTCAACGTTAAAGTCGGTTTTGAAAACGATTTCTGGACAAGAAGGACGAAGTCTCGAAATCCCGATTTTTTGAGTATCACAAGTTTCAGGAGGAAGCGATGCAACGAATTAAGGCGACGCAATATTGGGGATTACTGTTTGTTCTCCTGATTGGCCTGGTTAGTCTGGGGAAGCCAGTCCTTTGTCAGGGCACAAACGGAAGCCTGACCGGCCAGGTCACCGATTCATCGGGCGCGGCAATACCAAATGCCGCTGTTACCCTCACCAATGTTGGCACTAACCTTGTGCTAAGCGGGATTACGGATGGCCAGGGAGTATATGTCTTTACGCTGGTGCCGCCTGGTGGCTACACGCTTGCAGTCAAAGCAGCGACCTTTGCCGGCTATGTGCAGAAGGGCATAGTGATCGATGCCAATCTGTACGCAACCCAGAACGTGCAGTTGAAGGTGGCGAGTACGGGCGAGACGGTCAACGTGACCGCCAACGCGGAACTTATCGACACAACTTCGGCAGAGCTCGGCATGACGGTGAATCAGACAGCCGTCTCTGAGTTACCCTTGAACGGCCGCGACCCCTCCGCCCTTGCGCTGCTGTCGCCGGGCATAGTAGATGGCAACAGGGCCGGCATTGCCTGGCAGCAGAGCGGCTTCTCATTTCCGAATGAGTCCGTGGCCTCTTCCAACGGCGGCCGCGTTGGCAGCACATACTACATGCTTGACGGCGTGTCCAATATGGACAACTACCTGGCCTCGAGCGCGCCTACGCCCAACTCCGACGCCACGCAGGAATTCCGCCTCATCTCCAGCAACTTCAGCGCCGTTTACGGCTTCTCATCGGGCGGCGTTGTTTCCGAGGCCACAAGGAACGGCACCAACCAGTGGCACGGCGGCCTGTTCGAGTTCATGCGCAACGGCGATTTCGACGCTCCCAATTGGAGCAACCACATTCAGGATGTCTATCGGCAGAACCAGTTCGGCGGTTACGTCGGTGGACCGGCCATCAAGAACAAGCTGTTCTTCTTCTTCAACTACCAGGGAACCGTCATTGTTGGCGGCCCCGGGCAGTCAAATAACTCGACACAAACACCCACCGTGCAGATGTTGAACGGTGACTTCAGCGGACTCATCGACTACGCCCAGGCCCATAACTCAAATTGCGGCACGGGTTATAACGTACCCGCATCCCAACAGACGACCACGTGCGGCTGGCTTAATGGACCCTTCCAGGTTGTCAACGGTATTCCGAACCAATTGATAGGCGGCGGCGCAGCGCTTGATCCGGTGGCTGTGCAGTTTACGAACGACGGACTCCCGGGACACGCCGCTCCAGGTTCAGGTACTGCGGCTCCGACCTCCGGCGCCCAGAACGTGGCTGGAGATATGCTTTACGCCTCGGCCAACATAAAGAACTCCCACAAAGACGAGTACACGGGCAGAGGCGATTACGATCTGACCAAGAACCAGCGCCTCACGTTGCGCTCGTTCATCGACAAGTACACTGCGCCCGCCGGCGACACGCCGGGCAACGTCCTCTCCGTATTGAACCTGAACACGTGGAATCAGACCTTCGGCCTGAAGATGTGGTATTTCAACGAGCTCGCTCAACACACCTGGACGGTGAATCCTACCACGGTCAACACGTTTACAGGTTTCTGGACCGAGCAGAGCGCCCACAATGCGACCGCACTCCTTGACAATAACGGCAAACCGATGTGCTGGTCGCGCTACATCGCGGTCACCGAGCCGGCTTGCTATATGGAAGGCGCAGGCTTCGGTGGCGCTACGGGTGGATGGACCGAGCCTTCGAATGAAGTCCGTAGCACCATGGGCATCTCCGACACCTTGATCAACACGTTCCACCGTAATACGATCTCGGCGGGCATCGATCTGCGGCATGAGCGGGCGGTCGAAACCACCCAATATCCGCAGGACGCCATCATCAGCTTCGGCAGCGGTTACACCGGCAACAGCGAGTCTGACTGGCTGCTGGGTTACATGGACAGCTTCATGCAGGGAGATGGCGAACTGGCCGACATCCAGGGATATGAGGTGGGCCCGTACGTCAACGATGAGTTCCGCCTCAAGCCCGGTCTGACCCTGACTCTTGGCTTGCGCTGGGATCCAGATCTGCCGCCAGCTTCTGTCGGAGGTCGCGGAGGTGCATTCGTGGCAGGACAGCAGAGCTTCATTTTCCCCGCCGCGCCTCAGGGACTAATCTACCCCGGCGATACCAATATGAAGGGAGCCGGCCTTCGCCCCGGCGACAAGCAATTCTTTGAGCCCCGCATTGGCGTGGCCTTTCAACCCAAGAACATGCCGAAGACCTCATTCCACGCGGCATTCGGCATGTTCACCGCTCCGGTCGCTTACTCTAACTACAACCACGTCGTCGATTTGGCGCCCTTTGCTCCGACTTACACCCCGAGTGCGCCGTCAAATTCGCCGATTTGCGACGGTGGCGCAACCTGCACGCCGAACACCGGCCAAACGATTACCGGATACGAGAACTTCCACAATCCATGGGAAACCTCGTCGTTTAACACACCCAACGGCTCCCCATTCGGCTCCGGCCCCGGCGAGATTCCCTGGGCTACTCCGACCTACAAACCCCCGCTCAACTCTCCGGTTCCCACCCCGGTCAGTTTAGGGGCATCCTTCAGCCGGCAATTCAAGGCGCCCATGACCGAGGAGTGGAACGTCTCAGTAGAGCAACAGATCGACGCGGTGACAGCGGTTCGCATCGCCTATGTTGGAAGCCAGACATATCACGAAAGCTATGTGCAGGATGACAACTTCTCCGGCTACACCTACTGCACTTACTACAACAACCCGAACTGCGCGCTACCAACCCAGGCGAACCTCACCAATGGCACCCTTAACTCGCCATATTTACCTTACGCCCCCAACTTCACCGACCTACTGGAATACGACAGCGGGGCAACCGCCAGCTATCACTCACTGCAGGTCAACGTCCAGAGGCATCTGTCTCACGGTCTCCAGGGGCAAACCAGCTTTACCTGGGAGAAGTCGATTGACGTGGCCAGCGCCGCTAACCTCTCCAATGGCGATGAGATGAACAATCCCCGCAACCTTAGCTGGAGCCGCGGTATCTCCAACGCGAACCTCCCCTTTACCTGGGTCAGCGACTTCATTTATACCAGTCCCGCGTTGCGGGGGCAGAATCTGCTTGTACGTGAAGCGCTCGCAGGCTGGGAGATGAGCCCTATCATTACCTGGCAATCGGGCACGCCGTTCGGCGTCAGCCCGGGCAACGATAATTCCGCCTATGGCGAACTGAACAAAGGCGACGGCTGTATCGAGGCCTGCGCCGGTGATCGCGCCGACCGTGTTCCAGGAGTGCCGCTCAAAGTTCGTCAAGGCGGCCGCGCCCACTGGACGCAGGAATACTTCAACCCCGCTGCGTTTATCACCCGTCACGATGGAACCTTCGGCAACAGCGGCCGCAACCTGATCCAGGGCCCTCCGACCTTCAACATCGATACGTCGCTGATGAAGAACTGGTCGATCCTTGAAAGGTACAATTTGCAGCTTCGCTTCGAGTTCTTCAACGCTACCAACCACCCCGTAATGAGCAATCCAAACTCCCAACCGGGCGATTCGGGTGGCGGCCCAGCTACAATCAACGGAGGTAACGCCGGCTTCGGTGGCCCTTCAAACACCCCTCGTGTAGGCCAGGCGGCTCTGAAAGTCACCTTCTAACCAAACAACGGGCTCGGGCGGCGATCAGGCTGCCCGGGCCCGTTTCTTACATTGCAAGAGCGAGTTCGGATACTGCGCGCATCTCCAGGGTCAGGATGCAACCGTCTTTTGGTCCTCTGGTTTCTCCTTATATGCCTAACCCGTAGACGTAAGGCGGGCTCGGCAAACCTATGATGCTTTCATGGGTCACAGGTCGGGCGTGGACCCGGAGGTCCAGCAAATGCTCAAGGCGCTGTCATTGTCATCGGTTCTGCAGAGGCGTCCGCTGGCGGTTGGAGGAACAATCCTGACTGTCCTTCTCGCCTGCTCCTGGGTTCTTCCTTTTCACAGCAGAGCTTTCGGAAGAGCACAGGCTATTGCATTGGACGATTCCAGGACAGGTCTTTGGCCCATTTCTATCGACTATCCGCAGGATGGTTCCATTTTTCCGCCCGGAATTACGGCCCCCACATTCATCTGGCGCGACGCGGCAGCAGATTCCTGGCAAATCGAAATTGTCTTCGCCGACAAATCTGCTCCCCTCCATGTTCAGCCCAAGGCCGAACGGATGCACTTTGGCGCCATCGATCCTGAATGCATCAGCAGCACGAATGAATTGCCCAAGTTGACACCGCAGCAGGCGGCCTCGTGGACTTGGACCCCGGACGCATCCGTTTGGCAACTCATTCAATCGCATTCAAAGGAGTCGCCTGCCACGGTGACTATCATCGGTTCTTCCCAGGCGCATGGCGAGGTTTCTCGAGCACACATCTCCCTGGTCACCTCGGCGGATCCAGTGAACGCTCCGATTTTTTACCGCGACGTTCCTCTCATGCCGAGTGCCGGCGCAAACGGTACTGTGCAACCGTTGTCTCCCGAATCGATTCATCTCATTCGCTGGCGGCTGAGAGATATTCGCCTGCCAGAGAGCCGCACCGTGCTCACGAATATGCCAACCTGCGCCAACTGCCATTCCTTCTCCCGCGACGGCAAGACGTTAGGTATCGATGTAGACGGCCCGGCCAACGACAAGGGCCTTTATGCAGTCGTCCCGGTGGCTCGGCATATGTCCATTCAGAACAAGGACATTGTTCAATGGAATACCGACGGGCAGGCGGGTAAGGTTCGTGTGGGGTTCATGTCGCAGGTGTCTCCAGACGGGCGCTACGTGGTGAGCACCTTTGCCGGATCTGCGCTGGATATCTCAAACACTTATTACGTAACCAACTTCAAGGATTATCGTTTTCTGCAAGTGTTTTATCCGACACGAGGAATTCTGGAGTGGTACGACCGGGCGGCAGGAAAGCGCCAGCCGCTGCCCGGCGCCGATGACCCGCGCTATGTGCAGACAGACGGCGTGTGGAGTCCGGATGGCAAATACATTGTGTTTGCACGGGCCGAAGCGGTTGACCCTTATCCGTCCGGTCAGCCGAAAGCACTCCACGCCAACGATCCCAACGAGACCCAGATACAGTACGACCTTTACCAGATTCCATTCAACGACGGCAGAGGTGGCGTTCCCGAGCCAATTGCCGGCGCATCGCACAACGGAATGAGCAATAACTTTCCCAAGGTTTCTCCGGATGGACGATGGATTGTCTTCGTCGAGTGCCGCAATGGTCAGCTCATGCGCCCCGACAGCCAGCTTTATATCGTTCCCTTTGGGGGCGGTGAGGCGCGACGCCTCCGCGCCAATACCTCGCTCATGAATTCATGGCATAGCTTTTCTCCTAATGGGCGCTGGCTGGTTTTTTCATCGAAAGCCCGCTCGCCTTACACGCAGATGTACTTGACGCACCTCGATAACGACGGTAACTCGAGCCCTGCCATCCTGATCGATAACTCCACTGCATCCAACCGCGCCGTAAACCTTCCCGAGTTCGTAAATATTGCGGGAGACGGAATCGAGGATATCCAGGTGCCCGCAGTGGAACTCTACAAGTTGATTGATGAGGCCACCCAACTCGAAGAGAAAGGCGAGAAAGACAAGGCTTTGGCGATTTGGAAGCGGGCCGCAGCAATCGAGCCCGAGAACGCCAAAGTCCAAAATGGCCTGGGCGTTGCCCTCTTCGTTCATGGCGAAACTGCAGAAGGCTTCGAGCACCTTCATCATGCTCTGCGTATCAACCCGCTGTCAGTCGAGACCCATTACATTCTGGGCAGGTTCCTGCTCGATCAGGGCCATGCGGACCAGGCATTGCCGGAACTGAAGACCGCCATCGAAATCAGGCCGCACTTCGCTGCGTGCGAAGAGGCCCTGGCGAGCGCATATGAGGATTTGGGGCAGGGCGCTGAGGCGCTTACACATTGGCAAAGGGCGCTTGATGCCGAACCGGGCCGCGTGAGTGCGACTCTGGGCGCTGCGTGGCTGCTGGCCACCTCTCCAGACGCCTCGCTGCGTAACGGGACCCAGGCGCTCTCTCTCGCCGAAGATGCCCAAGGCCTTGTTCCGGCCGAAGATCCCGATGTCCTCGATACGCTGGCAGCGGCGTTCGCTGAGAACGGTCAATTCGCGAAGGCAACAAATGCGGCGGAACGGGCTCTTGAGTTGGCGGCCGCTCGAGGAAATGTATCTCAGTCAGCCGCCATTCGCGCACGCCTGCTGCTTTACAAGGAAAACAAGCCGTACCGTAATGAACGGCGATCCGGTGTTGGTCAATCTTCAAATGCAGGTCTCTCCTCTTCGCGGGGAAAACAATGAGCGACCTTGCCCGAATCAGCCGCGCCACAGTGCGCCCGCGATGCCGCTGTACAAGTAAGAACGAAAAGGACAGACATGCCATTATCACGCAGGGACTTTTTGGAGGCGGGTGCTCTTTCCGCTTCAGGAATTGTGTTGTCAGGTGTACTTCACAGCGAGACCACCGGTGGAGCGGGCCAGGGAGATAACGGCAGCGCGGTTGAGGCTGCTTCATTTGGAGTCCCCGCCGCGCGACTCGTGTTGAACTTGAATCAGAACTGGCAGTTCTTCCGGCCTGAATCCAAAGCATCGTCCTCGGATTCAAAGTTGGCGGGGGCGGATAACATGGACGCTCCCGTTGACGCAAAGTGGGAGGCGGCTACCTTACCGCACTCAGTCAGACTTGAGCCAAGAGATGTGAGCGGCGGACTCAACTATCGCGGTGTCTGCTGGTACAAACGGGATTTGCTCGCCCAGCCGGAATGGAAAGATCGTGTCGTTTACCTCAAGTTCCAAGGCGCAATGCAAGTTGCGGACATTTGGCTTAATGGCGTGCATCGAATCACGCACTTTGGCGGGTACCTGCCCTTCACTATCGATATCTCAAAAGACATACGATTTGACCAGCCCAATAACCTGATCGTGCGCCTGGACAACTCCGACAATCCCGAGGTCCCACCGGGAAAACCGCAGGGCGAACTGGACTTCTGCTACTTCGGAGGACTTTATCGGAGCGTCGATCTCGAAGTGATTCATCCTCTTCACATCACCGATCCAATCCTCGCAGACACGGTTGCAGGCGGAGGCGTGTTTGTGACTTACCCTTCCGTCGCGTCTGGCGAGGCCATCGTGCGGATCCAGACCGAGGTGGTGAACGAATCGGATGAAAACCGCGTTTGCGACGTAGTGCAGTCATTGATCGGCCCAGAAGGGAAGTTCGCTGCAAAGGACTCGGTCACTGTTGCTTTGCCGCCCGGTTCCCGCAAGCTGGCGACGCAGACCATGAAAGTTAGAGATCCCCGTCTCTGGCACCCCGACGATCCTCAACTCTACTCGCTTTATTCGACAGTAGAGGTGAACGGCAAGGCGATCGACGACGTGCACACGCGCGTAGGCATCCGCTCCATTCAGTTCGAAAAGAGTCTTGGCCTGCTCATCAACGGGCGGCCCTTTTTTTCCATCGGTGCGAATCGGCATCAGGATCATCCTTATGTGGGCTATGCGCTGCCGCACTCCGCGCATTATCGCGACGCATTCAAGCTGCGCGAGGCGGGCTTCACATCGTATCGCAGCCACTATCCTCAGGACCCAAGTTTCATGAATGCCTGCGATGAGTTGGGCATCCTGGCGATTGTTTCCAACCCCGGCTGGCAGTTCGTCGGGGACGATGTATTCAAGAAGCGTGTTTATCAGGATGCGCGCGAGATGGTCCGGCGTGACCGCAATCATCCATCCGTTGTCATCTGGGAAGCCGCGCTGAATGAATCCAACAACAGTTCGCTGGCGGCGGAGCTTTACCGGATTGTTCACGAAGAGTACCCCGGGCCGGCATGTTACACGGCAGGAGATCCAATTCGTAAACCGGTGCCGGGTTTCGACGGATGGGATGTCACTTATGCCGGCCACCCACCTGAGGATGCCTCCAGGCCTTCGTGGATACGCGAGTGGGGTGACCAGGTTGATAACTGGAGCGATCAACAGGGCCGCGTGCGCGTCGCCAGATCCTGGGGCGAAGTGCCGATGCTGGTACAGGCCTCAACTCATTTGCGCAGTCTGAATCGGATCTACCAATCCGAAAGCATGCCCGCAGGCGCCGATCTTTGGGCGGGAATCGATGCATTTCGCGGATATCATCATCAACCTTTTCTCGGGGCGCCACTGGACCTGTTCCGGATTCCAAAATTCGATTACTTCATGTTTCAAAGTCAGCGTCCGCCACAGCGTCAACCGGCGCGTACTGGCAGCGGGCCGATGATTTTCATTGCCAATTACGCAACGTTCTATTCTCCCCTGGATGTCGTAGTGTTCAGCAACTGCGAACAGGTACGCCTGACCGAAAACGGTAAACCGATTGCAACGCAAACCCCCGATGCCGGATATCGGATCCCTCATCCGCCCTTCACCTTCAAGGTGGGAAACTTCAGCGGCACGCGGAGCATGTTATTCGCCAACCCAGCTTCGCCCGATGCGCCCTGGCAGCCGGTCGGGGAGTTGCTCGCGGAAGGATTGATCGGTGGCAAGGTGGTCGCAGAACACCAGGTTCGCTCTCCCGGCGTCCCGCAGAGCCTTCGATTGCGGCTCGACAACTGCGGACTCGATCCCGTTGCAGATGGAGCAGACTGGGTTCGCGTTTATGCCCACGTTTGCGATGCAAGAGAGATGACTTATCCGTTTGGGGACGACATGGTGACTTTTTCGGTAAGTGGTGAAGCCACGCTGATTGGGGATGAGCGAATATTCGCCAACCCAGTGCGCGCGGAGGCCGGAGTCGCCACTGCCCTGGTCCGGATGACGAGGTCTGCCGGACTCGTAACCGTGAGTGCATCCGCTCCCGGACTGAAGAGCGCGGCGCTGGAGTTTCGATCCATGCCAGTTGAGTCGCGAGTCGCGCAGCGGAGCGCATAGCATGATGCGGAGCGGAAAGCAGGCAGAATTCCGGTAAGCCGGGACGGCTCCTTGCGAGCATGTCGAGCCAAGGCGAGCATGCATCCGCAGGAGCAATTATGATGTGTATTCTTCCCGGCGGAGAACGATGTGAGTTTGCAAAGGCGCTGCGCCATGAACCCGATCCGGCTCGCGGTCTCGATGACACACATAGCGCGATACACTCTCGGCCCTGGAATGTCGCGGCGAGGCAGGTGCGCCGTGGCAACCCTGGCGCTTGCCGGTTTGTTGGCATCTGCCCAGGAGATAACTAAGAAATCCTCGATTGGGGACTGGAATTTTACTGTGCGCTCCTGGCAGGCCCAGAATGGGTTACCGGGAGAGACGGTGCAGTCTTTTGCGCAGACTCCCGACGGCTTTCTCTGGGTGGGGACAAGTGATGGGCTGTTTCGGTTCGATGGGGCCAACTTCACACTGTTCTCGCATGAGAATACGCCGCTTATGCGAGAGAATAGCGTCTTCTGCCTGTTGGCGGGTCGTGACGGCCACTTGTGGATTGGCACCGATGGTGGCGGTCTTCTGGAGATGCACGATGGGTTCCTGAGGGCATACACGCCGGATGACGGTTTGACCGATGGATTCATTCGCGCACTCTTCGAAGACCGAAGCGGAACAATGTGGGTCGCAACCGACAACGGCCTGTTTCGCGTGAAGGCAAACAAAGTAACCCGGGCTGATGTCGTGCCGGAGATGCCGCTCGGTACCGCCTTCCATGGTCTTTATGAAGATCACACCGGAAGCATCTGGGCCGGCGCAGCCCGGTTATACGCAATCCGGAACGGAAAGCCGGAGTCGTATCCGCTGGGCGGGGTAGACAATCAGCACCGCCTGAAGTCGATCACAGAAACTGCGGATGGTTCTATCTGGGCAGGAACAGTCTCGGGTCTGTACCGGCTACTACCCGGAGCTTCGCAGTTTGCCCAGGTAGACGGTGTCTGGGGAACGGTGCGTACACTCCGGGAAGTTGCGGCCGGTGAACTGTGGGCCGGCACCATCGGCCAGGGAATCTTTCGCATTCGGTATCAGCCGCACGCCGTCAAAATCACCCGGCTCACAGCGCCATCTCCATTGGTGAGCAACACCGTGCTCGCGATCTTTACCGACGACGCTGGTAATCTTTGGATCGGAACCCAGGTCGGCATGATCCGTCTTAGCCGCACGCCGGTCAATGTGCTGCTTCTTCCTCAGGCCGCCGATTCTGACTTTGGCACAGTGTCGCTGGATACTGACGGAAGCCTCTGGGCGGCTTCAAACCAACTGGTCCACATCATTGGAGACCGCGCCGTACCCGTCCACTTTCAACAAATGGGCACCGCGCATGTGCGTAATGTATTGCGCGCTCGAGATGGCGCGCTTTGGCTCGGCACCGATGGGAGCGGCATTTTCAGACTCTCGTCGAATGGCGTGACGCGTATTACCACCACCCAGGGGCTGGTGAATAACTTCGTGCGCGCCATGATGGAAGCACATGACGGCAGCATGTGGATTGCAACTGACTCCGGACTGAGCCACCTTGACGGCAAAAACATTCTGGACGGCAAAAACATTCACAATTTCACAATGGAGAACGGGCTGTCGCACTCTAGTCTGCGCGCATTGCTTGAAGATCGAAACGGCGACCTCTGGGTGGGCACCGAACGGGGCGTAACCCGCCTGCGCAACGGTGTAGCTCTCCACGATGCCGTTACAGATGCATTGAAAGACGAAAAAGTGTGGTCGGAGCTAGAAGATTCCGATGGCGGCCTCTGGTTCGGAACCCGGAATCACGGACTCTACAGCCTTCGCAATGGACAACTGACTCACTATACGACGGCCAATGGCCTTGCCAGTGACAGCATTTTTTCCATCCTCGAGGACGGCAGCCGTCATCTCTGGATGAGCGGCCCGCAGGGAGTAATGTTGTTCGATCGCGGCCAGCTCGACGCCCAGGCCCAGGATCCGGATCAGACACTTTCTCTGCGCTTCTATCGTGCCAATAGCGGAGAAGCTCCTGTCCGGTTCTATGGGGGAACACAGCCGGCCGGAGTCATGATGCGCGATGGGGAACCGTGTCTTCCCACCAGTGAGGGGTTATGGAGGATTCACCCCGCAGCATTCAATCCTTCGGTTTTGTCCCACCTTCGCATCGATAGTGTCACCGTGGATGGGCGACTCGTGCCGCAAGTAGATCCCCTGAAGTTGTCTGCGCGACAGTCCCGCGTGGAGATCGGGTACGAGCCGGTGATGCTGAGTTCGCAAAGCGATTTGCAATTCCGCTATCGCATGACCGGCTTCGACAAGGATTGGACCCGCACCGACACTAATCACCGGTCAGCGACTTACACCAACCTGCCGGCGGGCACATACACATTCATCGTTGAGGCATGGGAAATGGACCATCCGGAATACGTTGTGCGGGCGACGGTTCTTCTGGTAAAAGCACCCTACTTCTACATGACCCCATGGTTCATTGCTCTTTGCGTGGTATCTATCGCCATTTTTTCTGTCATCGCCTATCAGATAAGGATGAAACAAATACGTGGAAGATTCTCCGCAGTTCTCGCGGAACGGTCGCGCCTGGCGCGCGAAATGCACGATACGTTGATTCAGGGCTGCGCCGGCGTCTCGGCGATGCTTGAAGCGGTGCAGAGCTGCGATCCAGACGATCGTGAATCGAAGGCGCATTTCGTGGAATTTGCCAACACTCAGATTCGCGCACTTATGGATGAAGCTCGCATGGCGGTCTGGGATCTTCGGCGCGGAGACGACTCACAGAGCAATCTGGTGGAATGCATCGGCCAAATGGTCGATCGGCTCAGCAGTGAATATAGTGTAAACATAAAGTTTTCGACGGACGGGGAACCGTTCCCGGTAGAACAGCAGCAGACGCACGAGTTGCTTATGGTGACGCGCGAAGCGCTTTTCAACGCCATCCTGCACGGACATCCGAGTTCAATTGAGGTACAGGCCCAATTCTCTTCTCAGGCGCTCGAATTGCTCATTCAGGATGACGGGCGGGGTTTCGAACTCGTTGCCGATTTTCCTGAAAATGGTCATTACGGTCTCCAGGGCATGATGGAACGCGTTCAGAGACTGGGCGGAACCCTTTCCATCGAGAGCAGGCCGCACCGTGGAACCTCGGTCTCTGCGACCATCCCGCGAGCCTCGTGACCCCGCTGACAGTGCCGCGATGCCTGCACTATAATCCTTGCTCTAGTGAAACGGATCAGGATATTCATCGTCGACGATCATCCGATTATGCGAATTGGTATCGCAGCCCTGGTTTCGTCGTCACGAGAAATGATCTCGGTAGGCCAGGCCGGCAGTGGCGAAGAGGCAGTCGAGAAGTACGCCCTATGCAAGCCGGATATCACGTTGATCGACCTTCGCCTTCCCGGGATCAGCGGCGTTGAGACCATCCGGCAAATTCGCCTGAAGGATCCGAATGCCCGTTTTATCGTGTTGACGACCTACGAAGGAGACGAAGATATTCATCAGGCGATGGAGGCGGGCGCCAGCGGATACCTGGTCAAGGGCCTGCCCCAGGAAATGCTGGTGAATGCGGTGCTAAGCGTTCACGGGGGAGGCCGCTTTCTGCCGCCTCCAATGTCCCGGGCCTTGGCTACACGCACTCCGGATACACAACTTAGCGCAAGAGAACGCGAAGTTCTGACATTGATTTCCAAGGGCAAGTCGAACAAGGAAATTGCTGCCGACCTGTGCATTTCCGAAGCAACCGTAAAGTGCCATGTCAGCGTGATTCTTTCCCGCCTCAAGGCGGCCGACCGAACACAAGCGGTAATGACAGCCTTGCAGCGTGGATTGATCCACGTGTAGACCTTCTCGCTGGTTGAAGCAGAGGTAACTTTTACCGAATCTGACCTGAAGGCGATCAACAACATATTGGGAATAGACCAATCCCGCACATGCGAATTCATCGGGTGCGCTCTATGTTTCTGGTTGGTCTTGTGGTCCCGGACTGGTTGCATCCATTCTTTCCCCAGGTGCGTAATCCCTTTCAACTGGCGAAAATCCAATACAATTACGTCTTTTCGCTGTGTGTTGCCCTTTGGAGCGCTTAGACTTGATGTAACACACAGGACCAGCGATCATTCACTTGCCCACGGAATTGGCCTTTGCACGCGCATCCCTCGAAGGCTTCAACCGCGGTCGCATCTGCTTCTCTGAATCGTCCTTAAGGCGACCGAAAGCAGACCAGCAGAAAAGGTGGCCCGGCTCGGTCAGGAAACGGCGAAGGCCTGAGTGAGAAACCCGCGGGACGATATGCGAATTGACGGGCACCAGCACTTTTGGCATTACAACCCTGCCGAGCACGTTTGGATGACGGAGAAAATGGCGCTGCTGAAGCGCGATTTTCTGCCGGTGGACTTGTTGCCGCTTATAAATGCTGCCGGCTTTGACGGCTCCATTGCCGTGCAGGCGCGACAGAATCTCGATGAGACGCTCTGGTTGCTGCAACTCGCCGCAGAGCACACGTTCATCAAGGGAGTGGTCGGTTGGCTGGACCTTTGCTCACCCGATTTGCAATTCCAGTTACAGCGATTTGCGAGAAATCCCAAGCTGGTTGGCGTGCGTCATGTTCTGCACGACGAACCCGACGATCGGTTCATGCTGCGCCCCGAATTCCTGCGCGGCATTGCCCTGCTGAGCCAGTTCGATCTCACCTACGATTTACTGCTCTTTCCAAAACATCTGCCCGTCGCATCGCAGCTTGTGCAGGCGTTCCCGGAACAGCCATTTGTCCTGGACCACATCGCCAAGCCTCGCATTGCGGACGGCATCCTGTCTCCCTGGGATAGGGACCTGCGCAATCTGGCAAGCTTTACAAATGTGTTCTGCAAGCTCTCCGGCATGGTCACTGAGGCAACCTGGAAGAAATGGAAGCACGATGATTTTCGCAGATTCCTCGACACGGTATTCGAGGCGTTCTCTCCTGATCGGCTGATGATCGGATCCGATTGGCCTGTCTGCACGCTGTCGGGAGACTATGAGTCCACAATGCAAATCGTAATGGACTATGTTCAGCAGTTTCCTTCTCCAGTCGAGTCTGGAATTCTGGGCGGCAATTGTGCCCGCATATACAAGATCCAATCTCATGAATCGAGGCCGAGTACCAATGATCTCTGAAATGACAGCCGCCGTGTTGCACGCCGCCAGGGATATCCGGATTGAGCGAGTAAATCGTCCCGGGCTGCTTCCGGGCATGGTGACCCTGCGCAGTCGACGGGTCGGCATTTGCGGCTCGGATTTGCACTACTTTGAAGACGGAAGGTGCGCCGCTTTTGTGCCGGACCGGCCCTTTGTGCTGGGTCACGAATTCACTGCCGATGTGGTGGCCGTTGGAGATGGCGTGGACTCGGTGAAGACAGGCGACCGCGTAACCGTCAACCCTGCCCGCAACTGTGGCTTCTGTGAGTACTGCAAGGCTGGAAGGATCAACCTTTGCCGCAAAACAATCATGCTGGGCAGCGCCAGTTCGACGCCTCCCACCAACGGCGCACTCGCCGAGTTCGTTGCGGTGCGCGCCGACCAGTGCCATGCCCTGCCCAACCAGATCGACGATTCCATCGGCGCGATGATAGAGCCCTTTGCCGTTGCGCTGCACGCGGTGAAGCGCGCAGGCGTGGTTTCCGGTCGGTCCGTGCTGGTGATGGGCGCGGGGACGATCGGGCAACTTGTGGCGATTGCCGTTCGCGCGTTTGGCGCGGTTCCTGTCGCGATCAGTGACATCGTTGCCTACCGCCGCGAAAAAGCGGTTGCGCTCGGTGCGGATCTGTCGCTCGATCCATCTCAGGGAGATTTTCCCGCCCAGGTCAGGAAACTGACTGGCGATGGATTCGATCTGATCTTTGAGGCGTCGGGCTCTCCGCTTGCGCTGCGCGCTTCATTCGATCTGGTTCGCCCGGGCGGTACCGTCGTGCAAATCGGCACGCTGGGCACCGCGGATATACCGCTGCCGGCAAACCTGCTGATGAACCGGGAGATCAACTTTATCGGATCGATGCGATATGGCAATGTGTTCGACGAGGCGATCCGGTTGGTCGCTGCCGGTCGCGTCGATTTGAAGCCGCTGGTCAGCCAGGTCTTCGCTCTTGACCAATCAGCCAAGGCATTTGAGCATGCGGCGGGCAAGTCTCAGACGTTCAAAGTTCAAATCGACTTGTGACCACGGAGCCAAATGAAAATATCTGCCATCGACGCCGTTGTGATCGCCATCTACCTGGTCGGCATTACACTCTTCGGAATCCGCGTCGGATATAGAAAAAAGTCTTCAACACAGCAATACTTCCTCGCCAACAAATCGCTCGGGTGGTTCACGGTCGGAGCCGCCGTGTTCACTTCCAACATTTCTACCATCCATCTCGTCGGCCTGGCAGCGGGGGGAGCCAAGGATGGCCTGGTCATTGGCAACTTCGAGTGGATGGCATGCTTCACGCTCATTTTGCTGGCGCTGATCTTTGCGCCCTTCTACATTAACTCCGGAGTTTCGACACTGCCGGAGTTCATGGAGCGCAGGTATTGCCCCCAAGCTCGAACCTTCCTCGCCGTCATCGGCATTCTCGGCGCTCTTCTCATTCATATTGGCATCAGTCTTTTTGCGGCGGCCAAGGTGTTCGAGAGCTTCCTCGGCGTGCCCATGATCGCAACCATCGTTGTGCTTTCGCTGTTTACAGTCACCTATGCGGCTTTGGGTGGACTCAAAGCTGTGGTTATGACCGAGAATATTCAGGTAGTGCTGTTGCTGGCTGGCGCCATCCTGGTCACAGTGCTTGGATTGCGGGCGCTTCCGGGCGCCGGTGTCGACAGTGTTCACGCCTTCAGGAACTCCGTTGCACCCGGCCAGTTGCATATGCTTCAACCCATAATCGATTCAAGCGGGCATCTGAGCGAGTTCTCATGGCTGGCGGTTTTGCTGGGCTATCCGATTCTTGGCATCTGGTACTGGTGCGCCGACCAGACCCATGTGCAGCGCGTTCTGGGAGCACATACCTTGAAGGACGGGCAGAACGGCGCATTATTTGCCGGGTTCCTCAAAATCACCCCCGTGTTTCTCATGGTTTTCCCCGGCATCATTGGGTATGTGCTTTGGCGCAGGGGCGCGATTAATCTGCCGAATGTTGCCGGGACGATGCACCCGGATTACAACGCAATGCTGCCCACTCTTATCAAGTACCTGGTACCCGTGGGCCTGCGCGGATTGATCGCGGCCAGTCTCGCGGCAGCCTTGATGAGTTGCATGGCGGCCGCACTCAATAGCTGTGCCACGCTCATCTCGATGGATGTCTTGAAGCGAATGCGCCCGAATGCCTCCGAAGCGCGCCTGGTGAGGACCGGGCGAATCGCGACCGGAGGAATCATGGTGCTGGCCATGCTGTGGTCGACCCAGGGCGATCAGTTTGGCACCATCTTTGAAGCGATCAACAAGATCCCCATGACCTTTGCGCCCGCGGTGACCACGGTTTTTGTGCTTGGCGTTCTGTGGAAGCGTGGCACCAAACAAGCAGCAATGGCCACTCTTTATGCCGGCTCGCTATTAGGGGTTTTGTATTTCATCATCGACATGCCTTCAACTGGCAGGCTGTTCCTTCCGCCAGAGAGCATGGCAACGTTCGGAGGGTTTATCACAGATCCCGCACGTGGCCTGGGATTGCCTTTCATGCTGGCTGGGCCCATACTTGCCGCAATCTGCGTGGCCATTTATGTGGCAGTCAGTTTGCTTACACCGGCAATGGATAAGGCAACGGTGGCCAGAGTCTGCTGGGATCACCCGCTGGCTTTTCTAAAGGGACCGGTCACTGCCCTGAGCGACCCTCGCATCGTTTCTCTCGCGCTGATGGCAACAGTGGGCGTCCTTTATTTTCTCTTGCATTAGGAATGGAAGCCTATGGAATATCGTGTGCTTGGAAGAACCGGACTGAAGGTGTCGCGCCTCAGTTTTGGGGCATCTGCACTGGGCAGCGTCTTTCGGGAAGTCGACGAAAGCGACGCAATCCGCGCCGTACACGTCGCGCTCGATATGGGTATGAACTACTTCGACGTAGCTCCAGCTTATGGCGGGACACGCGCCGAGACGGTTCTTGGGAAAGCCTTGAAGGGAATCCCGCGAAATCGGTACTTTCTTTCAACCAAAGTCGGCAAATATACGAGTCCCGGTAAATACGGCGAAGATGTCCTCGATTATTCAGAGAAGCGGATCCGCCAATCGCTCCAGGAAAGTTCACATCGGCTGGGCGCCGGTTATTTCGACATCGTTCACTTGCACGACTTTGAATATCAAGGCCGTGCCTTTACTGAATGGGCACTCGAAGAGGGCTTGACCAGCCTGCACAAACTCAAAAGGGAAGGCGCGATCGGAGCTGTCAGCGCCGGTATCTATCCAATGGATCTTTGGCATCGTATCTTTCGCGAAAGCGATCTGGATGCCGCACTGGTTCATAACCACTACTGCTTGAACGACACGCGACTCCTCGAGCTTCTTCCCGCCGCGCGCGCCCGCAACATCGGTCTGATCAACGGCTCGCCTTTTGCCAGCGGACTGCTTACGGATCGAGGGCCGGCAGACTGGCATCCAGCTTCCGCTGCCGAGCGCGCCGTATTCAAGCAGGCTGCCGACTTTTGCCGGGCTCACGGCACGGTCATCAGCAAGCTCGCATTGCAGTTTTCCAGCCAGCACCCTGAAATCCCAACTACCTTATTCAGCTCGGCCAATCCGGAATCTGTTAAGCGCAATATCGAATGGCATGAGGAACCTGTCGACGCAGCAATTCTCGGCGAGGTTTCACGTATTCTTGCACCCGTCTACAACCACGAATGGAGCTACTGAACTTGAACCAATATCGAGAGCCTTCATCCACCGATTTCGTAATGGCAAATTGCGATTGTGATTGATTGAGCCGGAAGACAAACTTGAGGAGATGCGATGCAATTTCAATTTGGAAAGTCAGGTTGCCTGGTCCTGCTCGTTGTTGGGCTGACGGTATTTTCAGCCGGCCGTAGCTGTGCGCAGAATACGGGGGATAACGGGAATCCCGTTGACAAGTGGCATCCCGCGCTCCCCATGCAGCCGCCTGACGCCTATGTGGGACCCAAGACTTGTGCAGCTTGCCATCGCGCAATCTTCGATAAGCAGGCAACTACTGAGATGGCTCGTTCTGGCTGCCGGCCAGCAGAATTGCCCGCTCTTCTCGATCGATCGGCGGCCAGTTACGAACACGGCGGCTATACATATTCAATCCGTCTCGATAGCGGAAAGGCCCTTTACACCGTGAGCGATGGTCACGACAGCATTGCAGAGCCCCTTTTCATCGCGATCGGGGCGAATGGACAGGTATTTTACTTCCAGCACCAAGGCAAGTTTTACCGGGCGGCTATCAATTATTCGTCTTCTGAAAAGAAGCTGGTCCTGGACGGCGAATTCAACAAAGTTGTGCCAGTCTCTCTCGAATCGGCTTTTGGCACGCCCATCACGGATGAGTCCATGCGTTCGTGCCTTCGCTGTCACAGCCCGGGAACAGCGGCGGCCAATCAATTCGATATAAATCGATTCGATCCTGGCGTGAGTTGCGAAGCTTGTCATGGTCCAGGGGCGGTGCATGCGGCGGCAATGCGTAATGGTAACGCCCATAAGGATCTGATTTTTAATCCTGCCCACTTGGGGCCCGCCGAGGAACTTGATTTTTGCGGCGACTGCCACCACTCCATTCAGGAGGTGAAAGAAGGGAAATTCCGCGGCACCCGTACGGCGATCCCGCAGGCATATCGGCTGGCGGGAAGTCGCTGCTGGAATGCCACGGACCAGCGCAGCCGTTGCACATTCTGTCACGACCCCCACGCACCGATGATGAAGGACACGGCTGCCTACGACGAGAAATGCCTGGCCTGCCATGCTGGGGGCGCGAGCACCCCGCCGCGTACGGATCAGACGGGAAAGTCGTGCCCAGTGGGAAAACGAGATTGCGCGCACTGCCATATGCCTAGACAAGCGACGGCGGATGGTGTGTTCACAGACCACCGCATCCGCGTCGTGCGCCAAGGAGAGGTTTATCCGGAATAGCGGCACAGGCACATGAAGAATGCCGCCTTATGCGGCCGCGGTTGTCCGGCCCGGCCTAACGTAATCAACCGTACTGAAGGAATGGAAAAAGATGATCTCACGACGGAGCTTTGCAAAGAATTCGCTGCTTGGGTCAGCCGCACTGCTTGCTTCACGATTTCCGTCGCTCAACGCGGCAACTCCACTTTCAACGCGAAGCACAGGCGTCCGGTTTGGCGTAAATTACGTGCCGCGCAAGCGCTGGTGGTATTGCTGGCTCGACTGGGACCAGCAGGCGATCCTGGACGACCTGTCTGGGGTCGCGGAACTTGGTCTCGACCATATCCGCATCCAATGCCTCTGGCCATTCTTCCAGCCCGGAATCAGCAGTGTCAGCGATCAGGCCCTGGCCAACCTGCATCGACTTCTGGATGCGGCCGATACGGCAGGCCTCGACGTTGAAGTCACAGTGCTGAATGGATGGATGAGCGGGCTTAGCTTCATGCCGCCGTTTGTCGCGCCTCTGGCCGACCCATGGCAAAAGAAACATGGAAACATGTTCACCGATTCCCGCGTGATCGAAGCGGAGAAACTGCTTTTCAGCAGAATCACTGACACCGTGGGCAGCCACAAACGGTTTCTCGGTTTCGATCTCGGAAATGAACTCGGGGTTTTGCAAACTCCCGACGGCAACCCCGTTTCAACGGCGGCTGCTGACGCGTGGGCGACGGAGATGCTTGGCTATTGTGAAGAGATCGCGCCAAACAGGTTTCACGTGAACGGCGTCGACCATTCTCATTGGTTCAACGACTTCGGATTCAGCAGGGAGCAGATTGCAACCACTGGCCATGCTTCCGTTGTGCATTCATACATCTATTTTGACGGGGTGCTGGACCGATATAAATACTCCGATCCTGCGGCATTGCATCTCGCAGAGTTCGAAGTAGAGCTGGCCTACGCGTATCACACTGACCTGAACCGCCGCGTGTGGGTTGAAGAGACCGGGGTAGGGAACAAGGAAATGCCGGAGTCCTATAAGCCGGAATTCATGGAACATTCTGTTCGCAATTTGATGTCCACAGGCAAGGTCTGGGGAATTACATGGTGGTGTTCCCACGACATCGATCCGGCCATCAAGAGCTTTGATGGATACGAATACGGTCTCGGGCTTCTCGACCTGCAGAACAAGCCAAAGCCCATGGGGAAGAAATTTGCGGAACTGGCTGCTGAATTCAGGAGGTCTCCGCCTGAGCCCATCAAACGAACGACAGCGCTGGTCATTCCCGACAAAGGACTTTCGTCAAAGTCATGGCCGCCGGACTGGAAGTATGCGACGCCCTACATGAATCAGATCGATCGTGGAGGGAGGCCCGCCATCGTTCTTGAAAGCCGTTCCAAGGATGAGGACTACCTGAAGGCGCGTGGAATCACCGACCTCATCCCGGCGTCGGCTTAGGATTGCTTCCCGGCCATCGCCACGGCATGCGAGCGTCTCGGCACCTTTCCTCACTGTGGCTTCGCAGTCTCTTCGAATGCGGCGATGGCATCATGCAGCCTGTTGAAGATTCGCGTAGTCCCTATCGCCTCCGTCAGATGATGCCGATCCAGGTCGGACCGCATATCCCAGGGTACCCGCGCAAACGCCAGCTCTACTCCTGACTCTGTGAGATTCTTTTTAAGCGCCATTACTACCCGCGCAGCCGTGTAATCCACATGAGTCATGGCCTCCGCGTCGACAACCACCCAGCGCACAGACGACGGTTTAGGCTGCACCAGGGAGGAAATCTCCTCAAGAAATCGTCCGGCATTGGCATAAAAGAGCGCCGCTCCGAACCTGTAGAGCACCAGCCCAGGCTCCGTCACCACATTGGGCCCGACCGGCACCAGCTTCCAGGCCCCGGTTCCATCTGCGACCAGCACGCCGCTATGCGGGTGATAACTATGCTGCACTACGCGAAGAAGTGACACGACCATGGCCAGCACGATGCCCTGCTCGACACCTACCAGCAGCACCACCGCCGTCGTCATCACAGCAAGAGCGTACTCTCCCGGGCTCTCCAATCGGATGTCCCGCAGTCCCTTGAAGTCAATCAGCCGAAGCGCAACCATGAACACCAGGGCACCCAGCACGCAGGTGGGAAGATACTGGAGCGGCTTCGTGAGAAACAGCAGCACCAGCCCCACTACTGCGGCTGTGGTGACCTGCGCCAATTGGCTCTGCCCACCGGCGTCCTCCATCATCGCCGTTTGAGTGGGGCTGCCATTCACCACAAACCCCCCGCTCAGCGCAGCCGCAGCATTCGCAGCCGAAAGCCCGAACAGATCGATATTCTCGTTGACCTCCTGATAATGCTTTGCCGCGAAAATCCGCGATGTCGCCGCGCTTTGCGTAAGGATCATTACGGCGCACGAGGCTGAGACCGTAAGCAGCAGTTGAATCTCCTTCCAATTCATCTCGCGGAGGCTGTAAAAGCCCACCCATCCCAGATGCGGCAAACCGGCGACGACCGGCCCAATCGTTGCAATTCCATACCCCGCAAAATTCAGCACCGCACTGGCCGAAATTGCTGCCACAACGGCGACCAGCGCTGCAGGCAGCTTCGGAGCAAAGCGCCGCAGCACCAGCACAAAGCACAGCACTGAGGCAGACACTGCAACCGTTGGCAAATGCGCCCGAGGCAACCCGCGAAGCACTTCCCAAAGCTCCACCACAGACCTGCGCGACTCCACGGGCACTCCCAGCATCTCGCTTAGAACCGAGATTCCTACCTGGAGTCCCACCCCGGTAAGAAATCCGACCAGCACTGTCCGGGAGAGAAAATCCGCTATAAACCCCAGCCGGAGCAGTCTAGCCAGCAGCAGGATCAGCGCCGTCAATAGCGCCACGATCCCCGCCAGGGCCATGTACCGCGCTCCAGCCGGCGTCGCCATGCCTGACGCCCCGTCCGCAAAAATCGCCGCCGTGGCCGAGTCCGCAGCCACCACCAAATATCGCGACGAGCCGAAAGCCGCAAACGCCACCAGCGGAAGCAGCAGCGAATACAAACCAGTTACTACCGGCATGCCTGCGATCTTGCTGTAGCCGAGGACTTGCGGAATATCCATCGCAGACAGCACGACCCCAGCCAGCATGTCGCGCATGGCGCCAGCGCGTCGCAACGGTCGTAAGCCTCGAAACAGGTTCATGATGTCAAGCTCAACGGGCCTGTGGGGACGCAACCGGCCGCGGGTGAGAAGCTGTGCTCCCTTCCGTCATTCCGAGCGCCCACTTGATTGCTTCGAAATACATCTTTCTGATGTCTGGATCGTCCCACGACTCTTCTGTGTGACCGAGCGTCGAGTAGAAGACCCGTCCCTGGCCGTAGAGCTTGCTCCATGCGACGGGAAAATCGTGATCGGTCCGGTGGATGCGCGGGTTGTTGTCATAATCGAGTTTGCCCGGATCCAGGCTGAGCAGCACATTTACTTTGTCGCGCGACCAAGCCTTCGGCTGATAAATCTCGTCGTATTTCACAAACGCACCGGGCAAATGGCGCACCGCCGGGAAACTCGGGTCTTCGTTGACGATCGGCGCATTGAAGGTCATCCAGGGATGTTCGTCGAACCAGCCGCCGATCATCTCTCCGTATTCCGGCCAGGTGTAATTTGTATCGAGCGCGGCGTGGATCCCAACAAAGCCTTTCCCGTCTTCTTTGATAAATGAAATCATGTCCTGCTTTTGATCGGCATCCATATCCAGTTCGCCTGTCGTGCTGGCAAAGACGAGAACGTCAAAGTATTTGAGATTCTTCGCGTTTCTCCCCAGGTCCTTTTTGGTCAGCAGTTCCGTGTCTGTGCGTATCGTGGTGTCCCACAGACCGCTCTCCTTGCCCATGTTGTAAATAGCTGCCATCGCTGCTGAGACTGAGTCGTGCTCAAATCCTTTGGTTTCGGCGATCACCAGCACGTGCTTCAGGCGTATTTGTTTGGCGTGGGGCGGCGGAGGCGGCGCGTCGCCAGGGGCAACCTGCCCATGACTGCGGTTACTCTGACCGAGGATCGCCAGTCCAATCACGGCTGAAATGAGAATGCGAAAGCAACGAAAAGCTAGCAAATGGCCTCCTATGGGTTCTGCAACATCCGGTCATCCGAGTACCATTCCGGCTGATGTGGAACATCATATCCATTGTCGGCGACTTGCGTGGCGATTTCTTTTCGGTTTTGAAACACCTGCTGACCGTTGCCAAATGCAGTCACCATCGAGGGCGATGAGAATCGTTACAAAGTTGGCGATGAAGATCGTCCGGTCGTTTCCCATTCCTGATAGCTTCTGATCGGGTTTACCTGTACGCTAACCTAGGTCGGTCACATACCGGCGCGCGCATCCCGCAAATTGGCTGACCTGCTTGATGCAAAGGCGGTTGAAATACTTAGAGGTTCAAGTTCGATGAGCGACATGCATAAACCCGGCTCGGTCCGATGCTGGGAACAGCAAGTGGTTATTCCCACATACCCGGTTCAGGATGCCGATCCCAACCCGATGTTTCTTGAAAAGCGGGTCTATCAGGGAAGTAGCGGCAAGGTCTATCCCAATCCCATTACCGACCGGGTCGCACTGGAAAAGGCAGATGCGACTTATCGAGCTATCTTTCTTGAAAACGACTTTATCCAGATCGTGATTCTTCCCGAGCTTGGAGGACGGATTCATGCCGGACTCGACAAGACAAATCAATACGATTTTCTCTACCGGCAGAACGTCATCAAGCCGGCCCTGGTGGGACTTCTGGGACCTTGGATTTCAGGTGGCGTGGAGTTTAACTGGCCGCAGCACCACCGTCCGTCTACCTACATGCCGGTTCACGCTGCGACTGAGCAATCTCCCGATGGCAGTTGGACGGTGTGGCTGAGCGAACACGATCCCATGCTTCGAATGAAAGGAATGGTGGGCATCTGCCTCTCGCCAGGCAAGGCGATCCTGGAGGCCAGGGTAAGGCTGTACAACCGCACGCCTCTCCCGCAGACATTTCTCTGGTGGGCAAATGTCGCGGTGCGCGTCCACGACCAATACCAGGCCTTCTTTCCGCCCGACGTAACATTCGTTGCCGACCATGCCAAGCGCGCCATTTCATCATTCCCGATCGCGCGTAATTCGTACTACGGCGTCGACTATAGTCCGGGTATAGATATCTCCTGGTATAAGAACATTCCAGTTCCCACGTCGTACATGATCACGCAATCCGGCTATGACTTTTTCGGCGGTTACGATCACGCCCGGAATGCAGGCCTGGTCCATGTGTCGGACCACCACGTGGCGCCGGGGAAAAAGATGTGGACCTGGGGGAATGCGGAGTTTGGTCATGCCTGGGATCGCAACCTGACCGACGACGACGGCCCCTATATAGAATTGATGGCCGGCGCTTATACCGACAATCAACCGGATTTCTCATGGCTTCAGCCTTATGAGAGCAAGTCGTTTAGCCAGTACTGGTACCCGATCCAGAACATCGGGCCCGCAAAGAACGCCAACAAAGAGGCGGCGGTGAACCTGGAATGTGACCGGCGGGGCGTGCGTATCGGTGTTTGCGTAACCTCGGAGCGCCGGGTGCGCGTGATGCTGACGCGGCTTGGACAATCTGTGTTCGACAAGGAGCTTGGATTAGCGCCCGGAAAGCCCTTTGTCACAGAGATCCAAGCGCCGGAACCGAGGTCAGAGGAATACCGTCTCTCAGTGAAGGATGCGGATGGCAGTGATTTGATCGCCTATCAGCCGCAAGCCATTGAGGGCCGCGAGCTTCCTGCCCCGGCCACTGAGCCGCTCCCGCCCGAACAGATCACAAGTGTTGAAGAACTCTATCTCACCGGTCTGCACCTCGAGCAGTATCGTCATGCCACGCGATCGCCAGAAGTTTATTGGCAGGAAGGTCTGAGGCGAGATCCCGAGAATGCACAGTTGAACAATGCGCTTGGCCTCGCTCACCTGCGCAAGGGCGAGTTCGCCGCGGCTGAAGACTGTTTTGTCCGCGCCGTTCGCCGGCTGACCTTGCGCAATCCGAACCCATACGATGGCGAAGCCTTTTATAACCTGGGCCTCGCGCAAATGTACCAGGGCAGAGCTTCAGAAGCTTACGACAGCTTTCACAAATCGGTTTGGAACTATGCGTGGAAGAGCGCAGGATACTATGCGCTGGCGTCGATCAGCACCAGGGTGGGCAACCTGCCGCTTGCGTTGGAGCAGGTAGAGAACAGCCTGCTTACAAATACGGCGAATCTGAAAGCCCGCGCTCTGAAGGCTTCGTTGCTGCGTCGCATGGAGCGCGTTGCAGAGGCACGGGATGTTATCAGAGAAACCATGGCCCTCGACCGGCTGGATTTTCGAACGAGGGCCGAGCAATTCCTGCTCAGCCGCAACCAGAAAGACCTTCAGGAATTTGTTCTTGCGCTTCAGGGTGACGTTCAAACTCTTCTGGATGTCGGATACGATCTGGCCTGGGCCGGACTCTGTGAAGACGCCCGCGCGTTGCTGCAGGCATGCGCGAACCAGGCTCACTTGGAACATCCGATGCTCTGGTACACACTTTCATGGCTTGCCGCCGAGGCAGGCGATGAACAAGAACGCAGTCAATACGCGGCCAAGGCCGAGGCGGCCTCGCCGCTATATTGTTTCCCGTCGCGACTGGAAGAGATGATCGTGCTCCAGGATGTTGTCCGGCGCACCCCATCGAGCGCGAAAGCTCTCTACTATCTGGGTAACTTGTACTACGACAAGCGGCGCTATCAGGATGCAATCGTCCGCTGGCGCCGGTCAGTCGAATTGGATGGCACGTTCTCGATTCCGTGGAGGAACCTGGGAATCGCGGAGTTCAATGTGCTGCACGATCCGGAAGCGGCCGAGCGCATGTATGAGCGCGCCTTCGCTGCCAACCGCGAAGATGCTCGCGTGTTATACGAGTGGGATCAATTGGAGAAGAGGGTGGGACTGGCCTCTCCGGAACAGCGGCTGCGCCGGCTCGATGAGCACAAGACGCTTGTAACCCGCAGGGACGATTTGACGGTGGAATACATCACGCTGCTGAATCGCACTGGCCAATGGCAAGCGGCTTTGGAATGTCTGCATGCGCGCCGTTTCAGTCCCTGGGAAGGTGGGGAGGGGCTGGTGTCGGGGCAGTACGTCTACGCCCATCGCGCTCTTGGAAGAGCAGCGCTTGCGGCCGGAGAGGCTGAAAAAGCGCTGCGCCATTTTGATAGTGCGCGTCATTATCCAACCAACTTGGGAGAAGGCAAGCATCTGCTTACCCAGGAGCGCGACCTTGATTACTTTTCCGGATTGGCAGCCCGGCAATCAGGCAATAGCGACCTTGCCCGGACCTATTGGAGTGCAGCCGCTGCGCCGATGCCGGCATTGGGAATTCACTCCTATTTTCAGGCGCTCGCCTTGGAGGCACTGGGAAACGCTCGGGCTGCGAACGCGCTTTTGTTAAGAATGGCGAAGCATGCCGAAGAACAAATGCAGGCGGAGCCGAAGATTGATTACTTCGCCACTTCCTTGCCTGATCTGCTTCTCTTTGACGACGACCTGCAAAAACGAAATCGCATTGAGTCGCTGTTCCTATCCGCCCTCGCCGCTCATGGCCTGGGCGATCGGGAGCGCGCCACCGCCCAATTAGAGATGGTGATGTCACTCGATCCGAGTCACCTCTCCGCGGCTGATATGCTGGGTTGGATCAAAATGGATTTGAAATTGGCGCCGATTACTCTTCAGGCGCGAGCCGGCTCATGATTCCAAGCGTTCACGATATTCGAGAAAATGCCGAGAGCGTAGGCTCGTTTCGCCGCTTGTACATCTGGATGGCAGCTTCAGCAGGTGCGCTGGGCGGCTTGCTCTTTGGTTATGACTGGGTGGTTATTGGAGGGGCCAAGCCATTCTACGAACGTTACTTTCATCTCGATTCGCCGCCGATACAAGGATGGGCGATGAGCTGCGCGCTGATTGGCTGCCTTATCGGCGCTGTTTCGTCAGGTGGCCTGAGCAGCCGCTTCGGTAGAAAACGTCTGCTAACCCTGGCTGCTCTCATCTTTACCATTTCGTCGGTCGGGACGGGGCTTGCCGCGCACTTCGACGCCTTCGTTCTGTGGAGAATGTTTGGCGGGTGCGCCATCGGCCTGGCTTCCGGTATCTCCCCCATGTACATCGCGGAAATATCTCCAGCACATCTGCGGGGGCGGCTTGTTTCCCTAAACCAACTGGCCATCGTATTTGGAATCCTACTGGCCCAAATGGTGAACTGGCTGATCGCAAGGCCAGTACCATTAGGTGCCGATGCGCAGCAGATTCTAATGTCATGGAATGGCCAGTGGGGATGGCGCTGGATGTTTGCGGTCACCGCGGTTCCCTCGATTCTCTTTCTGGCAGCCACACTCCCGATACCTGAAAGCCCGCGCTGGCTGGCCTCGACAGGCCGCCATCAACGCGCTCTTCAAGTACTGGAACGCCTTGGCGGCCGCGTATATGCGCAACGAGTGTTGGAGGATTTCCAGACCGCGAACCAGGCGCGGCCGGACCCCGTTCTGCGCCAGCTATTTTCCTCGGGCACCGCCAGAGTTCTTTTGTTGGGTGTAGTGCTAGCGGTTCTGCAACAGTGGTGCGGCATTAATGTCATTTTCAACTATGCGCAAGAGATCTTCTCTGCAGCCGGATACCAGGTCTCTGACATTTTGTTCAACATCGTAATTACGGGCGCCGTGAATGTTGTGTTCACGCTCATCGCTCTGGCCTGCATCGATCGCTACGGCCGGCGCGTGCTGCTGCTCACCGGCGTCTCAGGCCTGGCAGTTATCTATACCGTTCTTGGCGCGCTGTACCGCTTGCACATGCAGGGCAAACCGATGCTGCTGCTGGTTCTTGCGGCCATCGCATGTTATGCCATGTCACTGGCCCCGGTAACCTGGGTAGTAATTGCCGAGATATTCCCCAACCGCATCCGGAGCGCCGCAATGTCAATCAATGTTACAGCTCTATGGACGGCGTGCTTCGTGCTTACTTACACGTTTCCATTATTGAACTCAGCGCTCGGCGCCGCAGGCACCTTCTGGACCTATGCGGCGATCTGTTGGGCCGGACTGCTGTTTCTCTTTCTGCGGCTGCCTGAAACAAAAGGGAAAACGCTGGAGCAGATTGAGACAACCCTGCGCCTGGGGAAACCATAAGGGCAACCTGGCGTAGCGATCAAACTCAATTTCACTTCCTGGTCGACCTTACGCAATAAGTGACTCTCAGGCACCAGCGCCTGGATCGATACCAATTTCAGCTAATGCCGATGCACTTCAAGTTACTTCTGCATGAAACCAAAATGCGAAAGGCTCCCGCGGACAACGAGAGCCTTTCCTGGTACTTTGTCAGCAGTCAAAGGCCGGGGCGAACCCGGCCTCTGCTTCTCTGGTGTTGCTAGACCACCTAGACCCCAGAGCTTAAACGTCTTCGGATTAAAGCTGATTCATGTTAGTGAGAAATTCTGCATTGTTACGAGTTTTCTCCAGACGCGTAATCAGCAGCTCCATGGCTTCAACCGGAGAGAGCGGGTTGAGCACGCGGCGCAACACGAAGATGCGCTGCAGATCTTCCTTGGGGATGAGCAGCTCTTCCTTACGCGTGCCGGAGCGCTGAATGTCGATGGCCGGGAATACGCGCTTGTCCACCAGCTTGCGGTCAAGGATGATTTCCATGTTGCCGGTGCCCTTGAACTCTTCGAAGATGACTTCGTCCATGCGGGAGCCGGTATCGACAAGAGCGGTGGCGATGATGGTCAGCGAACCGCCTTCTTCAATGTTGCGGGCCGCGCCGAAAAAGCGCTTGGGCCGCTGCAGTGCGTTGGAGTCGACGCCGCCTGAGAGCACCTTGCCCGACGGCGGAACGATGGTGTTGTAGGCGCGAGCCAGGCGCGTAATTGAATCGAGCAGGATAACCACGTCGCGCTTGTGCTCCACCAGGCGCTTGGCCTTCTCGATCACCATTTCGGCCACCTGCACGTGGCGCGCGGCCGGCTCGTCGAAGGTGGAGCTGATGACTTCACCCTTCACCGAGCGCTGCATGTCGGTCACTTCCTCGGGGCGCTCGTCGATAAGCAAAACGATAAGCACCACTTCAGGGTGGTTCGAAGTAACGGAGTTGGCGATGGACTGCAGCAGCATGGTTTTGCCGGTGCGGGGCGGGGCCACGATCAGGCCGCGCTGGCCCTTGCCGACCGGCGTCAACAGATCCATGACGCGGCCGCTTACCGCCTCGCGCACGGTCTCCATCTTGATGCGCTCCTGCGGATAGAGTGGCGTGAGGTTGTCAAAGAGGATCTTGTTGCGGGTCTCCTCGGGCGACTCGAAGTTGATGGCCTCGATCTTGACCAGCGCAAAATACTTCTCGCCCTCGTGCGGAGGGCGGACGTTGCCGCTGATCGAGTCGCCGGTTTTGAGGTCGAACTTGCGGATCTGAGAAGGAGACACGTAGATGTCGTCCGGCCCGGGCAGATAGTTGTAGTCGGGCGAGCGGAGAAAGCCGTAGCCGTCGGGAAGAATCTCGAGGACACCTTCGGCGAAGATGTGGCCTTCTTTTTCGCTCTGCGCCTGCAGGATCTTGAAGATAAGATCCTGCTTACGAAGACCGCTGGTGCCGGGGATCTCAAGGGTGCGCGCGATCCGGCTTAGTTCGGTAATGTTTTTTTCTTTGAGTTCTGCGATTGTCATTGTTTAGTTCACCTGCAATAAAGGCGGGATGGCTGTGAGGAAATACGGGAGGGAGAAACTGCTCCAGGTATGCGAACGGGCAACTGGCCAGGCAACCTGCCGGGTCTTGCAAACCGAAAGTCGCCCGGGTTCGTTTGGAGAAGCGAGACGCCAGGGAAGAGAAACGATCAACAACAGAAAACTATGAACCGAGTTTCTTGGGCCTGTCAGAGAGGCGCCGCTACGCTGCGCGACGCCTTTCCAGATGCTGTGAAACCTGGGCTACCTGAGGTCCTATCGACCCGGGATTCGTGCTATGAAAGCGGCCCAGAACCTCATTCGTGGTGTCCTGCAGCCGGGTGTTGGGCTTATGAAGCTTACGAGTAGCCTTGCTCGCCAGCTGGCAAAGCTGGTACCGGTTGGACACATGTGAAAGTGCCCCAAAAACTAAATCAGAACGCATATGCCAATTCTCCTTTTTAAAAACGCCTGCCCGGACAGTACTACTTGGTGCCGCCGGTGCAGCCGGGAACACAAAGCGAAGCCTGTGGTTCCCAAGAAACAAAATGCTGCCAATCTTTAGACGCAGTTCGTGCGACCGTAGTTCAAAAACTTGCAGCACAGTTGCACTTTGTGAAACGTAACTATCCCCACTGAAGACAAGATGTATCAAATGTGGAAGTATATGCGCCCTGGATTCCCGATTCCGGCGGCTCAAACGCACCGGGACATCGACTTCTGAGCCCTCGCTCAAATTGGATGCAGGAATTGGCTGAGGGGCGCGCAAAATCGCACAAGCACAGCCTGCCCTCTATGGAATGGCTAAATTGACTTTATAACGAGAAGTGGTAAGGGTCAACATTTTTTTTGGTGATACACGAAGAGGAATCCAATCGGGGTAGATTACCAGTCAATAGTTTAAGTTGTTGTAAAAACATACGTTACTGTCGATACAAGGGTGGCGCAGAAGGCTGTCTGGCAACGCCAGGCGGCCCGTGACGGCCCACTCGCCCGGCAAGCGACTTGAACTGGAACAAAAGAAGTTAACTCCCGGGCAGCATTCAAGGTCTCGGCGTGACCTTGCCGGTCGTGGTTCGAAAGAAATCCACAGCCCTGGGGCAGATCAGGCCCAATAATCGGGGTCAACTCCAATAACTTCGGTCCAGCGTCCTATATTGGATGGCCTCGGCCAAGTGGGGGACGGTCAGGTGCTCAGCGCCTTCCAGGTCCGCAATCGTCCGCGCAACCTTCAGGATGCGGTCGTGAGCGCGGGCGGTGAGGCCCTGCTGCTGCATGGCGCGTTCGAGCAGGCGTTCGGCGTCGGCGCCCAGCTCGCAATGGACGCGAATCTGACGGGTGGTCATCTGGGCATTCGAATAAATCTTTTCCTTGGCTTTGGCGAAGCGTTGCTGCTGACGTTCGCGGGCGGCCATGACGCGGCTGCGAATTTGGACCGATCCCTCGGCTGCCGCGCCGCCGCGGAGCTCCTTGTATTGAACCGCCGGCACTTCGATGTGGATGTCGATGCGGTCGAGCAGCGGCCCGGAGATCTTAGCCACGTACCGCTGGATCATGGGCGGCGTGCACATGCACTCGCGCGATTTGTCGTTGAAGAAGCCGCAGGGGCAGGGGTTCATGGCCGCGGCGAGCATGAACCGCGCCGGAAAGCTGAGCGTCATGGAGGCGCGAGCGATGGTGACCGTGTGATCCTCGAGCGGCTGGCGCAACACTTCTAGCACGTTGCGGGGAAACTCCGGCAGCTCGTCGAGGAAGAGGAGGCCGTTGTGCGCGAGCGAGACTTCGCCGGGGCGCGGAATAATTCCGCCGCCGATGAGGCCGGCGTCAGAAATGGTGTGGTGCGGCGAGCGGAATGGGCGTTGCGTAACCAGGCCGGAGCCGGGATCGAGCACGCCGGCGACCGAGTGAATCTTGGTGGTCTCGAGCGCCTCTTCGAAAGTGAGCGGCGCAAGAATCGAAGGCAGGCGCTTGGCCAGCATGGTTTTGCCTGAACCCGGCGGCCCGATCATGAGAATGTTGTGGCTGCCGGCCGCGGCCACTTCAAGCGCGCGCTTGGCGGTTTGCTGGCCGCGCACATCGCTGAAGTCGACATTGAAGTGCTCCAGCTCGCCGAGAAGTTTTTCAGTGGACACATGGAAGGGCTCGCGCTGAATGTGACCGACCACGGATGAGTTGAGAAGTTCGAGCACGTCGAGCAGCGATGTAACAGGATAAACATTCACGCCATCGACGACTGCGGCCTCAGCGGCGTTGGCCACGGGAAGAACGAGATTGGAGATGTTCTTCTCGCGCGCCATCACGGCCATAGGCAAAACCCCGGGGATGGGGCGCAAACTGCCGTCGAGACCCAGTTCGCCCACGAAGAGGTAGTTGCTCAAATCGCTGACGCGCAATGCGCCGTAGGCGCCGAGAATTCCGATAGCGATAGGCAGATCGAAACCCGAGCCTTCCTTTTTGAGATCGGCGGGCGCAAGGTTGATGGTGATGAACGTGGGCGGAATCAGGTAACCGGAGTTTTTGATTGCGGCGCGAACGCGGTCGCGGCTTTCACGCACGGCGGCATCGGGCAGGCCGACTGTGTGAAAGTGGTCCTCGTTGGTAACAGCGCCACTATAGTCGACTTCGACTTCGATTAGGTTGGCATCAATGCCATAGACCGCAGCGCTGTGAGCCTTGAAGAGCATGTTTGAATTCGGAGCGAGTGTACCAGAAGCAAGTGGTGAGTAGTCAGTGATGGCTGAACAGGGAACAAGGGAACAGGGAATAGGGAATAGGGAATAGGACTCGGGCTGACTCAGTCGAATTGCAACTGGGAGGGTCGAGTGTTAGATTCACTGGCGAGGATTCCAACGATGAACTTTCGTACGATGACCGTTACCCTTTTGGGATGTGCGTTTCTGGCTGCGTCCGTACCCTTGCAAGGCGCCGATCGCGGGCCTTCGACACCGGAAGAGCGCCAGCAGATTCTTGGATTAATTCACGACTGGCAAGCCAATCCTCTTGGCCCAAATGCGAAGGATGAATTCGGCCAGGTTCTGAAGTTCTTTGCGGACGTCCCCGACTTGACGGTGCATGTCTGCACGATCCTCGACAATCTGCCTAAGGGAGACAAGAAGGATGGCGCGACGATCTTCGGCGGCGAATTCATGGGGCAGGCCGCCTTTGTGCTTGAGAATCCCGACAAGAAGAATGACGAGCTTGCTGAATACCAGGCCGGTGTGGAAGGCGCGTTGCGCGTGTATGACCTGCTTCTGAAGGGGAACCAAAAGGATCGTGAGCCATATCTCGACGACCTCATTCAACGGCGCGAAGCCGGGACGCTCAGTCAATTTACGAGGGAGCGCGCGACGTCCTGTACTAAATAACCATCCGGCGAGATGATTACTTCCCAATTCACGCTACAATCTGATGCGTGACTGCGAGTTTATTCGAACTTTACAAAATCGGCGTGGGACCATCGAGCTCGCATACGATGGGCCCCATGCGCGCGGCCTGCCGGTTTGCGCTGGAACTTGTTGCGCGTACCACTGTGGAGCGCGGGGCGCGGGTTCAGGTGGACCTGTATGGGTCGCTGGCGCTCACCGGGCTCGGGCACGCGACGGATCGAGCAGTGTTGCTGGGGCTGGCGGGCAATGAGCCGGCTTCCATCGATCCAGCGGCGATTGAGGCAACCGTAGCAGCAATACGGCAAGAGGGCAGGATGAAGCTGGCCGGCAAGCGCGAGCTCGGCTTTGATGAAGCGCGCGACCTGCTCTTTCACCGCGACATCATGTATCCGCCTGGAGCGAAGACGCAGCATCCCAATGGATTGAGGTTCACGGCGTTCGATGCCGCCGGCGCAGTCGCGGACCAGCGCACGTTTTTTTCAGTAGGCGGCGGATTCATTGTGGAGGATGGGACAGATGGGCAGGCCGCGGCGCAGGCCGGAAGCCAGGTTCCGTATCCGTTCCACAGCGCAGCCGAATTGCTGGCGACCGCCGACGCCAACGGATTGACGATTGCCCAGCTGATGATGGCGAATGAGCGCGCGCTTGCCGGTGACGGCGAAGAAGCTGCGCCAGCCGAGCAGGTAAGCGCAGGCGTCGATCGCATCTGGAACACGATGAAGCAGTGCATCGAGCGCGGCATGGCGACTCAAGGAATCTTGCCGGGCGGGCTGAATGTGCGGCGAAGGGCGTACGGGCTCGCGGCGCGCCTCCGCGAGAAAGAAGCAGCGGGCAGGAAGAGCGATCCGCTGGCGCCGCTTGACTGGGTCACGGTGTATGCGATGGCCGTGAACGAAGAGAATGCAGCCGGAGGCCGCGTGGTGACAGCGCCGACCAATGGAGCGGCGGGAGTGGTGCCCGCGGTCGCGCAATACTACGAACATTTCATTGAAGGCGCAGACCGCGAGGGCATTCTGCGCTTCTTTCTGGCGTCGGCGGCAATCGGGATTCTCTATAAGGAGAATGCGTCAATCAGCGGCGCGGAGGTAGGATGCCAGGGCGAAGTTGGCGTCGCGTGTTCCATGGCAGCAGGCGGTCTGGTGGCCGCTCTCGGTGGCACCAACGGACAGATTGAGCATGCCGCCGAGATTGCGATGGAGCATAACCTGGGCATGACCTGCGACCCCATCGGGGGGCTGGTGCAGATCCCCTGCATCGAGCGCAACGCGATGGGAGCGGCCAAGGCGGTTCATGCCACTCGCATGGCCATGAACGAGAGTGAAGGGCACAAAGTTTCACTCGACCAGGTGATCAGAACCATGTACCTGACCGGGCTCGATATGCAGTCGCGCTACAAAGAGACAAGTCTGGCTGGACTCGCGCTCAATATTATCGAGTGCTGAAATAAGCAGTGTTCATGCGGCTTTCACGTATATCGCCTTCAATGATTGATAAGAGCATCGCGATGATTTTGTGAAGCGACGCGATGATGAAGCGCCCGGCGATTTTGCGAAAGAGCGCTCTTGGGGATCGGAAAAAGTTGCGATCGCCGACGTGAATGATGCATGAGTTTAGCGAATCGGAATGGAACGGCTTGAGAGGCCGGAAAAAATTGTTGACGATTTTTCCACTCTTAAGTCGTTTTTTTCTTGACATCGATGCCGCGCAATTCTATACATTCATCAACTGCAATGTATTCATTGCAGACATCGATGCAACCCATCGAAAAGGGAGAATAGGCAAATGGCAACCAAGAAAGCAGCCAAGAAGGCAGCCAAGAAGGCACCCGCGAAGAAGGCGGCAAAGAAGGCCGCGAAGAAGAAGTAGTAGCGGACCACCAACCAAAAAGGCAACACTAAGGGGGATGCATAAAGCATCCCCCTTAGTGTTTTTGCGCGAAGATATACACTGCCATCAGAGCGAGGAACGACAGGAATGACGCGGCGCAGATGGATTGCCGAACATTGGGATGAAGCCACCGCAACCATGGTGGGAGCGCAGGCCGAGCACATGGCCCGCGTATTGCGCGCACAGGCGGGAATGCAGACTGAAGTGATTGCCGGCGGGCATGTCTTCCATGCCGAAGTGGCCGCCGTGAAGCTGGCCGGCGACGAGAGTGAGGTGCGATTTAACCTGCTGGCCGAGCTTGAAGCCGATCCCGCGCTGCCGGTTACGCTGGTGACCGCGATCTACAAGTTCGATCACTTGGAGTGGGCCATTGAGAAGGCAACAGAACTCGGTGTGGCGGGTATTGCGCCGGTAATTGCGCGCAGGACTGAGAAACACCTGGCGCAGGCGGCGGCGAAGCGCGCAGAGCGGTGGCGGCGCATTGCGCATGAGTCGGCGAAGCAGGCACGGCGCTCCGATGTGCCGATCGTTTACGATCCCGTTGAACTGGCGGCGCGGGTAAGCGCGGAGTCGAGCGCGACGCGCATTGTGCTGGCTGAGCAGGAGCGGACGACAACGTTGCGCAATGCGCTGGATGAAGCGATTCGAGCGGCAGGCAATGAACAGCCTGTGTTCGAAATTGCGATTGGGCCCGAGGGCGGATGGGCGCCGAACGAAGAAGCGCTGTTTGATGCGAATGGATGGAAGGCTGTCTCGCTCGGTCCGCGGATACTGCGTGCTGAGACCGCGGCGATAGCGGCGCTTGCGGTGGTGGCGTCGAGCCTGGAGTAGTGCGGCGAGCGCCTGAGCAAGTCGGCGAGTCAGCAAGTCGGCGGGCGGTCCCGTGCTTTCTTAGAAGTTATAGATGCGCATAATGCACCAGCAGGCCTGCGAGAGCTCCCCCAATTAAATCGCCGATGATGGGGATCGGCGCATAGCTCCAGTTGGAACTGCCTTTGCCAGGAATGGGCAGGATCCAGTGCGCGATGCGCGGGCCGAGATCGCGCGCGGGGTTGATGGCATAGCCTGTGGTTCCGCCCAGCGACAGACCGATACCCCACACCAGGCTGCCGACGAGCCACGGACCCATGCCGCCTGCAGGTCCGTTGATGGAGACGCCTTTGGAGAGGATGGCGCTGGCAACGATGACCAGAACAGCGGTGCCGATAATCTCGCTGCAGATGTTGAAAAGCGGGCTGCGCACGGCTGCATTGGTTGCGAAGACGCCGAGCTTGGCAGCGGGGTCGGTCGTGAGCCGCCAGTGAGGTCCGTAATGCAGAGCCACAAGCGAAGCGCCGCCGATGGCGCCGAGCAACTGCGCCGACCACATGCTGAGGACGAAGCCGTAATTTCCCGTTGAGACGGCAACGGCGAGGGTAATGGCAGGGTTGATGTTTGCGCCGGGACTGCCAAAGGCTTGCGCGACCAGAACTCCGCAGAGCACGGCGAGGGCCCAGCCCGTGGTAATTACTATCCAGCCGGAGTCGGCCGCGTAAGACTTTCGCAGCGTAACCCCGGCGTTCACGCCGTTGCCAAGCAGGATGAGCACCAGTGTGCCCATGAATTCGCCGAACCACACAGAATGCATTGGGGTTTCCTCTCGCATTTCGGCCGCTGGAAAATGGGGCGGTCGAAGAGAAAATACTGATTTGCTGAACCCAAGCATTTTCACCTGCCGAGGGTATAGACGCCAAGGGGGAATGGAAAACCGGCAATTGTGAACCGTGAATAAGGAATTCGTAATAAGAAAGAGGATTCGTGCCAACTGCGGCGGTCGACGTGCTTACGCTTCGCCGTCGCAGTAGAATAGCGGCTGGTGCAGAGGAAATGAACGGCACGGCAGCCGCAATGGCGTAGTGGCCGCATCCAACAAATATCGGCAGCGCCTCACGTTTGAATTGGCGCAATCTTTCCTGAAACGCCGCGAGCACGACAAGGGGTTTAAGCAGTGGCAGATGTGATCTTTGTCGGGTTGTCGACGATCGACGTGATCTACAGCGTCGATAGGTTTCCCAAAGCCAACGAAAAAGTAGCCGCGCGCAGCCAGGACGTGTTTGTGGGCGGACCGGCGACGAATGCGTGCATAGCGTGCGCGCACCTGGGCGGCAAGTCCGCGCTGGTGACGGCGGTTGGCAAGCATCCAATGGCAGCGCTGCTGCGCGAGGAATCAGCGCGTTACGGAATCCATCTGGTGGATTTGAATGCGGAGTTTGCAGGCGTTCCGGCAATCTCGTCGGTGACGGTGGATAGCAAGGGGCAGCGGAATGTAGTTTCAGCCAACGCGATCCGCGTGCCCACGCCTGAAGCAGTGGTTGACCACCATGTGCTTGACAGGGCGCGAATGGTGATGGTGGACGGGCATCACATGCAGGCCTGCCAGGCATGGGCTGCTGCAGCCCGCTCGCTGGGAAAATCGGTTGTGTTCGACGGCGGAAGCTGGAAGGACGGATGCGGTGAATTGCTGAAGAGTGTGACCACGGCCATCTGCTCGGCCGATTTTCTGCCGCCGGGATCGAAGGGCGGCCAGCAGGTTGTGGAGTATCTGCGAGCCCGCGGCGTTGCCAACATTGCTATTACACATGGGGGCGAGCCGATCGAGTTTGTGTCGGGGATGTCGCAAGGCACGCTGCGCGTGCCGCAGGTTGAAGTGGCCGATACCACTGGCGCGGGCGACGTGCTGCACGGGGCTTACTGTTACTTCGCGTCTCTCGGGCACGGGTTTGTTGAAGCGCTGAGCGAGGCCGCGGAGATCGCGGCGGAATCGTGCAGGCATCAGGGGACGAGGGCGTGGATGGAAGCAATGCAGGTTGTAGGCAGCGGGGACTAGGGAAGGCTCGTCAGCGCGGCGGAGGGAACCGAGTTAAGGTATTGGGGCCAGTGAGTGAGCAGCTCGTTCACCACGGTGTGGCCCACGGAGTAAGCCGCTTCGAGTGAGGGCAGATAAGCTGCGTAAGCTCCGATGCGCTGCCTGGCCAGGCTATCTGCTGCGCTCATGCCGCGAGGCTGGCGGTCGTAGTTGCTCACGGTGCGCAGAACCAGCACGCGGTTGAAGTCGACGCGGCCGGTGTGAGCCAGGAATTCGAGCGACTGCAGCGTTCCGGTATCCTCCATTGCAGTGGTGGCGAAGACTCCCTTGCCGCCGGTAAAGTAGGGCACCCACTGCGCAGCCCATGCATCAAAGAGCTGGCCGTGCCAGTAAGTTGAGGATGAGAGCTCGTCGCCGATCGTGACGAAGGGCGGGCGCTGGGCGAAGGCGCCATCGAAGTTACTGCGGATCTGCTTGATATTGTCGCTGTCGCCGAGGTTGATGTTGCGCGTGAGGTTGAAGGCCCACTGCACGAGCGATGCGTTGAGCACATAGACCTGGCCGGGAAGCGGTTCGGCGGGTGATTCGAAGGGCTGCTTCTTGCGCAGGGGAATGTAACCCGTGGACCAATCGGGCGGAATCTCGCGGGCGTCGATCTCGTAGGCGAGGTCGCCATCGACTACGTAGCGAGCCCATGCGGCTGACCCGAGCGAGATGCGGTCAGGCGATCCGCCGGCAATGCCTGCCACAATCCAATAGGCGTGGCTGAAGTCGAAGCGGGGATCGAGACCGACGGCCATGATGGTAGCTGCCGCATGCGCGGTTCCCTGGCCGGTGAGCACTGCCATCTCGCCTGACGCGTTCATGCGCACCGCGTGGTAAGCAGCCGGCATGGGGTACACGCGATCGAGATGGTTGCGCTCAACCCAATACTGCAATTCTCCCGGTTGATCGCCTGTGTCCTCGCCCACTTCAAACATGGCCACTACAACGACCTTGACGGGGATGGGGCGCGGCTTTGCCGCGGCGGTGGCCGAGAGAGACACGAGGAGCAGAAGCGAAGCGAAGAGCCGCCGAGGTTTCGTCATTGAATGCGATAGTAGCTGAAAATCGCTGAATCGCAAGACTTCCAGATGCGAATATGTAGCTATGCGGGAGGTCGCGATGTTCAGAGTTGAACTCACTTGCAACGGGCTTCCGTCGCACCTGGGGCCGCAGGCGGCAGAAGACATCACCAGTTCGTTCAAGGAAAGAACATGGCATCAGAACGTCAGCTGCACTTGGGATGGCGCTCTTTTGCGGCTTGTGGCCGAAAATGATTTCGATTCCAGCGGGCTTGCCCTGCTGGATGAATTCTCCGACGAGATTTGTAATTGCATTGCGGGAGGGTTTGGTCCCGTTAAGGTCGTCAGTGTAGCTGAAATATAGATCAACCTATATCCGTTTGACCGTTGCGAACCAAGCTGACGCGGCATGGTGGAACCTTGTCTGAAGCCGATCCGATGAGAGGTCGGCGATATTCCATCCGCTGCCGGGGCCGAATGCTGCTCTAAGCGCTTCTTCAGTGATGGGGTGCGGGCCAATATCGGGACCTTCGTCACTGAAGCACAACACATACAGGGTTGCATCGCGCCTGGTTACTGACGCCAGGCTTGCAACGTATTCCGGGCGCTCATCTGCGTTAAAGGTATGGAACAATGCGCAGTCCAGCACCGTGTCAAACATGCGCCCCAACCGATCAAGGTGCAGCGCGTCGGCGATGGTGAACTCAGCTTCGATTCCACGTTGGCGGGCTTTCTCTCGAGCCATGCTCAGCGCCGTCTCCGCCACATCAACGCCAAGAACCGTCAATCCAAGCGAGGCGACAAGAAGAGAGTTCTCGCCGGTTCCGCAGCCGGCATCGAGCACCGTTCCAGCAAAACCACCGGAGGACGCCAGGCGCGCTATCGCCGGCTGCGCCTGGCCAATATCCCAGGGCGCGGGGCCATTCTGGTACGAGGCATCCCAGGGAAGTCCCGACATCCGTTCGTGACTGGTGCGTTTCCGACCGCCGAATGGATCGTAAGCGGGTTTCTGCGATTGCTTCGACAACTTCGTCCCCTCCACAACTGATTAGAACAGGCATTAGGGATCAGGGATCAGGAATCAGAGATGCCCCATTAACGATTCAGAACCACGTTTTCTTTTTGTATTCGAGATAGGCGTCGCCGAACTTAGCTTCGAGAACCCGGGATTCTTTGCGGGCGCGGACGATCTGCATGGGAATGAGGATGACGTAGATCAGAAGCAGCACGGGCTCACCGGTCCAGATAATGATGCCGAAGATCATGAGCGCGCCGAAGAAGTAGATCGGGTTGCGGATGCGCGAATAGATGCCGGTGGTCACAAGTTCCGTGGCCTTGGCCTCGATGCTGAAAGATCGGCCCAGCTGCACGCGCGCGATCGAGAACAGGATGAAGGCCGGCAGCGCGATGGCGATGCCGACGATGCGCAAGGGAGTCCAGGCAAGGTTTATGGCATAGCTTCCGAAGAGGATCAGCGCGAGTATGACGACAACCAGCGTGACGATGTTTAGTTTCACTCCCCGGTACCTCCTCCTGGGTGGTCAGGCTCCATCTTAATGCCGGCGGGCGCAGCCGATTCGCTCAAATCGCGTGCCGACGCTGTAGCATGTTGGCTGCGGACTTTTTGTCGACAGGGAGGGAGCTTGCGATGAGGGCAATGGGCGGATTGGTTCTGGGAGGGCTGATGATGGTTGCAGCCGCGGGCGCGCAACAACCGCGCCACTGGGCGATCGTGGTGCATGGCGGAGCGGGCGATATCGATCGTGCGACGCTGGGCGATAAAGGCGATGCGGCGTACCGTGCGGCGCTCACCAAGGTCATTGAGACGGGCGCGGCGGTGCTCGACCGAGGCGGCTCGTCGCTGGATGCGGTTGAGGCGGCAATCAAGGTGCTCGAAGACGATCCGCACTTTAACTCGGCGCGTGGAGCGGTGTTTACCTCTGCGGGCAAAACAGAATTGGACGCCGCAATCATGGATGGAGCGACGATGCATGCAGGTGCGGTTGCCAGCGTGACGCACACGCGGTACCCCATCAGCCTGGCGCGCTCGGTGATGGAGAAGACGCCGTATGTGTTGATGGTGGGTCCGGGAGCCGATGCGTACAGCTTGCAGGCAGGGATGGAGCAGGCTCCTGCCAGCTACTTCTTCACCGAGAGCCGCTGGCAGTCGCTGGTGAAGGAGCTTACCAAGGAAGGCAAGCCGATTCCGCCGCGGCCTGAGGGCGCGCCGGCGGAGGGAACTATGATTCCCGTTGCGCAGATCGAGGAGTCGGCTGACACGCATCGCTACGGCACGGTGGGAGTGGTTGCGGTTGACCGGCAGGGTAATGTGGCTGCGGGCACTTCAACAGGTGGACTTCAGGGCAAAGCGCCAGGGCGCGTAGGCGACTCGCCGATCATCGGCGCGGGCACGTATGCCTCGAATCAGTCGTGCGCGGTTTCAGGCACCGGAGTTGGTGAGTACTTCATCCGCTACACGGTGGCGCGCGAGGTGTGCGCGCTGGTGCAGTACAAAGGCATGCGGCTGCAGCAGGCGGCGGATGAGGTGATCCAGACGCGGCTGAAGCCGATTCACGGCGATGGCGGCGTGATTGCCGTTGCGCCTGATGGGCAGATGGCGTGGAGCTTCAACACGCCCGGAATGTTCCGTGCCAGGCTGGCGGAGGGCGGCAAGATCGAGGTACATATCTACAACGATGAGCCGTGAGTGCGAGTAATTGATCAACAAGCGCGGTCGAGTCGCGTGTGGCCTCGCGCATGGCGAGCAATATTGATCTGCCTGTACAATTGCGGCCATGGAAACCATCCAGTACAATCTGCCGCAAAGCCGCATTCCACGCACGTGGTACAACATTTTGCCTGAACTGCCCAAGCCGCTTGCGCCGCCGCTGCATCCGGGGACGCTCAAGCCGCTGGGCCCCGACGATCTTGCCCCGCTGTTTCCGATGAGCCTGATCATGCAGGAAGTGAGCGCGGAGCCGGAGATCGAGATTCCCGAAGAGGTAAGGCAGATTTACGCGCAGTGGCGGCCTTCGCCGCTGTTGCGCGCGCGGCGGCTTGAGAAGGCGCTGGATACACCCGCGCACATTTACTACAAGTACGAGGGGCAGAGCCCGGCCGGCTCGCACAAGCTGAACACCGCTGTTGCGCAGGCCTACTACAACAAGCAGGACGGCACCAGGCGGCTCTCAACGGAGACGGGCGCGGGGCAGTGGGGTTCGGCGCTGGCGATGGCGTGCGCGTTCTTCGGGCTCGAGTGCAAGGTGTACATGGTGCGCGTGAGTTACGACCAGAAGCCCTACCGGCGCGCGCTGATGGAAGTTTTTGGAGCAAGCGTGACGGCGAGCCCGAGCAACGAAACCGAATCGGGGCGCGCTATCCTGGCCCAGCATCCTGACTCGCCCGGTTCGCTGGGCATTGCCATCTCAGAGGCTGTCGAGGTGGCGGCGAAGGATGGGCAGACCAAGTACGCACTGGGCAGCGTGTTAAATCACGTGCTGCTGCACCAGACGGTGATTGGGCAGGAAGCGATCGAGCAGATGGCATTAGCCGGGGAAGATCCTGACGTGATTATTGGCTGCACGGGAGGAGGCTCGAACTTTGCGGGGCTGGCCATGCCGTTCATCGGACTCAAGCTGAAAGGTCGCAGCCAGGCTCGAGTGATTGCCGTTGAGCCTGCGGCTTGCCCCAGCATGACCAAGGGCAAGTTCACTTACGATTTTGGCGACACCGGCCACCTGACGCCGCTGGTGAAGATGCACACGCTGGGTTCTACGTTTGTGCCGCCGGGGATTCATGCTGGAGGTTTGCGCTATCACGGCATGGCGCCGCTGGTTTCGCACGTGGTCGACCTGGGATTGGCTGAGGCGGTGACCGTGCAGCAACTCGATGCGTTTGCCGCGGGCGTTCAATTTGCGCGCGCCGAGGGCATTGTGCCGGCGCCGGAGTCGAATCATGCGGTGGCCGAGACCATTCGCCAGGCGATGATTGCCAGGCAGGAAGGCACCAAGCGCACGATTCTCTTCAACCTGAGCGGGCACGGACACTTCGACATGCAGTCATACATCGCGTACCAGGCGGGGAAGCTGGAGAATTACGAATACCCGGCCGAAGAGATTGCGATGGCGTTGGCCGGGCTGCCGAGCGTGGGGTGAAAAGTCAGGCACATGCAGGCTGCGGAAATACTCAGCGGGGTAAGGTCTTGTATCAAGATAAGGTTTTGTATCTGGGCACGACTGGTAGGTCAGGGCTTTAGCCCTGACGCCGGCAAGGTCCATAAAATGAGTCAGGGCTTTAACCCCTGAAGCAAGTTTTCAGGCGCTGACCTGGGCTCGATGAGTTTTTCCGCAACCTGCTGGGGACCAGGCATGAGGGAGTGCCAACCATTTGCCAGCAGCAATTAGCTACAAACTAAAACGACCATCCCGGTTGGGATGGCCGTTTTTCGGTGCCTCTGATTGTCAGGCATAGACGCCTGGCCTGCTTATTGCGGCGTTGTGGCAGCGGTGCTGGGGGTTGGGTTCGTCCGCGCCTCGGCCTTTGCAGCTTCAACCTTGTGGGCGTTGGTTTCGAGGGCTTCTGCCTGCGGCAGATAAGTAATTGCCTTCTGGATCATCGGGTCCCAGTCGGCCAAGGCGCGCAGGCCCTGTAGCTGTCCGAACTGGATGGTGACGATCTTTTCCTTGATGTAAGTCTTGAGCCAGTCCTGGACGCCGTTGATGTCGTTGTCGTTCCACTCGATGTTCTTACTGGTAAGGAACCGCTTGAAATCGGCCAGCACCGCGTCGTCAACCTGGAAGTTCTTGTCCACGGTGTGATCGGACAGATAGACCGGCGCGAACTTGAAGAAGACATTGTCGATCAGCAGTTCCTTTTGGAAGCTGTTGGGCTCCGGACTCTCGATCTTGTCATCGGGCGTGATGCCGCCGCCGCCGTAAACGGTGCGGCCAGAATCGGTAAGCTTCACTTCGCGGCTGCTTGTATCGGTAGGCGCTGCGCCCGCGTGATTGTAATAGTCGTAGAGCGAGACGCCTGCGTAGTTGCGCTGGATGAGCCGGCCTGATGGTGTGTAGTAGTGATAGGTGGTGAGCGCCAGCCCACTGTTCTCACTGAGGTTGTAAACCGTCTGCACCAGCCCCTTGCCGAAAGTGGTCTCGCCCACGATCAGCGCGCGGTCGTGATCCTGCAGCGCGCCGGAAACAATTTCGGCTGCCGATGCGGTATCGCGGTTCACCAGCACTACGATGGGGAACGTCTTTCCACCGTTGCCGTGCGTTGCCGTGTAGTTCTGGTCAGGATAGGCGCGGCCGCGCTGCGAAACAATGGTCTGGCCCTTGGACAGCAGATGGTCGCACACGTCCACAGCCTGGCTCAACAAGCCGCCGGGGTTACCGCGCAGATCGAGCACAAGCCCCTTCAGATTGCCGAACCCATTGATGGCGTCTTCCATCTCCTGGCCGGTTGTTTCCTGGAACTGGGTGAGATGGATGTAGCCCACGCCGGGGCGGATCTCATAGGCGAGGTCGACGGAGGGGTGGGGAATCTCGTCGCGCACCAGGTCGAATACCAGCGCCTTGGGCTGGCCGTAGCGGTCCATGGTGACCTGCACGTGGGTGCCCTTGGGGCCCTTGAGTGCCTTGGCTACCTGGTCGCTTGTCCAGCTATCGGTGCTCTTGCCGTCAACCGCGACGATAATGTCGCCCGGGTGAATGCCGGCGCGGAACGACGGCGTGTTTTCGTAGGGGGTGATCACGTAAACCTTGTCGTGTCCGCCCTTTTCATCGCGCTGCTGCTGGATGACCATGCCGACGCCGTAGTAGTGGCCGCGCTGATCTTCACGCAGCTTGGCGTAGGCCTTGGGATCGTAGAAGTGCGAATGGGGATCCAGCGTCTGGAGCATCCCGGGGATGGCGCCATCGTAGATAACGTCATCGGCGCGGTCGCCGGTGATGGGCTCGGCGTAGTTCTGCTCAACCAGGGCGTAGACGTTGGTGAAGGACTTCAGGCTGTCGCGTAGCTGGCTCTCGTCTTCCGCAGACTGGGCGCCCACGCGGCGCTGTAAAAGCGTGCCCACAACCGCACACACTGCGAAGAAGAGAACGACTGTGAAAAGGGCGCGGCGCGCGCGAGGACTCATACGCAATTCCAACCTCCGGACGGCAGGCGCATTTGAGCTCCCGGCTCGCTGGGTTACCCGGCTTTCCGTTCAGCCCGGCGCCGAACAAGCGCATGGCCAGAGAAAAAATTAACCTTGCCGTGGTCCCGGCAAGGTAACGGAAATTTGGAAGACCACCTCAGGAAACCGCGCAAGGCCGTCGACAGCTCAAGTATAGCACCGCCTTGTTTGACGTATTGGGCGGCTTTTGGGGTAGCCAAAAGGGTCAAATGAGTGGGCCTTAACCCGGAAAAGGGGCATTAAATCGCGTTTGTGCTGCCCCGCCATTTACAATGACGTCTATGCATCAGGCAGTTTCCACTTCTGCCTGCTGAGTACTCAAAATATGACCTTCAGATTCCTTCGCACTCCCGCGGCGTTCGTGTTCTCCACGGTGCTGCTCACGGGTTGGCTCCCGGCCCAGACCCAGCAGAACGAGCCGGCCAGCCCTTATGGCGGCACGGTGGTCGAAGACATTGTTGCCCGGATCAACAACCAGATCATCACCCAGAGCGATTACGACCGCGCCCTGAGCGATATGGACCAGGAGATGCGGCAGCGCGGCGACACGATGCAGCAGATATCCGAGGCCCACAAGGACCTGTTGCGCAACCTGATCGACCAGCAGCTTTGGCTGTCGAAGGGCAAGGAACTGGGGATGACGGCCGATACCGAGCTGGTGAAAAAGCTCGACGAGATCCGCAAGCAGTACAACCTGGATTCCATGGAAGATCTGGAGAAGGCTGCCAAGGAGCAGGGTATCTCGTTTGAGGATTTTAAGCAGAACATCCGCAATCAGATCATTACCCAGCAGGTGATGCGCCAGGAAGTTGGCGCGCATATCACTTTCACGCCAGGCGAGGCGCAGCGTTATTACGACCTGCATAAGCACGAGTTTGCCCAGCCCGAAAGCGAACGCTTGAGCGAGATTCTGGTTTCAGCCGATGCCGGCGATCCAGCTAAAGTACAGGCGGCCAAGGCCAAGGCCGACGATATTGAGGCCCGGTTGCACTCAGGCGGCGATTTCACGCAGTTGGCGCGCAGCTTCAGCGACGGGCCAACAGCCAGCGCCGGCGGTGACCTGGGCTTGTACAAGCGGGGCCAGCTTGGCAGCGTGCTCGAAGACAAGACCTTCCCCCTCAAGACCGGCGAGTATACCGAGCCAATCCTCACCAAGCAGGGCTACATCATCCTCAAGGTTGTGCAGCATACGGCCGGCGGTCCCGCGCCCTATAAAGACGTGCAGGAGCAGGTTGAAGAGGCTCTCTACATGGAGAGGATGGAGCCGGCAATTCACGCGTATCTGACCAAGATGCGCGACGAAGCGGCAATCTTTATCAAGCCCGGTTATACCGATACCGATGCCACCCCGGCTGAGCTGCACCCCAGCATCACCTTCAGCGCCTACGTGCCGCCCGCGCCCAAGAAAAAGTCCAAGGTTGAGCGGACTCGTTTCCGCGAGAGCACGCACAACTTCAGGCAAAAAGGCGGCCAGGCTTCGGCTCCGCCTGAGCCGGCAGCGGCTTCTTCAACTGAAGCTCCCATGGCTGTCGCTCCATCCGCTGCGGCTTCACCAGGGGCAACTCCAGCGGAAGGAACGACCACCGCTGCGAATGTTCCCCCGGCTTCAGCTTCTGCGGGCTCAACAACTGCCACGCCTGCCACCGCAACCAGGGGCAAGAAGTCCAAATTTAAAAAGAAAGGCGATGCTTCAAGCCAGAAGCCGGGCAAGAGGGAGAAGATCCGCCTTGGCCAGGCTCCGCGCGAGACGCTGCCGACCGCGGCTAATGGCGCAACTACCGAGAATGCCGGTGCGCTGCCCGAGACTGCCGACAACACGCCGCAGCCTGCCAATCCGCTGGAGCCCACGCGCCCGACGGTGAAGGCACGCTTCAGCGATAAGGCTCGCACTGAGCACGGAAAGAAGAAGCAGAAGTCCGGATCGCGGACCGACGATATGGCTCCAGCGCCGCCGAATGCTGGCGAAGTGGCCGATCAGGAGACGCAGTCGGCTCCCCTGGGACTGGGCGGAAATACAACGCCGACGAAAAAGAAGAATAGGAAGACAGCGACCACCACCACCGAAAAAACGCGCATGTCTGAGAAGAAGAAGGAGCAGAACACCACTCCGCCTCCGCAGCCGACGCCCGTACCGCCGGTGCCCGGTGCGCCAGCTCCTGCCACTCAGACTGAAGCACCGCAGCCGCAGATCCAGCAGCCGCAACAAACTCAGCCCCAGTAATCGCAAGTCAGCGCGTCAGCACGACTTCGGGCTCGGGATTTCAATCCCGGGCCCGAGGCGTCTTTGGCAACCTGAGCCGGTTGCGTTAATCTTCTCGGCAGAATGAAAGACATCTACATTGCCGATCTGACCGCATTTGACGAAGGCAGAATCTTCGACGGTTTCTTTCTTGTGCTGTCGAAACAGCAGCGCTCAACCAAAACCAACAAGCCATATCTGAGCCTGATCCTGGGCGACAAGACCGGGCAGATTGAAGCGCGCATATGGGACCCTGCCGACCCGCGCATCGCGAAGGACTTTAACCGGGGCGACATCGTAAAGGTGCGCGGCACCGCGACGCGATTTGAAGAACGCACTCAGACAAAGGTCGAACAGCTCAGGCTGGCCGCGCCTCACGAAGTGGACAAGACTGATCTGCTGCCGGCAACCACCCATGATGTGGGCCAGATGTGGGCACAGCTCGAGGCGACCATCGATGGCTTCGCCAATCCCGACCTCAAGCGGCTGCTGAAGACAATGCTGGCCGACTCAGGCGTAGCCCAGGCCTATCGCGAGGCGCCGGCAGCGCGCCAGCTTCATCATGCGTGGCTGGGCGGGCTCCTGGAACACGTCATCAGCCTGCTGGGACTGGCTGAGCGCGTGGCTGCGCATTACGACATGCTCGACCGCGACCTGCTGCTCACCGGCGTGATTCTGCACGACATTGGAAAGATCCGCGAACTCACCTGGGACGTTGGCTTCGACTACAGCGTAGAAGGTATTTTGCTAGGACACATCCAGATGGGGGTCGACCTGGTGGAGAAAACCATCGCCGCCCTGCCCGGTTTCCCAGAGCGGCTGCGTGCACTGGTGGTGCACATGATTCTTTCGCACCATGGCAAACTTGAATTCGGCTCGCCCAAACTGCCCATGATTCCTGAAGCACTGGCGCTCAGTTTCGTTGACGACCTGGATGCCAAAATGCAGGCCATGAAAAGCGAGTTTGAGAAGTGCGCCCGCGAAGGCCGGGCGGCAGACGAACTGACCGGCAAGGTGTGGTCGCTCGACAACCGTCAGTTATTGAACACCAGGGGTTGGCTGAAAGGCAGTGCGTAGGGACCAGGGCCGGTTGCATGAATGGTTTTGTAAAAGGGCACGACTCTAGTCGTGCCGAAAAAAGTGCTTTCGGGTATTTATGCAACCGCCTCCAGGTGTGAGGTTTAAATAGGTTGTCGCAAATCGAGGTCGGAGCGCGCGGGAGACTGAGGTAAAATCCCTGCAACTTAAATGGTGCGAAAAATCTGCATTCTAGCGACCCTTGGACTGTTCTTGCGCAGTCCGGCCGCGTCCGCGTCCGAGCAGTGGACGCAAGTTACAAGCGACCACTTCAGCTTGATCACCGACGCGAATGAGAAGGAAGGCCGGCACACTCTCGATCAGTTGGAACGGATGCGTTGGGTCTTCGGAAAGTTCTTTCCCAACCTGAACACTGACAACGCAATTCCCATCAACGTGCTGGCAGTGAAAAACGGCAAGACCTTTGAGGGGCTGCTGCCTTCCGACAGGTTGGGCAAAAACCAGTTGCAACTGGCTGGTCTGTTCATGCGTAGCCAGGACAAGAACTATATTCTGCTTCGCCTCGGCTTGAATGTGGAGCATCCCTATTCTGCCGTCTATCACGAATACACGCATCAGCAGATTGCCGCGGGACACCTGCGGCTCCCCCTCTGGCTCAATGAAGGCATGGCAGAGTTCATGCAGAATACTGAGTTCAGAGATAAAGACGTGGTAGTAGGCGAGGCCAGCGGGGACGATGTTCTCTACCTTCGCCAGAACACCCTCATCCCGCTGCCAGTGCTCTTCAAAGTGGACAATGACTCGCCGTATTACCACGAAGAGCAGAAGGGGTCGGTGTTTTATGCGGAGTCGTGGGCGTTGACTCACTATCTGATGATGAACGACCACACAACACATAATGCCACCATCAGCAGGTACGCGCACCTCGTGGGCAACGGCGCCGATCCGGTAGTTGCTGCGCAGCAGTGCTTTGGCGACCTCAAGCAGCTTGAGACTGCGCTGCGGGCCTATATCGACCACGGGCGGTACATGGCTCTTGCGCTTTCAAGTGCGGCTGCGCCGATTGACGAATCGAACTTCAAGGTGCGGACCCTGTCGCCGGCCGACGCTGAAGCGGCGCAGGCTGACCTGATGGCGTACGACCGGCGCACCGACGATGCCCGCGCATTAGACGAATCGGTGTTGAAGGATGATCCCAACAACGTGCAGGCCCACGAAACCATGGGCTTTCTTGCCAGCCGTGCCGGTCACTCGGATGAGGCGTTAAAGTGGTATCGCGAAGCCATCAAGTTGGGCTCACACAACTTCCTGATCTATTTCTATTGCGCCAATTTCGCGATGGGTTCTGACAACGACGAGGCAGAGGCAGATTATCGAGCGTCAATTCGCCTGAACCCCAATTTTGCAGTTTCCTATGACCGCCTGGCGTCGTTGCTGGCCAGTCAGCGCGACCATCTTGACGAAGCGCACATGCTTAACCTTCAGGCCATCCAACTCGAGCCCGACAACATTCCTTTTCGCATCAATGCTTCAAATGTACTTGAGCAGATGGGGCGCACGAACGACGCAATCAACGCGCTGAAGGTCGCGCTCCAAGTGGCGCAGAGCGGGTCCCAGACGGCCATGATCCATTCGGCAATGGACCGTCTCCAGCAAAACCAGCAGCAGCGCGCCGAGGTTTTCACTGTTCAGGAAGAGCAACCGGCTGCGCAAAGTTCAACCAGTCAGACTGTCGTCGATATTGTTCCCAGTTTTCCAACTTTGCCGGCCGACGGACCGCGCCTCACCGCAGGCGGCGTCATTACCAGGGTAAAGTGCAACTATCCGGCTGAGATCGAGTTTCGCGTGGAGGGCTCCAACGGCTCGCAGATCGCCCTTTACAACAACGACTTCAGGAAAATCGACCTCAGCGCGGCCGCTAACGTGAATGTGCCCAGCAGCATCAATCCCTGTTACGACTTCGATGGTAAGACGGTGAGCGTCCAATATGTGAAAGGCCAAAGCCCCGGCGTTGACGGTCAGGTGGTATCGGTCGAGCTGATGAAATAACTTTGCCGCATGGCTGAGCAAGGAGAGAGTTGAAGACCCTCGACCAACCTGAATTGAAGCAGGGCATTGTGGGGCGCATTGGCCGGCTGCGGCCCGATCTCGAACGGCGATGGGGCAAGATGAATGCGCGACAGGTGGTTTGCCATCTGAATGATGCTTTCCTGGCCACGATGGGCGAGAAGGCGGTTCCAATAGATCCTGACTTTCGTTTCCGCGGATTGATCAAATGGTGCGCGCTTTACCTGCCCACGCAGTGGCCGCATGGATTTCCCACGCGGCCAGAGATCGACCAGCAATTTAGTGGCACCCCGCCCGGAGATTTTGAAGCAGACCGCCAGACTTTGCTGGCGGTGGTTGAGAAGTTCACACGTCAGCCGAGGGAGTTTGAGTTCAAGCCGCATCCAATGTTTCTGGAGTTGACGGAGTGGCAGTGGATGCGCTGGGGCTACCTGCACACCGACCATCACTTAAGGCAGTTCGGGGTGTGAGGCGGGAGGGGAAGACCGTTGTTGAACGAGTAGGTGCTGCGTTTTACCGGCGTTACAACCGCATCGGATTGATGAACTTCACGCCGGCGAAGTGCTTTTCGTTGCCGGTAACAAGAACACAATCGTTGGCTTCGGCGATGGCGGCCAGGAGCATGTCAAAGGCGCTTCGCGGGTGGCCCGCCGCGGTTCCTTCGGCCATCAATCGCCCCCAAATCAGCGCGGACTTGTCGTCAAATGAAAGAACTCGCCCGGCAAACTGCGATTGCGGGCCCTGCGGGCCGCGAAACCAGCTTTCTAAAATCCGGCGCTTTCTTCCCGCCGGTTTCTCCAGAATGCCACGCCAAATCTCGGCGATCGTAATCGACGTAATGAACAGATTCTCGTTGGCCTGTTCCGCCAACCATGCGATAAGTGATCGAGAGGGAAAGGGCTTAGTGGCGTCACTAATAATGTTGCTGTCGAGAAGATAGCGATTCACAGGTCGATCTTACGTCCTGTGGTGAAGGGACGCTTCAAGTTAAGGTCGGCTCCGACCAGCGGCGAGCTACGAAGCCAGGCCAGGATGCCACCCTTCGTGCTGGATTTCTCAGTGATCGTCTGACGCATTGAGGCGCGCATCTCATCGGCCTCCGGAGTATCGTCTGCCAGGCGTCGCGCGATGCTGCGAATCAGCTCTTGGTCACTTTTGAGGCCAACGACCTCAAACCTGGCCATGCCCCGCTTGCTCAGGCGCTTGCGGTAGTTTTCAATGGCTCGTGTTTGCGCTGCGCTGCCCATGGTCGAAACCCTCTATCCGGTAATATATCCGGATATAAGAGGAAGCGCAAACTGCCTAACTCAGGAACCACTCCCACTGCGACTCGGTGAGAGGAACAACGGAGAGCCGGCCGATCTTAATCAGCGGCGAATCCGCAAAGAGTTTCGCCGCCTTGATGGCGTCGAGCGTCTTGGGAGACTTGAGCCGCTTGCCCGCCTTTACGCGCACGATCGGCACCTTGGGATCGGTGGGGTCAACGCTGATGACCGTGCCGGTGCCCACCGCAGTGCGCTCGTCGCCGGTGTGGTAAAAGATCCACTTGGTTCCGGCCTTCATTCCACGCAGGTGCATGACGGCGGTGGGGTTGGTAACGCCGTCCCACACGGTCTCTTTGTCGCGGAGAAAGTCGTCGAAACTATAGACTGCGGGCTCGGATTTGAAGAGGAAGTAGGTCATAGATTGGTCAGTGATCAGTTGCCGCCAGGGGAGCAAGCAGCCTGGTGATCCCGCGAACAGAATACACCGGCGCCGGGTCGGTCGGGCGACTACGAAAAGGCGGCCCTGATTTTTTTGAATGCCGGGACATTCCACTCCGTGCTAGGCTTTTCGAATATGGAGCAGCGGGCGCCCAAAAACCTGATTGAGCAGGGCCGCAAGGCGCGACAGGAGCGTCGCCTCGAAGACGCACGCAGCCTGTTTAAAGAAGCGCTGAAAGAGTGCTGCAGCGACGATGACCCGCGGCTGGAGGCGGAACTGCACTCGGAGCTGGCGTACGTAGAGCGCGCCCTGCACGATGAGCAATCTGCGGAGGCGGACTATCGCCGGGCGGCCGAGATGTTTGGGACCCTCGGCGACTCGTTTCGAACCGCACATAATATGCGGCACCTGGCCGATATCCTGCGCGAAACAGGCCGGCCGCTCGATGCCGCCCCGTTTTATTCCGAGTCGATTGAGTTCTTCAGGAAGAGCGGAGAGTATCCTCTTCAGCTTGCTAATGCTCTTCGCGGACTGGCGCTTACGCAGGGCTATCTGAAAGATTTTGCCGGCTCGCTTCAATCCTGGGCAGAAGCCAAGGCGCTTTACCAGATGGTAAACGTGGATGCCGGGGTAGCCGAGAGCCGGAAGCGCATCGACGACCTGATGGCGAATCGATAACCATTAACCCGGCCTGCACCGGGCCAGGATGGAAGAACCGCTTACTCCCTTTGAGCACCATTTACAATCAGTAACATATGATCCGCTTCTCGAGCGCCGGCGAATCTCATGGCGAGGCACTGATCGCGATGATTTCAGGGCTGCCGGCCGGTGTGCCCATCGACCTGGAGTTTGTGAACCGCGAGTTGTGGCGGCGGCAGCAGGGTTACGGGCGCGGCGGGCGCATGAAGATCGAGACCGACAAGGTGCATATCCTGTCGGGCGTGCGACACGGCAAGACCATCGGTTCGCCCATCGCAATCGAGATTGTGAACCGCGACTGGAAAAACTGGGAAGAAAAGCTGCCGGTTGAGGCGGGCGATCCTGACAAGCACCAGGCGGTTGTCTCGCCGCGGCCGGGCCATGCCGACCTGGCGGGAGCGCTCAAGTTTAACTTTCCTGATGCGCGCTACGTGCTCGAACGCGCCTCGGCACGCGAGAGCACTTCGCGCGTGGCTGCGGGCGCCATGGCCAAACTGATGCTGCGCACGCTCGGCATCGAGGTGCTCAGCCACGTAATCCGCGTAGGTCGCGTGGAACTGGAGCGCGCCGCTCGGTGGGATGAGATTGCCGCCCTGGCCGCCAAAGACGAGGTGGTGCTGGGATGCGTGGACCCGGATACCGAGGCACGGATGAAAGAAGAAGTGGAAGAGGCAGCGCGCACCGGCGATACAGTGAACGGCATCTTTGAAGTCGTCGCGCACAACGTGCCCACGGGTCTCGGCACCTACGCCAACTGGGATGAGCGGCTGGACGGATTGCTGGCGTGGGCGGTGATGAGCCTGCAGGCGGTAAAGGCGGTCGAGATCGGGCGCGGCGTGGTCGCGGCCGAGTCATTTGGTTCCAGGGTGCACGACCCTATTCACTACGATGCCGAAGATCATGGAAGGCCCACGCGTTTTACGCGGCCCCACAACAACGCCGGCGGAATTGAGGGCGGCATTTCAAACGGCGAAGACGTGGTGGTGCGCGGGTATCTGAAACCGATTTCGACGCTGCGCAAGCCGCTTGAATCGGTCCGTTTTGACACCCGCGAGGCCACCAGCGCAAGTTATGAACGTAGCGACATTTGCGTGGTCCCGGCGGGAGGCGTGGCGGCCGAAGCCATGGTGGCCATTACGCTGGCAGGCGCGGCTGCGCAAAAGTTTGGCGGCGATTCGGTGCTGGAAATGAAGCGCAACTTCGACCAGTACATCGAACAGATAAAACGGTTCTAGCAAGTCACGACAGCAAGTCGGTGGGTGCGCAAGCCCGCCAAAGACGATAACGAGAGTTAGACGATGATTTTGAAAATTGTGAAGTATCCCGAGCCTGTGCTCTCGCAGCCCGGCGAACCGGTAACCGAATTCAATGCCGAGCTGCATAAGCTGGTGGCCGACATGTTCGAGACTATGTACAAGGCGCAGGGCATCGGGCTGGCCGCGCCGCAGGTGGGCGTGTCGAAGCGCGTGACGGTGATTGACCTCAGCATGGGCAAGGAACCCAAGGACAAGCTGGTATTGGTGAATCCCGAAATTATTGTGAGCGAGGGCAAGCAGTATCAGGAGGAAGGCTGCCTGAGCTTCCCTGAAATTCGCGAAAAAGTACAACGCGCCGCCAAGGTTCGCATTCGCGCGCAGGATGGGAACGGAAAGTGGTTTGAGATGGACGGCGAAGAGTTACTGTCGCGTGCCTTTCAGCACGAGATCGATCACCTCGACGGCGTTTTATTCCTCTTCAGAATGAGCCCCTTGAAGCGTAACCTGAACCTGCGCAAGATTCGCAAGATGCAGGCCGACGGATCGTGGTAACAAATCAATGACAAACACTGCGGCAGGTTTGAAGCTGGTGTTTTGCGGGACGCCGCAGTTTGCCGTGCCAACGCTTGAGGCGCTGATCGCCGCTGGCCATCGCCTCGAACTCGTGGCTTCGCAACCCGATCGCCCGGTGGGCCGCGCTGCAGAGATTCATCCAACGCCGGTAAAGCAGGCCGCAATGGCCGCGGGCATTCCTATAACGCAACCTGAAAAAATCAAATCGAATGCGGAGTTCCGCGCGCAGCTTGAGGCGATTCGGCCGGACGCGATTGTAGTGGTTGCATACGGACGCATCATTCCGCCATGGATGCTTGCGCTGCCGCCGCTCGGGTGCATCAATCTGCATGCATCGCTGCTGCCGAAGTATCGCGGCGCGGCGCCGATTCAGTGGGCCGTTGCCATGGGCGATGCGTTCACCGGCAACACCACCATGCTGCTTGAAGAGGGACTCGATACCGGGCCGATCCTGATGCAGCAGACCCACGAAATTGGGCCTGATACAACGGCGGTGGACCTGTTTGAGACGCTGGCATACGCCGGCGCGCCCCTGGTAATTGAGACGCTCGCAGGGCTTGCGGCAGGTTCGATTACACCGCGACCCCAGAATCATGAGTTTGCTACGTTTGCTCCGCTGCTTGACCGCGAAGACGGCCGCATGGATTTTGCCGCGCGCGCGGCGCACGAGCTTTATAACCGCTGGCGCGGATTTCAGCCGTGGCCGGGCGCCTTCACTTCGCTCAATGACAAAAAGCTGATTGTGCATCGCATGGCGCTCACTTTTGAGACGCCGGGCGGTGCAGCAGAAGCGCGGCCGGGAGCGATCTGCGTTGCAGGTGGACACTTGTTCGCCGCTTGCGCTGACGCCACTTGGCTCGAGTTAGTTGAAGTGCAACTCGAGGGCAAGAAGCGCATGGCAGCGGCGGAGTTTCTGCGCGGCAGTCCGCTGACCGCGGACGCGCGGTTAGGTTAGCCGTGGCTGGAATTACTCGAGCACGCGAAGCGGCATTCAACATTCTGCTGGCCGTGGAGCGCGGCAATGTCCACGCGGATGATTTGCTGCGCGGGCCGGCGGTAAACGCACTCGAACAGGCCGACCGCAACCTGGCCACGACGCTGGTGCTCGGTGTGTTGCGCTGGCAGGTTCTACTGGATCAGCAAATCAGGAAATTCCTGAGCAAGCCCGGCGCAAAGCTCGATGCCGAAGTTCTGATCGCGCTGCGTTTGGGCGCATTTCAATTGCTGCATCTCGATCGCATTCCAGCGCACGCCGCAATAGGCGAGAGTGTTGAGCTGGCCAAGCAGGCGGGTCATCGCTTTGCCGCGCGAATGGTGAACGCGGTATTGCGCAAGCTGGCGCGAGAGAGCGGCAGCGGGCCTGAGCCTTCCGATGCGGACTGCGAGCAGGCGCATCCCGCGTGGCTGGTGGATCGATGGAAGGCGTTCTACGGCGACGAAGCCACGCGCGCGATTTGCCGGCATGGGCAGCAACAACCGGAGCTTGCGGTGCGGTTCGTTGATTCTGTTGCGGAACGCGAGTTGATCGATGCGGGCATCGAGCTGGCGCCGGGCCGGTTGCTTGCCGATGCGCGAATTGTGACGGCCGGCGACGTGACCGCGACTGAAGCCTTCACCGGCGGACGCGTGAAAATTCAGGACGAGGGCTCGCAGTTGATTGCGGAGATTGCGGCTTCAACGGGTCCCGTCCAAAAAGTCGAAAGCATCCTCGATACTTGTGCGGCGCCGGGAGGCAAGACGATGATCCTCGCGGAGCGCAATCCTGAAGCTCAAATCGTTGCGTGCGAGTCGAGCGAGCAGCGGCTCACTGCGTTGAAAGAGCGAGTGGCCGGATTTGGCGATCGCATTGAATGTCGGCTCGCCGATGCGGCGGCGCTCAATGAGACTGCGAGATACGATCTGGCCCTGGTTGACGTGCCGTGCAGCGGGACGGGGACGCTGGGGCGCAACCCGGAGATTCGTCATCGACTGCGCGTTGAAGATCTGGCGCGCCACGCCGACCGGCAGAAAGCGATTTTGCGGGCGGCGATCCGAGCCGTTCGGCAGGGCGGGCACATCGTCTACTCCTCCTGCTCAATGGAACCGGAAGAGAACGAGCAGGTGGTTGATTGCATCCTCGCGGAGATGGGTGGACCTCGTCGGGTCCCGATCGCCGCGCGCGTCGATGCGATGCGGGACGCCGGAGTTGTGACTGCGGAGGGCGCGGACCGGTTGCGGGAGTGGATCTCGACAGATGGAGCGCTTCGACTGATTCCCGGCGCGTTGGGCACGGATGGATTCTTTGTGGCACTGATTGAAAGAACGGATTGAGCGCGCCGCAAAACGAGGCTCTTCGCACTCCAGATTTTGGGGAGTGAGATATGCAGGCTGGAGTTATTCAGGCCCGAGCTTGAGCGACTGGTAATCGCGGCCAAGCAGGGCGCAGAGCGCTTCGACGACCAACTCATGATCTTCGCGCTGGGCGAGGCCGGTAACTGTGACCGCGCCGACGATTCCGGCTGACTCAACATTGAGTGGGAACGATCCGCCGTGGGCCGCGTAGTCGGCAACTGGAAGACCGTAGCGCTCGAGGAGTGTGGTGTTTTTGAGCGCGAGCCCAAGGCCGAAACCGTAGGAACTTCGATGGAAGCGCGCGACCACGTTGCTCTTTTTGCGAACCCACTCAGGGCTGTCAGGCGTGGTCCCCTCGAACGCAAAGTAAAACAGCGGTTGCCCAAAGCGGCGCACATCAACAGCGATCGTGTTGCCGCGTTCCTCGCTCATCGCTTTGATGCGCGTACCCAGATCCCAGGCAACGCGAGCATCGAGCCGCGGCAAATGCAGTTCACGCTCCTGTAGCAGAATGCGTTCGACGTCTTCATGCAATCCCATGCGATTACTCCGTCACCTCAGCTGCTCAGGCAACTTAGGCCCTTGTTCCCTCGTTCCCTTGTTCCCTGTCTTTTCACTTCGCCACGGTGAGCGTGACCGTAGTGTCCTGGTCGATGCGCGATCCCGCGGGGGGCGACTGCGCAATCACTGACCCGGGCAGAACTGGGACTGCGGGCGGTGAATTTCCGCTGCCGACGTCGGGCACGTTCACATCGACGAATTTGAGCGGGGCAGATTTTATGCCGGCCCGGGTCAGGTCGGCTTGTGCTCCAATCGCAGGCCGGCCTACCATGTCGGGCATCACGTAGCCGTCAGGCGTGTCGGCGCCGGGCAACGCCACAAGCAGGTTAATGGTGGGCTGCGCAATGTCTTGCGCGTGTGCGGGCGGGTCCTGCGCCAGCACGGTTCCTTCGAGAGCCGGGAAAGGTATTCGAGCCGTTACGCCCAATTCAAGGCCGGCGCGGCGCAACTCGAGATCGGCCACGCGCTCGGCCGAGCCAACGGCGTCGGGCACGTCCACTTTCTGCGGTCCAAGGCTCTCTGAGACGCGCACATTCCACTCACGACGGACCACCGTGCCCGCATCCGGCGACTGTGTGAGGATGTGACCCGCAGCAACGTCGGAGGAATAATAACGGTTGTCGACGTCGAGATTGAGGCCCAGGCCGGATGTCTCACTGCGCGCGTCGGCCACGGTCATGCCCTTGAGCGCCGGCACCTGAACCTCTGCGCCGTGAATGGCAAAGTGCATGGTGATGACAGCAGCCATCAGACCCACGGCCACCAGCAACAGCAGCAGCGAGGCGACCTGGAAGAAGTTCTTGATGGACTGGCTGGTCATGAATGCGGAGCAGCGGTGGTTTGCCCTTCGTTGATTAGTGTATACGAAATGTGTATTCTCGATTTGGAAGAGTGCATGTAATGGACAGCCGTGAGATTATCAAAACGCTCCGCGCAGACGGCTGGTTTGAGGTTGCACAGGCTGGCAGTCACAAACAGTTCAAACATCCGGTGAAGGCGGGCCGGGTGACAGTGCCCTCTCCCAGGAAGGAGGTCCCGATTGGAGCGCTCAAGAGCACTGAAAAGCGGGCGGGAATCAAACTCCGTTAGGGGTGGAAGGCTGGAATTCATTGCCTATTTGCACAAAGATAAGGACTCCGACTACGGGGTAAGCTTTCCTGATTTCCCGGGCTGCATCACGGCGGGTTCGACCCTTGAAGAGGCGCGCCGCATGGCCGTCGAGGCGCTCACGTTGCACATCGAGGGCATGCGCGAAGATGGCGAAGAGATTCCCGAGCCCTCGACTCTCGATGATTTGCGCGGCGATCCGGCAATGAAAGGCGCGGTTGCGTTTTTGACTGAAGTAAGGCGGCCGGAAAAAACAGTTCGGATTAACATTACAGCACGTGAAAGCCAGATCGCCGAGATCGACCGCCGCGCTCGCGGGGTGGGGCTCACGCGGTCGTCCTTCGTAGTGCAGAAAGCGCTGGATAAGAAAGTTGTTTCGCGGTGAAGGAAAGCTGGAGTCCCACAGTCTATTAGGGCCTATCGCATTTCTTCAAGATGAACGAAGCCGAGACGGGAAAAATAGAGGAAGGCAACGTTCCATCATCGACTCCCAAGGCTATGTGAATATGGCTATCGGTATTCTCAAGTAATTCGACTTCGACCTGGTACTCAACCGAGCCGACTCTAACCTGATACGCCTTTGTTGACGGCAAGTCAGCAATGACCTGCTGCGGAGTTTTCCCCGACCAAAGCGCGACCTCGCCCTCCAGTACCTCCCGCCACTTCTTCCGATCAGCCATAATCCCGTCGCGTCCTATCGCGTATTATCCGTCAGCGGTTCGGGGTGGATGGTGACGCGGTACACTTCAGGGCACTCCAGCTTGAAACGGTCTTCGAGCGTTGTCATGATCTCGTGGACGCGGTGCATGGGCAGCTCGTCGGGCAGCGAGCAATGGCAGGTGAGGGCGATGTGCTCGCGGGTGTGAGTCACCACGATGTCGTGGACGTCTGAAATCTCAGCGAACGCGGCTGCAGCCGCGCGAAGCGCGATTTCGATACGGCGGTCTTCGACCACCACCTCCTGCGGCTGTTCGATTGTGGCCGGCTCGCTTTCGATGTGAGTGAGCACGGCATCGATCTCCGGCACGTCTCGCAGAATCTCGGCCTCAAGGACGCAAACAAACTCGTGCGCGTCGCGCAGGCGCATGTTCTCTTCAATCTCCACGTGCAGCTCAACCCGCAACCGGCCCTGGTGCGTTTGGATGCTTAGTTCGTGTACCGAGACGTTGTTGCGCGCGGCCACGGCGCGCACGCTATCGAAGATGCTTTCGGCGCGGGTCTTGTGGGGCACGGTGTGGATGACCACGTCGGCCTGCGGCAGAACGCGCTGCACGGCAGATGTGGCCTCCTGAACTACCTGGCCGGTATGCTCGAAAGTAAAGCGGCGCGGCAGGGCGAGCGTAAGATCGGCAAAGTGTCTGGCGCCGGCGCGGCGAAGGCGCGCCTGCTCCACGGCCAACACGCCGGGCACGAGTCCGACTTCGCGGATCAATTGCTGTCGCGTTTCAGTGGAGACTTCGTCGACCAGAACTGCCACTGCTTCGTGACCGAGACGCAGCGTCATGCGCAAAATCAGGATGGAGACGACGATGGCGGCGACGGGGTCGGCGTAGCGCAGCCACGCGATGCCGTAGTGCGTCCCAAACCAGTTGACGCCAAGCCCGGCAAGCACCGCCAGCGTGGCCCACATGTCCGATGCGAAGTGGAAGGCGTCGGTGGCGAGTGCGGGAGAGCCGGTTTTTTCGGCCACCACGCGCAGCTCGCGCGAGCGCCAGTAGTCCACACCTATCGAAGAAAGCAGCACCGCAACGGGCCAAAGCGAGTGGCGTACCTCGACCGCTTGAACGAAGATGCGCTGCACTGCCTCCCACACAATCCACGCGCAAGAGATGCCCATGAGCGTGGCCTCGGCAAAGGCGGAGAGATTCTCAATCTTGCCATGACCGTAGGGATGATCTTCGTCGGCGGGCTTGTCGCTCACGTTAACTGAGAAAAAGGTGAGCGCGGAGCCGACGAGATCGAGGCCGGAGTGCACAGCGTCGGAGATTACGCCCAGCGAGCCCGAGAGCACCCCCGCGCCTACCTTGAACATGGTCATGGCGCCAGCGGCGCTCATGCTGAGGAGCGCGACGCGGCGCTTCTGGGCAGAGAGCGCGGCTATGGATGCGGGCTGCGGAGTTGGGGCCGCGGCGCGCGTGATGGTTGAGCCGGATTCGGGGGTGCTCGAAGCGGCGGTTGGCATTTCGCTTCTAGCTTACAGTTGGCCGCGTGGCCGTGTACAACCCGGCGATGCCAAAAGTGTAGGGCTGCCAGGCTGCATCGGCGTAGCCCGCATCGCGCAGCATTGCAAGTAACTGTGGCGGCGGAGGAAAGTTGCCGACCGAGGTGGGCAGGTAATTGTAGGGCCCATTCTTGCCGCAGATCATCCGGCCGATGGCAGGCAGGACGCGACGAAAGTACACCGCGTAGGCTTTGCCGACGAGGCCGCCGGGTTCACTGAACTCGAGTATGCCCAATTGTCCGCCGGGCTTCAGCACGCGAAAGAATTCGTCCAGGCCGGCCTGATAGTTGGCCAGGTTGCGGAAGCCGAAGGCAGTCACGATGAGATCGAGCGACTGGTCGCGAAGTGGGAGATGGAGCGCGTCGGCTTCAAGGGCAATGGCGAAGGGCGCGCCGGGTGCAAGGTCCTTGCGGCCCGGACCGAATTTGGCTGCGCCGCGGGCCAGCATGTTGCGCGAGAAATCCGCGGCGAAGATCGGCTCGGCACTGCCCGGCCTGCGCTTCAGCAGGGCCATGGTCATGTCGCCGGTGCCGCAGCAGATGTCGAGGATTTGCGCTTCAGGTCGCGCCAGGATGGAGTTGAAGCGCCGCGCGGCACGCCACCACCAGAGCCGGTCAACATTGGCCGAAAGCACATGGTTGAGCAGGTCGTAGCGCGGGGCGATGGAGTCGAACATCTGCTGCACCGCGCGCGCCGCGCCGGCTTCGTCAGTTGCTCCTGCGGGTTTGGCGCCGGTCGCCGGCATGGTGTTTCGCCTCGCTTACCCAGGTCCTGCACTTCTATGGTAGCGGGCGCGGGCCGCGATCATCTTGCCGGCGCGGCGTAAATAGTCGCATTGCCGCCTATCGTGGAATCGACCAGCGGCGCCGTGATGATATCGCTCCACGGCTTGCCAGGATGTCGTGCTGCCCAGAATTCAATCCAGGCCGGCGGTTTTTCACCCGAGAAGAGCGAGAAGGTCTGCGGCTCCGACGCATATTTCTTTGCCAGGCTGAGGTCGGCCGAAGCGCGCACCAGGAAGTCAACCGCGTCGGCGATGGTGTGGCCGTTAACGCGCACACTGTAGAGGTCGACACCCTGGCGCGCGGCAAGCTCGGCAATCATTACCAGCGGCGCCAACGCGAAGCTCTGATAGTGAAGCGCGTTCTCATGGCGCGCCATCTCGAGTGGGAGCGAGCCGTCAGGGTTCATTTGCCCGATTGCGCGCACGTATTGCGCCAGGCCGCGGCGATAAAGCTTCTCGTCGCTGGTGAGAATGCCGACCGATGTAGCGCAGAGGGCGCGCCAATATGCGTGGTTGTTCTCGTGATCCGTGTCGCCAGGGCGCGGATCCTCATCGAACATGTACTCCGTCACCTTGTGCATCCACTTCAGGATTGTGGCGCGCTGCGCGGCCGGAATGGCAGGGTCGGTCTGCACCACCGACCACGCAAGCGAGATGGAACTGAGCGACCACTCCACCTGGTACCAGGCCTGGCTGCTTTCTCTGAAGCTGTAATCGAGCAGGGCATTGGCCGCGGCCCATTGCGCCAGCAGGTTGGCCACGCAAACAGCTTCAGCCGAATCGCCGGTAGCCACGTAACGACTGGCGCCGTCAGCCACCGTCGCATTCAGTTTGCGATACGGGGCTGTGACGATGTTCTCCTGCGGATTGATGGGGCCGTAGCTTCCGCTCAGGTAGTGGTGCGGGATGATCATGCGGCCGGTGGGCGGCGCGGGCTGCTCAGCGTTGACGCAGCCATGCTTCCAACTAAGAGCCTCCAATACGCGCGGCGTCGTGGCATGGGCCAGTTCAGCACGGCGGGCCTGCACGTTCAGGAACGAGGCTGATGGATCAGCGATGTTGGCTTTGCCGAAAGGGTCTTTCTCAGCCATCGAAAGCGAGATGCCAAAAGTGAGCGCGAAGACGACGATGAATGAACGGAGGCGCATAAAGTGGTGGCCCTCTCATGCATGATCAGACGTGCTCAAGTGTACTTGTTGGGACGCGATTGAGCGAATCCTCGTGCTGGAAACTCGGCAAGCCGGTAAAATAGAGATTGGAGCAGGATTCCGAGTGATGGACAAAACGATCCGCAAATTTGCGAGCCACGAGGAGCAAAAGGCAGAAGTATATCGCTACTGGCGAAGCCGCCCTGCCGCGGAACGATTCCTCGCTGTTTGGGAAGCCACTGCGACGGCGTATGCCTTCAAGGGGATCAAGTATGACCCTACCCGAAGATCTGAAGCAACTCTTACTCGCGTTCAACGCACACGGGGTTGAGTACCTGGTGGTTGGAGGGTGGGCAGTTGGTTTTTATTCCGAACCCCGTTCCACAAAAGACATTGATCTCTTCATCCGCTCAGGAGTCAAAAACAGCGAGGCAGTTTTTCGCGCTCTCGCTGAATTTGGAGCTCCTCTAGCAGGGTTAACGCCCGCAGATTTCCGCGACAGCCCGAATTCCGTCTTTCAACTTGGCCATGCCCCGGCCCGCGCAGACATTCTGCAGAGCATCGACGGAGTCGATTTTGACGAAGCGTGGCCGAAACGCGTTGAGCTTTCTCTTGAAGGCGTGCCGGTGCACGTCGTTTCCGCAGAGCACCTGATCCAAAACAAGCTGGCGTCGGGAAGACTGCGCGATCTGGCGGATGTGGAAGCGATCCGCGAGTCGGAGAGGGCGAATAAAGGGAAGACTGAGTAAAGGCCTATACCGGCTCATCCTGATCATAAAGGTTCATGCGTCGTCAGTTGAGCGCAACGATTGACCGAAATGCCAGTATCAACAGAAACAGGTTTGCAAAAGCCAGCTTCCATCGGTCTCCCTTTGTCGTTAATAGTGCAGCAAAAAAACCGATAATGGCTGCCGGAATGCCGAGCAGAGGCCAAACCACCATAAACGCAACAGTCTGAATTTGCGTTGTTAGAAACGCAGTCAGAATCGAACAAATAAACAGGCCCGAAACGAATATCGCCGTCCAGAATGCAGGGTGCAGCACGCCCTTTGGATGAGGGACGGAACCCCATTTAAGCAAGGCATCCCAGGCCAGGAGTGCAAACGCCGGGAGAGCAAAAAACACTCCATTCATGATCGTTTCGTGGATCCACGGATGACTCATCTTTCGGTCTCCAGTGCTCCAAACCTGATCCCGCCCGACAACTGACAACGGATCACTGACTACTGCCTTACTGCAACAGCGTCCCCTGCTCGCCTTCGTGATTGCCGTTGCCGTTCAATTCTTCCGGCGGAATGATCACCGCGGCCGCAACCTTGTCTTCAGGCTCCAGGCTCAGCAACCGCACGCCTTGCGTGGCGCGGCCGGCGGCGCGAATGGTCTTGGTATCGCAACGGATGATTTTGCCAAATTGGCTGATGACCATCAGCTCGCTGGTTTCATTCACCAGAAGAATCGACGCTGTTTTGCCCACCTTGGGCGTGGCCTTGAGATTAGTGACGCCCTGCGCGCCGCGCGAGGTCAGGCGGTACTCGTCAACGTCGGTGCGCTTGCCAAAACCGTTCTCGGTGACCGTGAGGATGAGCTGCTGCGTGACGCAGAGCTTTTCATCGAGGGTCTTGATGGCCTTCCACGCGTCGTCGAGCTTCTTCTCAGCCGCATTCACGGCAGCGGCGTCAACCAGCTTGTTGCGACTATCCTCTCGAGCTTTGGCCAGCGCTGCTTCGGCGTCGGCGTAGGCTTTGCGAAGAGCCGCCAGCTTCGCGGTGAGGCCCAGCTTCGCCGCGCACTCATCGCGTTCCTTGTCGCGCAGGGCGTCGGAGTTCGTAATAGCCGCGCCGATCAGGTAGTCGCCCTTCTTGAGCGAGATGCCGCGATTGCCGCCGGCGTTGCGGCCCATGGGGCGCAGGCCTGCGCCACTGCGCTCGGGATCGTACTCCTCGTCGAAGCGGATGGCCATGCCGTCGCGCGTGGCCAGGAAGACAGTCTGCTTACCATTGGTGATGTCGGCGGAGACCAGATCGTCTTCTTTGTCTATGGCGATGGCGATGATGCCCCGCGACATGACGTTTGAGAAGTCCTTCAGCGGGGTCTTCTTGACGACGCCGTTGCGCGTGGCAAAGAAAACGTACCTGTCTTCGACTTCCAGATCGCGAACGGGCAGAATGGCGCGCACGTTTTCGCCGGGCTGCAGGTCGAGCAGGCTCTGCATGCTCTTGCCCTTGCCCGCCGCGCCCACGTCGGGAATCTCATAGACCTTGAGCCAGTACACGCGGCCGGTGTTGGTAAAGCACAGCAGGTACGCATGCGTGGAGTCGACGATGAGCTGCGACACGAAATCTTCTTCGCGCGTCTTCATGCCCATGCGTCCCGAACCGCCGCGGCGCTGCTGGCGATAGGTGCTGATGGGTGTGCGCTTCAAGTAGCCCTGGTGGCTGACCGTGACCGCGACCTGCTCGTCGGCAATCAGGTCCTCGAGTTGGAGCTCAGTCGTTTCGTCCACGATTTCAGTGCGGCGTTTGTCGCCGTACTTGTCGCGGACCTCCTCGAGTTCCTTCACAATCACACTGCGCAGTTTCGCATCGCTGGCCAGGATGGATTCGTACTCGGCGATCTTTTCGCGGATCTCGCGAAGTTCGTTCAGAATTTCGTCGACTGAAAGCTGGGTAAGGCGATAGAGCTGGAGTTCGAGAATGGCGTCGACCTGCTTCAAGGTGAGACCCCGCTCTTCACTCGCCAGGCGTTCGCGGCCGAGGCTTATCACGATGTCGGTGCCCTTGCCCCAGGCGTACAGATTCTCGCGAGCGTCGGCGCGCGATGCCGATGCGCGAATGATGCGGATAACGGTGTCGAGATTGTCGAGCGCAATCTTGTAACCTTCGCGAATGTGCTCAAACTCTCGAGCCTTGCGAAGCAAATACACGGTGCGGCGCTGCACTACGTCGACGCGGTGATCGATGAAGACGCGGATGGCGTCGTCCAAGCCCAATTCGCGCGGCTGGCCGTTGACCACCGCGAGAAAGATCATGGAGAAGCTCTCCTGCATTGACGTGTTCTTGTAGAGCTGGTTGAGCACGATCTCGGGCTGCGCGCCGCGCTTGAGCTCGATCACGATGCGCATGCCGTCGCGATCGCTCTCATCGCGCACGTCGCTGATGTCGTCGATGATTTTTTCGGTAACCAGCTCGGCGATCCGCTCGATGAGCTTTGATTTGTTTACCTGGTAAGGAATCTCGGTGACTACGAGCGCCAGCTTCTCCTTGGTCAGGTTCTCCTGGGCCACGCGCGCGCGCATCATAAAGCGGCCACGCCCGGTGCGATAGCTCTCGGCAAGCCCCGCGCGACCGTATAGCAAGCCGGCGGTAGGGAAGTCGGGTCCGTGAACGTGCTTGAGAACTTCGGCGATGCCGGCGCTTGGATTGTTCACCAGCGCGATGGTGGCGTTGACCACTTCAGTGAGATTGTGCGGAGGAATGTTGGTGGCCATGCCCACCGCAATGCCGTTCGAACCATTCACGATCAGAGTCGGAATCCGCGTAGGCAGCACTGTCGGCTCGTCGGTGGTCTCATCGAAATTGGGCGTCATATCGACGGTTTCCATCTCGATGTCGGCCATCATCTCTTCGGCAATGCGCTCCATGCGGCACTCGGTGTATCGATATGCCGCGGGCGGGTCGCCGTCGACCGAGCCGAAGTTTCCCTGCCCATCCACCAGCGGATAGCGCAACGACCATGGCTGCGCCATGCGCACCAATGCGTCGTACACCGACGAATCGCCGTGGGGATGATATTTCTTGAGACACTCGCCCACCACGCCGGCGCACTTTGAATACCTTTTGTTGTGCTGCAGACCTTCGCGATCCATGGCCGTGAGAATGCGCCGATGCACCGGCTTCAACCCGTCTCGCGCGTCGGGCAAAGCGCGCCCGATGATTACCGACATGGAGTACGCCAGATAAGAGCGGCGCATCTCCTCTTCGATATTCATGGGGAGAAAGTTTGTGCCGCTGCCGGGGGGCGTACCGCCTTCGAGAGGGAGCTGGGGATTCTGATCGTCTGCCATAGGTTGTCGCTCGCGGAAAGGCTCGAAAAAGGGTCCGGAAGATGCGGGGCCGGCTCCGCGGGGTTACACCCTTATTTTACTCGCCGAAGGGGTGCTTTTGCAAGGCAGAGAGTGTGAAATAAGTCTTTATTTTACTTAAAGTTACACTGATAGATGCGGTAGCCTTTCCGGGCCCCCTTTGGCTCAGGCCGCTCGCCTCGATCCGCCCTTCGATTTCGGCCCTCTCCCTACCTTCTTTTTGGCAGTTTTCTTCTCGTCACTTTCGCCCCGGCCAGACAGAAAAACAGTGGTCGAATCACCAGACTGCCCCCTCTGGTTCGCTCTACAGAGCCTGATGTCTTCAAGTGCATATTCCTTCAAAACGGCCCTTTTGAACATTACCGCTTACACCATTCCCGGCAGGCTCATGATGCAAAGCACTGCCTGCAGCACCACAATTGCTGCAGCCGAAGCCATTGCAATGCGGCGGCGCGGGCTCTCAAAGGCGTCTGCGAAGACTCCGCCGATGAAGGTCAGCAGGAACGGCACCGACCAGATCCAGGGGCTGCCCGGGGCGCCCGTCATCACCAGCACAATACAAATCAAAGTGCAAAGCAATGGCGTTGTATTGCCGAAATAACGAGAGCGGCGAAGGGCAAGATAGAGGATGAGGGATCCGGCCGCGGCGACGGCGATTCCGGCTTCGGGCTTGGACTCAAAAAACCGCAGGGCAGCGTCGAACGAGAACCACAGGAATCCTGCAGCCGAGCGGAAGACATAGCTGAAGGCATCGGGCGAGAAGCCGTAACAGGCGAACACAAATATCAAGGCGCCGATTGAAGCGGCCATCAGCACGGGAAGCACCTGGCTGCGGCGTCCTTCAGCCACCCAGAGCATCGCTGCCAGGCCCAGCAGCGCGGTAATCGGCAAAGCGGCAATGTGCGAGGCGGCAGCTATGCCAAATATCACCATCAGCATGACAATGCGCGGGCGCCATTTGCGGCGTGGGCCCTGCATGGCGTGGGCGACTCCAATGGCGGTGTAGACGCCACCGTAGACACCCAGCGCAGCCAGAACCTCAGCGTTGGGCGTGAGGCAGGCGCGCAGAACAGCGGGGCAAAAGCAGTAGAGAGCAAGCGCAGTATACCCACCCAGGTTGCCGTAGAGGCGCCGCGTTACCCACCAGAGGCATCCGCCGAGCGCGCAGCCCACCAGCAGAAACGGCAGCCGCAGTAGCAGCAGGATATGCGTCATTTGGTGGCGCAACTCCCAGGTGCTCAATTCGACGCCCGCTCCGGGCTCCGAGTTGGGCTTGCCGCCCGTGTCCGCGGGCTGCACCACGCGATCTTCGGGCTTGCGGAACAGATCGAGAAACCGTTCGCCCATGAAGTTGAGAGTCAACGGCAACCCGGCGAGGCGATAGGCCAGGATGCCGTCGTGAATGTTGCCGCAGGTGGTGTAGTAGCCGGCCAGAGCCGATGGCCGCTCCCAGGTTTCGCGTCCGCAGCGGGCGTACTGGTAGTCGCGGTCGGTGAGCGTCTGGTGTGCCGTAACCCACAGGCCCTGCAGCAGGAACGCCGCCAGCAGGCCGGCGGCTATGCGCTGGGGCAAATTGAAGCGGAAGCGGCGAAGAACTCCAAACCGGTGGGTCATTACGTTCAGGTGGACTCATCCAGTCTAAACGCCGGCCCCGGCGGTAATAGCACCGTCGCACCCGATCCGGTGTTCAAAGCTGGAGCGGTGCTATGCTTGACCAGCACCGTATATGGGCACCGTTTACACCATCGGCCACTCCGTTCACGCCTGGGAAGCCTTCGCGGCGCTGCTCAAGGAGCATCGGATCGATGTTGTCGTGGATGTGCGCTCCGCTCCGTATTCTCGATTCGCTCCCCAATTCGATCACGAGATTTTGCAAAGAAAACTAGCCGAAGGCGGGGTTAAGCACCTCTTCCTCGGGACTGAACTTGGCGGGCGTCCCAGCGGCAAGCAATATTACGACAGTCAAGGGCATGTGCTTTACGGCCGCATGACGATGGACCGTGAGTTTCAAGCTGGCATTGAGCGGCTGGAACGGGGAATCCTCAATTATCGGGTGGCTTTGCTCTGCGGCGAGGAAGACCCGGCGCACTGCCATCGCCGGCTGCTCGTGGGCCGGGTCTTGGCTGAACGTGGCCATGAACTGCTCCACATTCGGGCCGATGGGCGCCTGCAATCTGAAGCCCAGTTGACCGCCGAGTCCGGGAAGAACCTGGTGCAGGAACAGCCCGCATTGTTTGCTGAGTTGGAAGAAGATCAATGGAGATCTACAGCATCGGTTTCACCCAAAAGAGCGCCGGCGAATTCTTCGGCACATTGAAGGCCCACGGCATTGAGCGCTTGCTCGACGTTCGGCTGAACAATACGTCCCAGCTCGCCGGCTTTGCCAAGCAGTCTGACCTTCCTTATTTCTTGCGCGAAATATGCGGCATCGATTATGAACACGAGCCGTTACTCGCCCCTACGCAGGAGATTCTTGACGCCTATAAGAAGCACAAGGGGAGTTGGGAGATGTATACCGAAGCCTATCTCTCATTGATAGGTTCCCGGCAAGTCGAGGCCGTTCTCTCCAAAAACAGTTTCCTGAAGAAAACCGTGCTTTTGTGCAGCGAGCCAGCTGCCGAACATTGCCACCGCAGGCTTGCGCTCGAATACATGCAGAGGCACTGGGGCGGGGTTACAATTCACCATCTTTGATTTACAGTTTGGAGGCAATTCCGACCCCATGCGCACTGATCGGATTGTCTGCCTTGCCAACTCCTACAAACATGGGAACCGCTGTGTAGCTGGAATCAGTCTTTTCACAAAGCAGTGGGTGCGACTTATTGGGAGACAGGCCATCGGTTGCCTTACGGTCAAGGAATCATGCTATGCAGACCGAAGACCGGCTGCACTCTTAGATATATTCGAGGCCGAGCTCGACGAAAACTGTGGAACTAGCTGCCATCCTGAAGATGTGCATGTGACGCCGAAGCCTTGGCGTTTGATTCGCCGCTTCGATGAACAGATAGACCTCGAATGCATCTCAAAACACATCAGTAGGGGACCATTCCTCTTGGAGGGATTCGACGATCGTGTCTCTGTAGCGAAGGCCATCGCGGTACCAAGGAAGAGGTCGCTTGAGTTGATCGAACCCGAGGATCTGTGGTGGTGGATTCGCGAGGATAAGGGCAAACGAAGGAATCGCGCCCTCTTTCGTGTCAGTCACGAGAAACGCGTCCGCTACGACCTTGCTGTTACCGATCCAGCGTGGCTCGACCAGCTTAATTTTCTCACCGCGGGCATCTACCCCCACACCCTCTTTCACAGGAACAAGCCGCCCAGAACGCTTCTCACAGTGAGCCTGAGCGAACCATTTGAGGGTTTCCACTACAAGCTGGTGGCTGGCGTCGTCGCTCTGCCTGGTTAAACGGCAGCAGGCCCGCACTGCCCTCCAAACGCGAGCGAGCCGCCCCGAAGGGCGGCTCGCTCGATCGAAACTAGGGTGATCTAGTTGAAGATCGCGCCCACCGTCTGGTTAATACCGTCAACCAGCACGGTATTGTTGTTGGAGTCGATATACGACCCGACGAAAGTCACTACGCAATAGTTTGGCCCGGCTGCAGTCCAGAACGTCGGACCAGGCAGGTAATTGCCTTTCGCGTCGCTTGGAATGCAGTTGTAGGACCAGCCGCCGAACGCACCGCCTTGAGCCTCTATCACCAGGCCTGGAGTGCCGACCGAAGTTGTGACGTCCATGGGGTAGGTACTGGTGCAGACCGAACCGGTGCCGGGTTGCTGAGCGGTCGGAACCCAGCCCGGGCCGCAATGGATTACATCGGGCGTCCCGGTAGCCGAAGGAGCTGTCACCAGCCAATCCGTAGTGTTCAGGCCCTCGTTATATACGGTCAAGGTTGCCAGCAGTGTGGGTACGGGCGGTTCGTTGGGATAGCACGAGGGGTTTGTGACGCCCGGTCCCGGGACAATCTGCGGGCAGGCAAACGTTGCCTGTGCGGTCTCGATCGTGCCATCGGTTTGTCCTTGCGCATTTGTTGGGTTTACTACTTCCGCAACGATGACGGCGCTGCCACTGGCATAGGCAGTCACCAGTCCTGCGCTGGCCCCGGGGGTCCCTCCCGAATTGGTGTCGACCGGGAACAACTCCGGCTCGGTTGAGATCCAGGTCGTATTGGGGGAATTGGTCACATCTGCAACATACGGTGCGGTCGAGTACGTTGCAATCGCCAGGAACTGCCCGGTCAGGTAGAAATTGTTGACCGTGATCGAAGTGGGGATGATGTTGAGCGATAGGATCGGCTCGGGAGGCGTGCTTGATGAAACCGTCAGATCCGCCGTTGCCGATACAACTGTACCGGTCCCTGTCGTCAATAGCGCGGTAATTGTCGTTGTTCCCGCGCTTACGCCTTTGGTTACGCCAGCCGAGGTGATGGTGGCTACCGCCGGGATAGTCGACAACCATTGCAGATTAGGGCTGGTGGTCACATTTTCGATCAGCCCGGTCGTCCCTGAGGTGGCCAGCGCGATGAAGTCGCTGGAGCCACCTGAAGAGATCGATTGCGAGCTGGGAAGAATAGTCACTGCGGTGTATTGCTCGGTCGCTCCGGCAACAACCGTGAAAGATGCTGTCCCGCTCGCAACGGTCATGTCGGGATTGGTGAATTGGGCGGTGATGGTTGCTGTGCCTGCGCTTACGCCTGTGGCAACACCGGTAAATTCGGTGACCGTGGCGATCGAAGCGCTGCTCGAGGAATACTGAGCCAGACCCTGCAGACTCACGGTCGCACCTGAGGCTGTTGTGCCAACGGCGATAAAGCTTGCCTGATCGCCTGGCGCGGCAACCGATTGAGAGCCCGGAATAATCGTGATCGAGGTGACATCGCTGTTCGTGTTGCCACTCGTGTTCACGGTCATGGTCGCCGTCCCCGTCGCAACTGTCTTGTCGGAGTTGGTGTATTGAGCAGTGATCGTGGTGGTGCCCTGGCTCACCGCGGTGGCAATGCCGGACGTAGCGTTAACGGTGGCGATATTTGTGGCGCTTGAACTCCAGATAACCTGCCCGGTCAGATTTTCGGTCGAGCCGGATGCTGTGGTCCCAACGGCCGAATAGGCCACCGTATCACCGGGCGCTGCCACGGTTTGCGCGCTTGGAATGATGGACAACCCGGTTACGTCGGAATTCGTCGTTCCAGAGCCGGTTACCGTAAGCGTTGCAACTCCCGTAGCCGTGGTCTTGTCGGCATTGATGAACTGCGCAACTATGGATGCAGTACCCTGGCCCACCGCCGTGGCAACACCCGTTTGAGGGTTGATTGTGGCGATTTGCGGGGTGCTCGAGGTCCATGTAACCTGACCCTGCATGCTGACTGTTGTACCGGATCCGGTTGTGCCGATCGCAACATAAGTTGCCGTATCGCCCGGCGAAGGAACTGATTGCGAGCCCGGAATAACGGTGATGGTAGTGATGTCGTTATCCGTCGCTCCCACGCCCGTGACCGTGAAACTAGCTGTCCCGGTTGCAACGGTCGAGTCCGCATTCGTGTAAATCGCGGAGATGGTCGCCGTGCCCGGTCCGACCGCGGTCACAACTCCTGTTGACGCATTTACCGTGGCAATCTCGGTGCTGCTCGAACTCCAGACAACCGTACCGTTCACATTGACGCTTGCGCCCGCGGCAGTAGTGCCAACTGCCTCGTACGTGGCCGTGTCGCCAGGTGAAGAAACGGTCTGGGAGACAGGGATAATTTTCAACGAGGTAATGTCGTTGCTGTTGGGGCCGGTGCTCGTGCCCGTGACGGTAACAAGGGACGTAGCCGAAAGTAACCCGGTGTAACCTTGAATCGAAGCAGTGATCGATATCGTGCCCTGGCCTACACTCGTAACCACGCCGGTATTGGAGACGGTCGCCACATCGGCGGATGCCGTACTCCAGGTGACCTGGTCGGTGAGATTTTGGGTCGTCGAGGGACCGGTTCCGTGACTATAAACTCCGGTGGCCGTGAGCTGGATCGTGTCGCCAGGCACCATCGTGACCGAGGTCGGTGTAACCTCAAGCGTATCGACCTGGGCAGAGCCGCAGCCCATAATTGGCAGCACAAAACCAATCAGGAGCAGCGCTCCTAACTTAATGCGATCAAACATCGTTGACCTCCGGAATTTCTTGCCGGTATCGGCGCCGGCCATGTATCTCATAGCAAACACTCGTAGGCGATTATGCCTTCGAATATATTCCACCCATCGGCGAACCTTTCGGGTTCGCGAAGATGCACTGTTCGTGTGGAATAAAGATAGTCAATAAACCCTCCATAGTCAATCGTTAATCGCGTTACAGATTGGCTTTCAAGGGGGATTGCAATTGTCTCGATTAACTGCTACCGCGCGGAGGTAACCCCGAATTTCGAATCCAGATTGTACTGAGGTAACTCCGTCAGGAAACCGGGTCGGAGCGGGGCGCCTCAACAGGGTGAATCGGGCCGGCTTTTACCCCGGGCCCGGTAAACGACTACACTGCTCCTGACCATGGCACTTGCCCGCGACAACACCCCGGAACGGCTCGTGAGCGCCGCGCGCGCCGACGAGGAGCAGGGATTTGAGCTCAAACTGCGGCCGCGCTGGCTCCGCGAGTTTATCGGACAGTCCAAAGCCAAAGAGCAACTGGCAATTGCGCTGGAGGCCGCTAAATCCCGCGGCGAGGCCCTCGACCACGTCCTGCTCTTTGGCCCTCCCGGCCTCGGAAAGACCACCCTGGCCACAATCATCGCCAATGAGCTTGACGTGGGGTTCCAGCAGACCTCGGGTCCAGCCCTGCAGATCCAGGGCGACCTCACCTCCATCCTGACCAATCTCCGCGACCGGCAGGTGCTGTTCCTCGACGAGATTCACCGCATGCAGCCCGTGCTCGAAGAAAAGCTTTACACTGCGCTCGAAGATTACAAACTCGACATCATCATCGGACAGGGGCCGGCGGCACGTACCCATGTGATGGAGATCAAGCCCTTCACGTTTATCGGCGCCACCACCCGCCCCGGTCTGCTTTCGTCGCCGCTGCGCTCGCGCTTTGGCATTCTCTTGCGCCTCGAGTTCTACAGCGAGGAAGAACTGCGGGTCATCGTGGAACGCTCAGCCGAGGTGCTGCAGATTCCCATCGATCCCGATGGAGCCGCGGAAATTGCCTTGCGCAGCCGCGGAACGCCCCGCATAGCCAACCGGCTGTTGCGTCGCGTGCGCGACTACGCACAAGTGCGTGGCTCCGGCTCCATCGACCGGCCCACAGCCAACGCCGCGCTCACCCTGCTGGAGGTGGACGCGCACGGTTTCGACGAGATCGATCGACGCTTGATGCTGACCATTATTCAGAAATACGACGGTGGTCCCGTCGGACTGGGCACCCTGGCTGCAACATTGGCTGAAGAAGAAGACGCGCTCGAAGAAGTCTATGAGCCGTTCCTGATTCAGATTGGATTTCTCGATCGCACCCCGCGTGGGCGCGTGGCTACGCGGCTCGCGTATGAACACTTCGGCATCGCGCCCACGGGACGCCAGCCGGGATTGTTTTAGAAAGACCCCAAAGGAATGAATCCGGCGATAAACAAAACGGGATTGGAGTGGATGTCATTTGCGTTCTTGGCGTGCGTCCTCTGCTACCCGATGAACGGTCAAGCGCCACCAGCCTGCCAAACACGCGATCTGATAATCGACCTCGAAAGTACAGGCACGGGCTCGGGGCATGATGTTTACGGCTTTGAGCTATCAAATCAAGGCAACCGAATCTGTACCCTTTCTGGATATCCGTCAGCCGTGGCGCTGAACAACAAAAGAAAAATCGTTCGCGAGATTCATTTTCAGCATTTGACGGTTTTTCCTCTTCGAGAAGATCAGAGACCTCAAGAGATTCAATTGAAGCCGGGCGATCACGCCTGGTTTCAGATTGACAGCTCCAATCCCACGGGGAGGGAGGGTTGGGATAATAGACTTTGCAAGAAGGCCACAAATATTCGAATCACCCCGCCATTGAACAAAAATCCATTTAGCGAGATCTTTCGATTCGGTTCCTGCGATCCCGATGTTTTCATTTCTTTCTTGATTGCTGGGACGCCCAATGATTAGAGCGAGAGACAACGCCGAGCGCGCCCCAGGTCTCGATTTTGAGACATGGGAAACCAATGGGACCTATTTACTAAGAGCTAACTCCGCCAACACCGCTCATAGGAGGAATCATGGCACTTACTGAATCAACGATGCTTGAATTAGGTACAACTGCGCCTGACTTTGCACTTACCGACACGGTGACCGGAAACACGGTCGCCAGGGACGACTTCAAGGGCAAGAGCGGGCTGCTGGTAATGTTCATCTGCACCCACTGCCCTTTTGTGAAACACCTCGAAACCTCTTTGGGAAAACTTGGCGCCGAGTACGCTTCCAAGCCCATTGGGATCGTGGCCATCAGCTCAAACGATGTGGCCACCCACCCGGCCGACAGCCCGGCTGGGATGAAGGCGCAGGCCCGGACGTACGGGTTCACATTCCCCTATCTGTACGATGAAACGCAGGATGTTGCGCGCGCTTATGCCGCGGCCTGCACGCCCGACTTCTTCTTATTCGATAAGAATTTCAAGCTGGTTTATCGCGGCCAGTACGACTCGAGCCGGCCGGGTAACGGGGCCCCGGTCACGGGCGAGGACCTGCGCGCCGCCATCGACACTGTGCTGGCGGGCAAGCCGGTCTCCGCAGACCAGCGGCCCTCAATTGGATGCAACATCAAGTGGAAGGCGTAGGAATAGCGGAACCGCTCGAGTTAGCGGTGTTAAAGTCGAAGTCTAACTCCGCTCTAAAGATTCAGCCCTTTCAGATATGCGCGGAACTTGTCGCCGAACTCGGGGCGTTTCAGGGCAAACTCCACCGTCGCCTGCAACATGCCGAACTTATCGCCGGTATCGAAACGCTTACCTTCGAAGTTATAGCCAAATACTTTTTCGTAACTCAGCAGCGCCTTGATGCCATCGGTAAGTTGTATCTCGCCGATCGCGCCCGGCTTGGTTTGCTCCAGTAGCTCAAAGACGCGCGGAGTAAGTATGTAGCGCCCGATAATTGCCTGGCTCGACGGCGCATCTTCGAACTTGGGCTTCTCAACCATGCCCGTGCAGTTATAGACGCGCGGATTCGCAGTATCGGGCGAGCCCGCCAGCACGCCATATGCGCTGATGCCGGAGCCCTCGACGGTCATCGTCGCCAGCACCGATCCGCCTTTTTCATTGAATACTTCGATCATCTGCTTGAGGCACGGAGGATCGGCCTCAATGACATCGTCAGGCAGAATTACGGCGAATGGCTCATCGCCTACAAGATCTTTTGCGCACAGCACGGCGTGACCGAGCCCGAGCGGCTCCTTCTGGCGAACAAAGCTTATCCGTGCCATGGTGGCCGCATGGCGCGAAATCTTAAGCAGATCGGTTTTGCCTTTGCGCTCGAGCGCAGCATCGAGCTCAGGAGTGAAGTCAAAATGATCTTCAATGATGCCCTTGCCGCGGGCCGTCACAATAATCATGTGCTCGATGCCCGAAGCAATCGCTTCTTCAACGCCATATTGCAGAACCGGCTTGTCCACCAGCGCCAGCATCTCTTTGGGAACGGCCTTGGTGGCGGGAAGAAATCGCGTTCCCAATCCGGCCGCCGGAAAAACAGCTTTGCGAACAGTCTTGCTCATTCCATCTCCCCCATTCCATCTCCTTCGGTCACAGCGTCGGCGAGTCGTCGCCCAACATGGCCTCTCGAACGATCTTGATCGGCGGGAATCCCTGGCGCAGAAAATCGTCGTGGAATTTCTCCAGCGAGAACGCCGCGCCCTCTTTCTTTTTTAGGTCTTCGCGCAGCTTCATAATCTCAAGCTTGCCCAGCGTGTAATAAAGATACGTTGGGTCGCCCGTGCCGCGCTTGGTTTCAACAACGGCGTTTTCCTTTGACTGGTAGCCCTCTTTTTGGAAGAAGGCTTCGGCTTCCTCCATCGACATCTTGCCCGTGTGCATTTCGATGCCGACAATAAAGCGCGCGTTGCGTAGCAGCGCATCCTGCAGTTGGCCGAGCCGCAGCAATTTGGATTCACGCTCGTCCTTCGCGCCAACACCCGGCTGCCCGTAGCCCTCATCCAGCATCATTTGCTCGCAATAATGGGCCCATCCCTCCACATCGGTGTTTGCTCCCAGTAGCTTGCGAACCTTGCTTGGGGCCTGCGGCAGCCACAGAAACTGCACGTAGTGGCCAGGGTATGCCTCGTGCACGGCCGTCGAGACGATGGTGCCCACATTGAAGCCGTGCATGTAGCCATCGACGTCGGCCTTCGACCAGCTTGGATCGGGCAGCGTGACGTTGAAGTAGGCCGCGGTGGCGTGGGTTTCGTAGGGGCCAGGCGTGTCCATGCTTGCGGTCGTTGTGGCGCGCATAAATGGCGGCGACTCTTCGAGGATTGGCCTCACGTCGGAGGGGAGCGTAACGATATGACGCTCGCGAATGAAGGTTACAAGGCCGTCAAACCTGGCGCGAAAGGCGTTCATCAGTTGATCGGGCGCTGGGTGGTCGGCGCCCAGATCTTCAAGCACCGCGTGCGGGTCCTTGCCCGGCTCGAGCTCCGCGGCCACCTGCCTGAAGTGCTCCTGATTCTCTCGCATGTTGGCCCATCCAATTTCGAGCAGCTTGTCGAGAGGCAGGTCGACCATCTCGTCGTACTCCAGCTTTTTGCTGAAAGTGTCGGCGCCGATGCGAAAGTCCCCATTGGAGCGCGCCAGCACATCGCTCTTGAGCCAGGCGAGATAGTCGTTGAGCGCGGCGATGACGGCAGCGTTGGTGGTCGCGAACTCCGCTTTGAGCGCGGGGTCCTGCGCATCTGCAAAGGCCTGCGGCACGTCGTGCTGGAAGAAGCTTACGATGTCGGGTAGCTGCTCAATGGCAATTTCGGTGAAGACACGAGGCGGGTTCTGTAGATTCTCGTGCGCCGCTGCCAGCAGTGCCGGCATCTGTTTCTCGCGCGCAATAAGCGACCGCAGCCGTTCGTCAGCCGGCGCAAATTTGCGCTCCATCAGGACGAATGCCCCGCTGGCGCACGCGCTCGAATAGTTATCGGGATTTTTCTGCCACGGCTTGATCACCTCGAGCGTCAGCAGCTCTGAGCGAATGCTATTCAGCACCAGTTCGCGATCCGTGCGCGGTACAAAATCGGCCGGCGAGTCATCAGGCTTGATGGCAAGCAGACGCTGTTCGAGACCATGCAGCGCCGCAATTTCCGCGTCGATGTTCTTGCGCGAGAAGTCCTCAAGCTGCGAGTCGTACTGGTGAAACCCAACCTGGGTTCCGGCCGAAGGTGCGTAATGAAAGTACACTTGGTCGAAGTAATCGTCCGTAATCTTCGCAAACTGCTGCTTCCAGTTTTCCTGCGCCGATGCGGCCGACATGCAAACCGCAATCGCGACAAGCACAATAACTTTTTTCATTCGATAACCTTTCAAATCAATTGCGCGAATCATATATTTACAGGCTCGGCAGCAAGCCGGGACAGAATCTCCTGAATCTCGAGTAAAACTTCATCGGGCCTCGCGGACGTGAGCGGAAGCTTGAGCACGCCCTGCGGAGTGAATTGCGCACCGCGCTTGGCGTTGCGAGCCACCAGTTGCATCAGCCGGTTTGGATCGACGGCTGCATTTTCAATAAAGCGAATCTGCAGCTCGCTGCGCTTGCGGTCGATCTGCGCCACGCCGATGCGTTCGCACTCCAAACGCAGCATCGCCGCCTCGAGCAGGTAGACGGTTGCGTCCGGCGGCGTGCCATAGCGGTCTTCCAACTCGGCGCGAATCTCGTTGATGGCGGCTGCCGACTGCGTGCCGGCAATCTTCTTGTAAAGGCGCAGACGCTGGTTTTCTTCTGGCACGTAGCTTTCGTCGATGCGCAGCGCGATGCCAAGGTTGAGCTGCGTGGCAGGTCGCTCTTCCGCACCTTCGCCCTTCAGCTCCTTCACCGCAGCCTCGAGCATGGTTGTATAAAGCTCAAATCCGACTGCCTCAATGTGACCGCTCTGCTCGCCGCCCAGCATGTTGCCTGCGCCGCGCAACTCAAGATCGAGTGCGGCGATCTTGAAGCCAGCGCCCAGGTCGCTGAACTCCTTGAGCGCCGCCAGCCTGCGCCGCGCAATCTCAGTGAGCTCGGTATCCTGCGGGATGAGTAGATACGCATAGGCGCGGCGATTAGAGCGGCCTACGCGCCCGCGCAATTGATAAAGCTCGCTCAAGCCGTGGCGATCGGCGCGATTGATGAGGATGGTGTTGGCCAGTGGAATGTCGAGTCCGTTCTCGATGATGGTGGTGGCCACCAGCACGTCGTACTCGTGACGCATGAAGGCCAGCATCACTCTTTCAAGCTCGGTCTCACCCATCTGCCCGTGGCCCACCGCCACGCGAGCCGCCGGCACCATTTCCTGAATGCGCGCGGCAATCTCGTAGATTGACTCAACGCGATTGTGCACAAAGTACACTTGGCCGCCGCGCTCGAGTTCAACCTCAACAGCCGAGCGCACAATCTTTTCGTCGTACTTGGCCACTACGGTCTGAATGGCCATGCGGTCTTTGGGCGGCGTCTCAATCACGCTCATATCGCGCAGGCCAACCAGCGACATGTGCAGGGTGCGCGGAATCGGCGTGGCGCTCATGGCCAGCACGTCAATCTCTTTGCGCATCTGCTTCAGGCGCTCTTTGTGGCGCACGCCGAAGCGTTGCTCTTCGTCGACAACCAGCAGGCCGAGATCCTGGAACTTGATATCTTTTGAAAGCAGCCGATGCGTGCCGATAAGAATGTCCACTTTGCCGGCTTCGACCCTTTCCACAATGTCTTTCTGTTCCTTGGCGGTGCGGAAGCGCGAGATCATCTCCACATGAATGGGGAACTGCGAAAAGCGCTGCTTGAAGGTTTCAAAATGCTGGAAGCTGAGCACGGTGGTAGGCGTTAGCACGGCTACCTGCTTGCCATCCTGCACGGCTTTGAAGGCGGCGCGCATGGCCACTTCGGTTTTGCCGTAGCCCACATCGCCGCACAGCAGGCGATCCATCGGCGTGGTCGACTCCATGTCGTATTTGATGGCGCGGATGGCGCTGACCTGGTCTTCTGTTTCCGTGTAGTCGAACGCATCTTCAAACTCGCGCTGGAACTCGCTGTCCTTCGAGAAGGCCGTGCCCTGGGCGGTGTGGCGCTCGGCGTACAGCTTGAGCAGCTCGCCAGCCATATCCTGCATGGCCTTGCGCACGCGCGCCTTGGTCTTGGTCCATTGCTGCGAGCCGAGTTTGTTCAGCATCGGCGCCGGTCCGGTGTCGGTGGAGCGGTACTTCTGAATGAGGTCGAGACGCGTGAGCGGTACGTAGAGCTTGGCGCTCTCGGCGAACTCCAGAATCATGAACTCGACCGCGAGTCCGTCCTGCACAATTTCTTTCAGGCCCTGGTACTGCGCGATGCCGTGCTCCACATGCACCACGTAGTCACCGATGGTGAGGTCACGAAAATCGGAGACGAAGGCTGCGGTCTTTGAACGTTTGGGCACAGGCCGCGCAGCTACATCGGCCTCGTCATTCAAATCGTTGGCGCCAAAGACAATCAGATTCGACGCCGGGAAGCTTACGCCGGCCGCCAGAGGCGATCGCACTATGACCGGTACACGCAAATCGCCGGCCATGAAGCTGGCTTCTTCAAAAATGGTTTCGCCGGGATGCGCCGCGCGGCTGCCGAGCCGATACGGAATCTGGTAGTCGCGCATTACGGTCGCAAGACGCTCCACATCGCCCTGGTGAGGCACGGCCAGCACGATGCGCGACTCGGTCTGCATCAGGTTTCTTATTTGCTCGGTGAGCGCGGGGATGGAGCCGTGAAAACGCAGCGTGGGGCGCGTTGGCAATTCGATTTCGCCGAGCGTTGCATCTTCGTCGAGCACGTCGATGGCGCCTAGCTGATCGAGATCGAGGCCCATGTGCGACTGCAGCGAAGCGGCCAGAATTTCAGGGCGAAGGTAAATATCTTCAGGCCGGATGAGCGAGCCGACGCCCGAGCGTTCATGGCGCTGCTCCACCTTGTTCCACCAGCGGTCGATCTGGTTGCGCACCATGGCAGGCTCGTCGACAAACAGGGCGCAGCGGGGAATAAGCGAGAGCAGCGATTTTTGTGCGCCGGCAACGGAGGCGAAGAATTCCCAGCCCGGAAAAACGCTGACGCCGCTGGCTGCCGCGGCTTCGGCGGCAAGCTCTTCATCTTCTCCTTCGACATGTTGACGGCTCAGGCGCGCGTTCACCGCGGCCAGCAGGTGCTCTGTAACCGGAGTTTCAGTGAGAGGCAGCAGCTCGGTTTCGTCCAGGCCGCTTTGCGAGCGCTGCGTTTCAGGGTCGAACTTGCGGATGGTGTCGATTTCGTCGCCGAAAAACTCAATGCGCACCGGGCGGTCGCTCTCGGGCGAGTACACATCGAGAATGCCGCCGCGCCGCGTGAACTGGCCGGGCATCTCCACCAGGTCCATCTGCGTGTAGCCCACGCCGGCCAGGTGCGTTGTGAGGGTTTCAAGGTCCAGCTCGTCGCCGCGCCGCAGCGTAACTGCGAGGCCGGCATAGTATTCGCGATCGAAGAGGCGAAGCGCGGCCGATTCAACCGGAGCGATCAAAATGTCGACGGCGTTGGTCGAGAGCTTCCACAGCGCCGAAGCGCGCTGTTCCTGCACGTCGGGGTGGGGCGAGAGATTTTCAAACGGCAGCACATCGTGCGCCGGCAGGCGAACCACGCGGGCCGGATCGATGGCGCCGGTGAGCTCGCAACCGGCTTTGAGCAGTGGTTCGAGGGCCTCGGCCGCCTTATTGTCGGCCACGATCACCACCACCGGCTGTCGTGCTGCCCGCGCCATCAGCGGGATGTAGAGAGCGCGAGCGGTCGCGGTCAATCCAGACACACGCCTGCGCCCCGCACCCAGGCTCAGGTGCCTGCGAACGCGTTCGAATCCCGGGGTCTGCTCCAGTTCCGCGAAAATTTCGCGGACGAACGGGAGAATCATGCAGTGTCTAGTTTAGCAGCGTAGGCGCGTGAGATCGACGCATCCCGGCGGCCCCACGAGGCGCAAGTCAATCTCCGACGATTGCTGAATTGATGGCCCTGTATCAGGGCACGACTTTAGTCGTGCCGATAGCGCAGTCAATTGATTCTGGGCTTTAGCCCCTGAGGGAAGTCTTCGAATATGTCACAAAAGATGCTTCGGGCCCTCCACCGCTCTCTAAAAACAGGGCGCCTTTCTGCGCTCAGCCGGCGTTGTTCATTTGTCCCCCAGCGCCTTGGCAAACGCATAGAAAAAGTCGAGCGATTTCCAGAATGAGTCTTCGGGCAAGCGTTCGTCTTTGCCGTGAGCGCGCACGTCGTCGACCTCGAGCGCGATGGCCGAGTAGCCGTAGCTGGGAATCCCTGCCTGGGCAAAGTAAATGGAGTCGCTGGCGCCGTTTTCCATCACCGGGGTCACCGGCACGCCCGGCCATATCTCGTCAGTGATTTTAGTCAGCGGCTCAAAGACTTCAGCGATAGGTGGCGGCGGCGCAATCGCCTTGCGTTCGGGGGCCACGTCAGAAACCACGCCTCCGTCGGAGACATATTTCACGCTTAACTTCGGATCGTTGAAGAGGCCGATAAGCTGCTGGCGAATCTCCTCCGGCGAGTGGCCGGGAAAGATGCGGCAGTTGACGATGGCCTGCGCCGATGCCGGCAGGGCGTTGTTGGCGTGACCGGCGTTGAGCCGCGTGGCAACGCAGGTGGTGCGGAAGTTCGAGTTGTAACTGGGACTCTCGCTCAGGCGAGCCGCCGCGGCCATATCCGGCGGATCGGCAAGAATGGCGCGCATGTCGTCCGCGGTCTGGCCGGTCTCGCGCTTGGCCAGATTCGCAAAATAAGTCCGCGTCACTTCGTTAAGTTCGAAAGGAAAGGTGTAAGTCGAGACCTTGTTAAGCGCCGCCATCAGCTCGTAGATGGCGTTGTCGGGCCGTGGCAGCGAGCTGTGGCCGCCGCGATTGGTCGCCGTGATCTGGTAGTCGGAGTAGACCTTCTCTGTAGCCTCAACTGCGGCAATCGTCGGCTTGCCGTTTTCAAGGTCCACGCCGCCGGAATCGGGGTTGATGACGTAAGCCGCATCCACCAGGTCGCGATGAGTGTTCACCAGCCACGATGCGCCGTTGAATTTGCCGCCTTCTTCATCGGCGGTGAGCGCGAGAATCAGATCGCGCTTCGGTTTGTAGCCCTCGCGATGCAGGCGCAGAAAAGTTGCAGCGAGCGCGGCGTCGGAGTCCTTCATGTCCTGCGTGCCGCGGCCGTACCAGTAGCCATCTTTCTCAATGAATTTGAATGGATCTGTCGACCAATCGGAACGCAGTGCCTGCACTACGTCCATGTGGCAGAGGAAGAGCACAGGTTTTTCAGTGGGAGTGCCTTCAGCGCGGTAGCGGACGACGAGGTTGAGCTTTTTGGGATCGGGGCCTATGAGGTGAACGTCGCTTTCTTGGAATCCGGCGTCGAGAAAGCGCAGCTTCATCTGCTCGGTTGCGGCGGTCACGCTGCCTTCCGGGGTGTCAGTTGTGTTGGTCTCGATCAACTGTTTGAAGATGGCGAGAGCCTCGGCGCGATCGGCCGGCGTGGCATGCGGCAGCGCGTCCTGCGCGGCTAATGTGGCTGCGAGAATCCCAATGGCGGCGAAAGCGAAAGTGCAACAGGCGGCAACAGATTTGCGCATGCAGGGATTCTACGACGCAAGGTGGCTTGCAGGGCACAGAATTCGTGGCTCGCGAAAGCCATTAGCCAGATAGCCGGGAACCAGAAACTGAAAGCTGAGAGCTGGGAGCTGATAGCTGAAAGCTGATAACTGAAAGCTGAGAGCTGATAGCTGAAAGCTGTCTCTCAATGCGGCCGGCCCGGCAGCACAAAGTGTTCCGCGCAGCGCGGCTCATAAGCGTCGCCGGGAACCTTGATGGGGCTATCGTATGGCGCGGGCTTGCCGTCGATGAGCCGTTGCGAGTAGAGAGCACGCTGGCCGCACGAGCAATAGGCTATGCACTCGGTAATGTTGCCGCCGTAGGCGTTCACCAGCCAGTTAAGCGTGAGCATCTCGCCGAAGGGCATGGCGCGAAAATCCAAATCGAGTCCGGCCACCAGCACGTCATGGTTGCTGTCGAGCAGGTACTTGGTGAAAAGAAATAGATCGGTGACAAACTGGCCCTCGTCAATAGCAATGCACTCCACGCGCTTGCCGATCTCCTGCTCTTTATCGGCGATGGCCCCCAGCACCTCCCACGGATTCGAGGAAGGGAATTCGAGGGCTTTCGATTTGCCATGGCCATTGGGGTTGCGACTCTCAACCACTCCGGGACCGCCCTTGGTGTCATCGCTGGGCTTGAGCACCATCACGTATTGCTTGGCATACTGGCGGCGCATTTCGGCGCGGCGCAGCAACTCCGCGGTCTTGTTGCTTCGCATCGGTCCCCATAGCAGTTCCAGCTTACCCGGCAACGCATTTTCTCCTTGAAAGTGATTCTTGCTTCCGGAGTTTCATCATAACGCGTGGGGCGGCGGAAGATCGGGCTCAAGCCCTCAACGGGATGTGTCGTCCCTGCGAGACTTGCGGGAAATCTACGGCCGCACGTTCCCCACGCTGAAGCGCGGGGCTAACAACCGCTGCGCCCACGGTGCGAGACGTCGCATCCAGTTCGCTGAGAGCGAGGAATAAAGGGTGCGCGGAACGCCTGAGTCTTAGGTCTCTGTGACGACGCTTATTTTGCCGCTCCCATCAACGCGTCGACTTCCGCCTTCATCATGCCGCACTCCCCGAAGAACCGGACAAGATCTCCGGAAAGCGGCCGCAAAGCCGGTGAAGAACGCAGATCGACCGGCAGCAAACCCGGCGCATTAGCGCGCGGATCGGCACCCACAGCATGCGACCCCGGCAGCGACGCCATCCGCAATTCGCCTCCGCCCTGCGCGTCGAGAATCAATGCAGTGAGTTTGCGCGATATATCGATAGGAAAGCTTTCGGCCACGAATACCAACTTGCCGCGAACCGTAATCACCACCGGACCCTCGCTGGTTGAAAACACCTGCTCAATGGCTCCGTCATTCGCGGTAGCCGTGACAGATGCAGAGGTGTCAAGACGCACGTTGGAGTATTTGCGGCCCAGGTTGCCGGCATACATCTTGGCAAAGTTCCTGGCCGAAACCGGGCTCTTCCACACCGAAAGGTAGAAGAGGCCAAGGGAATTGGTGTTGTCTTGCGCGGCCGGAGTAGTGGCGCTGCGCAACTGCCCCGCCCAATAGAGGCCTCCGTTCCACGCCGGCGTCAGATCCGTGGCTGCCGCGTCACCCCCGAACAATTCGGCCAGGATGTGCAGGTCAAGCTGGCCCACTTGCCCAATGTCGTAAGGCCTGTAGAGCTTGTCGGTCAGGGCATGGAAGTTGGGAAGCAGGGGGATTGCGGGCATCTGCTTCTGCTCGTAGACACGCGGATTGATGATCTCCCATGTGGACGTTGGCGGGCGGTCGAGTGCGCCCGCAAAGGCCGCAGTCTGGCCCTGGTCCATCCAGATGTCCTGTTCAAAGCTCAGCCCCTCACGGTACGGGAACAGCATCGACTCGGAAAGAAGCAACGGCGCCCGCGCCATCACCGGCGAGTTCTCTGACGAGGTCATCTGGTCCTTGAGCCGCTCCATGATCTCGGGGTCTTTCACCAGGCTTTTGCCCATCGGCTTCAAGACATAATCCATCATCACGGCAGTTGCCTGGCCTTCGGCTACGGCGTCGCGCGCGGTGTCCATCTCGTCGCGGGCCAGGTGGTCCTGGTCTCCGGCCGCGTCGGTTGAAACGTCGTCGGGGGTCTGGTCGTCCCACTTCTCAAGATCGCTGTGCTGGTCCTGCAGCGCGTGGGTCAGCTCATGCGCCAGCACCGGCTTCTGGTCGTCGACGTCGACCCAGTCGAGCATGTTCACGGTCTTGGTTTTGGAGTCGTAGTAGGCCTCGATCTGCTCCTTGAGCAGCGCCAGCATAAACGGCTTCAACTCGAAATCGCGGTCGAGCAGGCCGAATTTTTTCAGCACGATCTCGTCGCGCTCCATGCGCCTGGCGCTCTCGTCTTCGTTGAATTTCTCTTCCAGGTACGCTTCAACGGCCGCGCGCGTGGTCAGCGTCCGCTTGACAGTGCTCTTGATCGGCAGCCCGGTCTCGTCCGAGGAGAATTTCAACAGTTCGTCGACCAGCGCAAAGAGTTGTTTGGCCTGCTCAGGGGTAATGTGTCCAGTGCTTTTGCTGTCAGCAGCCTGGCCGGAACCGGGGTTCTTGTTCGACCCGGCGGCTGGAGCCGACCCAGTGGAACCCTGTTGCGCAAACGCCGTCGCGGGGGTGCCCAGCCACGCAATCACCACTGCCAGCGCCAGCACCAGACCACGGCGGGTCCAGCGTATTGCCTTTAGTTCCAACTGGTTCATTCACTCTCCTGTGAGCGGCTGTCAGCACCGGGGGACCGGCCACTCACCCTGCCTGTATCCAAGGCTATAATCAGGATGCGGTCCCGCGCCAAGCCAACGCCAAAATAGGCGGGCAAATTTGCGTGGGTACCGCGGAAAAGATCCCCTATGGCAGAGACCGGCCTCACCGTTAACATACAGGCCACTGCGCTTTCTGCGATGCTTGAGTCTGCCGGCACGCCCCGCAACCTGGCCGCATATCGCGGCGTACTTACCCCACAACAGTTTGACGCGCCCTCAGCCGAAATAGCTGCGCTTGCTTACGGAACCGCCATCCACGACCTTGGCTGGCTGCGGAGGGTAGAGGTTCGCGGCGCTGACCGCTTTCGCTGGTTGAGCGGAATGGTCACCAACACGGTCAACGATCTGTTCCCGAACTCCGGCGCGTGGAACCTGGTGCTGAATGCGCAGGGCCGCATTCAGGGCGACCTTACGGTGTGGCGCGACAACGAGGAGCAATCGCCGCAGCGGCGCACGCCAGACCATGACGCCGCCAGAAAGAGCGATCCCATGCTCGGCACTCCCTTTGCCGGGGAGTCGGGCCTGGAACTGGAGATTGAAGCCGGGCAATTCGAGAAGCTGATGGCGCATCTGAATCAGTTCATCATCATGGACGATGTGGAACTGGTGCCGCTCGGCGAAGAGTCGGTTTGCGGCGCGGGTGCTGAGACAGCCATTGGCGTCACCGGTCCGCAAACAGCCGACGTTCTGGAACGGCTGGGGCTGCCGTTCTTTACCAACACCATGAAGAGCACGCGGGTTGAGTGGAATGGCCTTGACCTGACCATGGAACGCACCTACGGCGTTCTTGGGCCTCACTTTATCTTCTGGGTGCCGTGCGCCGGCCTGGCCAAGTTCTGGTCGTGCATCCGCACCGCAGGCGCCACGCCGGTGGGCTGCGCTTCGCTTGAAGCTTTCCGGATCGCCGAGGGAATTCCCGCTTACGGCATCGATATGGTGGAGCGGGACCTGCCCCAGGAAACGGCCCAATTGAGGGCCCTCAACTTCAATAAGGGCTGCTACCTAGGCCAGGAGATTGTGGAGCGCATTCGCTCACGCGGCAGTGTGCACCGGCACTTGCGCCATCTTGAGCTTGATGGGCCTCTGCCGGAGCCTGTTCCCGAGTCTGGGACCGAGCTGAAGCTGGCCGATGGTTCGCCGGCAGGGCATATAACCAGCGCCGCTGAACTGCCGCTCGAGAAGGGACGCCGAGCCTTTGCGCTGGCCATGGTGCGAGCGGAGGCCGAAGCAAAGGAAGAGATTCTGCATTACTTCTCCGCTACTGGCGAGGGAATCGCGCGCATTCAGCCGTCGCCTCCAGTGCTGTAGAGGGCTGGGAAACGATGTTTTGCAAATCCAGCGATGTCAACCTGCGCGAGCCGTGAGGACGAGTCGCCGCCTCCCGGAGGGAGGCAAAGATGTTAGTCCAGGACGAAGTCGTGGGTAGGCCAGAAACAAAGGACTGCAGCCCCGTAGGGGCGGCGCGAATCCCTGGGGGCGAAATACCGCGAACACCCGAAAGATGGGAAAATTGAAATATGACTGACAAGCCGAAGTTTGAAGTGATTGACCGGCGCAAGATGAAGGCCGAAGAAGAACAGCAGGGCCAACGCGCGCCCGAACCGCCTGAGCCGGGCGCCGGCCCCCGGCTGGTTGTTAACGAGAGCCGCGCAGAAACAGCGCCCGAGCCGCCGCCGGCCCAAACTACGTCCGAGCAGGAATTTGAAGGCGCGTTGCCGCCCGCGCCTACCGTCCAGGAGAGCAAGGAACAAAAGGCCGCGTATGAAGCCTCCGCCGAGCGCGTTGAAGACCTGCTGCGCGCACAGAATCCCGGCCTGGGCAAACAGCCCCCGGTAGGCTTTGAGCATTTGGTGCAGCAGTTTTATCTTTCCGGCATGATCCAGATGGGCGCCGGCACGCAGGAGGGGCAACGGCCGCGTGTCGATATCGTGGGTGCGCGCAATACCATTGATCTGCTCGGAATACTGGCTGAGAAAACCAGGGGCAACCTGACCGACCAGGAAGAGCGCATGCTGCAATCGGTCTTGTTTGAGCTGCGCATGGCGTTCCTTGAACTCACCAGCATGATCAACGTGCAGAGCGTCGCGCCACCGCCGCCGGCAAAGCCTTGAAAAGCAGCCTCTAGCTACTAGCTCCTAGCTACTTGCTACTAGCTGCTGACCTCGTCGCGGGAGGGGCAATCCCTTGAGCTGCTGGATTGGCATTCGTGGATATTCCACAAGCTTCCGATAAAGATCGACCCATCACTGCCGAGAGCACGCTCAGATTCAGAAGCCGATTTTCCCACTTTGCGGCTAGGAGCTAGAAGCTAGAAGCTAGAAACTGAAATGCAAGCAACCCTCACATTCCTGGGCACCGGAACATCGATGGGAGTTCCCACGCTGGGATGCGCCTGCGCGGTGTGTACTTCGACCGATCCGCATGATTGCCGATTGCGGCCTGCGGTGATGATCTCCTGGTCCGACTACCAGACCCGATCCCCGCGCGTTGTGGTCATCGACACGGGACCGGATTTCCGCGAACAGGCGTTGCGCGCCGGCATCGCGCATGTCGATGCCGTTTTCTACACCCACGCGCACGCCGACCACATTATGGGCATGGACGACCTGCGCCCGCTCAGCTTTATCGCCGCCAAGAAAACGGGCCCCATTCCGCTCTACGCTACCCCGGGCACCATCGCGATTCTGGAACGCATCTTCGATTACACGTTTTCGCCTGATGCCACCTATCCGAACCGCGCCCGGGTCGAGCTCAAACTCGTGGCTCCGCACAACGCTGTGCACGCGGTAGACTTCATGCGGATTCCGGTGATGCACGGCGACATGGAGATCAGCGGCTACCGCTTCGGCAATGCCGCGTACCTGACCGATGTGAGCGCGATTCCCGAGGCCAGCCTCAAACTGCTCGAAGGAGTTGAGGTGCTGGTGCTTTCGGCGCTGCGCCACGTGCCCCACCCCAGCCACGCCACCGTGGGGCAGGCGCTGGAGTGGTCCCGTAAGATTGGCGCGCGGCAAACATGGTTCACCCACATTGCACACGACCTGGGACACGAAGAAACCAACCGGGCGCTGCCTGAAAATGTGCGCCTGGCTTATGACGGGTTGAGCGTGCCCATAACGCTATGAGCATGCAACTGGGTTCCACCCGCATCTTTCGTTCTATCGACGAATTGCCGCCCGGGTTCGGGCCTTCGGTCGTAGCCATCGGCAACTTCGACGGCGTGCATCTGGGCCATCGCGAAATTCTCTCGGCAGTTGTCACCGATGCGAGAGAGCGCAACGCGCTGGCCACGGCCGTCACTTTTGAGCCTCACCCTGAGCAATTCCTGCGCCCTGATCGCGCACCGCAGCTCATCACGCCTCTCGACGAGCGGCTGAGGCTGCTGTCTGAAACCGGCGTGGATGCTGTGGTGGTGCTGCGCTTCGACGCCGCATTGGCAGGCCTCGCGCCGCGCGAATTTGTCGAACAAATCCTGGTCGCTGCGCTCAGCACCAAAAGCATTCATGAGGGCCAGAGCTTTCGCTTCGGACGCGGTGCGGCAGCCGGCGTTGCGGAGCTTGCGGCCTTCGGCAACGAGTTTGGTTTTGCAGTGAACTTGCACCAGGCGGTGCACGTGCACGGTCTCGAAGTTTCAAGCTCGGCCATTCGCGCGCTGGTTGCTGCGGGCGATATGCGCCGCGCGCGCTGGATGCTCGGCCGCCCGTTTACAGTGCTCTCAACACAGGCGCGTGGTCGCGGAGTTGGTTCGAAGCTCTTGGTTCCCACCGTGAATCTTGCCGGGTACAACGGCCTGCTGCCTGCGATAGGCGTTTACGTGACGCGCTTAAAAATATCCAGCCGCACTTTTGATGCAGTTACGAACGTAGGCAACCGGCCAACGTTTGAAGGCGTAGGCTTCGCCGTGGAGACGCACATTCTCAACTTCGAGCCAGTGGAATTAGGCGAAGATACTCCGGTCGAGCTTGAGTTCCTCATCCGCCTACGCAGCGAGCAAAAGTTTCCCTCGCCCGAAGCGCTGAAAGCGCAGATCATGAAGGATGTGGCGCGCGCGAAGAAGTACTTCCGGCTGAGGCAGCTTAATATCTCCAGCTCCTAGCTTTCCTGCATTCGCGCCGATCGCTACCAGGCCCCTCGGCCAGGGCCCGGCAATTGTGATTCGAACTGCCGCGCGTCCCAATAGTCACGCCACGCGCAGATCTTTCCACCGCGCAGCTCAAAGACTCCCATGCAAGGCGCGCTAACCCGCGTGTTTCCGACCAGAAAATTGTCCACCCGCTCCGTCATTACGATATTTCCTTCTGCCACGATGTGACGAATCTCCCAGGGCAAGGCAGTCATCTTTTCCGCGCCCTTTCGCAACGTTTCCCTGATTGCGTCGCGTCCCTTCACTGCTTGCCATGGCGAGTTCCACCAGACAGCATCCTCGGTAAAATAGCTCGCAAAATCTTCCGGATCAGCGCGCACGCACGCCTCAATGAATCGACGGATCAAGGCAATGCCGTCAGTTTTTTCCAATGAACCTATCCTCGATAAACATCCTAATTCAGCGCGGGCTTCACTGGCGCATTCTGCCGGTTGGCCGAAGCCGCAGGCGGCATGGCTGGCTTCACCAGCGCGCCTTGCGAACTAGTCGGCGCAGCCTTCGCCTTCGGCCGCGTAGCAGCCTGAGCCCGCGAAGGAGTCCGAGGCGGGTGCGGAATCACAATTTGAGTTTTTGGCCCGCGGCCTGCCGGCAGGTAATGAAAGACCTGGGCGTTCGGAGGAACGTAAGGCTGCCGTACAAACTGGGGCGAGCGCGGGTCTGCACTGGGCTGCACTGCATACTGTGGCGGGCGGGGATAAGCAGGAGGCTGCGCGCCGTACTGAGGTGCGCGCGGCGCGGAATACGGCTGCCCGGCATACTGTTGTGCGGGTCCAGAAACTGAAGGCCGGGGCGAGCGCGCAGTTTGCGAACTCGCAACAGCCGGTGCACTTTGTGGTGCGATTCGGGTTCCACGACCCGAGAGCAAAGGCCGAACTGCACCGGAAGGCACAGCAGCCGGAGCGCTGGTCGGGATGCGACCAGCGGCGGGGACACGATCAGCAGCGGGACCGCGAGCGGGAGCCAACGTGCGATCAGCCGCCGGCGTCGGACTTGCATGCGCCGCCGTCGAGGTCTTGGCAGCTTGACCGGCCGGCGTCGCTGCATGCGGTTGAATTGCAGCCAGCGCGGAACGCGGCGAAACTGGCGGAGGCACTGCTTTTGGCCCCACCGAAGCCTGGTCGAGTTTGCTGGCCGGATTGTGATCGGGGCCGTTCGCAGGAGTTAAGTCGTCATCATCGCCGGGGAACTTCTCGTCGTCCTTGCCCGCGATCGCCTGCTTCATGAAAGTCATCCAGATGGGCAGTGCGGCTTGCGCGCCGGTTTCTTTCTTGCCCAGCGATTCGCGGCTGTCGTAGCCAATCCAAACTCCGCAGGTGACCGAGGGCGAGAAGCCCATGAACCATGCGTCGGTAAAGTCGCTGGTGGTGCCGGTCTTGCCCCCGATCGGATGATTGAGTTGCCTGGCTGCAGCGCCCGTTCCGTGCTGGGTTACGCCCTCGAGCAGACCCATCATGGTGCGCGCCGTCTGCTGGTCAATCACCTGCGTCACCGCCGGATTATCGCTCCACAGCACTATCCCATCGGCATTTGACACCTTGCGAATCAGTCGCGGCGTAATCCTCAGCCCGTCGTTGGGAAACACCGAGTACGATGCCACCTGCTCCTCGAGCGTGATTTCGACCGCGCCCAGCGCCACCGGCAGATAAGGTGGAATGTTCGACGTGACGCCGAATTTGTGGGCTTCATCGATCACGTTGTGAATGCCCACGCGCGCAGCCAGCCGCAGTGCAGGAATGTTGCGCGACTCGGCAAACGCGTTGGCGATGGTCATGGCCCCTTTGAAGTCGTTCTCGTAGTTGTGCGGCGTGTAGCTGCCAAAACTTACCGGCGAATCCATGATGATGTCGGTAGGTTTCACGCCGGCCTCAATCGCCGCCGTATAAACGTAGGGCTTGAAGCTTGAACCCACCTGCCGCTCGGCCTGCGTGGCGCGATTGAAAACCGAGAGCTGGTAGTCGCGGCCGCCCACCATGGCCAGTACGTCGCCGGTGGTGTTGTCCACAGCCATCAGTGCGCCCTCGGCACCAGAATCCTGCTCAAGCGTTGCGCGCCCGGCCGCACCTTCATTCACGCCAGCCATGCGGACATAGATCACATCGCCGGGTTTCACAAGGTTGTCGGCGACGTGCTGGCCGGTCCACTGCCAGTCTGCCGGCAGCAGCACCACCTCGTCGCCCTGCTTGCCCGCCGGCCCAATGCGCGCATGAATCTCGAGCGGCAGCACCCGCGTTACCAACGCATGCACATAGTCGCCCGCGCCGTACTGGATGGTCCAATCGGGATGGCGGTAGGCTTCCAGTGTCTGCCCCTCCGCGATCACGTTTTCCAAATGCCCCTTCCATCCATGTCTGCGCTCGTAGGTCGCAACCCCATCGTCCACGGCGTGGTTGGCCGTCTGTTGCAGATTGAGGTCAAGCGTGGTGTCCACCCGCAACCCCGCCTCGTGCACCTGGTCGGTGCCAAAGCGCTTTTCAAGCTCGCGCCGCACCTCTTCCTGAAACCATGGCGCAACTGTGCCTTCCGGCTGCGAGATATGCAGGCCAAGCGGGGCCTCGCGCGCCTGCTCAGCCTGGGCATGCGTAATCGCGCCGTCCGATTCCATCTCGCTTAATACCAGGTTGCGGCGCTTGATGGCGCGATCGGGATTGAGAATCGGAGAAAAACCAGACGGCCCTTTGGGCAGCCCGGCCAGCAGCGCTGCCTCGGTCAGGTTCAGATCCTTGGCGTGCTTCGAGAAGAAATACTCTGATGCGGCTTCAAAACCGTAGTTGCCGCTGCCCAGGTATATCTGGTTGCCGTAGAGCGTAAAAATCTGCTCCTTGGTAAAAGTGCGTTCAATCTGGATGGCGAGAAACGCCTCCTGAATCTTGCGGCCGGCGGTGCGCTCGTCAGAAAGAAAAAGGTTCTTCGCCAATTGCATCGTCAGAGTCGACGCGCCCTGCGCCCGGCCGTGGCTGCGGATATCGTGCCAGGCTGCGCCGGCCACGCGAAACACGTTGATGCCCCAGTGCGACTCAAAGTTCTTGTCCTCGATTGAGATAACGGCCTGGCGCAGAACGGGAGCGAAGCCGTTGTAATCCACCACCTGGCGCCGCTGCAGCGCAAACGAACCAATCAATTTCCCGTTGCGGTCGTAAAGATCGGTAGTGGTCGAGGGCCGGTAGCGCTCGAGGTCGTTGATCTGGGGCAGGTTCACTGAATAGACCAGCGTGAGCCCGGCAAGCGAGCCGGTAATGGCCGCCAAACCCAGCAGAATCACAATTGTCGACCGGCCTGCCAGCTTGCGGCGCCGGCGAACGGGTACCGGAAGTGGCTGTGGCGCAGCACTGCGTACGGGCCGGTCAAAATCGAGCGACTTCTGATCTTGCAATTCTCGATCGAGCGATTTTTGGCCAGACAAACGCCGCGCTCGATCCGGCTCCAGCGACCGGGGGCCGCGCAGTATTGGATCGTGGGTCTCGCTGGGCCGATTGGGGGTGGCAGCCACCGATTACACGCTCATTTCTTTAAACCTGTGAACCCCGATTGGGGGCCCGAAGTTGCGCACAAATCTCCTCCACCTCGCAGTCCGAATGGAGGGAGGTTCGCTAGCTCAAGGCTAGCACTTTCTGAATTTCAAGGGGCGGGGGATTGGATTTCCGGAACCATCCAGGACAAGAGCGGGACAGCTGGGCAGATTCAGGAGGGCATGAGCCGAGGTTCATCTCGGCTCTTTCCAGCCTGGGCGGGGGATTGGTGCGGCTTTTTGGGTTGGATGGTTCGGGATATTGCATAGCAGTCTAAGGAAGGGCTGGTCTTAACACAACGCTACACCCTGCACAAACTTGCGTATGGTCAATTCAGGCCACATCGAATTCCGCTATTCTGAGCCCTGCAGCACCCGTCCTGCCTGTGCTGCCAGGGCACTGCGCAATGCGCGCCGTGCCTTGTGCACCTGGGATTTCGAGGTGCCCTGGCTGCAACCTTCCATAGAGGCAATTTCGGGATGCGCAAGACCGTCGACATCGTGAAGGATGAAGAATTTCCGATAGCCGGGCGCCAGTGTTTTTATAGCGCGTTCAAGGGTTACGCGGTCAACAACGCTTGTTTGCGTAGGATCGTTAGCACCAAAACCGCGCATAGCCTGGGATTCCGGCATGTCCCTCATCATTTGATCGAGTGAAACCACCGGCAAAACTCCTTTGCGCAGGCGCATCAACACCAGGTTCACCGTCATCCGGTGCAGCCACGTGGTGAAAAGGGATTCACCGCGAAAAGAAGTGAGCTTGCGATGCAATTGAAGGAAGGTTTCCTGCGTCAGGTCTTCTGCCGCTGAGAAATCGCGCACCATGCGCAAACAAATTTTGAAAACAAGGTTTTTGTGCAACAGGTAAAGTTGCGAGAAGGCATCAGGGTCCCCAGCTTGGGCTCGTGCCAAAACATCGTTCAATCGCGATGTGGCCGGCGACGCACCCCGTTGACGCGGCGAAGCGGGAATGATGGTTGAGTCGAACAACGAAACCGGAACGGTTGCGGTTACCATATGCCTCCAAAGCGGCTCAGAAGTTTCACGTCAGGTGTGGCATATTCAAAATTTCAAGATCGACCGATGGCTGCTATTCAGGGGAAGCTCGGAATATCTGTGGTTCATTCGGGACGCGCACTTGGGAAGGACAAGAATCGGCCACCGCGTACTACGTCTTTCGCCAAAAAGAACAAGAGGTAATTCACCAGTAAGGGCTTCGCTTGGCTGGCATAGAGGCGCGAAACCGTGTTGAACAAATTGCTGTCGTCGGCAGCCAAATCAGTTTTGTTTGGTCCTGTGGCCGCTCTGGCGTAACATGCGATGCAGATTGAGCTGACTGATTCCTTTGCGCAGATTACGTGCGGGAAGCGACAGGTCAATTCAGGTGCCGTAATCCGCCTCCTTGCCGTCGACGAGGCCAGCATAACCAAACCTTTAGGGCATTCCTGATCTGTTTTGACCACATTTCTGCTTTTTAAAATCACGCCAATCGGCGCGCCGGCATCTCGCAGGCATCCGGCCCCGATCGCAGCTTCGCCCACGTGCAGGTTCGCGCTACTCCCTGCTCATGCATTTACGAACCGGAGAAAGCAGTCATGGACGAGTCTCACAAGTCCGCTACCGGCATATCCGACCCGCCGGAGATGAGACTGTGCCCCATCCATCGAGCGCTTCTTGCTCGATGGGTGGGAGACCACAAAGGCCAGCCATCGCCGAACCCCGCCTTGTTTCTTTTTAGTGACTCGGGTGCGGGCTTCCAGGGTGTTTGGATGGTCGCGGCCATCGCGGCGAGTTTCTCCGCAGTCTTGGATTCTTAGAGAGGGGCGTTGAAAAGGCTCAACGGAATCAGGGAAATAAATCCGGAACGGGATCACTCCCGACCCTGTGTGTTCTACGAATCACACTGTGCCGAGGGCAATTCAATCCGACGGCCTAAACGCCTTTGGCCTTCAACAGGTTCAGGGCCTTGTCCAGCATCTCGTCGCCATTCTGTGGCGTAATGCCCTCGTCGATCGCATCCTGCGGCGAGGCCACGGCAACGTTCGGCGTTACCGCCTCATCCTGGATCTTCTTGCCGTCAGGGGCCTGGTATTTGGCCACCGTCAGCAACAGCGCTGCGCCATCCTGCAGGTCGAAGGTGCGCTGCACCGATCCCTCGCCAAAGGTTCTCTCGCCCACCACGTCGCCGCGCTTCAGGTCTTCGATAGCCGCAGCCGCCAGTTCTGCTCCGCCGTAGGTGCCGCGGTTCACAATCAGCGCAACCGGCGCATCGGTGATCGTCTTGGCCGGATCGGCGCTGAAGGTCTGCGCCGGATAGGTCTGACCCTGCAGCGTGGCCAGGGTACCCTGCCTGATAAAGAAGTTGGCCAGCCGCAGCCCCTGCTGCAAATCGTCGCCCGTGCAATCGCGCAGGTCGAGCAGAACTTTGCGGCCCTTGCCCGCCGCTTTGATTTTGTTTCCGATCTCGTCAACACGCGCCGCGGTCAGCACGCCGGGCTTGAGGTAAAGAATGGACGAATTCTCATATTCCTGCTGGTTCAGCGCCGGCGGCTCAACAACTGCCCGCGTTAGCTGCAGGTTCTCAGGATCGGGTTTGCTGGGGCGAATGACCGTCAAGTCAATCGTGCTGCCGGGCTTGCCCTCAAGCAGCATTCTGATCATCGCCAGCGGTATGTCGTGCGTTGATTTTCCGCCGATCGATTCAATCACGTCGCCATCTGTCAGATGTTCACCGTCCGCCAGTTTCTCTCTGTCGGCAGGCGAGCCGGGAATCACGTTCACTATGGTTGCGTAACCGAATCGCTTTGAAATGGTGATGCCTTCCTGCGCGTTGCCGCCAGCAGGGCGATCTTTATAGAGCTTGTACTCGTCGGCAGTCAGATAGCTTGAATCGGCATCGAGCGACTCAAGCAGTCCGTGCAGCGCACCCGTCGTCACATCGTTAATGTTGGGGTCGGTCACATAGTCGCTCTGCACCTTTTGCAGCACCTCGGCATAGACGCGCATCTGGTTGTAGGCGCCGTCCTGATCGTTGCCGGCATGTACGCCGAACCAGCCGAATTCGCCCAGGGCGAATCCCAAGCCGAGCGAGGCGAAGATCGCCAGTGAGAGGACGAAGACGAGACGCTGAAAGAATCGTGACACGGGCACCACCAGGGCTGGCCTCAAGGGGAAGCAGGCCGCACATATCTATAGACGCAATGATACCCGAACTGGCTTTCGGCGGAGCCTGAAATGGCAATTTAGAGCTCCGGCCTGCACTTCTCACTGGCCGTCAGAGCTCGCATCGCAGTCAAAACTCGCGCCACTTGTACCGCCAACAAAACTTGTACCGCCGGTCTCCCGACCGGCTGTACTGAGGGTCTCCGGACCCTCCGGCGAGGCTCCTAACCCACTAAATCTCGACTCTTGCGCCTGCTGTGAGCAATGCAGACTAACTTATCTCGCCGCCATTACTTCCGCCGCAATTTTGCGCAGTTCCGGCAGGATATTGCCCAGCGCGGCCGCCGGAGCCGTTCTCGTGCCCAGCGCGAAATACGCGGCGCGGTAGAGTTGGTAAAGCCGTTCGTAGATCGCCGCCGCCCCGGGCTCTGGTCTCACAGTCGCAAAGTCAAGACAGAGAGCAGCTTGCGCTTCTTCGACAGTAGAGTATTTGCCCGCCGCAACCAGCGCGAAGATGCCCGATCCCAGGCTGGTGGGAATGCCTGCAGGCACCAGCACCGGCTTGCCCAGCACGTTGGCGTAGACCTGGTTGAGTACCGCATTGGACTGCGGAATGCCGCCACCGTTGATCACACGATCGACCGGGACGCCGTGTTCTGCCATCCGTTCGAGAATGATGCGGGTGTGGAACGCCGTTCCTTCGATCGCCGCGAAAAGCTCGTCCTGCGCGGTATGGACCAGGTTCCAGCCGAAGGTGACGCCTCCGAGCTCGGGATTCACCAGCACGGTGCGGTCGCCATTGTCCCAGCTCAGCCGCAGCAGGCCCGTCTGGCCGGCGCGATAGTTTTCAAGACCCCTCGAAAGCTGGGTGACCGTCACGCCGGCGCGCTGCGCAATCGCCTGAAAGATGTCGCCGGTGGCCGAGAGTCCGGCTTCGACGCCAGTGTATTTGGGATGCACGCTGCCCGGCACAACACCGCAGACGCCGGGAATCAGCTCGGCTTGTTTGACGATAGCGACGATGCAGGTCGAGGTGCCGACGACGTTCACCACGTCGCCTTCCTTGCACCCCGCGCCCAGCGCATCCCAATGGGCGTCGAATGCGCCCACCGGAATAGGGATTCCGGCTTTCAGGCCCATCTGAGCGGCCCACGATTCTGAAAGATGACCGGCGAGATGATCTGAAGTGAGGTAATCGCCGTCGAGTTTTTCGCGTATGCCGTCGAGAAGCGGATCGACTTTGGAGAGGAACGACTGCGCGGGAAGTCCGTCCCACTTTGGGTTCCACATCCACTTATGGCCCATCGCGCAGACGCTTCGCTTTACTTTCTTGGGGTCGGGGATGCCGCAGAGCGTGGCCGCCACCATGTCGCAATGCTCGAACGCTGAAGCGAACTGCGCGCGCTTGTCGGGGTTGTGCCGCAGCCAGTGCAGCAGCTTCGCAAATCCCCACTCGTGCGAGTAGACGCCGCCGCACCACTCGATGGCTTCAAGGTTCTCTTTGTGCGCCAGCGCGGTGATCTCCTGCGCTTCCTCTTTGGCGCGATGATCGCACCAGAGGTAGTACTCGTTGAGCGGTTGCATGGCGGCGTCAACCGGAACCACACTCGACCCCGTCGTATCGAGCGCGATGGCTTCAACCTGCTGGCCGTTAATGCCCGCGTCCGCGATGGCCTTGCGTGTAGCGCCAACCAGCGCACGCATCTGGTCTTCGTGCGCCTGCGTCGCGTAATCAGGGTCTTCACGTTTGCGATGCAGCGGGTATTCTTCTACCGCGCTGCCCAATCGCCCGCGCTCGCTGTCGATGATCGAGACGCGAACACTCAACGTTCCAAAGTCGACTCCCGCTACAATTGCCATGGTTCTTCCCTCTTCTTCTATTCTCTGTTCCCTATTCTCTGTTCTCTATTTTGCCGGGTGCCGGGTGCCCCTGGTCCCTCGCTTTTGGGGACCGGGGATGGAAGCCCGACCCTGAAAACTCATTTGCAGGGAATTATTGCCCATGCGTGCACAATGGAGTCTGGAGGGAATTTCATGTTCGAAAAGTCGTTCAGTAGCGCTCAATTCGCCCCCAGGAAAATTAATACCCCACCCCCTCCCCCCTTTTTCGAGCTTCGGCGCGGAGCAAAATCGGCCTAACTCATTGATACAAAACGATTGCAGAATCCACCCAGTAACCCAAGAGTAAACACAAATAAGGCTAAATAAGCCCCATTTAAGGCCATTTAAGGGCCACTTAAGGCCGTTTAAGCCGCAAGAGTGCAATTCCCTCCCGCGTTCCCTGCCTCGCTTACTCTTCTGCGCCGTGGTGGTAGCTTTCCCATCCGAGGTAGTTTGTTGCAGCCTCGTGTACGGCGTTGGCTACGGAGCTGAAGTTGGCGGCGGTGTGATGTTCGAAGCCTTCGCGGCAGATG